>Ga0207426_1000020_pt1 | contig 558084 bp, 499 predicted proteins | sample AraplaMF_Cvi_mMS_FD_184265 | JGI IMG/M metagenome (GOLD analysis project Ga0207426, IMG submission 184265) | Arabidopsis root microbial communities from the University of North Carolina, USA - plate scrape MF_Cvi_mMS (SPAdes) (version 2) | ecosystem: Host-associated > Plants > Roots >... | reverse complement strand
CGAGCTGCTCGACGTCGTGCCCGAGCTTCTGGTGGAATCCGGACAAGTTCGTCGGCCCGGCGGGGCTGCTGCAAGCCTATCGCTTCATCGCGGACAGCCGTGATGAAGCGACGGGCGAGCGGCTGGATAACCTGGAAGATCCGTACCGTCTGTTCCGTTGCCATACGATCATGAACTGCGTCGACGTGTGCCCGAAGGGGCTCAACCCGACCAAGGCGATCGGCAAGATCAAGGAATTGATGGTCCGCCGGGCTGTCTGAGATGGACGACGCATCGCATCAGTCCGACCCGCTGCGTCGTGCGCGTCTGAAGTGGCGCGCCCGGCGTGGCCTGCTGGAAAACGATCTGATTTTCGAGCGTTTTTTCAGCCGATATGAGCATGATCTCAGTGATGCGGACGTAGGCGCGCTCACGCGCCTGCTCGAACTGAGCGATAACGACCTGATGGACTTGCTGCTCGCCCGCAAGGAACCGGAAGGCGACCTTGCCGACGCCGATGTCGTGCGGGTGCTGGAGATGCTGCGTAACGTGTAATCAAGGCGTAAGCCTCGCCGTTACGCAGGTGAGTTTGATCCAGGCGTGCAATTATCGAAACCCTGTTTCCATACTTCGATTGAGGATGTGCTATGACCCCGTCAGATGTTAAAGCCACGCTATCGTTCAGCGACAACTCGCCGAGCGTTGAAATGCCGATTTACAAGGGCACGATGGGCCCGGATGTGATCGACATCCGTAAGCTGTACGGTCAGACCGGCAAGTTCACGTACGATCCGGGCTTCATGTCGACGGCGTCGTGCAACTCGGCTATCACCTACATCGACGGTGACAAGGGCGAGCTGCTGTATCGCGGCTTCCCGATCGACAATCTCGCGGAAAACGCGGACTTCCTCGAAACGTGCTACGCGCTGCTGAAGGGCGAATTGCCGAATCAGGCGCAGAAGGACGAGTTCGTGAAGACGGTCACGAACCACACGATGGTTCACGAGCAGATGCAGTTCTTCTTCCGTGGCTTCCGCCGTGACGCGCACCCGATGGCGATTCTCGTCGCTGCAGTCGGCGCGCTGTCGGCGTTCTACCACGACTCGCTCGACATCAATAACCCGCGTCACCGCGAAGTCTCGGCGATCCGCATGATCGCCAAGCTGCCGACGCTGGTCGCAATGGCGTACAAGTACTCGATCGGTCAGCCGTTCGTGTATCCGCAGAACAATCTGTCGTACAGCGCGAACTTCATGCGCATGATGTTCTCGAACCCTTGCGAAGAGTACCAGGTCAACGAAGTGCTGGTTCGCGCACTCGACCGTATCCTGATCCTGCACGCCGACCACGAGCAGAACGCATCGACGTCGACGGTTCGTCTGGCGGGTTCGTCGGGCGCGAATCCGTTCGCGTGTATCGCGGCCGGTATCGCATGTCTGTGGGGCCCGGCGCACGGCGGCGCGAACGAAGCCGCGCTGAACATGCTGGAAGAAATCGGCTCGGTCGACAACATCCCTGAGTTCATCAAGCAGGTGAAGGACAAGAACTCGGGCGTGAAGCTGATGGGCTTCGGTCACCGCGTCTACAAGAACTACGATCCGCGTGCGAAGCTGATGCGCGAAACGTGCTACGAAGTGCTGAACGAACTGGGCCTGCACGACGACCCGCTGTTCAAGCTCGCCATGGCACTGGAAAAGATCGCGCTGGAAGACGAATACTTCGTGTCGCGCAAGCTGTACCCGAACGTCGACTTCTACTCGGGTATCGTGCAGCGCGCGCTGGGCATCCCGACGTCGATGTTCACGTGTATCTTCGCGATGGCACGTACGGTCGGCTGGATCGCACAGTGGAATGAAATGATCGGCGATCCTGAGCAGAAGATTGGCCGTCCGCGTCAGCTGTTCATCGGCGAGACGCCGCGCGAAGCAAAGCCGATCGCTCAGCGCTAAGCGACGGGCGCGTTAGCGCTCTACGCTGGCACCAGACGCATCGCGTGAAACACCCCAACGGTTCGCCGTTGGGGTGTTTTGTTTTTATATGCCGTTCGGCCAGGTCAGGGCGCACTTGACCGGCGGTGGTCAAAAGGCAATAATGAAGACTCAAAACTACGTACCAGCGGGTGCGAAAAACGTAGCGCCACCCGGCAAGCCGGGTCCCACCAGGAGTGGGAGTTTTGTCGAACGACAGATAGAGAATCCCGCATGCAACGGCCACCTCAGGTGGCCGTTTGTTTTTCTGCGGACCTATCCACGAATCCTTTTGCCAAGGTACGTCGCACGCAGTAGTGTCGCGAAGCCGACTTTGCCGGCCTTTTCCTGACGCCTCGTCAGCCCGTTGTCCAGCACGTAGGCCGACTGGATGCGCAACACGATGCGTCGTTTGCGGCTCCGGTCTCGTTCCGCTTCGAAGAAAACGGCGTAAAGCGACGTCGTGCCGTCTTCGTTCAGCTGTTCGAGCGTAACGAAGTTGGGTTGTTTCTCGTTGGCAATCGTAATGCGCCGGAACGGCAATTGAACGACGATGTCTCGTAGATACCCGCGTGAAAGTTCGTAGCGCTGCGGGTCGAGTACGCGACGCTCCTTGCCATCATCGTAGATTTCATCCGCAGGTATCAGATGAGTTGCACGCGCGTCCCATCGGAAGCTACGGGAAAAGCAGTGGCAAGAGAAAAGTACAAGTACGGTCATGTCTCCGCCTAATCCCAGATCGATCTTGAATGTGAAGGCATCGAGATGATTGAGACTCCATTTGGTTCCGCGGTAGCTCACCCCTGAGAATCGATGTCCAGGTTGAGGCGGTGAATCGACGATCGAATATTCGACTTGCGACATCGTTAGCATGGTTAGGGTGACTAACCATGCTATGGCGAACGCTGGAGTGGCCGCTATACGCCGTTCGGCCGACTGCCGCGTGTTTTCTCGCTACCTCGTCGCAGGACATACTTTACGCACGTTCACCCGTTCCAACGCCAGTTGCCGAGCTTCCTGCGCAGCGGAGACCCGCCCGGTTATCCATCCGATCATTTCGCAACGGGAGCATACGCTCACCTCGGGTAGTACCGATACAGGTATCGGCACTACCACCCAACTCCATGTTTTTTATCGGTTTTCTCGATATCTGGTAGTCCTGGAAAGTCAACTGCGTGGCATAATTGACCGGACACGAACTGCCCGATGTCATTACTATCCCCCGCATACCATGGCACAGACTCTCTACGACAAATTGTGGAACACACACGTGGTCCACACGGAAGAAGACGGCACGACGATTCTCTATATCGACCGTCAACTGCTGCATGAAGTGACCAGCCCGCAGGCATTCGAAGGGCTGAAGCTCTCGGAGCGCCCGGTGTGGCGCATCAGCGCGAATCTGGCGGTGTCGGATCACAACGTGCCGACCACGGATCGCAGCCACGGCATCGCTGACCCCGTGTCGAAGCTGCAGGTCGATACGCTCGACGCGAACTGCGACGCATTTGGCATCACGCAGTTCAAGATGAACGACATGCGTCAGGGCATCGTTCACATCATCGGGCCGGAACAGGGCGCGACGCTGCCGGGCATGACGATTGTCTGCGGCGACTCGCATACGTCGACGCACGGTGCGTTCGGCGCGCTGGCGCATGGCATCGGCACGTCGGAAGTCGAGCACGTGCTCGCCACGCAGACGCTTTTGCAGAAGAAGAGCAAGAACATGCTGGTCAAGGTCGAAGGCCAGTTGCCGCGCGGCTGCACCGCGAAGGACATCGTGCTTGCGATCATCGGCAAGATCGGCACGGCGGGCGGCACGGGCTACGCAATCGAATTCGGCGGCTCGACCATTCGCGCGCTGTCGATGGAAGGCCGCATGACCGTCTGCAATATGGCGATCGAAGCGGGCGCGCGCGCCGGCATGGTCGCCGTCGACGACACGACCGTCGACTACCTGAAGGGCCGTCCCTTCTCGCCGCAGGGCGTGGAATGGGACCAGGCCGTCGAATACTGGAAGCAGTTCAAGACCGATGCGGGCGCGCATTTCGATCGCGTGGTCGAACTGAACGCTGCCGAAATCGTGCCGCAGGTCACGTGGGGCACGTCGCCGGAAATGGTCACGTCCGTCGACGCACGCGTGCCGGATCCGGAGAAGGAAAAGGACCCGGTCAAGCGCGACGCGATGGAGCGCGCGCTGCAGTACATGGCGCTCGAACCGAATCTCCCCATCGAATCGATCAAGCCGGACAAGATTTTCATCGGCTCGTGCACGAACGCTCGTATCGAAGATCTGCGCGCGGCAGCGTGGGTCGTGAAGAAGCTCGGCCGCCGCGTGGCACCGAACATCCGTCTCGCGATGGTCGTGCCGGGCTCGGGCCTCGTGAAGGCGCAAGCCGAACGCGAAGGTCTCGACAAGGTCTTCACGGATGCGGGTTTCGAATGGCGTGAGCCGGGTTGCTCGATGTGCCTCGCCATGAACGCTGACCGGCTGGAGCCGGGCGAGCGCTGCGCATCCACGTCGAACCGCAATTTCGAAGGCCGTCAGGGCGCGGGCGGACGCACGCACCTCGTCAGCCCCGCCATGGCAGCGGCTGCCGCCATCGAAGGGCATTTCGTCGACATTCGCAAGCTGGGATGAACGCCACATGAACATCGATCGCATCGCACTTCTGCGCCGATTCGCACTCGCGACGCTAGCCGGGCTGCTGCTCGGACTCGCTGGGTGCAACACGGTGCATGGCTTTGGCGAAGACCTGCAGCATCTGGGCGGGTCGATCAGCGACAAGGCGGCAAAGTAAGCGGTTTTTGATTCGCCGGAGGGCGTGGGTGATGTGCAAGTGCACCGCCGTCCGGCTTCGAACAGGCTAAAGTGTCATGGAAAAATTCATCGTACATACCGGCGTCGTGGCGCCGCTCGATCGCGAAAACGTCGACACTGACGCGATCATTCCGAAGCAGTTCCTGAAGTCGATCAAGCGCACGGGCTTCGGTCCCAACGCTTTCGACGAATGGCGTTATCTCGATCACGGCGAGCCAGGCCAGGACAACTCGAAGCGTCCGCTGAATCCGGATTTCGTGCTGAACCAGCCGCGCTATCAGGGCGCGTCGGTGCTGCTCGCGCGCCAGAACTTCGGCTGCGGCAGCTCGCGCGAGCATGCGCCGTGGGCGCTGCAACAGTACGGCTTCCGCGCGATCATCGCGCCGAGCTTTGCGGACATCTTCTATAACAACTGCTTCAAGAACGGTCTGCTGCCGATCGTGCTGACGGATGCGCAGGTCGACCATCTGTTCAACGAAACATTCGCGTTCAACGGCTTCCAGCTGACCGTCGATCTGGACAAGCAGGTCGTGCGCACGGCGGACGGCAGCGCCGAATATCCGTTCGAAGTCGCTGCGTTCCGCAAGTACTGCCTGCTGAACGGCTTCGACGACATCGGCCTCACGCTGCGTCACGCGGACAAGATTCGCCAGTACGAGGCAGAGCGGATTGCGAAGCAGCCGTGGCTGAATAACCGCCTCGTGCGCTGAAGCGCGCCTTAGATCGAAGCCAGATAGAAACCAGAAAGGAATCCGCATGAAGATCGCAGTGTTGCCGGGCGACGGCATTGGCAAGGAAATCGTTAAGGAAGCCGTCAAGGTTCTGAACGTGCTCGGCGAGAAGTTCGAGCTCGAAGAAGCGCCCGTCGGCGGCGCGGGCTACGAGGCGTCGGGTCATCCGCTGCCGGAAGCCACGCTGAAGCTCGCGAAGGAAGCGGACGCGATCCTGTTCGGCGCCGTTGGCGACTGGAAATACGATTCGCTCGAGCGCGCGCTGCGTCCGGAACAGGCCATCCTGGGTCTGCGCAAGCATCTGCAGCTGTTCGCGAACTTCCGTCCGGCGATCTGCTATCCGCAGCTGACGGGCGCGTCGTCGCTGAAGCCGGAAATCGTGTCGGGTCTCGACATCCTGATCGTGCGCGAACTGAACGGCGACATCTATTTCGGCTCGCCGCGCGGCGTGCGGGCGGCGCCGGACGGTCCGTTCGAAGGCGCGAAAGAAGGCTTCGACACGATGCGTTATTCGGAACCCGAAGTGCGCCGCATCGCGCACGTCGCGTTCCAGGCGGCCCAGAAGCGCGACAAGAAGCTGACGTCGGTCGACAAGGCGAACGTGCTCGAAACGTCGCAATTGTGGAAGGACGTGATGATCGATGTCTCGAAGGAATACGCGGACGTCGAGCTGTCGCACATGTACGTCGACAACGCGGCGATGCAGCTCGTGAAGGCGCCAAAATCGTTCGATGTGATCGTCACGGGCAATATGTTCGGCGACATTCTGTCGGACGAAGCGGCAATGTTGACGGGTTCGATCGGCATGCTGCCGTCGGCTTCGCTCGACAAGAACAACAAGGGTCTGTACGAGCCGTCGCACGGTTCGGCGCCCGATATCGCGGGCAAGGGCGTTGCGAATCCGCTCGCAACGATTCTGTCGGCCGCGATGATGCTGCGTTATTCGCTGAACCGGGCCGAGCAGGCCGACCGTATTGAAAGCGCCGTGAAAAAGGTGCTGGAGCAGGGCTATCGCACGGGCGACATCCTCACGCCGGGCTGCAAGCAGGTCGGCACGGAAGCGATGGGCGACGCCGTGGTGGCCGCGCTGTAATTGTTCTGGAAATACGCGTGAATCTGCCAATTTTGCGCGGATTCACGCAAATCGCGGCGCCCGCGCCGCAAAAAACGGGTTTTCGTGTAGACTCATGTGATGGCGACGATTCCTCAAATCTCCTCGATTTCGACACTGCGCGGCAAAACGGCCCGCGTGGTTGCGCTCGCCATTACCATCAAAACGATTACCCCGAAAACGATCACGAAGCGCTGATCGTCCGTCGTGCCCGCCCATCTTCCCCGCGCGGTCACTGCGGGCAAAGATGCGGGGAAGTGTCCACTCGAAGGGTATGAAGTCATGAACGTAGGTCTCGTAGGTTGGCGCGGCATGGTCGGCAGCGTCCTGATGCAACGTATGCAACAGGAAGGCGATTTCGATCTGATCGAACCGGTGTTTTTCAGCACCAGCAACGCAGGCGGCAACGCGCCGTCGTTTGCCAAAAACGAGACCAAGCTCAAAGATGCGACAAGCATCGACGACCTGAAGAAGTGCGACGCCATCATCTCCTGCCAGGGCGGCGACTACACGAACGAAGTGTTCCCCAAGCTGCGCGCAGCGGGCTGGAACGGCTACTGGATCGACGCGGCTTCGTCGCTGCGCATGAAGGACGACGCCGTCATCATTCTCGATCCCGTCAACCTCGACGTGATCAAGAACGCGCTGGTCAAGGGCCAGAAGAATTTCATCGGCGGCAACTGCACGGTCAGCCTGATGCTGATGGCGCTGGGCGGCCTGTTCCGCGAAAACCTCGTCGACTGGATGACGGCCATGACGTATCAGGCTGCTTCGGGCGCGGGTGCGCAGAACATGCGTGAACTGCTGAGCCAGATGGGCACGCTGCACGGCGCAGTGAAGGACGAACTGGCCAACCCGTCGTCGGCCATTCTCGACATCGACCGCCGCGTGCTGGCCGCCATGAACAGCGACAGCATGCCGACCGATCACTTCGGCGTGCCGCTCGCCGGCTCGCTGATCCCGTGGATCGACAAGGATCTCGGCAACGGCATGTCGAAGGAAGAGTGGAAGGGCGGCGCGGAAACCAACAAGATTCTCGGCAAGCCGGCAATGGGCGAGCCGGGCTCGATTCCCGTCGACGGTCTGTGCGTGCGTATCGGCGCAATGCGCTGCCACTCGCAGGCGCTGACCATCAAGCTGAACAAGGACGTGCCGCTCGACGAAATCAACGGCATTCTGGCGTCGGCGAACGACTGGGTGAAGGTCGTGCCGAATGAGCGTGAAGCGTCGATGCGCGATCTGTCGCCCGCGGTGGTGACGGGCACGCTGACGGTACCGGTCGGCCGTCTGCGCAAGCTCGCGATGGGCGGCGAATACCTGTCGGCATTCACGGTCGGCGACCAGCTGCTGTGGGGCGCTGCTGAGCCGCTGCGTCGTATGCTTCGCATTCTGCTCGACAAGTAAAGTAAACTAGCGCGTTAGCTGAACGACGCGTAGAAAACTCCAAAAAGCGTCGCGAATTTCGCGGCGCTTTTTTATTGTGCATTTCAGAATCTTGTCGCCAACACTTCTAAGCATGCGCCGCACGACCGCGCACGAAAGGTCCCGATGACGGCCCGATTCCCTCTTCTTCAAGCCGCCACACGTAGCGGCTCGCAACGGATTGCGGCAGCAGTCGCAATCGTATTTGCCTGTGCACTTTCGATATCGGGCGCGGCGTCCGCACAGACGGCGGCTACTAACGCCGCGAGCGCCGCTGCGGCGGCGAGCGCGCCCGCTGGTGCGGCTTCCGGCGGCACGCAATTCACCGTTCAGCCGGGGCAATCGCTGAACGACGCCGCTGTCGCGATGACGCAGTCGCGCGACCGCGCCGTGCTGGCGCGCGCCGCGAAAGCGATCTTCGACGCGAATCCGAATGCGTTCATGGGGCACGATCCAAGCCGGTTGCGGCTCGGCGCTGTCCTGAATCTGCCTGCCGTCGATGCGACGGGTGCGCCGGTCGGCGCGGCATCGGCTGCGGCGTCCGCCTCTGCTGCGTCTGGCGCGGCGCCGCAGGCTGCGACCAACAGCAACGCTGCTGCGACGACTTCGGCATCCGCGCCCGCTGCAACGGCTGCTGGCGCGAGTGTTTCGGCCGCCGGCGCATCGTCGCCGGCCGAAGCGGCCGCGACGCCGGCGCAAAGCGCCAGTGCCGCGCCCGCCGAGGCGACGTCCGCGCCCGCAACCGGCGCGTTGCCCACGAGCGGCGCGGCTGCATCCACGGCTTCGGGGGCGAGCGGCACGCATTCGTACACGGGTTCGATCCAGGGCAGCGAGTCCGCTGCTACGCCGCCCGGCACGTCCGCGACCGGCAATGCACAGCCTGCATCGCAGGCACGTCCGTCGAGCTTGCAGCAACTGCTCGCGCTGAAGAATCGTGTGCTGATGGAATTGCAGAAGCACGGTATCGGCAAGCAGCCGGGCGCAAACGAAAATGCTTCGACTGCACCGGGCGCGACGCAGTCGTCGAGCGCGACGCCCGGCGCTGGCGCACCCGCTCATGCTGGACCGACGGCAACGCAGAGCGCGAATCAGCCCGCGGGCATTCCGCAGGAATATCTGGGCGCGGCGGCGATCGTCGGCGCGGCGCTCGTGGCGCTGCTGGCGGGTTTGACGATGCGCCGGCGTCGCAAGGCTGCGCGCGCGCTGGAAGCCGCGACCGACGAAGTTGCGCGCGAGGATGAAACGCCCGTTGCGCCCGCTGCTGTCGAGCCGGGACCCGTCGCGCGAAGCGATGAGCCCCTTTCGTCGCGGCAGGAGTCGTCTGAAACCGGGTCGCGTGAGGCGGGTACGGCCGCGGTTGCTGCGGCTGCCTTGATTGCGCCCGCATTCGACCACGAGGCCGCACCGAAGCCCGAACCCGAAACGTTCGACAGCGCATCCACCGAAGCCTCGCTCGATGCCGCCGCCACGCTCGGCGCCGACGCATTGCCGCGCGAATCGCTCGATCCAGCCCGTGAAGAGGCGCGTGCCGCGGAAGCCGCCGAGCTGGAACAGGCCGCGCGCGAACATGAACCGACCACGGGCGAACTCGCCACCGAAACGCCATCCGCCGAGTTGCCGCTCGACGAGCAGCCGATCCACGAACCCGTCGAGCCACATTTCGCCGAGCCGATCGAGGCACCGCACGACGAGCCCGGCGCGAAACCCAAGCCTTTCACACTCGACCTCGGCGCGACGCCAGAAGCTGGGCAACACGAACCCACGTTCGAGCAGCCCACCGCGTCCGTTGCGCCGCCCATCCAGTTGAGTCACGTGGAACCGGCCGCGCAGCACGAGCAACTGATCGAGCCGCTGCCCGAACTGAATGAACTGCATCCCGCTGATGCCGGGCTCGACGCAGAACAGCGCGCGCCGGCTTCGCTGCCGCTCGGCGCGCCGCCGCCGCTGGAACCGGCCGTGCCGGACGCCTTCCCGCGCGACGCGATGCGCGCGCTCGACAGCATCGACGACTTCGCTCTGCCGCCGCGCGTCGAGCCGTCGGTAACCGAGGCGCCTGCTGTGACGCAGCCCGTCGTCTCGCCCGACATCACGGCGCAACAGGCGGTGCCGGCGCACGCACCGCAGGCGCCCGCCGCCGCTGACGAGATCATCGCCGGCACGGCTGGTGCGGCCGCTGTCGCGGGTTTGGGCGCGGCGCGCTTCGGCGCGTTGAAGCTCGACTTCGACCTGGAACTGCCGCCGTCGCCGTCGCAGGTGGTGCCCGCGTTCACGCCGGACGAAGTCGCGCGTATCGCCCGCAACAAGCTCGACCTGGCCGTGGAGTACATCGATCTCGGCGACGTCGTGGGCGCGCGCACGCTGATCAACGAAGTCATCGAATCGAACGACGCCGACACGCGCGCCGACGCCCGCGCGTTGCTGTCCACGCTCGCGCCGCTTTCGTGATGACGCGGATCGCGCTTGGCATCCAGTACGACGGCGCGGCATTTTGCGGCTGGCAGTCGCAGCCGCACGGCAAGACCGTGCAGGACGCACTCGAACGGGCGCTGCGCGAATTCGCGCAGACGCCGTTGCAGACGGTCGTGGCGGGCCGCACGGACACGGGAGTCCACGGTCTCGGGCAGGTCGTGCATTTCGACACGGAACTCGACCGCACGGACTTTTCGTGGGTGCGCGGCACGAATGCCTTTTTGCCGTCGACGGTCGCCGTGCAATGGGCCAAGCCGATGCCGGACGACTTCCACGCGCGCTTTTCCGCCTTCGAGCGCACGTATTACTACGCGCTGTACGTGCATCCCGTGCGCTCGCCGATGCTCACGGGCCGGGCCGGCTGGATCCACACGCCGCTGGACGTCGATGCAGTGCGCGAAGCGGCCGCCTGCCTGATCGGCGAAAACGATTTCTCGGCGTTCCGCTCGTCGGAATGCCAGGCAAAGACGCCCGTCAAACATCTGTATCAGATCGATATCCGCCCGCAGGGCGATTTCATCCACTTCCGCTTTCGTGCGAATGCGTTCCTGCATCATATGGTGCGCAATCTGATGGGCTGTCTCGTGGCCGTGGGCCGCGGACGCTATCCGGCAGCGTGGCTCGCGGAGGTGCTGCAAGGCCGCGACCGGAAACGCGCGGCGCCCACCTTCATGCCCGACGGGCTGTATCTAGCGCAAGTGGGCTATCCTGAGGCGTTCGCCGTGCCTGCGCCGCAGGCGGGCAGCGTTCCGTGGAGCACTGTTTGGACCGACTCATGACTTCCGCCGACACTCAAGCCGCAAGCGTTTCGCCCTCCACCGACACCGTGCCGCACCGTACGCGCATCAAGCTGTGCGGCCTCGGCAACGCTGCCGATGTCGCCCATGCGGTCGCCTTGGGCGCCGATGCGATCGGCCTCGTCTTCTATCCGCCCAGCCCGCGCGCGTTGAGCATTGCGCAGGCGGTCGAGATGACGCGGCTCGTGCCGCCGTTCGTATCGGTTGTCGGGCTGTTCGTGAATCCGACGCCGGAGTGGTTCAGCGAAGTCACCTGCAACGTGCCGCTGACGATGCTGCAGTTCCACGGCGACGAAACGCCTGAGCAGTGCGAAAAGCTGGCGGGGGTTGCGGGTTTGCCTTGGTTGCGCGCGTTGCGAATTGCAGCCGATACTCAACCGGCCGATTTGGTAAAATCGGCGCTTAACTATTCAGCCGCCAGCGGTCTGCTGTTCGACACCCATGTCGAAGGCTATGGCGGCGGCGGGAAGGTCTTCGATTGGTCACTTATTCCACAAGAACTCGCGCGTCGGGCCGTTTTGAGTGGTGGGTTGAACACGCAAAACGTTCGTGATGCGATTCATCGCGTGCGCCCGTACGCAGTCGATGTCTCGAGCGGCATCGAGGTGCCGGGCGCAAAGGGCGTGAAGGATCACGCCCGGATGGCGGCGTTCGTGCGCGCAGTGCGCGAAGCGGACGCCCGGTGATTCCCAGGCCGCGCCTCGCAGCGAGCGGGTGCCGCGGCATTCTGAGAAGAGTGACGGAATATGTACAACTTACCCGATGAACGTGGCCATTTCGGCCAATATGGCGGCGTGTTCGTTGCCGAGACGCTGATGCACGCGCTCGACGAACTGCGTGTTGCCTACGAAAAATACTCTGTCGACCCCGACTTCATCGCCGAATACGAGCGCGAACTGAAGTATTTCGTCGGTCGTCCTTCCCCTGTCTATCACGCGCAACGCTGGAGCGAACTGCTCGGCGGCGCGCAGGTTTATCTGAAGCGCGAAGACCTGAACCACACGGGCGCGCACAAGGTGAACAACGTGATCGGCCAGGCGTTGCTGGCCAAGCGCATGGGCAAGCCGCGCGTGATCGCGGAAACGGGCGCGGGCCAGCACGGCGTCGCCACGGCAACCATCGCGGCGCGCTTCGGCATGGAGTGCATCGTGTACATGGGCGCGGAAGACGTGCGCCGCCAGGCCGCGAACGTCTACCGGATGAAGCTGCTGGGCGCGACCGTCGTGCCCGTCGAGTCCGGTTCACGCACGCTGAAAGACGCGCTGAACGAAGCGATGCGCGACTGGGTCACGAACGTCGAAAACACGTTCTACATCATCGGGACGGTCGCGGGTCCGCATCCGTATCCGATGATGGTGCGCGATTTCCAGCGCGTGATCGGCGACGAATGCAAGGTGCAGATGCCCGAACTGACAGGGCGTCAGCCGGACGCTGTGATCGCGTGCGTTGGCGGTGGATCGAATGCAATGGGTATCTTTTATCCGTACATTGACGACAAATCGGTGAAATTGATCGGCGTGGAAGCGGCCGGCGACGGCATCGACACCGGTCGTCACGCGGCGTCGCTGATTGGCGGCAGCCCGGGCGTGCTGCACGGCAATCGCACGTATCTGCTGCAGGACGAGAACGGCCAGATCATCGAGACGCATTCGGTGTCGGCGGGCCTCGACTATCCGGGCGTCGGTCCCGAGCACGCGTGGCTCAAGGACAGCGGCCGCGCGGAATACGTCGGCATTACCGACGAAGAGGCGCTCAAGGCGTTCCACGACTGCTGCCGCATCGAAGGCATCATTCCCGCGCTGGAGTCGAGCCACGCGCTCGCGTACGCGGCGAAGCTCGCGCCGACTTTGCCGAAGGACAAAATCCTTCTGGTGAACCTGTCGGGCCGGGGCGACAAGGACATGCACACGGTCGCCGAGCGATCGGGCATCCAGTTCTGAGCGCCCAGGCGATGCGCGACGAGTTCGAGGAGCCGCAGCCGCCCGCGCTGGACGGCGACGCCGAAGCAGGTGTCGCCGACGCGTTGCGCGCGGGCGCTGTGCCGCTGTTGTCGGTGCCTGCGGGTATCGAGCTCCTGAACCGCGATTTTCTGACCGATGCAGCGAACCTGCCGGACGGCTCGATCGATCTGATCGTCGCCGATCCCCCTTATGGTCTCGGCAAAGACTATGGCAACGATTCCGACATGCGCTCAGGCGAGGATTTTCTCGCCTGGACGCGTGCCTGGCTCGAACTCGCCATTCCGAAGCTGAAGCCGTCGGGTTCGCTGTACATCTTCTGCACATGGCAGTACGCGCCGGAAATCTTCGTGTTTCTGAAGAGCCGCCTGACGATGGTCAACGAGATCATCTGGGACCGGCGCGTGCCGAGCATGGGCGGCACGACGCGCCGCTTTACGTCCGTGCACGACAACATCGGTTATTTCGCGGTGTCGAAAGACTATTACTTCGACCTCGATCCCGTCCGTATCCCGTACGATGCCGCCACGAAGAAGGCGCGTTCGCGTAAGTTGTTCGAAGGAAGCAAGTGGCTGGAGATGGGCTACAACCCGAAGGACGTCTGGTCGGTTTCGCGTCTGCACCGGCAACACGCCGAACGCGTCGACCATCCGACCCAAAAGCCGCTCGAGATCGTCGAGCGGATGGTGTTGGCCAGTTGTCCGCCGGGCGGCCGCGTGCTCGATCCCTTTATGGGAAGCGGCACGACGGCCGTCGCTTGCGCCCGTCAGAAGCGCGAATTCGTCGGCTATGAGATCAATGAAAGTTACTGCGCGATAGCGCGAGAACGGGTCAGTTTGGCGGCAAATCCGCCGGATCCCGTTTCGCGCCGGAAAGCAGCCGTCGCCAGCACCACGACGACGGCCTGAGCCGAACCGCGCAGTCATCGACTTCGAGAAAATTCCATGTCCCGTATTCAATCCACGTTCGCGGCACTGGCCGCGCAGGGCAAGAAAGGTCTGATTCCGTTCATCACCGCCGGCGATCCCGATCCGACGCGCACGGTCGAGTTCATGCACGCGCTCGCGAAGGGCGGCGCCGATGTCATCGAACTCGGCGTGCCGTTTTCGGACCCGATGGCCGACGGTCCGGTGATCCAGCAGTCGTCGGAACGCGCGCTGACAAAGGGCGTGTCGCTCAAACACGTGCTCGCCGACGTCAAGCGCTTCCGCGAAACCGACGACAAGACGCCCGTCGTGCTGATGGGCTACGCGAATCCCATCGAGCGTATGGGCGCCGACGCGTTCGCCGCTGCCGCGAAGGAAGCGGGCGTCGATGGCGTGCTGGTTGTCGACTATCCGCCCGAAGAATCGGCTATCTTCGCCGAAAAGATGAGGGCGGCCGGGATCGATCCGATTTTCCTGCTCGCGCCCACGTCGACGGACGAGCGCATCGCAGAGGTTGGTAAAATCGCGTCCGGTTACGTCTACTATGTGTCGCTCAAGGGCGTCACGGGCTCAGCAAATCTGGACGTTTTGAGCATCGCGGGTAAAATCCCGGCCATCAAGTCGCGCGTACCGCTGCCGGTGGGCGTCGGTTTCGGCATTCGGGACGCGCAATCCGCGCGCGCCGTGGCCGAAGTCTCCGATGCCGTCGTGATCGGCAGCCGTATCGTGCAATTGCTCGAAGAAGCAGCACCCGAGTCCGCTGCGAGCAAGCTGACGAGTTTCATTGCTGAAATTCGCCAGGCGCTCGACAGCATCGGTGCGACTGCCCGATAAACATCATTTTTGTCGCGGTTAGCATGGCGGCGCGGTTCCTGCTGCGCCGTCTTTCGTATCGCGAATCCTGGAAGGAATCATCATGAGCTGGCTCGACAAACTGTTGCCGCCGAAAATCAAGCAAACCGACCCGAAGAGCCGCAAGGGCATTCCGGAGGGGCTGTGGATCAAATGCCCGTCGTGCGAAGCGGTGCTGTACCGCAACGACGTCGAGGCGAATCTGCACGTCTGCCCGAAGTGCGACCACCATATGCGGATCGGCGCGCGCGAACGGCTCGACGGCTTGCTCGATCCGGAAGGCCGCTATGAGATCGGCCAGGAAATCCTGCCGGTCGACGCGCTGAAGTTCAAGGACAGCCGCAAGTATCCCGACCGCCTGAAAGAGGCGATGGACGAAACCGACGAAACCGACGCAATGGTCGTGATGGGCGGCGCGATCCACACGCTGCCCGTGGTGGTCGCGTGCTTCGAATTCGCGTTCATGGGCGGTTCGATGGGTTCCGTGGTCGGCGAGCGCTTCGCGCGCGGCGCGCAGAACGCGATCGAACAGCACGTGCCGTTCATCTGCTTTACCGCTTCGGGCGGCGCGCGGATGCAGGAAAGCCTGCTGTCGCTGATGCAGATGGCGAAAACCACGGCCATGCTGACCAAGCTCGCCGAAGCCAAGCTGCCGTTCATCTCCGTGCTGACCGATCCGACGATGGGCGGCGTGTCGGCGAGCTTCGCGTTCCTCGGCGACGTCGTCATCGCCGAACCGAAGGCGCTGATCGGCTTTGCCGGCCCGCGCGTGATCGAGCAGACCGTGCGTGAAAAGCTGCCGGAAGGCTTCCAGCGCGCCGAATTCCTGCTGCAAAAGGGCGCGATCGACATGATCGTCGACCGTCGCAAGCTGCGCGAAGAAATCGCGCAACTGATGGCGCTGCTCACGCGCCAGCCGGCTGACGCAGTCGCCTGATGCCCTCTCCGGCCGTGATGTTTCGCACGGCCAGTAGGAACAACCAACGCGCCGCGAGAGGTTCTCAAGCGGCGCGTTGTCATTTCTAGGATAATTCCGGTCCGCACTGCCAGTTTTTCAGATGACCACTTTCCCCACACTCGACGCGTGGCTCACGCACCTGGAATCCGCTCACCCCGTCGGAATCGACATGGGCCTCGCGCGCATCAGCAAGGTGCGTGACGCGTTGGACCTCAAGTTCCCGTGCCCGGTGATCACGGTCGGCGGCACGAACGGCAAGGGTTCTACCTGCGCCATTCTCGAAGCGATCCTGCTGCGCGCGGGTTACACCGTCGGGTGTCATACGTCGCCGCATCTGCTCGCATTCAACGAGCGCGCGCGTATCAACGGCCAGATGGCGACTGACGCCGAACTGCTGCCGCACTTCGAGGCCGTCGAAAAGGCGCGCCAGGCGCTCCCTGAGCCTGTTTCGCTGACGTATTTCGAGTTCACGACGCTCGCGATCATGCATCTGTTCGCCGAGCGCGGCCTGGACGCGGTGATTTTCGAAGTCGGGTTGGGCGGACGGCTCGATGCCGTCAACATCCTCGATACCGACTGCGCGATCATCACGAGCATCGACATCGATCACACCGACTTCCTCGGCGATACGCGCGAGAAAATCGCGTTCGAGAAGGCGGGCATTTTCCGCGCGGGCAAGCCGGCCATCTGCGCCGATCCCGTTCCGCCGCAAACGCTGATCGATCATGCCGAGAAAATCGGTGCTGAGTTGTGGCTTTTCGGACGCGATTTCCGCTACGAAGCGCAACCGGGCAACGAGCGCCAGCAGTGGAGCTACATCGGCCCGACCATGCGTCGATCGGCGCTGGCGTATCCGGCGCTGCGCGGCGCGAATCAGCTGCTCAATACGACGGCGGCGCTCGCCGGGCTCGAAGCGGTGCGCGACCGTTTGCCCGTGTCGGCGCAGGACATTCGTCTGGGTCTCGCCAACGTCGAACTGCCAGGACGCTTCCAGGTGCTGCCGGGCAAACCGTCGATCGTGCTCGATGTCGGCCACAATCCGCATGCAGCCGCCGTGTTGGGCCAGAATCTCGGCAATATGGGCTTTTTTCCGTACACGTACGCGGTTTTTGGCTCTATGCGGGACAAGGACATCGCCGGCGTGCTCGAACACCTGAAAGGCGAGATCGATCACTGGAACGTGACCGACCTGCCGACGCCGCGTGCCGCCAGCGCGCAAGAGCTGGAAGCGGCGCTGCGCGACGTAGGCGTCAGCGACGGCCCGGATTGCAGCGTGACGCGTTTTGCCACACCTGCAGAAGCTTTCCAGGATGCGCTAAAACGAGCGTCCGACAATGATAGAATCGTGGTTTTCGGCAGCTTCTTCACGGTCGCAGGCGTCATGGCCTACCGTAAATCGCAGCAACACTGAACGCGCGGGCCTCGAACCAAGCCATTCATGGGTATTTTCTCGTTCGGCAAGAAAGACGACGCACCGACTCGGCGCGGCGCAAATTCCAGTTCCAGTCGCGGTAGTCGTGCCGAGCGCACTGAACGCGCGGAACGCGTCGAACGGCGCAGCCGCCGCACGGACCGTTCCGGCGACGCCGACGCGATGCTGCTCGATCCCACGCTTCCCGAGAAGCAACGTGCGCGACGCCGCCTAGTCGGCGCCATCGCGCTGGTGATCGCCGCTGTCGTCATTCTGCCGATGGTGCTGGATTCGCACCCGAAGCCCGTCACCGACGACATTTCCATCGATATTCCCAGCCGCCCCGCGCCCAAGCCGCGCGCGTCGGTCGACAACGACACGCAAGCTGCCGTCGCGCCGGACAATCCCGCCGCGCCGGATGCCGCGCTCGCGGCCTCGGGTCTGGCGCCCGCGGCGTCGGGCACAGCCGCTACGGGCGCCGTGGCGTCGCAGCACGACGGCAGCAACAGCAAGAACGCGCCGATCGCGATGACGCCTGCCAAGCCGCAGACGCCCGCTGTCGTCGCGAACAACGCGCCGGCTGCCAAGCCCGCAGCGAAACCGCAGGCTGACGCCAAGCCCGCGGCAAAACCGGAACAGAAACCCGCAGCCACGGAAACGGCGCAAGCAGCCGCTTCAGGCACGGAAACAGGTACGCCCGCGGCGCCTCCGGGCAGCCGCTTCGCGGTTCAGCTGGGCGCGTTTCAGGACGACGCCAGCGCACACGCATGGGTGACCAAGTTGAAAGCGGCGGGTGTGCCCGTATATACGGAGCGTCGCAAGCAGGCTGACGGCTCCAGTCGAACCCTGTTGCGCGCCGGTCCGTTCGCGGACCGTGCGGCGGCGTCGGCGGCGATCGCGAAGGTGCGCGAGGCCGGTCTGACGTCGGGCGCGAACAACGGCGCTGCGCAGTAATCCGGCGATGTTCACCGCGTTCGACTACGCTGTAATGGCGGTGATCGCCCTGTCGGCCATGCGCGGAACGTGGCGCGGCTTTTTGTCCGAGGTATTCGGGCTGATCGGCTGGATCGTCGCGTTTCTGGTGGCGGCGCGCTTCGTGGGGCTGCTGGTGCCCTACGTGCCGGCGAACTGGCCAGGCGGCGCGCTGACGCAGTGGCTGATCGCGTTCGCGGCGATCGTCATCGGCGTGATGCTGCTGGCCAGCGTGGCGAATGCGCTGCTGAGCCGGCTGGTGCAGGTGTCCGGTCTGGGCGGTATTGACCGCTCGCTCGGACTGGTTTTCGGCCTCGTACGCGGGGTCATATTGGTGCTGGTTCTGGTCGCCCTCGGTGGCTTGACCGAACTGCCCAAACAGGAATTCTGGCGCAACGCGCTGCTGCGGCCCTACGCCGAGCAGGGCGTGCGAGAGTTGAAGCCTCTGCTTCCCGAAACGCTCGCCGCCTACGTCCACGTGTAACGATCGCGTTGCACGCAAGGGGCGAAGGCGGATGACAAGGCGGGCCGATGGTGAAGCAGGCAGAACCACGGCGCGCGCGGCTGTCTCCCAGGCAGGCCGCACTGATCGAATTTCGTACCCTTTGAAGGACATGCCATGTGCGGCATCGTAGGCGTAGTTTCCCAGTCTCCCGTCAACCAGCTCATCTATGACAGCCTGCTGCTGCTGCAGCACCGCGGTCAGGACGCTGCCGGTATCGCTACGGCGAACGGCAACAATTTCCACATGCACAAGGCCAATGGCATGGTTCGCGACGTGTTCCGCACGCGCAACATGCGCAGCCTGCCGGGCAATAGCGGCATTGGCCAGGTGCGTTACCCGACGGCGGGTTCTGCGTCGAGCGAAGAAGAAGCCCAGCCGTTCTACGTGAACGCGCCGTTCGGCCTGATCCTCGCGCACAACGGCAATCTGACCAACTGGCAGCAACTGAAAGACGAGATGTTCCGCATCGATCGTCGACACATCAACACGAATTCCGACACGGAAGTCATGTTGAACGTGTTCGCGCACGAATTGCAGTTGTCGAGCTCGGGCCTGCAGCTCGATCCCGCCGCGCTGTTCAAGGCCGTGACGGGCGTACACCGTCGTGTGCGCGGCTCGTACGCGATCGTGTCGCTGATTTCCGGCTATGGTCTGCTCGGCTTCCGCGACCCGTTCGGCATCCGTCCGCTGTGTATCGGCAAGCTGGAAACGGCGTCAGGCACGGAATGGATGCTGGCGTCGGAATCGGTGGCGCTGGAAGGCATCGGCTTCGAGTTCGTGCGCGACGTCGCACCGGGCGAGGCGATCTTCATCGACTTCGAAGGCAACTTCCACGCGCAGCAATGCGCGCCGAACGCAAGCCTGAACCCGTGCATTTTCGAACTCGTGTATCTCGCGCGTCCGGATTCGGTGCTCGACGGCGTGCCCGTCTACAACGCGCGTCTGCGCATGGGCGACTATCTGGCCGAGAAGATCATGCGCGTGCTGCCCGACGACGTGAAGATCGACGTCGTCATGCCGATTCCCGATTCGTCGCGTCCTGCGGCGATGCAGGTCGCGGCGAAGCTCGGCGTCGAATATCGCGAAGGCTTCTTCAAGAACCGTTATGTGGGCCGCACCTTCATCATGCCGGGCCAGGCGGTGCGCAAGAAGTCGGTGCGTCAGAAGCTGAACGCGATGGGCATCGAGTTCAAGGGCAAGACGGTGCTGATCGTCGATGATTCCATCGTGCGCGGCACGACGTCGCACGAAATCGTGCAGATGGCACGCGATGCCGGCGCGAGCAAGGTGATTTTCGCGTCGGCGGCGCCGCCCGTGAAATTCCCGAACGTCTACGGCATCGACATGCCGACGCGAAGCGAACTCGTCGCGCACGGCCGTTCGGATGAAGAAGTGGCGCGCCTGATCGGCGCCGATTTCCTCGTCTATCAGGACGTCGACTCGCTGAAGAACGCGATCCGCGACATCAACCCGGCGCTGAAGGAATTCGAAGCGTCGTGCTTCGACGGCAACTACATCACGGGCGACGTGACGACGGAATACCTCGACCGCATCGAATCCGCGCGTCTTGCACCGTCCGCGCAATCGGACCGCGACGCGGCGAGCGACGCGATCGAAGGTGGCGCTGCGCGTTCGCAATTGCATCTGCAACTGTCGGTCGAGTAACGCGTCGCAAGCGCGCGAGCATCGGGCAACCGGGTCTCGCGCGCGGCAACGGCCGTTGAAACCCGGCGCGAAAACCCGGCCGCAGTGTTACCATCGGGTCTTGCGTCGATTTGATCTCAGCTTGCGGACGCGGGGAAACCCAAAACAGCTAAAGCGAACGGTGAGCAGCAGCACAGCCATCGCGCTTACAGCTTTCCCCGCACACGAAGCCCGCTTATGCCGACGCAAAGCGGGCTTTTTTGTTGCTCTCGCGTGCGCGAACCTTCATGGCGAGCGCGCGACCTCGAAAACGGAACAGAACGAACATGGACGACTCCCTCAACTTCGACACGCTCGCAGTCCGCTCGGGCACGTTGCGCAGCGAATTCGGCGAACATTCGGAAGCGATCTTCCTGACGTCGAGCTTTGTGTTTGCGAGCGCCGCAGACGCTGCCGAGCGCTTCAAGAATTCCGAAGACTATTACACGTACTCGCGCTTCACGAATCCGACCGTGACGATGTTCCAGGATCGTCTCGCGGCGCTCGAAGGCGGTGAGGCGTGCATGGCGACGGCGTCGGGAATGAGCGCGATCATGTCGGTGGTGATGTCGGCGTTGCAGGCGGGCGATCATCTCGTCAGCTCGCAGAGCCTGTTCGGCTCGACGCTCGGCATGTTCTCGCAGATCTTCAGCAAGTTCGGCATCACGACGACCTTCGTCGATCCGACCGATCTCGACGCATGGAAAAATGCGGTGCGTCCCGAGACGAAGATGTTCTTCCTCGAAACGCCGTCGAACCCGCTGACGGAAATCGCGGACATCGAAGCGATCAGCAAGATCGCGAAGTCCGCGAATGCGCTGTTCGTCGTCGACAACTGTTTTTGCAGTCCGGCGCTGCAACAGCCGCTGAAACTCGGCGCGGACGTCGTGATGCATTCGGCCACCAAATTCCTTGACGGGCAAGGGCGCGTGCTCGGCGGCGCGCTGGTCGGCTCGAAGCAATTCATCATGGAAAAGGTGTTCCCGTTCGTGCGCAGCGCGGGCCCGACGCTGTCCGCGTTCAACGCGTGGATTCTGCTCAAGGGCATGGAGACGCTGTCGCTGCGCGTCGAGCGCCAGTCGGCGAATGCGCTCGAAATCGCGCGCTGGCTCGATCAGCATCCCGCCGTGAAGCGCGTGTTTTATCCGGGCCTCGAATCGCATCCGCAGTACGAGATCGCCAAGCGCCAGCAGAAAGCGGGCGGCGCGATCGTTTCGTTCGAACTGAAGGGCGACACGCCGGAAGCGATGCGCGCGAATGCGTGGCGTGTGATCGACAGCACGAAGATCTGCTCGATCACGGGCAACCTCGGCGACACGCGCACGACCATCACGCATCCCGCCACCACGACGCATGGCCGTATCACGCCGGAAGCGCGCGCGGCAGCGGGCATCACGGAAGGTCTGATCCGGCTCGCCGTTGGTCTGGAGAATGCAGCCGATATCCGCGACGATCTGGCGCGCGGCCTTGCAGGCTAATGATGTGAAGAAGTCAGTGAAGAAGTGAAACGAAACGGGCGCTGTTAAGCGCCCGTTTTGTCATACAGCCACGCTCAATGCAGCAAGGCGCGCCATTGGCCGGGCGCCATGCCGAAGCGCCGTGTGAACGCGTGCGTATAGGCGCTCTGATCGCCGAAGCCGACTTCGAGCGCAACGTCGGTCAATGAGCGGCGCGGATCGGCGAGCAGCGTGACCGACGTATCCAGCCGCAGACGCTGCAAATAGCGGTGCGGTGTTTCACCGAATGCATCGATGAACAATTGATGAAAACGACGCATGCCGAAGCCGCAATGCGCGGCGAGGTCCGCGATGCGCAGCGGCTCCGACAGACGCGCGCGCAGCCAGGCGTCGATGCGCGCAAAGTCGAGGCCAGCGCCCGGCGCAGCATCCGCCATGCCCGTGTCTTCGATGATCGCTGCGCATAAGCGAGCGGCCGCGTCCCAGTTGAAGCGCCGCCACGCGGCATCGCCATCGATATGTCCCGTCGCGCGGCCCGCGATATGCGAAACCAGTTGCGTGAGCGACGAATCGACGGTGACGGCGCGCGCCCGGTCGAACAGACGCTGCGGCACGGCGACCGACGACGCAGGCAAATCGAGCACCAACTGCCGGTTCTCGCCGACGCCCGCATAGTCATGCCGCGATCCTGCCGGAATGAGCCACGCGGAGGTCCGGTCGATTTCCTGCGCGACGCCGTCCACGGCCATCACCATCGACCCGTCCAGACCGAGCACGATCTGATGGAAGTCGTGCACGTCCGACGCTTCTACGGTGCCGTAACGGCGCAGGGAAACGCTGGGTGCATCGGTAACGGCGTGGCTCATCACAAAGCAGGCGGAAAAACGGCGGAAACGTTCAGACGCCGAGCAATTCGACTTCGAACACGAGCGTCGCGTTCGGCGGAATCACGCCGCCTGCGCCGCGCACACCGTAGCCGAGTTGCGGCGGAATGGTCAGCTTGCGCACGCCGCCGACCTTCATGCCCTGCACGCCTTCGTCCCAGCCCTTGATGACCATGCCGCCGCCGAGCACGAACGCGAAGGGGTCGTTGCGGTCCTTGCTCGAATCGAACTTCTGGCCGTCGGTCAGCCAGCCGGTATAGTGCACGCTGACGGTCTGGCCGGCCTTCGCTTCCGCGCCCGTGCCTTCCGTCAGGTCTTCGTACTTGAGGCCCGATGCAGTGGTGACAGTAGACATGCAATGCTCCTTGTAATCGTTCGAAACCGCTATTGTAGGCGTGTTGTCCTACCGTCGCGAAGATTGACCGAACGGCCATGCCTATAATGTCCAGACTGCAACCAACGGTGAACCGCCAACGAGGATGTCGATCGTGACCACGTCTACTCCGTCTTCTTCCGGCAACAACAAGGAGACGTCTGCCGTCGCCGAACGAACCGCGCGACGTTGCGCCGAAACGGCGCTTTTCATGCGCGATCATGTGCTGTCGCTGGTCTCGCACGACCTGCGCAGCCCGCTGAATGCCATTCACAGCTGGGCCTATGTGCTCGACCGCAAGATCGACGCGAACGACGCCACTGCGCAACGCGCGCTCGAGGGCATTCGCAACGGCGTCGAGCAGCAGGTGAAACTGCTCGAATCGATTGTCGACACAACGCGCGCCGAGACTAAAGCGCTCGCTTTGAAACGCGCGCCGTTCGCGCTGCGCCCGTTGCTCGATGAAACGATCGGCGATGTGCGCGAGGCGCTCGCGGCACAGCGCGGCGTCGCGCTCGAACTCAATTCACCGCTGGCCGCGCAGCAGATCAACGGCGACCGCGAGCGTCTCGCCGCTGCGTTGTGGCTGCTCGTCACGTTCGCGGTGGAAGCGAGCGCCAACGGCGCGACCGTCACGCTCGATGCCGATGTCGATGCGTCCACGTTCCGCGCCACGGTCGCCTGGCAAGCGACGCCTGCTGCGCTGACGGACGCCGCGCTGCCTCACGTGCTCGAAACCTTCGCGCGTGCGCAAGCGACGCAGCCGCGCGAAGCCAGCCGCATTTCGTGGGTGCTGGGACTGTGCAAGCGCATCGCGGAAGCGCACGACGGCGCGTTCGAGCAGGGCGAATGGGCAGACGGCCAGCCGACCACGCTCAAGCTGCGCGTGCCGCTCGCCGGCGCATGACGCTCATCCATACGCGCATGGAATCGCGCGTGACCTGGCCGGATGGCCAGTCCGCGCGCGCTCAGCGCTTTCACGTGCCTTTCGCGCTCTATACTGACGGCTTTTGTTGCCGGAGTTCTTCGCTTTGATCCAGTTCGTCGCCCTCATTGGCGCGTTGTTGCTCGTTGCCCTCAACGGTTTCTTCGTTGCCGCGGAATTCGGTCTCGTCAAGCTGCGGCAGACTCGCGTGCAGACGCTCGCGCAGAAGCACGGCTTGCGCGGCAAGTTACTCGCGAAGGTGCATGGCCGGCTGGATGCGTATCTGTCCGCGTGTCAGCTTGGTATCACGCTCGCGTCGCTGGGGCTTGGCTGGATTGGCGAGCCTGCTTTCGCGGAACTGCTGAACCCGGTGTTCCATCTGCTCGGCATCGAGAACGAGAACCTGATACACGGCATCTCGCTGTTCTTTGCGTTCTCGTGTATTTCGTTCCTGCATATCGTGGTCGGCGAACTCGCGCCGAAGTCGCTGGCCATCCGCCAGTCCGAGCACGTCTCGCTGTGGACGGCGATGCCGCTGTATGGCTTCTACTGGGCGATGTATCCGGCCATCTGGGTGCTCAACTCGAGCGCGAACGCGGTGCTGCGCCTGGCTGGTCTGACGGCCGACCACGGCGGCGACACACACTACTCCACAGAAGAACTGAAGCTGATTCTGCGAGGCCGTCGCGCGAGTGTCACGAACGAACTCGACGGCTCGAAAGACGCCTATTCGCAGGACGAATGGAACACGATCGCGCATTCGCTCGATTTCTCGCGCATGACCGTCTCCGACCTGATGCGGCCCGCGCATGAACTGGTGAGCCTGCGCCGCGATCTGCCGTGGCGCGAGAACATGCAGATCATCGCGCGGCATCGTTTCAGCCGTTATCCGTTGCTCGAGGATGCGACGGGCGAGCGCGTCGCGGGCACCATCCATCTGAAGGATCTGCTACTGGCGCGCCACGCGGGCAGCACGCTCGACGACCTGTCGCACTACGTGCGTCCGGTGCAGTACGTGAAACCCGAAATGCCCGCGCTGGAACTGTTCCGGCGCTTCCGCAAGGGTGCGCCGCATCTCGCGCTGGTCGGGCGGAAGAACGCGAAGCCGATCGGCTTCCTGACGCTCGACAATCTGCTCGGCGCGCTGGTCGGCCAGATTCACGACGAGTTCCGTCAGGGCGACGCCGACTGGACGCGCATGGACGACGGCACACTGATGGGCAAGGGCAGCTTGCCAGTGGTGTCGCTGGAGCGCGCGCTTGGTATCGATATCGACGAGGGTAGCGCGGAATCCGTCGGCGGCCTCGTGATCAACGCGCTCGGCGATCTGCCGGAAGAAGGGCAGCGGGTGGATTTCGATCGCTTCGACGTAGTCGTGAAGCGGATGAAGGGGCCGCGTATCGTGCTCGTGCGGGTGTATCCGAAGATGTTTGATGATGAGGGTGGTTAGGGCGTCGCACTCGCATCACACCCGCGGCACCCCATCCTCAACCAGCACGGCCACAGGCATCGTCGTCAGCGCATCACGCAGATACAGCATCCCGGTATCTTCGACCTTTGGCGCAGCAGGGCTAACCCAGTCGAACAACGCCCGCCCGAACAACTCTTCGGGCATCTGCACGGCCGTATCGTCCCACGCAATCGGATCGACGAGCGGCAAGTCGCTGCCAGCATCGAGCAGCGCCATCGACAGCCGCGTCGCAATCACCACTGCCCAGCAGTTGCCCTGCCGCCGTGCGAACGCAATCGCATGTGCGGCATGCTTGCCCTGCACCGTGAGCGGCGTATAGCTGCCGCTGCTCAGCAATTCAGGTATCTGCATGCGCAGCGCGAGCATCCGCTGATTGATCGCGAGCTTCACGCGGCCGTCGCGCCATCCGGCGAGGTAGTCGGATGGCGGCGCCTCGGCGAGCAGCGCCTGTCGCTGCGCAAAATCGACGGGTCGCCGGTTGTCGGGATCGACGAGACTGAAATCCCATAGTTCGGTGCCCTGATAAAGATCGGGCACACCGGGCGAAGCGAGCCGCAGCAAGGTTTGCTGCAGGCTATTCACGACGCCCGCCCGGCTAATGCGCGCAACGAACCCGCCCAGCTCGCGCAAGAATCCGTCACGACGCTGCGGCGCGAGAATGTCGAACAGAAACTCGCGACAACCGTTTTCAAACGCTTCATCAGGCGCAAGCCACGTCGTGCGCAGCTTCGCCTCGCGCAGCGCCTTCAACTGCCATTGCGCGACGCGCTCGGCGAGCGCCTTGACGCCCGCTTCGTCGTCGGGTGAAAGAGCGGGCGGCCAGCAGCCGACCAGCGTCTGATACAGCATCGCCTCAACGCCGGCGCCGGGCGCCCAGTCGTCGGCGTTGCCTTCGAGCGCGCGCCGGTGCGGCGTGTTCAACGTCGACCATGCGCGCAGCGTCGCAGCCCACTCATCGGCGATTTCACCCAGCACGGCGAGGCGCGCGCGCGTGTCCTCACCGCGCTTGTGATCGTGGGTCGCCGTCGCGAGCAGTGCGTGAGGGAAGCGCCGTGCGCGTTCCTGATTGCCCGCATGAAACTGCTCGACCGTCAGCGCGAACTCGCCTGGGTCCGCGCCCACTTCGCAACGCGACAGCAACCGTCCATAGCGATAGCACGCGGTATCTTCGATGGCTTTCGCGGCAACGGGTGCCGTCAATTGCGAGAACAGCGTCTGCACGGTGCGGCGCGCCGAGGCCGTGTGATTGAACGCGCCCGCGCCGCCATTCTGCTGCGGCGCCTGATACGCAGCGTTGCGTCCGTTGCCGTTCTCGTCGGCGCCGCTGCCGAGCCACGCATCGACGCGCGCCAGCACGCCATGATCGGCGCGCGACAGTGCCTGCTTCGCGGCATCGAGGGCGATGTCGAAGTACGCGTTGTCGGCGGCACTGCGCAGGCCGTTTTGCGGATAGATGCGGTAGACGGGGAAGTGTGCGGCAAGCTCGTTGGTCACGCGGCGGATCGCCGTATAGGTGAAATCACGCGTGGTGATGCTGTCGCGCGCCAGCCGATGCAGCGCGCGCGATACGCGGTCCAGTTCCGCAGGCAGATTTTCCGCGAGAATCTTGCGGCGCGCGGGCAGCGCTTCGTCGACGAAGTTCGCAGGGCGGCCGCTCAGTTCGGCCCATGCCTCAGCAAGCGGAGCGGCGCCCGCCGGATCATGCAGCAGCGCGCCAGCATCGTTCATAAAGTCGTAGCCCGTCGTGCCGTCCACGGGCCAGTCGTCACGCAGCGCTTCGCCGCGTCCGAGTATCTTCTCGACGACGATATACGGCGTCGTCCCCTCGCGCAGTTCCGACAGCCGTTGACGCAGCCGCTGCGCGTACTCGCGCGGTTCCGCGAGCCCGTCGATATGATCGATGCGCACGCCGTCGATCACACCTTCCGCATAGAGCCGGAAGATCAGCGCGTGCACGGCATCGAACACTTCGGGACGCTCGACGCGCACGGCCGCAAGCGTGCTGATATCGAAGAAGCGCCGCCAGTTCACCTCATCCGATGCCGTGCGCCACCACGCGAGCCGGAAGTGCTGCCGCTCGATCAGCCGGTGCAGGCGGTCGCGGCTGACGGGCTCGTTGGGCGAATACGCTTCGAGCACGAACTCGATGGCCGACGCGCCGTTCTGCTGCACGAATTCGCGCAGCGCGTCGCGGCCTTCGGCGGCGCGCGGATGATCAGTGGGCTGCGTCGTGATCGACGTGAAGCGCTCGGCGAGCGCGCTCAGATCGGCCCGATCCGCCGATTGTAGAATCGACGCGTAATCGATCGGGCAGACGGGGCACTCGTGCTCGCCATAGACGATGTTGAAGCGCCCACTGTCGGCGTCGAAGCGCAGCGCGATGCGGCCCGCGATCAGTTCCTCGCCGTAAGCCGCACCGAGCACGGGCATCAGCACCTTGCCGCGCAGCGCCGGGTCGGGCGAGTGCCAGTCGACATCGAAATAGCGCGCAAATGCGCTATGGCGGCCCCATTCGAGAATGTCCTGCCACCACGCGTTGTGCTTGCTCATGCCCATGTGATTCGGCACGACGTCGACGATCAGTCCCATGCCGAGTTCGTGCAGCTTGTCGGTCAGACGCCGCAGGCCGTTTTCGCCGCCGCATTCGGCGCTGACCTGGCCATAGTCGACGGTGTCGTAGCCGTGGGTCGAGCCGGGCGTGGCCGTCGTGATCGGCGAAGCGTACAGATGGCTCACGCCGAGCGCGGCGAAATAGTCGACGTGCGCGAGCGCATCGTCGAACGTGAAGTCGCGATGAAACTGGAGTCGAAGCGTGGCGCGCGGAACAGTCATGGCGTATCGGACAACGAAGAGGCTGAGGTTGAGTCGGTGCGCGCCTGCTGGATGGCGAGCAGGCGGTCGCAAAAGGCGTCGTCGGCGAACAGGGCTTCGACGGGCTGGATCACGCGGCGGCGCCAGTTCGGGTGCTCGTCGATCGAACCGGGCAAGTTCGGCTGATCCACGAGACCCAGCAGGTCTTCGAGCGGAATCGTGACGAGCGGCGAGGGCGTGGCGGCGACGAAGGCGAGCGCTTCATCGACGGGGGCTTCGTCGGGCGGCGGCGGATCGACGTCGGGCGCGGCAACCCCGGCTTGCTGGAACGCTTGCCAGAGCGCGGCGCGGTCGTCGTCGCGTTCGGCCTGCGCGAGCGCGACGGGATCGCGCCCGTCGGCACGCGGTGCGGTCTGACCGATACGATTGCGCCACACGATGTCCTCGCCGCGCCACCAGCCGGAAACGGTCGGCAGATCGTGCGTGGTCGTCGTTCCGACGGCGCCGTGATCCCATTCGGCGGGCGGCGTGAAGCCCTTGCCGTCTTTGGTGCGCTCGAACCACAGCACGCGGATGCCTGCGAGCCCATGCTCGCTGAGCCGCTCGCGAAAACCCGGCGGCACGGTGCCGAGGTCTTCGCCGATCACGATCGCGCGATGCCGCCACGATTCGAGCGCGATCAGCCGCAGCATGTCTTCGAGCGGATAGCGCAGGTACGCGCCGTTCTTCGCGCTCTCGCCTTCGGGCACGAGCCACAGTCGCCGCAGCCCGAGGATGTGATCGATGCGGATGCCGCCCGCGCAGGCGAACGCCGAACGCAGCATGTCGATGAACGCCGAGAAACCCTGATTGCGCATCGCGCGCGGCGAGAACGTGGTGAGTCCCCACGCCTGGCCGGCCTGGTTGAACAGATCGGGCGGCGCGCCGACGGACACGCCATGCAGCATGTCGTCGCGATACGACCATGCGTGCGAGCCTGCGCTATCGCAGCCCACGGCAAGATCCGCGATCAGGCCGATCGCCATGCCCGCATCGCGCGCCGCGTGTTGCGCGTGCGACAGCCCCTTCGACGCGAGCCATTGCAGGAACAGATGAAACTCGACTTCATGCCGATGCTCGTTCGCGAACGCCTCGACTTCGGGGCTGCGCGGATCTTGCAACGCATCCGGCCATTTGCGCCAGTACCCTTCGCTACTGTGCAGCAACTGGAACGCATGCAGCGCCTCGAAGCGCGCATGGTCTTCGAGCGCGCGGCCGCCGCGTTCGCAAAAGCCGTGAAACTCGAGCGCGCGCGGCGAATCCTGCGCGCGGTCGTTCGCGCAGAAACGCTCGAACAACACGCGTAGCACCTTGAGCTTGAGCGGCGTCGCCGTCTTCCAGTCGATCAGCGGCAGTGTCTCGAGTTGCGGCCAGACGTCGGTGCCGCCTGCCGCATCGAGCGCGGCCTGCGCAGCCTGTGCGCCGAACACGGCGGCGGGATCGATATGCGTGACGTTCAACCACAGCCGCGACGACGGCGAATACGGACTGAACGAGCCCGGCAACGCGCTGAACATCGCGTGTGTCGGACTGACGGCGAGCGCATGCGCGCCGCGTTTCGCGCTTTCGATCGCGAGCGTGGCCAACGCCGTGTAATCGCCGACGCCGCCGTCGCCGACCCGGCGCAAGCCGTAGATCTGCGCGGCGATACCCCACAGCGGCGGCGCGTTCGTGTCGTCGCCGTGCATCGCGCGCCACGCGTCGGTGACCGTGTAGCACTGCGAGGGCGCGACGGCGAGCGTCATCCGGTGATCGTTGAGTACGAGCGTGTGATAGCCGGGCTCGTCGATGGGCGACAGCAGCGCTGCTTCGCCCCTCGGCGCCGTGAAGCGTCCATCGATCAGCGAGCCGCTTTCCAGTTCGATCCGGTAGTGACTGCCCGACTTGATCGCGGCGGCGGGCAATGCGATGCCGCGTCCGCATTCGACCGTCATCAATGGCGGCAGCTTGCGGCCGGACAACTCGGCTTCGAGCGCGCCCGCGCTCTGGCGAATCTGCGTGGCGTTGCCGCATGGCAGGCCCATGCGTTCGAGCAGCGCGGCGAGCGTGCTGTCGGGCACGCGCTTTTTGTTGTGATGCGCGTCTTCCCATTCGACTTCGAAGCCTGCGCGTGCGGCGAGGGTGTCGATGGAAATACCGGGGCGTCGGGTCGTGGCCAAGCGTGTCACTCCTTAGGTCTGCACGTGCTTGCGCGCGTCGTGACCGACGGCATATTCGCTGACGTCGCCTGTCATCCAGGCGACGAATGCGTTGGGTGGCAACTCGCCTGCGTCGATGCGATCGCGCACGCGCGGCGGCGTTTCGAAGATCACCTTGCCGCCGGGGCGTTCGTCGAGCGATACGGCTTCATTGCCGAGATTCAGCACGATCGACAGCGTCTCGCCGTCGTCGAGTTTCCAGCGCGCGGTTAGCGCGTTCGCGTCCTGATCGCCCGCCGTCTTGAGGACCGTTGCGCCGAGCGCCTTCGCATGACGCAGGCGCGGCGCGATCAGCTTTGCGCGCACGGCGAGGGCGGACTTGTAGAAATGCATCCAGTCGAGCGCATCCTTCGCGTCAGGCGTGTCGCCGGCACGTTCGGCGGGCGGCGACGACATGACGAGCGTCTGCGGATCGTTCGGATCGGGAATCAGCGCGCGGCGCTTCTCGTCGGCGAATGCGGAGAAACGCGCGAACTCCTTGCGGCGTCCTTCGCGCACGGCGTTGGCCAGATCGCCGGTGTAATCGGTGAAGAACAGGAACGGCTGTTTCGAGCCATATTCCTCGTCCATGAACAGCAGCGGAATCTGCGGCGACAGCAGCAACAGGCCCGTGGCGGCGCGCAGCGCGTCATCGGAGCACAGCGTGCGCAGACGCTCGCCCATCGCACGATTGCCGATCTGATCGTGGTTCTGCAAAAACGCGACAAACGACGTGGGCGGCAGATGGCCGCTGGGCTCGCCGCGCGGCTTGCCGTCGTGGATCGGCGAAGGATCGCCCTGATAGCCGAAGCCGCTGCCGAGTATCCGCGCGAGCCGCTGGATCGGCTGGTCGGCGTACGCCGCGTAGTAGCCTTCGTGTTCGCCTGTCAGCAGCACATGCAGCGTGTTGTGCGCGTCGTCGTTCCATTGCGCGGTGAAATGCCTGTCGAGCAGGTTCGCCGTATTGCGCTCGTTTTCCAGCACCAGATGCACGTGACGTCCGTGTTGCACATGCGCGCGCACATGATCGGCGAAACGGCGCAGCCAGTCGTCGTTGTCGATGGCGTGCACGGCGTCGAGGCGCAATCCGTCGAAGCGATATTCATTGAGCCAGTAGAGCGCGTTGTCGCAGAAGTACTCGCAGACTTCGCCACGCTCGAAGTCGATTGCGGGCCCCCACGGCGTGTGCGTGCCTTCGCGGAAAAACGGCTTCGCATACTGATGCAGATAATTGCCGTCCGGACCGAAGTGGTTGTAGACCACGTCGAGGAATACCGCGAGGCCATGCGCGTGCGCGGCGTCGATCAGCGCTTTCAGGTCGTCGGGACGCCCGTATGCGGAATCGGGCGCATAGGGCAGCACGCCGTCGTAGCCCCAGTTGCGCGTGCCGGAGAAATCGTTGAGCGGCATCAGTTCGATTGCGGTAACGCCCAACTCATCGATGGCGGGCAGGCGCTTCATCACGCCGCCGTAGCCGCCCAGCGCGCCGACATGCAACTCGTACAGCACCGTCTCTTCCCACGGCCGGCCGCACCATCCCGTGTGCTCCCAGGTGTAGGCGCGCGGATCGACGACTTCGCTCGGGCCGTGCACGTCCTGCGGCTGAAAGCGCGACGCGGGGTCGGGAATCAGCAGCGCGCCGTCGAGCTTGTAGCGATACAGCGTACCCGCGCCGCAACCGATTTCCGTCTCGAACCAGCCGTTGCCCGTCGCGCTCATGTCGTGCGTGCCGGACCCGTCGCCGTTTTCGACGACGACCTGCACCTTCGCGCACGATGGCGCCCACAGCCTGAAGCGCGTGCGCGGGTTCGCGCTCGCCGCGCCGAGCAGCTGCGCGCCGAACGGCAGGCAGTGCGCGTGATGATGCGCGTGAGGGTCGATCGGACGTTCATGCATGATTGTCACCATTCGTCGGCATGTTGATACGCACACTCATTGCAGACCTTCCGGGCATGGGCTTTCTGTCGATAATCGGGCCCCGTGCCGTCAACCGGACTGCTCGGTGTCGGGCATCGATGTGCCCGGGTCCGGCGGCAATGCGGTCAACAGACGCGGTCCGTACTGCGCGCCCGCGCGCCAGCTTGCCTGCCAGTCCGCTTCGCCCGTGGGCTGCGCCGCTAGCACCACCATGCTGTGCGCGGGCACTTCCAGGTCGGGCGCCGCGAGCGGCGCGGGCGGCGCTTCGGGGTTCGCCGTATCAAGCAGCACATGCCATTCCAGGTGCGGCGGCGGGGGCATGAAGCGCAGCGCCGCCGACGATGCGTTCAACATCATCAACAATACTTCCGTTTCTCCATTCAGGCCTGCGCCCGCCCGCCGCAGCGTGAAGGCGCGGCCTTCCGGGTCCTGCCAGGCTTCGATGGTCAGCGCTTCGCCATGCTCGTCGAACCAGCCGACGTCGTAGAGACCCGGCAGCACTTCACGGTCGCCGAACAGGAAGCGGTTTTCGCGCAGCAGCGGATGCTGTTTTCGCAGCGCGATGATGCGCGCGAAGAACATAGTCATTTTGCGCCCGTGTGGGAGCGCGGCACGTTCCCAATCTATCCACGAAATTTCGTTATCCTGGCAATACGCGTTGTTGTTGCCGCGCTGGGTGCGGCCCATTTCGTCGCCGGCGAGCATCATCGGCGTGCCGAGCGCGATGAACAGCGTAGCGGCTAGCGAACGCGAAACGCGTTCGCGCGCCTCGGAGATCGCGGGTTCGTCTGTCGGGCCTTCGACTCCCCAGTTCGAACTGTAATTTTCGTTGTGGCCGTCGTTGTTGTTTTCGCCGTTGATCTCGTTGTGCTTCTGCGAGTAAGCGACGAGATCGGACAGCGTGAAGCCGTCGTGCGACGTGACGAAGTTGATCGACGCCGTCGGCTTGCGAAAGCGCCGGTTGAACAGATCCGCCGATCCCGTCAGCCGCGCGGCGAGATCGGGCCGCATGCCTGCGTCGCCGCGCCAGAAACGGCGCACGGAATCGCGGAAACGGTCGTTCCATTCGCTGACGCCAGGCGGATGATTGCCGAGCTGATAGCCGCCGGGGCCGATGTCCCATGGCTCGGAAATCAGCTTGCGCTGCGACAGGATGGGATCTTGCCGCAGCGCGTCGAAGAAGCCCGAGCCGGGATCGAAACCCGAATGCTCGCGCCCGAGCGTGACACCGAGATCGAAACGGAAGCCGTCGATATTGAACGCGGTCGACCAGTAGCGCAGCGAATCCATCACCATTTGCAGCACGCGCGGATGGGGCATGTTGAGCGTGTTGCCGCAGCCGGTGTCGTTGATGTGATGGCGTTCGTCGCCTGGAATGAGGCGGTAATAGCTGGCATTGTCGAGTCCGCGCCACGACACGGTGGGGCCCATCTCGTTGCCTTCGCACGTGTGGTTGTAGACGACGTCGAGTATTACCTCGATTCCTGCCGCGTGCAGTTGACGGACGGCGATGCGCATTTCATCGAGCCGGTGCGCGGTGAGATACGACGGCTCAGGCGCGAAGAACGCGGCCGTGTTGTAGCCCCAGTAGTTGCGCAGCCCGCGCTCGACGAGAAAGCGGTCATTGAGGAATGCGTGGACGGGGAGCAGTTCGACGGCGGTGACGCCGAGCTTCAGCAGATGCTCGATGAATTCCGGCGACGCGAGCGCGGCGAACGAGCCGCGTTCGGGCGTGCGCAGGTCTTTGCGTAGCATCGATGCGCCGCGAACGTGGGTTTCGTAGATAACTGTTTCATTCCACGGGACGTTGGGGCGGGTGTCATGGGACCAGTCGAAGGCTTCATCGACGACCACGCATTTGGGCATGGCTGGCGCCGAGTCTCGTCGGTCGATCGAAAGGTCCATTCTGTTCGAGTGCACGCGGTAGCTGAACAGGGCGTCCGACCATCGGAACTGGCCGATGAGCTTTCTGGCGTAGGGATCGAGCAGGAGTTTGTGAGGGTTGAAACGGTGCCCGTGTTGCGGTTGGTATGGGCCGTGGGCCCGGAACGCGTAGACCGTGCCCGGGTGGGCGTGGGGCAGGTAGCCGTGCCATACCTCGTCGGTGCATTCCGGCAGCGTGTAACGCTTCAGTTCTTTTCTGCCTGTCGGTTCGAAGAGGCAGAGTTCAATGCGTTGCGCGTTCGCCGAGAACACCGCGAAGTTCACGCCCAAGCCGTCCCAGGTTGAGCCTAATGGGTACGGGGCGCCCGGTAGTAGTCTGTCTGGTAGTACGTGCGGCATGGCAAGTGTTCCCGTTGTTCTTTGGTTTTGGCGTCGCCGTTCGATGTTTTGGCCTCTGCGTTGGGGCTGCGCGGGGCAGGCGGTTCGGATTGCTTGTGTTTTCGCTGGCATCCGCTAGATGTTATTGGTGCTTCAGGCGTCGCCCCTGTGCGGGGCGGCACCTACTTTTCTTTGCCGCCGCAAGGAAAAGTAGGCAAAAGAAAGCGGCTCACACCGCCAATTCTTGTTCCTGCCTGAGGGCCCCCAAAGGTTCTTACGCTTCACACGGCAACCACGTGACCGACGTTCGTTGCCAACGCTCTCGCAGTGCGCCTCACCCGCGTCACGCTCCCGCGGTGCGGCGCACCGTGCCAGACAGTCCCCGACCGCCCAGGTGGCAAACTGTGTGTAGGCCCAAGTGCTCCACACGCCATACTTCGGACCCGGAAGCGCACGGGGTGCCACCACGTAAGAGCGCCACCTTGTACGACGGCACGACCTACACACAGTTTGCCGCTATAGGGCTTAAAACGTTCGCCAAGATCAACTCAAAGTGTGGCCGTTTGAAGCGGGTGATGCGTCTATTCAAAGCGTTGGCGACGCACGCGAACAAGATCGCTGCCGCGTGAAGGGTGGGGTCGTTGGGGGCCCGTGGGAAAAGGTCAAGAATTGGCGGTGTTAGCCGCTTTCTTTTGCCTACTTTTCTTTGCGGCGGCAAAGAAAAGTAGGTGCCGCCCCGCACAGGGGCGACGCATCCACACCAAAGCCACAACGCGGATGCCAGCGCAACGGCCAAATCACCAAATCACCAAACCACCAACCCAACCCCTAATCCGCCCGAAGCACAACAGTCCCCAACGGCGGCAGCACCAAAGCAGCCGACTGCGGCCGCCCATGCGCCGCTACCTCATCTGTATAGATGACACCACCATTCCCCACATTGGACCCACCATAAACCCCAGCATCCGAATTCAGAATCTCCACCCACCGCCCCGCCCGGGGCATCCCAATCCGATATCCATGCCGAGGCACTGGCGTAAAGTTGCAAACGGTAATCAACTCACGCCCCGCACCATCCGTACGCCGCCAGGCAAAAACCGAATTCGCACTGTCGTCGCCGATGACCCACTCAAACCCACCCGGCTCGGTATCGAGCCGATGCAACGCAGGCTCCTCGCGATAAAGCCGGTTCAAATCCCGCACGAGCCGTTGCACGCCGTGATGCAACTCGTCATCGAGCAAATGCCAGTGCGGCGACCCATCGTGATCGAACTCGGCCATCTGCCCAAACTCGCCGCCCATGAACATCAGCTTCTTGCCCGGATGGGCCCACATAAACGCAAAGTACGCGCGCAGATTCGCAAACTTCTGCCAGCGGTCGCCCGGCATCTTGCCTAACAACGATCCCTTGCCATGCACGACCTCATCGTGCGAAAGCGGCAGCACGAACTTCTCCGAGTACGCATACACCATCGCGAACGTCATGTTGTGGTGATGCCACTGCCGGTTGATCGGGTCTTCGTGCATGTAGTGCAGCGTGTCGTGCATCCACCCCATGTTCCACTTGAACTGGAAGCCAAGCCCGCCATCCTCGATGCGCGCCGTCACGCCCGGCCATGCCGTCGATTCCTCCGCGATCGTGATCGCGCCATGCACGTCCGGCATATGCTGCACTTCGTGATTCAGCCGCTTCAGAAACGCAATCGATTCGAGATTCTCGCGGCCGCCATAAATATTCGGCACCCACTCGCCCGCCTGGCGCGAATAGTCGCGGTACAACATCGACGCGACAGCATCCACCCGCAAGCCGTCGACGTGATAACGCTTCAGCCACGCCAGCGCCGAGGCGATCAGGAACGCGCTCACCTCGTTGCGGCCGAGGTTGTAAATCATCGTGTTCCAGTCCTGGTGGTAGCCCTCGCGCGGGTCGGCATGCTCGTACAAAGGCGTGCCGTCGAATTCGATCAGACCGTGCGCATCGTTCGGGAAGTGCGCGGGCACCCAATCGAGGATCACGCCGAGCCCCGCCTCGTGCGCGCGGTTCATGAAGCTCGCGAACTGCTCCGGCGTGCCGAAGCGCGCCGACGGTGCGAACTGCGACAACGGCTGATATCCCCATGATCCGCCGAACGGATGCTCGGCAATCGGCATGAACTCGATATGCGTGAAGCCCATTTCCTTCGCATAAGGAATCAGGCGGTCCGCCAGCTCGGACCAGTTCAACGCACGATGCCCTTCCTCCGCGACCCGCAGCCACGATTCCGCATGCACCTCGTAGATCGAGATCGCGGATTGCGCCGTCTGCTTCGACGCGCGTGTCTGCATCCAGTCGCCGTCGGTCCACGGAAAACGCTCGACGTCGTCCACATGCGCAACGATGGACGCCGTCGCGGGCGGCCTCTCGGTCTGCATCGCGCAAGGATCGGCCTTGAGCGGCAACGGATGGCCGTCGCGTGTCAGCATCTCGTACTTGTAGCGGGTGCCCGCGCCGATACGCGGCACGAACAGTTCCCACACGCCCGCCTGATGGCGCAGCCGCATCGGATGACGACGGCCGTCCCACGAATTGAAGTCGCCCACCACCGACACGCGCCGCGCATTCGGCGCCCACACGGCAAAGCGCACGCCCGGCACGCCATCCACCGTATGCGGCCGCGAGCCGAGGCATTCGAGCACCGCGTACGGATCGCCCCACGCGACGCGCTGCAACGGCTCGTCGCCGAGCACGGGGCCGAACGAATACGTGTCCTCGATTTCCTGAACCGACCCATGCCAGTCGATCCGCAAGCGATACGCCACGGCTTCGCTGACGGGACCCGCGAACAGGCCGCCCGGATGCAACTGCTCCAGTTCGCCGAGCAGCCTGCCGTTGTCGCGCGCGATCACCGACACGCGTGCCGCGTTCGGCAGCATCACGCGCACGACAGGACCGGTGCTCGTCTCGTGCATGCCGAGTTGCGAGAACGGGTCATGATGGCGCGCATCGACGAGCGCATCCAGATCCACGCGATGCAGACCGGCCGCCTCTAGTTGAACGTTGTAGTGCTCACTCATAATCGCCCTCTGATGCTGCGGGAGGCGCCGAGGCAGCCGCCGGCGAATGCGGCGCTGCGCCCGTGTCGCCCAGCAGGCGGCTCGTCAGCGCGGCGAGGCCGCGTACCGGCAAGCCGAGCCATGCTGGCCGGTTGGCTGCCTCGTAGCGGATTTCATAGGCGGCCTTCTCGATCAGGAACAGATCGAGCAACGCCTGTTCGTGCTCCGGCGCGACGAGCGGTTGCGGCGCGGCTTGCGTTGCCGCGCGGTACTCGGTGAGGAACGCTTCGGCAGCGGCGGCGCGGAAGCGCTCGAACAGCGCCCGCTTGCGGTCGGCCGTCATCTGCGGCGCGGCTTCCATCGTCGATTGCGCGGCGGCGCTCGCATACGACAGCGAACGCAGCAGTCCCGCGACGTCGCGCAGCGGGCTCGACTTCGCGCGGCGCTCTTCGAGTTCGCGTGCCGGCTCGCCTTCGAAGTCGATCAGGAAAGCGTCGCCTTGCGCCACGAGCACCTGGCCGAGATGGAAGTCGCCATGAATGCGCGTGCGCAGCGCATGCGCATCGGGCTTCACGAGCTTCGACACTGCTTCGACCAGCTTGTCCTTGCGGTCGAGCACGCTGCGGCCGAGCAGTGCGGCATCTTCGCCCAGCTGATCGACGTTCTTCTCGAGCAGTTCGAGCGCGGTGGCAAGCAGTTTCTGCGTACCGTCGATCCACGCCTGCACCTGCTTGCTGTCGGCGGGTTCGGGATCGAATGCAGGGTTGTCCGAGGGCGACGCGAGCGCGACGTGCAACTCGCCGAGCCGCTTGCCGATGATGCCCATGTACGACGCGTAGCCTTCCGTCGCTTCTTCCTCGTTCACGCGGTCCTGATTCGCCTGATTCTCGTTGTTGGCGCCATCGACCGCGAGCGCGAGTTCGTCGATCGAACGGCGCAGCGTATCGAGCGCCCAGTTCCACGCGTCGCCCTGGTTGTCGACGAAGCCTTGCAGGATGCACAGCGTATGCGGCACGTTCTCCGGATCGACGCGCACCACTTCGCCATACAGCGGCGCGGTGTTCGCGTAGCCGAGCTGCGTCAGATAGCGGCTCATTTCCGCTTCGGGATGCATGCCCTTCAACAGACGCCGCACGAGCTTCAGCACCACCTTGTCGGCGATCACGAGCGAGCTGTTGCTCTGCTCGGCGGCGAGCCAGCGGATTTCCGGCTGGTCGGCCAGATCGAGTTCGTCGAAACGGTCGGTTGGAATGAAGTGGATCGTGCTCTTCTGCACGGTCGGCACGCCGGCGCGCTCGCGCAGCTTGCGCAGCGTGCCGTAGGCGAACTGCGGCAACGCGAATGCATCCGTCAGATGGCCGACGTTGCGTCCGCGCCGCACCCGCGCCAGCGCCAGTTGCATGAAGAGCGGCGTGGTCGTGTCGGCGCCCCACGTGATCGCGAGCGGCAGCACATAACGCTCGGTGTGATTGCCGACATCCGCTTCGATCTCCGTGAACGCGAAGCCCGCTTCCGGAATGGTCGTGAGCGCGGCGAGACGCACGGCATGCATCTTCTGATCCTTCGATGCAAACCATCTGCGCCGACCCAGCCACGACGGCAGCACTTCCGATTCGAGCAGCCGTACGTTCTCGGGCGTCGGGCCCGCCTGGCCTTCGCGGATCACGATGGTGACGAAATCGGGCAGCGGCTCGGACGGCGCCTGGCTCCATGTCGGACGGCCGCCGCCTTCGCAGAGCAGGAACCACAGGAAGCCGTACGGCGGGAACGTCAGCAGATACGTAAGTTGCCCGATACGCGGGAACACCGAATCCGCCGTCATTTCGATAGGGACGGCGCCGTTGAATTCGGACAGATCGAGTTCAACCGCCTGCGGCGCACGCGACAGATTCGCGACGCACAGAATGGGCGGCTCGCCCGGCAGCTCGCGCAGATATGCGAGGATCTTGCGGTTGCTCGGCTTCAGGAAGCGGATCGTGCCGCGTCCGAACGTGTGCTTCGAGCGGCGCGTCGCGAGCATGCGCCGCGTCCAGTTGAGCAGCGAGTGCGGATCGCGGCTCTGCGCTTCGACGTTGACGGCGTCGAAGCCATACAGCGAGCCCATCACGGGCGGCAGCACCAGTTGCTCGGGATCGGCGCGCGAGAAGCCGCCGTTTCTGTCGGACGACCATTGCATCGGCGTGCGCACGCCATCGCGATCGCCGAGGTGAATGTTGTCGCCCATGCCGAGTTCGTCGCCGTAGTAGATGACGGGCGTGCCCGGCATCGACAGTAGCAGTGAATTGATCAGCTCGATGCGGCGGCGGTCGCGCTCCATCAGCGGTGCGAGCCTGCGGCGGATGCCGAGATTCAGGCGCGCGCGCCGGTCACTGGCATAGGTGTTCCACAAGTAGTCGCGCTCGGAGTCCGTGACCATTTCGAGCGTGAGTTCATCGTGATTGCGCAGGAAGATCGCCCACTGGTTCGTCTCGGGCAGATCCGGCGTCTGCTTCATGATGTCGGTGATCGGGAAGCGGTCTTCGCTCGCAATCGACATGTAGATGCGCGGCATCAGCGGGAAGTGGAACGCCATATGGCATTCGTCTTCGTTGCCGAAGTATTCCTGCACGTCTTCCGGCCACTGGTTCGCTTCGGCGAGCAGCATCCGGTTCGGATACTCGGCGTCGATGGTCGCGCGAATCTTCTTGAGGATGGCGTGCGTTTCGGGCAGGTTCTCGTTGTTCGTGCCTTCGCGCTCGACGAGATACGGCACGGCATCCAGCCGCAACCCGTCGATCCCCAGATCGAGCCAGAAGCGCATCACCTGCAGCACTTCGCGCATCACAGCAGGATTGTCGAAGTTCAGGTCGGGCTGGTGCGCGTAGAAGCGATGCCAGTAGTACTGGCCCGCAACAGGGTCGTGCGTCCAGTTCGACGGCTCGGTATCGATGAAGATGATGCGGGTCTTTTCATACTTCTTGTCCGTATCGGACCACACGTAGTAGTTGCGATGATTCGAGCCGGGCTTCGCGCGGCGCGCGCGCTGGAACCAGGGGTGCTGGTCCGACGTATGGTTGATGACGAGTTCGGTAATCACGTGCAGGCCGCGCGCATGCGCTTCCTGAATGAAGCGCTTCACGTCGCCAATCGTGCCGTAGTCGGGATGCACGCTTTTATAGTCGGCGATGTCGTAGCCGTCGTCGCGGCGCGGCGACGGATAGAACGGCAACAGCCAGATCGCGCTGACGCCGAGTTCCGCGATGTAATCGAGCTTCGCGATCAGGCCGGGGAAATCGCCTACTCCATCGTTGTTCGCATCGAAGAACGACTTGATGTGCACCTGGTAGATGATCGCGTCCTTGTACCAGAGCGGATCGTCGGCCAGCGTCGACACCTTGGCGCGGCGCGACGGGCGCGGCTTCGCGGGAGCGGCCTCGGCTGTCGTGTCGGTGAAATGCTGCGACGTGCTTTCGGCGGGATCGTCACGTTTCATATTGCACCTTCGTTGAATGTGTCGGGGGCGGCCCGATGCGTGTCGCTCTCATCGGGAACAGCGTCGCGCGGCAGGCCGGTCGCGGGCGCGATGCGCCAGATCGCGAACGGCCGAGTGCCGGGATTGAGCCGCACGTGTTGCCATCTGCCATGCCATTGAAACCGCTCGCCCGTCATCTGGTCGATCACGTCGATGGTGCCCTGATCGTGCAGGCCCCATCCGTTGAACGTACTCCACGACAACTCGATATCCGCGCCTTGCTCGTTGAACGGATCGAGATTGATCGCGACGACGATCACGTTGTCGCGCGCCGGCGTCGCCTTTTCGAAGAACAGGATGCTCTCGTTATGGGCGGGCAGGAACGTGAGATTCAGATGCGAGTGCAGCGCCGGGTTCGTGCGGCGAATGCGGTTCAGCTCGGTGATTTCGCGCACGATGTTGCCGGGCCGGTTCCAGTCCCATGCGCGGATCTGATACTTCTCCGAATCCAGATACTCTTCGCTGTTCGGCAGCGCGGCGGCTTCGCACAGCTCGAAGCCGCTATACACGCCCCACAGTCCCGACAGCATCGTCGCGAGCGCGGCGCGGATCAGGAAGCCCGGACGCCCTTGCGAATGCAGATGACGCGGGTTGATGTCAGGCGTGTTGACGAAGAAGTTCGGCCGGAAGAACTCGCGCAGATCGGTTTGCGTCAGTTGCGTCAGGTACTCGGTGAAATCGCGCTTCGATTCACGCCATGTGAAGTACGTGTACGACTGCGAGAAGCCGAGCTTCGCGAGCCGCGCCATCACGCGCGGACGTGTAAACGCTTCCGAGAGGAAGATCACGTCGGGATGCCGCGCGCGTACGTCGTTGATCATCCATTCCCAGAATGGGAAGGGCTTCGTATGCGGATTGTCGACGCGGAAAATGCGCACGCCCGCATCGATCCAGAACAGGATCACGTCGCGCAGCGAAATCCATAGATCGGGTTTTGCGTCGCGCGCGTAGAAGTCCGGATTCACGATGTCCTGATACTTCTTCGGCGGATTCTCCGCGTAACGCAGCGTCCCGTCGGGACGCCACGCGAACCATGTAGGGTGCTGCTTCAGCCACGGGTGATCGGGCGAGCATTGAATCGCGAAGTCGAGCGCGATTTCGAGGCCGTGATCGTGCGCGGCGGCCAGCATGCGCTTGAAGTCGTCGAGCGTGCCGAGCTGCGGATGCACGGCATCATGGCCGCCCGCTTCGCCGCCGATCGCATACGGGCTGCCCACGTCGTCCGGACCCGGCGTCAGCGTGTTGTTGCGGCCCTTGCGGTTGGCGATGCCGATAGGATGGATCGGCGGAAAGTACAGCACGTCGAAGCCCATGTCGCGGATGCGCGGCAGCTTGCCAATTACGTCGTCGAAGTTGCCGTGCCGATGCTCGTCGTCGCTCATCGAGCGCGGGAAGATCTCGTACCAGCTGGCGAAGCGCGCACCCGCGCGTTCGGCGTCGATGCGATAGATGACAGGGTCGCGCGATAGCCCCGGACGGTGGCGCGCGGCGGCGAATGCTTCCGCCGTCGTGGGCGCCAGCACGATCGCGAGACGCTCGCCCGTGTCTGCCTTCATGAACTCCTTGACGATCGCTTCGAGCTGCTGTCGCTGCGAGCCTTCCACCGTCTCCGTTTCGGCCAGCGCAAGCGCGAACAGATGCTTCGCTTCCTCGACTTCGAGTTCGACCGATTGATCCGCCTTCAGCTTCTTCTGCATGTGATCGACGAGCGAGGCGAAATCGTCGCGCCATGCAATCACCGTGAACTCGTGACGTCCGATGCGTTCCAGCGGAATGCGCGCTTCCCAGATGTCGTTGCCGGCGGGCTGGGCAGGCGTCATCGGCGCTTCGTGCCAGGCGGTTTCGTCGGCGCCGCGCCAGATCACGGCGGCGGCGATCTTGTCGTGGCCTTCGGCGAACACGGCTGCCGTGATGTGCACGCGTTCACCGACGATGCGCTTGGCAGGGAAGCGGCCGTGATCGACGGCGGGCGACACGCTTTCGATCGCGACGCGCGAGCCTGCGATCGCATCGAGCACGCTCTTGTGTCCCGACGTTTTGGTGCTCTTTTTGTCGATGGGCGGCGCGAGCACGATCGGCTTCTCGGCGACCGCGCGGAACAGGCGGCACGCGCCCGGCGCGAGCGTGAACGGAGCGAGCGGCTGCGGCGCGCCGCGCGAATCGGTGCCGAGCTGCACGAAGCGCGTGAAGCCGCCCGGCACGCCGTCGAGCAGGCGCGCAGGGTCGACGCGCACGGGCGTGCCCAGTTCCGGGTTGATCGCAACCATCACCGCTTCGCCGGCATCGCGCAAATCGCGCTGATCGCCGCGCAACAGGATCGCGGCGTGGGTGTCCGGGCCGGACAGCGAACGCAGCTCGCCATTGGTCTGCAGCGACCAGGTGTCGCGGGCGATTGCATTGGCGTGCCGCACGCGCTCGGAGAGATCGAAACGCGCCGCGCCGCGCAGGCTTGCGTAGTGGGCAGCGTCGCCGAGCGTGTGCGAGATCGGCTCGGCGATGCCGTATTCGAAGCCCATCGGCATCATCCAGCCGGTGCCTGTCGACACGGCCGTCAGCAACGCACGGCGATACGCGCGTTCGACGATCGCCGAATCGTGCACGTGTTCGAGATCAGCCGCGAGCCGTGTGCCGTATGGCGCCTCGGGAAAGGCGACGGGCGAGGCGATGCGCATCAGCAGCGCATGTTCGTCGAGCATCCACGGCGCGCGGAAGTCCCACCAGCGCGACGACGAAAACACGGCGTCGAAGCCCACGCCTTCGAGCGCGGCGACGTCCGAGCGCACGAGGCCGGGCGTTGCGGCGAGAAAGCGTGTGGACGGATGGCGCGACGCGCGCACGGCATCGATCAGTCGGCGCCACGCGAAGGTGGGCACGCGGTGCGGCGAATCGAAACGGAATCCGCCGATGTCCGCATCGGCGAGCGCGTCGAGCGTATGCGCCCACCAGTCGAGCAGCGGTGCAGCCGCGTGCTCGTCGTTGAAGTTCGCATACGCGACGTTGTCTTCGTGACGCGCGTGGCGCGGGTCGAGCCGTGCCTCTTCCGGCTCGAACGGATGAAACCAGTCGCGATGCTCGCGAAACAGCTGGCCGTCGGCCGCGGCGCGGTCGATCACGAGATCGACGAGCAGCGTCAGGCCATGCTGGCTCGCGGTCTCGGCGAGACTCTGCAGCACCTCATGCGCGCTCTGGCTGCTGGCGAGCGCGGGGTGCAGCCGCGCATGGTCGCTGACGATCTGCGCATGACCCGCCTGTCCCGGCTGGAACAGCCCGCCGATCAGCACATGATCGAAACCGAGTGCGGCGGCATGCTCGAACTGCGCGGGCCACGCATCCAGCCGTCCGACGAGGGGAGAATGAACGAAGTAAATCCGCGGCGCATAGGCGTGGGGAGCTTCCATCGGTCGTTTCCAGATTTCGTCCTGCTTGCGGCGTGGATGCACCTGGGTGCGATCACGACCGCCTATTAGGCTTCAGAGCCGGATGCCGCGCGATGCGTCCTGCGACGGCGCGTACTGCTCAATGTAGTGCATTGATCGACAGGCGGCGTGTCAGTTCAAAGAGTCTGCGACGGCGCTGCATGTCGTCTGTTCCGGGTTCAATCGACAGGCGGTGATGGAGCAAGCGGTATGCCAGAAAGCGATACAGCAGGGTCAGGACTGAAACGGCGAGATGCGTGCAACGACGGCTGGTGCAGCCTGGTACGGCACGATGAAAAAGATGCGGGCGCGGCGTCGTTCATACGAATGACGCCGCGAAACCGAAGGAAGACGTGTAATTCGGGCGAGTCGTCCGGCGGCTGTTACATGCCATGTTGCCATAGCCGGGGGCGCGCGGCGCTCGAAGGGTCTTGCGCGCGCCCTGGTTTTGTCGGCGCGGGACGTTACGATCCGAGCAAACCCGCCGCCATGTTGATGCACAGCCCAAGCACGGCCAGATTGAAATAGAACGACAGCACCGACTGCGCGAGCGCCGCGCGGCGTATCTCGCGCGAGCGCAGCACGACGTCCGATGTCTGCGATGCGACGGCGATCGTGAACGAGAAATACAGGAAGTCCCAGTAGTTCGGATCGAGCTTGTGGTCGGGAAACTTCAGCGCGGTTTCCTGCATGTCGGTGGCGAAGTACAGGCGCGCGTAGTGCAGCGTGAAGATGGTCGGTATCAGGAACCACGCGCCGATCAGCGTGACGCCCGTCACGACATAGTGCGACACGCCCGTGCTGCCCTTCGACGACGCCAGCTCCAGGATGATAGCGGCGACGCTCGCGACTGTCGCGAGACAGATGATGGCGAGCACGACGCCCGCGTTCTCGTCTGCGCGCCGCGCGATGTCGCGCACGCGCTCGTGGTCGGCGCGCGCCATCTCCAGCCACATCAGCGCCAGATAGGTCCACACGGCGACATCCCACGATACCAGCACGCGGATCATCGGGCGCATGTGCGCGCCCGCGAGCAGCACGGCGACCGCGACGCCGAGCACCAAGCCTGCGACCATGCGCGGGCGGTTGCGCAACACCTGTGGATAGACGGTCATCGGCGCGCGCTCCTGGCAGCGGGGTGTGAGATCGGCATGTCTCGATGCATGTTCGAAAGTCGTGGTGAAGGTTGCGGCGATTCTACTGGGGCATGCTGGATGATTTGTCGAAATGGGTGCCGGGACGTTATAGTTTTCCAGCAGTTTTGCTCAGTGGCCTTGCACGCGGCTTTCACCCGTTGCTTCGTTCTCGCGCGTAGCGAACGGCGAGCATGCAAGGGCGGCAGGAATTCTCTGCCGCGCCCGGACATCAGAGACCGCGAGACAGCGGCGCAAGACCAGTTTTGGGGCGGACGCCCGACGTGCACACAGGGTTCGGTCAACAGCCGGACGCTGCACGCGGCAGGCGAATACACACATCATCTGGAGCCCCCATGACAGATGTTGATCGGCACGCTGCGCGCTCGCCGCGCCGCCGTGCGTGGCTGCTCGGCGCGTTTGCTTCGGCTGCCGGCCTCGCGTTTGCGTCGGCGGCGCGCTATGGTGCGGCGGGCGCAGCGCCCGGCATCATCGGCATTTCGCCCGCCTTCGCCGACACACCGCCCGCAGGCGGCGGCATCGACGCTTTCATCGCGCTCTCCAGCAAGCTCACCGGACACACCAGCTTCGACCCGCTGCACGGCAAACGCGCGTATGACGCGCTGTCCAGAGCCGACGGCCAGTTCCCGCAGAACGTCGCTGCACTCAACGCGTGGCTGCAGACGCATGGCGGCGTGCCGTCGGACATCGTCACGCAGGCCTTGCAGGCCGACCAGCCGCATCTTGCGAAGACCGTCAGCGCGATCACCCGGGCGTGGTATCTCGGCCTCGTCGGCGACATGCCGAACGTGCAGGTCATCGCGTTCGAACGCGCGCTGATGTTCGAACCCGTCAAAGACATCCTGACCATCCCGTCGTACTGTCGCGACGTGCCCTTTTACTGGACACACAAGCCGGCGAATGCGTAAGGCGATGCACCGCCGCTTTTCACTGTGTTCGTGCGTGATGTTTGCAAAACAACAGACAAGCAGACTAAGCCAGCAGACAAATAAGAGGGCACCGAAGAGGCAAGCATGGCAAACGCAAATTCCGCCGACGTCGTGGTAGTCGGCTCGGGCGTGGCGGGCAGTCTCGTCGCGCATCAGATGGCGCTCGCGGGCGCGTCGGTGATCCTGCTCGAAGCCGGGCCGCGCCTGCAGCGCGGGCAGATCGTCGAGAACTTCCGCAATTCGCCTGCAAAATCGGACTTCGCGACGCCGTACCCGTCGACGCCTTACGCGCCGCATCCGCAGTACTCGCCCGCCAACAACTACCTGATCCAGAAGGGCGACTATCCGTACAACTCGCAGTATGTGCGGCTGGTCGGCGGCACGACCTGGCACTGGGCCGCGGCGACGTGGCGTCTGCTGCCGTCGGACTTTCAGCTGAAGAAGCTGTACGGCGTGGGCCGCGACTGGCCGTATCCGTATGAAACGCTCGAACCGTGGTACTACGCGGCCGAAGTGCAACTGGGCGTGTCCGGCCCCGATGCATCCGTCGATCTCGGCTCGCCGCGCTCGAAGCCTTATCCGATGACAGCGCTGCCGCTGTCGTACATGGACCAGCGCTTTTCCGTCGTGCTCAACGCGAACGGCTTCAAGGTCGTGCCCGAGCCCGTCGCGCGCAACAGCCGTCCGTACGACGCGCGCCCCACCTGCTGCGGCAACAACAACTGCATGCCGATCTGCCCGATCGGCGCGATGTACAACGGCATCGTGCACGCCGACAAGGCCGAACGCGCGGGCGCGAAGCTGATTGCGCAGGCCGTCGTCTACCGTGTCGAGGCGGACAACAAAGGGCTCATCACGGCCGTTCACTACAAGGACCCGAACGGCAACAGCACGCGCGTCACGGGCAAGCTGTTCGTGCTCGCGGCGAACGGTATCGAGACGCCGAAGCTGATGCTGATGTCGACCTCGGACGCGTTCCCGCATGGCATCGGCAATAGCTCCGATCAGGTCGGACGTAATCTGATGGACCATCCCGGCACGGGGGTCACGTTTCTCGCCAACGAATCGTTGTGGCCGGGGCGCGGGCCGATGGAGATGACGTCGGTGGTGAACTTCCGCGACGGCGCGTTCCGCTCGGAGTACGCAGCGAAGAAGCTGCATGTATCGAACGGCGTGCCGACCATGGCGATCACGTCGGCGCTGCTCAAAGGCGGCATGACGGGCGCGGAGCTGGACCGGCAGATTCGCGACCGCGCGGCGCGGATCGTGACCATCAACAGCTTTCACGAGCATCTGCCCGAGCCGCAGAACCGCATCGTGCCGTCCGCCGATCACAAGGATTCGCTCGGCATTGCGCAGCCCGAGATCTATTACTCGATCAACGACTACGTGAAGAAAAGCGCCGTGCACACGCACGAACTCTATGCACAGATTGCCGGGCTGTTCGGCGGCACCGAGGTTTCGTTCGACGATACCTTCGCGCCGAACAATCACATCATGGGCACGACGATCATGGGCAGCGATGCCGCCAGTTCCGTGGTGGATGCCGACTGCCGCACGCACGATCACCCGAACCTGTTCATCGCGAGCAGCGGCGTGATGCCGGGCGCTGCGTCGGTGAACTGCACGCTGACGATCGCGGCGCTGTCGCTGAAGCTCGCCGACAAACTCAAGCGCGAAATCTGAGGACCTGTTTGCCGATGAAACGATCAGACGGATACGGCGGCGACCTCGATGCGACGGTTTTCTCCGCGAGTCGACGCGCGGCGCTCAAAGCGCGCCGTCGCGTATGGAAGATGGCGGCGTTCGCGGCGTTGTTCTCGTTGTTCGCGCTGTATCTCGCGTGGCTGGAAGTGTACGACGCGCAGCCGCGCCACGCCGACGAATCGCCGCTCGGCGAAGCCGTCGCGCAGGCCAGCGCGCCTGCGGGCGGCGTATCCGGCCCAGGCCCCGATCTCGTCAGGCGCGGCGAGTATCTGACGCGCGCGGGCGACTGCATCGCGTGCCATACGTCGGACACTGGCCGTCCGTTCGCGGGCGGCCGCGCGATCAGCACGCCGTTCGGCACGATCTATACGCCGAACATCACCCCCGATCCGGACACGGGCATCGGCCGTTGGACGGACGCCGACTTCATGCGCGCGATGCACGAAGGCATCGGCAAGGACGGCCAGCGGCTTTATCCGGCGTTCCCGTATGTGGAGTACACCCGCGTCACCGATCAGGACGTGCAGGCCATCCGGGCGTACCTGAACACGGTGGTGCCCGTGCGCTACACGCCGCCATCGAACGATCTGCGCTTCCCGTTCAACCAGCGCTGGCTGATGATCTTCTGGAACCTGCTCAACTTCGACGAAGGGCGCTTCGTGCCCGATCCGAAGCAGAGCGCCGAATGGAATCGCGGCGCGTATCTGGTCGAAGGGCTGGCGCATTGCGAGGAATGCCACACGCCGCGCAACTTCACGCAGGGCCTGAAAACGGGCGAACGTCTGTCGGGCGCGATCCAGGCCGGCTGGCACGCGTACAACATCACGCCGCACAAGACGAGCGGGATCGGCGGCTGGTCGGATCAGGAGGTCGCCAGCTATCTGTCGACAGGCATTGCGCAGGGCCGCGCGAGCGCAGCGGGACCAATGGCCGACGTGGTCTCCAACAGCACGCAGTATCTGAACCGCGAAGACCTGCGCTCGATCGCCATCTATCTGCGCGCGCTCAAGCCCGTCGACCGGGGCGAGTCGCGGGCGCGCGCCGAATGGGGCTCGGCCGCGAGCGACGCCGTCGCGTTGCGCGGCATGCGGATCGACGGCGTGAACGGCGCGCAACTGTTCCTCGCGAACTGCGCGAGCTGCCACCACTGGACGGGCGAGGGCGTAGGCGCGAGCGCACCGGGCGCGTATCCGTCGCTGATCCATAACAGCGTCGCGGGTGCGAGCGACGCGAACAATCTGGCGATGGTGATCCTGCACGGCGTGCATCGCACGACGAAAGACGCCGACGTGCTGATGCCCGCGTTCGATCGCGAACTGAGCGACGCGCAGATCGCCGCCGTCACGAACTACGTGACGAAGCAGTTCGGCAATCCCCGTTCGACGTCGAGCGCGGAGGAGGTCGGCAAGTTGCGCGCCGTGCCGCAGTGATCGGGCCGTGATCGTGGCGACGGGAGCCGACGTTTTGGCGGTGCAAATGCGGAGAAGCCTGCAAGCGCCTATGCGTGGCGCACGAATCCGGCTCACGAAAGGCGTCCGAACGCGAGATGCCGCGCATACACGGCTTGCGTGCTCGCACTATCATGGTGTTCATGGATTCCACTCTTGTCACCGTCGTCCAACATCATCCCGTCAACCGGACTGGACGGGATTTCGTCGTCGGCGATCTGCATGGCTGCGTCGACGCGCTGCGCTTCCTTTTGCGCGAGGTCGATTTCGATCCGTCGCGTGACCGGCTGTTCTCGGTCGGTGATCTGGTCGACCGCGGCACGCAGTCGGAAGAGGCGCTGGCGCTGCTCGACAAGCCCTGGTTTTATGCCGTGCTCGGCAATCACGAGGACGCGCTCTGCGCCGTGGCTGAAGGCAAGCTGAAGAAGCAGTGGTGGTATGGAATCGGCGGGCTGTGGAGCGTGCAGGTGCCCGTCGAAACGCTGCGCGCCTATGCGCGGCGTCTGCGCACGCTGCCGCTCGTTCGCGTGATCGGCTCGGGCAGTGAGCGCTTCAACGTGCTGCATGCGGAGTTTCTCGGCTCGGACAGCGAACTCGACGCCGACAACCTGTCCGACGAAGTCCGTCAGCAACTGCTGTGGGGCCGCAGCCTCGCGATGGGCTCGGGCGACCCGATGCGTCAGCTTGGGCTATCGCTGACGTACTGCGGCCATACGCCCGTGCGCGAAGTGCAGCAGATCGGCGCGCAGATGTTCATCGACACAGGCGCATTCGGTCCCGGCGGCAAGCTGACGCTCGTCGAGGCGCGCACGACGAAGCGCTGGTCGGTGACGGTCGAACTGGCGCGCTCGGTCGGCGCTTCGGCGCTGGCGTTGCCTTGAGCGCGCTACAACGCTTCCTGCGCTGCTGCCTCTAACCCACCTGGTTCAGTTCGAAGACGATATCGACGGCGCTGCCGTTCCAGTTGTATTCCAGATAGGCCGCGTGATGGCAGTCGCGCAGCAGCGTCGTCTTGAACGCGGCGAGGCATTCGCCCCTCGCATCCCGCACCGACGGATACACGATCCCGGGCGCGCCCGCCTCGCGCGCCGCGCGGCCGAGCGCCTGGCCGGGCGCGTAGTCGTTCGGCGACAGCACCGATGCATCGACCGATCCGGCATCGCGCAGGTCCACCACGTCGCCTTGCGCCATCACCGTGTAGAGGCGCATCTGCTGGCGCGTCGGCGGCTCCTGCGTGGCGGCGAGGAACAGACCCGAGTGATAGCGCGTTTCAGCGATCGCGGTTTCGCGCGAGCGCGCGCAGTAGAACACGCCGTAGGTGCCGTCCGAGAAGCGGCTGCCTTGCGGATTCAGATGCGTGAGCGCGGCCATGATCGGCCCGTAGCCTGGACCGAAGCGCCGTTCTTCGCGCGGCACGAGATCGAGATCGCCGACTTCCGTGCGGACACGGTCGTTGGTCATGGCTTCGAGCGCGTAGAGCGCGTCGAAGTCTTCGGGCGACGCGACGCGGTCGAACAGGTTGACGGCGGGAAAGCGCGTGGGGATCACGCGGAACGCAGGTGTCCAGGCGAGCGAGGCCACGCGCCATTGGTCTTGCCATTGCAGTTCAGTCACGCCCAGCCGCCTCGCATCGCGTCGAGATACTGGCGCACGGCCACGAGGTCGCTGATGTTGCCCGCCAGCATGCGGTCCAGCGCGCGGCGGCCGCCGAACGGCGGCGCGCTGTTGGGGCGCTTGACCCACGTGTCGGCGGCGGCAGGCTGCGGCAGCAGGACTTGCAGCGCCTTGTAGATGCCGAGCAGAAGGGACAGCCGCTCCAGCGTGTCGCGGCCGAGGCGCGCCGTTTGCGGCGCGTTCTTCCATTTGAAGAAGGTGGAGCGGCCGGGCGAACCGAGCAGGATGATCTGCTCTTCGGCGCTCAATTCCCAGTCGCGCGCGATGTTGAAGAACGCGCGCAGACCGGCGGCGGACATGTCCGCCATGGAAGGTTCGGCGGGCGGTCGTCGCAACGGTCGTTCGGCGCTCGAGTAATGGGCAGCGGAAGACATGATCGGAGTCCTGAGTTGAACTTTTTTAACATCTTAGTCTATATATGGATTAATGCAAGCGCGGCTGTATAATCCGCCCTCCAGTTTTATGCACGGAGACTGCGGTGTCGCTGCGTTCGAAGGTGTGGGTGTCGGTTGGTTTGCTGTGCGTGTCGATGGCGGCGCGCGCCGAGTACAAGGAAGTGTGGAATCCGCCTGAGGCCGCGCAGCACGCGAGGCATTCGAAGCACGTTGCCGCTGGTGCGGGTGCAGCGAAGGCCGTGCATCAGGGCAAGTCCGCGCCGCACGGGAAGGTGGTTGCAAAGGCTGCCGTCCCGTCTGGAAAAGCGAAAAAGACAACGGGCGTCGCCGTGAAAACGGCCCATGCGCCTGCGCCACGCGTTTCGTCGCAAAAGCCTGCGGCCGCAAAACCGGTCGTCGCAGCGGCCAAGCCTCACCAGGTCGCGCAGAGCAGCGCATCGCAAACCAGCGCCCAGCCCCCGCGCGAACTTCCACCGATCCTCCACTAGCTTGCGCAGCGCCTCACTGCGCGATCAACCCGTTCGTCATTAGCCGCAACGATTCGACCGAACGCGCGTCGCGCACACGCGAATGCAAGGTCACGCGCGATTCCGGCAAAGCCGGCAAGCCGAGCCGCGCGCCTGAATCGACCAGTCCGCGCGGTGCGACCCGCCTCGCCAGCGGCGACACGGCAAGCCCAGCCGCCGCCGCTGCGCCGACGGCCTGCACGCCGCCACCGACAAACGCTTCGCGCCATGCGATACCCATGCTGTCCAGCGTGCGCAGCGCAACCGAGCGCACGTTGCAAGGCGCGGCGAGCAGCGCCAGCGGCAGCGGCTCGCCCGCGCGCGCCTGCCATTCGGGCGTCGCGAGCCACGACAGCGGCTCGGTGAAAAGCAACTGGCCGTCTTCGCGCGGCGCATCGTCGGGCTCGGAGCGCACCACCACGGCATCGAGCCGCCGCTCGTCGAACTGCTGCAACAGCATCGCCGACAACCCCATGTGCAGTTCCAGCACCAGCCCCGGATCATGCGCGTTGACACGCGCGAGCAGTGCCGCGAGGTCGGTGCCTGCCACATGCTCGCTCAAGCCCAGCACGAGCCGCCGTCTGTCGGCGGATAACGCGCCGAGCGCGCGGTCATGCGCGCTCAGCAGATCGCGCGCGCCGTCGAGAAACGCCTGACCATGCTCCGACAGCCGCACTACGCGCGGCGTGCGCTCCAGCAAAGGCTTGCCCAGATGCGCTTCCAGCCGTTTCAGCTTGAGGCTGACGGCGGATTGCGTGGTGTCGAGGGCATCGGCGGCGCGGGTGAAACTGCGCAAATCCGCGACCAGCACGAAGGCGCGCACAGCATCGAGATCGAGTACTTTCATTTCCAATGAAAATAGATGAAATATCCAGCCATATCTGTTCATCATGATAGGCCGGAACTAATCTGAATGCACTTCCTGTTCATTCATTGGAGTTCGACATGCCTCTCACCCGCATCGCAGTTCGCGCCGGCAAGCCCGCTGCCTACCGCCAGGCGCTTACACAAGGTATCCAGCGCGCGTTGGTCGCCGGGTTCAACGTGCCCGAGGACGACATCTTCATGGTCATCACCGAGCACGACGAGAGCAACTTCGTCTATGACCGCAACTATCTCGGCATCGCGCGCAGCGACGATTTCGTGCTGATCCAGCTCACGGTGACCAACAGCCGGACGCAGGAGCAGAAAAAGGCGCTCTACAAGCGCATCGTCGACAACCTCGCCGAGCATCCGGGCGTGCGGCGCGAGGACGTATTCATCAATCTCGTCGAAGTGCTGAAGGAGAACTGGTCGTTCGGCAACGGGATCGCGCAGTACGCGCTCTGAGCGTTCGCGTCCCGGCTCGCGTGCGGTCGGCGGAAGGTGCGTCGCTATAATGGTTTGCACCTTCACCCGTTCTTCAGTCGACGCGCACGCGAGCCATGACATCCGATAACAACGACGCTTCCCACGACGATTTGCAATTTGGCGGTTCCGTCTGGTTCCGCTCCGGCGAGCAGGCGCTCGGCGGCACGCAGCGCATTGCGCTGCTGGCGGCGATCGGCGAAACCGGCTCGATCACGGGCGCGGCCAAAGCCATCGGCATGAGCTACAAGGCCGCGTGGGATGCCGTCGACGCGATGAACAACCTCGCGGGCGAAACGCTCGTGATCCGCTCGACGGGCGGCAAGGGCGGCGGCGGCACGACGCTCACGCCGCGTGCGCTGACGCTGATCGACACGTTTCGCGCCGTCGAACGCGAGCACCGGCTGTTTCTCGAACGCGCGGGCGCGGCGATCGCCGGCTTCTCCGACGACTGGCAACTGATCGGCCGCATCGGCATGAAAACGAGCGCGCGCAACCAGTGGTACGGCAAGGTCAGCGCGATCCAGCGCGGCACGGTCAATGACGAGGTCTCGCTGGCGTTGCCGGGCGGGCACTCGGTGGTTGCCGTCGTCACGCACGAAAGCACGGAGACGCTGGGGCTGGCCGTCGGCGGCGAGGCGATGGCGCTCGTCAAGGCGTCGTCGGTGCTGCTGGTCGACGACGACGGCATGGCGGAGCGTCTGTCGACCCGGAACCGCCTGCGCGGCACGGTGTCGGCGGTGCAGCGCGGCGCCGTGAACGCCGAGGTGTCGCTGACGCTGGAAGGCGGCGCGGTCGTCACGGCCGTCGTCACCAACGAGAGCGTCGCAGAACTGGGAATCGCCGAAGGGCAGGCGCTCGTGGCCGCGTTCAAGGCGTCGAGCGTGATTCTGGGCGTAACGGCGTAGGTGCCGTCTTCTAGGACACAGTGCGGGGATAGCCAGCGAACGGCGCGTTTTCGCGCACGCTGCCGTCGTACACCTGCACGACCTGATCGCCGAATGCGGCGACATCGTCGGGATCGTGCGTGATCAACAGCATGGGGATGTCGAGCCGCGTCTGCAGATCGGACAGTTCGCGCCGCATGCGCGCGCGCAGTGCGTGATCGAGCGCGGAAAACGGCTCGTCGAGCAACAGCAGGCGCGGCTGCGCGACGAGCGCGCGCGCCAGCGCCACGCGCTGCTTTTGCCCGCCCGAAAGCTGCGCCGGATGATGACCGGCCACCGTTTTCAGATCGAGCGCGTCGAGCCAGTAGTCGATCTGCGGATGCGAAAAACGCCGTCCCGGATTCAGCCAGCCTGTGTGCATCCCGAAACCGATGTTCTGCCGCACGTTCAGATGCGGGAATAGCGCGTAATCCTGAAAGAGATACGCGAGACGCCGCGCCTGCGGCTTCTGGTCGATGCCTCGTGTACTGTCGAAGAGCGGGTCGCCGTGCAGCACGATCTGGCCTTCGTCGGGACGCAGCAAGCCGGCAATTGCCTGCAAGGTCAGGCTCTTGCCCGCGCCCGACGGCCCGAACAGCACCATGCGCTGTGCGCTCGCAATGAACGACACGTCGAGCGTGAACTGGCGTTCGGCGGTGCGCAGCGTTTTGCGGATATCGACGGTGAGCGGCATGTCAGCGGGACGTCATCAGCGAGTGTTGCGGCACGAGCCGGCCCGCGAGCACGAGAATCACGACGCAGGTGACCGAGGTCACGAGCACGAGGAAGTTGGCCGTGCTGTCGTCGCCCGCCTGCACGGCGGCGTAGACGGCAACCGACAGCGTCTGCGTGCGGCCCGGCAGATTGCCCGCGATCATCAGCGTGGCGCCGAACTCGCCGAGCGCGCGCGCGAACGCGAGCAGGGCGCCCGCGAGAATGCCGCGCGATGCGAGCGGCAGCGTCACCCGAAAGAAAATCGCCGTTTCGCTGATGCCGAGCGTGCGCGCGGCGCGCTCCAGTTGTGGATCGACGGATTCGAACGCAGCACGCGCCGACTTCAGCACGAGCGGAAACGCGACCACCATCGACGCGATCACCGCGCCTTGCCACGTGAACACCAGCTGGATGTCGAAGCGGTCGAGCCATGCGCCGAACACGCCGCGCCGGCCGAGCAGCACCAGCAGGTAATAGCCGAGCACCGTCGGCGGCATGACGAGCGGCAGCGTCAGCAGCGAGTCGATCAGGTCACGCGCGCCGGAGTGCCAGCGCGCCAGGCCGAAGCCGGCCGCGACGCCGAACACGATGTTCAGCGCCGTCGCCCAGCCCGCGACCTTCAGCGACAGCATCAGCGGAATCCAGGCCTGTTCCATGATTTAGGCTTCGAGCTTCGTCTGTGGTGGCGCAGCTTAGTGCGCCGGCTTGAAGCCGTACTTCGCGAGCACGGCCTGACCCGCCGGCGACAGCACGAAGGTGATGAACGACTGCGCGTCGGCGGCGTGCTTGCTGCCTTCGACCTGCGCGATCGGATAGCTGATCGGTGTGGTGGTCGGCACGGTCAGCGCGACCTTGACCTTGTCGGGCATCACGGCGGCATCCGTGCCGAACACGAAACCGGCGTCGACTTCGCCGCGCGACACGTAATCGAGGCCCTGCCGCACGTTCGACGCCAGCACGCCCTTCGCGCTGACGGCGTCCCATACGCCCGCCGCCTTCAGCGCGCCTTCCGTGTAGCGGCCGACAGGCACGGAGGCCGGATCGCCGTATGAAATGCGCTTCACGCTCGCCGACGTCAGTTCGTTCAGGTTCGACGGCGCGAGCTTGCTGTCCGTCGGCACGATCAGCACGAGCGAGTTAGCAGCGAAGTCCTTGCGCGTCGACGGGACGATCACTTTTTGCTCGGCGGCCTTGTCCATCGCTTTCTGGTCGGCGGACGCGAACACGTCGGCGGGCGCGCCCTTCACGATCTGCTGCATCAGCACGTCGGACGCACCGAAGTTGAACAGCAGCTTGGTGCCGGGATGCTCCTTCTCGTACGCGTCGCCGACAGCCTTGAACGCGTTGGTCAGGCTCGCGGCCGCCGACACGACGAGTTCGTCGGCGCGGGCCTGCGCGGCGAAGGCAAACGAAAACGCGCTCGCGACGAGCAGGGCAGGTTTCAGGAAGCGGATCATCGACGGGAGGGACATGGGAAGGTGGCGCCGGGTCGACCGGAAGCAGGTTGAAAACGCCATCGTAATATATGTAGGGTTACAGCGGTCGGCATATTGAACATGTGGCGCGCAAGCTAGCCGGTTTTGTGTGATTTATGCGTCGGAATCGGGCAAGGGCACAGCGACGTTGCGTGTTTTTTGCAACGGCGCGAGGGGCGCGGCCGGCGAACCGGGCGTGTAGGTGTCGCGCAGCGCCTTCCAGCGGGCACGGACGAACGGCCGGTCGTGGCCGGAAATTTTCAGCGCGATATGCGTGACCCAGCGCTGGGTCGGCAGATGCACCGCGTGCAGACCCAGCGTGATGATCGTCAGACTCAACACCACGGGCGCGACGGGCAGGCGTCCAGGCGGCGTCGCATTCCACGCAATCCGCACGAACACGAGCGCCGTCAGCCCGCCGACGATGCAGCCTGTTATCGCTTCCGACGGCGAATGCGCCTCGATGACGACGCGCGAAAAGCCGACGAGCGCACCCCCGAACAGCGCGAGCGCCACGCCTACGACACGCACGGCGGGCGGCGCCGGCAGCAGAACGAGCAAGGCGGCAACGGGGAACACGGCTGTGGCGAACATGGCGTGTCCGCTCAGGCCGGTGAAGTCCCACACGCGCACGCCGACCCCCCAGCCGAGAAACGCGATCTTCGTCGCCGTGACCAGACCAATGGCGACACCGAGCAGAGCCAGCCAGACGGCGGCGAGCCGCCATGAATAGCCGACGGCGAGCCACAGCGCGATGGCGAAAGCGAGCGGCAACGTCAGTCCGGCGCCGCCGAAATTTGTAACAAGAAGCCAGAATTGTTGAGAAAGGTGAAGCATGGGCAATCCTTAACGACAGGTACGGGGCGCGAATTTGCCTACGGCCAGAGGTTTCCAGGACAGCCGGCGACGGTGCCGGATCGGGAAGGACGTTCCCCGCCCGCGCGTATTCTATAAGTATAGAGGCAGCCGTTATGCGGAAGATGGAAGGAAAAGCGCGAAAACTGCCAGATGTTAGGACAATTCGGAAATGGACTTAACCGAAGCCCGGTGCGACGGGCTTTTTCCGAAAACGGCCTCGGTAGGTGTCAGCATCGCATGGAGATTGATGTTATTGTGCATTGCACAAGTTTGCCGGAAGGCAGAAAGCATGAGTCCCTATTAGCGAGAAAATCCTATGCCAAAAAGCTTGACGAAAATCTGGCTAGGCGGCCTGAAACGCCTGTTTGCGATCCAGACGGAGCACGCCCGCGCGACGACTAAGCGCAAGCCAAAACGGTCGTCGACCCGGGCCGTCACCCGGCCTGCTGCCGCCACGGTGCCCAAACCATCATCGAAAGTTCGCCAGACCACGACGCGCGATGTGCCGCAGCGCGGTGCGCGTGAATCCCGTGTGCGGCCGCGCGCCGCCGCCTGGGCGAGCGGTTCGTGGACGCGATCGTTCCACTCCGCGCCCGCCGCGCCCGGTAGCCTCGTGAATCATTTGCAGTACGGGCTGTATCTGCCCGCCGGCAAAACGGTCAAGCACGCGCCGCTCGTCGTGATGCTGCACGGCTGCACGCAGTCCATCGACGAATTTGCCGAAGGCACGCGCATGAACCTGCTCGCCGACCGCTACGGCTTTGCCGTCGTGTACCCGGAGCAGTCGAAGCATGCGCATGCGCACCGCTGCTGGCATTGGTATGACGATACCGACCGTGCGGGCCGCGCTGAAGCGCGCGCCGTCGTGTCGCTCGTCGAGGCGCTAGTGGAAGCGCATGGGCTCGACCGCGAGCGGGTGTATGTCGCCGGGATATCGGCGGGCGCCGGGTTGACGTCGCTGCTGGCGCTGCATTTTCCCGAGCATTTCGCTGCCGTCGCGCTGCATTCCGGACCCGCGTTCGGCGATGCACATTCCGGCATCGCCGCGATGGACGTGATGCGGCGTGGCACGCGGCAGGACCCCGTTGCGCTGGTCGATGCCGTCGCGGACGTGACGACTTACCCGGGCATGCCCGCGATCATCCTGCAGGGCGAAGCCGACCGCGTCGTCGCGCCTGTCAACGCCGAGCAACTAACGGAGCAGTTTCTGCGGCTGAACGGCATCGTCGATGCACGAGGCGTGCGCAAGGTTGGCGACGTCAAGGAAGACCGCAAGGCGACCGTCACGACACGCGATTACACGCGCGGCGGGCGGCGCGTCGTGCGCCTTTGCCGTGTGCAGGGCCTCGGCCACGCGTGGAGCGGCGGCGACGATGCGGTGCCGTTTCACTCGTCGAAGGGTCCGGATGCGTCCAGTCTGTTGTGGGACTTTTTCCGTCATCAGCGTCGCACCGAGTCGGCGCGGCCCGCCAGAGGTACCGCTGACGGCGCGCGGCAGCGCGCGAGTTGACAAATTGCCACACTTTGAATTTGGTGCTGGCGCTGCCCTAGGGTTTTCCCTATAATAGGGGTTATCCCTAGGTGTCAGCCGCCTAACACCAAATTCGAGGTCCACCATGTATCTGATCAGCCGCCTTTTCCTGTTTCTGACGAAGTCCTACGACCTGCGTGTCAAAGAGCAAAACGACGCGTACCTGGCCGAAGCCACGGATCTGTACGACCTCGAGTTCCGCATGCGCAAGATCGACCGCGAAGCGCGACTGCGTCAGCCGTCGTGGATGAGCCAGCACTAAGCTGCAGCAAGTACGGTCCGGCGCGCGAGCCGGCCATGAAACGCGCTCAACGCGAGCGCAGCACGCCATAGCGCGCCAGTGTTTCCTGGCGCGCTTTTGCATGATCGACGACAGGCTGCGGATAGTCTTTCCCCAGCACGACGCCCCAATCCTTCAGATCGTCGGGATTCGCCTGCCACGGCGCGTGAATCCACTTCGCGGGCACCTTTTCGAGTTCCGGCAAGAAGCGCTTGATAAAAAGCCCTTGCGGATCGAACTTCTCCGACTGCGTCACCGGGTTGAAAATCCGGAACCACGGCTGCGCGTCGCATCCCGTCGATGCCGCCCATTGCCAGCCGCCGTTATTTGCGGAGAAGTCGAAGTCGTTGAGCTTCTCCTCGAAGTAGCGCTCGCCGCGCCGCCAGTCGATACCCAGATCCTTCGCCAGAAAACTCGCTGTCACCATCCGCAGACGGTTGTGCATGAAGCCAGTCTGGTTCAGTTGCAGCATCGCGGCGTCGACGAGCGGATAGCCGGTGCGTCCTTCGCACCAGGCGGCGAATAGCGTGTCGGCATGTTTGCCCGTTTCCCAGCGCAGTGTGTCGAATTCCGGCTTGAAAGACGCGTGCTTCGCGATCTGCGGATGATGCGCGAGGATCATGAAATAGAAGTCCCGCCAGACCAGTTCCGATAGCCACGTGGCGGCGCCCTGGCCGTCCGGTTGCAGCGACATCTCGTGCGCGAGCCGCGCAAGCGTGCGGATCGACACCGTGCCGAAGCGCAAATGCACCGACAGATGGCTCGTCCCGCGTGCGGCGGGAAAGTCGCGCCGGTCGGCGTAGCTGTCGATGCGGGTCCGAAAATCTTCGAGCAGCGTTTGTGCGCCGCTCATGCCCGTCGGCAGTTCTGTTTCCGCCAGTTTCCCGGGCGCGAAGCCCATTTGGCCGAGCGTCGGCCATGCGTGATCGAGCTTGCGCGGCGGCCGCGCGAGACTCTTTGCGTACCGTTCGACGGGATACGGCTTCAGGTCGAACGGCGTCAGTTTCTTCAGCCACGCGTTCTTGTAAGGCGTGAACACGGCGAAGGGCTTGCCTTGTCCGTTGAGTAGTTCGTCGCGCTCGAAAATCACCTGGTCCTTGAAGGTCAGCAACTGACGTCCTTCATCGTTTAGCCGTTCGGCGACTGCCTCATCGCGCTCGATTGCAACGGGCTCGTAGTCGTGATTGGTGAAAACGGCTTCGGCTTCGAGTTGCGCGGCAAGCCTGGGAATCGCTTCATGCGGATCGCCATGCAGGACGATCAACCCGCCGCCGCCTTCTTTCAGCGATCGGTCGAGTTCTTCCAGCGAAGCCAGAATGAATTCGACCCGCCGATCCTGCACCTTGCCCTTATGCTCATCGCGCTCATGCGCCCAATCGATCAACGGCTGAAGAATGGTCGTATCGAACACGAACACGCACCAGACACGTTCGCAATGCTTGAGGGCGTAATACAGCGCTGCGTTGTCGCCCGTGCGCAAATCGCGGCGAAACCATACGAGTCCGTTCTGAAAGTGTGCGTCGAGCTGGTAGGCGCGGGTCATGGTCGATTGAGTGGTTGCGCGTCGGCGGCTGCGGACGTCGGGCCGAAAAAGCCACAGCGATGATAGTGTCCGCCAGTCGCAAACCCAATGCCCGCGGCCTCGGGAATCGACGCAAAAATGAAGCAGCGCCCGCCTCTCGCAAGAAAGGCGGGCGCTGCTCTCGAAGGGACGATCAGTTCAGACCGACTCAGACCACGTTCACGCGCACATCGACATTGCCGCGCGTCGCGTTCGAGTACGGGCAAACCTGATGGGCGGCGTTCACCAGATCTTGCGCTGCCGCTGCGTCGAGGCCCGGCAGCGAGACGCGCAGTTCGATATCCAGCGCGAAGCCGCCCTTGTCGTTCGGACCGACGCCGACATCGGCTGTGACGGTGGTTTCAGCGGGCACGGCCTGCTTGCGCTGTCCGGCGACGAACTTCATCGCGCTCAGGAAACACGCCGAGTAGCCGGCCGCGAACAGTTGTTCCGGGTTCGTGCCTTGCGCGCCGTTGCCGCCGAGTTCGCGCGGCGCCGCCAGCTTCACGTCGAGCGCGTTGTCCGACGAAACTGCGCGACCATCGCGACCGCCATTGCTCGTTGCCGTTGCCTTGTACAGTACGTTCATCTTGACGCTCCTTGATCGGTTCCAGTGATTGGGTCAGTGCTTGCCAGTGCTTTGCATCATCGCTATCGAACTGGCATGGACAGAAATGTATCGTACAAATTATTAGTGTGCAAACTAAATTGCCTATCGATGCGATAGGTGTGCATACACGCGCCGTCAGTAGCGTTCGAGGTAGTCGTTCAGGGTGCCGCGCAACTGCTGCAGATCGCTGCGCAGCCGCATCAGGAATTCGGGCGTCTGCTGGGTTGCGCAAAAGATTTCTTCCGGCACGTCGCGCGCGGTGCGCTTGAGCGCGACGCCCGATTTCGTCAGCCGGATAAAGACGAGCCGTTCATCTTCCGTGCCGCGCACGCGCTCGACATAGCCTTGCGATTCGAGCCGCTTGAGCAGCGGCGTGACCGTTGCCGAATCGAGGTTCAGGCGCGCGGCGATGTCCTTGACGGTGACGTCGTCGCTTTCCCAGAGGATGAGCATCGTCAGATACTGCGGATACGTGAGGCCAAGCCGGTCGAGAATCGGCTTGTAGGCCTTGGTCATCGCGAGGGACGTCGAATAGAGCGCGAAGCAGAGTTGCTCGTCGAGCGTAACGGGAAAGGCGGTGCGCTGGGTCATGGACGTCCCCTGAAGCGAAGCGTGCGAATGGATTGCGTGCAAACTATTGTGCCGCAAAAAGGCGGCGCGATGCATCGATACATCACATGCGAGCGCGGATTATCCGCGCCGCATGCGCAGCGCGAATCCTGGCAGAGACGTCGCCCTTCAGGGAGAGGGCGAAGAGGGGGCGGGCGGCAATGGCTGGCCGGGCGCTTGCACGCCGAAGCAGCCGCGATACGTGGCGTAAAACGAGCAGTAGAGCATCGTCGTGACGATGATCGATGCGGGCATCAGGATCACCAGCGCGAGATCGCCCGCACCAAGCGCCTGCAGCAGCGCGGACAGCCCGAACGACACGGTCGTCGCGACGGCGAACCACAGCGCGCCGTACACGATGAACGCGCCGCGATTGCGCCAGCAACTGACAATGCTGAAGAACATCGCCTTGATGGTCGGCACGTCATGCCACGCGGCGAGCACGGGCGCGAACCAGAACAGCATTGCAACGGGCACGTAGAACGCGAGCGCTGTCAGCACGGCGAGCGGGATATCGCTGTTGGCGACGGCTTCCGGCTGCATCGATTCGCCGCTGATCATCAGATGCAGCAGCATGCCACCGTCCGCGAGCGCCGAACCCATCAGCACGACCGCCATCGCGATGATGTACAGCACGCCGAGCAGCAGCAGGCGCTTCGACACCTGGCCGCCGTACGAGCGGAACCCATCGACAAGAATAGTGGGCAACACCGGCTTGCCCGCGATCGTGTCGCGGCACGCCGCCATGAAGCCGACGGCGACGCCGGGAATCAGCATGAGCGGCAGCACGCCGCCGATGACGGGAATCAGCGAGATTGCCGTCATCGCGAGCAGGTATGCGAAGAACAGCGTCAGAAATGCGAGCGGGTTCCTGCGAAACAGCCAGATGCCTTGCCGGAACCACACATAGCCGGTTTTCGCCGGAACTTCGATCAGTTGCATGAGGTATGGATGCCTAGGGTCTAGAGTGCGGCGCCCGCAAGGCGCTCGCGCAGGATGCGCTCGAAATGACCCGGATCGTGCGGCTTGAGCAGTTCGGCGGCGCGCGGCATATGGAAATCATACAGGCGCGAGACCCAGAAACGGTATGCGCCCGCGCGCAACATGTCGCCCCAGTGCCGGTTTTCGGCGGGAGTGAACGGGCGTACGGTCTGATACGAGCGCAGCAGCGCGTCGACGCGCGCGTCGTCGAGCTTGCCCGTGGCGAGGTCGACGCACCAGTCGTTGACGGTCACGGCAACGTCGAAGAGCCACTTGTCGCAGCCTGCGAAATAAAAGTCGAAGAAACCGCCGAGTTCCACTTCATGATGCGTGCCGGGCGCCGCATGCGCGAACAGGACGTTGTCGCGGAACAGATCGCAATGGCACGGGCCTTCGGGCAGCGATGCATAGTCCGCCGACGCGAAGAACGCCTGTTGATGCGCGAGTTCTTCCGTGATCAGCGTGCGCTGCGCGTCCGTCAAAAACGGCACGACGCCCGGCACGGTTTCCTGCCACCACGGCAGGCTGCGCAGATTCGGCTGATGATGCCCGAAGTCGCGGCCCGCCAGATGCAGGCGCGCCAGCATCTGCCCCACTTCGACGCAGTGCGCGACGCCGGGCGCGAGTTCGGGCGCGCCGTCGAGCTTCGTGACGATGGTCGCGGGCTTGCCGTTGAGCATGCCGAACAGGGCGCCGTCGTCACGCGGCATCGGGTCCGGCACGGGCACGCGGTGCGACGCCAGATGGCGCATCAGATCGAGATAGAACGGCAGTTGCTGCGCCGTAAGCTTTTCGAAGATCGTGAGGACGTACTCGCCGCGCGTGGTCGTCAGAAAGAAATTGCTGTTCTCGATACCGGATGTAATGCCGCGAAATTCGACGACTTCGCCGAGATCGTAGTGGCGCATCCAATCTGCGAGTTGGGCTTCGGTGACAGCGGTGAATACGGCCATGCGTGGTGGGGCGTCGAATCAGGTTGGTCGGCTGGCGTGACGCCAGTGCGAGGTCGGGGACAGCGGGCTGAAAGCGTCGTTGCGGGTGTCGCCGGGCAACGGGGGCGGCGGACCGTATTGACGCAAAACCGGCGCGTGTCGGGGACGCGCGCCGGCTCGGGGCGATCAGTAATGCAGGTTCACGGACGGCAGGCGCGCGGGCGGCTTGCCGGATTCGTACACGCGCGGCGACGTATCGGTCGGTGCGCTCATCTGGTAGCGCGTGCCGAAATTCGAGCGCACGTCGATTTCGACGGGCTTGCCCTTGTCGCGGTACTCGGTGATTTCGGTGCCGTTACCGCTGCGTTCGTAGAAGCTCGGCGTGCGCGGCTGGTTGATCTCGACTTTCGAGCTGACTTCGGCCGCGGGGCGGTTGATCGCTCTCAGATCCGGCAGGCCGGCCCGTTCGTTGGCGGCGGCTTGGGCGTCTGCGGCTGCCTGCGCCTCTTGCGCGGACGGGGCAGGCTGGGCAGCCATCGCGACGCCGCTGACGGCAAGCATCAGCGCAACAGCGACGGGGAAGAGCGGCTTCATGGTGTTTCTCCGATTAGGTGGCCCAATTCTAGCAAATCCACTGCTGCTCACGGGCATGAACAACGGGCGATAGCCTTATTTTGCGCGCTTCCCGCGCGGCCTGCAGAAAGGGCAACCCTGCGTGCGCGACGACACGCAAACCCGCGGCGCGCGGGCATGGGCACATCGAAAAGAACGGGTTCCGTGGTAATGTCATCTCATCAATCGAGGCGAACGAAGATGAACTACGAGACCAATCAACGCGCGGTGCATACGCCCGCAAACGCGTACCCGACCGAGGCCTTCGGCGATGCAGCCGACGCCGTCACGCGCCTCTCGGCCATCTATGAAGCGAACACCTCGTTCCTGCGCGATGCGTTCGCGCGCTATCGTCGCAACGAGCCGTTCGACCGACGCGTGCGCGCCTGCTATCCGTTCGTGCGCGTGCGCACGGAGACCAACACGCATGTCGACTCGCGCCGTTCGTACGGCTTCGTCGCGGGTCCAGGCGTGTTCGAAACTACGGTGACGCGTCCCGATCTGTTCGGCAATTACTATCGCGAGCAATTGCGCCTGCTGGTGAAGAACCATCACGTGTCGGTCGAAGTCGGTGTGTCCGACCAGCCGATTCCCATCCACTTTGCGTTCGCGGAAGGCATCCACCTCGAAGGCGATCTGGACCGCGAACGCCTGCTCGCGATGCGCGACGTGTTCGATTCGCCCGATCTCGCGCTGCTCGACGACCGCATCGTCAACGGCACGTACGAGCCGCTGCCGGGCGAACCGCATCCGCTCGCGCTCTTCACGGCGGCGCGGGTCGACTTTTCGCTGCACCGGCTCAAGCACTACACGGCAACTTCGCCGACGCATTGCCAGAACTACGTGCTGTACACGAACTATCAGTTCTATATCGACGAGTTCGTGAAGCTCGGCCGCACGATGATGGCGAAGACCGACGACGCCGATCTGCGCGCGTACCGCAGCGAGTACACGTCGTTCGTCGAACCGGGCGACGTGATCACGTACAACGCGAATCTCGGCGAGCAGGACGACGAGGGCAACGCGCCGCCGCGGCTGCCGCAGATGCCCGCGTATCACCTGAAGCGCGCGGACGGCAGCGGGATCACGATGATCAATATCGGTGTCGGCCCGTCGAATGCAAAGACGATCACCGATCACATTGCGGTGCTGCGTCCACACGCGTGGATCATGCTGGGGCACTGCGCGGGGTTACGTAATACACAGCGTCTTGGCGACTACGTACTCGCGCACGGCTATGTGCGTGAAGATCATGTGCTCGACGACGATCTGCCGTTGTGGGTGCCGATTCCGGCGTTGGCTGAAGTGCAGGTCGCGCTCGAACGAGCGGTGGCGCAGGTCACGCAACTCGACGGCGCGGAACTGAAGCGCGTGATGCGCACGGGTACGGTCGCGAGTGTCGATAACCGGAACTGGGAATTGCGTGATCATCGCGAGCCGGTGTTGAGGCTGTCGCAAAGCCGCGCTATCGCGCTCGATATGGAGAGCGCGACTATCGCTGCGAATGGGTTCCGGTTTCGGGTGCCTTACGGCACGTTGCTGTGCGTGTCGGATAAGCCGTTGCACGGCGAGCTGAAGTTGCCGGGTATGGCTGACCAGTTTTATCGCGCGCAGGTTGATCAGCATTTGCAGATTGGGGTGAAGGCGATGGAGATTTTGCGCACCAATGGCTTGCATAAGTTGCATAGCCGGAAATTGCGGAGTTTTGCGGAAGTCGCGTTTCAGTAGTTTTTTTTCTTTGCGGCGCATGCGGGGTGGTTTGCTTGCTTGTGCTTTGTGCTGGCATCCGCTAGATGTTATTGGTGCTTCAAGCGTTGCCCCTGTGCGGGGCGGCACCTACTTTTCTTTGCCGCCGCAAAGAAAAGTAGGCAAAAGAAAGCGGCTCACACCGCCAGTTCTAGTATTCGCCTGAGGGCCCCCACAGGTTCTTATGCTTCACACGGCAACCACGTCATACATGCTCGTTGCCAGCGCTCTTAATTGACGTCTCACCCGCTTCACGCGCTCGCGTTAGAGCATGCCGCGCCAGATAGTCCAGGGCCGCCCAGGTGGCAAACTGTGTGTCGGCCGTAGAGCCACACACGCCTCACTCCGAACCGATAGCGCACGCGCCCCACGCTGTAAGAGCCCCAGGCTAAACGGCGCGACAACCTGCACACAGTTTGCCACCTGGGCGGCGCATAGCATTCGCTGCCGCTGGCCTTTGCACGGGTATTCGAAGCGGGTGAGGCGCAAAGAGAGAGCGTTGGCAACGCACATGAACAGGATTGCTGCGGTGTGAAGTCTGGGGACGTTGGGGGCCCGTGGATAAGAATACGTGCTGGCGGTGTGAGCCGCTTTCTTTTGCCTACTTTTCTTTGCGGCGGCAAAGAAAAGTAGGTGCCGCCCCGCACAGGGGCGACGCCTGAAGCACGATAGCAAAACGCGGATGCCAGCAGCAAACCAGGCGAACCATCCAGCGTCGCAGACAATCAAAAGCAGGCGCCGCCCCGGGGAGGGGCAACGCCCAGGCGAACCATCCAGCGTCGCAGACAATCAAAAGCAGGCGCCGCCCCGCACAGGGGCAACGCGTGAAGCAAGATAGCAAAACGCGGATGCCAGCGGAGCAGTAAAACCAGGCGAACCACCCAGCGTCGCAAACAACGACATTCACCTACACATACGCCAACCCAACAAGCCCCACAACCGCCCCGCCTCCCAGCAACCACAACGGATGAATACGCGTCCTGAACGCAAGCACCGCGCACGCGCCCGTGATCACCCATGCAAGCCAGGACGTATCCGACGACCGCGCGATCAGCAACGCACTCGCCGCGACCAGGCCTGCCGTCACAGGCACCAGACCCTTCTGCGCAACACGCCGCCAGGGACGATCCTTGAAGCGATTCCAGGCATGCATCGCAAGAATCGTCACGATGGACGACGGCCCGAACTTCGCCAGCGACGTCACCAGCATCCCCGCCCACCCCGCCACGTGCCAGCCGACCAGCGTCACGACCATCATGTTCGGACCAGGCGCGGCCTGCGCAAGCGCGAACAGCGCACTGAACTCGCTGGCAGGCATCCAGTGATGCACCTCGACGACCTGCCGCTGCATCTCCGGCAGGATCGTGTTGCCGCCGCCGAAAGCGAGCAGCGACAACTGGCTGAAGATGACGGCAAGGGCGATCAGCGTTTCCATCATTTCGACACCTCGTTCGGCTGTGTCGACGCGGCAGCCGCTTCGGCTCTAGCCACGCGCGACGCGAGGAAAATGCTGAGCGGCGTCAGCACGAGCATTGTCGGCAGCAGCGGGAAGCGCAGCAGCGCAATCGCGACGAAACCGAGCGCAGCGATCGCCGCGGCGCGCGGGTCGTGGCGCAGCGGCATCAAAATCTTGACGGCCATCGCGACCAGCAATCCCGCCGCGGCTGCTGCCAGTCCGGCAAACAGATGCTTGATGTGCGGATCGTTCTGCGTGTGCTCGTAAAGCACGCCGAGCGCGATCACCACCAGCGACGGCCCGGCGATCAAACCGAGAATGCCCGCGAGCGCGCCGCGCAAGCCCCGAAAGCGCATGCCGAGCGCCACCGACAGATTGATCACGTTACCGCCCGGCAGAAACTGGCACAGGCCGAGCAGATCGGTGAATTCGGCGGCTGTCAGCCAGCGGCGCTGGTCGACGATCGTCCTCCGCGCGAGCGGCAGCGCGCCGCCGAACGACGTCAGGCCAAGGCCCAGAAAGCCCATGAAGATTTCGCGCGTGGTCGGAGCGGGCGGGTGCTCCGGCGCGTCGGGGTGCTGATCCATGACGTTCACTATCCAGTACAAGCCGTGAAGGTTAACGCCGTTTGCCTGCAGCTCAAAACGATTTCTTGGGCAAGTCTTTGTGATCTAGAATCACAAGGATGAACCGCAAGCTTCCGCCATTTCCGGCGCTACGCGCCTTCGAGGCCGCGGCCCGGCACAACAGCTTCACGGCTGCAGCCGACGAGCTTCATGTGACCCATGGTGCAATCAGCCGGCAGGTGGCCGCGTTCGAGGCGTGGGTCGGCGTGCAGGTGTTTCATCGCAACGGCAAGCGCGTGCGGCTCACGGAAGACGGCCGGCGCTATCTGACGAAGGTGCAGGCCGCGTTCGACAGCATCGCGGCCGCGACCGACCAGTTGCGCGACACAGGCGTCGTCCATGTGCTGCGCGTGAACGCGCTGCCTACCTTCGCGATGAAGTGGCTGTTGCCGCGGCTATCGCATTTTCAACGGATGGCGCCGAACGTCGAGTTGAGGCTCGCGACATCGAACGAGCCCGTGGAGACGCTCGATAGTTTCGACGTCGCCGTGCGGCGCGGGCCCGCGCACTGGCCGAATTGCGCGAGCGGCCAGTTCCTCGATGAAAGTGAGATTCCCGTGTGCAGTCCGGCGCTGCTGCAACGCCTGCCCATCCACACCGCCGACGATCTCGCGCGCCATGTGTTGCTGCACTCGGATACGCGGCCCGATGCTTGGCATCACTGGCTGCAGGCAGCGGGCGTCAAGGCGAAGTGCCGCAAGAAACAGTCGTTCGACCATTTCTATCTGGCCTTGCAGGCGGCCGTCGATGGGCTCGGTGTGGCGCTCGGACCGCTGCCGCTGCTCGATGACGAGCTGGCGTCAGGCCGGCTGGTGACGCCGCTGGGCGGGCCGCGCATCGATGCACGTGGCTACTGGTGGGTCGCTCGGCGCGAGGTGGCGAATGCGCCGCTCGTCGAGCAGTTCTGCCGTTGGCTCGAAGCGCAGGCAAAGGAAACGAAGGAAGAAGGCGCGCAAGAAAAGACGCGCGGCAAAGCGCGCGTCACGAAGCAATAGCGCGCATTGCGGAAGCTGCTTCTACAGCACGTATCCGCGATGCAATCGCGTCAGAAGCTCACAGATAGAACATCCGGTCTTCGTCCGACTTCGGCTGCTGTTCGGGCTGCTCTTCCCGCTCTTCATAGAACGCGAGCACCGCTTCGAGCACCTGGTCGGGATCGTCGATCACCTGCATCAGGTTCATGTCGCCCGGATTGATGAGGCCCATCGGCACCAGTTGCGATTCGAACCAGCCGAGCAGTCCTTTCCAGAACTCCGCGCCGACCAGGATGATAGGCACGTGCCGCGACTTCTTCGTTTGAATCAGCGTGAGCACTTCGGCCAGTTCGTCGAGCGTGCCGAACCCACCCGGCATCACGATCACGGCATCCGAGTTCTTCACGAACGTGACCTTGCGCGTGAAGAAGTGACGGAAGCGCAACGAGATGTCCTGCCACTGGTTGCCCGACTGCTCATGCGGCAACTCGATGTTCAGGCCGACCGACGGCGCCTTGCCTGCATGGGCGCCCTTGTTGGCCGCTTCCATGATGCCGGGGCCGCCGCCGGAGATCACGGCAAAGCCCGCGTCGGACAGTTTGCGCGCGATCTGCGTGGCCAGTTTGTAGTACGGCGAGTTCGGTTTCAGACGCGCCGAACCATAGATGCTCACGGCCGGGCGGATCTCCGACAGGTACTCGGTCGCCTCGATAAACTCTGCCATAATCGTGAACATCTGCCACGATGCGCGGGCCTTCTTGGCTGTTGCGCGCTCTTGATCTGCGAGCGATCGCAGACTCGGAATCACTTTTCTCTTAGTCATAATGCCTGAAGAACAGAACCTGGAAGGTAAGACCCTGCTATTGGTTGACGGTTCGAGTTATCTGTACCGGGCCTACCATGCGATGCCTGATTTGCGCGGTCCCGACGGTGCACCAACGGGAGCACTCTACGGGATCATCAACATGCTGCGCCGTATGCGCAAGGAGGTTACGGCAGAGTATAGCGCGTGCGTGTTCGATGCCAAAGGCAAGACGTTTCGCGACGACTGGTATCCGCAATACAAGGCGAACCGTCCGTCGATGCCCGACGATCTCTCGAAGCAGATCGAACCGATTCACGTCGCTGTGCGTTCGCTCGGCTGGCCGCTGCTGATGCTCGAAGGCGTCGAGGCCGACGACGTGATCGGCACGCTCGCCAAACGCGCCGAGGCGCGCGGCATGAACGTGATCGTATCCACCGGGGACAAGGATCTGGCGCAGCTCGTGACGGATCATGTCACCCTCATCAATACGATGACGAACGAGAAGCTCGACCGCGAAGGCGTCGTTGCGAAGTTCGGCGTGCCGCCCGAGCGCATCGTCGACTATCTGTCGCTGATCGGCGATACCGTCGACAACGTGCCCGGCGTCGAAAAATGCGGCCCGAAAACCGCGATCAAATGGCTCACGCAATTTGAAACCCTCGATGGCATCGTCGCACACGCCGATGAAATCAAAGGTGCGGTAGGAGACAATCTGCGACGCGCGCTCGATTTCCTGCCGATGGCGCGCAAGCTCGTCACCGTCGAGACGGATTGCGATCTGACCGCGCAGGTCAACTCGTTCGAAGAGACGCTTGCTACTCGCCCCGAGTCGCGCGAAGAACTGCGCGACGTGTTCACGCGCAGCGGCTTCAAGACCTGGCTGCGTGAGGTGGAAATTGCCGATGCCGTCGAAGGACCCGAAACGGATGTGCCGCCCGCGCCGACTGTCGAGGGCGAGCGTGAATACGACACCGTGCAGACGTGGGAGCAGTTCGACGCATGGTTCGACAAGATCAACGCCGCAGAGATCACCTCATTCGATACGGAAACCACGTCGCTCGATCCGATGACGGCGCAGATCGTCGGCATCTCGATCGCGGTCGAAGCGGGCAAGGCCGCATATATTCCGCTCGCGCATCGCGGGCCGGATGCGCCCGTTCAGTTGCCGCGCGACGAAGTGCTCGCGAAGCTCAAGCCGTGGCTCGAAAGCCGCGAGAAGAAGAAGGTCGGCCAGCATCTGAAGTACGACGAGCAGGTGCTCGCGAACTACGGCATCGTGATGGACGGCATCGAGCATGACACGCTGTTGCAGTCGTACGTGCTCGAATCGCATCGTCCTCACGACATGGACAACCTCGCGCTGCGTCACCTCGGTCTGAAGACGATCAAGTACGAGGACGTCGCGGGCAAGGGCGCATCGCAGATCGGCTTCGACGAAGTCGCGCTCGACAAGGCCGCCGAATACGCCGCCGAAGACGCCGACATCACGTTGCGTCTGCATCAGACGCTGTATCCGCAGGTCGCAGCGGAAGCGCAGCTCGATCACGTGTACCGCGATATCGAAGTGCCGACTTCGCGCGTGCTGCGCAAGATGGAGCGCAACGGCGTGCTCATCGACTCCGAAAAGTTGCGCGTGCAAAGCAACGAGATCGCGACGCGTCTCGTCGAACTCGAAAAGCAGGCGTACGAATTCGCAGGCGGCGAGTTCAATCTCGGCTCGCCGAAACAAATCGGGCAGATCTTCTTCGAGAAGCTCGAATTGCCCGTCATCAAGAAGACGCCGAGCGGCGCGCCTTCCACTGACGAAGAAGTGCTGCAAAAGCTCGCGGAAGACTATCCGCTGCCAAAGGTCCTGCTCGAACATCGCGGCCTGTCGAAGCTCAAGTCGACGTACACCGACAAGCTGCCGCGCATGATCAACGCCACCACGGGCCGCGTGCATACGAACTACGCGCAGGCCGTCGCGGTGACGGGACGCCTGGCATCGAACGATCCGAATCTGCAGAACATTCCCGTGCGCACGGGCGAAGGCCGCCGCATTCGCGAGGCGTTCATCGCGCCGCCGGGACACAAGCTGGTGTCGGCGGACTACTCGCAGATCGAATTGCGCATCATGGCGCATATCTCTGGCGACGAAGCGCTGCTGCGCGCGTTCAAGCAGGGCGAGGACATTCACCGCGCCACCGCTGCCGAAGTGTTCAGCGTGACGCCGCTCGAAGTGTCGAACGATCAGCGGCGTATCGCGAAGGTCATCAACTTCGGCCTGATCTACGGCATGAGTTCGTTCGGTCTCGCGTCGAATCTCGGCATTACGCGCGATGCGGCCAAGCTTTATATCGACCGCTATTTCGCGCGTTATCCGGGCGTTGCTGCTTACATGGAGAACACGCGGACGAGCGCCAAGATGAAGGGCTATGTCGAAACCGTGTTCGGCCGCCGCCTGTGGCTGCCCGAGATCAATGGCGGCAACGGCCCGCGCCGTCAGGCGGCGGAGCGTGCCGCGATCAATGCGCCGATGCAAGGCACAGCTGCCGATCTGATCAAGATGTCGATGATCGCCGTGCAGAAGTGGATCGAGGAGTCGGGCATCCGCACGCGCATGATCATGCAGGTACACGACGAACTGATACTCGAAGTGCCGGACGACGAACTATCCGACGTACGTAAGCGCTTGCCGGAATTGATGTGCGGCGTCGCGCAACTGAAGGTGCCACTCGTCGCCGAAGTGGGCGCGGGCGCAAACTGGGAGGAAGCGCACTGAGCGCATATCGAGGCCCAAGAGGACGCACTGACATGTCAGTCATGCTTTTCATGCCACACTGACACAGCATTGTTGCTTCTTCAGGTCAATGGGATAACGTCGCTCGCATGTCACAGTTATCTTTTGACAGGCTTGTGACTTGTCCCATTGCTCGCAGACAATCGACACTACGCGATTACACAGCGGCCGCACGCGCGCCGCATCGACGCACAGCTTTATCGGTCAATACGGAGAGTTCTGATGCATCGTTTTGTCGTCGTAGGTGGAGGCGCGGGAGGCCTGGAGCTGGCGACACGGCTCGGCGATCGCTATGCGCGCAGAAAGAGTGGCGGTGAGCCGCGCGCACAAGTCACGCTGGTCGATCGTTATCCGACGCATATCTGGAAGCCGCTGCTGCATGAGGTGGCAGCGGGCAGCATGGACCCGTTCACGCAGGAACTCGAATACGCCGCGCAGGCGCGCTGGCATGGCTTTGAGTTTCAGCAGGGCGAACTGGTTGGCCTCGACCGCACGGCGAAGTCCATCAGGCTTGGCCGCGTGCTCGACGACGATGGCGCCGAGCTTCTCCCCGAACGGGTTCTGGAATACGACACGCTGGTCATCGCTATCGGCAGTACGACGCACTTCTTCGGCGTGCAGGGCGCGCCCGAATATTCGCTCGCGCTCGATACCGTTCAGCAGGCCGAGCGCTTCCGCAAGCGCCTGATCGCCGCCTGCATGCGCGCCGAGCATCAGGCGCACGAACCCGTCGAAACGAATCCCGGCACGACGTCGACTGAGCCGCGCATTCAGGTCGCGATTGTCGGCGGCGGCGCGACGGGTGTGGAATTGTCGGCGGAACTGCGCAATACGGCGCAGGTGCTGTCCGCCTATGGGTTGCACAAGCTCGATCCGCGCCACGATGTCGGCATCGTGCTGATCGAAGCGGGGCCGCGCATTCTGCCGGCACTTCAGGAGCGCGTATCGACGGCCACGTCCGAGCTGCTGCAAAAGCTCGGCGTGAAGCTGATGGTCGGCGAGACGGTGGCGGAAGTCGCGCCGGGCGTCGTGCGCACGGCGAGCGGCAAGACGGTGCGCGCCGACCTGACCGTGTGGGCAGCGGGCATCAAGGCGCCGCCCGTGCTCAGTCAGCTCGACGGCCTGCCTGTGAACCGGCTGGGTCAGCTCGAAGTGCGTCCCACGCTGCAGACCATGATCGACGACAACGTCTTCGCGCTCGGCGATTGTGCCGCCTGCGCGTGGCCGGGCAACGAACGCAACGTGCCGCCGCGCGCGCAGGCCGCGCACCAGCAGGCGAGCTTTCTGCTGCGGGCGCTTGGCAACCGGCTCGAAGGCCGGCCGCTGCCGGAGTTCACGTATCGCGACTTCGGCTCGCTCGTGTCGCTCGGGCACTTCAGCGCCGTGGGCAATCTGATGGGCGGCGTGATCGGCGGCAACATGCTGATCGAAGGGCTGTTCGCGCGCTTCATGTACATGTCGCTGTACCGGCTGCATATCGCCGCGCTGCACGGCTATGCGCGCATGGTGCTCGATACCTTCGCGCACTGGCTGCGGCGCACGACGCTGCCGCGCGTCAAATTGCACTGAACTCTCATTGAACGTTCACTGACCGATATCGATGCTTCTGCAACAGGATGCGCTTTGCGCGTATCCTGTTGGCTCCTTGCCGTCCACCCCCATTCCAGAAGAGGAGCACAGCATGTTGAAGCCAGAAGTCGACAGTCTCGTTCCACACGTTCCTTTCGACCGCCGCACCTTCATCAAGGCGGCGCTCGGCACTGGCTTCGCGGCGTGCGTGCTGCCCGTGTCCGCGCAGACCATCCATACGGACAGCGAAGGCCTCGAGGCGGGTGAAGTCGGCATCAAATCGGGCGATACCCTGGTGCCCGCCTATCGCGCGCAGCCGAAGGGCAAGACGCATCTGCCCGTTATCATCGTGGTTCACGAGATTTTCGGCGTGCACGAGCATATCGCCGATGTGTGCCGGCGCTTCGCGAAGCAGGGTTATCTGGCCATCGCGCCGGACCTCTATACGCGGCAGGGCGATCCGACGAAGTACCCGACGATGCAGCAGCTCAACGAGCAGCTCGTGAGCAAGGTGCCCGATGCGCAGGTGCTCGCCGATCTCGACGCGACCTTCAAATGGGCGGGCGAGCATGGCGGCGACGTGAACAAGGTGGGCATCAACGGCTTCTGCTGGGGCGGGCGTATTGCGTGGCTGTACGCGGAGCACAATCCGCGGCTGAAGGCGGGTGTGGCGTGGTATGGGCGCGTGGTCGGCAACCAGACGCCGATGAACCCTGCCAATCCGATCGACCGCGTGTCCGATCTGCAGGTGCCCGTGCTGGGGCTATATGGGCGGCAGGACCAGAGCATCCCGCAGGACTCGCTCGAGAAGATGAAGCAGGCGATCGCGCAGGGGCCGCAGGCGGGTCGCGGCTCGGAGTTCGTCGTGTATGACGACGCGGGGCATGCGTTCTTCGCGGACTATCGGCCGAGCTACAAGCAGGCCGATGCCGAAGATGGCTGGCGCCGCACGCTCGCGTGGTTCAAGGCGCACGGCGTCAGTTGAGTCTTGCTTGTGTCTGCGCCGCCGGTGCTTGTTGGCGGTTGTCGGCAGCGCAGACTAACAGCGGTTACGGATTCGGTCCCGTCGCCACAGGCCGCGACGAATCCGAACTCCATTCGCTCCACGATCCCGGGTACAGCGCCGCGCCGTGCAACCCGGCGATTTCCATCGCCAGCGCGTTGTGGCAAGCGGTGACGCCCGAGCCGCATTGCAGCACCACGTGCTCGGCGGACACGCCCGCTGGAATCACCGCGTTGAAGTCGTCGCGCAGCGTGTGCGCGGACTTGAAGCGGCCGTCCGCCGTCAGGTTGTCCTTGAAGAAGCGGTTGCGCGCGCCCGGAATGTGGCCGCCTACGCGGTCCAGCGTTTCGTTCTCGCCGCGATAGCGGTCGGCGGCGCGCGCGTCGATCACCAGGCGTTCCTTCGTGCCGATATTGCGTTCCACGGCCTGCGCATCGACGGTCACGGCCAGTGGCGCGCCCGCCTTGAAGTCGCCGGTCGTCTGGGGCGGCGCGTCCTGCGTCAGCGGATGACCGGCCGCTTCCCACGCCTGCAGGCCGCCGTCGAGCAGCGCGACGGAATCGTGACCCAGCCAGCGCAGCAGCCACCACAGACGCGCCGCGTACATGCCGCCCTGCGCGTCGTACGCGATCACTTGCTGGCCTTGCTTGAGGCCGAGTGCGGCGAGACGCTCGACCAGCTTCTGACGGTCCGGCAACGGATGACGTCCGTTGCTGCCCGTCTTGGGTCCGGACAGATCGCGGTCGAGGTGCAGATAGTGCGCTTGCGGCAGATGACCCGCTGCGTAGGCTTTTTGACCTGCTTCGGTGTCGACCAGATCGAAACGGCAATCGACGATGAACACGCTGCCCGGCGCGGCGGCCAGACGTTCGGCGAGATTGCCTGCGGAGATCAGCGTGGTGTAGTGAGTGTGTGGCATGACGGCTCCTGAGAGACTGACTTCGGCAGCGCCGAACGATATCTCTAGTCTAAACAAAAATGACGGGCCGAAGCCCGTCATTCCTTGTGAAGCCGTGAACGCCGCTCGCGGCGGTTCGTTCAGATCGTGACAAGTTCGCGGCGCAGGAACTCGTGGAAGTGCTGCATGCCGTCTTCCATCGGGCTCTGATACGGACCGACCTGCGATTCACCGCGCTCCAGCAGCGCGCGGCGGCCGGCGTCCATGCGTTCGGCGATTTCGTCGTCTTCGCGTGCCGTTTCCATGTACGCGGCGCGCTCCGCTTCGACGAAGTCACGCTCGAACAGCGCGATTTCCTCAGGGTAATAGAACTCGACGACGTTCGTCGTCTTTTGCGGACCGCGCGGAATCAGCCACGACACGACGAGCACATGCGGATACCACTCGACCATGATGCCCGGGTAGTACACCATCCAGATCGCGCCGAACTCGGGCATCTTGCCGTCGCGGTAGCGCAGCACTTCGTCGTGCCACTTGCGATACGTCGGGCTGCCCGGACGCGCGAGTTCGTTGTGCACGCCGACCGTCTGCACGCTGTACCAGTCGCCGAATTCCCACTTCAGATCGTCGCAATTGACGAAGCTGCCGAGGCCCGGATGGAATGGTACGACGTGATAGTCCTCGAGATAGACCTCGATGAAGGTCTTCCAGTTGTAGTTGCACTCGTGCACTTCGACGTGATCGAACATGTAGTCCGTGAAGTCGAAGTGCTTTGCCGTGCCGAGGCGCGCCAGGTCTTTCGCGACGTCGCGGCCCTGCGTTTCGAACAGCAGGCCGTTCCAGCTTTGGAGCGGGGTGGCGCCGAGGTTCAGGCAGGGGTTGTCGGCGAAATGCGGCGCGCCGAGCAACTGGCCGTTCAGGTCGTAGGTCCAGCGGTGCAGGGGACAGACGATGTTCTCCGTCTGCCCGCGGCCGTTCAGCATGATTGCCTGACGATGGCGGCACACGTTCGACAGCAGTTCGATCTGCGACTGCTGGTTGCGGACGAGCACGCGCCCCTCGCGTTCGCTGGGCAAGGCAAAATAGTTACCCGCTTCGGGAACCATGAGTTCGTGCCCGACGTAGCGAGGACCTTTCTTGAAAAGGGTTTCGAGTTCGCGCTCGTGGAGCGCCTGGTCAAAGTAAGCCGTGACTGGCAGCTGGCTGTGAATAGCCTTGAGCTGCAATGCATTGCTCAGATTGGACATTCCCACTCCCGATGAAGACGTGAAAGCAGTGAACAACCCAACCATCGAAGATTCGATTTAGGGAGCCCGCGATTATACCCGTTTCCCCCTCCTTGGGGCGCTTAAGTACCTGATTTGGGTTAAAAATGTCGGGGAAGCTCGCGATTTCGCCACGCAAACGTTGGATTTATTTCTATCGTCCAAAGTGTTGCGCAACGGCCGTGCGGATACCCATTGGTGGGCTCACAGGTCGAAAATGTCGCTTTTGCCGTAGAATGTCCGACTTGTTTTAATTTTGCGACGATTCATGGCGAAGACGGCTTCCACGGATACGGCTGGTTTGTCCCCCACCAGCACCGAAGGTTCCGACAACTCACCGCTGCCCGAGAGCTACGAGGCAGCGCTGGCGGAGCTGGAGGGGCTCGTTGGGCGCATGGAGGGCGGCAGCCTCAGCCTGGAAGAGTCGCTTGCGGCTTACCGGCGCGGCGCCGTGCTCGTGGCGTTCTGCCAGCAGCAACTCGAAAAAGTGGAGCAGCAGGTGCGCGTCCTCGATGGCGAAACGCTCAAGCCGCTTCCCGTGAACACAGCAGGTACAACCGCTGCCGACAGCGGAGACGATCTATGACCTTCGAACAATGGATGCGCTCGGTGCTGGACCGGGTAGAGGGCGCACTCGAGCAATATTTGCCGGCGGAATCGACCGAGCCCGCCCGGCTGCATGAAGCAATGCGCTATGCCGTGCTGGGCGGCGGCAAGCGGGTACGCCCGCTGCTGTGTCACGCGGCGGGCGAACTGACGGGCGCGAAGGCCGAGTGCCTCGACGCGGCATCGGCAGCGCTGGAGATGATTCACGTCTACTCGCTCGTGCACGATGACATGCCCTGCATGGACGACGACGAACTGCGCCGCGGCAAGCCCACGGTACACGTCAAATATGACGAAGCGACGGCACTGCTGGTCGGTGACGCGCTGCAGTCGCAAGCTTTCGTTGCGCTGACATCGGACGTGCTCGCGCCCGCGCAGCAGGCCGCGCTGGTGCGCGAACTGGCGCTGGCGAGCGGCTCGATTGGCATGGCGGGCGGACAGGCGATCGATCTGGCGAGTGTCGGCCATACGCTGACGCGCCCGCAGCTCGAAACGATGCACCGCCTGAAAACGGGCGCGCTGCTGCGCGCCGCCGTACGGATGGGCGCATTGACAGGCCAGATCGGCAACGGCGGGCCCGACGCGAAGGCGCTGGAGTCGCTGGATGCCTATTCGGCTGCCGTGGGCCTCGCGTTTCAGGTCGTCGACGATATTCTCGACGTCACGACCGATTCCGCGACGCTCGGCAAAACGGCTGGAAAGGACGCGAAGGACGGCAAACCGACCTACGTGTCGATCATCGGGCTCGACGCTTCGCGTGCGCTCGCAGCGCAGCTGCGCAGCGATGCCCACGCAGCACTTGCACCTTTTGGCGCCCGCGCACAGCGGCTCGCCGAGCTGGCTGACCTCGTGGTGAACCGGGTCAGCTGATGAAGCTGTAACGCGAAAGCCCGCCGCCCGCACAAGACTCTTCGGGTGTGCGCGAATGAAGTGCGGGCGCGTAAGTTTTCCTACAATGGAACGACGATGTACGACTTGCTGAAAACCATTGACGACCCCGCGGACCTGCGCCGCCTCGATCGCCGCCAGTTGCACCCGCTTGCCGACGAGTTGCGTGCCTTCGTGCTCGACAGCGTGTCGCAGACGGGCGGCCACCTGTCGTCCAACCTCGGCACGGTCGAACTGACGATCGCGCTGCACTACGTGTTCGACACGCCGCGCGACCGCATCGTCTGGGACGTGGGTCATCAGACCTATCCCCACAAGATCCTGACGGGCCGCCGCGACCAGATGCACTCGCTGCGTCAGCTGGGCGGCATTTCGGGCTTCCCGAAACGCGACGAGTCGCCGTACGACACGTTCGGCACGGCGCACTCGAGCACGTCGATCTCGGCGGCGCTCGGCATGGCGATCGGCAGCAAGCTGCGCGGCGAAGACCGTTTCGCGATCGCGGTGATCGGCGACGGCGCGATGACGGCGGGCATGGCCTTCGAGGCGATGAACAACGCCGGCGTCGAAGACGACGTGCCGCTGCTCGTGATTCTCAACGACAACGACATGTCGATTTCGCCGCCCGTGGGCGCGCTGAATCGCCATCTCGCGCGCCTGATGTCGGGCCGTTTCTACGCGGCTGCGCGTGCCGGCGTCGAACGCGTGCTGCGCCATGCGCCGCCCGTGCTCGACCTCGCGCGCAAGCTCGAAGAACACGCGAAGGGCATGATCGTGCCGGCCACGCTGTTCGAAGAGTTCGGCTTCAACTACATCGGACCGATCGACGGCCACGATCTCGACTCGCTGATCCCGACGCTGCAGAACATCAAGGAACTGCGCGGTCCGCAATTCCTGCACGTCGTGACGAAGAAGGGCCAGGGCTACAAGCTGGCTGAAGCCGACCCGGTGCTGTACCACGGCCCCGGCAAGTTCAACCCGGCCGAAGGCATCAAGCCGTCGACGACGCCTGCCAAGAAGACCTACACGCAAGTGTTCGGCGAATGGCTGTGCGACGCGGCCGAGCTGGATTCGCGCGTGGTCGGCATCACGCCGGCAATGCGCGAAGGCTCGGGCATGGTCGAGTTCGAAAAGCGCTTCCCGGATCGCTATTACGACGTCGGCATTGCCGAGCAGCACGCCGTGACGTTCGCGGGCGGTCTGGCGACGGAAGGGCTCAAGCCTGTCGTCGCGATCTACTCGACGTTCCTGCAACGCGCGTATGACCAGCTGATCCACGACGTTGCGCTGCAAAATCTGCCCGTTGTGTTCGCAATCGATCGCGCGGGCCTCGTCGGCGCGGACGGCGCAACGCACGCGGGCGCGTACGATCTCGCGTTCCTGCGCTGCATCCCGAACATGACGGTGATGGCTGCGTCGGACGAAAACGAGTGCCGCCAGATGCTGTACACGGCGCTGCAGCAGCCGAACCCGACGGCCGTGCGTTATCCGCGCGGCGCGGGCACGGGCGTCGCAACGGTCAAGCAGATGGCTGCGCTTCCGCTCGGCAAGGGCGAAGTCCGCCGCCAGTCGACGCAACCGGCCGGCAAGCGCATCGCGATTCTCGCGTTCGGCACGATGGTCGCGCCGTCGCTCGCGGCAGCGGAACAGCTGGACGCGACGGTCGCCAACATGCGCTTCGTGAAGCCGATCGACGCCGATCTGGTCCGCGAGCTGGCCGAGACGCACGACGCCATCGTCACGGTGGAAGAAGGCTGCGTGATGGGCGGCGCGGGCTCGGCCTGCGTGGAAGCCATGATGGAGAGTGGGGTTATCCGACCCGTACTACAATTGGGCCTTCCCGATCGCTTCATCGATCACGGAGATCCCGCGAAGCTGCTCGCGTCGTGCGGCCTTGACGCTGCGGGCATCGCGAAGTCCATCCGCGAGCGATTTGTGGAGCACGCGAGCGGCAAGTCGGTCAAACGCGTCGCGTAACATAGCGGGCCGCCGGAACAAACAAGCGGCTCGTTGCATCTACTCCAATATGAATCGGCGGGTTGCGTACCCGCCGGGCTCCGCCGGCGCAAGCCGGCGGTTGTCATTTTGCGCGTCGATTCGCGCTGCCAGTTGAGGACAAGAACATGAACCAGATGAACCCCGCCTTCGTGATGCCCGACGTGCAAAGCACGGTCGACACCCGCCAGATTCCGATTCAGCGGGTCGGCGTGAAGGCGGTGCGTCATCCGCTGACGGTCCGTACGCCGGACGGCAGCGTGCAGCCGACTATCGGTACGTGGAATCTCGACGTTCATCTGCCGGCCGAGGTAAAGGGCACGCATATGTCGCGCTTCGTCGCGCTGCTCGAGGAGAACAAGGCGCCGCTGGATTCTGCTGCGTTTCGCGCGATGCTCGCGGCGATGCTCGAGAAGCTTGAGGCGCCTGCGGGCCGTATCGAGGTGTCGTTTCCGTATTTCGTCAACAAGACGGCGCCTGTGTCGGGCGTGCAAAGTCTGCTGGACTACGAAGTGACGCTGACGGCGGATTCGCGCGATGGCGCCACGCGGATGTTTCTCAAGGTTCTGGTGCCCGTCACCAGCCTGTGCCCGTGCTCGAAGAAGATTTCGCAGTATGGCGCGCATAACCAGCGCTCGCATGTGACGATTAACGCTGAGTTGATCGATGATGTGCCTGTCGAGGATCTGATCCGTATCGCGGAGGAAGAGGCTTCGTGTGAGTTGTGGGGATTGCTCAAGCGGCCTGATGAGAAGTTCGTGACCGAACGCGCCTATGAGAACCCGAAGTTCGTCGAAGACCTGGTGCGGGATGTCGCGCAGCGGTTGAATGATGATAAGCGTATCGCCGCTTATGTGCTCGAAGCGGAGAACTTCGAGTCTATTCATAATCATTCGGCGTATGCGGTGATTGAGAAGAGGGGTTGAGGGTTTTTTCTGTCTGCGACGGTTTGGTTTGCTTGTGTTTTGCGCTGGCATCCGCGTGATGTTATTGGTCTGCAAGCGTTGCCCCTGTGCGGGGCGGCACCTACTTTTCTTTGCCGCCGCAAAGAAAAGTAGGCAAAAGAAAGCGGCTCACACCGCCAGTTCTAGTGTTTGCCTGAGGGCCCCCACAGGTTCTTACGCTTCACACGGCAACCACGTCATACATGCTCGTTGCCAGCGCTCTTAATTGACGTCTCACCCGCTTCACTCGCTCGCGTTAGAGCATGCCGCGCCAGATAGTCCATGGCCGCCAAGGTGGCAAACTGTGTGTCGGCCGTAGAGCCACACACGCCTCACTCCGAACCGATAGCGGACGCGTTCCACGCTGTAAGAGCCCCAGGCTAAACGGCGCGACAACCTGCACACAGTTTGCCACCTGGGCGGCGCATACCATTCGCTGCCGCTGGCCTTTGCACGGGTATTCGAAGCGGGTGAGGCGCAAAGAGAGAGCGTTGGCAACGCACATGAACAGGATTGCTGCGGTGTGAAGTCTGGGGACGTTGGGGGCCCGTGGATAAGAATGCGGGCTGGCGGTGTGAGCCGCTTTCTTTTGCCTACTTTTCTTTGCGGCGGCAAAGAAAAGTAGGTGCCGCCCCGCACAGGGGCGACGCGTGAAGCACGCTAACAAAACGCGGATGCCCGCAGAGCAGTAAACCAGGCGAACCATCCAGCGTCGCAGACAACCAAAAGCAGGTGCCGCCCCGCACAGGGGCGACGCATGAAGCACGCTAACAAAACGCGGATGCCCGCAGAGCAGTAAACCAGGCGAACCATCCAGCGTCGCAGACAAAAAAAATCAGAACACCTTCACCGGCACATTCACCACAAGCCGGTATTCCATATTATCCGGGTCCGAGTAATGCGCTGTCGACTTGTGATACATCGCGATAAACGTGATCTTCGTATCCTTGAACCGTCCGCTCTGCAGCGTGTAGCTCGGAATAAACCCGATCTCATGATGCGTGCCATGCACATACTCGCCATTCCGCGTGTAAGGCCCGATCGCATTCGACGCGGCGCCAGCCGACGCATCCGCTCCCCAGCCCGTCACGCCCCACAGCATCGCCTTGAAGCCAGGCAAGCCGGCATACTTGCCATCGAACGTATACCGCAACTGGAACGACTTTTCATGCGGCGCGTTGTAGTCGACGTCCATCGAGTTCACGAGATAGATACCGTTGGTCTCGTTCACATAATCGAAGAACTGGTCGCCGAGAATCTGCTGATAGCCGAGCAACACCTGATGCGGACCATGTTGCGCCGACAGCGACAGGCTATACGCATTGTTGTTGATGTGCCCTTGCAGCGCCGAACCCGTCTGATGCGTCGAGTAGATGTTCGCGAGTCCAGCCCACTTGACCGTGTTCACATCGCCGATCGAATGTGAGATCGCCGCGTAGAACTGATTCCACACGTCTTCCGCCTGATCCGCGTACAGCGTGACCGTGCCGTTGGGCGAATAGTCCCAGTTGCCGCCGAAGTAGGACAGGCGCTTGATCGTCGTGCCGCCGTACGACGACGTCAGGTCGATCAGGTTCGTGTGGCCGCGCGCGTCGACCTTCGTGAAGCTACCGGCCTGCATCGTGACGTTATGGATGTCGTTGCTCACTGCCGATACGCCGAGGAACGTCGGCGGCAACGCGCGGTTGTCGTGCGGTTCCATGAACGGATTGTTGTCGACGATCTGCAAACCATACTTGACGACCGTCTCGGAGATGCGCCCCTTGATGTCGTACATGCCCGGATATGCCCATGCGAGCTGGTCCGAACCGCCGCCGCCCTTCGCTACGTGCACCATGTTGCCCGCGCCGTTGCCGCCGTCGAGCTTGAGTGCGGCGAACAGCGATGCATCGAAGCCGAGACCGACGGGCCCTTGCGTGTAGCCGGATTCGAAGTTCGCCTGCATGCCCTGAACCCACGCGTGACGGTGCGGGCCGCCTTCGTTGTCGAACTGGTCGGCGTAATTGCGGAACAGCAGGTTCAGATGGCTGTCGGCGATCAGGCCTTTGCTCTTCGCCTGGCTCGACAACGGCGCGGGCGGCGTCGCAACCTGGTCGGCTTCTGCATTCACGAGCGCGTTGTTGGTTTCGGGCTGCACCTCCGCGACGTTCGGCGTGTGTTTCAGCTTCGGTTTGACTGGTGCGGCGGGTGCCGCGGGCGCAGCCTGCGCCACGGCCGCGCTGGCGGCGGCGGGCGCGGCTGCGTCGTCGGCGAATGCGGCGGTGGCGATCGTCAGTGCCGGCAGGCCCACTGCCAGCAAGGCGAACTTCGATGCTCCTGATGTGGATCGTTGGGTTGTCATTGCAATTCCATTTTTTCTAGTTGATGAAACAGTGGCGCGGCGGTCGGCCGTGCCACGCTTTCTCGCCCGTTCCCGCCGTCGCGCGAACGAACGCCTCCCTCGGCGCAGCGGCTAGCTGCGTCGTGGAAAAAGGTTTGTGTGAAGCTAAAGGGTTGTCAGGTCATGACAGCGCGTATGCAGGCGACCTGGGTATGACCGATGCCCGTTGCGCTCGTAACGGGCCGCTCGTGCGCGCACGCGTCGATCGCATCCGGGCAGCGCGTGCGGAACGCGCAGCCCGAAGGCGGCTTGAGCGGCGACGGAATCTCGCCGCGCAACAGCACATGCTTGCGCGCACGCTCGGCGACCGGGTCGGGCAGCGGCACGGCCGACAGCAGCGCCCGCGTGTACGGATGCTGCGGCTCGCGATACACGTCGCGCTTGTCGCCGAACTCCATCACGCGACCCAGGTACATCACGAGCACGCGCTGGCTGATCGCCTTCACGACGGCCAGATCGTGCGCGACGAACAGCAGCGACAGCGACAGTTCGCGTTGCAGATCGCGCAGCAGATTGACGATCTGCGCCTGGATCGACACATCGAGCGCGGAGACCGGCTCGTCGCAGATCACGAGTTGCGGCTCGCCGATCAACGCGCGCGCAATGCCCACGCGCTGGCACTGGCCGCCCGAGAATTCGTGCGGATAGCGGCGCAGATGATGATTGCTCAAGCCGACGCGTTCGAGCATCGTCCGCACGCGAACGCGTATCTCCTCGCGGCCGAGTTGCGGCTGATGCGTCTTGAGCGGCTCCGCGACGATCTGTTCGATCGTCATGCGCGGATCGAGCGACGCGAGCGGGTCCTGAAAAATCATCTGCACGTCGCGGCGGATCTGCGTCGTATCGCGGGACGTGCCCTTCACCGACTCGTGTCCTTTCCATTGCACACTGCCCGACGTCACGGGCGTCAGGCCAATGATCGCGCGCGCGAGCGTCGATTTTCCGCATCCCGATTCTCCGACGAGGCCCACCGTCTCGCCACGACGCACATCAAACGACACGCCGTCGACGGCGCGCAGCGTCGCCTTCTTCGACCACGGATAGCCGCCCTGCGCGATGCTGAAGTGCACGCTGAGGTTGTCGACCTTGAGTAGGGTTTCCTGGGCGCTCATAGCACCTCCGCGATAGCCTGGACAGGACGATGGCACGCGCGCAGCGCATGCACTTCGCCTTCGATCGGTTCGAGCGACGGACGCGTCGCACGGCATCGCTCTTCGGCGAACGTGCAGCGCGGCGCGAACGCGCAGCCTTGCGTCGCCATGCCCGGCAACGGCGGATTGCCCGGAATGGTTTGCAACGGCTGATCGTCGTCGTCGGTAAGACGCGGCAGCGCGTTCAGCAGCCCGATCGTGTACGGATGCGTCGGCGCGGCGAACAGTTGCTGCGCGGGCGCCTGCTCGACCGTTTGCCCTGCGTACATCACCATCACGTCGTCGCACAGGCCGGCGACCACACCCATGTCGTGCGTGATCAGGATGATCGCGGTGCCGCGCTCGCGGTTCAGTTCACGCAGCAGTTCGATGATCTGTGCCTGCACGGTGACGTCGAGGGCCGTGGTCGGTTCGTCGGCGACCAGGATTTCGGGTTCCGACAACAGCGCCATCGCGATCATCACGCGCTGGCGCATGCCGCCCGAGAACTCGTGCGGATACATGCCGATACGGCGCGCCGCATCGGGAATGCGCACGCGTTCAAGCGTTTCGATCGCGCGCTGCTTCGCCTCTCGGCGCGACAGCTTGCGATGCAGTTGCAGCGTCTCCGTCATCTGCCGTTCGATCGTGAGGAACGGATTGAGCGATGTCATCGGGTCCTGGAAGATCATGCCGATGCGGTCGCCGCGAATGCGGTTGAGCGCGGCGTCGTTCATCGTCAGCAGGTTCGCGCCGTTGTAGAGCGCTTCGCCGCTGACCTTGCCGTTCTTCGCGAGCAGGCCGAGCAGCGCCATCACGGTCTGGCTTTTGCCCGAACCCGATTCGCCCACGATGCCGAGCGTCTTGCCTTTTTCGAGCGAGAACGACACGCGTTGCACGGCGTCGACGGGCGCGCCGTCGCGACGCGAGAAGCGCACGCTCAGGTCCTTGACTTCGAGTAATGCCTTGTTCTGTGCCATCTCAGCGGTCCTTCGGATCGAGTGCATCGCGCAGGCCGTCGCCGACGAAGCTCACGGCATAAAGTGTCGCGCACAGCATGAGGGCCGGGCACAGCAGCAGCCACGGCGTCGATTCGAGCTTCTGCGCGCCGTCCTGGATCAGCACGCCCCAGCTCGTCATCGGTTCCTGCACGCCGAGGCCGAGAAACGACAGCACCGATTCCGTCAGCACGATGCCCGGCACCGTGACCGTCGCGTAGACGACCACCACGCCGATCAGATTCGGCACGATGTGTCGCGTGATGATCGAGCGCGAATCGACGCCGATCGCTTTGGCTGCGTCGATGAACTCGCGCGAGCGCAATGACAACGTTTGCCCGCGCACCACACGCGCCATGTCGAGCCACGAAAACGCGCTGATCGTCAGCACGACCAGATAGAACGCGCGGCCGAACAGCGTCATCATCAGGATCGCGATCAGCATGTAGGGAATCGCGTACATCATGTCGACGATGCGCATCATCACGGCATCGACACGTCCGCCCAGATAACCGGCCGTTGCGCCCCACGCGACGCCGATCAGTCCCGACACGAGCGTGCCGAGCAGACCGACTTCGAGCGACACGCGCCCGCCGACCAGCGTGCGCACCAGCAGATCGCGGCCGAGTTCGTCGGTGCCGAACCAGTGCATGTTCTGCCATGTGGGCGCGAGGCTGATCGAGGACCAGTCGCTGTCGATCGCATTGTTCGGCGACAGCAGCGGCCCGACGAAGCACGCGAGCATGATGACGACCAGCAACAGCAGCGCGACGAACGCCGCGCGATTGCGCACGAAGCGGCGCGCGGCCGTCGCGAGCGGACTGCGCGACGGCGGCGCGTCGACGACGGTCAATGAAACAGGTGGCATTCTCATCGGTGTCAGTAGCGGATACGCGGATCGAGCCATGCGTACGCAAGGTCGACGAGCAGGTTGAACAGGACGGCGACGGCTGTCGTCAGCACGACGAGGCCGAGCACCAGCGTGTAGTCGCGGTTGATCGCGCCGTTGACGACGAGCTGGCCGATACCGGGCAGCGCGAACACCGATTCGGTGACGACCGCCGCCGTGATCGACGAAATGCACACCGAGCCGAGCAGCGACACGACAGGCATCAGCGCAGGCTTCATTGCGTGGCGCAGGACGATCGTGCGCGCGGGCAGGCCCTTCGCCCGCGCGGTGCGGATGAAGTTGCCCGACAGCACTTCGATCATGCTGCCGCGCATCACACGCGCGATCAGCGCCACGTTGATGATCGTCAGAAGTGCGATGGGCAGCACGCGATAACGCCACTCGCCTTCTCCCCAGCCGCCCGCGGGCAGCCAGCCATGGCCGTCCGCAGTCTTCAGCAGAATGGCGAACACCCACACCAGCAACGGGCCGAGCACGAACGGCGGCACGACGTTGCCGATATTGCCGAGCACCATCACCGCGTGATCGATCACGCTGTCGCGACGCACGGCGGCAACCGTGCCGAGCGTGACGCCGATCACGACGGCGATGGGCACCGACACGCCGCCGACGCCGAGACTCACGGGCAGCGCCTTCATCACGAGATCGGTGACGGACCAGTCGGTGTAGCGGAACGACAGACCGAGGTCGCCGTGCAGCAATGCCCACAGATAATGCAGATACTGCTTCCACAGCGGCTCGTCGAGGTGGTAGCGCGCGTTCAGATTCGCGAGCGTGGCCTCCGACAGATGCTTCTCGGTATCGAACGGACCGCCGGGCGTGAGATGCAGCAGCAGATAGCATGCGGTGATCACGGCGAGTATCGTCGGGATCGCCCACAGCGTGCGGCGCAACGTGTATGCAAGCATGGGTGCCTTTCCTGTGCTTTCGCTGCCGTTTAGTGCTTGAGCAAGTACATGTCTTGCGACGCGCGCATGTCGAGATAGTTGGTCGACGTATAGCCGCCAACATACGGCTTCACCAGACGCGCCGCCGAGTACTGGAACAGCGGGATCATCGGATAGTCGTTCATCGCGAGGTCATGCGCCTGCGAGAGCAGGGCGGTGCGCTGCTTGTCGTCCGTCTGCTGGTTGGCCTGATCGATCAGCGCGTCGACCTTCGGGTTGCAGTAGTGCTGGTCGTTCTGCACGCTGCCGCAGCGGATCAGATCGAAATACGACATGGCGTCGTTGTAGTCGACGAACCAGCCGTCGCGCGACGCCTGCACCTTGCCGTCATGACGCTGCTTGAGCAGCACCTTGTACTCGACGTTCTCGAGTTTCGCGGTGACGCCCAGCTTGGTGCGCCATTCCGACGTGACGAAGAGGGCAACCTTCTTGTGCAGATCGTTCGTGTTGTACGTGAAGGTGAACGTGAGCGGCTTCGCATCCGAGTAGCCGGCTTCCTTCAGCAAATTGCGCGCGTATTCGACACGCTTGGCCATCGGCCACGATGCCCATTCCGGCTTGAAGACGGCGGCGCCTTCCGTGCCCTTCGAGATCAGACCGTACATCGGCAGTTCGCCGCTCGACGTGAGCTTCGACGTCAGCAGCTCGCGATCGACCACCATCGACAGCGCCTGGCGCACGCGCTTGTCCTTGAAGACGGGGTCGTCGTTATTGAGGCTGTAGTAATACGTTGCGATCTGCAGGCCCTTCTGCAACTGCGGGCCGAACTGCTTGTCGACCTGGTTGAAGATGCCCGACGGAATCGTGTACGTGTAATCGAACTGGCCGGCCTGGTACATGCGCATTGCCGTTTCGTCGCTTTCGATCGGCAGATACGTGACCTTCGAGATCGCGACCTTCGGTGCGTTCCAGTAGTTGCCGTTCTTGTTGATGACGAGGCGGTTGTTCGGCTGCCAGTCGGTCAGCGCAAACGCGCCGTTGCCGACGAAGTTCGCCGGGCGCGTCCAGTCATTGCCGAACTTCGTCACGACGGCTTTATCGACGGGGGCCATCGTCGCCATCGCTGTCAGTTGCGGGAAGAAGGCGGCGGGCACGTCGGTCTTCACTTCGAGCGTGTACGGATCGACGGCGCGCGCGCCGAGGCTCGTCACGGGCGCCTTGCCCGCAATGATTTCCTTCCCGTTCTTCACGAACTCGACGAGCACCGTGTACTTCGAACCCGTCTTCGGATCGACGACGCGTTGCCATGCATACACGAAGTCCGCTGCCGTGACGGGCTGGCCGTTGCTCCACTTCGCATCGTGACGCAGCTTGAAGACCCACGTGTCGGGCGCGGTGCGCGTCCACGACTGCGCGACGCCGGGCACGATCGCGCCCGTTGCGTCGATGCGCGTCAAGCCTTCGAACAGGTCGAGGCCGATCGTGTTGCCCGTCCACGATTCGATGTGAGCGGGGTCGAGCGATTCGGTTTCGGCGGGAACCTGACGGGTCAGTTCCTGGCTCGCGGCGAGCGTGGCGCCCGACGGGACCGTGACGGCCGATGCGTTGTGCTGAAACGTGAGGACGAGCGCGGCCAGCGCCGTCGTGTAAACGAACGGTGTTTTCATGGTTGGATTCGCAGAAAAAGTCGGGAGAGAAACGCAAGCGGCGCGGACGCCACTAACGGTTATCCGCGTGATGAAGGCCGAGGTGGCCCTTGTTCGGTGTACAGCATGCAGGATTCCTTACAATTATTATTACAGGCATCCTACAGCGGAATGTCATGCGCCCCGACTTGCGGAAGCGCTTCCAACCAGGATCGAATGCCTGCCTTCTAAAACAACCTCGGCGTACCTACCCACACGACGACCGATTCCTTGCGGGCCGTGTTGGCCCAGCTATGCGGTACCGTCGATTCGTAATGCGCGCTGTCTCCGGCGCGCAGCACGAAGGTCTTGCCTTCCAGCGTCAACGACACTTGCCCTTCGATGACATAGATGAACTCTTCACCGGCATGTGTCGTGACTTCGGAACGCTTTTGCCCGGGTGGCATCCTCACAAGGATGGCTTCCAACTGACGGCCCCCCGACAGATTGGTCATCCGGGCAAACAGATTCGCCGAGTCTGCAAAACCAAAAAACTTCAGCTCGTTTGCTCGACACACCGAGCGCTCTTCGCTTGGTGTGTCGACGAAATACTGCACCTTCACTCCCAACGCATTCGCAATACCTGCCAGCGACGTGATGGACGGCGACGCGAGACCGCGCTCGACTTGGGACAGGAACGGCTTGGAAATGCCTGCTGCTGTCGCTGTTTCGTCGAGCGTACGCTTCAGCCTTTGCCTCAGCGCGCGGATCTTGCTCCCCAGTGCAAGTGCCGTGTCTTTCTCAAGTGTCGTGACCATAACAAAACCAAATTAGTCCGTCAAAATTAGTTTGATATAAGCAAATGTTGTTTGATGACGTGTTGCTCTTTCCCGGCAAGCCTTGCGCAACTTGACAACTCTTTCATGCCGTTCACGCAGATCCGATCTTTTCGAGAAAGCACTCTATGTTGCCAGATCGCAAAGAGCACTTATCGGATTTGCGTTAGAAGAGCAGTAATGCATTGAGAAGGATCGTGCAGGGGCGCCGCGCATGTCAGTGAATTCCCGAAGCGACAAGTCGCGTTTCGATGCGCACAATCGCAACCTCGCGCGGGTTGGCCCGGCCGGGCTGATCCGCCTGCACTCCCGTTTGCAGCGATCCTGCGGCGGCGTTTTGATCGGTACGTCCTGACCGGACTGCCACCGACGAATGAAGGTGAACATCCATGTCGATTTCTTTCGCAGTCTTTCCACATTCATCCCGCATATCCAGCACGCGTATTTCGATGCAGCCGCCAAAGCGGTCCGCTCGCGCGATGCTTTATCATTGAGCCTTTCGTCACGCGCTGTTCGCGTTGACGGCCTCCCGCTGAAGTCCTGGTTGTTCCGTTTTCGACGCGGACCGCGCTGTCCGTTGCTCGTATCGCACTGAACTGTGTCTCGATGGCGCTTTGCGCATCGGCCACGGCAAGTCATCGACGATCTCCAGTTTTTCCAGCTTCGCCCCGTGGCATGCGTCCGCTCGACCGACGCGTGCGCGCGCGGCTGCTATCGCGTAAATAAGAGGAAAGCATGAAATCACCCGTATCCCAGACCCGGTCGTTTTCGACGGTCTTTCTCATCGAGATGTGGGAGCGCTTCGGCTACTACGGCATGGCGGCGCTGCTCGTGCTGTTCATGATTGACCGGCTCGGCTTCGACGACAGCCGCGCGACGCTCACATGGGGCGCGTTCGCGGCGCTCGTGTATGCGTCGCCGTCGATCGGCGGCTGGATCGGCGACAAGATTCTCGGTGCGCGCCGCTCGATGATTTTCGGCGCGCTGGTGCTCGCGGCCGGCTACCTGATGCTCTCGCTGCCGAACGACAGCCTCGAGTTCATGTATGCGTCTCTGGGCGTGATCGTGGTCGGCAATGGGCTGTTCAAGTCGAACGCCGCGAATCTCGTGCGCCGCATTTACGAAGGCGACGATGGGCGTATCGACAGCGCGTTCACGATTTATTACATGGCGGTGAACATCGGCTCGACGGTGTCGATGCTGGCGACGCCGTGGATCAAGGATCACTGGGGCTGGCACACGGCGTTTGCCGTTTGCTGCGGCGGCATGTTGATCGCCGTCGTCAACTACTTCCTGATGTTCCGCACGTTGTCGCACGTCGGCTCCGCGCCGGATGCCGAGCCGATCCGCTGGAAGCGCGTGCTGGCTGTGGCGATCGGCGGGATCGCGCTCGGCACGGCGACGACGTTCGTGCTGCAGCACAAGGCGATTGCTGTCGCATGCGTGTACACGGCGGGCGTCGCGATTCTGGCGATTTTCGCGTACATGCTGATCAGCTGCGAGCGGTCGGAGCGTTCGGGCTTGCTGGCTGCGCTGATTCTGACGCTGCAGGTGATTCTGTTCTTCGTGTTCTATCAGCAGATGTCGACGTCGCTGACGCTGTTTGCGCTGCGCAACGTCGACCCGACGTTCACGCTGTTTGGCTCGCATCTGTTTACCTGGAGTGCCGCGCAGTTCCAGGCGCTGAATCCGATCTGGATCATGATGTTGAGTCCGCTGCTCGCGGTGCTGTATACGAAGCTTGCTAACAACGGTAAGGATGTGCCCGTTGCGGCGAAGTATGCGTTTGGTTTTGCTGTGGTGGCGGGGGGATTTTTCGTCTATGCGTGGAGCGGCAGTTTCGCGGTGAATGGGCGGGTGTCGTCGTGGTGGATGGTTGGGGGTTATGGTTTGTACTCGCTCGGCGAGCTGCTGGTGAGCGGCCTCGGGCTTGCGATGATTGCGCGCTATGTGCCGGCGCGGATGAGCGGTTTTATGATGGGCGCTTATTTTGTGGCGACGGGCGTGTCGCAGTATCTGGGTAGTGTTGTTGCCAATCTGGCGAAGATGCCTGCGGGGGATCTTGATCCTTTGGTCTCTTTACCGCTGTATACGAAGCTCTTTGCTGAGCTTGGGTGGTTGGCTGCTGTTGGGGCTGTGGTTGCTATCTTGCTGCTGCCGCTGATGGGGCGGCTTTCGCGGGCGCATCAGCAGTGTGCTGGGCAAGCGGGCAGCGGTGAGGGTGTGGCGGCCTCAGTGCAGTAAGGTTTTCTTTTGCCCCTTCGGGGCGGAGTGGTTCTTCAAGGCGTGCCGTTTTTGGGTGCGCCTTTTTGTTTTGGTGTTGGTGTTTTGGTTTTGGTGTTTTGGTTTGCTCGTGTTTTCGCCGGCATCCGCGTTTTGTTAGCGTGCTTCAGGCGTCGCCCCTGTGCGGGGCGGCACCTACTTTTCTTTGCCGCCGCAAAGAAAAGTAGGCAAAAGAAAGCGGCTCACACCGCCAGTTCTAGTATTTGCCTGAGGGCCCCCACAGGTTCTTACGCTTCACACGGCAACCAAGTGACCCACGTTCGTTGCCAGCGCTCTTGCAGTGCGCCTCACCCGCTTCACGCTCCCGCAGTACAGCACGCCGCGCCAGATAGTCCACCGCCGCCCAGGTGGCAAACTGTGTGTAGGTTGTCGCGTCGGGTAGCCTGGGGCTCTTACAGCGTGGGACGCGTGCGCTGTCGGTCCGAAGTGAGACGGGTGGAGTACTACGGCCTACACACAGTTTGCCACCTGGGCGGCGCATACCCGTTCGCCGCCGCTTGCTGTTGTATGGGTGTTTGGGGTGGGTGATGCAATTGGTTAAAGCGTTGGCAACGAGCACCAACCAGGGCACTGCCGTGTGAAGGGTGGGGATGTTGGGGGCCCGTGGATAGGAACACGGGCTGGCGGTGTGAGCCGCTTTCTTTTGCCTACTTTTCTTTGCGGCGGCAAAGAAAAGTAGGTGCCGCCCCGCACAGGGGCGACGCGTGAAGCACGAAGGCAAAACGCGGATGCCAGCGCAAACACAAGCAAACCCCACCAGCCACGCCACGAAGGCAAAACGCGGATGCCAGCGCAAACACAAGCAAACCCCACCAGCCACGCCACGAAGGCAAATCGCGGATGCCAGCGCAAACACAAGCAAACCCCACCGGCCACGCCACGAAGGCAAATCACGGATGCCAGCGCAAACACAAGCAAACCCCACCAGCCACGCCACGAAGGCAAATCGCGGACGCCAGTGCAAAGAACAAACCCCTTACAACACCGAACACCGACGCACACGCTAAGCTAACAACAACCCAAAGCGCCGCAGGCAAACAACCAAACCAAAACCCAAAATGGAAATCCACCTATCCGTAGAGGGCCGCCACGACCTGGCGGGGCAAATCTACCGACAACTGCGCGCAGGAATAATCGAAGGCCGCCTGGCAGGCGGCACACAATTGCCATCGACCCGCGATCTCGCCACGCAACTCGGCGTGTCCCGCAAAACGACCCTCGACGTCTTCGAGCGCCTGCTCGCCGAGGGCTTCCTGCACGCGCGCGCCGGCTCGGGTACCTTTGTCGCCGAAGGTTTACAGCGGCTGCCCGCCGAAAAAACCGCACATGCACGCGCCGCACATGACGCGAAAACGGCCCCCACCTCGAGCGCCCGAGCGCAGCCGGTCTGGCACACCGTTCCCGAGGTACTCAGTCCTCAGCCGACACCCGGCACGCCGTACGACTTCATCGGCGGCATTACCGACAAGTCCCATTTCCCCTTCGATGTCTGGCGCCGCTGCGTGAACCACGCGCTGCGCGTGCAGTCGCGCGGACGCGGCACCTATCGCGATGCCGCCGGCGAACAGGAGTTGCGGCTCGCGATCTCGCGATACCTCGCGTTCAATCGCGCCGTCGCGAGCAACTGGGAGGACGTCATCGTGACGCAGGGCGCGCAGCATGCGCTCGACCTCATCGCGCGCGTGACGCTGCGTCCCGGTGACGTCGCCGTCATCGAAGACCCCGGCTATCCGCCCGCGCGCGCGTGCCTCACGGCCGTGGGTGCGAAAGTCGTCGCCGTGCCCGTCGATGCCGAAGGCCTGATCGTCAGCAAGCTGCCGAAGAACGCGCGGCTCGTCTACGTGACGCCGTCGCACCAGTTTCCGCTCGGCATGCCGATGAGTCTCGCGCGGCGCGTCGAGTTGCTCGAATGGGCGCAACAGCGCGACACCGTCATCATCGAAGACGACTACGACTGCGAATACCGCTTCGAAGGACGGCCGATGGAGCCGCTGAAGAGCCTCGACCGTACCGGCCTCGTCGCGTACGTGGGAACGTTTTCAAAGACGATCTTTCCCGAGCTGCGCGTCGGTTACATGGTGCCGCCCGCGTCGCTATTCGACACGCTGCGCAAGGCGCGGCAGATCGGCGACTGGCATGGTTGCTCGCTGACGCAGACCGCGCTCGCCAGTTTCATGCTGAACGGTGACTTCGCCAAGCATCTGAAGCGGATGCACAAGCTCTACGCAGCGCGCCGTGCAAGCCTGCTTGCGCATCTGCACGGCGACCTCGCACGCTGGTTCGAGCCTATCGTGCCGACGGCGGGCATCCATATGGCTGCATTGCTCAAGGCGCCGCTGACGGAGGCGGCCGTGATCGAAGCGGCGCGCGACGAATCGATCGCGCTGCACGGGCTCGCGCCTTTCTATGTGCGCGCGAAGCCGCAACCAGGGCTCGTATTTGGCTATGGCGGCATCGAGGCCGAACAGATCGACGCCGCGCTCGCGACGCTCGCGAAGCTGCTGCCGCGTGTCGAATCAAGGACTTGAGCGTGCCTTCGGACGCGCATACATGCCGTTCTGTCAGGCGTCCCCGACGCTCGCGCGCGTGAAGTGCGGGTAACTTCATCAATGTGATGAGCGTCTTCCCGCTGACGATGCGGTTGACGATTGGAGCTGGACAGGTGCGGCGAAATCGCTCGGCGATCGCGTTTACCCCTTAAAAACAGGCTCCAAATGCGCGAGGTAGTCAGCGCCACGCAACAAACCGTAACCGTTATACACAAAAGATTCGCGCAGAAAGCAAAAGCGCTTGTAGAATCCGGCGTTGAAGCGTGTGCATATCGCGTGCGCTTCTCGCAATTACTGACCCTTAGAGGTAGGAGAAATATGGCGACTTCCGCAAAAAAGGTAGCCAAGAAGGCTGCTACGGTTCCGACCAAGAAGGTTGCTGCAAAGAAAGCTGCTGCTCCCGCAAAGAAAGTCACGGCTAAGAAGGTCGCCGTGAAGGCGTCCGGCGTTCCCTCGCCGATCAAGGACACCTTCACGAAGGCCTCGCTGGCTGCACACGTTGCGGAGCGTGCGGGTGTCGAGCCGAAGTCGGCGAAGGCAGTTCTGGCTGCACTCGAAGACACGATCCTCGGTTCGGTTCACAAGAAGGGCGCTGGCGAATTCACGCTGTCGGGTCTTCTGAAGATCGTCGTTCAGACCGTTCCGGCGAAGAAGAAGCGCTTCGGCAAGGACCCGTTCACGGGTCAGGAGCGCTGGTTCCCGGCCAAGCCGGCAAGCGTGCGAGTCAAGGCTCGCGCGTTGAAGAAGCTGAAGGACGCAGCAGCGTAAAGTTGATGCGCCTCGATGGCGGCGCGAGCCGCTGTCGTTTGGTTGCTTTGCTTTATCGCGGTCCCCGCATGCGGAAGTGTGTGGGGATTTTTTTTGTCTTCGACGGTGGGGGGGCTGCGCGAGCTTTTGGGTTCTGGGCTTGTGTTTGCGCTGGCATCCGCGTTATGTCTTTGGTGTGGATGCGTTGCCCCTGTGCGGGGCGGCACCTACTTTTCTTTGCGGCCGCAAAGAAAAGTAGGCAAAAGAAAGCGGCTCACACCGCCAGTTCTAGTATTAGCCTGAGGGCCCCCACAGGTTCTTACGCTTCACACGGCAACCACGTGACCCACGTTCGTTGCCAGCGCTCTTGCAGTGCGCCTCACCCACTTCACGCTCCCGCGTTACCGCACGCCGCGCCAGACAGTCCACGGCCGCCCAGGTGGCAAACTGTGTGCAGGCTTTCGCGCTTTGCACGCATCACTCCGGACTGGGTAGCAAGATTGGTGTCGCTGGTAAGAACGCTGATCTTTTCGGTACTACGACCTACACACAGTTTGCCACCTGGGCGGCACAAGCCATTCGCTGCCGACCGCCCTTGTGCGGGTGTGTGAAGCGGATGAGGCATCTATTCAAAGCGTTGGCAACGCACGCGAACAGCGGCGTTGCGGTGTGAAGGGTGGGGACGTTGGGGGCCCGTGGATAAGAACACGGGCTGGCGGTGTGAGCCGCTTTCTTTTGCCTACTTTTCTTTGCGGCGGCAAAGAAAAGTAGGTGCCGCCCCGCACAGGGGCAACGCTCGAAGCACGCTAACGAATCGCGGATGCCAGCACGAAGGCAAAGCGCGTATGCCCGCGCAAAGACCAGAACAGGACCACCGTCGGAGACGACAAACCCGGATATCCGCGCAAAGGGCAAAAACCCAAAACACACCGCCCGCGCCACGACGCATAAAACCCCAAACCCAACCCAAACCCCTTCCCCAAACCAGGCCCGCGCCAGCGCCCAAACGCACCGTGTGCGCAACAACACGCACCGGAGTAGCGCATACTCCCCCTCCGCGCTACGATGACACCGACAATCGAGCGCCATCGCAGTGCGCGTTCACAGTGCATCCACCACGCGCAGCGCACAAATCCTGAATGGCATAACGCTTGCTTGATCGAGATTGAAAACCGAATGCGCAGCGCATTCGCCTTCTATCCGACAAAAAGAGTGGGGCGTAACATGCGATGCTTTGACGAGATGCGTCAGTTCGATGACGCCGTGCGGCCGCATTATCAGCGGTTCGAACGCTGGCTCGTGCAGCAGGGCAGCGAGGCAATCGAGAGAAAGCGGGCCGAAGCCGATCTGCTGTTTCGCCGCGTCGGCATCACGTTCGCCGTCAACGGTGACCTGTCGGGCACCGAACGGCTCATTCCGTTCGATCTGATCCCGCGCATCATCCCGCGCAGCGAATGGCAAACGCTCGAAGCCGGCCTCAGGCAGCGCGTCCAGGCGCTCAACCTCTTCATCCACGACGTCTATCACGACCGCAACATCGTCCGCGCCGGCATCGTGCCCGCCGATCAGGTCTACACCAACGCGCAATACCGGCCGGAAATGCAGGGCGTCGACGTACCGCTCGCCGTCTATGCGCATATCGCAGGCGTCGACGTCGTGCGCGCCGGCGAGAACGGCGAGTTCTACGTGCTCGAAGACAATCTGCGCGTGCCGTCGGGCGTGTCGTACATGCTCGAGAACCGCAAGATGATGATGCGGCTCTTCCCCGAACTGTTCGTGCAGAACCGCATCGCGCCCGTCGCGCACTATCCCGACCTGCTGCTCGACACGCTGCGCTCGGTGGCGCCCGAAGGCGTCGACGATCCCGTCGTGGTCGTGCTGACGCCCGGCATGTACAACTCCGCCTACTTCGAGCACACCTTCCTCGCGCAGCAGATGGGCGTCGAACTGGTGGAAGGCAAGGACCTCTTCGTCGACGACAACTACGTGTTCATGCGCACCACACAAGGGCCGCGGCGCGTGGATGTGATCTATCGGCGGGTCGACGACGACTTTCTCGATCCGCTCGCGTTCCGCCAGGATTCGGCGCTCGGCGTGCCGGGTCTGCTGACGGCGTATCGCGCAGGGCGCGTCGCGCTGGCAAACGCGATGGGCACCGGCATCGCCGACGACAAGTCGATCTATCCGTACGTCCCCGACATGATCGAGTTCTATCTGGGCGAAAAGCCCATCCTGAACAACGTGCCGACCTACCAGTGCCGCAAGCCCGATGACCTCGCGTACACGCTCGCGCATCTGTCCGAGCTCGTCGTGAAGGAAGTGCACGGCGCAGGCGGCTACGGGATGCTCGTCGGGCCGGCGTCGACGTCGGCGGAAATCGAGGCGTTCCGCCAGCGGCTGATCGAAAAGCCGGCTGGCTACATCGCGCAGCCGACGCTCGCGCTGTCCGCCTGCCCGACCTTCGTCGAGTCCGGCGTTGCGCCGCGCCATATCGATCTGCGGCCGTTCGTCCTGTCGGGCAAGACGGTGACGATGTGCGCTGGCGGCCTCACGCGCGTCGCCTTGCAGGAGGGCTCGCTGGTCGTCAACTCGTCGCAGGGAGGCGGCACCAAAGACACCTGGATGGTCGACTGACGACATTCGACCGATGTTCCTAAGCGCCCGCATCGCGCGATGCAGGCGCAAAGCCGACAAACCACGGGCAACCCGGCGCGCTTCGCGTCATACGGCGACGAGAGCGCGTCCAAACAATACGGAAAGCCGACATGCTGAGCCGCACTGCCGATCATCTGTTCTGGATGGCCCGTTACATGGAGCGCGCCGAGAATACCGCGCGCATGCTCGACATCAACCTGAAGGCGCAACTGCTGCCGCAGACGCCCGAACAGGAGGATCGCGCGCAGCGTTCGGTGCTGCGCATCTCCGAACTGGAGCACGCGTTTGCACAGCGCTACGACGAGCCGACGCGCGAAAACGTGCTCGATTTCATGGTCGCCGATCCGACCAACCCGTCGAGCATTCATTCGTGTCTGCAGGCAGCACGCGAAAACGCACGCGCGGTGCGCGGCACGCTGACGACGGAATGGTGGGAAACGATCAACGACACGTGGCTCGAATTCAACGAGCGCACGGCGCACGGCGAGGTGGCGAACAATCTGTCGGCGCTGTTCGAATGGGTGAAGTTCCGCTCGCATCTGTCGCGCGGCGTGACGATCGGCACCGCGTTACAGGACGACGCGTTCTTCTTTACGCAACTCGGCACCTTTCTCGAACGCGCGGACAACACGGCGCGCATTCTCGACGTGCGCTTCGCCGATGCTGAGCCGAACTCGCGCGAGGCGGCGCGCCAGCTCGAGGACTTCTATTACTGGACGTCGATTCTCAGTTCCGTGTCGGCGCTGGAGATCTACCGCAAGGTGTATCGCGATGTCGTGACGCCGGCGCGCGTGGTGGAGTTGATGATCCTGAACTCGCAGATGCCGCGCTCGCTGCTGGCGTCCCTCGATCGCGTCTGCGAAAACCTCGCGATGCTGCGCACGCAGGGCTCGAATCAATGCGAGCGCTTTGCGGGCAAGCTGCGCGCCGAATTGCTTTACTCGGATATCCGGCAGATTTTCGAAGCCGGTCTGCATGCGTGGCTCACACAGTTTCTCGCCCGCGTGTTCGAACTCGGCAACATGGTCGCGCGCACGTACCTGATGCTGCCCGTTGCCTGATGGAGTGCCCTCAATGTATCTGACGATCCGCCACGACACTTCTTACCGCTACGAATCGACGGTCCATTACTCGATCCAGCAACTGCGTCTCACGCCGTCGAGCGGTGCTTCACAGATCGTGCGGCGCTGGACGCTCGACGCGCCCGGCAAGCTCGACTCGACCTTCGACGCCTACGGCAACGTGCTGCACACGCTCGTGCTCAACAAGCAGCACGACGAGATACGCGTGCACGTGTCGGGCGAAATCGACACGTTTGCGCTGATCGACGGGCGCCTTGGCGACGATGCGGGTGCGATTCCGCTCGAGCATTTCACCTGCGCCACGCGCCTGACCGACTGCGATCCCGCGATTCGCGAGCTGGCGGCGTCCGTGCCGTCGCTCGACAAGCCGGCTACGCTGATCGCGCTGGCGGAGAAGATCATCGACCGCGTGCAGTTCGAAACAGGCGCGACGGGTGTGACGAGCACGGCGTCGCAGGCGCTCGCGCTCGGCAAGGGCGTCTGCCAGGACCACGCGCATCTGATGCTCGCGTGCTGCCGTGCGCGCGGGATTCCAGCGCGCTATGTGAGCGGTTATATCGAACCGGGCGACGTCGAGCATGCGGCGAGTCACGCGTGGGTCGATGTGTGGCTCACGGGCATTGGCTGGGTTTCCGTCGACGTCACACATGCTGCGTTTGCCAGCGAGATGTATTGCCGGCTCGCAGCGGCGCGTGACTACGAAGCGGCGTCGCCGGTGCGCGGACGGCGTATCGGCGGACTGGAAGAGACGCTCGATGTGTCCGTTGCCGTGAAGGCGCAGGAGCAGTCTCCGCAATAAGAAGCGCGCCGCGTAACCTGGGGTCTTTGCGGGGCGGGCACACATCGGCTGCAGCGCGCCAGGCGCGCGCATTACAATGGCAGCGTCCCGCGGCGCGCCCGCGGCCCGTGCCTTTTTCCGGCTCGCCCAATCGTTCATTCGGGGCAGCCGTCTGGATTCCTGTCATGACTTACTGTGTGGCGATGTGCGTCGATGAAGGGCTCGTGTTCCTGTCGGATACACGGACCAATGCCGGCGTCGATCACATCAGCACCGCGCGCAAGATGTCGGTGTTCGAAGAGCCCGGCGAACGCATGCTGGTGCTGCTCGGCGCGGGCAATCTGTCGCTCACGCAGGCCGTGCTGCAAGAGCTGTCCGAGCCGACCGGACCTTCCGCTTCGTCAAAGCCCACGCTTTGGACCGTGCCGACCATGGCCGACGCCGCGCGCGTGGTGGGCCAGGCCGTGCGCGACGTGCATGTGCGCGAGGCGAATGCGCTGCAGGAATTCGGCGTCGACTTCAATTGCAGCTTCATTCTCGGCGGGCAGATCCGTGAGAACGCGGAGAGCGGCAATGGCGCCGGGCAACCGCGGCCGCGTCTCTTCATGATCTATGCGGCGGGCAACTTCATCGAATCGTCGCGCGTGAACCCTTACTTTCAGATCGGCGAGTCGAAGTACGGCAAGCCGATCATCGACCGCGTGCTGATCCCCTCCACGCCGCTCGACGAGGCCGCCAAGTGCGCGCTGATCTCGATGGATTCGACGCTGCGCTCGAACCTCTCGGTCGGGCTGCCGCTCGATCTGCTCGTCTACGAGAAGGATTCGCTGAAGGTGACCCGTTTCGTGTCGATCGATCAGGACAATGCCTATTTCCAGATGATCCATCGCACGTGGGGCGAGCGGCTTCGGCAGGTGTTCGGCGAGATTCCCGATCCGGACTGGCAAATCACGGGCGACGTGCCGCAGAACGGGCATGTCGGGGAGATGGTGCTGTATCGGCCGCCGGGCGAGTTGCATACGGATGCGCAGCGCGGCACGCCGGGCCCCGATGCACGGCCTGCGCAGACGCTGGCGCAAGCCGACAAGCCTAAAACGCGCGGCTGATCACGCCGACACAGTGCGCCCGCTTCAGGGCGTATCCACTTTTTCCACTAGTGCAATGAAAAAAGCCAGCGTTGGCTTGCGCCGCTGCTGGCTTCAGAGTACGGCCCGACGTCTCGAGCCGTGCGTCATATTGTTCTATTAGAACTTGTGACGGATACCCAGGCTGATGATCTCTTGCGAGCTCGAGCCTGCTTGTGCACCGTACGAGCCAACCGATGCGCCTGCATCGACGATGGCGCCAGTGCTTGCATCGCGCTGATGGCCGCTTGCCTTCTGGTAAGCACCGATCAGGTACAGGTCGGTACGCTTGGACAGATTGTAGTCGCCGCCCAGCGAAACCTGGTTGTAGCTTGCCGACGCGTCGCCAGAACCGTGCGTGTAGGTGTAGCCCAGACCGAGCAGCATTGCCGGCGTGATCTGGTAGCCAGCGAAGGCGCCAGCAACCTGGTACTTCTGCTGCGACGCGAAGCCCGAGAATGCGTCCGGCTTGTACTGCGCGAAGCTGTAACGCAGGTTGAACGTGAACGGACCCGTGACATATTGGCCAGCCACCGACGTGATGTCGATCTGCTTGGCTGACTGGTACGCGCCGTTGATGTTCGAGCCGTCAAACGTAGCGTCCGACGTCACGCCCGTATTCCACGTGCCACCCTGGTTCACGCCCGGGACGACGCCGCGGCTTGCCAGCGTGTTCGCGTTTTCCATGCGGAAGTAGCCAGCTGCAACGCTGAACGGACCGCCGCTCCACGTTGCTGCGCCTGCCCACGATTGGCCTGCACCCGTTGCGCCAGCGACGCCGCCGAGAGCGTACATGCCTTCGAACTGGAAGCCGCTCCACACCGGCGACACGTACTTGATGGCGTTGTTCGTACGCGAGCTGTTGTCGTTGTTGTCAACGTCGCCCGGCGTCGTGAACGTGCTGCCGAAGTAGTTGTCAGCCGTCAGCGGCTGAACCAGGTCGACCAGCGGGTCGTACTGGCGACCCAACGTGACCGTACCGTACGCATCGTGCGTCACGCCGACATATGCCTGGCGGCCGAACAGCTTCGTGCCCGTGCCGTACGAACCCATCTTGCCGTTGTTCGGGTTGAAGCCGCTTTCCAACTGGAAGATCGCCTTCAGGCCACCGCCCAGGTCTTCCGTACCCTTCATGCCCCAACGGCTGCCTTGCAGGTTGCCCGCGGCGAGTTGCCACAGGTTGTCATTGGCCGTGTTGGCGTTGTGAATGTACTGGATCGAGTCATCGATCAAGCCATAAAGCGTCACGCTGCTCTGTGCATGTGCTGCGCCTGCAGCGCCGAGCAGTGCCAGCGAGAGCGTCGACAGTGCGATTCGTTTCATCCATTTCTCCACGCAGATGATTGGTTTTCGTTGTTGCGAAACGGAGAATAGCGCAGTGTCTCTAAGTGTAAGAACTGAAAAAAATTAAGGTGTATCGAAAAACCGACAGCCCGGTAGAAGCCTTGTATCGTAAGCTTGCCAACGATTGTTTCTGTTTCAGCAATATTGAATCTTTGACTGTGGATTATTGTTCTTTTTATGACAGTGATCGATGGTATCGGTACGTTTTACGTGGTCGAGAGCATGTTTCGTGTAAGAAAGTTGTCTAGTCGACTATGGAAATTTCCGCTTCCACATAAAGAAGTCGTAAAGGCTTCTCGCGCTCAGCTTGATGTTTCAGGTGGACAGTTTCGGGCGGATATGATCTTGGCCGTCCGAAACCGTTGAAGCGGACGCTTAACGGCTGGCGTGATCCGAAAGCGGCGTTTCGGCGTCGTTCGAAGCGCCGCGGCGCCGGGCGAACGCGACCAGGGCCATTGCGGTACTCGCCGCGATCAGCATCGACTCCCACGGATGTCGCCTGACGTAACGGTCCGCCGCACCGGCCCTGCGTCCGGCTTCGACGATCGTCACCGCGGCGGCGCGCGTCGCATGCGATTCCGCCTTGATGACCGTCTTGCCGATCGACAGGGCCTGAGCAATACCCTCGTCATGCTTCGCCAGCAATCGCGTTGCGATGGAGCGACGCGGGCCCGGCGGCGTGGCCGGTGTGTCGGTTGGAGCCGGCTGCGGACCGTTGACCGGGCTACTTGCCGGGCCGTTAGCCGGTCCGTGCCTCGCGTCTCTCGCCACCGTCGATGCCGCCAGCACGGACGCGAGCATCGCGCGGCTACCCGGCGGCGTGGCGGGCGCAAGCCCCCACGCGCCGCGCGGATCGTGCATGCGGCCTCGCGCGGCGGAGAATTCCGCGCCGAGCAGCAACACGACCGCCGAGAAGTACAGCCACATCAGCAGCACCGCGAGCGAGCCGGCCGCGCCGAACGAGTTGGCCATGCCGGCATGCGCGAGGTAGAGCGCGAAGAGTTTCTTGCCCGCCGAGAAGAGCGCAGCCGCCACCGTCCCGCCGACCAGCGCGTCGCGCCAGCGCACGGGCGCATCGGGCAGGAATTTCAGCAGCGCGGCGAACGCGAACGCGAGCACCATCCAGCCGACGGCCAGTTGCAACAGATTGCCGATCACCACATAAGGCGAGTCGCCCCAGATCCAGTTGCCGATGAACGTGATCGCCGTGTCGAGCACCAGCGACACGATCAGCAGGAATGCCACGCCGAGCACGAGTCCGAACGAAATCAGCCGCACGCGCACCAGCGCGAACACGCTCGACGCACGCGGCGCCACCGACGGCCACACGATATTGAGCGCACTGTTCAGCGACGAAAACGTGGCCGACGCGCCCACGGCCAGCAGGACGAACGAGATGATCGCGGCGACGCCGCCCGCACCGCCGCTGCGATGCGCGTTCTGCACGATCGTCGTGACGGCGGCTGCGGCATCGTTGCCGAGCACGCTGTGCACCTGTCTGAACAATTCGCCGCGCGCGGCTTCCGCGCCGAAGAACCAGCCGGAGATCGCGATCACCATCACCAGCGTCGGCGCGAGCGAGAACGCCGCATAGAACGCGATGCTCGCCGCCATCGCCGCGCAGCGGTTCTCGGAGAATTGCCGCAACGCGCCGACAGCCCACGACGCCTGCTTCTTCGCGACCGTTTGCAGCTTGTCGGCGGACAGTGAATCGAGTTCCATGACGGTCCTTCATGACGAGGGTTGAAACGTCGGACGCACAGCGCATGACGCCGCGGATTCATCGCGCATTGCCGCACGCCGGGCCACGCATCTGACAATCGTATTACGCAAGCGTCATGCCCATCTACCTATGCGAATACAACAAGACTGAGCCACCGCGCCAAGCCGTTGAGCATAGATCGTGCAGCGGTTTGTGCTTCTGTGTGCTTACGATCGTCAGGAAACGACTTATACTTTTTTCACCTCCCCACAAATAGAACGAGAGGCGATCATGTTGCAAATGTCCCGCCGTCAGTTCCTGAAGGTGACGGCGAGCACGCTGGCCGGATCGAGTTTGGCCCTGATGGGCTTCTCACCGGAACCCGCGCTCGCCGAGGTCCGACAGTACAAACTGGCTCGTACTACCGAAACACGCAACACGTGTCCTTATTGCTCCGTCGGCTGCGGCATCCTGATGTACGGCCTGGGCGACGGCGCGAAGAACGCGACTTCCAGCATCATCCACATTGAAGGCGACCCGGACCACCCGGTCAATCGCGGCACGTTGTGCCCGAAGGGTGCGAGCCTGATCGACTTCATCCATAGCCCGAGCCGTCTGAAGTATCCCGAGTATCGCGCGCCGGGCTCGGATCAGTGGCAACGCATCTCGTGGAACGAGGCGCTCGACCGCATCGCGAAGCTGATGAAGGAAGACCGCGACGCCAACTTCGTCGAAAGCACGCCTGACGGCAAGAAGGTCAACCGCTGGCTGACAACGGGCATGCTGGCGGCGTCGGCGGGCAGCAACGAGGTCGGCTATCTGACGCACAAGACTGTGCGATCGATGGGGATGCTCGCGTTCGACAACCAGGCGCGTGTCTGACACGGCCCGACGGTGGCAGGTCTTGCCCCGACGTTTGGCCGTGGTGCGATGACGAACCATTGGGTCGACATCAAGAACGCGGACGTGATTCTGGTGATGGGCGGCAATGCAGCCGAGGCGCACCCATGCGGTTTCAAATGGGTGACCGAGGCGAAGGCGCACAACAAGGCGAAGCTGATGGTGGTCGATCCGCGCTTCACGCGCACGGCGTCGATCGCGGACTTCTATGCGCCGATCCGCACGGGCACCGACATCGCGTTTCTTGGCGGCGTGATCAACTATCTGCTGACCAATGACAAGATCCAGCACGAGTACGTGAAGAACTACACGGACATGCCTTTCATCGTCCGTGAAGACTTTGCGTTCAACGACGGCATCTATTCCGGCTACGACGCGAACGCACACAAGTACGCAGACAAATCGACGTGGGACTACGAGCGTGGCGACGACGGCTTCGTGAAAGTCGACGCGACGCTGCAGCATCCGCGTTGCGTCTACAACCTGCTCAAGCAGCACTATTCGCGCTACACGCCGGAGATGGTCGAAAAGACCTGCGGCACGCCGAAGGACAAGTTCCTGCACGTCTGCGAGACACTTGCGACGACGGCAGCGCCCGGACGCGCGGGCACGATTCTCTATGCGCTCGGCTGGACGCATCATTCGATCGGCGCGCAGATGATCCGCACGGGCGCGATGGTGCAACTGCTGTTGGGCAATATCGGCATCGCGGGCGGCGGGATGAACGCATTGCGCGGCCACTCGAACATCCAGGGGTTGACGGACCTCGGCCTGATGTCGAATCTGCTGCCGGGCTACATGACGCTGCCGAACGAGCCGGAACAGGACTTCGACGCCTACATCAAGAAGCGCGCGGCGCAGCCGCTGCGGCCCAACCAGTTGAGCTACTGGAAGAATTACCGCGCTTTCCACGTGAGCATGATGAAGTCGTGGTGGGGCGACGCCGTGACGGCCGACAACAACTGGGGCTACGACTACCTGCCGAAGCTCGACAAGCCGTACGACCTGTTGCAGACCATCGAGCTGATGTACCAGGGCAAGATGAACGGCTATATCTGCCAAGGCTTCAATCCGCTCGCGGCCGCGCCGAACAAGGGGAAAACGGCGGTGAGCCTCGCGAAGCTGAAGTGGCTCGTCATCATGGACCCGCTCGCGACGGAAACCTCGGAGTTCTGGAAGAACCACGGCGAATACAACGACGTCGACGCGTCGAAGATCCAGACGGAAGTGTTCCGGCTGCCGACTACCTGCTTCGCCGAAGAGCGCGGCTCGCTCGTCAGTTCGAGCCGCGTGCTGCAATGGCACTGGCAAGGCGTGGAGGGGCCGGGCGAGGCGCGCAGCGACCTGGAAATCATGTCGGGCCTCTTCCTGCGGATGCGCAAGGCGTACAAGGAGCAGGGCGGCAAGTATCCCGATCCCATCGTCAACCTGAACTGGACATACGCGCGTCCCGACAGCCCGACGCCCGAAGAGATCGCGATGGAGTTCAGCGGCAAGGCGCTCGCGGATCTGCCCGATCCCAAAGATGCGAGCAAGGTGCTCGTCAAGAAAGGCGACCAGCTGGCCGGCTTCGCGCAACTGAAGGACGACGGCACGACGGCGAGCGGCTGCTGGATCTTCTGCGGCGCGTGGACCCAGGCGGGCAACCAGATGGGCCGGCGCGACAACAGCGATCCGACGGGGATCGGCCAGACGCTCGGCTGGGCGTGGGCGTGGCCTGCGAACCGGCGCGTGCTGTACAACCGCGCATCGTGTGATGTGAACGGCAAGCCGTTCGATCCGAAACGCAAGCTGATCGCGTGGAACGGCACGAGCTGGAGCGGCCCCGACATTCCCGACTTCAAGATCGACGAGGCGCCCGAAAACGGCATGGGACCGTTCATCATGAACCCCGAAGGCGTCGCGCGGTTCTTCGCGCGCGACGGCATGAACGAAGGACCGTTCCCCGAGCACTACGAGCCGTTCGAAACGCCGCTTGGCTACAACACCTTCCATCCGAACAATCCGCTGGCGACGAATAACCCGGCTGCGCGCGTGTTCCCGGACGACCGCAAGGCGTTCGGCAAGGCGGCCAATTTCCCGCATACGGCGACGACCTATCGTCTGACGGAACACTTCCACTTCTGGACCAAGCACGCGCGTCTGAACGCGATCATCCAGCCGCAGCAGTTCGTCGAGATCGGCGAGGACCTCGCAAAGCAGGTCGGCGTGGTGGCGGGCGATCGCGTGAAGGTGTCGAGCAATCGTGGGTACATCATCGCCGTGGCCGTCGTGACGAAGCGGATCAAGCCGCTGATGATCGACGGCAAGAAGGTGCAGACGGTCGGCATTCCGTTGCACTGGGGTTTCAAGGGGCTCACGAAACCGGGCTATATCACCAACACGTTGACGCCTGTCGTGGCCGACGCGAATTCGCAGACACCGGAATTCAAGTCGTTCCTCGTGAAGGTCGAGAAGGCATAGGGGAGGCGCCATGGCATTTCAATCGCTGGATATCAGACGCCTCTCCGCCACCACGGTGCAGCCGACGTCGGTGCGCGAGCCCGTCACGGGAGAAGTCGCGAAGCTGATCGACGTGACCAAGTGCATCGGCTGCAAGGCCTGCCAGACGGCGTGCATGGAATGGAACGACCTGCGCGACGAGGTCGGCATCACGACGGGCATCTACGACAACCCGCGCGACCTCACCGAGCATTCGTGGACGGTGATGCGTTTCACCGAGTATGAAAACCCGAAAGGCGATCTCGAATGGCTGATCCGCAAGGACGGCTGCATGCACTGCGAAGATCCCGGTTGTCTGAAGGCGTGTCCGTCGCCGGGCGCGATCGTGCAGTACACGAACGGCATCGTGGATTTCCACGAGGAGAACTGCATCGGCTGCGGCTATTGCATTGCGGGCTGCCCGTTCAATATTCCACGGCTGTCGAAGACCGATCATCGCGTCTACAAGTGCACGCTCTGCTCGGACCGCGTAGGGGTGGGTCAGGAACCGGCGTGCGTCAAAACCTGCCCGACGGGCGCGATCGTGTTCGGCACCAAGGTCGACATGATCCAGCACGCGGAAGAGCGCATCGTCGACCTGAAGGAACGCGGCTTCGAACACGCGGGTCTGTACAACCCGGCAGGCGTGGGCGGCACGCACGTGATGTACGTGCTGCACCATGCGGACCAGCCGTCGCTGTATCACGGCCTGCCCGACGATCCGCATATCAGCCCGTTCGTGAAGCTGTGGAAGGGCCTTGCGAAGCCGCTCGGCGTCGCGGCTATCGCGCTGACGGCACTGGCGGGCTTCTTCCACTACACGCGCATCGGTCCGAACGAAGTCAGCGAAGAAGACGAAGACGCCGCCCGCAACGCCGCGCGCGATATCCGCGAACGTCGCGAGCACAAGCCCGAGGAGCCCGTCAAATGAAACATCATCGGCATGAGAACCCGGACCTGATCGTGCGCTATACGCCGAACGAACGCACGAATCACTGGATCACGGCAATCACGTTCGTGCTGCTCGCGCTGTCGGGCCTGGCGCTGTTTCATCCGTCGATGTTCTGGCTGTCCGCGCTGTTCGGCGGTGGACAGTGGACGCGTATCCTGCATCCGTTCGTCGGTCTCGTGATGTTCGTGTCGTTCATGATTCTTGCGCTGCGCTTCTGGCATCACAACTACCTCGATGCCGACGACCGGCAGTGGCTGCGCCAGATCAACGATGTACTCACCAACCGCGAAGACCGGCTGCCCGAAGTCGGCAAATACAACGCCGGGCAGAAGCTGCTGTTCTTTGTCCTGGTGCTGTGCCTGCTGTTGTTGCTGCTGAGCGGCATCGTCATCTGGCGCGCGTATTTCGCGTTCTATTTTCCGATCGAAGTGGTGCGCGTCGCGGCCGTGATTCATGCGGTGACGGCGTTCGTGCTGATCTGCAGCATCATCGTGCATATCTACGCGGCAATCTGGGTAAAGGGGTCCATCGGTGCGATGGTGCGCGGCACGGTGACGCTCGGTTGGGCGCGCAAGCATCATCCGAAGTGGTTTCGCGAGAGTATCAAGTAAGCTGCGCGGCGCGCGCCGGGCCGGTAGTGCGCGCTGCGTCGGCATATCTGCTACTGTGACGCCATCCATGTTTCTGACTAGCAGGAACCTGAATTGGTGCAACGCATCCTGGATCCCGGCCAGATCGAATCGATCGATCACTCCGCCATTCCGCGCCTGCGCATGCCGGAGCGCGCTACTGTGTTCTCGACGCGTGCCGCGCGTTTTCGCCAACTGGCGGGCGCGAGTCCGATAGGCGGCTATATCCGGCTGATGGCGACGCTGGCCGATGCGCAGCAGCAAACGCTTGCGCAGATCAGCGCGACGATGCCCTCCACCGAATCCATCGCCCTCGCGCAGCAGCACTCGATGCCCATCGCGCCCGCGACCACGGCGGAGCGCGACCCATTGTGGCGCGACGTATTGCAGCGTCTGCTCGATCGCGTCGAAGCGGCGGGACTGGTGACGCCGATGCTCGCCCGCGTGATCGACGACTTGCGCGTAAAGCGTGCGGAAGAACTCGACGCGCTCGCCGACGCGGTGCTTGCACTGCGCTTCAACGAAGTCGAGCCAGCGTCCGCGCCATTCGTGATGGCGGCGCTGCAGGTGGTGTGGACGGACATCGCGAGCCGCATCGATCAACGTGCCGTGCCGTATCTCGACGCGTCCGGCGCGTGTCCCGTGTGCGGCGTGCCGCCCGTCGCGAGCATCGTGCGCGTCGGCGGGCAGTTCGAGGGTTATCGCTACGTGCAATGCGGCCTGTGCTCGACCGAGTGGCACGTGGTGCGCGTCAAGTGCACGAATTGCGATTCGACGAAGGGCATCGCCTATCACGGCATCGACGGCGGCAGCGAAGCGCTCAAGGCCGAATCGTGCGACGAATGTCACACGTATCGCAAGATCGGTTATCAGGAGAAAGACTACGACTTCGAGCCGCTCGCCGATGATCTCGCGAGCCTCACGCTCGATCTGCTGATGAACGAAGCAGGCTATAAACGCAGCAGTCCGAATCCGATGCTGTGGCCGGAAGTGCCTTCGGACGAGTGAGCCGTCGTCATAGCAACCGCGCGGGGGAACGCAAGCGTGAGCGAAGTGTCGGGAAACCAGCTGAACAGGGACACGCGCGCGTTGCTCGCGCGTGTGCCGGCTGTCGAACGCGTGCTGTCGTCGGCACAAGCGCAACCATTGATCGATGAATACGGCCGCACGCAGGTCGTCGACGCGATACGCGCGGCCGCCGATTCGTTAAGGCGTGATCTGCTCGCGGGCACTACGTTCGATGAATCATTCAGCCTCGAAACCAAGCTGATCGACGATGCGTCGCGTACGCTCGCTGCGCGCGCGCGGCCTCATTTGCGCGCGGTGTTCAATCTGACGGGCACCGTGCTCCACACGAATCTCGGGCGCGCACTGCTGCCCGACGAAGCGGTGCGCGCGGTGATCGAAGCGCTCACCCGGCCGATGAATCTGGAATTCGATCTCGCGACGGGCAGCCGCGGCGATCGCGACGATCTCATCGACGAACTCATCTGCGAACTAACGGGCGCCGAGGCGGCGACGGTGGTCAACAACAACGCGGCGGCCGTGCTGCTGACATTGTCGGCGCTCGCGTCGAAGAAAGAAGTGGTCGTGTCGCGCGGCGAACTGGTGGAGATTGGCGGCGCGTTCCGCATTCCCGACATCATGTCCCGCGCGGGCGCGAAGCTGCGCGAGATCGGCACGACGAACCGCACGCATCTGAAGGATTACGACGAAGCGATCAACGCGCGCACCGCGCTGCTGATGAAGGTTCATTGCAGCAACTACGCGATAGAAGGCTTCACGAAAAGCGTGTCCGTCGATGAAGTCGCGCAGCTCGCGCATGCGCGTGGCCTGCCGATGGCCGTCGATCTCGGCAGCGGCACGCTCGTCGATCTCGCGCAGTTCGGTTTGCCGACCGAGCCGACCGTGCGCGAGACGGTCGAAGCGGGCGCTGATCTCGTTACGTTCAGCGGCGACAAACTACTGGGCGGGCCGCAGGCGGGATTGATCGTCGGGCGCGCCGAGTTGATCCGCAAGATCAAGAAGCATCCGCTCAAACGCGCGCTGCGCGTCGGCAAGCTGACGCTCGCGGCGCTCGAACCCGTGTTGCAGCTTTATCGCGCGCCCGAGTTGCTGCGCGAACGGCTGACGACATTACGTCTGTTGACGCGTCCCGCCGTCGACATGCAGGAACAGGCTTCGCGTTTGCAAGCAGTGCTGCAACGCACGCTCGGCGAGGCGTACAGCGTGACCGCCGAGCCGATGATGAGCCAGATCGGCAGCGGCGCGTTGCCTGTCGATCAGTTGCCGAGCTTCGGTCTTGCAATGCGCAATGCCGCGGGCAAGCGCGGCGGTCGCGCGCTGATGAAGCTCGAAGAAGCGCTGCGCGCACTGCCGCGCCCGGTGCTCGGACGTATCGCCGACGACGCGCTGCGTCTCGATCTGCGTTGCCTCGAAGCCGCTGACGAAGCCACATTCGTCGCGCAATGCGCGGAGCTGCGCATATGATCGTCGGCACGGCGGGCCATATCGATCACGGCAAGACGACTCTGGTACGTGCGCTGACGGGTGTCGACACCGACCGCCTGAAGGAAGAGAAGGCGCGCGGCATTTCGATTGAACTCGGCTACGCCTACACGCCGCTCGACAACGGCGACGTACTCGGCATGATCGACGTGCCGGGCCACGAAAAGCTCGTGCATACGATGGCGGCGGGCGCGTGCGGCATCGACTATGCGCTGCTCGTGATCGCCGCCGACGACGGCATCATGCCGCAGACACGCGAGCATCTCGCGATCCTGCAACTGCTTGGCGTCACGCGCGGCGCGATTGCTTTAACAAAAGCCGATCGCGTGGATGCCGCGCGCGTCGCGCAGGTGCACGAAGAGATTCGCGCGTGGCTTGCCGCGACGCCGTTGGCCGATGCGCCCATGTTCGACACGAACGCGACGTCGCCCGACGATGCCGGCGTGCAAGCGCTGTTGCGTCATCTCCGCGACATGGCCGTTGCATGGCGCGCACGACGGGACGACGGGCTGTTCCGTCTCGCCGTCGACCGTGTGTTCACGCTGGCGGGGCAGGGCACGATCGTGACGGGCACGGTGTTCGCCGGGCGTGTCGCAACGGGCGACACGCTGATGCTCGAACCGGCGCATCGAGCCGTGCGCGTGCGCAGCATCCACGCGCAAAACCGTGCAGCCGATGTGGGGCGCGCGGGACAGCGCTGCGCGCTCAATCTTGCCGGTATCGATAAAGACGCGATTGCGCGCGGCGACTGGATCGTCGATGCACGGCTCGCAAATCCCGGCGAGCGCTTCGACGTCGAACTGACGCTGCTCGCGGACGCGGATATCACACTGCAACACTGGGCGCCGCTGCATGTGCATATCGGCACGCTGCATCGTGTCGCGCATGTTGCGTTGCTCGAAGGCGATACGCTCGCAGCTGGCTGCAGTGCGCGCGTGCAGCTGGTGTTCGATACGCCTGTCTGCGCGTTGCCGGGCGATCGGTTCATCGTGCGTAATGCCCAGGCGACGCGCACGGTCGGCGGCGGGCGCGTGCTCGATCCGTTCGGGCCACCGCGCAAACGCAGGACGGCGGAGCGGCGCGCGTGGCTCGACGCTTTGCAGGCGTGGCTCGACGACGGCCGCATCGGGCCACTGCTCGAACAGGCACCGCGCGGCGTAACGCGTTCGATGCTGACGCAACTGACGGGACTGCCCGCCGACGCGCTGCCGCTGCCAGCCGATGCCGAAGAGATCGCGCTGCATGGCAAGGACGCGGGCGACGCCGTCGTTGTGTTGCGCACGCACTTGGCGCGTCTGCGATCGGATGTGATTGCGGCGCTCGATCAATATCACGCGCGCTCGCCCGACGAACTCGGACCGGATGCCGCGCGCTTGCGGCGGATCGCGGCGCCGCTGGTGCCCGACGCGATGTGGCGCGCGCTGATCGATTCGCTCGTGACGGAAGGTGTGGTTGCGAGAAGCGGGCCGTGGCTGCATTCACCGGGGCATTCGATTGCGCTCGATTCGAACGAGCAAGTTCTCGCGGACAGGCTGCTGCCGCTGCTTCTCGAGGGCCGCTTCGACCCGCCGTGGGTGCGTGATCTCGCGAAGACGACGGGGCAGCACGAAGATGTTGTGCGTCAGGTGTTGCGCAAACTCGCGCGGCAAGGCGACGTGCATCAGGTTGTGCGCGATCTGTTTTATCACCGCGAGGTTGTGCATGAGCTTGCGCGGCTTGTCGCGTTGATTGCGAATGGGCATGGCGGCGCGCTGGGCGCGTCGGGGTTTCGCGACGCGACTGGCCTGGGCCGCAAGCGCGCAATCCAGATTCTGGAGTTCTTCGATCGCATCGGCTATACGCGCTTTCAGCGTGAGGTTCATTGGCTGAGGCCGGATTCACATTTGCGTGAGGCGCTTGCGTGTGAGTCGGGCATGTGAGGTTGCGAATAACGGTGTTGTTTCGCGGTCGATATAATCGGCTGCGTGGTTGAAGCGAGGCGTCAACGGAAGGCATTCGTATCTGGTGGTGCGGCAGGGCTTCAAACCCTGTAGGGGGTGTCAGACACTCTCTGGTCGGTTCGACTCCGGCTGCCTTCCGCCAAGAAGCTCGTGGAGCTTTGCGGCGCGTTTTGTGGATGCCGACCATTTCAAGCAGTACAACGACGTATAGGGGCATGCCGAAGGCGACAATGCTTTAAGGCGCCTCGCAGACTGCATTCGACGGCACGCTCAGCGTTGGGGTGACTGCGCTTCCAGATATGGCGGAGAGGAGTTCGTATTCGTTCTTCCCGACACTGACGTCGAAGGTCTGGCCTGCGACGCAACGGCAATCGGCCGTGCTTCGCTTACCGTGGGTATCGGATGCGCCACTGCGACGCGCTCCCATCCCTCGTTGCTGAGTGAATTGACTCAGGCCGCCGATCTCGCTCTATACGACGCCAAGCGTGCGGGAAGGAATCGGGTAGTGTTTTCGCAAGCCAATTCTCTTGCGGCGTGCAAAGATTCTGACGTTACTCGCGTGGGCACTCATCCATAGGATGAAAACGCCGGACAAGGCCAATTCATCGAGGTGCGGACGGGGCGACATGAACCGTTCGCGCCGCTGCGCCGTGAAACCAGTTCGAGTCGTGATTAAAATCCCGATGCTGTCGCACCCCGAACGACGACCGATGACCGAGCGCGTCGAGCGGGCGTGCTGATCTTCTTAATCTGGAAAACCGCCAATTATGGAAACCGGTATCACCGCTGCGCACTCGACTCGGCCGGGGTCTGCTTCGGAGGTTCTGGCGGTTTTTCTGAAATTGGGATTGACCTGCTTCGGCGGTCCCATTGCCCACCTCGGGTACTTTCGCCGGGAATTCGTCGAGCGGCGCCGCTGGCTCGATGACGAAACCTTCACGGATCTGGTCGGGCTTTGTCAGTTCCTTCCTGGACCTGCCAGCAGCCAGGTGGGATACGCCATCGGTCTTCTGCGCGCTGGGTGGCTTGGGGGACTCGCGGCCTGGTGCGGATTCACGCTGCCTTCAGTCCTGTTGTTGCTCAGCTTTGCTGCCATCGCCCCGAGTCTTGGCGGCCCGGTCGGTGGCGGTTTGATCCATGGTCTGAAGCTCGTCGCTGTCGCTGTCGTCGCTCAAGCAGTATGGGATATGGCACGGCGCCTCTGTCCGGATCAACGCCGTGCTGCCATCGCGCTCATCGCCATCGGGGTGCTCAGCATTCTGACGACCGTCTATGCGCAACTCATCGTTATCGCCCTCGGCGCTATGCTCGGACTCGCGTTCTGCCAGACAACGACATTGTCAGATACCAGTCAAGTATCACGACACACGCACGAAATCCGTGTATCCCGCACGGTGGGCGCCGTCGCGTTGATCCTGTTCTGTGTCTTGCTGTTCGGGCTTCCCGCGCTGGTCCGATTCCACGCGGGCCAGGCACTCGAGGTCTTCAATGCGTTCTATCGCTCGGGCGCGCTGGTCTTCGGCGGCGGTCACGTTGTGCTGCCGCTTCTTCAACAGCAAACCGTTGAGGCCGGCCTGGTCTCGCCGAACGATTTTCTCGCAGGCTACGGTGCCGCACAGGCCGTCCCAGGCCCCTTATTCACGTTCGCTGCATTTCTTGGATGGATGATGACCGAAGCGCCGAATCACTGGACCGGCGCGTTGCTCGCCACAGTGGGCATTTTTTTGCCGGGTCTTCTGCTCGTGCTGGCGGCGCTCCCTTACTGGCAAGCGCTGCGCGCTCACCCATCGATGGCTGCGCTGCTTGCGGGGGTGAATGCGGCGGTCGTTGGACTGCTGGCCACCGCGCTGTACTCGCCGGTCTGGACCAGCGCGGTTCTCTCGAAGCTCGACTTTGCCATCGCAGCCATTGGGTTTTTTTTGCTGACACGCTGGAGGATTCCGCCGCTCGCCGTCGTCGCGCTATGTGCGCTGGCCGGCATTGCCGAGGCGACCTTGCACTGAGTCGGAACCTCTGGTTGGGTTCTGGGCCAATTCGAAGCTGAACACGGGCGCCGACATTTTTGTTGTCAGCCCGCTGCCAAAACTGCATGAATTCGCGTTGCGCAGCTATTCACACTTGCCAGCGGGTGTGCCTGCATCGCCAGGTTTCGTCGTTCATCCCAACAACCCATATCCCGCCTGGCTAGGAGTGCCTCAGTGGGGACTTCTATTCAATGACTAGTCCCGTTTGACGTGGATCGCCTCGCTGAATCTCGGGCAACGCTTCGCTTACGCATCGGCGAAACTGCCTAAACCTGGCATGCCCCGAGGTTAGATGTGCCTGGATGGCCGTTGGGCACTCGAAAGCGGCCCTGGGGGCTGCGTTTGCGTGAACGGCGCAAACGGGGCGGGTTAGATGCGCACGGGCTCTAAAAACGCCGTTCAAAGTACCTGAACCGCCCCGACGTGGCCAAGGATGTCAATAGATCGTCCAGATTCGACACCCGGCCCGCGCCCTCCAAGGATACGATTCACTCAAATGCTCTCCCGGCCACGCGTGCCGCCCTGCAGCGTGCTGGTTGCATGGGATGGACCTCGATGTCGTCGAGTCAAACTAATCATTTGCCGCTTAGGCATGCGCTGTGACGCAACTGCTGGAGCTGGGACTGACGCAGTTGGCCTTGAATAGCTCGCCTCCTCTCGACTCGAGAGGCAGACACAAGAGTGCATACCATCAACTTCATTCAAACACGTTAATCATGAAACACGAAACACAGGAAAACCACGCTGCCCGGCAACGTAACGGCGAGTGCAACCGCACGCAAAATCAGCGCATTGACGAATTTGGCAAGATGAGTCTCGATCTCGAGCGAAAGTGGGCGTGGACGACATCAAGCAGTCGATATGACTGGATGGATTCGCATGCGCCGTTCGCGTATCTCGATTAGATTTAGACGACTGCCGGTTGGCGGTGATCCCGAAACCTGCGGTCACCCGAGATAGCAGATAGTGGATTTCGAAAGCAGCTGGTGTTGGAGAGGGACGGAAGGCTGGTCCGGCCGCCTTGAGCGAAGTAAGTTGCGCGCGGTCTAACCGTCGGTTGTTTGCATGACGATTCATGCGCCGGGATCCCTGCGGCTCCGCTCAGTTGATCTTGAGTCAGTTAGCTGTCGGTGATCTTTCCGGATGCGCTTTCTTTCGCCTGCCACTTCACGAGCGGTTAATTAACCGGACCAGTGAGTGCGGTCGACGCAAACAACGTACCTGCATTGTCGCGCGGCGTGCTCGCACAAGATAATACGGACGCGTCCACCGCGTGGGCTGACATCATGGGTGAAATTGGGGCTGCGTCGGAAAAGCAGAGTAACGGTATCGATCCGGTCGCCCGCGCAGTCGCCCAAACAGGCAGCGGTTGCCGCTTCTTCGCTTGAAGAAGTACGTTTCACAAGCAACCAGAAAATAACCGGCCCACTGATTCGGTTATCCCGCTGTCCAAATCTGATTACAGGTTTGAACGATGAGCGCCCGCATCCATCGGTGAGCAGAATCCCGATCGTATCGCGTATGCCAGGCCATTTGACAGTCGAACGGTGCGAGTGTCAGCGGTACATCGCATGAGTAAATCTGGTCTTTGAGGGGATGGGTTCGCACCACCCCTGCGGGCAGCACAGCGATCAGGCTGGACGAGAGAAGAAGCGATGGCGCGCCTGAAAAATTGTTCAGTGTCATCGCGACTCGACGGCGCTTTCCGGCGCGCTCCAGCGCGGCATCCGCAATGCCAACGGGATCGCCCGAAAGGGAGACGAGAAGGTGCTCGGCTTCGAGAAACTTCTCCTCAGTCAGTGGCGACCGCGCGAGCGGATGATCCGGCCTCATCGCGCAGACCCAGTCTTCCCTGAAAAGCCGCTGAAGCTTGATTTCATCGCCCATATGCTGAAGCCCGCCGATGCATATGTCGATATTGTTGTCTCGTAGCCGGGCACCCGTTTCCTGACTGGTGTAGGGCACCGCGAGAACTCGAATTCCAGGCGCGTGCCGCTCGATATGCTGACGCAGGGACGGCCACAGGGAACCCGACATGTAATCGGTCACGGCGACGCGGAATGCGCGGGTCGATGTGGCCGCATCGAATCGGACAGGCGACGCGGCCATGCGGATTGCCGCAAGCGGTTCCTGGATTTCCCGCCAAAGCTCTTGCGCTCTGGCGGAGGCTTTGATGCCACGGCCGTGTCGGGTGAACAGCGGATCATCCCAGACCACTCGCATCCGGGCGATTGCATTGCTGACGGCGGACTGGGTTAGCGCCAGACGCTCTGCCGCCTTGGTAACGGATCCTTCCGTCATGACCGCATCGAATATCGAAACCAGATGGAGATCGAGGTCTTTCATGCTGTGTCCGCCGGTTTTGCCCGCCCTCTGTCATCACGAAAAATGATGATACTCCACTAAATCATTGATTAGACGACGTGATGGGCTGCCAGTACGCTTGGGTCATCGCGGCAGAAGCCGGGAGCGAGCTTCCGGCCTGGCGCAACTTTTGACCTGGATCTCGAGCGTCACGAAAAACGTGCGGGCGAACTACGCGCGCGTAACGGACACAACGGGTCCACACGATATTGGACAACGTCATGGCAAATACTCTTCAAGGAAAGGTCGCCCTCGTCACGGGCGGCTCACGTGGTATCGGTGCAGCAACCGCCATCCAGCTGGCTTCGGAAGGCGCCACCGTAGCATTCAGTTATTCCAGCAGTGAAGCCGCAGCGAGGAGTGTCGTCGCGCAAATCGAGGCGTCGGGTGGTAAGGCGATTGCGCTGAAGGCTGACCAGGCGGACGCAACCGCGGTCAAAACATTGGTCGCGGAAGTCGTCAAGCGTTTGGGCAAGCTCGACATTCTGGTCAATAACGCGGCCGTTTTCGAAACGGGCACTGTCGAGGAAACCACGGACACATCCGGCTTCGAACGACAACTGAAGATCAACTACGAAGCGGTCGTGACTGCGATCCGCGAAGCCTCGCGAGTGATGGTCAGCGGCGGCCGGATTATTTCTATCTCGTCGGCCCTCGCGCTGCGCTCGACCTGGCCCGGGCTTGCAGACTACAGCGCGACAAAACGCGCAATCGAGGGCTATAGCAAAGGTGTCGCTCGGGATCTCGGAGCGAAGGGTATTACTGTGAATGTCATCGGTGCCGGATCGACCAACACCGAGATGAACCCGGACAATAGCCCCTTTGCGGAAGCACAAGCGGCTGCAACTGCACTCGGACGCTTTGGCCGCCCGGAAGAGATTGCTTCCGTAGTCGCCTTTGTCGCCAGTCCTGCGGCGAGCTTCATCACGGGAGCGATTATTCCAGTCGACGGCGGATATGGCGCGTGAGGTTGCACGAGCGACGCGATGCATTTTGCACTGATCGACTCGAATAACTTTGAGTGATTGGGAAGGTTTTAAGAAGGAATCCGAAATTGAATAATTCACCTGTAGTACTCGTCACAGGAGCGCTTGCCGGTATCGGTCGAGCGACAGCGATTGCTTTCGCCAGGGAGAAAGCCCGGCTGGTCGTCTCGGGGCGCCGGCCGGAAGAGGGCAAGCGGCTAGCCGAGGAGTTGCGCTCGTTCGGTGCCGAAGCAGAGTTCGTACAAGCGGATGTACGATTCGAGGAGCAAGTGCAAGCTCTGGTGGAAAGCGTTATTGCCCGCTTCGGTCGTTTGGACATCGCGGTGAATAGCGCAGGCTATGAGGGCGAGCCCGGACCGATAGTCGAACAGACTGTCGATCGATACGCCTCTGTCTTTGACGCGAATGTGCTAGGCACGTTACTCGCGATCAAGCACGAACTTCGGGCAATGTCGGCCCAGCGCGGCGGGAGCATCGTCAATGTGTCATCGACGATGGGAATCCGCGGCGCTGCCAGGAATGCGCTTTATGTCGCCAGCAAGCACGCCGTAGAGGGTCTCACAAAGTCCGCTGCACTCGAGGCCGCAGAATTCAATATTCGTGTCAATGCGGTCGCACCTGGGCCCATACAAACCGAAATGCTCGATCGGATAACGGGCTCCGAAAAGAGCAAGGCGACCATGCTCGCCACCGTGCCACTTCAGCGCGCGGGAACGCCGGAAGAAATTGCGGATGCAATCGTTTTCGTCGCGTCGGATAAGGCGAGTTATATGACGGGAGAAGTGCTTAGAGTCAACGGCGGGCGAACTGCTGCTTAAAGCCTGCGCGTCACCTGCCGCCGCCCGATAACAAACATCGGGCATCTGCGGCCGCCTTTCTGGAGGTAAGAAAATGAGTATCCTGTTTTCCCCGCTCGAATTGGGGGAACTCAAGCTTGCGAATCGAGTGATGGTTTCGCCAATGTGCCAATACGTTGCTGAAGAGGGTAAAGCTACCGCATGGCAGATGATTCACCTGGGCGGTCTGGCCAACTCGGGTGCGGGCTTGCTTTGCATCGAAGCAACGGCAGTGGAGCCGGGCGGCCGTATCACGCCTGGCGACCTGGGCCTGTGGGACGACGAAACTGAAATGTCGCTTAAGCCGGTCGTGGACGCGGTGCGGCGCCACTCGAACGTTCGTCTGGCCATCCAGTTGGGGCACGCAGGACGTAAGGCGTCCAGCGAAGTGCCGTGGAAAGGCGGCCAACAGATCGCTGTGGCTGATGGAGGCTGGATCGCGGACGCCCCCTCGGCGTTGCCGCAGAAAGAAGGCGAGGAGTTGCCGCGTGAGTTGGATCGCGCAGGGATGATCCGCATCCGGGACGCTTTCGTTTCGGCCGCGCGGCGCGCAGACCGGCTTGGCATCGACGCGATTGAACTGCATTGTGCCCATGGCTATCTGCTTCACGAGTTCCTTTCCCCGATTTCGAACACACGGACCGATGAGTACGGCGGGACCGTCGCGAACAGAATGCGTTATCCGTTGGAGGTAGTTGACGCGGTGCGCGCTGTCTGGCCGAAGCACAAGCCGCTTGGTGTCAAGGTTTCGGCTACGGACTGGATGGACGCCGGCTGGGACATAGAGCAGACCATCGAGTTTGCGAAGGCACTGAAGACACGAGGCGTTGACTGGATCGACGTGTCTTCAGGCGGCATTTCGCCGCTGCAGAAAATCACGTTGGGCCCGGGCTATCAGGTTCCGTTTGCCAACCAGATCAAGAAAGCAACGGGCGTCACGACTATCTGCGTGGGTCTGATAACAGACGCGCAACAGGCCGAGGACATTCTATCCAGTGGCCAGGCGGATGCTGTGGCTATCGCTCGAGGCATGCTCTACGACCCACGTTGGACGTGGCACGCAGCGGCGACACTCGGCGCTACCGTCGAAGCTCCCCAGCAGTACTGGCGCGCGCCTCCGCAGAGGCATGCGGCCATTTTCGACGGAGTCATGAACGGCGCACGATGAAGGGTGCGATGTCTGACATTGCTCGCCTTCCCCGCGTTCGTTTCGGCGGCGGTTCCGCATGTGAAAGCGGCCGCCGCACGGCGCTTGCCTGCGCCATCGGAACTCAGCAAAACGGCAGTGTTGGCGCTTCAGCGCAATTCCGTCACCGTCACGCTCAGGTTCGCGGCGATCTCGCGAGCGCGCTGTTTCTCGTCGTCGCTCAGGCGTTCGGCCAGTCTCGACTCGATGATCCTGATCGCAGCGGCATACGCCGGTATCCCGCCATTCGCTTCGAAACCGGCGCGCGCACGGGCTATCCATGCTGCGCCGAGCGAACGGTCGCGCGGCACGCCGTTGCCGGCCAGAAAACGCATGCCGATGTCGTATTGCATCAAGGGATTGCCCAGCAATGCCTCGTTCAGACATGACAGACCGTCCCAGCGCTGACGCAGTTCGTCCGCGGGTGTGAGTGAATCGTTGCGCCACGGATTCGACGCCGCGTCGGCTGGAACCAGCCAACGCCGCTGATTGCTGGTGAGTTCCGATTCCGCGCCCGTCGCCAACGCATGCAAAGCGAGCGCAATCTGCGACTGCTCCGCGCCGCCTCGCGCGCCTTGTTGATGCAGTTGCATCGCCTGCGCGGGGTTGCGCATCGCGCGCGGCCCGATTTCGTACAGGGTCGCGAGATCGCTGGCTGCCCAGTCGTCGCCGGCCGCCAGCGCTTTTCCTAACCAGACGCGGCCCGCGTCGGGATCGCGCCCGACGCCGCGCCCATAGGCGTACGCCACACCCACCATCCGTTTGGCCTCTGCGTCGGCGGGCGCCGCCTTCGATGCCCACGTGAGCGCCTCATGCTCGTCGACCCGGCCGCCCAGGCCCGTGAAGAGATGCCATGCGAGGGAAGTTTGAGCCGATGCGTTGCCCTGTTCCGCAGCACGCCGGAACCAGTAGGTCGCCGCCGACAGATCGGGCGTGACGCCTTCGCCGAGATCGTAGCTGTCGCCGAGCATCGACTGGTATTTCGCGTCGCCTTGATTCGCGACCGTCCATTGCCAATACACACGATCAGTGTCGCTGGCGATGCCGTTGCCCTTGTCGGCAAGCGCTTTCATCGCCATCGCGTTGCCGCTGCGTGCGGCGGCCTGACACCAGCGCGCCGCATAGTCGGGACGACGTTGCACGCTCGGGCTCCCGAACGTGTACGTGCTGCAAAGCCATGCTTGCGACGCGGGATCGCCGAGTTGCGCGCCCTGGGAAAACCAGTTCAGCGCTGCGCCAGCGTCGTGCTTGCCCGCGATGCCGCCCGCGTACGTATAGCCGAGTACGCCATAAGCCGCGGGAACACGGCGTGTCGCAGCCGCTTCGAGCCACTCGACGCCCGTCTTTCCCGCCAGAGACTGATGATGTTCCGTCAGATACGCCCCGAGCGACACGCTGCTCGCGGAATCGCCCGCGTCCGTCGCGAGCGTCAGGTAATGCAGCCCGAGAGACTCGTCGCGCGGCACTTCGGTACCGGCGAGATACTGGTTGCCGATCCAGCGCGCCGCCTCGACGTGGCCATGGTCCGCAGCGAAGCGATACCAGCGCATCGCCTGGTTCTTGTCGACGGGCGTGCCTTGCCCCTGCCACGCCCAGGCGGCCGCAGTAACCGCCGCGGCGGTGCTGCCGCGCTCGGCCCCCTGTCTGGCGAGCCTGAACGCCTTGGCGGGATCGACTGGCTCACCTTCTCCGTGCAGTGCATACACCGCGAGATTGAGCGAGGCGACGGCAAGCCCCTGCGCCTGCGCTTTTGCAAACCACTTGTGCGCTTCGGCGGGGTTCTTGTGCGTGCCCCAGCCTTCGCGGTACATCACGCCAAGATCGTTTTGTGCCGATGCCGAACCGGCGTCCGCTGCGCCGCGCATCCAGCCGAGCGCGGCTTCCAGGTCAACGGGACCGCCACGGCCGGTGCGATAAAGGCCGGAGAGCGCGGCGCGAGCGGCGGCATCGCCTTCGAGCGACGCCTTTCGGTACCAGTCGCGCGCCTCGACATCGTTCTTTGCGACGCCGGTGCCGGTTGCATAGAGATCGCCAACCCTGCGCTGCGCGTAGACCGAACCTCGCGTTGCTGCGCGCAACATCAGAGCGAATCCACGGTGGGCGTCACGCGGCGCACCCACGCCCTCCAGATACGCGTCGCCCAGCACTGCCCCGGCAGCGAGGTTGCCCTGGCGCATGGCCGCGCGCAACCATCCGATGCCGTTTGCGGGATCGCTCGGTACGCCTTCGCCGCGCAATAACGCGAAGCCGAGCAGGAACTGGGCGCCCGCATCGCCACCGGTCGCACCTCGAATCATCCACGCAGCGGCGACGGCGGGGTCGCGCGGCACGCCGCGCCCGAACGCAGCAAATTGCGCCGCGTTGGCCGCGCCGTTCGCGGAGCCTGCGTCGGCGGCCTGGACGAAGTACCGGTACGCGGCCGTGTTATCGACCGGTTGTCCCTCGCCGTTGGCGCTCATCGCGCCGAGCACATCGGCCGAGACTGCATCGCCTTGCGCAGCAGCCGATTCGAACCACTTGCGCGCCGCCGTGTAGTCCTGAGGAACCGCCGTGCCGTCGCGATAGACGTTTCCGAGTATGCGGTGCGCAAGCAGCGAGCCTTCGAGCGCCGCTGACTCGAGGATTGCGACACCTCGCTGGGTGTCGCGCTGCCCGCCGTAGCCGTACGTCATCATCTGGCCGTACAGCGCTCGCGCGGTCAGGTTGCCGCGCGCGGCTTCGTCCCTGCAACGCGTGAGTTCGTCTTGCGACTTGTCGAGCGGCGACGCGCTCCAGAAGCGATAGTCGAACGCCAGGGCGCAGGGCGTCGTTCTGTCTTCGATCGCCATTAGTGGCACCCCGGCAGGAAGCTGGGTGCTGGAAAGCCGCGCGACGGGAGCTGCATGCGGCGGCGCGGGTATTGCCATGGCCACGACGGGGAGCCCCGCGAACGCAGCGCGCAGCAACGTGCCGACATGGCGACGCGCGCCTTCGCGTGTCATGTGTCGCACCTTCATGGCTACTGCACGGTCACGTTTTTGACGACGATGTCGGTGTGGTCGTCCTCGTCGTCATACGATGTCCACCATGGGATGCCATAGTTCACGAGCAACGCGACGTTGATGCGCTCTGTGCTGCCGCTCTTCTTCACGAATTTGCAATGCAGCTCGACCGCGTCTCCATCGAGCGACCTGAAAACCGTCGACGCGGGAACCGTCTTGCCGACCTCGCACGTTCTGGCCGTTTCGCCGTACTCCGACGGGAGGGGAACGGGGAATGCGATGCTGTGCCCTTCGAGAAGCGGCAGACTCGCGACCTCGACGGCCGTGGCGTCCTGCAACGTGCCGAGCGGCGTCAGTCCAGACCCGACGTTTTGCCGCAGCAGGTCCGCGACACCGAAGGTCAGATAGAAGTCGGACCAGTCCTTTGGGGTGGAGTCTGCGCCCGGCGTGACGAGTTCGGCGATCACGCCATTGTTGCGGCGGTTCACGAACGTGTCCTTGAACGGCGACGGTTTGTTCGGTTTCGTCCGATGGTGCCATTCTGCGTCGATCACGAGACGCGCGTACGGCAGCGGCCGGCTGCCGTTCGCCGGCAACTTCCGGCGGATCGAATCGGGCAAGCGCCGTTCGTCGAACATGTCGTCGAGGTACGCGGACGGGTCGGTCAGCACCTTCGTGCGCGCCGACGGCTTGTGGTCGAGAGTCTGGAAAAACTCGTACGTTGCGCGCTGGCGCGACGCGGGTGGTACTGCATCGATCGTGTCCACACCTGCGACCACTACGTCGCAGAAGTTCGGTGTGCGCTTCTCGCTGAATTGTGGCGTCAGTTTTGCTACGAGTCCCGATTCGAGGTCCGATTCAGCGGCTAGCAGTTCCGAAGTGGTGTATCGCTCGTCGTACGAGTCGGGCATGCTGCGACCGACCGAAATCTCCAGGATTTCCAGCAAATCCTTGAAGCCATGTGGCGAAAGCGTTTTTGCCAGCAGGACGAAGTCGCGGCCGTTGGCGGCGATGGCATCGCAATCGCCCTTCTGACCTTGCGCCAGGTCTTTCATCAAGTGCAGCACTCGCAAGCGGTCGTCCGGCGAGAGCTGACCACCGAACATCCCTCGCGCTTGCGAAAATTTGCTGAACTTTTCGCGGTACTCTGCGTCGGCCGCGATCCGCGTGAACACATCCATCAGCAAGCGGCCGTTGTCCGAAGCAGGATCGAGTCCAGACTGGCTGAAGAACTGGCGGATACGCTCGTTGCTCACAGCCGCGGGATTGACCGGCGCGGTTGTCGACGCTGGTGATTCGGGCGCAACAGGCTGCGTGCTTCGCATATCGAGTGCATATGCGCTTGCTACCGTGAAAAACAGCACTACCCCGTAGAACCTGGTCTTTAGCTTCATCTTGTTCGAATGTTCAAATGGCCATTGAACCGGCAACCCGACGGCCAGGCTCACCGATTCATTCAAGCGGCATGCATGACGCGGATGCGGCAGGATGAGATATCGGCAAGTCGGGGAGATTCTTGAACAATGGCCGGCTTCTGCCAACTCGTGGACGAATGATCGCTACTCAACCGAGCGCTGTCTTTGCCGAGGTTTTATTGCGAAAGGCAGTTGTGGGTCACGTTGGCCTATGCGTTTCGATAGCTGGAAAACAGTACGTCGGCTACGTCGGGCGCCGCAGACCGAGGTTGTTCCGCCCAACCTGGCTTCGCGATGCATGCTTTGCCGCCCAACGTGTCGGTGGCACCGACGAATCTTCGAACAAAGACATGATGTGCGTCCTCTTGGCGCATCAGCGCGTGCGAGGGAAGGGCGACAGTATCGAGCAACCCGATAACTCAGGCGATGACCTTCTGCTCCCCGGCAGCCTGCTCGCGCATGCGACGGGCTTCGTCGCGCAGGAACTGCTGGTAATCGTCCAGGTCGCCGTCGAAGGGCTCGACGCCACCCTTGGTGACGAGCCAGAATTCATCACATACGGCGCGCAACAGGGCGCGATCGTGACTGACGAGCATCACCGTGCCTTCGAATTCGTTGAGCGCCATGCCTAGCGCTTCGCGTGTGGCCAGGTCGAGGTGGTTGGTCGGCTCGTCGAGTAGCAGCAGATTGGGGCGCTGCCACACGATCATGCACAACACGAGCCGCGCCTTTTCGCCGCCGCTCATCGTTTTGACCGCCTGATGGACCATGTCGCCACTGAAGTTGAAGGTGCCAAGGAAGGTGCGAAGCGATTGTTCGGTGCCACTCTGGCCGGGTGCGCGCATGTGGGGCGGCGTGTCTCTGGCAAGGCGGATCATGTGTTCCATCGGCGTGTCGAGCGGACGCAGCACGTCCAGTTCCTGCTGTGCGAAATAGCCGATGTTCAGGCCTTTGCCTTCGCTGATCTCACCAGCGATCGGTGCAAGTGCGTGCGCCACCGTCTTCACCAGCGTGGACTTGCCCTGGCCGTTGGCACCGAGGATGCCGATGCGCTGTCCGGCCAGCACGGATCGGTTGATGCCCCGCACGATGACCGTGGGCGGCGTGCCCGGCAGTGCGTCGGTCGGCGCCGGGTAGCCGAAGCTCGCGTCCAGCATCGACAGCAGCGGATTTGGGACGTTGAGTGGTTCCTTGAACTCGAAGCTGAACTCTGCGTCGGCAAGCACGGGTGCGATCTTCTCCATGCGTTCGAGCGCCTTGACCCGGCTTTGCGCCTGCTTCGCCTTTGAGGCCTTGGCCTTGAAGCGGTCGATGAATTTCTGCAGGTGGGCGATCTTGTCCGCCTGCCTGGCCATCGCGGCCTGCTGCAACACGAGCTGCTCAGCGCGCATCTCTTCGAACTTGCTGTAGTTGCCGCCGTAACGTACGAGCCTGGCGTTGTCGACGTGCACCGTCACCTGCGTTACCGCGTCGAGGAATTCGCGATCGTGGCTGATCACGACAAGGGTTCCTTGATAGCGCTTGAGCCACGCCTCCAGCCACACCAGCGCGTCGAGGTCGAGGTGATTGGTCGGCTCGTCAAGCAGCAACAGGTCGGACGGGCACATGAGCGCGCGCGCCAGCTGCAGTCGCATGCGCCAGCCGCCGGAGAAACTGTTGACCGGCTGGCTAAGCTGCGCATCAGTGAAGCCAAGGCCCAGGATCAGCGCCTGGGCACGGGCGGGGGCATCGTGCGCACCGGCGTCGTGCAGGTCCATGTAGGCGTGCGCCATGCGCATACCGTCGTCACTGGCTTCAGCGGCGGCTACTTCGGCGTGCGCAGCCAGCAGCACGGTGTCACCTTCGACTACGAAGTCGGTCGCGCTCTGCTCGGTTTCCGGCATCTCCTGCGCGACCTGGCCCATCTTCCACGCAGCGGGAATCGAGAACTCGCCGCTATCTTCGTGCAGCGTGCCGTTCAGAAGGCCGAAGAAGGACGACTTGCCAGCGCCATTGCGGCCGACCAGACCAATCTTTTCGCCGGGGGTGAAGGTGATGGATGCGTTGTCGAGTACGACGTTAACGCCGCGGCGCAATGTGAGATTACGGACGGAAATCATATGGGGCTACTTCGGAGAGGATAGGCATGATAGCCGACCGGATGCGCGGGGCTGTTTTTTTCTGGCCGCACGAGTGACGAGCCGCTCGTGCTTCACGGCGTCCATCGGCCGCAAAGGGAGGCGGACACTGGCGCACCGGGCGTTCCGGCTGCGGGGCCAGGGAACAGACAGTGAGTGACGGCTTCTGGGCGATAGCATCAGTTCGACGAAGATGCCGCGTGACGATGTTGGAATTCTCGATGGCAGCTTTCAGGCGGGTCGTGAGAATGCGTATTTCCGGCCATGAAGCGGCACTCGCGTTTTGTGCCACTTTCGATGCGTAATCCTCAATCACGGATTTCAATACCGGAGACGTCCTCGCTGAACTGACGTAAATTTCGCGGGCGAGATCCTGCGGCCGAATCTTTTTGCGTGACGTCAGGCGATGATCCGCCGGCAGCACGGCGATCAGGGGCTCCTTTGCCAACAACCTGAAAGACAGGCCAGAGGTTTGCGTCTCCGGGCGAAGAAAGGCAACGTCCAGTTTCCCTCGCATCAGCCCGAGAGCAAGTTCTGGGGAGGACTGACTGCACAGCGTTATTTCGGCCTCCGGCGCCTCTTCCCGGAGGATGCGTAGAGCATGGGGTAGCCACACGACTTCCTGCCCGGCAAGGAAGCCCATGGACAAGACGGGCTTTTCCGGCTGTTCCGCCCGCCGCGCGCCGTCAGTAGCCGCATCAACTTGCAACAGCGCCAGGCGCGCGTGATCAAGGAAAATTCTCCCGGCGGCGGTGAGCGCCACGCCACGTGCCTGGCGCTCCAGCAACTTCACACCGACTTCGGATTCCAGGTCGCGAATCTGCCGGCTCAACGACGGCTGCGACGTGTGCAGTCTCCGCTGAGCGGCCGTCAATAGGCTGCCTTCCTCCGCAACGGCAACGAAATATCGCAAATGTCGAAGTTCCATTGGATCTCCGATATGCCTTCAAGGCATAGGTGAAGACTTACAAAGCCTTTGTCCTCAGGGAATGGGACGCCTATCTTTGCAGTAGCTTCCGTGTGTGCATCGACGGAAGCACCGCAGTCAAACCAGTCGAATCCTGGAAGGAGAGGGCAATGTCTATAGATCCCAAGCTTAGCATCGTGTTCTGCCACGGCATTCCATCGCAGCGTTGTCGGAGTGCGCTCCGCTCGCACGTTTTCAGATGCGCACTGTGAAATAAGACTTCGAAGGAAGCCGCTGGCAGCATTCTCGATGCCTCGCGGAGCACCAACACTTCAATCAATCTCTTATAGGAGGTACCAGCGATGCCTACGATCACCACTCCGGACGGCGTAAAGATCTTCTACAAGGACTGGGGGTCCGGTCAGCCGATCGTCTTCAGCCATGGCTGGCCCCTGTCGGCCGACGACTGGGACGCCCAGATGATGTTTTTCCTTCACCACGGCTACCGGGTGATCGCCCATGACCGGCGTGGGCACGGTCGGTCCGAGCAAGTCGGCACCGGCAACGACATGGACCACTGGGTCGCCGACCTCGCTGCACTGACCGAACACCTCGGCGTCCGCGACGCGATCCACATCGGGCACTCCACCGGCGGCGGCGAGGTGGCACGCTACGTCGCTCGCCACCAGGAGCGGGTCGCCAAGGCAGTGCTGGTGGCCTCGTTGACGCCGAACATGGTGAAAACCGAGGCGAACCCTGGAGGTCAGCCGCGGGAGTGGTTCGACGCGGTTAAGTCAGGCGTGCTTGGCAACCGGTCGGAGTTTTACCGGGCAGTCCCGGAGGGTCCGTTCTATGGATTCAACCGTCCGGGCGCCAAGCCGTCTGAGGCGGTGATCGCGAACTGGTGGCGCCAGGGCATGGCCGGCAGCGCCCAGGCCCACTACGAGACCGTATTCTCCTGGCTGGAGGATTACACCGAAGATCTGAAGAAGATCACTGTGCCGGTACTGGTCATGCATGGCGAAGACGACCAGATCGTCCCGTTCGCCAGTTCGGTGCCCCGCGCGGTCGACCTGCTCGCGAACGGTGTGCTGAAGACGTACTCTGGTTTCCCGCACGGCATGCTGACCACCCACGCGGAAGTCCTCAACCCCGACCTTCTCGAGTTCATCAAATCTTGACAGGACGCCAGCCCGAACCAGAACCAGGTAATTAGAGTGGCGCGCTCCACGGGTGTGCCACTCGACCTACGTGTCCACTTAGGGTCGTGAAGACTCATTCGTCGATGGAGGGAAGAGGCGTTCGTCGGCATGGATTTGCGAATGTCAGTGAAGCGACCTTCAGCCGCCGCACAGCGGCTGACCGTTGACCGTCGGCTCTGGCCGATCCTGAGACGCTCGGCTGGGACATAATTTTGTTGCGGCAGTGACGCGGCTCCCGTGGAACGTTTGCGGTGTCAACTGGCAATCATCTGCAACTCTGGAAGTGTCATGAATGAAGTGGTTTTTTGACGTCTGAATTAACTAAAGCGAAAGTTGTTTGAGCAATTTTCGGGAAGCCAATCAAGTTCGGTATGGTAAGGACTGCTCTCCGGCGATAGCCATTCACGCGTAGATGTGATCGCATCAGGAAGCCGTGCGGATCCACGATTTGCAGAAATGTGCTTCGTCAGAAAAAAAAGGGCGAGCACGGAGTCTCGCCCTTAGAGCGGATCACGGTTCACTTTGTGTTGTGTGTTGACCGGTTCCGGCCACTGGCAACGCCGGGTTTACTGCTTTTTCGCGGCGTCAACCTTGGCGTCGGCCGACTTTTTGTTTGCGTCGTTCTGAGCTTCGACCTTCTCCTTGTCTGCCTTTGCTTGGGCCACGTTGGCATCCTGGGCGGCTTCATGCTTCTTCTTGTCTGCCTTTACCTGCGCGTCGTGCTTCTTCTTGTCGGCCCGGGCCTGTGCTTTCATTGCGTCCCCGCGTGCGTCAGACGCTTCTTTCGGCGTTGTTGCCTTTTCCATCTTCGCCGCTTTCTTGTCAGCATTGGCTTGAGCAGAAGCCTTGTCTTCATTCGCTGAAGCCTGAGCCTTGTCGGCGTCACTCTGAGCTTCAGCCTTCTTTTTATTGGCGGTAGCCTGTGCTTCACTCTTCTCGCTGTTTGCCTTCATCTGGGCTTTGGTAGCGTCCGAGGGCGCGGCGGTCTGTGCGAGTGCCGTGGTGGCGAGCAATACGGATGCGAGTGCTGCGACGATCTTCTTCATATTTCCTCCCTGGAAATGCACTGCACTGGGCAGTGCTGTCTGTATCAACGCTAGTCGACTCGCGGACGTTGACCCTGATCTCGTGACAAACGGTAACTAGGCCAGGGACGCGACGCCAACTGCTTATCGGCGACGCCCGTGACGCACAGCCACCATAGTGGCCGCGTCGGGATTCACGTCAGTTTCCAGGTTCACAAGTGGCTACCGCTGTTTCGAAGGGATATTTCAGCAGCCTGCCAGGCGCGGCACGACGATTGCTGTTGCCACACCTGTTCGCGCACTACGTTGCTGGACGCTGTTCTTCCGCAAGCCCGCATCGTTCGAATGACTCATGTTCCACTTTCCAGACTCGTGATGAGGCCATGCGCAAACCTCTGAAACCGAAACCGCCACGCCACGCGAAGCGGCAGGACGTATTGACGGCCAAACGCAATGCAAAGATGGCTAGTTCTACGCACGCCTACGTGCGTGGCAACACGGTCAAATTTTATGACTGGTTGAAGCAGGCGGAAATTCGGGGGTTGCCTGAAGGCCCTGCCATCTGGATCTGTGGCGACTGTCACACCGGCAATCTTGGCCCGATAGCGAATTCCCAGGGAAAGATCGAAGTTCAGATTCGCGACCTCGATCAAACCGTCATCGGTAACCCGGTGCATGATCTCGTTCGCCTCGGATTGTCCCTGGCGACCGCCGCGCGCGGATCTGCACTTCCGGGTATTACCACTATCAACATGATCGAAGCGCTCTTCGAGGGATACTTGCAACCGTTCGCGAAAGAGACGGCGTCGCGAGATCCTGGCGACCGACCGGAAGTGGTGCGTGTGGTAATGCGCGAGGCCGTGCGACGCACGTGGAAGCATCTTGCGCGCGAGAGACTGGACGATGTGCAACCCACCATACCGTTTGGCAAGCGTTTCTGGCCTGTCAGCGAAAAAGAGCGAGCCGAGATCGAATCGCTTTTTCAGATCCATACCCTGGCGGAACTCGCGACAGGTTTGCGCGGGCGTCCAGACACGGGTGATGTGACGGTGCTAGACGCCGCGTACTGGGTCAAGGGCTGCAGTTCCCTCGGGCGACTCCGCTATGCGGTTCTTCTCGATGTGGATGGTGGCGCGGTAGAGGGCGACGACCTGTGCCTGATCGATATCAAGGAAGGTGTGCAGGCAGCGGCTCCGCGTTACAAGGACGCCGTAATGCCCCGAGACAACGCGGAGCGCGTCGTCGAGGGTGCCCGTCACCTGTCGCCGCATCTCGGCGAGCGCATGCGTTCAGCGACGCTTCAGGAGCGGCCGGTCGTGCTGCGCGAGTTGTTGCCGCAGGATCTTAAGCTGGAAATCGACCAGGTCGGGCCGAAAGAAGCCATGGAGGTTGCGCGTTACCTTGCCCTAGTCGTGGGCCAGGCACATGCACGGCAAATGAATCACTCGGATCGCAAGCGCTGGACATCCGAGTTGCGACGTACAAAATCAAAATCGATCGAAGCACCCACGTGGCTGTGGAAAAGCGTTGTCGAACTGGTAGGGAGTCACGAGGTCGGCTATCTCGAACATTGTCGACGCTACGCGCTGGAGGCGGGCTGATTCGCTGCGGAGCGGAGGGCGTCCCGTGCCGAAAGCTGACTGAACAACTCGTGTGACGCGACCGATTGCATAGCGGCATGTCAGACCGCAATTTTTTTGCGGATGCCTTCGCGGGGCCGGCGGTTGCGCTACGAATCAACATGACATCTCGCATCACCTGCTTCTCAGCGATCGCCATTTCCAGATCGTGACCGGCAGCGACTCATAGCTCATAGAACTGCGTCTTTTGGGCGATCTCGCGAAGACCGTGCGTTAGCTGAGTTGGGCGGATGTTTTTGATGGCGACTGCTTTCAATTTGGCTCCTTTGCGAGCCACCGTCACGTCGGCAACGGCGAATGTGAGACGCCATCCGAATTGAACGCGATACCAGGCACGTGCGACGCGTGACGACCTTCGCGAGCGCAACCAGAATCAGCTATCGGTTGTTCAGGCTACGGGATACGCGTCGCAAAACGGGTGCCTGCGTTGGTTGTAGATGCCAATTCGAGCTTTCCGGAGTGCGCTTGGACAATCTGCTTGCAGATATCGGCGCAATAGGCTCTTCATCGTTGATGACTGAGAGAGCCAGATGCTTGCCGTCGCTGCTTGCGTCCACCACGACGGGCGAATCCGCCTCGCCGTGGGAAGGCGGCCGATTACCTTGACCCGCCCCCGCCGTGACCGCCTCCGCCGTTCCCGCCTGCGCCCGAACCGCCTCCGCCGTGACCGCCAGCGCCAGCACCGCCTGCGCCAGCACCGCCAGCGCCAGCACCGCCAGCGCCTGCGCCGCCAGCGCCCGAGCTACCAGCGCCGTGACCGCCCGCGCCGCCAGCACCTGCGCCACCTGCGCCTGCGCCTGCGCCACCTGCACCTGCGCCACCTGCACCTGCGCCACCTGCACCTGCGCCACCTGCACCTGCACCACCTGCACCACCTGCACCTGCACCACCTGCACCAGCACCGCCTGCGCCACCTGCACCAGCACCGCCAGCGCCAGCGCCAGCACCGCCAGCGCCCGAGTTACCCCCGCCGTGACCGCCCGCGCCGCCTGCACCCGCGCCGCCTGCACCCGCGCCGCCTGCACCCGCGCCGCCTGCACCCGCGCCGCCTGCACCCGCGCCGCCTGCACCCGCGCCGCCTGCACCTGCACCGCCTGCGCCTGCACCGCCTGCGCCTGCACCACCTGCACCAGCACCGCCAGCGCCCGCACCGCCAGCGCCAGCACCGCCAGCGCCCGAGTTACCCCCGCCGTGACCGCTTGCACCTGAACTGCCTGTGCCTGCACCGCCTACGCCTGCGCCCCCAGCACCTGAAGTGCCTGCGCCCGCGCCACCTGCACCTGAAGTGCCTGCGCCTGTGCCGCCTACACCTGCGCCTCCAGCACCTGAACTGCCTGTGCCCGAACCACCTCCGACGTGACCACCTGCAGGCTGTCCTTCAGCCACCTTCAGTGAAGCAGCATTCGGAGAAAGTGCGCTGCGGTGATCGAACGAAGCGGAAGCGGTCGGTGGGGCGAGCCCGGCACTGCCAATTGCAGTTCCCCGAGCAGGAGGTGACGATGAACTCGTGACCTGACCAGACGAAGGCGCTTGTTGCGCTGACGACGTAGGTCGGGTGATCTCGGGCGCATGCCGTGCGATCGCTTTCGCGTGCGGCGCCGAATAGCGGCGATTCTGTGCCGCCGCATGGCTTGCTTGACCTGGCAGTCGTTTAACCGACTGCGGCGCAGCATAATCCGGAGTACGTCCAACGGGGTGGTCGGACGGAGTGGAAGACACAGGCGGGGCGAGCTCCGTACTGGCAAGCGCGGTTCCGCGGGCGGGAAGCGACGATGGTTTCGCGACCTGACCGGACCAGGACCCGTGCTGCGCCGGCGACGTGGGTTCGATGATCCCGGGCGCCTGATCATGGGCGAACCGATCGCCATACGCGACGATACCCATGATCCCGGCAGCCAATGCACTTGCTGACGCAACCCAAAGCGCAAGGCGTCTGCCTCGCGCTGGCCGTGCAGCCTCGAACCCAGCATCCGGGCTACCTGCACCCGAATGCGCAAGCTCGACATGTCTGAACATTACGATCCGCTTCGGATCGTTTCGTCTGATCCTTCCATTTACTACGTTCATGTGCCGTCCCCTCGCGGAGTGCTCATCGAAATGAGCCGCGGGACCGTTCTGCGTGTCGACCCCCTGGCGCCCCCATGGCAATGGAAGCGGTGTACCAGGTTTTCTATCGTAAGCTTTTGCGCGAAGAAGACTCGCCATCTTCCTGGCCGATCCGGACGGGTTGCCAGCTTGACACGCTACTCAACCACCCCGGCTTCTTCACATGAATGGTATCGGTAGGCAGACTTTTCTCCGCCGCGCAGATTGGTCGATCGCGTGAACCTGTAGAGAAACCAATTCAAACGCGCGCATTGAGCGCTTAGGACAGAGACGACGCTCACCTGGACAATACGTGCATTGTGATGAATGTCCGGATGGACGTGCTAATCCGGAGTTCGTCGCCTTTCGCGTCCCAGACAATACGTATTGACCACATTAAATCTGCCGCGCTTCGGAGCCAGTTGATCCGCGCCGCTGTTGACCGAGTCGGGATATCTCACAGCGTGATGCATATCGAAAAAGGTGATGAGCTGGAGGTCGCGTGTCTTGAGTTTGCGGATCGTCTGGAGATCTACGGCATCCGCAACCACACCGATGGCTCGGTTTATCTGGCACGCACCGCGCTCGTCGCAAGCGCGCGCTGGGAACTCGCTTGCGTACCGATTCTGCTTGGCGCGTCTTTGTTGTTGGCGGGTATTTGCTACGCCTTGGGAATGGACCCGGGTACTGTTGTTGAATGGAGCCTTATTCTCGGTATTGCGACGCCCGCCTGCATCCTGGTTCTCGGTGCAATCGCTCGCGTTTTCGGATGGGTTCTGATGCCAGAAGTCAGGGGGCATGCCCAGTCGGGCGGCAGGCGTGAGATGAATGCAGCGCGAGAAGCGCTTTCGATCACACAGGAAAACCGCCATCACGTTCGCTTCATCTGATCGACGGGGCTGGGCCCTCGATGCCGTCTGGGGTGATCATTCCCCGTGTGGCGGGCTGATTATGATGTTGCAGAAGAATGCGGAAGATGAGTCCGTGCGTGATCAGCAGTAGCGGCACAACGAGAGTCGGAATGAAGTAGGTCGCGCCCAACTGCCCCGCCACGAGCCCAGCATGATTGGCCTGATAGAAAGCATTCAGGAGATCTGCCAGGCCCCACCCGTTGAAGATCCAGGCGACCACAATGCCAGCCCCGCGTGGCAGCAACACCAGTGATAGCGACGCGAGTATCGCCGCAACGAGGTCCCCATAGCCGGCGGCATTTGCGAACGCGGTGGGTAGCTCGGGCGACACGACACCTGGGACAAGGAATGCCAACCCGATGAAGCGGAAGCTGTGCAGGATGAGAAGAGGCCGCAGCGCTTCAACCGGTCGCAGCAGGCGGAGTTTTGGCCAGACGTATCGCCTGGTGACGACTCCCCATGTGGTGAGGCTGAATGCGATGCTAACGAAAAACCAGAGCTGGGGCAGCATGAGTCTCTCCTTTGATTCAAATTTCCGCGATCGACCGTGAAAACTTAAGCGCGTAGTGTGCTGAGTTCTGCAATCACAGCGTCTCGCTGTGCGTGACCCGTGACATGCTCGCGCAGCCAGACCTTGGACTCAGACGCAAACTGCGGTTCCGCCGGGAAGGGGCGACGTAGTTCACGGTCGTAGCGCTCGAGATCGAAGCCGGGGCTGAGCGGAGCGATCATGAACTGCGCGAACTGGCGAAGCCAATTACCAGGCGTCCGCTGGTTGCCTGGAAGCGCCGCGTAGCGACGCGCGATCGTCTCGAAGTCCTCGGCGGGTTGACCGGTCACATCGAGCACGTCTGTAGTCGGTGCGCCCAGTTCGAAGGCACCGTGTTTGTGATCGTCGATGTAGTAGCGAACGCCGCTGATCAGGTCGATCGGCAAGCCGCCCATCCGCGCGGCCTTCATGAATAGCCAGATCGGGATCGGAGCGACCTTGACCGATCGCCCGACAGCCCGCCCGATCGCCTTAGCCATGTCCTCCGAGCCCAGGAGCTTAGGCCCAGTGGGGCGATAGTGCTTCCCGGCGTGCCGCGCAGGATCCATCAGGGCCGCGACGGCGACTCGCGCGATATCCTCGTTGGACGGTGGCGCGTTACGGCTATCCCCATAGATCCAGGGAAATACGCCGAGGTGTGCAGCAAATCCAGTCAAGGCGAGATAAGCGTCAGCGAAGAAGCCCGGCCTCACGATCGTATGCGCGACTCCGGGAGTCATCGAGAACAGCCGATCCACGAGCCAGAGCTGCCGGGTCATGAGAGCGGGATGCGAGGGACTCGACAGCCACTGGGTCAGGCCAACGATGTGTTCGAGCCTGGATTCCCTGGCACCGACGGCGAACGCGACCGCGCCCTGAATCATGTGGGGATCGAAGGGCGGGCAATAGTAGGCGCGCTGAACGTCTCTCAGTGCGTCGGCGACGCGCTCGACATCACTCATGTCGGCGACCGCTATCTCGGCCCCTTGCACCTTCAGCCGTACGCTGCGGCCATCTTCCCGGTGCACCATGGCGCGTACGGGATAGCCGGCCTTCAGCAGTTCGGCAACGACGACGCTGCCTGTCTTCCCGGTCGCACCGGTTACGAGGATCCTTGGCTTGAGCATGATCGCCTCCGAGCAGTCATGGTACTCATAGGTACCAGACGGTTGATCCAGTATGGTACTATGCGGTACCGAATGTCAAGAGAGATGACGATGACCACGGGATCGCTGTCAAAGGAGCGTCAGGAAGGCCGCGACGAAACCGAGGTGCGTGCGCGCATTCTCGATGCCGCCTTCGAATCGTTCATGACGAGTGGCTACGCGGCGACCAGCACGCTCGAGATCGCCACGCGCGCACGAGTTTCGAAACGGGAACTGTATGCACTGGTGGGCAACAAGAAAGAGATGCTGGTCGCCTGCATCAGCGAGCGCGCCACGAGATTGCAGGTACCCGCTGACTTGCCCGTGCCGCACGACCGCGAGACACTCGCGCGCGTATTGACTACTCTCGGGACGCAGCTCGTCCGCGAGATCACCGATCCAACGGTCATTGCGGTCTTTCGACTGGCGATCGCCGAGGCAGTCCACGCGCCCGAGGTGGCGCAAGCGCTCGATTCGACCGGGCGAGAGACAAGTCGTGCTGCTTTGCGTCAGGTCATGGCCCGGGCTCAGACGTCCGGACTTCTCAATGGCCGTCCTGCCGAACTTGCCGAACAGTACGGCGGGTTGCTGTGGGGTAATTTGATGGTCAGCCTGCTGCTTGGCGTCGTCGAGCGGCCGAACTCACGTGAAATCGCGGCGCGTGCCCGCAACGCCACTGCTGTGTTTCTTCAGCTTCATCCGCTTCGGTAGCGCTGCGATGGCCATTTCAAGCTGTCGATTGGATGACACAGGAAAATCGTCAGCTCGTGGTTTGTTTCGACCTCGGGAAGTTCATTGCGACGGGGGAAACAGCTACGTTGCGCCGCGAGCGATCATCTTGTTACAGCCGAAGACGCTCGCGGCTAGCCGGCGTGGTTGGCCTGGCTTACTCTCCGCCAAAGTAGAGCTGGCGCATTTCGTCTCCGGACGCCGGACGGGTCGTTGCGCGAGATCCGGACGAGGACGATCCAGAAGCTGTCCCTCCGTATTCGGTCGCTCTGTTGGCTGCGGACACACGCGCTTCAGCGGCCTGAATATCTGCAGGGTAATTGGGGTTCTCGCCTTTCGCGGGATCATAGCCTGCCTGTTCCAATTGCATCAGCTCTGCCCGCACCTGCGCTCGCGTTGCAGTGGAATCGGTCTGCGAGAAGGCGGCGACCGACATTGCCAACGTTGAGGCGGCGACGGTTGTGAAAACGAAAGATTTCATGATCAGCTCCTTCTGGTCGTCGGCAATCTTCAAATGAATGTGATCCCGCGAAGCCACCGACGCTTGATCTGCCAAAACTCTGAACTATGCACGCGCATACGAATGACACCGCACGTCATGCACACCGTCGATGAACACATCGACACAAACAAGACGATTGATGCAACCTGCAACGCAAACGCTGCGACAGGCGTGTGATGAAAAGCGAGCGACATCGTCAGGACAGCATCATCATCGGTGCATGTCGAAGACGTGTCGTGCAAGGTCGCCGGTTTCCCGAAGGAGGGCGCAGGCTCCGGAGGGTACGGCGACCGAAGTGGGAGAGGTCTATGCCCGCGAGACCTGCGACATGATCACCCTCCTTAATCTGACTGGTGAGAGACTGTTCCGCGTTGACGCCCCAAGAGGCTATACGACCGCTGTCCTGCAAATATTCCCCTGTTCTTCAAAAACTTCCACTTGTCATCCGGTCGTAAGGCGCGACAGAGATCCGCAGTAACGGGCGCAACACGATCACGAGGGGCTATGGAAGCACGGCGCCTTCCAAGCCACTCGAATCGCTTTTGTTCGCCAGTACAGCGGGCCAGAAAGCGACCTCCCGCGCGACATCGAACGGAATATTTCGATGCCAGCTCACGTTCTTCCAGCGAGGTTGGTCTGCACTGACGAACCCGAATACTTCATCCACGATGAATACACGCGCGCAACGCGTGCAAGTCTGCTTGTGCCGTTGCGTGAAGGTGGAGCTATGAGCGCCCCGATAAAAACTCTGCAGCGGCCACGATCGATGGCGGGGGAACTTACCCATTCATATTGGTGAACGTGCCGGATGACGCGCGACGCTCATCAAGTGAACAGTTGATTTACGCGTTTTCGTGGCCGGGGATTCTCGCACTGTGCTTCGACCGGTCTTGCGGCAATGTGGCCCTTTCGAGGAGATACATCATGATCGACAGAAACCATACTGTGTACGTGCTGGCGGTGCTTGTGCTCGGCGTTGCGCCGCTGAGCGGTTATGCGGACGAGACGATTCATGTCAAGCTCACGGACAAGATGATTCAGCTCGATCCCGGCACGGCGAATGCGGGACTTGTCACGTTCGAAGTGAACAACGCAGCGAGCGGCGAGACGGAACATGAATTCGTGGTGCTGAAGACAGATATGGACGACGCACGTCTGCCTGTCCACAAAGGCCAGGTCACGGAAAGCCGGTTCAAGAAAATGGGCGAAGTGGAGGATCTGGCGCGGGGTTCGACCAGACGCCTGTCACTGAAGCTTGCGCCAGGACACTACGTGCTGATTTGCAACAGACCGGGGCACTATGAAATGGGCATGCATACATCGTTCGTCGTTGCGCGCTGAGGCGAGACACGCCTGTCTCGCCTTTGCGATGCAACCCTTTGACTCTAGGCTGACGCAATCACTTCGCTCCTGCTTCTTTCGGCGCTCAAATGCAAGACCTTAAGGCAACCTTAAGAGGATCACGCTAGAGCGCGAGAGAGGCTCGGCGTGCAGAGATCGCACACTGGGGAATGAACAGTTTGTTGTCGACCATCATCATCTGACTTCGGGGATCTGCCAGGCGCTGCATGGAAGATCCCCGTTTTATCAAAACGAGATGATGAGCGCGAAAACAAAAACGGGATTACTGTGCCTTTGCTGCCTGCTCCCGCGACAAAAGCCGTTGCGCCTGAAGGTCACCGCGACCTGCTTCTTGTGCAGTCTGGACCGACGTCTCGCTTGCCTCGAGCATTGCGGCTCGGCCAGCATTGCTGATGCTCACCGTGTATGACGGTGATGGCGACGAAGGCGTTGATGAAGACTTTGTGTCGGCCGGTTTCGTATCTGCTACAGATTGTGCGCTTTGCGTGGTGCTCGATGATTGGGCCATACTTTGCCCGATAGACTGGATTGACATATTCCTCTCCAAAAATTACGCCGTATTGGCAGATGGTCTATCGGCCTCCGAGGATCCGTCTTTAGAACTATATTTTTCTGCAATCGAGTCGCAAATAAGCGTAACTTAACATTTGCCGTATTCGTCTTTAGCGGACGGTTGCAGTCGACCGCCGGACCGGACCGCGCGTCAATATCAGTTCGCGTCGCGGGAAACTCGTCGATTGCGTATGCGAGCGCTTCACTACTCATGCTGGCGACTTTCTCGTGCTGCGAATCGGAGATTGACGATGGGCACGTCCGGCACATCGGCGAACAGCAGGGCGACCAATCAATATACTGCGGGCATGCCCAACGGACGATGTTTGAAGCGTCGATGCACCCAGTAGTACTGGGCAGGAAATTTCTGTATCTGGGTCTCAAGAAACGCATTCATGGAACGCGCATCATTTGTCTCGCTTCCCGATGGGAAATCGCTGAGTGGCGCGAAAACGTGCAACCGATACCCTTTGAAATCCGGAAGTACTTCCGTGACGAACGGCACAACGCGTGCGCGGCCCATTTTCGCAAGGCGCGAAACAGAAGTCAGCGTGCACGCAGGGACGCCAAAAAAAGGCACAAAAACAGAATTTTCGATGCCGTGGTCCATGTCCGCAGCGAGCATCACAGGCTTACCCTCGTGAAGAAGTCTCACGATCTTCCTGGCGCTTGTCGAGCGTTCGATCATCTCTGCGCCGAATCGGCCGCGCTGCCGTTTGGCCAGATCGCAAAGTCGCGTGTTGGACATGTGTGTGTACAAGGAAGCGGCGGGCATCTTCAGTGAGTAAAGCATGCACCCGACCTCGATGCCCACGAAATGAAACCCCATGAAGATGGTGGGCGGCGCATTCCTGTCTTCGAGATCAATCGCGCTTTCGACCTGAACGATATTTCTTATTCTTTGCGCGCTACCAAACCATTGAATGCCTCGTTCGAGATAGCTGCGGACGACGTGCCGGAAGTGTTCTCTGGCAAGCTCGTCGAACTCCAGTATCGACTTTTCCGGAAAGCAGAGACGCAGATTGACAAGGACGATATGTTTGCGACGGCTAGGAAGCGCATACAGAGCCGCGCCGAGCCCGCTGCCAAGCCTCGCGACCCATTGATATGGAAGAATTGAGAGGACGCGCAGTAAAGTGACGACGAGCAAATGACCAAGTTGTTGCAAGACCAGCTCCTGTGTGGTGGTCGGCTTTGCCGACTGAAACGCTTCTGTTCGCTGACCACAAACCTTGATCAGGTAAAACTGCCAAGGCGATGTCGCTATCGTGGCGTACCACACTGAAGAACAGCATCGAAAGGGGCGAAAGCTAGACTCCCGCCCGTCGTTCCGGTGCTACCCACGCGAGGTCTGACGGAAGCGACGAAGATTGGCGGTGGACGTGAAACGCGTGTAAGGGGCTCGGATCCTGGCGTGCCATCTCTGGCACGCAACAGGCGGATATCTGGTGCGACAGTTATTGCTGCCGCCGTGGCAGTTTTATGCAACGTCGATACGTGGACGACAATCCGACATCGACTCGACGTGAGCGAGCGACCGGATTGTCTCGTGCATGATGAGTGGAAGGAGCCCCCTGGTCCTACCTTCGGCTAGCTTGCGCTCAGGCAGCCAGTCCGTCTACTGAATTGGAATTCCCCGTAAGGAACATGCGGCCTTTGCAAAGAGGGGCTGGTCACGCGGACCATTCGTGGAAGATCTGGTCTGTTAACTGTACACGTCGAACATTAACGCGACCTTAACTGGTTGGCCGTTTCGTAAAAATATTCCGCAGGGGATCGGTAATGGGCTGACGGTCGAAAGGTAACACATCCATACAGCTCAACGACCACACATGCCTCATTCCATTGCCGCAATCGCTTCGAACAATGCGAGATTCAGGTGCTTGGTTGCGTCGTTGGTCGGTTGGGGTTGTGATGAGAATTTGGCGATCACCGTCTCGCGTCGTGGATCGACATAGAGCCACTGACCGTGAATACCAATCGCAAAGCACGCGCCGCTGACATTGCCCACCTGATACCACTTGTTTCGGTACTTGCCGTTCGGCAGCCAGCTGGAGAAATTGCCTTGTCGCCATGCCTCTGCGCTGCCGCCCGTGAGGGTATCGCTCATCCAGTCCGCGGGTATCAGCCGGCGCCCATTGATCTCGCCGCCCAGACGGACCAGCTCGCCGATCCTCGCCAGATCGCGCACGGTCATGCATAAGCCGCCACCGGAGCGCGCAGTGCCGGCGATGTCCACCGTGATGCAACCGTCGTGTCGTAAGCCGAGCGGTTGCCACAGACGGGTGGCCGCAAACTCGGCGTAACGCTGGCCCGAGGCGCGCTCCACTACGAGGCCGAGCACGTCCGAGTTGGGCGAGCAGTAATGGAACGGGCCGCCATGCTCGCCCGCACCTTTGGGCAGGGAGGCGAGCAGATCGATCACCGTCTCTGCCGGTTCGCCTTCGCGGCGCGGGTCCAGCAGACCTGCACGCCGGTAGCGTGCATAGATACCATTCGGATCGAGATAGTCCTCGTTGAATGCGAGGCTGGTCCGCATATCCAGCACATGCCTGACGCGCGCATCGCCGAAGGCCGAACGCGTGAGTTCGGGCACGTATTGCGCGACGGGAGCGTCAGGATCCAGAAGACCGTCGCCGAACAGCATACCCGCAAGCAGGCCGGCGACCGACTTGCTGGCCGAGAACAGGATATGGCGGCTCTGCAGCGTGAAGTGCGGCGCATGAAAATCCGCGACGAAACGACCGGCTCGCATCACGGTGATGGCGTCGGTCGAAGTCTGTTGCAGGATCTGCGCAACCGTGCGGCGTTCTCCATCGACCACCAGCAGATGCTCCGTCAACGCATCGGCACTGACTATGGGTTCTTCAGCAAGACCCTGTGTGGCAGCAATACGCGCTGTCGGGATGATTTCGTGGACATGGCGAAAGGCCCAGACATTCCACGGCGCTTCGCGCCAGTTGTCGTGTCGGACACTGTCGCGGCGAAAGCCGTAGTCGCTTTCAAAACGTGACGGATTCATCTTGACTGCAGACTCCTATCGCGTACGGGCGTGAATTGCACGGACGTCAATGAACATGTTGAAGGAACTCGCGAAAGCGCTCGCCGGGCGGCGTGGACAACATCTCGACGGGCTTGCCGTCGTGCACGACACGGCCCGCTTCCATGAAGAGCAGACGCGAACCCACGCGCTGTGCAAAACCCATTTCATGTGTCACGACGACCATCGTCATGCCTTCGCAAGCGAGCGTCTGCATGACCTTGAGCACCTCCTGGCGCAACTCGGGGTCGAGTGCCGAAGTGGGCTCGTCGAAGAGCATCAGCTTGGGCTGCACAGCAAGCGCTCGCGCGATGGCCACACGTTGCTGCTGCCCGCCGGAAAGCTGCGACGGATAGTGATGCATCCGCTGCGAGAGGCCGACTTTCTCCAGCAGCGCGGTCGCGATATCGCGTGCCTCGGCTTTTGTCTGGTGGCGCGCGCGGATCGGCCCGAACATGACGTTCTGCATTGCCGTCAGGTTCGGAAACAGATTGAACTGCTGGAACACCATACCCGCTTCGAGCCTGATGCGACGGACGTCGCGGGCCGAACCCAACACGCTGATATCGTCGACGCGCAGATCGCCGGAACTGATCGTCTCGAGCCCGTTGATACAGCGAAGCAGCGTCGATTTGCCGGAGCCGGACGGGCCGACTATGACGGCGACTTCACCTCGTTCGATCCTGAGGTCCAGCGGATGCAGGACGACGTGCTGGCCGAAACGCTTCGAGGCTTGCTGGAATTCGATCATGCTCATGGCAGGCGTACTCTCCGTTCGAGCACTCGCAGGCCGAGTGCAAGCAGACTGATGACCAGCAGATAGATGACCGCCACCGCAGTCCAGATTTCCACTGCCCGAAAATTCTCGGCCATGATTTCCTGTCCTCTGCGCGTCAGTTCGCCCACGCCGATGACGAGAAAGATCGAGGTGTCCTTGACCAGATTGACGAACTGGTTGCCCATTGCCGGCAGCGCGCGTCTGAACGCGATGGGTGCAATGACGTGAGCCAGCGTGGTATGGAATGGCAGCCCCATCGCCATGCCAGCCTCACGCAATCCGCCCGGCACGCCCTGGAGCGCGCCGCGGATAATCTCCGCGTTGTAGGCGCCGGAATTGACGATCAACGTGATGATGGCGGCGCTGGTCGCGCTGATGCGGATGTCCATCATGATCGGCAGCGCGAAGTACACGAACATGACCTGGACCACGATAGGCGTGCCGCGAATCAACGCGACATACATCTGCGCCGGAAACGCCGCGGCCTGACTTCCATAGGTCAGCGTCACACCCGCGATGACACCGAGCGCGACGCCGCCCGCCAGTCCCGTCAGCGCGATCAGCAGGGTCAGCCGAAGTCCTTGCAGCAGGTCCGGCAATGCAGCAATGAGGGCCGCCCAGTCGAAGTTCATGACGACGCCTCGCCGAACCATTTACGGTTGAGCGCGGCGAGCCGTCCATCGGCTTTCATCGCAGCGAGCTGCACGTTGGCCGCTGCAACGAGCGGGCTGCCTTTCTGGAAGCCCATGCCGACGTCGAGGCCTTCCAGGGCGGGCAGGATTACCCGGACCTTGTTTTTCCCGGCGGTGTTGGCGTAGTAGAGCAGTTGCGGCTTGTCATAGACGACGACATCGGTGCGGCCCGCTTCCAGCGCGAGCAGCGCGTTATTGATGCTAGGCAGTTGCTCGAGCGTGGCGTCCTTGATGTGATCCTTGATGTAGTTGACCGCGACCGTGCCCGTCTCGGTGCCGATGCGTTTGCCGGCGAGATCGCCTGGGGTGTGGATGCTGGTGTTGTCCATGCGGGTCAACGCGATCAGCCCGCTTTTGTAGTACGGCGTCGAAAAGTCGATCACCTGCTGCCGCTCCGGCTTGATGAACAGCTGCGAAACGATCACGTCGAGATTGTGCGTCTGTAGCGCCGGGATCAGCGCGCCGAATTCCATCGGTTGCAGGCGCCATTTCCGGTTCAATCCTTTCGCGACTTCGCTCCAGACCTCGACGTCGAAACCGGAATAGCTATCGCCCTGTTTGAACGCGAACGGCGGGGCGCCCACGTTGGAGCCGACCACCAGTTCGGCATCAGTCGCGCGGACAGCACGGGACAACACGATGGCGGGCCCGGCTGCGAGACCCAGTTGCAGCAATTGACGGCGATTCATGGTTTCCTCCTCGTTGAGTGATCGTGCCGGGCTATCTGGCGTGTTGTGGTGGCGTTGCACTACGCTGATGCCGCTCAGGTTCATGCGTCAGCGAAACAGTGAGTTCGATTTCGAGCAGCCCACCGCCAGGCAGGCTGGCAACGCCGATTGCGGATCTCGCGTGTCGGCCTGTGTCGCCGAAGATTTCGTGCAGTAGCGACGAGGCTTCATCCATCACCTGGCTGTGGTTCACGAAGTCAGGTACGGCACTGACGAAGCCGCGCAGAAAGAGAATGCGTTCGACTGTCGTCGCGGGTGGCAGCGCTGCCGCGAGCGCGCTCAACGCGCGCAGCACGCAGGTCTGAGCGGCGTGCCGGATTACTTCGGGCGGCGTCGCGCGATCGACGGGCCCGGCGATCACCTGTTCGCCGATGCGGCTGACCTGGCCGCTGACGTAAGCGATGTCGTGATGGATCACTACGCCCGTGTAGGCGCCTCGCGGCGACGGTGCAGGCGGCAGTGTCATGCCCAGTCGCGCAAGCCGGTCCGCGATATCGATCGTCATGACGGAGCCCCGATGCGCGTTTCGAAGCAGACCGGTCCGCCGAGCCAGCAACCGTCCACGTGACTGGACTCGACGCTGAATCGCACCGAGATTTGCGACGGTCGTTTCATCGCGCGGCCCTGACGGATCGTGATGGTCCGCGTGGACGCTTCCACCATGCCACTGGCGAGCAGGCCAAACGACAGCGCGGAGGCTGCGATCCCGGTGGCTGCGTCTTCCGGATAGCCTGAAGCGCGCGGGAACTGACGGGCATCGAAGATCTGCCGGCCGGCATCGGAGATCGCGTACGGGTAGAGGCCCGTGGAGCCGATCCGCTCGCACACGCCTTCTATTCTGTCGAAGCGCGGCTGAAGGGCGTCGAGAACGGCGGGACTGCTGAGCGGAATCAGCGTCTTGACCCGGCTGGTGCAGGCGTTCTGAATCGGCAAGGGCGCGAGTTGCGCGTCGGTGATGCCGAGCGCGTCGAGGATCTCGTCCTGGCGGTGCTGCGGCAGCGGCTCGACGCGGCCCATGGGCTGAGAGATTTCGACGGCAGCGCCTTGATCCGTGTCTCCGGTGATGCGGACGGCGACCTCGCCGCTGCGCGTCTGAATGGTCAGGCGGTCGCGCTGCAGGCGTCCGGCCTGATGGAGCAGCCAGACTGCGCCGACCGTGGCGTGGCCGCACATCGACATCTCGTGATTCGGGACCCAGAAGCGGAATTCGTAATCGCAGCGGGAGCCGGGCGCGGCGGGCAGGACGAAGCCGCTTTCGTGGCCGTAGTGCCGCGCGACGGCCTGCATGTCCGCGTCGGACATGCCGGTGGCGTCGATCACGATGGGCGCCGGGTTGCCGCCGCCGGGACCGGCGGCAAACACGCTGACGAGTTCGACTTGAGGGCGCAAAGACATGGCGGCGTGAGCCCCGCTGACCGGGGGATGTGTTGCTGTCCGGTCAGATTACGGGGAGCGGCGCCGCGCCGCGCGTTCCAACGGGCCCTACGTTTTGACCGAACGGGCCATCTTTGCACGCAGACCGGAAGGCGAATGGCCGCCGACGCGACGCATCGCACGCGCGAGGGCGGCGCCGCTTTCGAAGCCGACGCGGAACGCCACCTCGCCGATCGGCAGATCGGTTTCAGCGAGCAGGCGGCAGGCATTGTCGTAACGCGTGCGCTGGTGGAACTCGCCGATCGAGACGCCCGTGCGCTCGCGGAACAGGCGCGTGATGTGACGCCGGGACACGCCAAAACGTTCTTCCAGCATGTCGAGGGGAATCTCCTGGTCGGCGTGCTGGGCGACGAAGGCTTCGATGTCGGCGACCAGCGCCATGCCGTGTTCGCGCGGCGATGTCCCCAGTTCCGTCTTCCCGGCGATGACCTCGCCGATACACTGCATCAGCAGGGCCGACGACAAGGCCTGGCGCGTCGCCGCGCTGCCATAGCTACTCATGTCGTCGCGCTGCGAGAGTTCCTGCAGCGCGCGGATTGCGGCCGTCCTTCGGACGAGAATCGGCGTGCGGGTGCGCCGGCTGAATTCGCTGAGCGAGCCGACACCGGTATCGAGTTTGTGCAACGCGTCGCCCGTCACATAGACGGCCACGTGAGTGTGAGTTGCGCATCCGGCGCGGGTCTGATGGGCGCGCCCTGACGGTACGACCGCGAAGCGATCCTGAGACAGCCAGGTGCCCGCACGCCGGTCTTCGTGGCGAAGTTCGACGGCGCCCTGGCCAGGCAGGATGAACATCAGGCAGTCGTGCCAGTGCCACGGCATCGCGTAGGTGCCGCTGCCGGTAAGCGTTGCGTGCCCTTCATCGGCAGCGACGAGCAGAGCCTTGTTGGCAGGCTGACAAAGCTGTGTGAACGTTCGTAGCATGGCCATACTCCATGCAATTCATGCAATTCAGAAGCGGGTCATGCCGTGACCGGGTTGCGATCGAAGCGCCTTGCGCAGCGTGGAGTCGCGAGGGACGGACACAACCTCGATGGGATGCGGGAAGGATACCAGTGCAAAATGCGGCTGTGTTTTGCGTGCTGTTGCGATTCCGGGGGAGATGTCTGGCGTGATGGTGTGGCGGATAGCGGGCGAATACGTTCGGAATCTGAAGCGCGGTGTCTTGCCTCACGCACTGCACGACGTTGCGCTTCGCATGCGGTGATTCGACAACTTATGCTGCGCTCCTTAGCGAAGTGCAGCCGCCACCGCCTCGTCAATCTGCAGCGCAAAGCGCGTCTCCACATCGGGGACCGTGTAACCGATTGACAGTTCAAGATACGCGTCGCCTAACACCAGCTGAACGAATGTCGCTGCCCGCAATGCGGCAGTCGGGTCGGCAGGAACAGCAAATCCTTCTGCACCTGCCGGCTATCGTCACGTACCTTGTGAAGTGTCAATACACCGAGGTCCACCACCTTACGATCATTGGGCCAGGGCTGGCTTGGATCTTTGGTCTGGTCACAGGGTTCAGCAAGCTGCGCTGTGAAGTGGAATACGACTGGCTTGTTTGCAATGCGCGTCCGCAGGTCGTCGATAAGAAAATCCAGTGGCTGTCCGGCGGCCTCGTCGGCAGTCAGATACACGAGTTCTTCCGGCTTCATGATGTAACGCACCGGCTGCCTGCGCCCGGCCTTGTCGACGAAAATAAAAGCATTGAGGCCGCGGTACGCCTCGTGCGCAAAACTGTCGGGCGTGCCGGCAGAATTGAACGACGCGGGAACGGTCGGGTGGATGGCGGCGAATTCATCCAGCTTCGTCGGTGTCGGTGCATCTTCAGGACTCTCGCTGATAGCCGCCAGCAGATCGCGAAACCCCTCGCCGGTCGCCATCGGAAAGGTCTTTACCGCCAGCATCACGATATTGACTTCGCCTGCGCCAGGCGGATGGAACTTGACGGCCATGCCTTTGATGTTACCCGGTGCGCCGTCCGGGACGGCCGGAAAGCCGCCGTCGTTCGAAAAGCGCACGGTGAAGGGAATGCTGCTGCCGTCGAAGAGCGCGGCGCGGCTCAATGCCGCCGCTTCGGGCGTCGCGACGAAGCTGCCTTCCGCGACGATTCCTTTCGCGTGATTGACGCGGAAACCCGGATGGTTTCCGTAGATTTTGTAGAAGATGTCAACGATCTCGCTCGCGAGCGTAGCGTAGTCTTCTCCGGCTGCTGCCGGGCCTGGCAGGCTGTCTGCCGGTGCATGGCTCATGCAAAACCTCCGGGTCATCGGAAGGGATTCGTCGCGGATCGAACGCGTACATCCACTCTAGGCGCTCTACCGTCGAATCCGACTTTCCGTTACGGACAAACACTTATGAACCGGAGGAAACGATCATGCTTCCAGCGAGCGCGTCTTATTGCGGCCTGAGGTGGAGATCGTTGCTGATGGATTGCACCCCCGGCACGCTGCGGGTCACGGCAAGCGCTTTCTGCATCTGTACGTCTGAATCGACGTATCCGGACAACTGCACGACGCCTCGGTACGTCGCGACGCTCATCGGCAAGGATCTCAGAACGGAGTCCGCGGTGAGCGCCTGCTTCACCCGGGCGGCGAGTGCCGCGTCGTCAGTGGCGATCTGCCCTGGTACGCTCGCGGCCGGCGTCGCGGTCGACTTGCAACCGTCGATGAAAGCGAACGCGGGCAACGCGAACGCCGCGACGATCAGCAACCGGCTCTTGATGTATTTGCGTTCTCGCATGTCGGTTATGACATCCTGATTCGTGCACAACGCGCTTCGTTCGGGTTGGCTTCGCAGGCACACCTGTGTGCCCTCCTTGTGTCCACCATGATAGTGCAGCTTTACGCAGAAGAGGACGCTGACGGCGGGATGACAATTTTCAAGGCAGCGGATGTGGCAGAAGCTCAAAAGATCGCGACAGACGACCCAACCGTGCAGTCAGGCTTGCTCAATGTCGAAGTCAAGATGTTTTGGGTGCCCTTCCATACTTGACATCACTGGAAGCTCACCGAGCGCGATTGCTCGGTGAGCAGCGTTACCTGCTGCTGCCGGATCACGCAGCGCTCTCCTTCACAAGCCATTCACGTAGATCGCAGAACGCTTTGTCCGATCGACCGCGCATCGCGCACAAGGCGAAGACGGCGTCGTTCGATTCGAAGCCTAGCGGCGCGATCAGTTTCCCCTGCGACAGTTCGCGCTCGACGAGCAGCGCAGGGGCGATAGCAACACCCAGTCCGGCCGCAGCCGCTTCGAGAAGCAACGACAAGTGGTCGAATCGACGGCCTTCAGCGAACATTGCTGGTTCAACGCCGTTCCGTGACGCCCATTCCATCCACGCGTGTGGGCGTGAACTGGTGTGCAGCAACGGCTGACTGGGCAGATCCGTCGGCTTTGCAATGCGATGAGGCCACGACGGCGCGCAGACAGGGCCGGCGGTTTCGTCGAAGAGGCTCACCACCTCGACATCCGCTGGCCAGTTTCGATCGCTGACGATCAGACAGTCCACCACCTGTCGTCGCAGATCGTCCATCGCCGTACTCGTCTGCAAGCGAACGCGAATACCTGGGTAGTTCGCCTCGAACCGGTCGAGCCGCGGGATAAGCCAGTTCGCCAAAAAACTGCCGGGTGCGCCGAGCACGATTTCGGCGATCGGCGCTTGCTCCGCGATCTCCTCGCATCGGGCCACCAGCATCGAGAACGATTGATCGACAGCCTGCTTCAGACTTTGTCCTTCAGCGGTCAAGCGCACGCCCCCCGCATGCCGCACAAATAGCGATTTCCCTAGCCATTGTTCCAACTGACGCACCTGATGGCTCACCGCACTGTGGGTCACATGCAGCTCCTGCGCGGCGGCCGAGATGCTTAGTTGGCGAGCGGTTGCATCAAAGGCGCGAAGCGCATTGAGCGGGGGAAGTCGGCGCATGAGGTCGAGACGTCGAATTAACTCACATCATCGTACACAAATTCGTCGCTACCCTGGATTGCAAGCTCGACGTTACAGTGAGACCTCATCTCACAGGAGGCTAAATTGGATGACAAGGACATTCCCCTCGCGAACAGCAAGGTACGGTATAAGACGCTGCTGATTGAGAAAGACTACTCCGTCGCCCAGACCACGGTCCTTCCCGGCGGCGAAACGGAATGGCATCACCATACGAACGTGAGAGACCGCTTTGTCGTCGTTAAAGGCGTGCTGACTGTCGAAACGAAAACAGGCGCGTTGATCGACAAAAGACACGTTGATGACCATTACACGGTCGAACCCGGAGTGATTCACCACGTCAGGAACGAGACGTTCGATGATGTGGTGTACATCAACATCCAGTCCGGAGGAGAGCGCGACATCGTGCTCGCTTAAAGGAAGTTCAGGCGACGGACATCGCCTTTACGCTCATCGGTCATTTGACCGATACCCTCGCTGCCATTCACCTGCGATCCTTATCCTCAAGTCAACCGGAAGCCGCTGCGGAAACGTGGTGCCAGCGCTGAGCGTTGAAGCATCGCGCAACGTGCTTCCCATACCGTAGACAACGAGGATTTCTTGAGTCACGCCACGATTCATCCCGTATGGGTCCGCGCTTTTCACTGGATCAACGCAGCAGCGGTGATTCTCATGTGCATGAGCGGCTGGCAGGTGTATGAAGCGTCTCCCATCTTCGCGGTGATACGCTTTCCGGCGGCTATCACGCTCGGCGGCTGGCTAGGCGGCGCATTGCTCTGGCACTTCGCGATCATGTGGGTATTGGTCGCCAACTTCGTTGCGTACCTGGCGTTGGGCGTCTTCACCGGACGACTGCGCAGAACCATTTTTCCCCTCACCCTGCGCGCGATTGCGACCGACCTCGTCGCTGCCCTGCGCGGCAAGCTCAGCCACAGCGATCTCAGCGCGTACAACGCGGTGCAGAAGCTGGCGTACCTCGTCGTCATCGTCGACATTGCGCTCGTGATCGTGTCCGGCGTGACGATCTGGAAGCCGGTGCAGTTTCCGGTTCTCCGGACGCTGATGGGTGGCTTCGATAACGCACGCATCGTCCATTTCGTTGCGATGAGCGTGCTCGCTGGTTTCTTCGCGATCCATGTCGTGATGGTTGCGCTCGTGCCGCGATCGCTGCTTACCATGATCCGGGGCCGCTAACCATGAAGTCAGATAAAGACGTGCGGACACTCGATGCTGCATCCATCGTCAAGGACGCGCAGAAGGAACTGGGCTCCTCTTCGAGGCGCCTCTTTGGCAAGCGAATCCTGACGCTGGGCGGCCTGGCGCTGTTGTCGGGTTGCGATCTGACGAACGACAAGTCGGTGAACAACCTGCTACGCACGATGTCCTCGTTCAACGACGACGCGCAGGCGCGACTCTTCGATCGAAGCAAGCTCGCGCCGACGTATCCGGACTCGATGATCACGCGGCCATTTCCGTTCAACGCTTTCTATGACATCGATCAGGTGCCGGAGGTCGATGCCAGGACTTATCGGCTCGAGCTCGCGGGTCTCGTCAAAGGCCGGCGCGTGTGGACGCTCGGCGAACTGAGCGCACTGCCACAACGCAGCCAGGTGACGCGGCATATCTGCATCGAAGGCTGGAGCGCGATCGGCAAATGGGGCGGCGTGCGTTTCTCGGATTTTCTCTTGCTGGCCGGCGCGGATACCACGGCGAAATACGTCGCGCTGCATTGCGCCGACAACTACTGGACGAGCATCGACATGCCAACGGCGCTGCATCCCCAGACGCTGCTCACGCTGACGTATGACGGCAACGTTCTGCCCGCGAAATATGGGTTTCCGATGAAGCTTCGCATCCCGACCAAGCTCGGCTACAAGAACCCGAAACATATTGTCGCCATCACGGTGACGAACGAATTTCCCGGCGGCTACTGGGAAAACCAGGGCTACAACTGGTTCGGCGGATCCTGAGCCGCACGCCGCAGATATTTTTAATCACATCACACCAACGGAGTCCTTATGTCCATTCGTTTCAAGCTCGCTGCTTCCGTCGTCGCGCTCACGCTTGCCAGTGCATCGTTCGCTCAATCTCCTTCGGCGAAGCCCGAGCGTATCCGTGGGGACATCGTGTCGTTCTCCGGCAATACGCTGACAGTGCATCGCCGCAGTGGCGAAACCGTGACGATCGCCATGAGCGACGCGTCGAAGGTCAGCGCCGTGAAGGCGATCCAGCTCGCCGATATCAAACCGGGCTCCTATGTCGGCGCAGCGGCCACGCCCGGTCCCGACGGCAAGTTGACCGCGAAGGAAGTGCTGGTGTTCCCCGATGCTGCGCGCGGCACAGGCGAAGGTCACTATGCGTGGGACCTCGGCGCCAACAGCTCGATGACGAATGCGAACGTGGACACGGTTGTCGAGAGCACCAGCGGACGCGACCTGAAACTCTCGTACAAGGGCGGCAGCAACTCGATCACGGTGCCGGCCAACGTGCCCGTCGTGACGCTCGCGCCCGCCACGCGTGCTGATCTGATCGCGGGGAAGAAAGTGTTCGTGGTGGCGGCTCCGGCCAGCGGCGGGAGCTACGGCGCGCAATTCGTCGTGGTTGAAAAGGACGGCGTCGCACCGCCGATGTAAATGTGCCTTGTGGGTGACCCCGCGTCGTTGACGGCACATCGCTGCGCTGCAATACGACGCGCGGTTGCTGCTCGCGGAGGCTGAGGAGATTCTTAGCGGCTCCGGAGCTTCACCCGGGTTGAGACTGCTGGCACTCCGTTTGAAACCAATGGTCGACGAGGCGTTGCGCGGCGTGTAGATCCTCTGGGAATTTCGGGTCGTCGTTCCATGGTGACGGGTTGTAGCCCGCCTTCCTCAGCGCCGAGAGCTCGCTTTGTTGTTGCGCCCTCGTCGGAGGCGCGTTGCTTTTAAGCGCGGCAAGGTCACGGCACTCTGTTGGGCTCAGATGTGGCCCACTTTGCGGCGCGCCGGCAGCGGCACATCCAGTCAGCAGGAGCGCCAACGCAGCATGCGTCGACCAGTTTCTCGGGAGATTCTCCATAGCGCGTCTCCATGCATCCGATTGGCGCAACGCAAGCGGTGCGATATCGCCGGTCGCGCGTGACTTCCGCGTTTATTGTGCCTCAGTTCAGTCACCAGAAGTGGCGCGCTATACAAAGAGAAGGAAGTCAGACGTCAGCGCCTCGAATGATCATCGTACTTCTGAAAACAATCGAGGCCCCGCGCGACGCGGGGCCTATGCTGTCGGCAGGAGACGCTTATCAGACGTTGACGGGCAGGCCCGTCCGCTTTCTCGCGGGCTTCACGCTCGTCAGGTTGGGCAGACTACCGGCCACGAGTTCCGCCACGGCCTCCGCAGTCGCTGCCGAGAGGGTCCAACCCAAATGCCCGTGTCCAGTGTTGTAGAAAACGTTGCGTCGACGACCGGGGCCCACTTTGGGCAACATGCCTGGCAGCATGGGGCGCAGCCCAGCCCACGGAATGACGCGCGCCGTCGACATGTCCGGAAAATGCGTGCGTGTCCAATTGACGAGAGGCTGGATTCGATCCGAGCGGATGTCACGGTTCAGGCCATTCAACTCAGCTGTACCAGCAACACGGAAGCGATCGACGCCGAGACGGCTGGTGACGATCTTGGCGTTGTCGTCGAGCAGGCTGACCCAAGGCGCGGCGTGCTGGCTTGCTGTGTCGTCGAGGCACACGGTGATCGAATAACCCTTCACCGGATAAACGTTCACGTGGTCTCCCACATACGCGGCTAGCGCACGACTTCCGACACCCGCACAGATCACTACGCGGTCGAAGCTCTGCGTATCAATCTGACCTTCGTGCACGAAAGCAATCGTCGATTCACCCGCTGCGGCTTCGGAAATGGACAGCACGGTCGTGTCGTAGCGGAACTCGACACCCAGACGCACGCAGGCTTCAGCAAGTCCACGCGTGAACTTGTGAATGTCGCCCGTCGAATCCGACTCGGTGAAGAAGCCGCCGTGAAACTGCCCATGAAGCGTCGGCTCGATGGCGCGGATTTCGTCGGGTGTCACCGGGCGCCGGTCAAGACCGCCTTCACGTAGCAATGCATTGACCTTTGTCGCGGCGTCGAACTCCTTGCGGGTGGCATAGAAATGCAAGATGCCACGTCGTTCGAGGTCGAAATCGATGTGCTCTCGCTCCGCGATAGAGAACATGTGCTCGCGTGCAGCGATGGCTAGCCGCACCGTTTCGATCGTGTTGCTGCGATAGTTCGGAATCTGGCGCAGGAACTCGCCGATCCAGCTGTACTTGTGCCAGCTCGGCTTCGGATTCATCAGGAGAGGCGCGTCCCGGTTGAACATCCACCGCAGGCCTTTCAGTACCGTGGAGCGGCTGTTCCAGACCTCGGCGTTGCTGGCCGATAGTTGTCCGCCGTTGGCAAATGACGTTTCCATTGCCGCATAGCGATGCCGTTCGAGAACGGTGACGCGATAACCGCGCCGGGCGAGGGCATAAGCAGTGGTGACGCCCGTAATTCCGGCGCCAATGATGGCAATATGGGACATGACATGGTCCAGTGTTGGTTGAGCATCGCCGGCCGATGTTTACCGGCGTCAATGCCCCATCTGTCCATGTACCTGAGAGTTTCGCCATTACCGGCTACGGTAATCGCTCCCCTTCGGTGGGCGCGCAAGCGCCGCTCTCCAGATGTTCTCGCTGCACGGTCCTTTTGCCTGAGAGTTTCCGGGGCGGTTGCTCCGTCGGCGTCGTCGCGGTGGACGATCTCTCCCGTGCTTCGTTGTAGAACAGCGCAAGGCTACTACCTCAAAGAAACGACGGCAAGTCTTTTCAAATAGACGGTACTCAACATCATGATCGGTGCGTGGCGGCCCCGTCGCGATCAGGCGGTGTCCGGGATGCTTCGGATTCTCCCGAAGTATGTTTCTGATATTGGGCATTTTTCCGTCGAATCTGTTTGCCTAGACTCAGTTCCAGATGCACAGCCGGCTCGTCACAACGGACGATGCTCCGGCCGTGAAGAAGGCGCCTGGTGCGCCGCACCTATCTGAACGATCAACAGGACGAGTGCAATATCATGTCTGAAAATAGCTACGAAACCGGTCGGCTCAATTTGCCCTTTGTTGGAATCTGCACGTTCGCGAAGTCTCCGCTGTGTCTTGACTGGGACAAAATCGATGCGGATGTCGCAGTGATGGGCGCTCCTTTTGACTGCGGCACGCAGTGGCGGGCGGGCGCAAGGTTTGGTCCGCGTTCGATCCGGGACGCGTCGACGCTGTTCTCATTCGGACACGGCGGCGCGTACGACTTCGAAGACGACGTCGTGTACTTGCCCACCAACGAAGTTCGCATTGTCGATATCGGTGATGCGGACATGGTGCACACCAATACGGAGAAGAGTCACGCCAACATCGAATACGGCGTGCGCAAGATCCTGGCGGCGGGGGCGTTGCCGGTGGTGATGGGAGGCGATCATTCGATCAACATTCCGTGCATCAATGCGTTCGAAGGTCAGGAGCCGTTTCACATCGTCCATATCGACGCCCACCTCGATTTCGTCGACGAGCGCCATGGTGTGCGCCATGGCCACGGTAATCCGCTGCGGCGCGCGGCGGAAAAGAGCGTGGTGTCCGGCATGACGCAAATCGGCATCCGCAATGTCTCCTCGACTGCGCGCGAAGGCTATGCCCAGGCACGCGAGATGGGCTCGGACATTATCTCGGTGCGCGACCTTCGACGCCTCGGCATCCAGGGCGTTCTGGACCGTATCCCGAAGGGCGTGCGTTATTACCTGACCATCGATATCGATGGCTTCGATCCGTCGATCGCGCCCGGCACGGGCACGCCGAGCCACGGCGGCCTGCTGTACTACGAAGGACTCGAACTCTTCGCTGGTCTTGCCGAGCAGGGTGACGTGATCGGTATCGACCTCGTGGAAGTCGCACCGGACTACGACCATTCGGGCTCGACGTCGATCCTGGCGGCGCAACTGCTGCTGAATACGATTGGCCGCGTGATGCATCAACGCAAAGTCAAACGAAACCTTTCCCGCTAAGTTCTGTTTAGCTATTTGCTGCTGCGTGCGGTCCGGCTGACTTTCCTGGCCGCCGCTCGCAGCTGGTTGCTAAACGCCTGCACGACTCGCGCCGATTCGGCGCCTTTGCGCGTGATGATCTGAAAATCCAGATGCGTCACATAGTGCTCGGGATCGATGCGTGCCAATAGTCCACTGTCGACCCAGGGCTGCGCATAGTGAGGCGGCAGAAAGCCCACGTAGTTGCCCGATAGAATCAGCATCGCGCGGCCTTCGACGTTGTCGACCGAGGCCGCGGCCTCTGTCATGTGCAGCAGCTTGAGTTCCTGGCTGCCAAGGTAAGCACGCGCAGCGAGGCGTTGTTTGCTTAGCACCGACAACGGGACACGGCCGCTCGCCCGCTCGTATAACGGGTGCGTCGATGCGCAGTAGAGCCCCTGTTCCTCCCTGTAGAGCGGCAAGTAGTCGAGACCGGGAATCTGCGCGGGAAATGGCCCCACGGCCAGATGCAGTCGCCCGTCCAGAACGTGCTGCTCCATGCTGCCAGGCGTGTCGATCTGCACATGCAGACGGACGTCGGGCGCCATCTGGCCGAACTCACGGATCGCTGTCGGCAGCGGCGAGTATTTGTCGGTCAAGGTTGCTTCGATCATGCCGAAGCGCAAGACACCCGAAAGCTGATTGCGCAACGTACCGGCTTCCATCTGAAACGTATCGACCGCGCCGAGCAGACGCTGTGCGGCGGCGTGCAGCTCCGCCCCTTCGTCCGTCAGCCGGAAACCCGCGCGTCCGCGCTCACACAGCCGTAGTCCGAGGCGTGTCTCCAGTTGCGACATGTATTCGCTGATGCTCGATGCGCCGATGTTGAGCATCGGTTGTGCTGCAGCGAAGCCGCCGCAACGGACGATGGTTTCGAAGATCCGCAACAGCTTGAGATCTGTGTCCTGAACTTGCATCGTACGGTCCCTCGGTTACTTCGGAAATCACCGAAATGTGTTTCATCAATGGTGCATTTTATTGGGGAATTTGGCTACGCAGAATTGCTCTCAACTGCCTCCGGAGGCAGGGCGAGTTGATACTTGGCGATGTGAGGAGAGCACGATGAAAAAATTGAGCGCAAGCGCATGGTTGACGGCAGTCGCTTTGACGATGGTGTCGGCGCACGCGGCGACGGAGGAGCAGGTGGTGAAGATCGGCTTGACGGGACCCTTGACCGGCCCGCAGGCCGCCATCGGCAAGGACGATGAAAACGGCGTCAGGATGGCGATCGAGCGGCTGAATGCCCAGGGGCTCGTGATCGGTGGTCGGAAGACCCGCTTCGAACTGGTCTCGCAAGATGATGCCGCCGATCCGCGTACCGGTATGACGGTTGCGCAGCGCCTCGTCGACGACAACGTGAAGGTCATCTTTGGGCCGTTCAATTCGGGCGTCGCAATTCCGATTTCAAGTCTGGTGAATGTCGCGGGGATCGTGATGGCGACCGTCGCATCGAACCCGTCGATCACGCAACACGGCTATCCGTACGTGTTTCGTATCTCCGCGAGCGACACGCAGCTTGGCAGCCGCATGGGCGAATTTGCGGCCAAAAAGTTGAAGATCAAACGGATCGCCGTGATCGACGACCGGACAGCATACGGTCAGGGCCTCGCCGACGAATTTATCGACGCAGCCAAAGCCAACGGCATCGAGATCGTGGATCGGGAATACACGACCGACAAAGCGACCGATTTCGTCTCGATCCTCACGCACATCAAAGGCGCGAACGCGGAAGGGATCTTCTACGGCGGCTATTACGCGCAAGCCGGGGCGCTGCGCAAGCAGATGAAACGCCTCGCGATGAACGGCTACCTGCTTGGCGGTGATGCCATGTGCAATGCCGAACTGGCGAAAGTCGGCGGGGACACGGTCGATGCAGGCGTGTACTGTCCGCAGGGTGGCCCCGTTCTCGATCAAACGCAGGAAGGGCGGCAGTTCAAGGCGGATTACAAGCAGCGCTTCCATACCGATCCATTGATCTACAGCGCTGCGTTATACGACGGCATGAACATCGTCGCGCGGGCCATGCAAAAGGCCAATGCGATCGAGCCGGCACAGTACCGCGCCGCACTCGCTGGGATCGATTTTCAGGGGGTGTCGGGTCACTATCGATTCGACCAGAATCGCGACCTGAAGGATTCGCCGATCACCATTTATACCTATCGAAACGGTGAGCCAACGCCGCTGGCCTCTTCCCAGCCCTAGATCGAAGCGGACGCTTCGCCATCCCTACGTCACGTTCGCTGGCTGCTGGGTCAGACGGTAGCTTTCCATCAAGTCCGTCATGAATACCTGCAGGATGGTAGGGGGCACGGCGGCCCGCTTCGTGATTGCGCAGAACGGCCATCGGGTGCCGAACTGGTCGGGGCATATGCGATGCATCTCGTCGCGCGCGACCCAGCGGGCAGCGTAATGGATCGGCAGAAAGCCGATGTACGCGCCCGATAGAATCAGGATGGCCTGCGCCTCGATGTTGTCCACGGTCGCGGCGGCTTTACTGGCGCTGAGCATGCGCAGGTCGTGCTGCTGCAGATAGCCGCGCGCGACTACGCGACTGGACGCGATGGCCTGTTTGAGTGAGGCATCGTCGGGCGGAAGGCCAGCGAGCACATGATGCTTCCCGCAATACAGTCCGTCCGGTTCGCCATAGAGGTCGGTGTAGGTGAGCCCCGGTACGTGCAGCGGAAAATGCCCGACTGCGATGTGCAGCCGGCCATCGAGCACCCGCTCCTCCAGTTCGGCAGGCATACCGACGTAGACATCCAGATGCACGTCGTGCCCCCTCGATACGAACGCCTGCAGTGCCTGCGGCAGAGGTGAAGCCGAGTCGGTCACCGTGTTGTCGATGATGCCGAGGTACAGCCTGCCTGAGACGTTCTTCTTCAGTGCATCCGTGTCCACACAGAAATTTTCGACCGCCAGTTGCAACCGCTGCGCGGCCTCGTAAGTCGCCAAGCCGTGTTCGGTAAGGCGAAAGCCGCTGCGCCCCCTCTCACACAGCTTGAGCCCCAGGCGCGTTTCGAGCGTCGTCATCTGTTCGCTGATGGTCGACTGGCTGACGTTCAGGGTCGCCTGGGCGGCGGAAAAGCCGCCGCATCGCACCACCGTCATGAAGACCCTTAAAAGCTTGAGGTCCACGTCCTGCAACTGGATCACTGTCGTCGCTCCGTATATCCCGCTTGCTTCGGAATTTCCGATATGAATATCTGATCCACGTGATTTTTTCCCGCGGCCGTGTCGCTCATAGTCTCTCAAAAGGCCGCGCTGCCACAAGCCACGTTTATATCGATGTTTGCCGATGGCCCACCAGAGGCCGTGCAGCAGTTAATCCGTATCACAGGAGACAATGATGGATAAAGTCGTACAAAATTATCTGGAGACGTTCGGGATCTGCGAAGCCACTCAACGGTTTCTCTCCAGGCCGCAGAAGATGTTGATTGGCGGTGCCTGGGTTTCACAAGGCGACCGGGAATCGTGCGCGGTGCTCGAACCGTCCACCGGGGGCGTGATCACGCAGATTCCGCTGGCGACGACTGCCGATCTGGATCACGCGGTCGAAGCGGCTCGCAAACAATTCGACGGGGGACCGTGGCGAAAGCTCAAGCCCCTCGAGCGCGAACGGATGCTTCATCGTCTCGCCGATCTGATCGAAGCGAATGCAACCGAGCTGGCCGAGATCGAATCGATCGATGTCGGCAAGTCAGTCGCCAATGCGCGTGACGTCGACGTGCAGGGCACGATCGACACGTTCCGCTATTTTGCAGGTTGGGCGTCGAAGCTCCATGGCCGTACGGTAGAACCCTCCCTGCCTGGCGATTATGTGGCCTACACGCGCAAGGAGCCGATTGGTGTCATCGGCGTCATTGTCCCCTGGAACTTCCCGCTGCAAACGATGGCGTGGAAGGTAGCGGCCGCGCTCGCCGCGGGTTGCACGACCGTCATTAAACCGGCCGAGCTGACGTCGCTGTCGACGCTTCGCTTCGCGGAGTTAGTGCGCGAGGCCGGGATTCCGGACGGCGTCGTCAATGTCATCACGGGGCGAGGCCGCGACATCGGGGCGGCGATGGCCGCCCATCCGGGTATCGACAAGATCACGTTCACGGGTTCGACCGAAGTGGGCCGCACGGTCGGGCACGCCGCCGTGAGTGGCATCAAACGCATCACGCTCGAACTGGGCGGCAAATCCCCGGTGCTGGTGCTGGAGGATGCCGACATCGAGGCGGCTGCGCAGGCTGTCGCAAACGGCATCTTCTTCAATTCCGGACAGGTGTGCGATGCGGGAACACGGGTGTACATCCAGCGGGGCATTCACGACAGGTTTATGGATGCGTTGATCGAACGCACGCGTCAGATGAAGATCGCGCCCGGCCTCGATCGGGATTGCTTCATCAGCCCGCTCGTTTCCGCGCTCCAGAAGGATCGTGTCGAGTCGTATATCGAAGCAGGGCGGCGCGAAGGCGCGGAAGTGGCGTACGGTGGCCGTTCAATGGATCGGCCGGGCTATTTCGTCGAACCGACGATCTTTGCGCATTGCCGCAATGACATGAAGATTGTCCGCGAGGAAATCTTCGGTCCCGTGCTGGTGACTGCACCCTTCGACGATGTCAGCGACGCGTTGACGCTCGCGAATGACTCGCCATACGGTCTTGCCGCCGCCATCTATTCCAACGACCTGAATCGGGTACATAAGCTGATTCCGGAGTTGCGCGCCGGCACGGTCTATGTCAACGCGCACAGCACCATCGACCCGTCGATGCCATTCGGTGGTTTCAAGGAATCCGGCTTTGGCAAAGACCTCGGCTCCGAACAACTCGATCATCTGATGGAGAGCAAGGCGGTCTGGATCACGTTGCACTGACGCGTCAATCCGCTGACGGCGTCCCAACCGGATATAGCCCAGCAAGCGGGCGTTGGGGCGTCGCATGGATGACCGGTCTATCTCATTCCATCAACCTCTCACTCGAGTCAGGGGTGCATGATGCAGGCAGCAGACGAAACAGTGAAAGGCACCGTAGCGGGAGTCGAGCACGGCGCCATTGAAGGCCATTCGATCGACTTTATTCCGGATAACGAACGAACTGACAGGTTATCCAGGCAGGGGCCATTCTGGTTTCTGGGTAATTTCACTTTCTTTACCATGACGATTGGCTTCGTGGGTCCCAGCATTGGACTGAGCGCGCTGTGGACCACCATAGCCGGCACGCTGGGCATCATGTTCGGCACCTTGTTCATGGCTTTTCATGGATCGCAAGGTCCGCACCTTGGTTTGCCACAGATGATTCAGTCGAGAGCGCAGTTCGGCTATCGCGGGGTCATCGTCGTGTTGTTGGCTACGTTATTTGTGTTTGCCGGATTCAACATCGTCAACCTCGTGCTGATGATGCAAGGCCTCAAAGCACTGTTCAACTGGGACCCTGTCAAGATCGCGCTGGCTGTGACCGTGCCGGCTTCGATTCTGGCGATTCTCGGTCACGACTGGATGCACCGGAGTTTCAAATGGGCGTTGTATCTGTCGCTGCCCCTCTATGGACTCGTCACGGTCGCCGTGCTGATGCATTGGGTGCATGACGTGCCGCTTCCCGCTGTCGCGCCGGGGGCCACGCCACCGCCGCCGCTGGGCTTCGGCTGGATCGCTTTCATCGCACAGTTCGCAGCGGCCGCCAGCTACAACATCGCCTACGCACCGTACGTATCCGACTACTCGCGCTACCTGCCGAAGAACACGCCGAGCGGCAAACTGATTGCGGCCGTGTTTCTTGGCGCCTCGCTGTCGGGGGCGTGGATGATCGCGATTGGCGGCTGGCTGGCCGACCATCTGCATGCGACCGACGTGCTGGTTGCATTGAATCAGGTGGGTAACGACCTCGCGCCGGGGATGGGCAGCGTTGTGGTTGGCGTCACGATCCTGGCATTTCTGCCTGTCATCGCGATGAACATCTATAGCGCAAAACTGACCGCCATCACGGGCGTGGATTCATTCCGGAAACTCCAGCCTACACCCAGGATTCGCATTCTCGCGATTATCTTCGTGGTGATCCTTCAGCTTGGTGTGGCGCTTAGCATCTATACGTCGGGTAAAGGTCTTTCCGTCCTGAATATCTACCTGGTCGTCATGCTGTATTTTCTGGTGCCCTGGACGGCTGTCAATCTGACGGACTACTTTTTCGTCCGCAAGGGTCGCTACGCCATTCCACACTTCTTCCTGCCTCATAACAACCTGTACGGGACATGGGGCTCGCGCGGTCTGACTGCTTACGCAATCGGATTCGCTTCGATGATTCCGTTCTTCTGCGTGCTCGACGGCGCTAACGAGGTGTATGTCGGGCCGCTTGCCCGCGCGATGGGCAGCGTCGATCTGGCGTGGCTGGTCGGTCTGCTGGTGTCCGGGCTCGCGTACTACGCACTATCACGCTCGCTCGATCTGAAGCGCGAAGAGGCGGTGATCGCGTCCATCGAGAAGACATCACCGCAATACACCACCGGCGACAAAGGTCGCTACTGAAACCTAGACGACCCCATCAAGATTCAGGAAGCAGGCAAATATCATGGCTACCGAGCAATTCGATTACATCATTGTTGGCGCTGGATCGGCCGGGTGTGTACTGGCCAACCGGCTCACCGAGGACCCGGCCGTCCGTGTTCTGGTGCTGGAATTCGGCGGAAGCGATCGCAGCGTCATCATTCAGATGCCGAGCGCGTTTTCCATGCCGATGAACACGTCGAAGTACAACTGGCGCTATCAGACCGCCCCCGAAACTCATCTGAATGGCCGCCAGTTGCATTGCCCGCGCGGCAAGGTGCTGGGCGGATCGTCGTCGATCAACGGGCTCGTCTATATTCGCGGCCACGCTTACGACTTCGACGAGTGGGAGGAACTGGGTGCGCGAGGCTGGGGCTATCGCAACTGTTTGCCGTACTTCAGGCGCGCTGAGAGCTACAAGTTCGGAGGCGACGAGTACCGGGGCGCGGCCGGACCCCTGTCCACGAACAATGGCAACAACATGGCGAATCCGCTGTACGGCGCCTGGATCGAGGCAGGCGCAGAGGCGGGATACATCAAGACGGAAGACTGCAACGGTCATATGCAGGAGGGCTTCGGCGCCATGCATATGACTGTCAAGGACGGTGTGCGCTGGTCGACTGCCAATGCTTATCTGCGCCCGGCAATGAAGCGGCCCAATTTGTCAGTGGTGACGAATGCGATGACTCGCCGCGTGATTCTCGAAGGCAAGCGCGCGGTTGGGGTCGAGTACGATCAGGGCGGAAAGACGCACGTCGCGCGATGCCGTGCTGAAGTATTGATCGCCTCGGGTCCGATCGGTTCACCTCATCTGCTGCAACGCTCAGGAATCGGGCCGGCCGAGGTGTTGCGCAAGGCTGGGATACAGGTGAAGCATGACTTGCCCGGCGTCGGCGAAAATCTGCAGGATCATGCGGAAATCTATATTCAGTACGCCTGCAAGGAACCCGTCACCCTCAACTCGAAAATGGATCCGTTCAGCAAATTCATGATCGGGCTGCGGTGGCTCTTGTTCAAGGATGGACTTGGGGCAAGCAACCATTTCGAGGCGGGTGGATTCATCCGTTCGGAAGCAGGATTGCGGTGGCCTGACATCCAGTTCCATTTCTTGCCCGCCGCGATGCGCTACGACGGTGACAAGCCGTTCAAGGGACACGGGTTCATGATATTGACCGGACCGAACAAGCCTAAGAGCCGGGGCTACGTGAGGACGATGTCGGCCGATCCCTATACGCACCCGCAAATCCGCTTCAACTATCTGGATCGTGAAGAGGATCGCGAGGGCTTTCGACGTTGCGTCCGGTTGACGAGAGAAATCATCGGACAGCCGGCGATGGACCGGTTTCGCGATGCCGAACTCGCTCCCGGCCCGCACGTGCAAACGGATGAGCAAATCGACGCCTTTGTCAGGGCGAACCTGGAAAGCACGATGCATCCGTGTGGTTCGTGCCGCATGGGAGAGGATGATAGGGCGGTGGTCGATTCCGAACTGCGGGTTCGTGGCATGGGAGGCTTACGGGTCATCGATTCATCCGTCTTCCCGACCGAGCCCAATGGCAATCTGAACGCACCGACGATCATGCTTGCCGAGCGTGCGTCCGATCTGCTTCGCGGGGTCCCGATGTTGCCGCCGTCCGATGCAGACGTGGGCCTCGCCGAGGGATGGGAGACACGGCAACGCACGCATGCGCCGGCGCGAAGTCTGTTTGTCGAGTAAGTTGGTTGCGGGCTCGGAGAACCGGGGGCGCTTTCCGGCGACCAGGTAGAGAGGATGCAACGTCCGCGACCGAAGAGCGTTAGCGAGGGCGCGGCGGGCGACCGTCGCATGCTATACGGACTTCGGTCGCCCGCCTTCCCCTCAAGTCTTCGCCGACCCCGGCTTTTCCGCATGACCGCCGAAGTCCCTACGCATTGCCGAGAGCACGCGATTCGCGAAGTCCGCTTCGCCGCGCGACGAGAAGCGTGCGAAAAGCGCGGCGCTCAGCACGGGCACGGGCACGCCTTCGTCGATCGCGGCATCGATCGTCCAGCGGCCTTCGCCCGAATCCGATACACGACCCGCAAAGTCCGTCAACTCGCCGTCGCGCGACAGCGTGCCCGCAATCAGGTCGAGCAGCCACGAGCTGATCACGCTCCCGCGCCGCCACACTTCGGTGATATCGCCCAGATTGAGGTCGTATTGATAGAACTGCGGGTCGCGCAACGGCGAGGTTTCCGCATCGATTTCGCGCGACTGCTTGCCCGCGTTCGCGTGTCGCAGGATGTTCAATCCTTCCGCATACGCGGCCATCATCCCGTACTCGATCCCGTTGTGGACCATCTTGACGAAGTGGCCCGCACCTTGCGGCCCGCAATGCAGATAACCCCGTTCGGCCGTGCTGTCGTCCTGTTGACGGTCCGCGGTGCGCGGCGCGGCCGCGACGCCCGGCGCGAGCGCGGCGAATACCGGGTCGAGATGCTGCACGATGTCCGTCTCGCCGCCGATCATCAGGCAATAGCCGCGTTCGCGGCCCGCGACGCCGCCGCTCGTGCCGACATCGACGTAATGCAGTTTTTTCCCGGCGAGCTGGTTGCCGCGGCGAATGTCGTCGTGATAGTGCGAGTTGCCACCGTCGATCACGATATCGCCCGGTTCCAGCAGCGGCACCAGTTTGTCGAGCGTTGCGTCCACCACGGCCGCGGGCACCATGAGCCACACGGCGCGTGGCTTCTCGAGCCTCGCTACCAGATCTTCGAGCGTCGTCGCGCCATCGATGCCCTCCTGCTGGAGGCGCTGCACCGCTGCCGGCTGGACGTCGAACACGACGCACCGCTGACCGCCCTGCGAAAGCCGCCGCACCATGTCGGCGCCCATACGTCCAAGTCCAATCATTCCAAGTTGCATGTGCCGCTCCCAAAATAAGTGTTGAGCGAGATTTCACACGCGCAGCCTCTTTTCATGAGCGGCATCGTGTCGGTCGATCGTTGCGCGCGATCCGTGGCGTGTGCTTCTACGAGAGCGCGTGACAGCGGGAAAAGTTCCGGCTAGCGCGTTTAGCCGGCGCACGCAAAGCATGCAATCCCGTTGCGCCGCCTCTCTGGTCCGCGGACAAGACATTCTGGTCGACCACACAAGGATATCCGATCAAACCTGGACCTCAAGCGTCGAATGGCTGTTCTGGATACATCTGCAGGGTTCGGGTAGGAAGTCGCTCAGGCACCTCGTAGAACGTACTCGTCCTCACGTGTTCGACAAATCCGCATTCACGGTCGACTTCGACAGATCGTGAAGATCGTGCGGACTGCGCGCATAGCGCCTCGGCGCCATACCCGACCAGCGATGAAACGCGCGGGAAAAAGCCTTCTCCGACGAATAGCCGACACGCTCGGCAATTTCGATCAGCTTGCGTTTGCCATTCGTCAGTTCGCCGCTTGCAAGGTACATGCGATACGCCGTCAGATGGCCGATCGGCGTGTCGCCCACCAGCTCGGCGAAACGCGCGCTGAAGCGCGAACGCGACATGCCCGCGGCCGTCGCGAGACTCGCGACGCTCCATTCGCGGCGCGGATCGCGATGAATCAGTGCCATCGCGCGGCCGATCTGCGGATCGGCGAGGCCGCGCAGCCAGCCGGTGTGATTGGCCGTCGATTGCAGATGCGCGCGCAGCAACTGCACGAACAGCACATCCGCGAGCCGCGCCGCTGCAATCGCCCAGCCGGGCTGACAGGTCATCGATTCCTGAATGAACGTTTGCAGCGTGCTCGCGAGCCACGGCGCGACGGCGGGATCGTTCGCGCGGACATGAATCAGCGGCGGTAACACGGAGAAGAGGGGGCTGCGCATGATGTCGCGATACACGACGATGCCCGTATAGAGATCGCTGGTTTCGCCGCCGCCGCCCGCTGTGAATTCGAGCGGCGTGTCGAAACGCGGCTGGATACCTTTGTCGGCCATCAGCGAATCGAACGGCACAGGCTGCTCTTCCAGCGACGACGCCATGATGTGCTCGTGCCCATGGGGCAACAGCACGAAGTCGCCCGGTCGGACATAGACAGGCGGCTCGCCGGCAACGCTCAGATGGAACGGTGTGCCCGAGCACATGCGGAACGGCGCACCCGACACGGCCGGCTTGCGGATCGCCCACGGCGCGCTCAACGTGAAACGGCCAGTGACGACGGCGTCCGCGCGCAAGTCGGCGAGGATGTCGCTCAGCAGGTCGGTTGCCATGGGTTTGTCTCCGTTGTTCGCACCGGGTTTGTGTGGGGTGGACCCGTATGCGTATATCGTCCCGGTTCGGGCGCGCCGATGCATCAGAAGCGCTGCTGGATGCCCGCCATCACGCCCAGCTGGTTTTGCCCGGTGCCGACCGATCCGCCTGCCGCCACAGCCGCCGCGCCGCGCGAACTGTTTTCCATGTAGCCCACCGACGTATACACCGTCGTGCGCTTCGACAGCAGATAGTTCACGCGGCCGACGAACAGCGTCGAGTCCGACGTTTCGCGCAACAGATAGCGCAGCACCTGTGCATCGAATGATAACGCTGCGCTCGCGTGATACGTCGCCCCGACGAAATAGATGTCCGACTGGCTATGCGCGGCCGCCGACGTATTGCGGCGAATCCAGCCGCCGCCGATCTTCGCCGGGCCGATATTCGCATACGCGTCGACGATCGTGCGCGTGTCGGTATAGGCGGGGTTCGACAGCGGCGCCGATGCGCCCGTGCCGCCGCGCATCACGTCGTACGACGCTGCCACGCCGAATTGCGCGGCGTCGTATGCAAGCATCATCGTGTACTGGCGGCACGCGACGGGGTCGCCTGCGACATTGCCCGCGCAATTGGTGGCCGACGGTCCGGCGGGCCCCGCTGCGTCGCGTCCTGTGCTGTAGGTGCCGCCGACGGTCAGGCCGCCGAACTTGCCGAGATAGCCGGCTGCGTTGTCGCTGCGGGCATTCGGCAGGTAGCTGTCGAAACTCGCCATCGAATGAATCGACGGGCCGATCACGTCGGCGTTCTGCAGCACATACATCGACATGTTCATCTGACGTCCGAGCGTCAGCGCGCCATAAGGCGAACTCACGCCGACGTTCGCCTGTCGGCCGAATAGCCGCCCGCCGTAATTCAGCGCGCCGCTATTGACGGCGAAGCCGTTCTCGAGAACGAAGAACGTCTTGTACCCGCCGCCGAGATCTTCGACGCCGCGCAAGCCGAACCGCGACGGCACCTCGCCCGTGAGCGTCGGCATGCCGACCACCGAGCCGCCGCCCGCAGCATTGTTGTAGTACTGCACGCCGGTATCGACGATGCCGTATAGCGTCACGCTGCTTTGCGCGTGGGCACTCGCGGCGCCGAGCGCTGCCGTCGCGCCGATGATGGCGAGCAGTGCGGTGGAGACAGTCGTTCTCGTTCGTGTGACTTTCATGTTCACCAAGCCTTTGATTGCAGCTCTGCTTATCGTTGTGGGTTTGGAGACTGTCGCAACGAACGGCCTCCCCAAAAGCGGCGTGCGTCGAACGGCTCCGGTATGGTTGCCGGTGCCGTCGCGTACGTTGCGCATCGCCCGTCGCAATAGCGCTGCATGCGAGTCGTATGCGTGGGGCGAATGGGGAAATTCTTGGTGACGCAAAAAACGCCGCCAAGGACCGTGGCTCTCTGAAAAGTAGCCGATCGTCTCATTGTCAAATGATGACGACCACCGGCGAAACGCGGCGTTTCAGGGACGAAACGGGGGAGAAAAGCGACCGGTAAAGGGGGCCGTTACAGGCTCGATCGGGACAGTTCGCTGGCGGCTGCCTTGACGCTCGCTTCGACGGTGGCGCGCAGGGATTCATCGTTCGAGAACGCGGTGTTCGGGCCGGCCACGCTCAATGCGGCGAGCACATTGCTGCGGCCATCCGTGACGGCTGCCGCGCACGAATCGATGCCCGCTTCGAGCCCCGAAAAGCTCCACGCGCATCCCGTCTCGCGCGCGATGGCGAGCGCAGCGTTCAGCGCTTGCCAGTCCGGCTGATCGGCGGCGTCCGCGGCAGGATGACGCGCGTACAGTTCGGCTAGCGCCGGCGCATCGAGCGCGGCCAGCATCGCGAGTCCGGGCGTTGCGCGGTGGGCCGGAATCCGGCTGCCCACGCGAATACGGCTGACGAGTGGCGTGTCTGGCGTCTCGCACAGCAGATAGATCAGATCAGTGCCTTCGAGCACGGCCAGATAGGCCGACAAGCCAGTTTTCGCGACCAGTCCGGGCAAGACCTGGCGCGCGCGCGACGTCAGATCTGCCGAGCCGAGCGCGCTCGCCGCCAGCGTCAGGAACGGCATGCCGAGCCGGTGCGCGCCGCCGGGTGGAACGGCTTCGATCAACCCGGCCGCTTTCAACGATTCGAGTAGCCGCATCACCGTGACGCGATTCACATTGATCTGGCGCGCGACGTCGCTCAGGTTCGCGGTCGAGCCGCCGTCGGCGATATAGCGCAACAGGCGGAACGCACGTTCGACGGGCGACGCCGACGCGTCGGCGGCGGCTGTGTCCGATGGTTTGGTCATCTTCTGGGTGGTCTGGTCAGTTCAGGTGATGCGTCAGAGGCTCATGGCAGCGCCACGGACCAGGCATCGTACCCGTAAACCCAGTCGGCATTGTCGCCCGCCTTCAGCCAGTTATTGCCGCGCGAACCGATCTGGATCCTGGCGGTGCGTTCCTGGCGCGCGCTTTCATAGCGCCTGAGCGCGGCGCCGAGGCCGCCGGCCTCGACGCCCGTCAGCGCGCGCGACAATACGACGGCGTCCTCGATCGCCATGCCCGCGCCTTGCGCCATGAACGGCATCATCGGATGACAGGCGTCGCCGAGCAGCGCCATGCGCGCACCCGTCCAGCAGGGCAACGGATCGCGAACATAGAGCGCCGACGCCAGCACGGTGTCGCAGGCGTCCAGCAGGGCGCGCGCTTGCGGATGGAAATTCGCATAGGCGCGGCGCAGCGCGTCGGCATTGCCGGGCGTGGTCCACGATTCATGTGTCCAGTCTGCCTGCGACGTGGTCGCGAAGATGAACACGTCCCGGCCGCGATTGAGCGGAAACGTGACGATCTGCAGATCATCCGTCGGTCCCCACCATTTGACGAACGCGCCGAGATCGCTGCCGCTCAGGCGTTCGGCGGGCACCACCGCGCGATACGACACGATGCCCGTGAACTGCGGATGTTCCTCGCCGAAGAGGAACTTGCGAACGCCGGAGTGGATGCCGTCAGCGCCGACCAGCAGGTCGAATGCGTGCATCGACCCGTCGGCGAACGTCACGCTGGCCTGGCCGTCCGCATCGGCGAAAGCGACGCTGCGTTTGCCCAGTTGCAGTTGGCCCGGCGCCAGCGCCTGCTCCAGCGCGGCCATGACGTCCGCACGGTGCATCGTCAGCTGCGGTGCGCCGTATTTGCGTTCTGCTTCGTCCGACATCGCGAGCCGCGAGGTTTCTTCGCCGGTATCCCACATCCGGCTGATGCGCGCATTCGGGCGCGCCGCCGTTTCCCGCAACTGCGCGCCGACGCCGAGCCCGTCGAGCGCCCGCACCGCGTTCGGCGTCAGGTTGATGTCCGCACCGACCCGGCCGAAACGCTCCGCCTGCTCGAACACGCTCACGTGATGCCCCGCTTTGTGGAGCGCTATTGCTGCCGCCAACCCGCCAATCCCGCCGCCGATGATCCCGATCTTCATGCTTTTCCTCAAACCAGATGTGCTGGTGATCTGTTCATTTATGAACATATAGAACAAAACTGAACGGAGATTGTGCGATCATTTATTTTTGATCGCAAGGGAAAAACGCATCCTGCGACACCCGGCAATCCGTCCCTGAAAAACGCACTGGAAGCGTGGACGAACGGCAACCTTTTTGGATTTTGTAGAGGTTGTCTGGCTTTCACGCGTCGCCAAGAATTCGCTCATCGCTGGAGCCTCGCCGGACAGGGCGGGCGGCGTTTCCGACATTCGAGGACACACAACATGCTGAGTCAGGAAAAGAACAGGCTACTCACCGAAGTGGGGCCGGGCACGCCGATGGGCGACTACCTGCGCCGGTATTGGCATCCCATCGCGGGCGTTGCCGAGTTCGACGACAAGTCCGTGCGTCCGATCCGCCTGTTCGGCGAAGACCTCGTGCTGTTCAAGGACCTGAGCGGCAATTTCGGTCTGGTGCAGCGTCGCTGTCCACATCGCAACGCCGATCTTGCGTTTGGCTTTGTCGAGCAATGCGGTTTGCGCTGTGCCTACCACGGCTGGGAATTCGATGCGAAAGGCCAATGCACGCATCAGCCGTACGAAGAGATCGTCGACACGCAGGCGCGCCTGCGTCAGAAGACCCGTGTCAAGGCCTACGAGGTGCGCGCAAAGGCGGGCATGGTGTGGGCGTACATGGGACCGTCGCCCGCGCCCGAGCTGCCGGACTGGGAACCGTTCAGCTACACGAACGGTTTTGCGCAGGTGGTGATGGCCGAGATTCCATGCAACTGGTTTCAATGCCAGGAAAATTCGATCGACCCGATCCATTTCGAGTGGACGCACAACAACTGGACTGAGCGGCAGCAGAACAGCCACTCCGAACACGTGCCGACACACCTCGAGACGAAGTACGAAGAGTTCGAGTTTGGCTTCGTCTACAAGCGGTTGCGCGCGCACGAAACCGAGCAGAACCCGATGTGGACCACGGGGCGCGTCACGCTGTGGCCGAACGCCTTTTATCTCGGACATCACTTCGAATGGCGTGTGCCGATCGACGATGAAAACACGCTGAGCGTGCTGTGGGTTTACAACAAGGTGCCGCAAGAGCAGGAGCCGTACGTCCAGCAGCACATACCGGCATGGTATGGACCGCTGCGCGACGAGAACGGCGAGTGGATCACCAGTCACGTCGCAAATCAGGACTTTGCGGCATGGGTCGGCCAGGGCGCGATCACTGACCGCACGCGCGAAACGCTTGGCGCAAGCGACCGCGGCATCGTGATGTTGCGCCGGCGATTCTTCGAGGAACTCGAAGCGGTCGCTGCGGGCGCGGCGCCAAAAGGCCTCATCACCGACAGCGCGCGCAATCACAACGTGTTTTTGCCCTCGGCGTGCCGCGACGAAATGATCAACGGCATGACGCGCGCCGAGCTGTCCGCGCATCCGTTACTCGGCGCGTATCTGCGCGATTTCATCGGTCAGTACGGACAGCCGGAGAGCGTGCGCGAGGCGTACGAAGCGGCTATCGGGCAGAAGGTGAATCGCGCGCAGTTCTTCTCGGTGCACGGCGCTCGGCAGGCTTCGACCGAAAGCGCGTGCGACGCCGTTCCTGTGGACGAAGCATCGTAACCACGCGTGCCGTCATTTCACCGAGAGTCTGCAACCATGCAACAGCCAACAGGCGGTGCAGCCGCCAATCGCGCGCAGACACGTATCGAAGCGCGGGTGCGCACGCTGCGCCACGAAGCGGAGCGTGTGCTGGGCATCGAACTCGTGCCGGCGGGTAATGGAAGCTTTCCGCGCTTCACGCCAGGCGCACATATCGATCTGCACCTTCCGGATGGCATCACGCGCAGCTACTCGCTCGTGAATTCGCCGGACGACGTGGACCGATACGTGATCGGCGTGCTCGCGGACGCGAATAGCCGCGGCGGCTCGCGGTACGTGCACGAGCAGCTGCGCTGCGGCGCGGTCATTACGATCGGCGCGCCGCGCAATAACTTCGCGCTGAATGAAAACGCCGCGTCGACCGTGCTGGTCGCGGGCGGCATCGGCATCACGCCGATGCTGTGCATGTATCGGCGCCTGCGTGAAGCCGGTCGCACGGTGCGTCTCGTGTACTGCGCGCGCGAGCGGTCGCAGGCCGCCTATCTGAATGAACTCGATACGTCCGACGGCAGCGTACATCTGCACTTCGACGCCGAACACGCTGGCCGCCCGTTCGATCTCGCCGCCTTTCTCGCGCAGCAGCCTGCCGATGTTCACGCCTACTGCTGCGGACCGAACGCGATGTTGAACGCGTTTGAATCCGAGTGTGCCGATGCGGGCCTCGTCAATGTGCACATCGAACGCTTCGCCGCGACGGCTCCCGTCGTCGACACACGGCAAGGCGATTACACCGTCGAACTCGCGAAAAGCGGCCGGCGTCTGGTCGTGCCAGCCGGCGCGGCATTGCTCGACGTGCTGCTCGAAGCGGGCGTCGATGTCGACCACAGCTGTCGCGAGGGTCTGTGCGGCGCGTGTGAAACGCGCGTGCTGGGGGGCTGTCCGGCGCATCGCGATTCCGTGCTCACACAGTCCGACAGGGACGCGAACACCGTGATGATGGTCTGTGTGTCCGGCGCGAAAAGCTCGACGCTGGTGCTCGATCTCGCGTGACCCGACCGTGCGGCTTCTGCGCGTTGCAGAAGCGCGAATGTTGGACTTGAAAACAGAAGCCGCTCGTCATCGAAGCGGTTCATTTCCTGATGGACCCCGCAATTTCCTTTTGAGGACACGATGGATCTCTCGAGCACTGTGAAACAGGTCGATGCGAACGCCGTTTCGCGCACTGGCGATCTGCATGACGCCGCGCTGATTTCGGCGCGCATCGAACGGCTGCCGTTCACGCGCTGGCATGCGCGCGTGCTGGGCGTGGTCGGTTTCGTTCATATGACCGATGCGTTCGATGCGCTGACGATCGCGTACGTGCTGCCCGTGCTGATCGGCTTGTGGCATCTGTCGCCAGGCGATGCCGCGTTGCTGGTGGCAGGCGGCTATGTCGGACAGACAGTGGGTGCGCTACTGTTCAGCGCCGCCGCCGAGCGTTTCGGCAGATTGCGCGTGCTGCGCTGGCTACTCGTGATCCTGGCGCTCGGCAGTCTCGCATCCGCGTATGCGCCGGGCTATGCCGTGTTCATCGCGTTGCGGCTCTTTCAGGGCATTGGGCTGGGTGGCGAGTCGCCCGTGTCGGCTACCTACATGAACGAACTGTGCCCGGCCAAAACTCGCGGACGCGTCATCTTCGTTCTTCAATCCACCTTCGCGGCGGGCAATCTGATTGCCGCTATCGCCGCACTGTGGCTGATTCCTGCCTATGGCTGGCAGGTGATGTTCCTCGTCGGCGCGTTGCCCATCGTGCTCGCTGCAATCCTGCCGCGTATGGCGCCCGAGTCGCCGCGCTGGCTGGCGATCAATGGCCGCGCTGACGAAGCGGAACGCATCGTCGCAACGATCGAGCAGTCCGTGCCGCGCGAGCAGTACGCATCGCTGCCCGCAGCGCAGGTCGTCGGCACGCCGGTCGATCAAAGGAAGGCGCCGTTTCGCGCGCTGTTCCAGCCAGGCTACGTCACGCGCACGCTGGTAGTGTGGTTGATGGCCTGCTGCGGCAGCCTGACAACGTATGGCATTCTCGTGTGGTTGCCTTCGCTTTACCGCACTGTCTATCATCTGCCGTTGAACGTCGCGCTGCGTTACGGCATGGTGAGCATGATCGCGACGCTGATCGGCACACTGGTGGGCGTCTTCGTGATCGACTGGCTCGGCCGCAAGAAGACCTTCGCGCTGGCGTTTCTCGGTGCGGCGCTGCCGATGCTCTATCTCGCGTTCAGTGGTACGCATGTGCCCGCTGCGCAGGTTTCGATGCTGGCGTCGCTCAGTGTCGCGCTGATCGCGATCGTCCAGTGCGGGATCTATGTCTACGCACCGGAGGTGTATCCGACGCGGATTCGCGCGCGAGGCGCGGGTGCGGCGTCAGCCGTGACGCGTGTGTCGTCGGTGATCGGGCCGATGATCATCGGCGCGTTGTTGACTTATCTGAATGTCGAAGCGGTGTTTGGCTATTTCGCTTTTGTGTCGCTGGCCGGCGCGATTGTGATCGGCGCGTTCGCCATGGAAACGCGCGGCAGAACGCTCGATGAAATCGCGGGCGAGACGACGGTGCGTTCGCATCGGCAATGAAGCCTTGCGCGTGGTGAGCGGGTCCAACGCTCGCCGCGCGTTCCTGATTCCATGTGAACCTCGACGGCAGAATGGCTAGGCATGCGGGACATGCGGTAACGATGGCGTCTCCAGCCGCAGTCCAGATAACGTGACCCGCAGACCACGAGGTTCGAGATTGCTTTGCATCTGGAGCGTGGCGTGATGGCGCTGCGCAATTTTTTGCGCGATCGCCAGCCCGAGACCGCTGCCTTGCTCCTTGGTCCCTGCACTGCGATAAAAGCGATCGAATACGCGTTCCCGTTCCCCGTCCGGTATGCCTGGGCCGCTGTCCGATACACAAAGGCTGATCGTCCCGGCTTCGCGCGCGAGAATGACATCGACCTTACCCCCGTGCGGCGTATAGCGGATCGCATTGTCGATCAGGTTGCTCAGCAACACTTCGATTCCAGCGGGCTCCACACTGGCCTTGTAGGTTTCATCCGCCTGCCCGCCTGAAGCGCATTCGAGGCCGAGATCAATCTGCTTTTCCTCCGCGAGCAGCGAGAAATCGGCGACGACCCGCTCGCACAACCGGCGCAGGCTCACCGACTGAAAACGTGCGCCTATCTGCGCTTCTTCGCGGGCGAGCGTGAGCAACTGTTGAACAAGATGGATGAGCCGGTTGAGGCGACCTTCGATGCGCTCAAAAGTCTGCTTGTTTCCAATCAGCGACCCGTCGCGTTCGGCGGACTGCAATTGAAGCTTGAGTGCGGCCAGAGGCGATCGCAATTCATGCGCAGCATCCGCGACAAACGTCCGTTGCGTTTGCGACGCTACGTCCAGTCGATGCAGCAGATCATTCAACGCATTGACGAGCGGTTTGATTTCGACGGGCGTACCTGCGTCGAGGTGCAGCGGTTCAAGCGAATCGAAAGAACGCGTAGTCAACGCGTGGGAGATTTCCGCTAGCGGCGCAAGTCCACGCCCGACGACGAAAAGAACGATCGCGATGATGACCGGAAAGAACAGTGCAAGCGGCGCCAGTATGCGTAAGGCGAGGCGAAGTGCGAGATCCTCGCGCACGGAAATGGGTTGCGCGATCTGTACGAAGCGAGAGCCCTGTTGAACGCCATATACCCGCCAGTGGTATTCGTCACGTTCGATTGTGCGCAGGCCGGCCGGGAAGCGTGCAAGATCGATTCCACCCAGCGATCTGTAGACGCTTCCGCCTGCCTGATCCCAGACCTCGATGAAAAGACGATCTTCCGACAAGCCTTCGAAATCAGGCTTGTTTTGCAGGACTGTTTCAGTGGTGCTGATGTTCGCTGGAAGCGATTCGGCGACCGTGCGAAGCTCGAAATCAAATAGCTCGCTGGCTTCTTCGCGCGCGGTGTGGAAGATGCCAAAGCCGGCTGTCAACGCGGAGACTGCGAGGCCTGCAATCAGCCATCCCAGCAGCCAACGTCGGATCGACGTCATTCGCATCGCTTGGGTCGGTAACCGACGCCACGCACCATCACGATCGGGTCAGCGCCGATTTTGCGCCGCAAACCATGGACATGCACTTCGATCGTGTCAACTTCTACCAGCAACAGGCGCATGATGCGATTTCTCCCGAATGACTGGATTGTCGCGGCCTATTGCTTATCAGAGGCTTAAGAAGAGGAACGTGGAAAGCGGAAAAAAGATAACAGGTTCGTAATCGTATCGACGGAGATGCGCAAGCGTGGCTCTGTACCCTTTCGATACCTACCGGTCGAAACCTGTTGCAACTTGCCGCGCGTCCAGGCGTCTCGTGACAAAGGGTGAGACGCCATCAGATCCTTTGATTTCCACTCATTCCCATGAACAAGCTCGCTTCCATCCGTATATTTGTGACGGTTGCCCAATGTCTGAGTTTTGCTGATGCCGCAAAGCAGTTAAGGGTGTCAAGTTCAGTCGTTACGCGCGGAGTCGCGATGCTTGAGAAAGATCTGGACGTTCGTCTCGTGAATCGGACGACGAGACACGTTTCGCTGACACCGGTGGGAAAGCAATATCTGGAATACGCCATCGATCTGATGAAGCTTCTGGAATCGATGGACGAGTGCGTTGCGGATGCGACTCAGCAACCGGCCGGCTGTCTGCGCATTTCTGCATCGGCGTCGTTTGCTTCGACCGATCTCCCGCATCTGCTCACCGGCTACAGAAGCCTTCAGCCGAGAATGAATTTCGAACTATCCGTTTTCGAGACCATGTCGGATATCGATCCAACCGGCTTCGACATCTGCTTCAACGCGGCACGGCGACTCAAGGACTCCTCGCTCATATGCAAGCCAATCGCGCAAACGCGTGACGTGATTGTCGCGAGTCCAACGTATCTCGAACGGAATGCCGCGCCGCGAACGCTTGCCGATCTGGCGTCGCACGACGTGCTGCTTGCGTCCGATGCGCCGAGCCGATACTGGGAGTTTCGCGATCGAAATGGAACACAGCGGGTCGTGGTCCGGCCAATCATGAATTTGCAGAGTCCACTGATGGTAAAGAATGCCGCGTGTGCCGGACTTGGTATCGCGCGGCTTCCGAGGTCTGTCGTGATGGACGAGTTGTCGGACGGAAGATTGCGGATGGTCCTTAACGATGCCGAGCTTTGCGAGAGTCAATGGACGGTTTGGCTTCTATATTCCAGCCATCGGCACATGCCAATCGTCCTCCGTGCCTTTATCGACTTTGTAGCGGAGTTCTACGAGAAGAAATCCGTCGGTACCGATCAAAGGCCGACGGGCAACCCTATGCAGATGCATCCTTCCGGTGGATTGGATCTGGTGTGGAGTGGGGTTTAGGAAGCCAGGTTAATTACGCACGTTCGCTTTGAAATTGGTGTCGTGCGTCACAGTGGAATGGGTGCAACAGAATTTCAGCAATATTGAATTGCTAGGGGAGTGGTATTTTAACGATCCTAGAGTGTGGCCTTCTTCTGTCGGGGGTTCGCTGTGCGGGACGTCGAGAGACGCCGGCGAAGGGCAGAAGACTGGTCAACATCTCAAGGAATCGATGAAATGAAGAAACTCGTGATCGCCGGTGCGGCGCTCGGCTGTGTTGCCGTCCCAATGGCGGCGATGGCGCAAACCAGCGTAACGTTGTATGGCCTGATCGACGAAGGTTTGAACTATACGAATAACACAGGCGGACATTCGGCAGTTCAGATGCAGAGCGGCTTTGCGCAGGGAAGCCGGTGGGGACTGCGCGGCTCCGAGGATCTTGGCGGCGGAATGAAGGCGGTTTTCGCGCTGGAAAACGGCTTTGACGTGAACTCCGGCAAACTCGGGCAGTCGGGGCGCATGTTCGGCCGCCAGGCCTACGTGGGTGTGAATTCAGAGCGGTTTGGGGCGGTCACTCTCGGGCGTCAGTACGACTCCGTCGTTGACTACCTTGCGCCATTGACTGCGAACGGTAACTGGGCTGGCTATCTGCTTTCGCACCCGTATGACAACGACAACACCGATAACTCATTCCGGCTGAACAACACTGTGAAGTACACGAGTCCTGTTCTCGGCGGCTTTACATTCGGCGGTCTTTACGGGTTCAGCAACCAGCCGGGCGGCTTTGCGAACAATCGATCCTATAGCCTCGGTGCGCAGTACGTGGGAGGCCCGGTGGCAATCGCCGCGGCCTATATGCAAATAAACAACCCGGGCGGAAACGCCGGCGGCTCGCTTGCGACGGACGATACGGACTTCTTCGCCGGTCGGCAACAGGTGTGGGGCGCTGGCATCAACTACACGCTTGGATCCGCGATACTGGGCTTCGTTTACAGCCATACGAGCCTGAACGATGCGACGGGATCGGTCTACACAGGGAATTTCGCGAACACGGCGACCAGTCTGAAGTTCGATAACTTCGAGGTCAACGCGAAGTATCAACTCGTGAAGAATGCCTTTGTGGGCGCTATGTACAGCTACACGCTGGGTCATTTCGACAGTACGGCCGGCAATTCGAAACCCAAATGGCACCAGGTCGGCTTGATGGCAGACTACAACCTGTCACCGCGCACAGATGTGTATGTTCAAGGGATGTATCAACACGCGAGCGGTGGAACCGGTGCAGCAGCACCTCTCAATACGGCATTCATCACGGGTACGGATGCTCCGTCTTCGACGGCCAACCAGTTTGCCGCGCGAGTAGGTATTCGGCACCTGTTCTGAGTATTCCGCTTTCTTTATTGTGCGAAGCGCGACGGGCGTAATTCCCGTCGCGGTAAGGACGATCTCTTCGCTCACACGGGGTCAGTCAGAGGCAGCGCTCCGGGCTGTCACGTTCCCGGTTGAGGATGCGGTGTCGCTAGCGGAATGATGATGCTGGATCGCATACAGTTCCTTGTTTCGTGCGATGGTTTCGGCGGAAGGCGGATAGTCGTTTTTCGGAACAGGCAGTAACCCATCGGCTTGCGCTTCGACAAGTTGTGCATGCACTTCTGCGCGTGTGACGCTATGCGACGGTGTTTGTGCAAAGGCATTTGCACCGAATGCAAGACCGAGTACGGTGACCGCGAACAAGGTTGGCAACTTCATGATGACCCTCCTGGTAATTGAGGAAAGTGGTTGTTTCCACTAAGGTCATTCTAGTGAGCCGAGTTATCGCAGTACTGACTATTTAATTACGAATTCGTCATCATTATATTGACGGGTTCGGGGAGAAAAGAAGTACAGCGTTGGTCAAATCAGGTGTTGAAGATAGGGAACCGGGAAAACCTGAAATCCGATCAGCAATGGTCTATTGCTGATACACGTTGCTTCGATATGGATCGTGATTTTCATTCTCATAATTTCGGCAAAACGAAAGCGAAAAGTCATCTCGACGACGTATTAAACGAGCACATTACCTTGCTGAAATAACTCGTAATTCAAACCATTCAGCGAGGTGGAGATGAGTCGTCTTATTAGACAGGTAGGCGCAGGTATTCTGGCGGGAGCAATTGCGGTTCCGATGGCCGTCCATGCCGGCGATGACAAGGACCATGGTCACGATCACGAGCGACGTGACACCGAGGTGCGACGTGTTTTGCTGATCAGTGTGGACGGTCTTCATGAGCAGGACGTGGCGCGCTGCATCGCCGCTAACACCTGTCCGAATATGGCTTTGCTGGCGAAATCCGGCGTAACGTATTCCAACGCTTATACCCCCGGTCTCTCTGATTCGTTTCCCGGTCTGGCGGCACTGGTGACGGGCGGCTCGCCGAAATCGGCGGGGCTGTTCTATGACGTTTCGTACGATCGCACGCTTTATGCGCCATCAGACCCGACTTGCCAGGGCAAGCAGGGTTGGAATGTCGTATTCGACGAAACGACGGGAATAGACGCAGAGAATGGCGGAGCGCTGACGCACCTCAATGGAGGCGGCGATTTCAATCCGCAAGCGATTCCACACGCAAAGACAAATGGCGTGTGCGTGCCTGTCTATCCGCACAACTATGTGAAGACCAACACGATCTTCGAGGCCGTCAAGCAGCAATTCCATGGTGCCCGTACGGCGTGGGCCGACAAGCATGCGTGGGGATATGACTGGCTAAATGGTCCGTCAGGCAAGGGCGTCGATGATCTGTCGCGTACCGAGATCAACTCGATAGATCCGGCGACGGGCAAGGACTACACCGACGTCTACACGCATACTGAGCAGTTCGATAACCTGCACGTTCAGACCATCATCAATGAGATCGACGGCAAGGACTCGACGGGCAAGCAAAGCGCCGCTGTGCCGACATTGTTCGGCACGAACTTTCAGACATTGAGTGTGGCGCAGAAAGCGCCCGTCGCGTCTGGCGGCGGCTATCTTGACGCGAGCTTTACGCCGGGCAAGCAGGTCGCGGATGCGATCAGCTATGTTGACGATGCACTCGGAAAGATGGTTGCCGAACTGAAGTCGAAAGATCTCGCGAAGTCGACAATGGTGGTCGTAACGGCCAAGCACGGCCAGTCCCCAAGCGACCACAACAAACTGGTCAAGAATGGTGACACGCTGGTGAACCTGCTCGAGGCGCATAGCTACCTCGATCCGAACGGCCACTTTGGGCAAAATAGCACGACGACGGGCAGCCTGAATGATGGTACGGGTCTGGTTGGCACCGGCTTTGCGCAAACCGACGATGTCGGTCTCATCTGGCTGCGGGATCAGAGCCAGGTTAACGACGTTGTGGCGACGCTGAAAGCCAATCTCGGTTGCAACGCGCCAGGAATCTGCGCAGACGGGCCGCAGGCGTACATTCTTTCGGGGCCCCGGCTGGCGGCACTATTCGGTGACCCGGCAAGCGGACGCACGCCCGATATCATCGTGCAACCCAATCCTGGTGTTATCTACACATCGAGCAAAGCAAAAGACGAGGAGCATGGCGGAAATGCGCCGGACGACAGCCATCTGGGTCTGATCGTCTCGTATCCCGATGGACATCATCGTGAGAGACATGTCGATCGCCGCGTAAGCACCACGCAGGTTGCGCCCACTATCTTGCGGGCACTCGGCCTGGACCCGGATTCGCTGCTCTCCGTTCGTGCAGAAGGGACGCGGGCGTTGCCGGGGTTGGGCGAGGACGACTGATGCGGATGGCTGCTGTATTTCGGCGGTTCATTGCACGCAATTGAAGGCCACATATCTCCCATGTGCGCTTTAATTTAGCGGGCATCGGTTCGGTAAAGAGAATAGGGGCCGCCCGTGAGGGTGGCCCCGGTCGCTTGTGCCAGATGAAAAGCTGCGCGACGCGCGATCCGACTCGGTCGAAACGGTGTTCTCTTCAATCGGCCGCGTTACACCTTCCTGATCTTCCAAATAACATCAAGGGCACGATTGACTTCCTTATTGATGCGCCTACAATGGATTTTGCTGCATCGCAACATTGAGCCTTTGGCCCTCGGCGCGTGCCTTTGCAGTCGTCCGCAAAATCTTCCGCACTCGCCGTCTCCCTTTCTGGAGCAGGTATGAGCACACGTATTCCCCAGCAGTTGATCGACGCACAGGCCGCCAGTACCCGTCAGCTATTTTCATTTTCGAGCAAGGCTTTCGAAGGACTCGAAAACCTGACCGTGTTGAATTTGCAGGTATTCAAGGCGACGCTCGCCGAGAATCAGGCATTGGCCATGAAGGCTGTGACGGCGAGGCCGGGCGAACTGGTCGCACTGTCCGCGAGTCTCGTGAAGCCGACAGCGGAAAAGTTCGCGGCGTACAGTCGGCATGTGCGCGAAATCCTGTCGGAGGTTCAGGGAGGATTTTCGACAACGCTACAGTCTCAAGTTCAGCAACATCAGCGCGACGCGAAAGTCTTTGTCGAGAACCTCACAAAGCACGCTGCCACTGGAAACGACGTTGTGTTGACAGGTTAGAGACTGGCGGACTGGTTCGGCGGGTCGTCACCATGGCGACGCCGATTCCAGGACAGATGTGTGGAAGCACGTCCACGGGGAAAAAAATGAAAAGCACAATGAAGCGGGAGAGCGTCACGAAAATGCGTATCGACGTGGCATTCGAACTCGAACTTGCCGTGGGCGCGTCGTATATCGCCAGTATGTTGCATGCGACATCCCGCAACTCCTGTATTGATGAACTGGCACTTGGCTTTGTTCGCCAGCACGGCAGCGGGGACCTGAAAGGCTTTCTTCTGGCGCTAGCGGGAAAGCTACACGCGCGTGGAAATAACGAGGGCGCATCGGCTGTCCGGAAGTATGCCGACGCACGGCCGGACACCATGAGCAGTGGTCGTAGTTGCTCGCGCGAATTCCTCGATGCGTCGCAAGCAACAGCGATATAACGCGCAAGTGAGCGTCGCGAAATCCTGCTGGCCCGCGTACCGTCGTTGCTGACTGAAGACACCATGCGCAGCCACGACTTGTAGACCTCGCCGGCAATCGCGTATTTCGCCGATAGGCTCATTTCGACCACCCCATCTCTCCGCGCAAACGTGCCCGTTACCACGTTGCATCCCGAACGTCGCCTTATCAGGTGCCTGGATGTGCGACGGCGGCACGGAAATACAACTTCTTGGCGAGGCGATGTTGCCGCAACCCACTCAATCCGGCAAGCGCTAAACGACAGACCTTTCCCGTGCAGGATCTGATTGCAAGTGAACGAGACCCGCTGAAGGCGGGTTTATTTTGCCCGTATGCAATGCGCGACCGCCGACCGATAAGAGCATCATGAATAATTTCAACCCGTTTCTATTCGCGCAAGATCTTACGCTTGCGCTTCTTGTGCGCGGACCCGTAGAGGCGACTACAGGCTTTTTTTGCGGAATGATGCCCGACTACGTTGCGGCTGGGCCCGAGCCGTCTCACTGCGATGAGCAATGCGCAGATTCTTCCGCAATGCCATCTCTGACGAGTACGCCGGGTGAGTCCATGTGGCTGCAAAAGACGTTTCGGGGAAAGGAGGGAGCGCGAAACTACAAGGTCTATATTCCGGCCTCGTACGGACGTGAACCACTCCCGATGATCGTCATGCTTCATGGCGCCAACCAGGATCCTGACGATTTCGCCGCTGGCACAAGGATGAATGTGCTGGCCGAGGAGGCGCAATACATCGTCGTGTATCCGGAGCAACCGCAAAGCGCCAATGCCGCCCGATGCTGGAACTGGTTCAGGCCGGGCGATCAGATTCGCGAGTCCGGGGAAGCGGCGCTCATTGCCGATCTCACTCGCGAGGTGATGTCCACGTATAACGCGGACTCCACCCGCATTTACGTCGCAGGCATGTCGGCCGGGGGCGCGATGGCAGTCAATCTTGCCGTCACTTACGCCGATCTTTTCGCAGCCGCCGGGATTCACTCCGGGCTACCGTATGGGATTGCCGATGACGCATTCTCCGCGATGTCTGTGATGAATCACGGGGCGAGCGATTCTCAATTTGAACTGGTTCCGAGAGAACCGGGGCAACGCGGCTATACACCTCTGATCGCTTTTCACGGCGATGGGGATAGTGTCGTGCATCCCCGCAATTGTGACGAGTTGATTCGGATGAACTGCATTTTCGCGCTCTCATCGGAAACTGCGCCTCGTCAGTCGGAGACGGTTGCGCCAGAGGCGAGTGGAATCTATGGGCACACGCGCCATCTTTCATGCGATGACGCGGGCGAGGTCATCGGAGAGCAATGGATTATTCATGGTCTCGACCATGCGTGGTCCGGCGGCGATAGCACGGGAAGCTACACCGACTCTAATGGCCCGGATGCATCTCGGGAAATGCTTCGCTTCTTTGCTTCGGTCAAGTTGGTGACGCGTGCGGACCGGGAAGTCTCTGCCTGATTGGAATGGTCGCAAGCGCGATGGCTTATTGGGTTTTGAGGTATGGGGCTTGCGGTTAGCTGGACGCGGGGTCGCACCTTCCGGTGCTAACGACCGCTCCGTGCTAAGGAGACGAACATGCGAGGCTCGACGAAAGGAATTTTGGTTTCAGCGCTGCTTATCGGTATTTCAGGAAGTGTCTATGCGCAAGGCGCGGGTGGCGGAGGTGCCGCGGGCGGGCAGGGCGGCACGGGTATGAGCAAGCCGAACGCAGGGGGCTCGACCGACACTGTGTCGGGTGCTTCAGGGGCGAATACCATGGCACCCGCCGGCACCACGTCGCACAAGAAGATGCACAAAAAATCGAACGCCGGGATGGCGGCATCGGCTCCCGCGCCGGGGTCCGGCGGCAACTGAGCGATAAGGTTCAGTGAACTGGTGGTCGGCGTCGATGTCAGCGGCGGCTGTTAACCCGACACGAGTTCACATTTGCGCGCTGTCGCGCACGCCTTGCGCTGCGCGGCTTCCCGGGCTTCGGCCGCCGCAACGACACTAAAAACGGTGCCAGTACACGTAGTTTATTTTGCAATGCACCATCGACGGGTGTACTATAGGGTTAATACCTAGGCAGTAACCCTTAATGGAGCTTGCAATGAACTACGCTACCGCTACCTCGACGGCTACCAAAGGCGGCTTCTTCGCCCGTGTGCGTGAATTTTTCGCTGACGCGTGGCGTACCCATCTGGAAGTGTGCGAAATCCTCGCCGAATCGCATCGCCGTCCGCGCTAAGACTTATCGCTTGACCTCGGGCAAGCGCGGTTCAGGCGGGGCGCTGCGAGGCTGCGAGCGCGCATTTCGCCCGGCTCGCGTTCCCGCTGCAGCACACATATCGGCCAGCGCCACGTCCTCGCAATATGCGATCGGCGGGATGCCGCCACTGCGACGCGCGCGTAGCTTGGGTGTGTTCGCACCATTCATCGACGTCGCCACACCGCAGTCCTCACAGACGTGCTGTGCGACTAGCCAATTGCTGCGTCCCAAGCCCGAGGCGCCCGCTTCCTGCCTGCGAAGCGACTGCCACTACTGACTGGTCTTGACACCGTCGACACCATCAACGGGTGTCATGCCTGGCATATCCGTTGTGCTCATGTTCGCCTTGCGCGAGATATCGCCGGGGTCCCGGTTCCAGGGGCTGGACACGGGCTCGCTGTGATACGTCATCCCTGCCGTTGCCGCACCGTGAGCACCGCCGCTACCGTTGCCGCCATTGCCGTTCCCTCCAGCCTGCGCGAACGTTGCAGCGCATCCGCAAAGTGCGGCGACAAAAGCGTGCACCAACCAAACCTTCCGCGTTGCGTTCTTCATGGCATGACTCCTGGGCGTGCCAGCGCACGATCCCGTGTCGCTGGATTCAATGTGCCGCTGAACAGGATGCTTGCATAGCGGCGAAGTGCAAGCGCTCGATACCTGTCGCTTTCGATCCTCGCTGTACCCCGGAGGCGACTGAACGCCGCCTGGCTGCGCGATGGGTACGCCGTTGGTCTGTCGCGGGTATCGTTCTGACTTCGTATACGGGGTGCAAGGTGCGGCGGATGCAAAACGACAACCTATCCCGGCACGGGCGGCTCAAGTCTCGACGTGGCCGTGCGTTTCATCCTCGACTACAGTCGTATTGGCTATCCGGTCGTGCAAGGTCTGCTTCCGGTCGTTGAACAGAACCCACAGAAATCCGGCACCGCAAGTCGCGAAGGTCAGCAGATAGCCGAGTGTGCGCAGACCGGCTTGTCGCACGGTCATCGGGCGTCCCGTATCGGCATCCACTATCCGCAGATGCAACGCGCGTTTGCCGGGTGACGTGCCCCATACAGCCCACATTACGCCCGTCATCAGGATGGGAATGCATTGCCCGATCGCTAGCCATAAAAGGATGGTCGCAGCGTAGGACTCGGGTGCCACCAGGATATCCTCCGTCGAAGGCCCGAGCGGTACGAGCAGCACGACGGCAGTCCACCAGATCGAATCGATAGTCAGTGCTGTCGCGCGTCGCGAGTAGGAGGCGTATCGCATCGGAAAGTCGTGTCGGGTGGAAGTCGGGCTCGATATGCAAAGACGGTCGAGGCTGTTCGGCAGTATGCCGGAGTGCGCAATACCTCTGCTGTCGCGGACATAGCCTCATCTGTGTCCGCGCAATTGAAGCAGCGATATTCAGGTTGGTCGTAGAATAGGCACGTCAAGTGCTCAACTGCTCGACGAATCGGCGCGGCAGGGTATCCAGTCAAATTCGCGCCCAGACGCCAGAGTCGACAAGCCGGATCGTCGTACCAGCCGTGCGACTGCATCCGGCGGCCATCAGGAGGATGTCATGGCAGCGCGTTCAATCGCATCTCTCACGCTTTCCTTCGGGCTGGTCTCGATTCCGGTGAAACTGTATTCGGCGACCGAGAGTGCATCGGGAGTCGGCTTCAATCTGCTCACGCCAGAGGGCGGTCGGGTGAAGCAACAGTATATTTCCGAGGCCACGGGCGAGGTCGTCGCGCGGGTGGATATGAAGAAGGGGTACGAGTTCGAGAAGGGCCAGTTCGTCGTCTTCGCTCCGGAAGAGCTCAAAGCGCTGGAAGAAGGTGCGTCGCACGTCGTAGAGATTGTCTCTTTCGTCCCGGAAAAGTCAGTCGATCCGCTCTACTTCGATAAGGCCTACTTCATCGCGCCCGACAAGCGCGGCGGCAAGCCATACAGCCTTCTGCAGCAGGCGATGCGAGAATGCGAACGCTGTGCATTGGCCAAATGGTCGAACAAGGGGAAGACCCGTATCGTTCAAATACGGCCGGCCGATGAGGGTATGGTTTTTCAGCAGTTGTTGTTCGCGGACGAAGTGCGCGGACTGGCCGATTTGCACATCGAGCAGGTAGCCGTGACTGAAGCAGAATTGCAGCTCGCGCTGCAGATCATCTACCAGGTTTCAGAGGACGCGTACGACCCGTCGGCATACGAAGATGAAGAAAAGAAGCGGATTCTGGAAGCGATAGACCGCAAGATTGCCGGTAAGCAGATCGTGTCGCCAGGGGTCCCTGAAGAGGATTCGGGTGGTCAGGTAATCGACCTCATGGAAGCGCTTCGGGCAAGCCTCAGCACCAACAAGACCAGGAGAGCCGGGGCAGCGAAGACGCCTGCGTCAAAGAAAGCGACGCCTGATGATGTCGCGGTGCTTGCGAGCAAACCCCGCCGGCCCGCCAGGCGGGCCGCAACCACGCCTGAAGTCAAAGAAGCGCCGCCGGCAAAGGTTCGAGCTCGAAAGTGAGTCGACGCAATCAATCACACGATTACTCGCTGCGGAGCCTTCAATCGTTACTCGGCGTTTCGCGGCGAGTGCTTTCCGGACTGATAGCAGCCGGATTCGTGGAGCCCTCTCGCGGTCGGCGCAACGAATTGCGATTTACGTTTCAGGACGTCGTGGTGTTGCGCACGGCATTTCAGTTGCAAGCGGCGAACATCACGACCCGCAAGATTTTGCGCGCGCTTGCCAGGCTGAAGGCCGATCTTCCGGAAGAACTCCCGCTTTCTGGCATTCGTATCACGGCCATCGGCGACACCATTGCAGTCAAGACGGGGCAATCCCAATGGGACGCGACGTCAGGGCAACATCTGCTCGATTTCGAGGTCGCCCCGCTCGGCGGCGACGTCGCGTTTCTGGACACTACGCCCCGCACGCAGCGAAGCAAACAGCAACAAGCCGAGGAGTGGTTCGCTCTGGCAGAGCAGCTCGCCAGTTCAGATGTCGTCGGCGCGGAGCAGGCGTACCGCAAGGTACTCGAGCTGGCCGACGCACCGCACTACCACGCCTACACCAATCTCGGTGTGCTGCTCTGCGAGACCGAAACGCGCTGTGAAGAAGCGCTTTCCGTATTCGAGCGGGCGCTGGAGGATTTTCCAGACGACGCGCTGCTGCATTTCAACCGCGCTGTCGCTCTGGAAGAGCTAAAACGCTACGGACCGGCGATGGCGGCGTATGAGCGATGTCTCCAGCTCGACCCCACCCATGCCGACGCGCATTTCAACCTTGCCCGTTTAAGCGAGATCCGCGGCGATAAGCAGGGGTTGCTGCGGCATCTCAGCGCGTACCGCAGGCTCATCGGTTGACCTTGCGTCCGCCACTACAGATTGCTGGGCCGTTCTTCTACCGCATCCCGCGTGGCGTTCCAGTAAGGCTGCTGACGGTAGTATTCGTGCACGGACGAACCCCATTGCGGGTCTGCCATCGAGGGCCAGTGGTCCTTGTCGAACCCAGGCGAGTTTTTGATTTCGTCTGCCATCAGGTTCACGAGGAAGACTTTTTCATCGACATTCATCGTCAGCGCACTCCATGGGATGGCATGAAGCGTCGTTCCCATGCCGAGAAAGCCGCCTTCCGACAGCACGGCATAGGCAATCCGCCCGCCGCGAACGTCGAGCATGATGTCGGAAATTTTGCCGACATGCTCGCCGTCGGCCGTGACGACTCTGGTTCCATCCAGGGTGGATGCCGCCATCACGTCAGGCCCGGGGCCGTCGCCGACGCCAATGCCGACAATACCCGCACCCTGGTCTGCCGATTGTGACTGGGACTGGGACTGCGACTGCGTGTTGGGGTCGAGTGGGGTCATGATTGTGCGCTCCTGATGGGTAGACTCGCTATCACGCAACGCGCATGCCCGGCAGGATGGTGGGGATCAATCGGACGGAAACACGGACGGCTCAATGGGCCGCTAATGCAGCGCTATAAGCGCCGGCGGGAAAGTGAAACGGAAACGGCTGCGCGACTTACCGCGGGTCGCGGTAAGTCGCCCGTGGCAGGGTGCCGTCAGTTAGCTACGCTTTCCTTTGAGGGTGAAGGGCGCCAACAGCGACTCGATATCCAGTTGATGCCCTTGAAGAAGCAGCAATCGCGCATGGAGCACCGTATTTTCAAGGACGAGCTTCGCGGTGCTCAGCAAATACAACGCATGAATATCGGAGACCGACATGCCCGTCTCCACGTTATGGTGACGCTCAACGAGCGAACTGACAATGAGGCGCCGGAGTTCTTGCTCTCCAAACGGCAGGTCCGCATAGTCGATGGGATCTTCTGCTTCAACTTCTCTAAGCATGTCGACAAGCGTTTCGGTGCTCACTTCCATGAGTCCTCCCCGGGACGAAGGTCAAAGTCAGCGTGGCCAACAAACGTCATCCTGCGCCTACAGACTACTCATTCAATTTGATGTAGTCCAGCGGTGGACGACCGATTCCTCACATATCGCGTTTCGCGATTTCCATTCGCTAATCGCTTCGTAGACCGCTTTTCTGCGTGCCTCTATGATCGTTTGACCTCATCTGGAGAGAGGCGATGAACCATCCCATGACCCATCCTGTTTCCTCCTGTCGGCGCTGATCCAGCGCGGCGCCCGTCCGCACGCGGCGCCCATTGCCGGCGGGCACACAGTCAACTCGAACATCGCGATCCCATCCAGGCGTGACCTAACACGCCGGTATTCGCACGCGCCCGAAACCGAACCATCCCATTGTTGAGAGTAGAGCATGAGTCAATTCTTGTCCGCATTACGGCGTGTATTCTTTGCGAGGAACAAACGCGCAATCCACGCCATCCTCTTTGCGTTCGCGTTCAATGTCGCTTCCGCCTTTGCCGCCGACACACCGACACTCAAGATCGGCACGGCAACCAGCCCGCAAATCGAAGCGTTGAAAGTTGCGGCTCAGGAAGCGAAACAGCAAGGGCTCGACGTCAAGATCATCGAATTCACGGACTGGAATACGCCAAACGCCGCACTCGCCAACAAGGACATCGACGTCAACTATTTCCAGCACATTCCCTTCCTCGAAAACGCAAAGAAGCAGGGCGGCTACGACTTCGTGGCGATCGCGCCCGGCACGATCATGAAGATTGGTTTGTATTCGAAGAAGGTCAAGCGCTTTGAAGATCTCAAAGATGGTGCGACGGTTGCGATTGCGAACGACCCTGTCAACGGTGGTCGCGGACTGTTGCTGCTGCAACGCGCCGGGCTCATCAAGCTGAAGCCGGGTGTCGACTATCGCGCGACCACCCTGGATATCGTCGATAACCCGAAGCATCTGAAGATCGTCGCGCTCGAAGCGTCGCAGTTGGCGCGTTCGCTCGACGACGTCGACCTCGCGCAGGGCTATCCGAGCTTCATCAAGCTCGCGGGCACGACGGACCCAAACAGCGCATTGCTGTTCGATGGCCTCGAAAACAAGAACTTCGCCATTCAATGGGTGGTGCGTCCGGAAAGCGTCAACGACCCTCGCATCCGCAAGTTCATTTCGATCTATCAGCATTCGCCCGCCGTGCGCGCAGCGCTCGACAAGGCGTTCGGCGATCTGTACGCCGTAGCCTGGTGATGCGACGTTCAGTGCGGGCCGCGCAGGCCTGCCCGATGCACTCGCGCAAACGAGCCGCCTGAAAAGGAATCGACGACATGACCCATCTGCTCGACGTAGCGCATTTCATCGAAGAGGGCCCGGCGCTCGCCATCAAGCCGGCGCCCAGGGACGACACTGCGCCCGCCGTCGTATTCGACGATGCCAGCAAGGTATTTTCCACGGCAAACGGCGAACATGCCGTCGCGTTAGCGAACGTGCGACTGGATGTTCGCCGTGGCGAGATATTCGGCATCATCGGCCGCAGCGGCGCGGGTAAATCGACGTTGCTGCGCCTCGTCAATGGACTCGAAAAGCCGACGTCGGGCGCGGTGCGGGTGAACGGCGTGAGTGTCGGCGAACTCGACGAGCGCGGGCTCGTCACGTTGCGGCGGCGCATCGGCATGGTGTTCCAGCACTTCAATCTGCTGTCGGCGAAAACGGTGCACGACAACATCGCGTTGCCGCTCAGGATCGCGGGCGTGCCCAAAGCCGCCATCGAGAAGAAGGTCTCGGCCCTGCTCGAACTCGTCGGCTTGTCGGCCAAGCGCAATGCGTATCCGGCGAGCCTTTCGGGCGGGCAAAAGCAGCGCGTCGGCATTGCACGCGCGCTGGTGCACGATCCCGACATTCTGCTGTGCGATGAAGCGACCTCCGCGCTCGATCCGGAAACGACGCAGTCGATTCTCGCGCTGCTACGCGATATCAACCGGCGTCTCGGCCTCACGATCGTTCTCATCACGCACGAAATGGCGGTAATACGCGAAGTGTGCGATACCGTCGCCGTGATCGAACAGGGTGGGGTAGTCGAAACGGGCGCTGTGTGGCGCGTGTTCGGCGCGCCACAGCACGATGCGACACGCGCACTGTTGCGCACGCTGGTGCACGATCTCCCCGACGATCTCGCCGCCCGCCTCAAGCCCGCGAGCGCTGATGCCTTACCACGCGATGCCACCGATGTTCTGCTCGACGTGCGCTACACGGGCGCCAATGGGCACGACCCGGATATTGCGGCACTGAGCGCGGCATTGGCCGTGGATGGCGGCCGCGTGAGCTTCGTGCACGGCGGCATCGATCGAATCCAGGGTCATGCGCAGGGTCGTCTCGTGGTGGCGGCGCAATTATCTGGAGCCGAGCCCGAGCGCGAGGCAGGCGCGCTCGCGAGCCGTATCGCCGCGCTGATCGAGCGTGCTCGGCGACACGCGGATCACGTGGAGGTACTCGGTTATGTCTGAACTCTGGCTCTCGGAACTGACGGGCGCGATCCGCGACACGTTGCTGATGGTCGGCATTTCAGCGTTCGTCGCGCTGTTGGTCGGCATTCCGCTCGCGCTGGTGCTGGTCACGACCACGCGCGGCGGCATCTACGAACGGCGCGCGGTGAATTCGACACTCGGCGCGCTGGTGAACGCATTTCGCTCGACGCCCTTCATCATTCTGCTCGTCGCGCTGTTGCCGCTTACGCGCGTTCTGGTCGGCACGACGATCGGCGTATGGGCCGCGATCGTGCCGCTTTCCATCGCGGCGATTCCGTTCTTTGCGCGCGTCGCAGAAGTGAGCCTGCGCGAGGTGGATCGCGGTCTCATCGAAGCAGCACAGGCGATGGGCGCGCAGCGCCGACACATTATCTGGCACGTGCTGCTGCCCGAAGCACTGCCCGGCATTCTGGGCGGATTCACGATCACGATAGTCGCGATGATCGGCTCGTCGGCGATGGCGGGCGCCGTTGGCGCGGGCGGACTCGGCGATCTGGCGATCCGCTATGGCTACCAGCGCTTCGACACGACCGTGATGGTGACGGTCATCGTGTTGCTGATCGCGATCGTCACGGCCGTGCAGTTCGCGGGCGACCGCCTGGTTCGCCGGCTTGCGCAACGCGCGTGAAGATCGGAGTGGTCTAACGTGCGACGCGAATCGGCGGTGAATAAGAGCTAACCGTCGTATCGCCACTCCGACCTGTTTGCGACGTGCCTTTCGGGTCGCCACCAAAGCCTGCATCGTCCGTGGCAGCCGACTGATTCTGGCTGCGCTGGCTGTCGACAACGGGCGCCGCACTAACCGGATCTCGAGGGAGTGGTTGACTGGCCTGCGCGTACGCAGACAGCGGGGTGGCGATGATTGCCGCGATTGCGAGTGCTTGAACTGTCGATTTCATGATTGAGTTGTGGCGTTGGAGAGAGGGACACGATTGCCCACTGCATGAGCGCAAGTGTAGGAAGCGACACCTGAGCGATAAAGATGCACGCGCCGACATCAGTGTTCGGATGAAGTGAAAAATCGTCGCGATTGACTGCTTCGGTTGCGGCGATCAGGTGCTGGCCACCAGCTCGGTCTCTTCCGAATAGGCCAGGTCGCCAGGACGTGCGGATTGCGTTGCGATCACATGGTCGTCACGCGTCTTCCCGATCGGCGGCCGGGTTCGGGCGAAGGCAAGCGGCGACTGTTCGCAAATCTCCGCCACCCATTCGACAAACACCCGAACCTTCGGGGCGAGATGCCGGTTGTGCGGATAGACGGCAGACAGAGGCATAGGGCGCACTTTCCACGGCGCGAGTATTTCCTTGAGCTCGCCCGATTCGATATGCGACGCCAGCATGAATAACGGCGCCTGAATGATGCCGGCACCGTTGACGCCGCACATGACGTAGGCGTCCGCATCGTTGACGGCGAGGCCGCCATCCATTTTCATGTCCCTGCTTTCGCCATTCACATCGAAGTTCAAACCCATGGTTCGCCCGGTACGGCTCGAAAAATAGTGCACCGCGACGTGTTGCTCGAGATCTTCGAGTGAGCGAGGTTCGCCATAGCGAGCGAGGTAGGCGGGACTGGCGGCCGTGATCGTCGACAAGGCGCCGAGCCGGCGTGCGACCAGTGTGGAATCGTCCAGATTGCCGACACGCAGCGCACAGTCGACCCCTTCCTGAATCAGGTCCACGTGCCTGTCGCCGAAGCCCAGCATGAGTTCGACGTGCGGGTGCCGCGCGCGGAATTCCTCGAGGCGTGGCATCACGATCAGGCGCCCCAGCGAGCCCGGCATGTCCACTCTGAGCTTCCCCCGAGGGCCTTTGACGACATTGGCGAGGCTGTCCTCGATCTCGTCGATGTCGGCAAGCACCCGTACGCAGCGTTCGTAATAGCCCGCGCCTTCGGGTGTCAGGTTCAGGCGGCGCGTGGTCCGCTGCATCAGGCGCGTGTGCAGATTCGCTTCCAGGTTCTTGATGATGGTGGTGGCGGACGCGCGCGGAATGTCCAGCGCGTCCGCCGCGCGCGCGAAGCTGTTCATCTCGACGACCTTGGTGAAGACCTTCATCGCCAGGAGCTTGTCCATATTCCCTTACCTCACACAAATAGCTGCAATTCGCTTTCGGACGCGGCAGGGCGGGAGATACCTGTGATTCTTCGGCTGCCGTGAATAGTGTTCTGGATTATAACCATTTATCTGTTTTTCGTCTTCGGACAAAATTGCTCCCATCGAAACATCCGGGAAGGCGCAGGCCTGCAGGCTATGTCAATCAATGTCGAACAGGCGATCGAGATCCAGAACGTGGATCTGGACGGCCACTTACAGGCCATCCGCTTGCGTACCTATCGTCCTCCGGGCAAGCGCGACGTGTTGCCTGTCATATTCTTTTTTCACGGCGGTGGATTCACTAAAGGAACGCCCGAGCAGTCCGATCCGATGTGCACGCAAATCGCACAACGGGTGCATGCACTGGTCGTTTCGGTCGGTTATTCGCTGGCGCCGGCATTTCCATTTCCCACCGCCCTTCACGACGGATTCCTCGCTGCACAGTGGGTCGTCACCCACGCGCGCGCGCTTCACGCCGACGCGAAGCGAATGGCTGTTGCCGGGCATGACGCGGGCGGCAATCTGGCGACAGGCCTGGCGGCGATGGTCCGAGACCGCGCCACTTTTCGCTTTGTCGCCCAGGCGCTGCTTGCGCCGCTGCTTGATCCCAGCATGACGCGTTTCCCTGATCTGGATGACGATATAAATCTAGATATGTGCGCCGAGGAGTGCGCATTGGGATATCGCGCCTATCTGCCGTTGGCGTCCCTGAGGCTTCATCCGTACGCCGCGCCGATCGAGTCCGTGCGTCTGGCGGGGCTGCCTGCCGCATTCATTGCAAGCGCGCAAAACGACCTGATGCACGTGGAGGCGGAGCGGTACGCCGCCGGGCTGATCGCGGCGGGCGTGCCCACGACGGTCACACGCTACCGCGGCGTCGCGCACTACGAGCTGGCGTCACGACAGGAAGTCATCGCTGACGTCGCCGCCTTCTTCAGCAAAGAACTTGGCTCCGCGCCGAAGCGTTCCTGATTCATGTAACCAGTAAATGGGAGTTTGAAAATGCCGTCAAAGCGTAGGCTGGTTGCCGCCAGCGCGATTTTTCTGGTCATTGCCGCGGGCACTGCCGCGACATGGCACATGCGCGGGGGCGCGCCCCTGAGCGAGGCCGATGCTGCTGCAGCGCCGCCGGCTGCGGACGTGGATGTCGCGCCGGTGGTGTCGCAGACCATCACCGACTATCAGAGCTACTCGGGCCGGATCGAGGCGATCAATAACGTGGAGATCCGACCGCTCGTCTCCGGAACGATCGTCGCCGTCCACTTCCACGACGGAGCGATGGTCAGAAAGGGCGACCTTCTGGTCACGATCGACCCGCGACCGTATCAGGCAGAGGTTGACCGGGCAGCCGCGCAACTCGCTTCGGCGGAATCCCGCAACGGTTATGCGACGGCGGACTGGGCGCGCGCGCAACGGCTGCTGACGGACAACGCCATTGCCAAACGCGACTATGACCAGGCGCAGAACGCCAATCGCGAATCGCTGGCAGCTGTGAAAGCGGCAAAAGCCGCGCTCGAGGCAGCGCAGATCAATCTGGGCTACACGGCCATCACGGCGCCCGTGTCGGGACGCGTATCCCGCGCGGAACTGACCGTTGGCAACATCGTTTCGCCGGGCGCCAATGCGCCTGTGCTGACAACGCTGGTGTCGACGTCGCCGATCTATGCGTCGTTCGACGTCGACGAGCAGACGTATCTGCGCTTTCTCAGCCGCGACTCGAAAGTGACCGTACCCGTCTCCGTCGGGCTCGCTAACGAGACGGGCTATTCGCGGCAGGGCGTGATCGATTCCGTGGACAACCGGCTCGACACCAGTTCCGGGACGATTCGCGTGCGCGCGCGTTTCGACAACGCGGACGGCGTGCTGGTCCCGGGCCTTTACGTCCGGGCTCGTGTCGGCGGCGGCGTGCCGCATCAGGCCGTGCTGGTCAGCGATGCAGCCATTCAGACCGATCAGGACAAGAAGTTCGTGCTGCTGGTGGACGCGGAGAACAAGGTCCGATACCGCGAAGTGAAGCTGGGCGACCAGCATCAGGGTTTGCGCGTCATCACGGGTGGCCTGCAACCGGGCGACCGCATCGTCGTGAACGGCATACAGCGCGTGCGTCCGGGCGATCCCGTCAAGCCGAACCCGGTGCAGATGTCGGGCTCCGCCGCCTCCACGACGGGGGCTTCCTGAGTGCGCGCACTGCGCATTGCCCTCCATGCCTAGCCAGAGAACGTCATGAACCTCTCCAAGTTTTTTATCGAACGCCCGATATTTGCGGCTGTCCTGTCAGCGGTGATCCTGCTGGCGGGTCTGATCTCCATGGTCAATCTGCCGATCTCCGAATATCCGGGTGTGGTCCCTCCGTCCGTCGTGGTGACGGCGCAATACCCCGGCGCCAACCCGAAGGTGATTGCCGAAACAGTGGCTTCGCCGCTCGAAGAACAGATCAACGGTGTCGAGAACATGCTGTACATGCAGTCGCAGGCGAATAGCGACGGCACGCTCACCCTGACGATCACATTCAAGCTCGGCACGAATCCCGACCTCGCGCAGCAGCAGGTGGAGACGCGTGTGAACCAGGCGCTGCCGCGCTTGCCCGAGGACGTGCAGCGCCTCGGCGTCACGACGATCAAGTCGTCGCCGACGCTCACGATGGTCGTTCACCTCGTCTCGCCGAGCGAGAAGTACAACAGCACGTATCTGCGCAACTATGCGCTGATCAACGTTCGCGACCGGCTCGAGCGTATTCCTGGCGTTGGTCAGGTCACGCTGTGGGGTTCCGGCGACTATTCGATGCGCGTGTGGCTCGACCCGCAGAAGGTGGCCGAGCACAACATGACCGCCAACGACGTGGTGACGGCGATCCGCGACCAGAACCTTCAGGTGGCGGCCGGCCAGGTGGGTGCGTCTCCGTCGACGTCCGATGCGCCGCTGCAACTCAACGTCAATGCGCAAGGCAGACTCGAGACGGAAGACGAGTTCCGCGACATCGTCCTGAAGACATCGCCCGACGGCGCGGTGACGCGACTCAAGGACGTCGCGCGCGTCGAAATGGGAGCGTCCGAATACGCGCGCCGTTCGCTGCTGAACAACAAGTCGGCGGTTGCGATGGCGATCTTCGAGTTGCCGGGCGCAAATTCGCTGGACATTTCGGAACACGTCCGCGAGGCGATGAAGGCACTCCAGGCCGACATGCCGGAAGGCGTGAAGTACGACATCGTTTATGACCCGACGCAGTTCGTGCGTTCGAGTATTCACGCAGTGATTCACACCTTGCTGGAAGCCATCGCACTGGTCGTGCTGGTGGTCATCGTGTTCCTGCAAACGTGGCGTGCGTCGATCATCCCGCTGCTCGCCGTTCCCGTTTCGATTGTCGGCACGTTTTCCCTGTTGCTGGCATTTGGCTTCTCGATCAATGCGCTTTCGCTGTTCGGCATGGTGCTGGCAATCGGCATCGTGGTCGACGATGCGATCGTGGTGGTCGAAAACGTCGAACGCAATATCGCTACGGGCCTGACGCCGAAGGAGGCGACCCACCAGGCGATGCAGGAGGTGAGCGGGCCGATCATCGCCATTGCCCTGACGCTGATTGCCGTGTTTGTGCCGCTCGCCTTCATGAGCGGTTTGACGGGACAGTTCTACAAGCAGTTCGCGATGACCATTGCGATTTCGACGGTCATTTCCGCGTTCAACTCGTTGACGCTTTCGCCCGCACTTTCCGCGCTGTTGCTCAAAGGGCATCACGACCCGAAGGATTGGCTCACGCGTGCCATGGATCGGGTGTTCGGTCCGTTCTTCAACGCATTCAACAAGGTATTTCATCGCGGCTCCGAGTCGTATAGCCGCGGCGTATCGAAGGTCGTCAACCGCAAGGTCGTGATTCTCGCGATCTATGCCGTGTTGCTGGGGCTGACCGTGCTGATGAGCAAGGTCGTGCCGGGCGGATTCGTTCCCGTTCAGGACAAGCAGTACCTGGTCGCCATCGTGCAGTTGCCCAATGGCGCGTCGCTCGACCGCACGGAAGATGTCGTGCGCGAAGTCGGGGAGATCGCGCTGAAGACGCCTGGCGTCGAATCGGCCGTGCAATTCCCCGGTCTGTCGATCAACGGCTTCACCAACTCGTCGAGTTCGGCTGTCATCTTCTTTGGCGAAACGCCCTTTGAAGAGCGCAAGGGCAAGTCGATGAACGGACTGAGCATTGCTGCCGAACTGAACAAGCGGCTGTCCGGAATCAAGGGAGCGTTCGTCGCGGTATTTCCGCCGCCGCCCGTTCTCGGTCTGGGCACGCTGGGCGGCTTCAAGCTTCAGATCGAAGACCAGCAGGCCCAGGGCTATACCGCGCTCAACAACGCGACCCAGTCGTTCCTCAAGGAGGCAGCGAAGACGCCTGAGCTCGGCCCGGCATTCTCGACGTACCAGATCAATGTCCCGCAGGTGAATGTCGCCGTGGACCGCGTGAAGGCCAAGCAATTGGGCATCTCGGTGAACGACATTTTCACCACGATGCAGGTCTACCTCGGTTCGTTCTATGTGAATGACTTCAACCGCTTCGGCCGTGTGTACCAGGTGCGAGTGCAAGCGGATGCGCCGTTCCGCGCGCACATGGACGATATCGGATTGCTGAAGACGCGCAACGACAAGGGCGAGATGGTGCCGCTGTCCACGCTCGTGAAGGTCACGCCGACCTATGGTCCGGACTCGGTGGTGCGATACAACGGCTACACCGCGGCGGATATCAATGGCGGCCCTGCACCGGGTTATTCGTCGGGCCAGGCTCAGGCTGCCATCGAAAAGGTCGCCGCCAAAACCTTGCCGCGGGGCATGAAGTTCGAGTGGACCGATCTGACGTATCAGCAGATTCTTGCCGGCAATGCGGCGCTCTGGGTTTTCCCGATCAGCGTTCTGCTCGTCTACATGGTGTTGGCCGCAATGTATGAAAGCCTCACGTTGCCACTCGCCATTCTGATGATCGTCCCGATGAGCGTGCTTTCCGCGCTGCTCGGCGTCTGGTTGACTCACGGCGACAACAACATCTTCACGCAGATCGGCCTCATGGTGCTGGTCGGGTTGTCGGCGAAGAACGCGATTCTGATCGTCGAGTTCGCGCGGGAACTGGAAATGGAAGGGCGCTCGATCGTCCAGGCCGCGATCGAAGCGAGCCGGCTGCGTTTGCGTCCGATCCTGATGACGTCCTTCGCGTTCATCATGGGTGTGGTCCCGTTGGTTCTTTCGAGCGGCGCGGGTTCGGAGATGCGTCACGCGATCGGTATCGCCGTGTTCTTCGGGATGCTGGGCGTCACGCTGTTCGGCTTGCTGCTGACACCTGTCTTCTATGTCGTTCTGCGCAAGCTCGACAGGAAAGAACACATCGTGGACAAACACGGACATCACCCGCACGTTCGCGGTGTCGATGCTTCCGTCGAAGCGTGAGGATCATCATGTCGAACAATAGCGTGAAGGGTGTGCTCTGGGGCTCGTTGACGGTGTTGAGCGCGGCCCTTCTGATGGCGGGTTGCTCGCTGGCACCCGAGTACAAGGTGCCTGCTTCGGCGGCTACTGCGGCGTTCAAGGAGACGCCCGTCACGACGGCCACGGCCGCAACGGAGGGGCAAGCGGGCGCATGGAAAATCGCGCAGCCGTCCGACCAGATTCCGCGAGGGAAGTGGTGGGTGATTTTCGATGATCCCGCGCTCAACGATCTGGAAGAACAGGCGCTCGCCGCGAACCAGAACCTGGCTGCGGCGGCGGCGCGGCTCAAGGAAGCGCGTGCGCTCCAGCAGGCCACCCGCGCCGGACTGTTTCCGACGATCGACGCAGGCTTTGGACCGACCAGAGAAAAGGTCTCGCCCGCTTCGCAGTTGCAGCCGGACGGTGGCAATATTCCGGCACAGACCTTGTGGCGCGCTCAGGCTACCGCGAGTTACGAGGTAGACCTGTTTGGGCGGGTATCCGATGCGGTGCGGGCGAGTCGCGCAGAGAGCGAACAGTCCGAAGCGCTGCTGCGTTCGGTCCAGCTTTCGTTGCAGGCGGATGTCGCTGCGAACTACTTCAAGGTTCGCGAGCTGGACGCGGAACTGCAGGTCTACGCGCAGAACGTGTCGCTTCGCGAGCAGGCGCTGAAACTCGTGCAGTCGAAGTTCGGTGCGGGTGACATCGCTGAACTCGATGTCGCTCGCGCCAAAGCCGAACTGGCAACGGCACGTTCCGATGCGATGACGGCACAGCGACAACGGGCGACGGCCGAACACAGTCTCGCGGTTCTGCTGGGCAAGGCGCCGTCCGAGTTCTCGATGGCATCGAACCCGTTGCGACCCGTGCAGATTCGCATTCCGCCCGGCTTGCCGTCCGCACTGCTCGAACGCCGCCCGGATATTGCAGCCGCCGAGCGGGCCATGGCGGCGGCAAATGCGCGAGTCGGCGTGGCGAAGGCGGCGTACTTTCCGGCGCTGTCGATAACGGGCGCCGCGGGATTCGAGTCCGCGACGCTGGCAGACCTCTTCAAATGGTCGAGCCGGGCGTTCATTCTCGGACCGTTGGCCGGCACCGCGCTGACCGTGCCGATCTTCGATGGAGGCCGTCGCGCGGGGAATCTCGCGAACGCACGGGCCGTGTTCGACGAGGACGTGGCGAACTATCGTCAGCAGGTGCTACAGGCCTTCCAGGAAGTCGAAGACAATCTGTCGGACTTGCGGATACTCGAACAGCAGATCGGCACGCAGGATGAGGCCGTGCAGGCGTCGACGCGGGCTGCGACGATCTCGCGCACGCAATACCGGGAAGGGTCCGTCAACTATCTCGATGTGATCGACGCCGAACGTACGGTGCTTCAGTCGCAAACGACGGCGGTGCAACTCACCGGTCTTCAGGCGGCTGCGACCGTCAATCTCGTTCGCGCGCTTGGTGGCGGATGGGGGGATGACGTTACCGTCGGTTCGGCTGATACGGGACGGGTGCAGTAATGTCCGTGAGTGGCTGTCTTTTGCTGAATCCGCGACGCTGAAGCGCGGGCGGTCCGGATGAAGTAAGCGGCGAGCGTACCTTTGGTGACGCTCGCCGCTTTCCGTTTTCTTACTTTGCGGCGCGTTTCGGTGACAGCAGTTCGAGTATCTGGCTCAGCGTGCCATCGAGAATCTGCTTGGAAAGTTTGGGGTCCGTCACGGCACGTGAAAGCGCAACCGCGCCGACACAGGCGCTCAGGATGAACTGGGCTTCGGCGCGCTTGTCCGCGCTGTCTTCAGTCGGGATGGCTTTCGCGATCAATTCGGCCATACGCTTGACACGGACCGTATAGGCCGCGCGTGCGTCGTCCGTGCTGCGGCTCATATCGTTCACGAGCGTGGAAACGGGACAACTGTTCGACACCTCGTCACGATGCGAATCAGAGAGGTACATGCGCATCGCTTGCCGGGGTGAAGTGGCCATCGCCGCTTCCCAGGGTTCGACGTCGCGTAGGGCGTGCTCGAAAGCCTCCGCGATGAGTTCGTCACGGGAAGCGAAGTGGCGGTAAAAGCCACCTACAGTCAGGCCCGCATCTTTCATCAGATCAGCGATGCTGATGCCGTCCAAGCCTTGTTCGCGAAAGCGTTTGGCAGCGGCATCGACGATGCGTTGATGGGTAACGATCTTCTCAGCTTGCGAATGTCCCACGTCTTCGGCTCCCATGAATCAAGAGAGTTATTATAATCCTGATTGAAGAGCGTTGGCTTTGTCGGACTTTCCCTGACAACGTCGTCTGCCAGTGATTGGTGCTCCAGTGCGAAGCATACGAATGATGCGGAGCGTAGCTGCGGCGGCGTTTCAGTCGTGGACGCCGCCGTGGTCAGGATGATGTGTATATACGTTCGGGACGATTTTCTCGCGGGTTCTACGCCTCTGGAGGAACCGCGATGCCTACGCCTTGGCTCGCTTTCTGGCTGCGCGCGTAGCCGCAGGCTTCTGCGCCAGTTCGCATTGCTGTATCACGCTCTGGAGATGATCCGGACCCACCGTGATGGCGCTCAGCAGCGTCATCACCACGAAGTCGATCAGCTTCGGTATCGCCACTTTGGTGTCCGCTCGCGGCGCGCGGTTCGACAGGATCAGCGTGGCGAGACCATGCTCCATACTCCACGCGGCATGGGTCACGAGTTTGAGATCGGACTGAGCCCAACCACTTTCGATCGCCAGCGCCTCGATCGTCGCGGAAAACAACCCGAAAGACCGGTTACTTTCCTCGGTGAGTTCTGGATACGCTTGATGCGCCGCGATGCGAGGCCCGATCATCAGACTGAACAGCCCGTTGTGGCGCTGTGCGAACTCGATGTACACCCGCATCATCCGGTACGCTTTGGCAAGCGGGGTATCTTCGCTGTCACGGATAGCAACGCGCAGCGCAGCGAGGTCGCGATAACCGCTGGCCGCGATCGTGGCCAGCAGTTCGTCGATGCCCGCAAAATGCCGCGAGGGCGCGGCTTCTGATACGCCCACCATGCGCGCGAGATAACGGAGGCTCAAGTCTTGCGCCGATACCTCCATGAGCGCGTTGCGTCCCGCTTCAATGAGCGCATTGCGCAGATTGCCGTGGTGGTAATCCGCATTCTTCGCGATAGATGACTTGGGACTCACGTGACCTTTGTTGGAGGAGCAAGGCGAGGGATTGATTATAGATTCCGCGCGGTGAGGCACGCAATATCGCGAATCACGTTGTGCTTTGAACCGGCATATCGGCCGCGCGCGACCGCTTCCCGGCAATGCGTTGCACGCCGAACAGAAGAACGACGACGCCAAGAGCCTGGACACAGGCAATCATGATGAACCCACTCGCGTAAGTTCCCGTTGCGTCGCGGACATATCCGATCAGAAAAGGCGTAACGAATCCGGCGACGTTAGCGATAGAACTGATTAACGGCACGGCAACCACCAGCGACTTGCCGCTGAGCAGGCCGACAGACATCTGCCAGAAGAGCGTGATACCAGCACCCGTTCCCGCGTAGCCGAGAACTAGCAGGAAGAAGGTCGCGATGGTACTGCTGTGCCAGACGAAGACGAGCATCGAGAGGCTTGCCGCAGTGAAGACCGATGCGAGCGCACAGAAGAGCCGACGTCGATTCGGAGCGCCCCCGATGCTGCAGATGAGCACATTGCCGAATGCGCCCAGAATGCAGGCACCGGCAACTGCCCAGCCAATCTCTTTGTACCCGCCGAAGCCCGCTTCGCGAAGTATCGTCGGGGAGAAGAAGAACAGTGCGGCTGTCGCGGCAAGGAGGCTGAAGTAGGCCGCGCTCAGGATCCAGACAGCCGGGTTGCGTAACAGGGAACGCCCGTCTGTGCCGACGTCGTCCGTCGCTTCGGCATTTTTCCTGAGATCGTCATCGACGAGCTTACGTTGTCGCGCCGAAAGCCACTTTGCGCTGCCGGGCAGATCCGGAAGTATCGAGAACGCGACGCACGCCAGCACGACCGTTGGAATTGCCTGAGCGAAGAACATCCATCGCCAGCCCTGAAAGCCGGCCAGTCCATTCATGTGCTCGAGCGCGAATCCCCCTGTCAATCCGATCGCGACCGTCGAGAAAAGCGAACCCGAATGGAACATGCTGAAATTGCGAGTGCGCCTTTTACCCGGAAACCACGCATTGAAGTACAACACGACGCCCGGGTAGAAACCGGCCTCGAATACACCGAGCAGGAACCTCAACACATAGAACGTCGGCACGCTATTGACGAACGTCATCGCGACACTCGTCACGCCCCACGCGCAGGCGATACCTGCAAGTACGGCGCGTGCACCGAACTTCTTTTGCAGTATCGTGGTCGGCACGCCGAACAGCACATAGCCGACGAAGAAGAGACCGGCGCCCAATCCATATACCGTTTCGCTGAATCGCAGATCCCCGACCATCTGCAACTTCGCGAAGGCAACGTTCGAACGACCGACCCACGCCAGCATCCATAGGCCAAACAGTATCGGCAGTATCCTCCATTGCGCCGAAGCGTAGGCCTTCCGCAGGAGGGTGTCGTCATCTGACGATGATTCGTCCACACAGGCTTGCTTCACCACTTCCATTCGCTCCTCCGACTTGTCGTGTTGATACCGGAACTACAAGGCGGACTGCAGTGATCAGGTTGCCGGTCACTTCCGCGACACACGCTCTGAAGCAGATCGTCCCGAAGCACGCGCGTCCGCATCGGTTGCGTTTAGTCGGACCGTGCTTCCGCAAGCACAGCCGCGTCTATTTCGTTCGCGCACGGTGGCGGCCCGCCGACCAGAATGCCGGTGCCGACGGCATTGCGGATTTCGACATCCGCCAGGCCCATTTCGCGGAACACCTGTTCGTTGTGCTCGCCCCGAAATGCCGGCGCGCTGCGCATGCCGAGTTCGTCATCGGAAAAGCGCCACGGATAGCCGTGAATGAGATACGAGCCGCCACGGCGATCCGGCACTGCGTGCACCGCTCCCCATTGCTTCGCCCAATCGGTCTCGGCAAGTTCTTTCAGCGTACGGATCTGGCCTATTGCGATCTTGGCCTCATCGAGTTGCGCATCGAGCGTCTTGAGATCGCGGAATGACAGCATCCACGTCTGGATCACTGCGTGCAGTGCCTTGTAGTTCTGCAGGCGGCGCTCAGCAGTGCTGAAGCGCGGATCGTGCACAAGGTCCATGCGGCGCATCGCGCGCAAGTAATTCGGGAACGTGTTGCTGCCGATGATGCTTTGCGCCGCCACGAACTCCTCGCCGCCGGGGCCAACGAAATGCGGGCCATCGGAGGCACCGAGGATGCCCGGCTCGGCGCCCGTATCGACACCCGCGAGATCGAGGTGAGCGCGTTCGTTGATCGACAGCATCACGGCCGCCATCGCGACGTCGATGTATTGGCCGCGTCCCGTTACTTCACGCTTGCGCACCGCCGCGAGCACGGCGATGGTTGCCTGCAGGCCCGCGTAGACGTCCGCGTGTGACAGAGGGTCGGTCCACTTGCGGCCGTCGTCCACGCCGTCGAAATGGCGCAGCGTGTTGTGCGTAAAGCCCGCTTCGGCCTGCACGGTCGGCGCGTAGGCCATGCGCGACGCCCAGGGGCCGCGCTGGCCGTAGCCGGTGATCGACACATAGACTACTTTTGGATTGCGCTTCGCGAGCGTGTCGTAGTCGAGTCCGAAGCCCTTGAGCGTGCCGGCCCGAAAATTCTCGACGATGATGTCCGCCTCGTCGCACAGCCGTAGCACGAACTCGCGTGCGTGCGGCGCGTTCAGGTCGATGCTGACATTGCGCTTGCCGCTATTCTGCTGCGCGTAATAGCCCGACATGCCGTCGCGATTCGGGAACGCGGCGCGCGACACGTCGGGCCGCGGTGGTTCGATCTTGATCACATCGGCACCGAGATCGGCCAGCGTCCGGGCGCACAGCGGGCCGGCCAGCACCCGCGAAAAGTCGACGACCTTGAGTCCTTCGAGTGGTCCGGCCATGTCAATTCCCTTCGAAAATGGCGGTGCCCGGGCCGGCGGCATCGAAGGCCTCCAATCCACGCTTGAGATCTTGCGACGCCCACACGGGCTTTTGCAGGTCGAACATCGCTTCGTCGGCGGCAGCAAGACCTTCGTTGACCGCTACCCGTACCAGTTGCTTGGTCGCGGCATGCGCGATGGTCGGACCAGCGGCCAGTTCCTGCGCAACGGACAGTGCGACTTCATCGAGTTTGTCGTCGGGCACGACGAGATTGATCAAGCCCCAGCGTTCGAGCGTCGCCGCGTCGTAACGGCGGCCGAGCATCGCGAGTTCTTTTGCGCGTGCAGGGCCAGCCCGCATCACCTGACGCTGGATGCCGCCGAGCAGCGGATGCAGCCCGAGCGCGACCTCGACGGATCCGATCCTGGCCGATTCGGCGACCACACTGAAGTCGCAGGCAAGCGCCACTTCGAAGCCGCCGCCAAGGCATGTGCCGTTCACTGCGACAACGATCGGAATCGGTAGTGTCTCGAAGCCGCGAAGCACCTCAAGCGGATCCATCAGTGCCTGGCCTTGCCTCGCAATGCGATCCGGGAAGAGCGACACTTCAGCGCCGGCCGAGAAGTGCCGCAGGCCGCTGCGCAGCAGGATCGCGCGCGAGCCGCGTTTCACCGCCGCGTCGAACTCATCGAGTAGCGCGCGGTACAGCGTCGGACCCATCAGGTTATGCGGGCGACGGTTCATCGTAAGAACCGTCACATGACCTTTGAGTTCTGTCTGAACAATTGCTTCGTCCATTGTTGCTCCAATTGTCGGATTTAAGTGTTTTCCGAGTTGATGTTAACAAGCATAACATTGAGATGATGTGTTGCTAGTCGCGTTTTCCCTGGCCGCTGCCCAGATCCGGTGACTCAATGAGTCAGGCGTGGAGAGAGTCGTTTCTTTGTGGTTGGAAAGACGGGCGGGGGAGGGACTCGACTATTCGAATGCGTTGCAGCGCAGGTCGGAGTGTCGAATTGATGGCATAACGAATGAAATAAAAGATCCTTCTGATCGACTCGGCGCATGAGCCGCGCCCGCGCTGTCATAAGTGCGGGCGCTCCCGATAGCCTTCAATGAGCGTTCAATAGTCGATGCCCGCGACAACGCGCGCGTCCCTTTCGGCACCATCCCCAAGTACGGCCAACGCCTCCTGATAAGCCTCACTCTGGAACGTGGCGAGAGCCTGTTCAAAGCTCGGAAATTCCACTACGACCGTCCGTTCCTTCAGGCCCGCTTGGAATGCGACGACCTCTCCACCTCGTACCAGAAACTTTCCGCCCGCCGCTTTCACGACCTCTGTCGCGAGGACACCATATGCCGCGAGCTTGCTTGCATCATGGACCGCTCGATACGCCGCTACCCAATATCCCTTTGCCATTTCGCTTCCTCGGTTGAAGATAACGCAACAATAGTAACACCGTTAACATGAAGTTCCATGAGGGTTATTCCTGACCCAAAAAGCGTGTGCGGAAATAGTGTTAACGGTGTTAGCATAAAGTCACACGATGACTCGATGCCATCCATTTCACGGAGAACTTCATGCCGTACACGAGTATCAATCCTGCCACGGGCGAACTGCTCGCCACCTACGACGATATATCCGACGAGTTGCTCGAAGCGAAGCTCGCTGCCGCGCAGCGCGCCTTTGAAACCGACTGGCGCCGCCGTCCGGTCAACGACCGGGCACGCATCGTGTCGCGCGCGGCGGCGCTGCTGCGGGAAAAAGCGGTCGAATATGCTGGCTATCTGACGCTCGAAATGGGCAAACGCAGCGCTGAAGCGCTCAGGGAAGTCGAATCGACGGCCAGCATCCTCGATTACTACGCGAAGCACGCACAAGCCTATCTCCAACCGCGCCCGCTCGCAGAAGCGCCGGGCGCGGCGGTGCACATCGAGCCAATCGGCGTGTTGCTCGGCATCGAGCCGTGGAATCTTCCGTACTACCAGATTGCGCGAGTGGCCGGACCGCAACTGATGGTGGGCAACGTCCTGCTGCTCAAGCATGCCGAAAACGTGCCGCAATCGGCGTTGGCCTTCGCGCGACTGTTCGAGGAAGCAGGTGCGCCCGAAGGCGTCTATACGAATCTGTTCATCTCGATCGAGCAGGCCGGGCGTGTCATCGAAGACCCGCGTGTCCAGGGCGTGACGCTGACGGGCAGCGAGCGCGCCGGGGCCGCCGTCGCCGAGCGTGCCGGCCGCAATCTGAAGAAAGTCGTGCTCGAACTGGGTGGCAGCGATCCGTTCATCGTGCTGGAGGATGCGCCGCTCGACTGGGCAATCCAGAGCGCGGTGGCGGGCCGCATGTTCAATGCGGGTCAGCTATGCGTCAGCTCCAAGCGCATCATCGTGGTCGGCAAGGCACGCGGCGACGCATTCCTTGATGGTTTCGCAACGCGTATGGCAGCGCTCGAAGCCGGTGATCCGACCGATCCGGCGACGGCCGTCGCGCCCGTCTCGTCTGAGCGCGCGCTCAATCTGCTGCTCGAACAGATCGATCGCGCGACATCGCATGGTGCGCGCGTCGTGTGCGGCGGCAAGCGCGTCGAGCGCCCGGGCTTCTATTTGCAACCGACTATTCTGACCGATATCACGCCGCAAAATCCGGTCTTTACCGAAGAACTGTTCGGCCCGGTCGCCGCTTTCCACGTCGTCGACGACGAAGCCGCCGCGATTGCCCTGGCCAATGGCACGCCATACGGTCTCGGCGCGTCGGTGTTCACTGCGGATACCGAACGCGGCGAGCGGGTCGCGGCGCAGATCGACAGCGGCATGGTGTTCGTCAATCAGCCGTTCGGCACGTCGGCGGAATTGCCGTTTGGTGGCGTCAAGCGTTCAGGTTTTGGTCGGGAGCTTTCTCAGCTGGGCTTCGATGAGTTCGTCAACAAGAAGCTGATCAAGGTAGCGCCTGTCGGGGTGGCGCCGTTCGGCCCCGCGCGGGCCGCCTGAACGGGGTGCCTGACACGGCGCCCATCGCGAAGCGCACGATTGGGGCGCTTCATTCATATTTCTTTTGAACGAACACCATGACAAGCAAGACGATCATCAGTTGCGCAATCACTGGAAGCGACGATACGCCGCGGCTGAATCCTGCAGTGCCCGTTACGCCCAGGCAAATCGCCGATGAGGCCATTGCCGCATGTGAAGCCGGTGCGAGCATCGCTCACATCCACGTACGTGACCCCAAGACAGGCGTCCCGAGCACCGAGCTGTCGCTCTATAGGGAAGTCGTTTCGCGTATCCGCGATAGCGGGTGCCCGATATTGATCAATCTGACGACGGGCCCAGGCGCACGCTTCGTTCCCAGCGACGAAGACCCGAACCGGGGAAGCGAATTGAGCACGATGATGACGCCTGAGGCACGCGTGCGGCATGTGATCGAATTGCGTCCGGAAATCTGCACGCTCGACGTCGCCACGATGAACTTCGGCAATCGCGCGTTCGTGAACGTGCCCGACCATCTGGTCAAGATGGCAACCTTGATCGAGGAAGCTGGCGTGAAACCGGAGATCGAGGTATTCGATCTAGGGCATGTGCGCCTCGCGCGCCACCTTATCGAAACGCACGGGGTTTTGCAGGCTCCGCTGTTCCAGTTATGTCTTGGCGTGCCATGGGGCGCGTCCGCGGACACCGAGAGCCTTCTTCAGATGAAACGGTATCTGCCCGAGAACGCGCGCTGGTCGGCGTTCGGCATCTCGCGCGCCCAATTTCCGGTGGTGGCGCAAAGCGTGATTCTTGGCGGCAATGTCCGCGTTGGCCTCGAGGACAATCTTTATCTCGCCAAAGGGGAACTGGCGCCGGGAAACGCGGCGCTGGTCAAACGTGCGGTCAATATCATCAAAAGCATCGGCGCGGACGTCGCAACGCCCGACGAGGCTCGCGGCATACTTGGGCTTCCCCGTCGCCAGTAGAGCGGCCTGGTTCTGCAGGAACATTGTGTTGCGAAGCAACTTGAGTTCTAACCGGTAGCCTGTCTTTGGACTACCGATACCGCCGCCTCGCTCATGTCAATGCGAGAGGTTTCGATGTTCTGACATGAGCAATGCGGCATCTATTGATGTATGGAGACAACAATGCCTTTGTGGAATATCTATCACCCGGTCGGTGCGTACACGGCAGAGGAAAAGCACGAGATGGCCAACCGCATCGCGGACATCTACATCATTCCGCGCTTCTACGTAGGTGTCCTGTTTCATGAACAGCCGAAAGACTCGTTCTTCATGGGAGGCGAGTCACGATCCGACTTTGTACGAATCAGACTGGACCAGTTCGCGAGGCACATCGCCAAGGACCCCGAGTGGACGGCGTCCTGGCTCCGCAAGGCGAATGCGGCGATCGCGCCATTCGTCCAGGATCGGGGCTACCACTACGAGTTGCACGTCGGCGAAACGCCGCGCGAACTGTGGTTGATCGACGGCATTCGACCGCCGCGGCCTGATACGGAAGCTGAGAAGAAATGGAAGCTGGAAAACTGCGTGTCGCCTTATGATCCGAGCGAAGGCTGAATGCGGCGGTTTCGTTAGAAGCGATTCGAACGCGAAGCTTGACAGACTGCGGTGAAGACCTGGCCGTCACCGCAGTCTCGAGGTCCTATCCTGCCTTTCACATAGCGAGCGACATGACAGTCAGACAGGCGCCATTCCGTGCTCGATTTTCACCCGATCTCCATCTGCCGAAGCGAGATGGTTCAGGAAAGCTCGAGCTGCTTCCTGTCGTTCAGACGTTGCGCAGATTGCCGCGGAAAAGACCGTGACAGCCTGGATCGCGGCGGGGAGCATGCCTATGATGTCGATTCCGGGTTGGTGGACGAGTTCACTCAGCTGCTGAAAACCGAGCTCGACCTTTCCCTCAGCGATAAGGCTGCCCACAGGTACGCCGGGCCGCGCTTCGACGATACGATCCGCGATGACGTCGGCAATACCCCATTGACGAAGCAGATTGATGATATGCGTGCCGCTCGGTCCCGTTGAATACCCGATGGTCCGGGCGCGCAGCACGGCGTCGCGTACTGCAGACCCGGAGCTGATGTCCCGACGTGGCTCCCCGTGTTTAATGGCGACAGCCACCTCCGAGCGGGCAACATCGACGCGGCTTCCTGAGACGATGTGACCATCCCGCTCCAGCCGTTCAAGTGCATCGGATGCAAGAACGACAACGTCGAAACGCTCGCCTTCCTGAATGCGTCGAGCCGCTTCAACGCCGCCTACCGACACAATCGAAACACGCTGCCCGGACGTCGCCTCGTATACATCCGCGAGCTGCGTCAACACATGCCGCGTGGCCATCGACGATATGACGGTCAATGAAACGCGCGAAGTATCAGTCGACATACTGGCCTCAATCAGTCGATATAACGGAGGCCGGCCTGCTTCAACGGTTCCCGCATGTTGTACATGTCGAGTCCCAGAACACCGGAAGCGAGCTTGGCGCGCTTCTCTGCTTCCAGCGCTTCCCGGGCGCTCGCCTTATCGAGTACCGCTGCAGCGGCAGAAGCGGGAACCGCGACCACACCGTCGAAGTCCGCGACGATCACATCGCCAGGCGAAACGAGTGCGCCGGCGCAAATCACAGGAATATTGACCGAGCCGACCGTTGCCTTGATCGTGCCCTTCGAAGAGATCGCCTTGCTCCAGACGGGAAAGCCCATCTCTTCGAGCACTTTTACGTCGCGCACGCCGGCGTCGATGATGAGGCCCGTTGCGCCGCGCGCCTTGAAGCTCGTCGCCAGCAGGTCGCCGAAGTAGCCGTCGGTGCAGTCTGCCGTGATGGCGGCAACGACCAGGTCGCCGGGCTGAATCTGTTCAGCGGCAACGTGCATCATCCAGTTGTCGCCCGGATGTAGCAGGACCGTGACGGCTGTACCGCACGCCTGGGCGTGAGGGTAGATCGGGCGCATGTACGGCTTGAGCAGGCCCGTACGACCCATTGCCTCGTGAACGGTGGCCGAGCCCAACGCGCCGAGTTTGCTGGTGACTTCCTTGTCCGCGCGTTTGATGTTGCGATAGACAACGCCCATTTCATACATAGTCAAACTCCCTTTGCCTTGAGGGCAGCGTCAAGACGCGGATAGACACGCCGCGCGTTGCCCTCGTAGATCTTGTAGCGGTCCTCTGCGTCGATGGCCGCTGCCTCGACATAACGCTTCGTGTCGTCGTAGTTGAAACCCGTCTCCGGGTCGATGCCACGCACGGCACCAATCATTTCGCTCGCGAAGAGAATGTTCTCGACGGGTATCACGCGCGTCAGCAGATCGATGCCCGGCTGGTGATAGACGCAGGTGTCGAAGAACACGTTGTTCAGCAGATGGTCCTTGAGCAGCGGCTTCTTCAATTCCTGTGCAAGCCCACGGAAGCGCCCCCAGTGATAGGGCACAGCGCCGCCGCCGTGCGGGATGACAAAGCGCAGCGTTGGGAAATCCTTGAACAGATCCGACGTGAGGCACTGCATGAATGCGGTCGTATCCGCGTTCAGATAGTGCGCACCGGTAGTGTGAAAGCACGCATTGCAACTGGTGCTGACGTGAACCATCGCCGGGATGTCGTATTCGACCATCTTCTCGTAGATGGGATACCAGTACCGGTCCGACAGCGGCGGGCTGGTCCAGTGACCACCCGACGGGTCCGGGTTCAGGTTGATCGCGACATTGCCATACTGTTCGACGCACTTCACCAGTTCGGGGACACACGTCTTGATATCGACGCCGGGACTTTGCGGCAGCATCGCTGCCGGAATGAAGTTGTCCGGGAACAGTTCGCTCACGCGAAAGCACAGCTCGTTGCAGATGGCTGCCCACGTGCTCGATACCTCGAAGTCCCCAATGTGATGCGCCATGAAGCTCGCGCGTGGACTGAAAATGGTCAGATCGAGGCCACGCTCACGCATCAGTCGAAGCTGGTTGCTTTCGATCGATTCCCGCAATTCATCATCGCTGATGCGGAGTTCGGAAACGTGCGGCATGTCGGCCGGATTCTTGATGCCGGCGATCTGGCGGTTGCGCCAGGCTTCCAGCGCTTTCGGTGCCGTGGTGTAGTGCCCGTGAATGTCGATGATCATCGTTGCTGTCTCTGTCAGTGCAGTGGCTGGGAGTCCCTGTGGTCTATTGCTTGGGCGACCCGGACTTGTCCCACGAGAGGTTTTGACTACCCTTGCCGGCTACCGAATAAAGCGCACCGGGCGCGTTGCGGGTCTTCTGGAATGCTTCGAGTGTTTCGCCACGCATGGCGGCGTAGATATGCAGATTCGACACGCCCGTGACGGCGCCGAGCTTCTCCAGCATGAAGAAGATGACGCCGTAATGGAGCAGTCCGCGCCAGTCGCGCCGGCGAATCAGATCGCGTTCCTGTTCGGTCAGGCCCGCCGCCTCGAAGCTCGCTTCTTCGTCGCGCTTGAACGCTTCGCGATGCTCGGGTTCGACCATGCGATGCAGGTAATCGTTGATGCGGTACGCGCGCACGGCCATCTCGATCGAGAACGGATACGTGCCGTCGAGTTTCTCGACATTGGTCAGTTCGACCGCCATCTTCTGGCGATGCCGCTCGACGATAGCGGGATTGGGCTCGCTATCTTCGCCTTCATAAATCGCCGTCGCGATGCCTGCCATCGACGGCAGGTAATAGCTGCGATGCTTGCAGACCACGTTCGACGACAGCGCGCCGCGCATCGTGAGCCACATGACGACTTCCGCGCCTTCGTAGCCGCCGAGTTCCGCATACTCGGCGATCGTCATGTTCGCGAGTTGCTCGGGGTCGCGCTCGAACAGGTCGAGGAAGCGCTGGTCCCATTCCGTGTTATTGAAGCCGGCGCGTTCGCCGTGCACCTGGTGGGACAGGCCGCCCGTCGCGAGAATCGCAACCTTCAGGTCTTCCGGATAGCTTTCGATGGCGCGGCGCAGCGCCTGACCGAGTTTGTAGAAGCGCCGCGCGCTCGGCACGGGCAGTTGCAGAACGCCCATCTGCAGCGGAACCAGCTTGACCGGCCACTCCGGCTTGTGCGGGCACAGCATCGACAGGGGCGAGAAGCAGCCGTGATCGAGCGCCTTGTTCTGAAAGAACGACATGTCGAACTCGTCCGTCATCAGCGACTTGCCGATGTGCGCCGCGAATTCCGGATGCCCCTTGATGGCGGGCAGATCGCGGGCGCCGCCGCCTTCGTCTGCGACCTGCCACTGCTCGCCGACGCCGAGCGCGAACGCCGAATAGTGATCGAAGAAGAACGACGTGACGTGGTCGTTGTAGATCGTCACCAGCACGTCGGGGCGCTTCTCAGCGAGCCAGTCCGCCAGCGGCGCGAAATTCTCGAAGATTGGCGCCCAGACGGGATCGTCCCGCTTGTTCTTGTCGAACGCGAAGCCGATAGTCGGAGTATGTGATGCGGCAAGCCCGCCGATGATTTTTGCCATAGCCGTAAGTCCCGTGACACGCGTCGCTTCGCGTGACGGTCTGTCAACGAAGCAAATCCCGCATTGAATAAACGCATGAGATAACAGCGGGCTCTGGCATGTCAACCGTGGTTACACGGCCAGTTGTGAGGTCTTCAGGCTGGGAGACGGGCGCGAAGCACGGTCGGTAAAGCGGTCGGCCGACCGGGGAAAATTTCTTACCGATAAATATTTTAGATACCCACTCCGCGTAAAAGCAATGAGGAAAGGGGAGCGCCGGTTGCGCGTCAGGCTCGATCAGAGGACCTGGCGCATCGCTACGCCCCCATTTCTGCTTAACGTTGCAAAAGTTGCTGCGTCACTTCAACCAGACGGGCTCCGACCAACCGGACCTCGGTGGCCGCTTTTTCGTCGGAGAGATGACCCGTTTCGGTAAATGCCAGATGTGCGGCGCCAAGGGAAAATCCTTGCGGAATGACGATGGCGCCCAGCTTCTCGAGCACCCCTCGCATGCCGAGCATCGAACGAACGCCACCCATCGGTCCAGGCGACGCGGATACCACGGCGGCCACCTTCTTTGCGATTAGCGGGATTCCGGGTTCGCCACCCGCAAGAGGTCGACTGACCCAGTCGATCGCGTTCTTGAGCGACGCGGTGTATCCGCCGTTGTGCTCGGGCGATGCAACCAGCAGGGCGGTGTGTTCCGCAAACAGTCGCTGCAGATCTCTCACGCTGTCAGGCACACCGTGCCCGGCTTCGAAGTCGCCTTCATACAGCGGCAACCGGTAGTCCGCCGACGAGATAAACGTAATCTCGCCGCCGGCCTCATGCGCGCCGCGCGCCGCGATGTTTAGAAGTTTGCGATTCAATGAATCGCGGCGGCCGCTGCCGCATAGGGCAAGAACTTTGATGGTCATGATTCTGAGGAGAAGATGTAGAGAACAGCGAGGGGAAAGCATGTGAGCGACGTGACGCGGCCAATGGCCCGACAGGCCATGACGATGACGCGCGTCAGTTCTATTCGTCTAGCCCGGCGAACAGGGCGAACTGATCGACGGATTCACGCGGAATCTGGAGCTGGTTCACGATGGAATCGTCATCCGCATAACCTAGAGACATTCCACAGACCACCTCGTGGCCACGTTCAAGCCCAAGATGGTTTGCGATGACAGTCTGATAACGCGCGAACGAGACCTGCGGGCATGTATGGAGTCCGCGAGCGCGCGCCGCAATCATGACGGTTTGAAGGAACAGCCCATAGTCGAGCCAGCTGTACTTCTTCATACAGGCATCGATCGTGAAAATCATGCCGACGGGCGCGCCGAAGAAATCGAAGTTTCTGCCTGTTGCCCTGGAGCGCGCATCGACGTCCGACTTGTCGATACCCAATGCGCCGTAATAGCGCACACCGAAATCCTCTTGCCTCGAACGGAATGCGGCGGGTAAAGGTTCCGGCATATGTTGCAGCGGCGGATGCGTTTCATCCGCATGGGCACGCGCTAGCGCGTCGCTGAATTGCCGTTTGACCTGGCCGCCCAGAACATGAACGCGCCACGGTTGCGTGTTCGAATTGCTGGGCGCAGTGCGCGCGACATCGAGAATGGCAACGACGTCTTCTTTCGAAACAGCGTCTGGACGAAAGACCCGAACAGCTTTCCGCGATCGGATAGTGGCGTCGACAATATAGGCGTCCGAATTCATTTAGGACCGGTCTCCACGGCTTGAACATGTCAAGCCAATGATGACACAGGCAATGCACGGACTGCGGTGAAAAAGCTGCAAGACCGACTTGCAGCAGATGGGATTTGGCAGCCAGCGTCTAAAGCGGCACGGTGCTCATAAAACCGCCTCCGCGACAAGTTGCAACGCAGGCGCGAGCTTCAGATAAACCTCCGGGCGTTCGAGCGCATAGGTCAGATTCCTTTGCGCGATCTGCACGTGCTCCGTCGCCAGCGACTGCGCGCGCATGCCTTCGCCTCGTTCCATCGCCTGCACGAGGCTGTGATGCTGCTGATGCGCCATGAACAGCCATTGACGGCCTTCGTCGATGGCGGACTGCATCGGCAACATCGCGCTTGCGGCGGCGAACGGCAGACGGTTGTTCATGTCGATCGCGCGGATCAGCGCAGCGTTTCCCGAGCCTTCGACGATCAGCTTGTGGAACCGGTTGTTCATGTCCGTATAGGCGGCGTAATCGTCGAGGTCCAGTTCGGACTTGGCGAGCAGCCGGTCGCCCCCGCGCAGACATTCGTTCAGCGCATTCGATAACTGGCGCGGCACGCCGTGTTCGGCCACGAGGCGAGCAGCCATGCCTTCGAGATGGCCTCGCACTGCGATGGCGTCGGCGATTTCCGCGGCGGTGATGCGCCGCATCACATAGCCGCCCGCCGGCGACGGCTCGACAAGGCCTTCCTGTTCTAGCGTGGTGAGCGCGAGCCGGACGGGCGTGCGCGATGCCTGCAACCGCTCGGCGAGCGCCACTTCGCCGAGGCGCTCTCCGGGGGCGAATTCGCCCTTCAGGATCAGGTCACGCAGATACACCAATACACGTTCTTGCTGGGATTCCATTTCACTCTCCGGTGCCCTTCGCCGGGTCAGGCGCGGGGGACTTCGTGCGTCTGATTGTAGGGCATGCGAGGCGGAACAGGACCGAAAACTTTGGATGTGCACGTGTGTATGTTCTTGATTGTATGCAACTAGCGATGAAATGCGATTTGGCGCTCGAAAGCATCTGTGCCAGGGAAAATCCTGGGATCCGCAGATAAAGCGATGTAAAACAATAAGATACGCGAATTTTCTCGCAAGATTATGTGCTCATGCATATCTGTCGGACGCCCTATGGTGTATGCAATTGTTGCATTTGTGAATTCTTAAACCTATTCTTCGTGCTCATCAGACGCTTCATTGCATACAGCAATTCGCCTCATGCATTCAGGTCAACCGGAGACAAGCCATGATGAGTTCCCAGCAAAACGACACGATTACGCGTGTTGGCAAAGGCACGCCCGCCGGCCAGCTACTGCGCAACTACTGGCAGCCCGTGGCGCTCGTGGAGGAATTGCCAGCGCAGCGCCCCGTCCGCGCGGTGCGGCTGATGGGCGAGGATTTCGTCGTATTCAAGGACGAGCAGGGCCGCTACGGCATGCTCGATCGCGACTGCCCGCATCGCGGCGCGGATCTGGCGGCGGGCCGGCTCGAAGCGGGCGGCCTGCGCTGCGCGTTTCACGGCTGGCTCTTCGATGTCAACGGAAGCTGCCTGTCGACGCCCGGCGAACCCATTGGCAGCACGCTCTGCAAGAAGGTCCGTCAAAGCGCGTATCCCGTGGTCGAGCGTAGCGGCATCCTGTTCGCCTACATCGGCGGCGGCGAGCCGCCTGCGTTCCCGAACTTCGACTGCTTCGCCGCGCCGGGCGAATACACGTTCGCCTTCAAGGGGCTGTTCGAATGCAACTGGCTGCAGGCGCTCGAAGTCGGCATCGATCCCGCTCACGCTTCGTTCCTGCATCGCTTCTTCGAAGACGAGGACGTGAGCGACAGCTACGGCAAACAGTTTCGCGGCGCGTCGGCGGATTCGGATATGCCGATCACGAAGGTGCTGCGCGAATACGAGTCGCCCGAGATTCTCGTCAGTCCGGCCGACTATGGGCTTCGGCTGATCGCGAAGCGTCCGCTCGACGACACGCAGACGCACGTGCGCGTGACCAACGTCGTGTTTCCGCAGGCGTTCGTGATTCCGATGAGCGCGGAGATGACCATCACGCAATGGCACGTGCCCGTCGACGACGAGAACTGCTACTGGTACGCGATCTTCACGAGCTTTGGCGCGCCGACCGACAAGGCGCAGATGCGCGCGCAACGGCTCGAACTGTATGAACTGCCCGACTACACATCGCGCAAGAACAAGCGCAATCACTACGGCTTCGATATCGACGAGCAACAGACGCAGACGTACACGGGCATGGGCTTCGACATCAACGTCCACGACCAGTGGGCCGTCGAATCGCAGGGCGCGATCCAGGACCGCACGCGCGAGCATCTGGGCACGACCGACAAGGGCATCATCGCGTACCGGCGCCTGCTCGTCGATGCGATCGAGAAGACGCGCGCCGGCGAGAAGACGCTGATGATGATCGACGAACAGCAGGCGGCGCATCTGACGGGACCCGCGTCGATCGACGGCATTGGGCCCGCCGACGGCTGGGACGACTACTGGAAGGCATCCGACGTCAAACGTCGCGATGCTGCGCCGTGGCCCGCACCGAAGGCTTGAGGACGGTTTCCGCAATCACAATGGAGCGCGCGGCCGTTCAACTGCCGCGTGAAGCACGATGTCTTTTGTTGAAAACCATGGTTTGTGGACGGACGCGCAGCATGTCGCGTACGCGGAACTGCTCGAACGGCTGAAGAAGAGCGACGTGCAAGTAGTCCGCTTTTCGTTTCCCGATCAGCACGGACTGCTGCGCGGCAAGACGCTCGTCGTCGACGAGGCGATCAGCGCATTCAAGAGCGGCGTCACGCTGACGAGCACGCTGCTCGCCAAAGATACGTCACACCGCACGGTATTTCCGGTGTTCACGGCAGGCGGCGGCTTCGACATGCCTGAAATGCAGGGCGCCTGCGATACGTTGATGGTCGCCGACCCCGAGACCTTCCGGATTCTGCCGTGGGCGCCGCACACGGGCTGGGTGCTGTGCGACGTCTATTTTCCGAACGGCCGACCCGTGCCGTTCGGCACGCGTCATCTGTTTCGCCATGCGCTGGAGCAGCTCGGCAATCACGGTTTCGAATTCGTGTCCGGTCTCGAAGTCGAGTTCCATGTCTTCAAGGTCACCGATCCGAACATGAAGCCCGAGCATTCGGGACAGCCGGGCATTCCGCCCGATGTCGAGCTGCTGTCGCATGGCTATCAGTATCTGACGGAACTGCGCTACGACGCCGTCGATAACGTGATGGAAATGCTCCGACGCGGCATCGACGGGCTCGCGTTGCCCGTACGCTCGCTCGAAGTCGAATACGGCCCGAGCCAGTTCGAGTTCACGTTCGCGCCGACCCGAGGCATCAAGAGCGCCGACGACATGATTCTGTTTCGCAGCGCGGTCAAGCAGATCTGTCAGCGCAACGGTTATCACGCGACGTTCATGTGTCGCCCGCGCATTCCGAATGTCGTGTCGAGTGGATGGCATCTGCATCAGTCGCTCGTGCATAGCGCGGACGGCAGCAACGCGTTCATGCCGTCCAATACGGACGCGCCGCTCTCGACCGTCGGGCAGCGGTATCTCGCAGGATTGCTCGCGCACGCGCAGGGCGCAGCCGCACTGTCGACGCCGACCATCAATGGATATCGCCGCTATCGGCCGTATTCGAATGCACCCGATCGCGCGAACTGGGGTCGTGACAATCGCGGCGTGATGCTGCGCGTGCTGGGCGGACAAAACGATCCCGCGACGCGCATCGAAAACCGCGTTGGCGAACCGGCTGCGAATCCGTATCTGTACTTCGGCTCGCAGGTGCTCTCGGGGCTGGACGGAATCCGACGCAAACTCGAACTGCCCGCCTCCGCGGATACGCCCTACGAAACGCAGGCCGATGCATTGCCTCGCACATTGAGCGATGCGATCGCCGCGCTACATGCCGACGAATCGCTGCGAGAAGGATTCGGCAGCGCATTCATCGACTACTTCTGCAAGCTGAAGGAAGCGGAGATCAACCGCTTCAATCTGGAAGTCACCGAGTGGGAACACCGGGAGTATTTCGAAACGTTCTGATGGCGTTCCCATCGAGGAGAGAAGTCATGCCTATCGTCACCTACATTCTGCGCGACGGCGATCGCCGCGAGATAGACGTACCCGCTGGCACCAGCGTGATGGAGGCCGCAATTCACGGCAACGTGCGCGGCATCGATGCCGAATGCGGCGGCTGCCTGTCGTGCGCGACGTGCCATGTTTATATCGATGCATCGTCGACAGCGAACCTGCCGTTGCCCGACGACTCGGAACTGGAACTGCTCGACGGCGTCGCCGCCGAGCGGCGTCCCGAAAGCCGGCTGAGTTGCCAGCTCGTCATGGTGGCTGCGATGGAAGGACTCGTCGTCCGGATTCCGCCCAGGCAAGGGTGACATCATGAATAACACGCTTGTGGTTGTCGGCGCGTCGTACGCGGGCGTCCAGCTCGCGGCGTCGGCCCGCGAACTCGGCTTTGACGGCCGTATCGTGCTGCTCGGCGACGAACCCGATGCGCCGTACCAGCGTCCGCCGCTGTCGAAGGGCTTTTTGACGGGCAGTTTTGCAGAAACGCGTTTGCCGCTGCGTTCGCAGGCATTTTTCGACGAAGAGAAGATCGAGTGGATGCCGTCGACGCGCGCCACGCACATCGACCGCGAGCGTCGTGAGATCGAACTGCATGACGGCTCGCGCATCGCGTATCGCCACCTTGCGCTGACGACGGGCGCCCGGGTACGCAAGCTCGATTGTCCCGGCGCGACACTTGGCGCCGTTCATTACTTACGCGATCTGCGCGACGCACGGCGTCTCGCGCAAACTGCGCGTACGACACGGCGCGCCGTCGTGATCGGTGGCGGCTATATCGGTCTCGAAGCGGCAGCATCGCTGCGTCAGCAGGGACTCGATGTCACGGTGGTAGAGACGGAGCCGCGTCTGCTGGCACGCGTCGCGTCGCCGTGGCTGTCCGGCTTCATGCTGCGTGCTCACATGGAGCATGGTGTCGTGTTCGAATTCGGCCGCAAGGTGGTCGCGCTGCACGACGCGGATGGGAGCGTATCGGTTGAACTCGATGATGGGCGGCGACACGTTTGCGATCTCGTCGTAGTCGGCATCGGCGTGATTCCGAATACCGAACTCGCCGCGGATTGCGGGCTGAACGTGGCGGGCGGGGTCATGGTGGACGCCTGCGCGCGTACCAGCGACCCGTCGATCGTCGCCGCCGGCGATTGCGCTTCGTTCGTCCCGCACTGGGCGCCGCCTGGCGCGAGTGCATGCCGCGTCGAATCCGTGCAGAACGCCAACGATATGGCAAAGACGGCAGCGGCAACGATCGTCGGGCGGCCGGAGGCATATCGCGCGCTGCCCTGGTTCTGGTCCGACCAATACGATCTGAAGCTGCAGATGGCCGGCGTGAACGCGGGTTTCACTGACTACGCGATGCGCGGCTCTGTCGAAGACAAACGTTTCTCGCTGTTCTACTTTCGCGACGACAAGCTGATCGCCGTCGACAGCATCAACCGGCCGCAGGACCACATGTTCGCGCGCAAGGTGCTCGCGAACGGCGCGCAAGTGTCGCCGGAGGCGGTACGTGATCCCGCATTCGACCTGAAAGCGCTCGCGAGCAGCGACGTGCACGCCGTTCGGGGAGTCGCGCAATGAGCGCTGAAAAACCCGGCCGTCCGCTCGTCGGCGTGGTATGTGATCGCTACTTCATCGGTGAACACGACCAGCATGGCGCGAAGCACAGCTATGTCCGCGCGCTGATGTTTAACGCGAACGTCAGTCCTGTGTTGATTCCGGCATCGCGCGAGATCGAAGCGGCGGAACCTTATCTGGATGGCGTTAGCGGCCTGCTGTTTCCGGGCGGCGCATCGAACGTGGAGGCGCATAGATATGGAGGGGAAACAGGTCGCGACATACTCGCCGATCCCGATAGAGATCACGTCGCGCTGAATCTGATGCGCGCTGCGGCGGCGCGCGGCATGCCCATGCTCGCGATCTGCCGCGGCTTCCAGGAAATGAACGTCGCCTTTGGCGGCACGCTCCACACGGACATTCAAGCGTCGGGTCTTTCGCAAGATCATCTCGAAGACCTCGCGGAAGATCTGCCCACCCGCTATCGATATCGCCACGACGTCGAACTCACGCCCGCTGGCATGCTGTCGACGCTCGCCCATGCGCAGTGCGTGCGTGTGAATTCGTTGCATCGGCAGGGCGTCGACATGCTTGCGCCGCGGCTTGTCGTCGAAGCTCGCGCGCCCGACGGCCTGATCGAAGCGTATCGGCTGAACGGACACGACTTCGCGCTCGGCGTGCAGTGGCACCCCGAAGTCATGACACAACACGATGCACTGTCGCATTCGATCTTCGAAGCATTCGGCGCAAGTTGCCGCCGGTATCGTCAGGCGACACGGCCCGCAACTGATCATCATGAGGGTTAGGAGCATGTCAGCGGATCGCATCGACCTGAACCTGCTGCGCGTATTCGACGCGATTTTCGAAGACCGCAATCTCGCTTTGGCAGGCAAGCGCCTGAATCTGAGCCAATCCGCGATCAGCCACGCGCTGGGACGCATGCGGCAGGTGCTCGGCGATGACCTGTTCGTGCGCACGGGCAAGGGCATGGAGCCGACGGTGCGCGCCGTCGGCATGGCCGCGCAGGTGCGTGGGGCGCTGGCGCAGATCAGGGCGGCGCTGGGCGTAGATGCATTCGATCCGCGCGTCGCGCAACGCAAGTTCGTCGTCGCGGCGAACGACTACATCACGTCGCTGGTGCTGGGGCGTCTCAGTCAACGGCTGCGCGCGGAAGCGCCGCTCGTGGACCTGGTGATCCGTCCGTCGACGCGGCTCGATCTCGCCGGGCAGATCGACGTCGGCCGGATCGACGTGGCGATCGGCATATTCGCGGACGTGCCGGCACGCTTGCGCTCGGCGCAGTTGTGGGAGCAGACGGATGTGGTGCTGCTCCATCGAGACCACCCCATCGCCGAGCGCGCCGTTACGCGCGACGATCTGCTCGCTTATCCGCTCGTCGCGATCTCGCAGGGCGGCGAGGAAGAGGGCGCGGTGAGCGGCTTTATCGTCGAGCGCGGGCTGGCGCGGCAATCGGAGATGTTCAACCGCGACGCGCTCAACCGCGCATTCGCCGACGGTGGCGACGTGCCGCGCATGCGCATGTCGGTCGCGCATTCGCTCGCGATTCCCGCGCTGCTTCGTCATAGCGACATGCTCGCGCTCGTGCCGTCATCGCTTGGCCGTGAGCTGGAGCGTTACGGCGAACTGAAAATGTGCGCGACGCCATACGAGTGTCACAACGCTGCCGTGCGCGCCGTCTGGCACGAACGCAACGACACGGACCCCGCGCTGCAATGGTTGCGGCACCAGCTTGCCGATGTCGCGCGGCAGGTTCGCACCTGTTGACCCGGACCGTGCAAGATCGGTATGCAAACAATTCACTGCGCGCGCGCCATGGCGCGCCGCCTCGTCAACGTCGTCGAAACGGCCTGAAAACATAGGTCTTCTTGATTCAACCCGAACGTATCGCGCGATCTTTGCCACGTCGCGCGAGGGACAGGTGCGCGCCGTGTGCGTGCTTCGCCGGGTTGTTGGCCCTATTTGGCGCTCTTAATCTTGGCCCCCGATCGATCGGCGAGGCACGCAGCAATGGCTGACGTGGCGACGCCGGCAGTTCAATCCCATCAGTGAGGATGCAATGGAAGAGACCCGGACTGTCGATGTACAAGCGCTCATCAACGAGCACCCTTTCTCCCGCTTTCAATGGCTCGTCTTTGCGATGTGCTTCGTCATCGTGCTGATGGACGGCTTCGATACGGCCGCAATCGGTTTTATCGCGCCTTCGCTGCTGTCGGAGTGGCATATCGGCAAGGCTGCGCTCGCCCCTGTGCTGAGTGCCGCGCTCTTTGGGCTCGCGTGCGGCGCGTTGCTTTCGGGGCCTCTGTCCGACCGATGCGGGCGACGCCTCGTGCTGACCTTCTCCGTGCTGCTGTTCGGCGTGGCGTGTTTCGCTTCCGCCTACGCGCAGGATCTGAGCGCGTTGACGACACTGCGGTTCGTCACCGGCGTCGGACTCGGCGCCGCGATGCCGAATGCCGTCACGCTGATGAGCGAGTACTGCCCCGACGGCCGGCGCGCCACCATCGTCAACCTGATGTTCTGCGGATTCCCTTTGGGCGCCGCTTTGGGTGGATTTCTCGCGGCGTGGATGATTCCGCAGTTCGGCTGGCGCAGCGTTCTGCTGCTTGGCGGCGCAGTGCCGTTGCTGCTTGCGATCGTGCTCGCGTTCCGGTTGCCGGAGTCGATCCGCTACATGGTGGCGCGGCAGCAACCGGTAGAGAAGATTCGCAAGGTGATGGTTCGCGTCAGTTCGGATGCGCGTGTTGCACAGGCTTTTGTCATGCAGGAATCCGTCAGGCATGCACCGGGGAGCGGCGGCATTCGCATCGTGTTGTCGCGTTCGTTCCTGCTCGGCACCGTGATGCTTTGGCTGTGCTATTTCATGGGCCTCGTCATCTTTTACGGACTGGTCAACTGGATGCCCGTTCTTCTCAAGGATGCGGGACTGAGTCCGCAACGCGCGGCGCTCGTGTCGGCGCTGTTTCCGCTGGGCGGCGTGGGTACGGTGCTGTGCGGCATGCTGATGGACCGCTTCAATCCCAATCGCGTCGTGGCGGCCGCTTATGCATTCGGTGCGATCAGCGTGTATGCGATCGGCCAGGCAGTCGGCGATATCGGCTTGCTGATGTGCGCGGTGTTTATCGCGGGTGTGCTGGTGAATACCGCGCAGGCGTCGATGCCCGCTCTCGCGGCAGCGTTCTATCCAACGGCGGGACGCGGCACGGGTGTCGCGTGGATGCTTGGTGTGGGGCGCTTCGGCGGAATAGCCGGTTCGTTTCTCGTCGCCGAGTTGTCGCGGCAGCAGGTCAGTCTGCCGGGCATTTTCACGGTCGTTGCGGTTGCGGGCGCGGTAGCGTGTGCGGCTCTGCTGATCAAGCAGGCGACGTGTTCGAGCGCGGGCGTGCCGGATGTAGCGGATGGCGAATCGCTCGCGCACTAGCGGCGAACTGTTGAAACGGAATGTGATTATTGCGAGCCTCTGTTGAGGCTCGCAGTGCGTTTACCGTTCAGTGTGCGGGTGGGTCGATGTCGTAGGCAATGCGTCCCGATGGCAAGAAGAACAACGCGATCACCGCCCCGCCTTTTGCCTCGGGAAAGTGATGGCTTCCCGGCGCGGGCGCAGTCCAGCCGCCGTAGCACCATCCGCTGGGACCGGCGAGCGCGGCGCCTTCGTTGAGCGGCACGACGAGATTGAACTCGCCATAAGGGTGCGAGTGGTAGTCGCCGCGAAATGCGTCTTCAGGATTGTTCTGCCCGTTGTCCGTACTGTCCATCAGCACCGCCGTGATGCTGAAATAGAACGTTTCCGCACAAGGCGCGACGAGCCGCGCACGCCGGTACTTCGGACCGGAAATCTCGACATCGGCGGCCCAGCCTTCTTTCACGCCGAGCGTGATGAGGCGGGCGAGATCCTTGTACAGATCGCTATCGACGCCGTACTTCGTGTTCAGCCATTGCTCGACCTCGACGCCTGTGGTCATGTCTTTCACTTCTTCGAGAAATGGCAGACAGCGTGCGACGAGCTGGTCTTTGGTGCTTGTAGTGGGGGTTTGAGACATTCCGTATCCTCCGTGGATTGTGAGTGCCTTGCACGTCTTCTCCGGCGCGGCAATGCACGCTTGCCGATGTGCTTGATGGCCGTTTCAAGATGCCATAGCCATACCACTCGAAGAAGCGAAACTATTGCAACTTCACAATGCACGTTATGCATAGTGCGGTCGTGCATCTTGAACAGCGCGAGACGGATTGCGCGCTATCGCGTGCAAGCCCGGGTTGCCGATGTTCCAGGGCGTGTTGTGAGAACATGCCGGTCCACATTGGTTACTGCATCTTTAGGCTATGCACTTCACAGGCTCCGATTTCTGGCGATTCCTTCCTCTCATTCACGCCGGTGTCTTTGGTGCAACGGCAGTAGTCGGACGCGTGTTGATTGCGCGGACGAACAGACATGAAGCCGTGTCGTTCTCGCGTGGCAAATCGGTACGAGACTTTGTTGCGCGCTGCTTCTATGTGTGGCTTCCCGTCGTCGACGGGTTGTTTCTGGTGTTCTACGGCATCACTGGCGAACGCGGACAACTCGTCGTGCAAGCGTTCGACAATGAGTGGACGCGATGGGTTGGCGTCGTGTGCATGGCGGTTGCGCTGATATGGGTGATTTGCGCTCAGGCCACGATGGGAACCGCGTGGCGAATGGGCGTCGATAGTCGCACGCGAACCGAACTGATCACGACAGGTCCGTTCGCACTGTCGCGCCATCCCATTTACCTCGGTATCCGCGCAACGATACTGGGTCAATTGCTGGTGGTGGGAACATGGCCTGTGCTATTGATCTGGGCATTGTCCGAGTTGCTCGTTCAGATTCAGGTCAGGTTCGAAGAAGAGCACATGTTCCGGTTGCACGCGCAACGGTACGCCGACTACTGTTCGCGAGTCAGGCGCTGGCTTTGATGTGCGAATGCTTTGACGCGTTACGCTCACCGATTCGGCTCGTTCAAGATTGGATTGAATACATTTCACGTTCGGATTTTTCATCGCGCCACGTCTGCGCATCATCTCCGCATCAGTAGATTTATCCCGCGTATCGCGTTGTTGATAGAAGAATTCCCAACTACTCTATTTGAATTCGAGTAGCAAAATTCTTTCGCTTTTTCCTCGTCGCTTCGATCTGCATCGAGATGTCGAGGTTTTCCCCGTTGTTGCTTTTATTGTCCAACCCTAAGCTCGCCTGGCATGCACTCATCCGGATGCGATTCAGTTCGGTATCCAGAATAATGATTTGCGGTCAAGGAGACCTCATGAAATACGGCAGGGTTGTTGTATTGGCAGCAGGGCTTTTCAGCGCGTCCGCATTTGCGCAAAGCAGCGTCACGCTCTATGGCGTGCTGGACACGGGCATCGAGTATGTTTCCCACGCAAACGCCGCAGGCGATCATGTCATTCGTATGCCGGGCATCACGGGAGAATTGCCTTCACGCTGGGGAATGCGCGGCGCCGAAGATCTTGGCGGCGGACTCAAGGCCGTATTCATTCTGGAAAGCGGATTCAATCTGCGCGGCGGCGATTCGGGGCAGGGTGGCCGGCTGTTCGGGCGACAGGCACTCGTCGGACTCGAGGGGCCGTGGGGTTCACTCACGTTTGGCCGTCAATACACGATGTCGTACTGGGCGATGTCGGATGCCGATATTCTCGGGCCGGACATTTACGGCATCGGCGCGCTGGATGCATTCTTGCCGAACGCGAGAAGCGACAACACGGCCGTCTATAAAGGCAAGTTCTATGGATTCACATTCGGCGCGTCCTGGTCGTTCGGACGCGACGGCGCGGGGACGGGCAATTCGCCAGGGCAGGGAACCTGCGCAGGACAGGTGCCCGGCGACGTGAATCAATGCCGCGAATGGAGTGCAATGCTGAAGTACGACGGCACCTACTTCGGCGTGGCCACAGCGTACGACGAACAACGCGGCGGCACGAATGCAGCAGCAAACTTCTTCGACGGCGTCGCGCCGTTTCCGATTGCCGGCAGCGGCGACAAGGATGCGCGTCTGCAGGCGAACGGCTATGTGAACGTTGCGGGGGTAAAGCTGGGCGGTGGATGGATCGGCCGCCGCGTCGAATCGAACGGACCGGGCGGCGACGTGCGCTCGAATCTGTTCTACCTCGGCGCGCAATACTACGTGACGCCCGTGTTTGCCGTCGATGGAGAAGCGTACCGCGTCATCGTGCAGCAGCAGGACGCGCGCGCGACGCTGGCGAGTCTGCGCGCCACTTACTTCCTGTCGAAGCGGACGGCGGTGTACGGCAACGTCGCGTACCTGTGGAATAGCGCACACGCGCGCTATTCCGTCAGCGCGGGTGGCGGCGGCACGACGCCCGCAGCGGGCGTCGGCCAGCTCGGCGCGATTGTCGGTGTGCGGCATTCGTTCTGATTGATGAGGCTGCCTGCGACGTCAATCTTCGTCGCAGGAATCCGTTGCGGCCGGTGCATGCGACGAGGTCCAGGGCAGCCTCGCTTTTAGCGAAGACTGCGCGAATTACCGACGGTCTCGAGATTTCGCGTGTACAGTGAAGTGTCTTTTGCCGTCTGCATCGGACGACGCGCTCGCTATGCGCGGCTTTTTATCAATCGAATCAAGACTTCAAGGAACGATCTGACTACCGTCATCCCCAAACCCAATGAGCCCGTCGAAGTTGCACTTCGACGTTTTCGCCGTGCAATCCAGAATAATGGACTGATCGCAGAATTGCGTGCGCGCACGGCATACGAAAAGCCCACCACGGAGCGCAAACGAAAGAAAGCGGCCGCTGTGGCCCGTTTGCGCAAACAGATTCGCCGCGCGTTGCCGCCAAGGAAGTTGTATTGACCCCCGTCGTCAATCTCCGTATGGCTTCTGAGGCGCTTATCCGGCGAGTGGCGGCTCTGCGGAGCGGCTCGTTTCGATGACGTTGACTGGCGCCGGGTCGAAAATTACCCGGGCCAGTTCATTGAAACCTTGCAATTGCGGCGAGCAGGTGTTACTGTGCCCCGAAGTTCAAGAAGTTCGATTGCTGTTCATCAATAGTTCCGTTGCCCCTCGGCGGTATTCGTTGTCCTCTCCCTCCTTGATCCTTTGGCTCCGCACTCTGCTGGGGCGATAATCTCTTCAATTTCACTGTTTCAAGGATTCTTATGGATACCGGTACCGTCAAGTGGTTCAACGATGCAAAGGGCTTCGGCTTCATCTCCCCGGATAACGGCGGTGACGACCTGTTCGCGCACTTCTCCGAAATTCGCGGCGACGGCTTCAAGAGCCTCGCTGAAGGCCAGAAGGTCAGCTTCGAAACGAAGCGCGGCCCCAAAGGCGTGCAAGCTGCAAACATCACGCCGGTTTAAGGCGTAGCGTAGCAGTGCGGGGCCGGAACGCGGCCCCGATTCGTTTTCCCCCCGAAGTCCACGCCCCACATCTCTTGCACTGGCGTTTGCCGGTCGCATCCTATACGGCGCGAAGCCGCCTCTGTCATGCCGGTCGCTCTCTCAGCGGCACATGTTTCCAGGCGTGACGAATACAATTCAAAACATCAAAGACAAATGCAAAACCCAACTACCCAGCAGTACGGGGGTTATACCGTACGTCCGTCCGCACATTGCCTGCCCGACGGTCTGTTTTCCGCAAATCTGCTGCTCGAGCGCGATGGCGCGCGACGCGCACCGAATCAATACGAATTCTTTTCGCTCGACTATTTCGCCGACGAAGCTGACGCGGTCGATTACGCGCGAAGCTGGGCATGCCACTGGATCGACACTCGCGGTTGATCCGGGTCCGTTGCAAGACGGATGGACTTTGTACGAGTCCTTCATCGTCATCCGCAAGAAAATGCACGCGTTCCAGGCCGGTGCCCAACGCGTACGGGACCCAGTTCATTTCGCAAGCTGACCAAGGTAGTACCCCAGTCGCTCTTCGACATCGCCCGGCTTGTGAAAACCGCGTGCGAGCAGCGCCTCGATACCTTGCTGCGCTGCGGGCCGCCCGAGCGACGCAATGCACGCATCCCATCCCGCGCCGAGTTCGACGTCCGGTGGCAGGCTGGTGTTGACGAGGCGCTTGGTGGTTGCGATCGCCCACTTGTCGAACGCGGAGATACGCGTCGCGAGCGCATCCACGTATGCGTCCAGATCGCCATCCGGCAGCGCCCGGTTCACGTAGCCATAGGCCTCGGCCTTGGCACCATCGAGGTCTTCCGAACCCAGCAGCACTTCCAGCGCGCGATTGCGGCCGATGAGTCGAGGCAGCCGGGCCATCGGACCGCCGCCTGCAACCATACCCACGCCGACTTCCCACTGCGAGATGATCGTCTTTTCCCGACTGGCGAAACTCATGTCACAGGCGAGCGTCATTTCGCTGCCATTGCCCGTCGCCCGCCCCCGGATGAGGGCGATGGAAACGACGGGCGCGCGTGGCAGCCGCACGAGAAAATCCGGCCACTGAGGCAACCCGCTGCGACCGGGTGGCAAGGCGGTCAGTTCGTCGAGGTTGGCCGTGAAATCCGAGTGATTCAGGAAATAGCCGTCGACCGCGCTGTCGAACACCACGACCTTCACATGCTCGTCGGTTTCGAGTGCGTCAATGACTTCGTTGAACTGCTGGACCATGGGCGGACCCATGACATTGATGGGCGGGTTGTCGATCGTGACGCGCCAATAGGCTGGGGACCGCTGCGTAACTCTGATCGGAACGGGGTTCGTCGTCGCATTCATGGGTGACTCCTGTCGCCGGCATATTCGATGGACATGATGGCTCGTGTCGGACGAAAACTAGGCCTGCAGAACCTTGAGAAGCTCCCTGGCAGTGGGGCCAGACGAAGCCGGATTCTGGCCCGTGATCAGGCGCCCATCGACAACGGTGAGCACGGCCCAATTGGCCACTTTTTCGAAGTGTCCGCCCAGACGCTTCAACTCATCCTCGACAAGGAAGGGCATGACCTTGGTCAGGCCGACGGCTTCCTCTTCATCGTTGGTGAAGCAGGTGACGCGCTTGCCTTTGACGAGAGGTTGTCCTTCATACGTGGCCTGTCGAAATACACAAGGGCCATGACAGACGGCGGCAACCGGCTTGCCAGCGTTGTAGAAATCCTCGATCAGCGCGATCGAGTTTTTGTCATTGGTCAGATCCCACATCGGACCATGACCGCCCGCATAGAAGATCGTGTCGTAGTCGGCTGCCTTGACGTCGACGAGCTTGACGCTATTGGCAAGTACCTTTTGCGTAGCAGGATCGTTCTTGAAGCGTTGCATCGTGTCGGTCTGATTGTCCGGATCGTCGCTTCTGGGATCGATAGGTGGATGGCCGCCTTTGGGCGACGTCACGGTGACCTGTGCGCCGGCGTCCGTGAACGCGTAGTAGGGCGCAGTGAACTCTTCCAGCCAGAAGCCGGTCGGCTTGCCCGTATTTCCAAGCACATTGTGCGAGGTCAGAACCAGCAGGATTTTCATTTCAATCTCCGTTCGTTAAGGCCGACAAAAGATATTGCCCGGCGCGATGCAGACGACACCGTCGTAAGGGCAGCTATGTCGACACGTTCAAGGAACGTTTGTATTCAAGTCCGACTGCCAGGTGCGCGCCATCGAACGATAGTTTGGCCGGATCATCCCATGGTATGACTGCGGCTTTGACGCTTGCCGCGAGCGCCTCGCGCTCGCATTCGTGCACCGGTATCTTCGAAACAGGCAGGGGTATAAAGAATCGTCGCTTGATGACCCTCTGTGCGGGATGAGAAATTTGCTGCCTCGATGAATTGGCATCACGCCACCAGAGCAAAGAGGTGCATGAAGGATGAATCAGGAATCAGTCGCGCTTGTCGAAGGATTTTGGAAAGAGGTTTGGCAGACGCCCGACAACGTCGAGGCTGTCGACAGGTTCGTTGCCGAGGACTTTGTCGTGACGACAGGTGGCAGGGACATCGTCGGACGCGATGCTTTCAAGCAATGGATTCGCGACTTTTCCGCGCAAATTGCAGACTTGAAGTTCGAGATCGTCAATACGTTCCAGTCTGCTGATGGCACGCTCGTCTCCGCACGGTTCCGTATTCGCGGATGGAATAACGGCTTGATGGGCTTTCCCGCGGATAGACGTCCTGTCGAGTTCACTGGAAACGCGATATGGCACGTCTCGGAAGGACGGCTCGTGCGCAACTGGGTCGAGCGTTCGGCCTTCGAGCTGTATCGGGATCTGCAAGGTGTGTCGCACGTGCACGACCCATTCGCGGTCGCTCGCAAATAGGCAGGGTACGACGTATGCCTTATTGCAAAACACGAAACGGAGTATCGCTGTTTTATAACGATTGGGGGACGGGTCGTCCTGTGGTTCTCATTCACGGCTGGCCGTTGAATGCGGACTTCTGGGAACCGCAATCCACCTGTCTCGCATCGAACGGCTTTAGAGTGATTTCGTATGACCGCCGTGGATTTGGCCGATCCGACCAACCGTGGTCGGGTTATGACTATGGCACGCTGGCAGATGACCTCGACACGCTGATGCGACATCTCGACCTTCGCGAGGCCACGTTGATCGGATTTTCGATGGGTGGAGGCGAAGTCGCGCGCTATATGTCGAGGCACGGTACCGCACGCGTGGCGCAAGCGGTGTTGATGTCCGCGGTCACGCCGTCCCTGAAAAAGAGTACCGAGAACCCTGAGGGAATTGACGAGTCAGTTTTCGGCGCCTTGCTAAAGGCGCTTGAAGATGATCGCGCTGGCTTTCTCACGGACTTCCGCGAGGGCTTCTTCAACGGCGCATCGTCCGGGTCTGCGGTCTCACGCGGCGTGCTGGACTGGTATTCGTTTCTCGCCAGTCAAGCGTCGCTGCGCGCGACCGTCGAGTGTGCTCGCGCATGGGCGAATACGGACTTTCGTGGCGATCTCGCCCGAATGACCGTCCCGACGCTGATTCTGCACGGCAGTGCGGATATCAATGTGCCGCCGGAGATCACGGCTCATCTTGCCGCGCGCCTGATTGCGAACGCTCGCTACATCGAATACGAAGGAAGCGGTCACGCTATTGGCATTACCGATCGTGAGCGCGTCAATGCGGATCTTCTCGCGTTCCTGCGTGAAGCCGGGCGTTGAATCTTCAGACGTCATCGTGCGAATTGTTCTTCACGCGAAAAACTGAATTGACTGCCAATCGATGCAACGGCGAACCTGGCGAAAGTACAGTGTTGTCACCGGGGAAGTCGTACCCGATCTCATCGACAAACACGCATTAGCAAGGTCGCTACCATGAGCAAATCTCGGCAACGGGTGTTCCTGATTACGGGTGTGAGTTCTGGATTCGGGCGCGCTTTTGCGGAAGCGGCGCTGTCGGCGGGACACGTCGTCATCGGCACGGTCAGGAGCGAAGCGGCGAAAGATGCGTTCGAGCAACTGCAACCGGACCGCGCTCACGGTGTGGTGCTCGACGTCACCGATTTTGCGAAAATCGACACGGCCGTTGCAGGCGTGACTGAACGAACGGGACCGGTCGATGTACTCGTCAATAACGCGGGGTATGGCCACGAGGGTACGCTCGAAGAATCTTCGCTCGAAGAACTGCTGCATCAGTTCAACGTGAACGTATTTGGCGCCGTTGCGATGATCAAGGCTGTCTTGCCATCCATGCGCATGCGACGAACCGGCCACATCATCAACATGACGTCGATGGCAGGCCTCACGACGTTTCCCGGCATTTCGTACTACAGCGGCAGCAAATTCGCCCTCGAAGGAATTTCCGAGTCGTTGGCTCAGGAAGTGCGCGGCTTCGGCATCCGTGTCACGGCCGTCGCGCCGGGCTCGTTTCGTACCGATTGGGCAGGACGCTCGATGGTGCGCACGGAACGCAGCATTACGGACTACGACCCGGTGTTCGATCCCGTTCGCCAGGCTCGCCAGGCGAAGGACGGCAGACAGGCGGGCGACCCTGACAAGGCTGCGCACGTGCTGCTGGATCTCGTCGAACATCCCGATCCGCCCGTCCATCTGCTGCTTGGTAGCGATGCGTTGAGTGTCGTCCGACGAAAGCTTTCCACGATGCAAACAGCTATCGGCGCGTGGGAAGAGGTCAGCAAATCAACTGATTTTTCGTAGGGTGTGCGTTGCCAATCGCATCGAGCCCCTGAACACCTGATGCGATCAATACGCGGCGCGCAGCGCCTCATTGGCAACAGTGAGCCGCGACGCGATCGTCTTGATCAGAAAGCGATGAAACTGCTGTGCGGCGACAGGGTCTTCGCGTTCGAGCGCGAGCAGTGCCGGCACCGACAGACGGTGAACGCGCGTCGGCGCTTCGGCGATCACATCGGCGCTTCGCGTGGTCTGCGTGTACACGGCCATTTCTCCGACGACCGTCCCGGGGCCGAACGAACGCAGCCGCACAAGGCGGCCATCGGGCAGCGGCAGCGAAACGGCAACGCGTCCGGATTCGACGATATAAAGCGCATCGCCCGGCTCGCCGCGCGAAAACAGCAACTGACCCGCGTCGAGATCGCGTACTTCGAGACACGCGCATAGTCTGTCCAGCGCAGATGGCGTGAAATGCGGAGCGAGTGTGGACCGGAGATTCTGTTCTCCCGATGCCTGCATCGCGGAACCCGATCCGAGCAGCGTGTCTTCAATCCATTCGAGACCTGCATCGAGCGTGGCGAACTCGTGTATCCGCAAGTTCAGCGTACCTGTCTTCACGAGCAGGCTGCGCGAGCGCGCGGGCAACGCAGTGAGCACGAGATCGGCGCCCGATGACGCGCACAGTCGCCGCAGCTTCACGAACGCGATCGATACCGACGCGTCCATGCCGTTGGTCGACGCGAAGTCGAGCACGACGTAGCGCACGGGGGCGGCATCATTTGCAGCGAGCCGTTCGCGCACGCGTTGCAGAATCGAATTCGCGGTGCCGAAAAACAGAAAGCCTTGCAGGCACATTCCACATAGCTGCGTGCCGAGTTCGCGCAAACGCGCGGCATCCTCGATACTGCGCTCGACTGTCGAAGTGCGCGTGGTGGCATCGAATGCCATGCGCACGCAGCTAACGCGCCCATACAGCAGCGTGAACATCACACACGCGGCAATGACGCCCGCGATCACGCCCGCCACGACGCCATAGAACGCCACGACGGCAAGGATGCCTGGCACGAGCGCGTACTCGTACCAGTTGAGCCTTGCATACGCGCCCACCAGCCATTGCATCAGCAGCCGCAGTCCCATGAAAAGCTGCAGCCCGACCAGCACGGGGACGGGAAAGAGCGCCACCAGATCGGGCGATGCAATGAGCGCGACAAGGCACGCTAGCGCGGCGAACACGCCCGCCATGCGGCTCGTTGCGCCGGCGCGCGCATTGAGCATCGAGCGGTTGTACGATTGATAGCCGACCATCCCGCCCAGCAACCCGCTCGCGATGTTCGCCAGCCCCGCTGCGCGCATCTCGCGGTTCAGATCGATATCCTCGCCTGTCGCCGCGCCGATGGCCGTCGAGTTCATCAGGATCGTGATCGCCGATGCGGACGTCACGACGAGTGTCTCCGGCAGATGCGCGGCGATCGCGGCCCAGTCGATCGCGCCATTCGCGAGTGGCGCGGGCACGTGCATATCCGGGAAGAAGTGCAGCTTCACATGCGGCAGCAGCAGGCCCATATTGCGCGCATCGTCGATCGAGAGTCCGGCCAGGTGCAGCGACAGATAGAACAGCACGATCCCGCACGCGAGCACGAACGGCAGCGCCGCAATGTGTTGCCGGCCGCGCGTGAGAATGGTGGTGAGCACGCCGATGAACAGCGCCGGCATCCACGCGAGCCAGTGCAGATGCGTGAGCACGGGCAAGGTATGCCACTGCGGCGACTCGCCCGTCATCACACGGAACGCGCCCGCCAGCAACAGATAACCGGTGCCCGCCAGAAATCCGCCGACCACGGGATACGGCAGGAACTGCAGTGACCGGCTGCGCTTCGACGAGCCGATCGCGTACAGCACGATGCCCGTCACCACCGAACACAGTGCGATGGCGATCAGTACGGTCAGAAGAATGGTTTGCGGCGAGCCGCCGTCGGCGCGCACGCTGCTCGCGACGCCCGCCGCCACGCCTGCCAGAAAAGCCGTCGCGTTGCTGTCCGGCCCGGCGATATTCAGGCGCATCGAACTGGTCAGCGCAATCACCAGTGCCGTCACGATGCAGCTGACCAGCGCGGTCGGCACGCCGAGTTCGGCATAGCGCGCGAGGTCCGCGCTGAAGATCAGCGTGCCCAGGCTCATCGCGTAGCAGAGCATGACGAGCATCGAGACGGCGCCCGCCGTCAGGTCGCCGAGCAGCCCAACACCCGTCATGCGCGCTGCGGCAGCGCTTGCAGATGCAGACTCGGATTCGGAACCTGTGGCAGCTGGCTTCACGGCGCTCCCCCGGAACGCGCGGCGCCGGGCACGAGCCGGCGACCGCGCGCCCAGTATCCGCTGCCCGTCTCGCGCCTGTCAAACCGCCGGCACGCGGGCGGCCGACCCTCTCTTTCGAGGTACTCAACACCTACACTAGACAAGGCGGGTGCGGTTTTTTAAGCACGCAACGAGAAACAGATTCCGGCGATGACGATGGATATCGAACTGTGGCTGGGCGGACTCGGGCTCCAGCAGTACGCACGGGCGTTCGCCGACAACGACATCGACGCCGCGATGCTGCCTGAGCTGACGGATGCCGATCTGAAGGAACTCGGCGTGCGCTCGCTTGGGCATCGCAAGCGGCTGCTGGCGGCGATAGCGCAGATACCGGCTGGGGACGCACATGCGACGCCTGTGGTCCGGGCTTGCTTCGACAAGCCTGTCGCGTCCACTAACGGCGGGCCGTTGGACGAGCGCAGGCAGGTCGCCGTGCTGTTCGCCGATATGTGTGGCTTCACGGACTTGAGCCGTGAACTCGATCCAGAGGAATTGCTTGCGGTGCTCGACGGCTACTTCGAGCAGGTCGATGACATCGTCGAGCGACACGGCGGGCATATCGACAAGCATCTCGGTGACTGCGTCATGGCCGTGTTCGGCGCGCCGCGTTCGCATGGAAACGATCTGGAGCGCGCGGTGCGGGCCGCGCTCGCGATCACCGACGCGATGCCGGGGTTGTCCCGGGCGCTGGGTCGCTCGCTTTCCATTCACATCGGCATTGCGGTTGGCCAGGTCGTAGCGAGCGGCACCGGCAGCGCCGCGCACAGGGAGTACACCGTCACGGGCGAGACGGTCAACCTCGCATCGCGCCTCACCGACGCGGCGGGGCCGGGCGAGATATTGATCTCGGAAGCCGTATGGCGGCCCCTTGCTGACCGCCTCGATTGTGTGGCGCGTGGGGCGCTTGCCGTGAAAGGCTTCGCAGAGGCGGTTTCGGTATGGCGTCTTGCGGGTCTGCGGCGTTCGTCGGTGAGTCGGCCGCTGGTCGGGCGTCGCGACGAACTGCGCCAGTTTCAGGGAATACTTGAATCGTGCAGTCGAACCGGGCGCGGCCACATTGTCCATGTCAGAGGGGAGCCGGGTATCGGCAAGACACGGCTTGTCGAAGAATGCCAACGCGAGGCGAACGAACTCGGATTCGCCTGTCACAGCGCCCTTGTGCTCGACTTCGGATCGAGAGCCGGTCGGGACGCGATCCGGTCTCTCGTACGTGGTCTCCTTGCGATCGATGACGCCAGCGACGGGAATGACGGCACGACTGCCGTGGCGCGCGCCATCGCCGACGGTCTGGCTGACGCCGGCGATGCGCCGTTCCTCCATGATCTGATCGATGTGCCTCAGCCGCCCGAAGGCCGGGCGCTCTACGAGGCCATGGACAATGCGATGCGCGTTCGAGGCCGGCGCAACGTCATGGTCCGGCTCGTGCAACACGCTAGCCGCGCGCAACCGCGGTTGATCGTCGTAGAAGACATTCACTGGGCTGACCGATCGACGCTGCGGGACGTCACCGAACTCGCTGCGGCTACTGTTGGTTGTCCGGCCGTGCTGATGCTGACCGGGCGGCCCCAAGGCGATTCACTCGACGAACGATGGGACGCACCGGGCAACGCGTCGTACTCGCTGTTCGATCTGGGCCCTTTGAATGACGGCGACGCGCGTCTGATGGCCGAATCGTTTGCCTGTACCGACGACCTGGCGGCGCGCTGCATCGAACGGGCCGCGGGCAATCCGCTCTTTCTCGAACAACTGTTGAGCAATGCAGGGAAGACGGTGGGATCGGGTGTGCCGGGCTCGGTGCAAAGTCTCGTGCAGGCGCGGCTGGATGGACTCGATCCGATGGACAAAACCGTCTTGCGGGTCGCGTCGGTTTTCGGCCAGTTCTTCGAGAAGGAGGCGATCAGCCACATGCTCGACGGCGCCGATGTCGTACTGGAACCGTTGATGATGAGCCGCCTGCTTCGCCGACAGGGCAGCGGATTCATCTTCCATCACGCACTCATTCGCGACGCCGTCTATGACGGGCTGCTGAAAAGCCAGCGCCGCGAATTGCATCGCCGCGCCGCGCACTGGTATGCGCAGCGTGATGCCGTGCTGCGGGCCGAGCATCTCGATCGGGCCGCGGACGATGAGGCGCCAGCCGCCTATTGCGAAGCGGCACGCTCGCAGGCGGCCGGGTATCACTATGAATTCGCGCTGCGGCTCGTCGAACGTGGGCTCGAATTGACGACTGCCCGTACGGACCGCGTTGCGCTCGAATGCCTGCGTGGCAACATTTTGCACGACACCGGCGACATGACGTCGGCGCTCGGCGCGTTCGAAACGGCTCTCGCTGCGGCCGCGACGGACGCAGAGCGTTGTCAGGCGTGGATTGGGCGCGCCACCGTGAAGCGGGTTATCGACGATCTCGATGGGGCGTGGAGCGATCTGGACTGCGCTGCCGCAGTGGCGTCAGCCGACGGTCTGTTGCGCGAAGCGGCACGCATTCATTTTCTGCGCGGCAATCTCTGTTTTCCGCGCGGTGAGATCGAAGGCTGCGTACGTGAGCACGAGCGCAGCCTGGTTCTCGCGCGCGAGGCACGCGACTACGAACAGGAGGCGGCCGCGCTCGGCGGGCTCGGAGACGGAGAATACATGCGCGGTCGGATGATCAGCGCGCACGATGCATTTAGTCGATGCATCGAGTTGTGCCAACGTCACGGGTTCGGGCGCATAGAAGTCGCCAACCTGCCGATGCGCGCGATTACCGCGTGGTTTGCAGGCAAGGTAATGGAGGGACTCGATGCGGCGAATGCAAGCGTTGCCGCGGCGGAGAAGGTCGGTCATCTCCGGGCGCTCGCCGTCGCTCATCATGCGGCGTGGCACTGCTTGTACCAGCTCGCGGAATGGGATCGTGCCTGGGAGCATGTCGGCCCGGCGCTGCAGTGTGCGCGTGAGCTGAAATCGAGGCGGTTCGAAGCCGAGGCGCTGGCATTGCGCGCGGAGTTGCATCGGGTCGCCGGGCGGCGGCGCGAAGCGCTCGATGATATCGAGGAGGCACTGGCGATCAGTCGGGAGACGGGGATGGCTTATCTCGGCGCATCGTATCTCGGGATTCTGGCGCGGGTGTCGGACGATATCGGCGGCTGCGAGCAGGCGCTTAAGGAAGGGGCGGCTTTGCTCGCCGCCGGGGCGGTAAGCCACAATCATTATCTCTTTCGACGTGACGCGTTGGATGCGTGTATCGATTGGGGAATGTGGGATGCGGCTGCCGTACATGCTGCGGCGCTCGAGGACTATACATGCCGCGAGCCGTCGCCGTTTTCTGCGTTCGTCGTGGCGCGGGGGCGCGCGCTGATCGCTTATGGAAGGGGCGATCGGGGATTTGCATTGCTCGGAGAACTTCAGCGGCTCAAGGAGGAAGGATTGAGGCTGGCGTTTCGTTATGCGCTTCGGGCGATCGATACAGCGCTCATGGGTTGCGCGACGCAAGACTGAATGAGATCGAGTCGGGCGCGTGATGGGCCGTGTGGCGTTGAGACCGGTCGCGACAGGTAGAGATCGCCACTCAAACGGACTCCCCGGATTGATGGTTTTGGACGACGGTACAGCGAGCGGGTGCATCAGGTCGGCACTGGCGCTTGCCCGGAACGTTCCCCGCGCGAGTGAACTTCTTGGGGCGGCCATCTACGGCCTTGCCCCGGGTTTTCATGCTGACATTCGAACGTCGGCTTCACTCAGCTAACGGACCTTCGCGCCATTCCTGTCCAACACATCAGGGCGTGTGCGCCGACGTCAGATTGAGTGCCAATGCTTGCGCCACTTCGATGCCGTCGATGGCCGCCGAATAGATACCGCCCGCATACCCCGCGCCTTCGCCGGCCGGATACAAACCTTCGACGTTCATGCTCTGGAAATCGTCTTTGCGTCGAATCCGCAGCGGTGACGACGTGCGCGTCTCCACGCCGGTGAGCACGGCATCGTGCATCGCGAAACCTGCGATCTTCCTGTCCATCTGCGGGAGTGCTTCACGGATGGCTTCGATCACGTAGTCGGGCAGCGCAGTGCTGAGATCCGTGGGGCGCACGCCCGGCTTGTACGACGGCACCACGGCGCCAAGCGACGTCGACGGCCGGCCAGCGATGAAATCTCCGACCAGTTGACCCGGCGCGTGGTAATCGCCGCCGCCGAGTTCGAACGCGCGCTCTTCCCATTTGCGCTGGAACGCGATGCCGGCCAGCGGACCGCCCGGATAGTCTTCCGGCGTGATGCCGACGACGATGCCCGCATTCGCGTTGCGCTCGGCCCGGGAATACTGGCTCATGCCGTTGGTGACCACGCGGCCCGGCTCGGAGGTGGCCGCGACCACCGTGCCGCCAGGGCACATGCAAAAGCTGTAGACGGCCCGTCCATTACTGCAGTGATGGACCACCTTGTAGTCGGCCGCGCCGAGTTGCTTGTGACCCGCAAACTTGCCGAAGCGGCTGCGATCGATCACCCCCTGCGGATGCTCGATGCGAAAGCCCAGTGAAAAAGGCTTGGCTTCCATATACACGCCGCGATCGTGCAGCATCTGGAAGGTGTCGCGTGCGCTGTGGCCCACGGCCAGCACCACGTGATCGCACCGCAACGTTTCGCCATTCGACAGCTTGAGCGCGCGCACCTTGCCCTGATCGATTTCGATGTCCTCGACCCTGGTTTCGAAGCGCACTTCGCCTCCCAGTTCCTCGATGTTGGCGCGCATTTTTTCCACCATGCTGACGAGGCGGAACGTGCCGATGTGCGGCCGGCTCAGATACAGGATGTCGTCCGGCGCGCCCGCCTTGACGAATTCCTCCAGCACCTTGCGACCATAGTGGTTCGGATCCTTGATCTGGCTATATAGCTTGCCGTCGGAAAACGTTCCAGCGCCGCCCTCGCCGAACTGCACATTGGATTCCGGATTCAGCACGGACTTGCGCCACAGGCCAAAGGTGTCCTTGGTGCGCTCGCGTACGGCTTTGCCGCGTTCGAGGATGATCGGACGGAACCCCATCTGCGCGAGAATAAGTCCTGCGAACAGGCCGCAAGGCCCCATGCCGATGACGACCGGGCGCAAGGAATCAGTGTGCTCGGGAGCCTTCGCGACGAAGTGGTAAGCCATGTCCGGCGTCGGTCCACAATGCGGCTTGCCGGCCATCCGCTTGAGCGCGGCCGCCTCGTCCTTGACTTCGACATCGACGATATAGGTCAGCTTGATGTCTGAGCGCTTGCGTGCGTCGTGCGCACGGCGGAACACGGTGTAACGGATGAGCCCGTCTGCCGGCACGCCGAGATCCGCGAGGCGCGCGCGAATCGCGGCTTCGAGATCGCTCTCGGGATGGTCGAGCGGGAGTTTGACTTCGCTTAGACGTAGCATGAGTACTGAAATGTGATCACCACGGAATCGTGGCGGTGTTGAAACAGGTGGAGACCCGCATGCCGGTGGCGACGTTGTTCGCTACGTGGGCATCCCGGATGCCGTACGCGGGGCTGCAGACTGACCAGGCCGGACAACTCAAGCAACTTCACGATGAGAAACCGTACCGTGCGTGGGCGGGGAACCATGTTCCGCCCCGAAGCCATCATCAGGCAGACACGCGACCGGATCGTACGATGACCGGGAGCACATGAAAGGGGGCACGCCTGTCCGTCGAACGGTCCCGCCCAGGCCGCCATCTTGCGGCGTCCCATCGCCTACCCGGAGGGTGATGAAGCTGATGTAAGCATGGACGCCGAAACCGCGTGCCTCATAGACGCCGACGCGTCGCGGTAACCCTGACCTGCCCGGGCGCCCGGCGATTTCCGTGGAAATTCGACCGGCGACCTGCCGTTCCAGCTGCCTTCCGCCAGCGCGGCTCCAACCCATCATTATAGCGGTGCGAGCGGGTGGCTTGTGCGAAGCCATACCATGCGGGCGTGGCCGCGCTCGTTGTTCAAGCTGGTCAGCCCGAGCGCTGGTCCATGAGCGTCGCGCAAAACGCAGCCGCCAGAGCAAAGGATCCTGGCGACGTTCTACTCCACAGTGTCGCTTTCCGGGGCGCAGGTCGGGTCTGTCGCTGGCTTACCACGTGTGGCGCGGGAAGGGCCCACCGGCTATCAGGCATGGCAGCGTGCTTCTGTCACAATAACGCTCGGCCAATTGCGCTGACGTGCCGTCGGCAGCGCCTCACAACTGAGCATCCCGTCAATGCGCATCTTCGGAATCAGCCTTTACGTCATCATCGCCCTGTTCTTTGCGGTGCATGCCGTGCGCACGCAGCAGAACATGTACTGGCTGCTGATCCTGTTTCTTTTCCCGGGCCTCGGCAGTGCGGTCTACTTCTTTGTCATTTATTTGCCCTCTCTGCGCCAGTCGCGCGGGGCAAGGGCGGCAACGAAGGCCATCTCGCAACTTGTCGATCCCAACCGGGCCGTGCGCGAGGCGCGCACGTATTTCGATCGCGCGCCGACCGTCGCGCATCGCATGCGCTTGGCTGCAGCGCTGCTCGATGCAGGAAACGCCGCCGAAGCCCTGGAGCATTACCAGGCAGCGGCCAGCGGGCCATTCTCATCCGATCCGGCTTTACTCCAGGGGCTGGCGCGTGCGCAGTTTGCCAATGGCAATGCTGCGGCCGCGCAGGATGCACTGGAAAAACTGTTCGCCGCCGATCCTCTCACCCGCCGGCAGCCAGAACCCGCATTGCTGTACGCGCGGGCTCTGGCCGCGCTTGGCGCGCCAGGCATACGCGCCGCGTTCGATATCGCGCTCGCGAGCGCAAGCGACGCCGCCCCGCGTTGCCTGTACGCCGATTGGCTAGCGGCGCAGCCCGACGAGGCCGACCGCCAGCGCGCGCGGGAACTTTACGCTGAGATCGTGCACGATGCCAGGCATTGGCCACGCCACGCTCGCGACCATAACAGCGAGTGGCTGCAACGGGCCCAGACCGCCCTGAGCCGATAATTCACGGGCGACCTTCGCAAGCGACCGATGTGGGCATTCGGGCGCCTGTCGCCCGAAAGAAGCGGCCACTCGCCCAGACGCTCACGACAACTCCACTTGCGGCTTCGCCGTAACCAACCGTGCACAACACGGCACAAGACACAGCAGGGCGGCCAACATCCAGAACGCCCCTGGCAGTCCCACTCCGTTCGCAACAAACCCCACGCCCGCCGGCCCGACGAGATTCCCCGCATAACCCGTCGTCGTGATCGCGACGACGGCGAGCGCTGTTGGCATCGCGCGTTGCGCGCCTGCCTGGCGAAACAGCACCGGCACCACGTTCGATGCACCAAGACCGATCAACAGGAAGCCGGCCATCGCAATCGCAGCGCTCGGCGCCGTCAGCAGGACAACGAAACCGCCCAACGCGATCCATCCACCCCAGAACACCATTGCGCGGTCCCCGACGCGTGCGGTCACCGCGTCGCCGCCCAGGCGGCCAGCCGTCATTGCAACCGAGAAAATCATGTAGCCCACGCCGCCTTGCGCAGCCGCCACCAGTCCAGCGCCCGTGATCAGCAGCGCGCTCCAGTCGAGCAGCGCGCCTTCGACAAGAAACGTGATCGCGGTGAGCGCGGCGAGCAACAGCACGATGCCGCGTGGCGCAACGAACAGCGGACCTTCTTTCGCATGAGCCGTTTCGATCAGCCGCGACCGTGCGACGGCGATCGCGCCGAGCATCAACAACGCGCATAGCAACGTGCTCTCGAGCGGGCCGATATGCATCGACAGAAGGAAGGTCATCAACATCGACCCGGCAAAGCCGCCGATGCTGAACAGCGCATGGAACCCCGACATCAAAGGCCGGCCTTCCATTCGCTCGACATCGACCGCGTGGATATTCATCGCGACATCGAGCGAGCCGAGCGACGCGCCGAACGCGAGCAAGGTCATCCCCAGTGTCAACGGTGTGCTGACGATGGTCAGAAACGGGAGTGTCACGGCCAGGCCGAATCCTGCCACGACGATGATCGGCCTGCTGCCGTATCGCGCGCTGAGCGCGCCCGTGATCACCATCGCGATCACGGATCCGAGGCCGAGGCAAAGCAGCAACAGGCCGAGCACGCCGTCATCGACGCCAAGCCGCTGCTTCGCAAAGGGCACGAGCGGCGCCCAGCACGCGACACCGAATCCGGCCACAAGGAAGGCAAGGCGGGTCGCAAGTCGGGCTGCAGGTCGGTCGAACGTCATGGTCACGGGGGTCCTGAATGAGTTGGCCGCGCTCACAGGCTGGCGGCCGGGTCGGCCTTCACAACCGTCGGGCCGGATTTAGACAAGGCCGCACGCTCCGCGCGCGGCAGGTCGTGTTCGACGATCACGCATTCGATCGCCTTGAGCGTGGCGACCCGATGAGGCGCGCGGGCGTTGAACTTGTCGGTGAGTGCGAGTACCACGCTGTGCTCGCTGGCCGCAAGGACGGCGCGTTTGAACGCCGCGTCGGCGAGACCGAATGCACTGATCCCGCTTTTCGGCGCTATCGCGCACGAGCCGATGAAGCATCGATCGATATTCAACTGGGCGATGGCCTCCACCGCGCTCGCATCGACGCATCCGCCCACGGCCGGATCGACCGACCCACCGATCATGATGAGTTGCAGATCGGACCGGCGAAGCACGGCAGCGGCGATGTCGATGGAGTTGGTCGCCACGGTGAGTTCGCTTTCTTCCGGCAACACGTCGACGAGCGCGAGATTGGTGCTGCCGCTATCGAGGAACAGGAGTTCGCCCGGTTGGATCAGCGGCACGGCTGAACGAGCCAACGCCGACTTGCGCTCGCGCGCCAGGTCCATGCGCGCTGCCATCGGCGCGGACGCGGGCGTGATCGGCAACGCGCCGCCATAGACCCTGCGGCAACGGCCTTCCGTTGCCAGCGCGCGCAGGTCGCGACGGATCGCGTCTTCGGAAACGTTGAATTCAGCAGCGAGCGCGGTCGCGACGACCGACTGGCCTTGTGCGAGCCGGTTCGCGATCTCGTCGCGTCGTGCGAGGGGGATGTCGTCATTCATGCCCGCATCATATCGTGCATAAACAAGAATGTAAACGTGCACAAACGTGCACGTCGTCCGATGCTCAGTGATGAATTGCCAGTGCGATTAGTTCATGTAAGCGGCGGACTGAACGCGTCGACGGAATGCGTGATAATTTCCACCTTCACCCAATTCGACACTGACGCGACCGACCATGCATCTCCATCGCATGCTTTGCTTTGGCCGCAATGACGAGAGTGGCAATGCCGCGATCGTCGTTGAGGGCTCTGATCTGGCTGAACCGGAACGGTTGAAGTTCGCCCAGCGGCAAGACGCAAGTGCGACGGTGTTTGTGGAGGCGGATGCGGCTGGTGACATACAGCTTGATTACTACTATCCGCATGCCCGAAGCCCGCTCTGTCTGCATGCGACGCTTGCGGCGAGCGCGGTTTTCTTCGAGCGTTATCCGGACATCGGACAGGTTCGGTTCGTCACGAGCATGCATCGGCAGGCACTCGAGGTCGAGCGCGTCGACGAGGCAATCTTCGTCGGCGTGAAGGCGCAGCCTTGCCCGGCGTTGACCATTGACGTCGCGGAGACGGCCCGCTTGCTCCGCGTCGAACCGGCTGACGTGATGGGTACGCCTGGAGTTGCATCGGTGGGGAGCGCGAAGCTGCTGGTAGAAGTCGCGGAGCAGTCCGTGCTGGCCGCCTTACGCCCCGATCTCACGGGCATTGCTGAATGGAGCCGCAAGCACGGCGTTTCGGGCATGTACGTGTACTGCCGTCTTCAGGACGGCGTCTACGCGGGGCGGAACTTCAATCATCTGGAGCCGCGCTTCGAAGATGCTGCGACGGGAGTGGCGGCTGGTGCGCTGGCCTTGTCGCTCGAGCGAAGCGTTACGCTGCTGCAAGGCGACGCGCTCGGCCAGCCGTGTACGCTCATGGCCCGATACGCGACTGGGACGGTGCAAATCGGCGGACGAGCGATCAAGAGCGCGAATTGAAACGCGCCAGTATCGCGCCGCTCAGTTCCCCGCGACGCGCCGCACCGTTTTCGCGATCCACGCAACGAGCCCGTTGCGCACGACGACGCCCACGATCCTGCGCGGCCCGATCACCAGCGATCCGACCAGCACTGCTGCGAGCAGCATGACATTCGGCGCGGTCGATACCAGTTCTCGCGCGCGCAACGTGAGTGAGGGCCTGCTCGCACCTTGAAGCCCGCGCGCGGCTTCCCGTGCGGCGACCAGGTTCGCGCGCGATACGGCCATTCGCGCCCGCACATCGGATTCTGCCGCGGCAAGCACCGCCAGTCGCGAAGTCATTTCAACGCCTCCTTGACCGCTTGCAGGTCATGGTGAATTTCGTCCTGAAGCACGCGGAACGGCCGCGCCGGCTTTTGTGCGCGAACCACGATGAAGGAAATCAGGCACAACAGCAGCCACGCCGCCGCGATCGCCCATGCGACCTGAACGAAGTACGGCGTGGACAACGCCGTTGCGATGATCGCGATGCACAGGAACGACAGCGCAAACAATCCCGCGACCGCCAGCGCCACGAGCGCAATCACTTCGCGCGCGAGTTGAGCGCGCGCCTGCGTCAGTTCGATGGAAATGAGTTCGCCGTAGTCTGCCATCCGGTCCATGCAGAACCGGCTCACGGTGCTCCACTGGTTCACTTTGGATTGAATCGACATGTCACGGCTTCCTCAAAGGACAGTGAACTGCGCGGTCGGTCGTCCTGTGCTGGATTAGTCGCCGGTGTCACGCCTTGCTGACCACAGCGCGCCTATCACGAAGCCGATTGCAGTCGCGCCCGCCAGCACGGCAAGCGGGCGGGACGACATCGCATCGCGCGCGAGTTCGGTTGCGTCCGCGCAGAGCTGTTGCGCCTTGCCTTGCAATTCATTCGCTTTGCCTTCGAGCTGCATGCCGACATCGCCCGCGAGCGAGCCGATCGTTTCCTTCACATTGCCCGCAGCTTCGCGAAGCGTACCTTCCGCCTTGGTCGTTTCCATTTGTCACTCCAGTTGAGCACGATCAGATAAACCGCCATGTCGACGACGGGACAGTGCAGCGTCGGTGCACCGCCTGCAATGAGTCATGAGCAAGCACCGAACCCGATGCGTGCACCGTGCAATACAACGCGGTAGAACGTGTGGGATGGCCGAGGGATTAGGCTTGGGAGTTTGACGCGGTGTATCCAGCGAGCGCCGTAAGCGGCGACGCCAGGCGGGAAGGTCGGCGATCGCGACAGGCGATACGCCGTTGGAAGTCGGTCGGGACTTCCGCGGGGAAGGTGGCCTGCGATGGGAGGGGAGACTTCTCTGTCTAGCTGCCCTTTTTATCGGGCCTGTATAGCCAGACCAATAGCGCACAGATGGCAAGCAACACGATCTTCGCGAAGAGCGTCGGCGCGAATGCCACCAGCAGCAGGAAACACAAGAGCCAGATGATCTCGGCCGTCAGCGAGCCCAACCTTTTCTTCACGCCATCTCCTTGGTCTGCCAGCCGGCAACGCGTCGAACGTCGCTGCACCGGGAACGGAATCCCAGCGTTCGCTGGGGCGCGGCTGCGCAACGCGCGACCTCAGCGAAGTATACTGGCACCATTAATGCATGGCGCGAAATTCATCCTTCTGGATCACACAAAAATCGACGCGCGGGATAAGGAGGAAGCCGCAACTGTTCGGCAGATGAGGGCCGATGCTCAGGCCGCCGCCGCTCCCGCGTCGAAGGTGTCGTCGTCTTCGTCGATCGCGTCGGGGTCGCCGCCCAACGACCGGATGCAGTCGTCGAGAAACTCCATCGTGACCACTTCGTATTCGGGCGTTCCGGGCGTGCAGTCTTCCGGGTTCAATTTTCCGCGTGCCTTACGGATCGTGCGGACGCCCCCTTCGACAGCCTGTGCAACACGCCACATGGGGTCGTCAGGGACGAGCTTGTCAAGTTCATTTGCTTTCATGCACCGGATATCGGCGGTGGCCATTCAACCTTGAGCATAAAAACCTGCTTTATGCGCGATGGCGGATGAAACCGAGGAGGGCCTCTAACGCGACGTCGCGCTGAGCCTGTGCCCCGCATCGTGGGCGAGCCTGACATAGCCGTACACCGACACGATCGTCAGCGCACCCGCGCACAGGAACGCGAAGCGGAAGTCGTCGAGCGTGAACGCTTGTCCCTGACCGCCGCCCGAGCCGTTGAGGGCAGCAGCCGCGCGCAGCGCCAGCGCGCCGAAGGCGATCCCGAGACCGATGCTCATCTGCGCCGCCGCATTCCACAACGTATTGGCCGCGCTCGTCTGTTCGGAGGGCACGTCCGCGTAGGCCAGCGTGGCCAGCGTCGAGAACTGCAGCGAGCGCGCGAGCCCGTAGATGAACACGACCACCAGCACCCACGCGAGCGGCGACGCAGGCGTCAGCACGCCGCACACGATCGTGAACACGCCGCATACCGCGCTGCCCGCTATCGCCACGCGCCGGAAGCCGTAGCGCCGCAGGATCCGTGTCGTGAGCGCTTTCATGCCGAGATTGCCGGTTGCGCTGACGAGCAGCAGCAATCCCGATTTGAATGCCGACAATCCGAAGCCGATCTGGAACAGCAAAGGCATCAGATATGGCACCGCGCCAATGCCGATGCGCGTCAGCGTTCCCGTGACGACCGTGACGGAGAACGTCGGGATCCGCAGCGTGGTGACGTCGATCAGTGGATGCCGCTGGCGGCGCGCCTGATAGAACGCGACGGTGCCGATCGCGAGCCCGAGAGCGATGATGCCAAGGCCGACGAAGGGATTCATGTCCGGCTGGCTCGCCACATCGGCGCCGTACAGAATGGCCGTCAACGCCGTACCGCTCAACAGCAGGCCGAGCGCGTCGAAAGGGCGGCGTTCGGCGCTGCGCAGATTCGGCACCCACTTGAGCACGGCGACGAGCACGACGAGACAGACGGGCAGGTTGAGCAGAAAGATCCAGCGCCACGACGCGTAGGTCGTGATGAAGCCGCCGACGGGCGGACCGATCACGGGCGCGACGATGCCCGGCCACGTGATCGTCGAAATTGCCTGCATCAGTTGCTTCCGGTCGATGCTGCGCACCACGGTCAGCCGTCCCACGGGCACCATCAGCGCACCGCCGATACCCTGCAGCACACGTGCAGCGGTAAATTCGACCACGTTCCGCGACAGGCCGCATAGCAACGAAGCGAGCGTGAACGTGACGATGGCCGAGAAGAACACGCTGCGCGAGCCGAAGCGGTCCGCGACCCAGCCGCTCGCCGGAATGAAGATCGCCAGCGCGATCATATAGGCGCTCATGCCGAGGCTGAGCGCGTTGGGGCTCGTGCCGAACGATCGTGCCATCTCCGGCAGCGCCGTGGCGATGATCGTCGTGTCGAGATACTCCATGAAGAAGGTCGCGGCGACGACGTAAGGCAGCGGTCCGAGTGAACCTGAGCGGGATGGCGAGTCTTTCATGAGCAAGTGGGAGTGCGTACGCAACGGTACGCGATCGTACGATGACCGCGCCCATTCTGCCAAAGAGGGCATTCGCACTGTGGACCGGGAGCGAACCATGCCGCAACGATCGGGAATCGTGTATGAATGGGCGATTCGCGTGGATCGACGGAGTCTCGCATGCCCAAAATCGACATTGCCGCTGTACCGGAACGTCAAGGTACGGGTTATCCGCAGCCGTATGCCGCGCGCAGCGCCGAACGCCTCCGTCAGCGGCTGGGCGACGCAGGTGGACTGGTCGATTTCGGAGTGAACCTGATGCGCCTGCCGCCGGGCAACTGGTCGAGCCAGCGTCATTGGCACTCGGCCGAAGACGAGTTCGTCTTCGTGCTCGAAGGCGAGCTGACGCTGATCGAAGACGGCGGCGAAACGCTATTGCGCGCGGGCGACTGCGCGGCGTTCCCGAAGGACTCCGGAAATGGCCATCACATGATCAACCGATCCGATGTGACGGCGCTTTACCTCGAAGTCGGTTCGCGTTCGGCTGCGGATGTCATCACCTGCTCCGACATCGACATGATGAGCCCCAGCAGCGACGGCCGTTTCCTGCACAAGGACGGCACGCCATATACCTGACGCGCATCATGCGAATGCCGGCGTCGCGCGCAGCGACGCAACCGCATATACCCGCTGCCGTTATTGCGCGGCTGTGAGCTTCAGGCTTGGCCGCGAACTGTCGACGGCGACTTCCTGCGGGATTTTGCGGCGGTCGGATACCAGCTCGATGCCCGCTTTTGCGACCTGTTCGCAGAACGCGATGCGGGACCGGTAGTAGTCGGCTTGCAACTGCGCGTCGAGAACCCGTTGCTCCGCCTGGAAGAGGCCCATTCGAAGCTCGCTCAAGGCCCGCTCGGCCTGCTTTTCGGGAGTGGGGGCGTGATGGGAAATCAGGTTTGCAAGCCAGTTAAGCATGAGCGTACCCTCCGGTACTCAAACACCTGGTCGAATTTCTCTGGCAGCGCGCATTTAAACGTCACGCGTGCTGTCGGATAAAGACTATCAAAAACCAGGCTGCTGCTGTGTGACCTTGCGCACCTGTTGCGAAAATGTCGAATGCTCACCACACGATGCGCGTTTTCGGCAGCGCTGCCTTGAGTTCGTCGACGTTCCTGGCCTTGGTGCCATAGAGAACGAGTTCGCGCAATCCGGTGAGGCCCTTCAGCACGTCGATGTCTTCGACTGGAGTGTTCGCGAGATACAGCTCCTGTAAATTCGTCAAACTTTTCAGCGCATCGATATTGCGAACTCTCGTGCGGAAAAGGTTGAGCATGCGCAGGCTCTTCAGGTCTTTTAGCGCGTCGATGTTCTCGACGCGGGTGTCGGCGAGATTCAGTCTTTGCAGCGCGGTCAGTTCCTTCAACGCGTCGATGCCGGTGACTTGCGTGCGGGCGAGCACGAGCGTATCGAGTTGGTGCAAGCCGCGCATCGCGTCGATATCGTCGACCTTGGAGCCGTCCAGCACGAGCGTTTTCAGCGACGGCATGCCTTTTATCGCGTCGATGTCGCGCAGCGGTGTATTCGCAAGGTAAAGCGCTTGCATGTCGCGCAGTTTTTTCAACGCAGCGATGCTGTCGATCTGCGTCTCGTTGAGGTCGAGTGTTTTGAGGGCAGTGAGTCCGCCAAGCGCATCGATGTCACGCACATTCCGCGCGCCGCCGAGCTTCAGCGTTTCCAGGTGAGGCAGGTCTTCGAGCGGATCGAGATCCCGAACCTGAGTGTCGCGCAGGTCGAGTTGGCGCAGGTCGGTCAGATTCTTTAGCGCATCGAGATTCGAGACCCGCGTATCCCAGAGGGTGAGCGACTGTAGACCGGTCAGTCCTTTGAGCGCGGCGATGTTCTCCACGTCCGTGCGATGAAGCACGAGCCGCTTCAGCGAATGCATGTCCTTGAGCGCATCGATATTCCAGACGGGCGTGCCCGTCAGGTCGAGCGAATCCAGTGTGTCCAGTTCCTTCAGCGGATCGAGATTGTCGATCTGCGTGTTGGCCAGATTCAGTTCGATCTTGCGGTCCGAATCCTTCAGGTGCGGGATAGCGGCTGCGACTTCGGATGCCGTCAGGGTTGGCTTGGCACGCAAGGCCAGGCAGGAGGAGTCAGGTGGTGCGGCGGAACCGTCGCTATTGCTGCAGGTGGCCTTGATGAATCCCAACTCGCCCAGCGCCCGTTCGTCGGGGCTTCTGCGCGACGTATTGAACATGACGAACAGGATGATGAGCAACAGGATGACCGCGGCACCGATGGCCCACGGCGTGGCGCGACGCCACATGAGGGAACGCGGGTCTTCGGTGTTGGGGTTCGTGCTTGACGGCGGCGTGTCGGACACGGAGCGCTCCGTTGGTTCTGGTTTTCTCCTTTATACACGAAGCGCGACGGGCACCTGGTCGCGGCAAAGGCGACCTGCTTGCTACGCGTGCGACGCGGCGACGCGCTCTGCCAGCTTCGGGTCATAGCTCGAATGGACGTGCACGCGCTTCTTGTCGGGAAACGCGTAGTTGTACGCCTTTCGAAGCGCGAGGGAAGCCTCGTGAAATCCCGAAAGAATCAGCTTCTGTTTGTTCGGATACCCCGCGATGTCGCCTGCTGCAAAGATGCCGGGACGTGTGCTCTCGTAGTTCGACGTGTCGACCGTGATGCGTCCGCCTTGCACTTCGACTCCCCACTTCGCGATCGGACCGAGATCGGCCACGAGACCGAACAACACCAGCACGTGATCGGCTTCGATATGCACGGAGCCTTCGGCCTGTCGAATTTCGACTGATTGGAGTTGGCCATCGGGCGCGCTCAGGCTCGCGATCGTGCCGACCGCAAAATCCATCTCGTGCGCTTCCACTGCGCGCCGCATGCTGGCGACGCTGGAGTCTGTCGCGCTGAAACCATTGCGACGATGCACGAGCGTGACGTGCTGTGCAACCGTGCGCAGCGCCAACCCCCAATCGAGCGCGGAGTCGCCGCCGCCCGCGACGATCACGTTCTTGCCGGCGAAGTCGTCGAGTTTGGGGACGCTGTAGTGAACGTGACGGCCTTCGAGCGGCACGGCCTCGTCGAGCAGCAAACGCTGCGGGACAAACGATCCGTTGCCGCCCGCGACCAGGATGGCCGCGGCTTCGAATGTCAGTCCTTTATCGGTGCGCGCGAGCCAGTGCCCATTGTCGAGCCGCTCGACGGTTTCGACACGATGGCCGAGATGCAGCGGCGGAGCGAAGGGCCGGCATTGCTCGACGAGCCGATCGACCAGTTCGCGCGCGGTGCAAACGGGTACGGCAGGAATGTCGTAGATCGGTTTGTCCGGATATAGCTCGATGCATTGCCCGCCCACACGCTCGATGTTGTCGACGATCTGACTCGACAGACCGATCACGCCGGCCTCGAACGCGGCGAACAACCCCACGGGTCCCGCGCCGATGATCAGCACGTCGGTGCTGATGGGTGAAGCGGACGGCGTGTCTGCTGGCGTGGTCATGGGTGGTCCTCGCGGGTCGATGGGTGTCGCGTATGTCGTGTGTGATCGTGTGTGCCTGCACGGTTTCACGATACAGAGGCGCGCATGGGTCGGCAACGAAGGCACCATGGCGGGCAGGGGTAAGCCGTGCGGTCGATGCGCAACCGGATTAACGCTTTTTGAGTGACGGGAAAAATTGCCGTTTAACTGAAATCTCGGGCAAGGAATGTGGCACCAATCAAATCCAGTAAAGAGAATATAGGGAAATAACAAGGGATTTATTCTTTCGCCGCGGTGGATCGAGGCTGCGTGCATTCGTATAACTACGCGAGTTTTAAAGTGTGCTGTTCTGTAATTCGGTAAGAATGTCGTGAAATTCAGGCGGGTAGATCTTTTCCCTGCGCTACCTGCTTTTGAAATAAACCTGTTATTTCTCCAATAACCTGCGCCCATAACGCTTTGCTGCCGACAACCATTCACTAGCTGCGCGTTGCGAATTCAAGGCGGGAATATTTACCGCTACCCGATATCGTTCAGCGTCGATTGATAAGGATAGCGAATCGAATCGCGAAAGGATCAACACCTTTTGCCAACCCACTCGCCGCCGTTCCCTATCGAAGTGTTTTCGTCGGGCGCGGCCCGGCAGTGGATTGAATGGTCATGGTGAAACGTCGTCAATTTCTCGGTTTGGTAACAGCTGTCAGCGGAAGCTACGTGCTGACCGCGTGCGGTGGAGGTGGTGGCGGCGCGGGCGGCGATCAGGGACATGCATCCAGTGCCGGCGCAACGACCAATAGCGCGACATCCGGCGCGACCACGACAACAGCCGTGAACGGCGCAAGCTCAACGACTTCGAACGGCTCCACATCGGGCTCGTCGAATCAGACGCAGCCGGATACAAGCTCATCGAACAGCGGCACGCTGGCGTCGGCGAGCGGCACGTCCATTCCCCCCGCTGCATCTATCACCGATAACCAGGCTGCACTCTGGACACTCGTCAACGGCTCGGTCTATCGCAACGGTGTGATGGCCGGCAATACCTATAACGTGACGCTGCTGCTGTGGTACGGCAACGGCGTGTATCACCAGGGCACGGGCGGACAGTTCTATGGATGGAACGGCACGACCTGGCTTGCCTGCAACGATCCGCGCCTTGGCGGCACATCTGCCGACGGCATGACCATCCCGCAAGCGTCATACATCATCGACAAGGTCGGCGCCTTGTGGACGGTTTCCAGTGGCAGGGTCCTGCGCAACAACGCATACGTTGGTCTGACCTCCAACGTAGCGCTGCTGCTGTGGTACGGCGGAAAGATCTGGTACCGGTCGACGGGCGGCCAGTTCTACGTGTGCACGGACCTCGATCAATGGCTGCCGTGCAACGATCCGCGCATCGTCGTCGCCGCGCCGCGCGGCTCTTTCCATGGCATCAACGGCCATTACGATTATCGCTATACGGCTGCCCAGGTCGTGCAGATCATGATGAACATGGGCTGCTCGACATATCGCGTCGGCTGCACGGATGATCCCGCGCAACTCTCCGCCGTCACTCTGCTCGCGCAGGCGTTTCAGGCGGCGGGACTGACGCTGTTCGTGCTCGTCAATATCGGCGTGCGCGATCTCAACGGCGTGCTGTTTGCAAGCGAAACCGTTGCCTACAATCGCGGGCGCTCGTGTGGCGCGACGGTGGCGGCGGCACTCGCGCCGTACGGCGTCGTGATGTATGAGTGCGGAAACGAACTGACACGCGATAACGCAATCATTCTCGACTCGACCAACGCCGGCACCAAGGCGGCCGACTTCAGCAACGCGAATTGGCCCATCATGCGTGGCGCGATGCGCGGGATGATCGACGGCGTGAAGTCGGCTCAGCCGGCCGCGAAATGCGGGATCAACTTCTGTGTGGCCGATATCGGTGCCGCCGATGCCTTGTGGGACGGCAAGCAACCCGACGGCACGAGCGGCTATCCCACCGTGCGATGGGACCTGACGACGTGGCACAACTACGAGGTGTACGGCGACATCTTCGACATCGGCACTGATGGTGCCGGTCCCGGGTTCGATCTGCCGACCTACTGCAACGCGCGCTATGGCGTGCCGTTTCTGCTCACCGAGTGGAACACCGGGCCGGAGAAGAGCCAGGCGTATCGCGCGAATTACATCAGCGCGCGGTATGCAAGCTATTACCAGGCGAGAAAGACAAAGAACATTCAGTCCGCCATGTACTACGTGCTCGATAGCGGTGATGCCACGTACGGCGTGATGATCGACGGCATCACGCTGAATCTTCCCTATAACGCCTTCGTTAGCTTTGTCGCGAGTCATCCGGACAATTAAGAAAGAGTTGCGGACAATTGCAACGCCTTCTCATTCAATGAAAAACTTGCCGACGTGACAATTTCGGTTTCGCGAATTTGCACGCTCTACAAGACAAATTTTCAAAACGCTGCTCGCGTCACTTCACAACCTCCGATTCCATGCCATTTATACGAGTGGCATGGATGCTGCTATTTCAATGCGTCATGCATCGATGCACGTTGCGAAGGGTTGTCATAAGCAACGCTTCAATCGATGGGTCAAGGACGACACGCCGCACTATAAACATTAGCCGGGAGGCGACGATGTTCGACGCAGCACTACTGCGCAATGACCTCGCACTAACCTTCAGACAGATGAACCCTTCGGCATTGGGCTGTGCGCGCGCGAGCATCGGTGTCGTGCCCTGCGCGCTCGTTTATGTGGAGGCCGACAGCACAGGAAGCCCCAATTGCAAAAGCGCCGATCCGTTCTGCTACGTCGAGCAGGCCATCACGCTCAACCGCAGCATGAAAGCGGTTGGCTTGCCGAGATTGACTGTGGCCACCAACGTCGCTGACGACGTGACGCGCTATCTCGAGAAGGTCGATGCCGATGCACGTCCGTACGTGTTGCAACTGGCCCCATCGAAATTGACGCTTCCGCGCAATACCCGCTTCTATGCTGCGCATTTCAAGCTCGACATGATGGAGCAGTTGGGTGCGATGCTGCACGAAGACGAACTGCTGATGGTGCTCGACACCGACATGCTCGCACTTCGAACCGTGAATGAAGAACTGCTGCAGCGCTGTCAGTCGACAGGTGTGGGCGCCTTTGACATTTCCGACCAGGAGTTCTCGGCTTACGGCGATGGTCGTGTCATCGACGATCTTGAAACGGTGGCGGGCGCGCGCCTTCAGAATCCGCGATGGTTTGGCGGCGAGGTACTGCTCGCGTCCGCTGGATTCGTCAAGGAACTGGTGCCGCGCGCGCACGCATGCTTCGAGCGATACCGGCGCGCTATCAACGAGTTGAATCACAACGGGGACGAGGCATTCATTTCCGCGGCGCTCAATCTGCTTTCCGACGAGGGTCATCAGATCATCGATCTCGGCGCGAACCGCGTGGTCGGACGTCACTGGTCAGGCAACACGCACCGTGACCTTCGCTGGTTCAAAGGATGTTCGTTGCTGCATCTGCCCGGATGCAAGCGATTACTGGAGCGTCAGGCCCGTCGCCCCGTCTTCAGCGCAGCGCATGTGTGGCGGACTCTTGTTGTCATGCACGAACTCAATCGGACAGTGTGGCCGCTCAGGCGCTGGATGCGCTCGCGGGTGCGGCCGCGGCTCGGGCACAGGTAGAAGGCAGTTGCACGTCGATTTTTCGTTCGCGTTCAAGCGAACGCCTTAACGATCGTCTTAGAAATCATCGCATGCGCAGGCATGCCAATCATAAAGCACGCGGGAGCGACCATGTTGATCGGGAACAACTTGCAATGGATACCACACCAGCAGACGAGCGCAGTTTCAAGCACGCTACGTATCGCTTTCGTACTCACTGAATCGTGCGACCTGCTCGGAATAGGCGCCATCGCCGAGGCGCTCGAATGCGCGTGTTCGCTTGCGACGGGCGAGACAGCGAAAAAGTATGAAATGCGATTTGTGTCCGAAGGCGGTGGACATGTCAAATGCGATCGTTCGCTATTCGTTTCGACAGACGAATTACCAAAGCCGAACGACGAACGATTTGCCCATGTATTCGTCGCCGGTGGGACGCTCTCGAGAGCGGCCTGCGACACGCCCGTTCTGAGCGGCTGGCTGCAACGGATGCGGGCCAGCGGTGCGCGCGTCAAGCTCTTCACGACGGGCTTCGAAACATCGAATGGGACCCACGACAATGGCCCGATCAGCGGATACGAACAGGCGCGCCGCCGAAGGGCGCAACTGGGGAGTGCCGTCAAGGCGGCATTCGAAGTAATCCGCGCGGATTTCGACGAATCGATCGCACACGAAGCGCTACGCCGCACATCGTTCGTCGATTCGAGCGAATGGCTGTCGCCGTCCGTCGACGCGGCCAATACTGCGGGAGATCGAATCCGCGCAGCGGCGCGGTGGCTGCAGGACAACTGTCATCGCGCCGTCAGCGTGAACGATGCTGCCGAAGCCTGCGCGATGAGCCAGCGAACACTGCTGCGCAACTTTCAGACATACATTGGCGCATCGCCATCCGAGTATTTGCAGCGAGTCAGGCTCGAGCGTGCGTGCCAGTTGCTCGCGGAGACTTCGTTGCCCGCGGACAAAGTCGCGCGACGCGTCGGGCTGACCAACGGCGACAGACTAGGCAAGCTGTTTCGCCGGTGTATGGGCAAGTCTCCAATCGAGTACCGTGCGTGGACGCGTGGCAATGCCGATGCAAATGAATCGACTGGCGAGACGACGGTCAGCGCCCCTCAACAGCTGACGCTCGCGACGTGTGACGAATGACGCGCTGCGCGCGCGTGGATAGTGGCAGTTGATTCAAACGGCGGCGCGTAACTTCAGGTTTTGCGCCGCCGCATTTTCTCCGCGTTTCCATCGGACGGCTTTACCGGCGTCATTTCACCCTGAATCGCATTTCGTCGAATACATCCAGGGTCGATACAGAAAAAAAATTCTCAATGTGACGGAAATTGCGCCATTCGCGACGCATTTTCGTTCCGGTAATTATGACGTTTCGGTAAAAGCGACGTTACCGCCCACCCGTTTGTCGGTTTCCAATACGGCAATACCCGTAATGCAGAGAACAATAAGGATCACAAAAGTACCTCATAGGGTCATATTGCCCGAAACGCCGGCGCGAAATTCACTCACAGAAAATTGAAAGGGCGAATTTCCTTTCCAGAAAGTTATAGTCGGAAGAATCCTGCTAATTGTCCGATGAAGTTATTTTCGGGTGTAATTTGCCGCATGTCTTGGGTATTATTTACGCCGATCGAAAGGATATGTGCGAACAAATTGCCGGACCTCCTTCACGCCTGAAAAGTGAAACGTTTGCGCAGCGCACAAGGACAGTTGGCAGTAGTGGCAACACGTTAGGGAATCGTCGGAGCCTGCCGGCCTGCCATGGCAGGTGGTTCATTCATCTTCTCCCTGTCTGAAAACCGGGTGACAAAGCGCCATTGCCAGTAAGGATTACTGAGCAATGCGGAGTCGCTCGCGCCGCCATCCTGGTCCGAAATCCAGCAGTCAACTCTTTGGACTTTTTTCGAGAACTTTCTCGACAGGGATGCGCTTGCCATGAATAAACGACGTCAATTTCTAGGCCGCCTCACGGCGCTCGGCGGCAGTTATGTCCTCACTGCATGCGGCGGAGGCGCCGGCAGCATTACCGATGCTTCGGGTGACGCGGTGGCGAAAGCGACGGCCCGCGCAGCGGCATCGGCTAGCGGCACGACCATTCCGTCGGCGACATCGATCGTCGACAACTCCGGCGCCACATGGACTCTGTCGGGTGGTTCCGTCTACCGGAACGGCGTGAAAGCGGGCAACAACTATAACGTCGCGCTCGTACTGTTCTACGGCGGCGTGATCTATCACCAGGGGTCGGGCGGCCAGTTCTATTCGTGGAATGGATCGACGTGGATTGCCTGTAACGACCCGCGTCTTGGCGGCACGTCGCCCGATGGCACGGCGATTCCTCCCGCGTCGTACATCATCGACAAGACGGGCGCGATGTGGACCGTCGTGAACGGCGTCATCTACAAGAATGGCAAGACGGTCGGCAACACGTATAACGTGTCCCTGCTGCTGTGGTACGGCGGAAAGATCTGGCACAAGGGAACGGGCGGCCAGTTCTATGTCTGCACGGATGTTGGCGGCTGGCTGCCTTGCAATGATCCGCGCATCGCTACAGCGGCCACGGCAGGCATGTTCTACGGCGTCAACGGCCACTACGACTACAGCTACACCCCGGCGCAGCTCGTATCGATCCTGAAAGGCATGGGCTGCACGAGCTACCGAGTGGGTTGCACCGACGACCCGAATCAGTTGAATGCAGTCGCCAAGCTCGCGCAGGCTTTCCAGCCGGCGGGGATTTCGCTGCTCGTGCTGATCAACCAGGGTGTGTACGACTCGAACGGCAACGTCTTCACCAGCGAGTCAGCCGCCTACAATCGCGGGTTGCAGGCTGCGATGGCCGTCGCGAATGCACTCAAGGCGTACGGCGTGACCCTTTATGAGTGCGGAAACGAGTTGACGCGGCAGAACGCCACGATCCTGGACTTTACCAACGCAGGCACCAAAGCCGTCGACTTCAACAACACGAACTGGCCGGCCATGCGCGGCGCGATGCGCGGCATGATCGACGGCGTGAAGTCGGTGCAACCGTCGGCAAAGTGCGGCATCAACTTCTGTGTCGCGGACATCGGCGCAGCGGACGCCCTGTGGGACGGCATGCAACCGGACGGCTCGGGCGGTCATCCGACAGTGCGCTGGGACGTCACGACGTGGCACAACTACGAGGTGTACGGAGACATCTTCAACATCGGTATCGACGGCTCGGGACCCGGGTTCGATCTGCCTACGTACTGCAAAGCCCGCTATGGTGTGCCATTCATCATCACCGAATGGAATACGGGGCCCGAGAAGACGCAGGCGTATCGAGCCAGCTATATCACGAGCACGCTCGGCAAGTTCTATCAGGCACGCAAGACGCACAATATCCAGTCAGTCATGTATTACGTGCTCGATAGTGGCAACAACACGTACGGCATGATGACCAACGGTGTTGCGCTCAATCCGCCGTATAGCGCGTTCACGAGTTTCGTGTCGGGCAACGCGGATTCCTGATCCGCAGCGGGCGTGATGCACGGAACGATTGCTTCCCCGCCTGTGAGCGGGGAAGCGCTGCCTCACCGACCAGCGCCCACTTCCAGCAACTGTCCCCATTCATAATCGATGTGGTCGGGCGTGAAGGGCAATACGCCGGCCCCCGGCGTGAACGTCAATTCGCCGAAATAGACGCGGTTATCAGGGGCGTAGAGATCGACGCGGACATAGTCGAAATCTTCGGCCAGGATTGTCGCGGCTTTCAGCACCGCTTCGAGATTGTCAGGTCGAGGCGGCGGTTCGGCACTGCGCGTATAGGGGCCGATCATCACATCCATATGCCGCCATTGCGCGTCGAACACGTCTCCATGCGTGTGATTGCCGAACCGGTCCGTGATCAGAAGAATGTACATGAGCGGACGCCCGGCACGCCCGCCGAAGCAATGCACCTTGAAATCAGCCGGAACACGCCCTTCGCGGTCCAGAAGGAGCTGCTCGAAGAAGATACGCGGCCTGATTCTCTTATAGTGCCGTTCGCGTGCGATCCAATAGAACGACGTCGATAGCCACCGTTCGGACAGTTCCTGCAGCCTTTCGAACGTGGTCTCGGACTTGTCGCGCACGAGTTCGACGAACGTACTGCCGTGATTCGCCTTCATCACGAACGCATCGGGCAGACTATCGAAGACCGCACGCGTAAATACATCCGGCGCGGAAATAAGCGGCACGAGATGCTCTTCGCCGAGCTTCGCGGCAACATATTCCCGAACTTCGAGCTTATCGGTCAAGCGTACGTAGCGCGGGTCCGGCCGAAGATTGCGTTGCAGGATCTTCTCGTTGAACGTCGCGGGACGGGCGAGCCGCGGATATCGCCCGATACATTTCCGGTGCAACAGGCTCAGGAATAACGTATCGGGCAATATCGACTTTGCCTTTTCCTTGATTCTGCGGATCGCCGACTGCGTCGGAATCGGATCTCCCACAACGTGGTCATGCAGCAGCGGGTGCGTTGCGACTTGATCGGACGATGTGGGTGTCTCCTCTTTCGTCGAAGACACGTTCATCTCTTCACTGGCCTGCGCATATTCGGTTATTGGCATTGTTTGCGCTCCCTGCGTTCAGCTAGAAAACCGGCTTCACTACCGAATACGTCGCTGCGGCCGATTCGATGACATGGTCGGCCGCTGCAGGCGACGGCGTTTGAGCGTGACCGCCGTTGCCGAGATGTCGCAACCCGCGAAAGCTCGTCGGCGACATGCCGTAACGCTCCTTGAAGATCCGTCCCAGCCGATTTCCGTCGCCCATCCCGCAACGCCTTGCAATCTTGTCGATGGGAAGTTCGGTATCCGTCAGCATCGAGCAGACGACCTCGAAGCGCGTGCGCAACAGGTACTCAAGTGGGGTCACGCCGAATTCAACCTTGAAACGACGCTGATAGTTACGCTTGCTCATCGCCGCGGACTCGGCAGCCTGGCTGACGGAAATGGGCTTGCTGTAGTTTTCTCTGATCCAGCGCGCCGACTCGCGGATCTTGTCGGACGTGGTCGCGACACCCGCATCATCGGTGTCGGGTCGCATGCGCTGACGGACTTGTGGCTGCAACGTATGCGCGATCCGGCGGGCTGTTTCTGCATTGAGGTCGCGCTCGATCTGCACGAGGGCCATTTCAGTCGGCGTCGCACCGGCGGCCCGCATCTCCGAAAGACCGTCGTCCAGCACGAACACGGGCACGGCGGGTTGCGCCGGGCCACTCGACAGATCAGTCTTCGGCCGCATGCAGGACGGCGTGCCCGATCCCTGGCGCGACAGCCAGGAGACGAGTTGCCCGTTCGATTCGGTCATCGGATCCGCGCTGCAAGCAACGAAGAATGCGTGAAAGTCGGCTAGATGAAACCGTTCGAGCTTCTGCGTCCAGATCGGAAAGCTGGCGCTGCCCGTGACGAACCCGCCTGTCTCCGACAGCACCGAGAAGCGGTATGGCGGCTCGACACCGACTTCCGCTTCGAGCTTGTTGGCAAGGCAAAAGGCATCGCACACCGCGCCCGCCGCCGCCATCGAGCAATGCGGCGCGATCAGCAGACCAATATGCTTTTCAAACTTCGATTTCTCGAGCCGTTCATCGGCACACAACGGGTGTGATTGATAAATCCCATTCACCGTTAGCTCTCCAAATTAATTCATAACAATTCGACCCGAATCAGAATACATTAGGGAAATGAGCCAGGCGATGCTTGTCCGATTGGCGCGATTGATGTGGCGCAATTGTTCGGATGTGGGAAATTCTTACTTAATCACGTGCTTAGCGTTCCTGGTGTTTCTGCTAATCACGGAAAGATTTTCTGAGAGAAAATGTCCGATTTTGTTGAGTCAAAGTCGCTTCATGTCCCGGGAAGGCTTGCCAGATAAGGGCTACTGCACGGGAAAGTATTCCGTAAGCGAATCGCTGCCGCAGCACCCTGTCAATACCGTTGTGTTACGCGATTTTCCGCGTGACGTATCACTCTGTTACACGAATTTCAGATCGCAACAACTCTTTCGCTGGCGCGCGCTCGATGTAACGTGTTCCACCATATCGGCCATTAGCACCCGAATTTAAGCCGGGTTTCTACTCATTCGAATTCTGCGCGTCTATGCTTCAACGCAACATGAATGGAAAGGCGATTTCGCGGATCGAAAGCCGATTTATGAAATCAGCCTGAAGTGCTTTTCAAACGAATGGCTCCCGTCGAGAGCGTGCATGACATGTCACTCGCCTCACGCGGTCGTGAGGATCGAAGCTTGTCATTGCGCACGCCAACAGTCTTCGCATCGGCGCAGACACGACGGGCTTTTCGCAATTGCCAGTGCCTCCAGTGCCGGAAAAAGGGGATACGCATGAGTGAAATACGCAGGCATCTTGCTCTTCTCGTCCTGAAGTTCTGATACGGCCTCGGGGAGCTGCGGCTATCTCGCTCCCCGTCAGTTGCCGTCATGGCTATCTGATCAGTCGTTCCTGTAACTCATCATCGGCCCGAGCACGGCTGATCGAGCTTCCGTCGCGTCCCGTCGGGCGGCTTCATGCCGCCAGGTGGCCGTGTACTCACGTGCTTCGCAGCCTGCTCGACCAACCGCATATCAAAGGATGATTCCCGTGGATTATTACCCCTCGAACTCGCTTCCTGTTGCCCCAGAGGTTGAGCGCGGGCAGCTCACCGCTCGAGAGATGCTCAACCTGATGCGGGACCACATCTGGGAAATCGTGGCGGCCACCGTCGCGGTGTTTCTGCTTGCCGTCGCGTATCAGTTGATTGCAACGCCCGTGTATTCGGCAGACGTGCTCGTGCGCGTCGATCCCCCCGAGCCCAATGCGCTTGGACTCGCGCTACAGACTCAGGAGGCGCTCCCGCCGCCCGCGCCGTCGCCCAGCACCGAAATGGGCGTGATGCGCAGCCGTACGGTGCTCGACCCCGTGATCGATCGATATCGCTTCGACGTCTCGATCAAGCCTCGGCGTATCCCCATCATTGGCGACGTTGCGGACAAGTTCTCGACGCCGGGCGAGCCAAACGGCGCATGGCTAGGGCTGAAGTCGTTTGCCTGGGGTGGCGAGGTCGTCAAGGTCGGTTACCTGAACGTTCCGCAGAATCTCGAAGAAGAGAAGCTGGATCTCATTGCGCTCGGCGACGGCGCCTATGAACTGCTGGGACCGTCGGGCGAATTTCTGATCAAGGGCGCGGTCGGCAAGCCAGCTGAAGGCAACGGCATTTCGGTGCTGGTCAATCAGCTCGCCGCGCGGCCCGGTACGCACTTCGAGGTGATCCGCTGGAATTCGGTGGATGCGACCAAACGCTTCATGGACGTCGTGAAGATCACGGATAAGGTGAAGGACTCCGGCCTCATCCAGATCGAATACGCGGACAAGAGTCCTTCGAAGGCCGCCGAAGTCGCGAACGCATTGGGGCAGCAGTACCTCGCGGCAGCGATCGCCGGTCGTCAGCTGAACGACACGCAGACACTGAACTTCATCAAGGGCGAATTGCCGCGCCTGCTCGCCGATCTGCGCAAATCGGAAGAAGCACTCAAGAGCTTCCGTGCGAAGTCCAATTCGATGCAGCCGACGACCGAGGCGCAATCCTACCTGCAAGGCGGCCTCGATCTCGATCGGCAGATTGCCAGTCTGGAACTGCAACGTACGCAATTGCTGGACAAGTACGCGCCTGGAAGCCGCTGGATTCAAAGCGTCGACACGCAGTTGGCGCAATTGAAGAAGACGAAATCCGAATTCGACGGACGCTTCCAGGGCATGCCCGCGTCCGAGCGTGAAAGCGTCGATCTCATTCGCGCGCAGAAGGTCGCTGAGACGGTCTACATGGGCATGGTGCAGAAGGCCGAGCAATTGACGGTGCGGCGTGCCAGCACGACGGGCGGCGCGCACATTCTCGATACGGCCGTGCGGCCGCATCGCCCCGTCAAGCCCGATCCGCTGATCGTGTTGCCGGGTGGCTTCGTGCTCGGTCTCGTGGCGGGCGTCTTCATCGTCTTCATGCGTCGCCACGTGCTGGTTGGCGTCACGGACCCGCGCTATGTCGAGCGTCGTCTGAGCGTGCCTGTCGTCGGCGAAGTGCTGTTCAGTCATCAGCAATCGCTGCTCGATCGAGGTCTGCCGGCCGCCGCGCGAAAACCACTGCCGGGCGCAGCCGGACGCGGTGCGCTGCCAACGCAACGTGGCGCAGAAGGCGGCGAAGCAGCGACAGGCGAAAAGATCGATCCGTCGTTCGGCACTTCGGGCAACAAGATTCTTGCCGAACGGTTCCCGCACGACGCATCCGTCGAAGCATTGCGCGAAGTGCGTACTGCAATGGCGCGTGACCTTGCGCATACGCGCAACAACATCGTCATGGTGACAGGGCCGACCACGTCGGCGGGCAAGAGCTTCGTCGCGGCGAACCTCGCGACGCTGCATGCCGAGGCGGGGGCGCGGGTCGCATTGATCGACGGTGACATGCGCCGCGGCCATCTGGCCGCATTCTTCAGTCAGAGCAATCGCGGTGGCCTTTCAGAAGTGCTTGCAGAGCGGATCCCCTTGCGCGACGCGTTGCGGCAGGTCGGAATTGACGGCGTGACTTTCATGTCATGCGGGGCGCGTCCGGAGAACCCGGCGGCATTGCTCACGCGCCCTCGCTTCAGAGAAGTACTGCAACGCCTGAGCAATCACTTCGACATGGTGATCGTCGACACGCCGCCGTTCCTCGCCGTGACGGACGCCTCGATCATTGCGAACGAAACGGGCGCATCGCTGCTCGTGCTGCGCTCGGGCATGCAGACCGAAGAGGAGATTGCCGACACGATCAAGAAGATCGAGCGTGCAGGCGGACGGGTGGCAGGCGCCGTCTTCAACGGCATTCCGCTGCGTCGTAGCACGCGCAATTACGGCTACGCAACCAACTATGCGAGCGACTTCGGCGAAGTCGAGACAGCGGCCTGATGACGGCATGTCACTACGCAACCACTGCAAACGGCACAACTTCGTGCGGCGGAGAATCGATGGCATTCGCGATTAATGGAAAGTTCACATCGCAGCCTGTAACGGGCGTGCAACGGGTCGCATATGAACTCACGAGAGCCATGCAAATGCGTGAAGAACCGGGCAACGAACTGGAGATCTTCGTGCCGCACAACGCGATGGAGCCCGGTGCGTCGCTCAAGCGGCAGCGGCGCTTTCCGTGGCTGCGCGGCACGCTATGGGAACAGATCACGCTGCCGTTCGCGGCCAGAGGCCGGACCCTCGTCAATCTGTGCAACACGAATCCGATCCTCAAGCGTCGGCAGGTGGTAATGGTGCACGACATGGCCGTTTATGACGCGCCGAATGGCTTTTCGAAGAAGTTCTTGCTGTGGTATCGGCTGTGCTTCTCGATCCTGCCAAGAATGGAACCATTCGTGCTGACCGTATCCGCGTTTTCGAAGCGGCGCATCAGCCATCACCTGAAGATCGACGAGTCGCGCATCGCTGTGATCCAGCCCGGTGCCGATCATCTCGATCGCGTCGTGCCGGACTACGGCGTCATTGATCGCCTGCAGCTCACGGAAGACACGTACTGCGTGATCGTTGGCAGTCTCGACCCGCGCAAGAATCTGCAGCGCGTGCTGGAAGCGATCTCGGGCCTGAGCCATCTGCGCAATGTGAGATTCGTGATCGTCGGCGGAAAGAACTCGCGCATTTTTGCGAATGAAGGCGTCGAAGAAATGTCGCGCTCACAGCAGGTGATATGGGCGGGCTTCGTGTCGGATGGCGAGTTGAAGGCGCTCTATGAACGCGCGGGCTGCCTCATTTTCCCGTCGCTTTACGAAGGCTTTGGATTACCGCCGCTCGAGGCCATGTATTGCGGATGCCCCGTCGTCGCTTCGTCGCGCACTTCCATTCCTGAAGCATGCGGGGACGCTGCGATGTACTGCGATGCGACGTCCGCGCAAGACGTCGCCGACAAGATCTCGCTGATGATGAGCGACGGCGCGATAAGGCAACGGTACCGGGTAAAGGGAATGGCTCATGCGCGGGAGTACCGCTGGGACCGTTCGGCAAAGAAGCTGCTCGATGTCTTGTACGGCAAGGAGAGTGAGCCTCTTGCGGAACTCGCAGCCCGCGTGTCGGCCGGCTGAGCGACGAATGGCGCAGCCTATGGATCGAATCAGTTACCGGCCATCCAGACGACGGGTACTCGCCACGTTCGCGGCGCTCGCGTGTGCGGGCTTGCGGCCGATGCATGCGATCGCAGCCGTCGCGGCCGGCCCTGCGGGTAATCGCATGCCGCGCAGGATCGCCGACATGATCGGCACGAATGGCTGGCCAGGCTCGGCGGCCGACATCGACATGTGGCGCAAGATGGGCATCAGCTGGGGGCGTGGAGCAGTGGGGCCCGGGCAGCCGGATGCGCCGACCCAGCCGATGCGCGTCGACAAGACGGGCAATCGCTATGACAGCGATCTGCCTTCCGTCGTATTGCGCAATAACCAGAATGGAATCCGGTCCTTGTTGTTTCTCGGCTATACGCCGAAGTGGAATGCGAGCCTTCCCGGCGACACGAAATCAGCACCCGAAGATGTCGATGCATGGGAGCGTTATGTGGACGCGGTGGTTCGCAAGTACTCGGAACCGCCGTATGGCGTGCGCCATTTCCAGATCTGGAATGAAGCGGCGGGACGTCTGTCGGGGGGATTGCCGCAAGCCACGTTCTGGCACGGCCCGAATTTCGACAAGAACGAGCGCCAGTCCGGACCTTATGACCGTGCGATGCAGGACTATGTCGAACGAATTCATATTCCTGCTGCCCGCATTATTCGACGCTATGGCGCGTATGTCGTCTATGGCGGATGGCCCGATCAGGGCGGTCTCGACAATCTCGACAAATGGCTCGATTACCGAAGCCCGCGTTTGAACGAGCGAATGGCCGACTGGGTCGATTACCTCGACACGCATTACCTGCCCGTCGCAGATCTCGACGGTCTGTATGAACGGTATGTCAAGCAGGGGCCGGCGCGCGGATTGTGGCAAACGGAGATCGGCGACAGATACATGCTCGACGAGCACTACTTGCCGCGCTACTTCTTCGAGTTCGCGGTATGGGCACTTCAGCGCAATTGGGACGACCCGGACAAGTATCTGTCGATGGTCTATCACTGGGACGGCTACGAGCCTTTCCGGCTCACGCATCGCGGCCCGCCCAAGCGCACCTTCAACGTGTCGGGGCAAAGCCTGATCGTGCTCAACCAGACGATTCCCGGCGCGCTTGCGTCGCTTTCAAAGCCGCTTCGCTTCGGTCCGGAAGTGACGGGCTCGGGTTTGCTGTCGGACAAGGACATGGTGATTCAGGTGAGCGCGCCATCCGGCTGGCACACCGTGGAAGCAGCGGGCATCGCACCGCCGTCGGGCGGCGCGCGAGTGCTCTTCATCGACGCGTTGACAGGTGCTGCCGCGTCGAAGGAAGACACCGCACTGAACTGGAATGGCGACTCGATGAACATCCGGTTTCGCGTGCCGGACAACGTCAATGGCGCCGACAGAAAGCCGCCCAGACATCTTGCCTATCTTGTCGTGCGGGCGAACCAGGGGAATTCAGCTTGAGAGAGACGAGCTCTCTTTGCATTCGACAGGCCTATACGCCCAATTTCGCATAGCGGATTCAATTGCCCGCTGATTCATTTCATCGTATCGAGGCTCTATGAAACAGATCGCCATCGTCATATGCAACTACAACTATGAACGCTTTCTCGCCGAGACGATCGATTCTTCGTTGGCACAGGACTTTCCCGGAACGCGAGTGCTCGTCATCGACGACGGGTCCACGGACGGTTCGCGAGCGGTGATCGAGCAATATGGCTCGCGTATCTCCGCTGTGTTCAAGGAAAACGGCGGACAGGTGTCCGCATACAACCTCGGCGTCGAACTCGCCGGCACCGACTATGTGATCTTCCTCGATTCCGACGATGTGCTGTATCCCCACGCTGTGTCGGAGGTCATGCGTAAGTTCGAAGAAGAGAAACTCGCGAAAGTGCAGTTTCGTCTCGACGTGATCGACGAAGCGGGCAAGCAGACGGGCGCTTATGTTCCGCACTCCGAGCCGCCCACCGACTGCGGCCGCTTGCTGAAGGAAGGCTGGCTCTATCCGTCGCCGCCAGCGTCGGGCAATGCTTATAGCGTCAGCGCGCTGAAAGCGGTCTTTCCGGTGCCGGAAGGCGGCATCAACCGCTATGGCGCGGACTTCTATGCGATCTACGGGGCCGCGCTGATGGGTGCCGTCGCGACGATACCGCAATCGCTCGGTGCGTACCGGGTCCATCATTCTGCTACCCCAAGCGTGTCGTTTGCGAACTCGGAGCAGATCAAGAAGGCGCCGAAGGCGTTCAAGGAACGTTGGGTCACACTGCGTGAAATCGCGAAAGAGCGAATGAATCTCGATCTGCCGCATGCGTTCCATGATTTCGCGCATGAGAAAGCCTACTTCGGATCGAGTCTTTACCATGCGTCGCTCGGCGCGCGGTGGCGCTGGATGCTGAACGATTCGCGTGCCTATATGCACACGATCGTCGCCAACCCTTTCTGGAGTCTGAAAAAGAAGGCCGGCACGCTCTTTCTATCGAGTCTCTGCCTGTTGCCGTATTCGCCTCTTTCAGACTTCGTGGTCCGGTACATCACCAACCCGCTTGCGCGCCGCGGCACGGTCGAGCAATAGCCATGCTGCGTCGGGAATACAGGAGAGGTTGGAATGGATGGTAAGAAGAACGCTAACGTCATAGCATTCGTCTACGGCGGATATCTGATGAGGTACGTGTACCTCATCATCGTCGTGCCGTTCTACGGACGCGTGCTTGGCGTCGCCGAATATGGACGTGTTCTTGCGGCGATGTCGCTGATGAACGTCATCTGGATGCTGGCGAGCTACGGCTTTACGTTCGTCGGCATGCGCGAAATATCGAAAGCCCAGAACAACAGCGAGTGCAACGCCATTTACTCGTTGCATACGAGCGCGCGCCTTGCATTGTGTGTGCTGGGCGCTTGCATTGGCGTCGTTGCGACCTTCTGTTCGCCGACGTTGTCGGAGCGACCGCTGATCGGCTTGCTGGCAACCACGCTGGGCGTGGTGTCGGCATTGAATCTGGGCTGGCTCTATCAGGGGCGTCACCATTTCCGCACGCCGATCATGATCGAGGTATTCGGCTTTGCGGTGAGTCTGGCGCTCGTGCTGTGCCTCGTCAAAGGGCCGGCGGACTCGGTTTGGGTGGTCGGTAGTCTGTTGACGGCGGGCGTGCTGTCTCTGGCCATTTCCTATGGACTGGCGACCTATCAGCTGGGGCGGCCACATCTTTCGTTTACCGGCGTCGCGTCGCTTGTAAAAGGCTCGACGATGCTGTTCTGCTATTCGTCGGGTTCTGTCGTGCTGACGGCTGCGTCGACGTATCTGCTGACGCTGCTCTCCACGCCAGCCCAGGTCGGCTACTTCGGCGCAGCGGAGCGTTTTGCGACCATCGGGCTGAGCCTGATGGGACCCGCATCGCAAGTGTTCATTCCGACCATCTCGCGTCAGCTTGCGCAGGGAGACAAGGCGGGCGCCCACGCGACTACGCGGCGCGGCGCGACGCTGATGCTGGGCTACGGCCTGCTGGTGTTTTGCGGCGCGTTGGCGTTGTCGCCCATCGTTCTTCCATTGATTCTCGGGGAAGCCTTTACGCCGAGTGGGCACGTGCTGCAGTGCTTCGCGTGGATGTTTCCGTTTGCGGCCTTCAATGAATTCGCTGCGTTCTACGTGTTCGTGCCGCGCAAAAAAGATCGCTTGCTCGCTATTGCGGGTACCGCGTCCGGCGTCGCGAATCTGCTCGCGGCACTCTATCTCGCCCCGCGATACGGCGCGGAGGGCATGGCATTCGCTCGCGTGATCGGCGAACTTTCGTTGTCGACGATGCTGCTGATCATCATGGTCCGACTGGAATTGATCACGCTCGTACCGGGCGCCGGGCGTGCTATCGCGATGGCGCGATTCGCGTGGGGAACGCGCGGTCAGGCTGGCGCGAGCAAGGAGGATTGAGTGAGGCCTTGTTTCTGCACGAAGCGGATTGAGGGATCAGATTTGAAAGGACCGGGAAATTACGGATGGACTCTAAGAGCACAGGGAGGTCGCGTTGAAAGTTGCCATTGTTCATGACTGGTTGGTGGTATCGGGTGGTGCTGAGAAAGTATTGGAGAACATAATCGAATGCTTTCCCGACGCGGACCTGTTTTCGTTGGTCGATTTCATGGAGGACCGCGCATGCATAAAAGGCAAACCGGTCCGAACATCGTTCATTCAGCGCTTGCCGTTCGCACGCAAACGCTACCGGGCATATCTGCCCTTGATGCCGATAGCGATCGAACAGCTCGACCTGTCAGCTTACGACCTCGTCATTTCCAGTTCGCATGCGGTAGCGAAGGGCGTGCTCACGGGGCCGAATCAACTGCACATAAGCTATGTGCATTCACCGATACGCTACGCGTGGGATCTTCAGCATCAGTACCTGAGAGAGTCGCGTCTGACGGCGGGCCTCAAATCGGCGATGGCGCGCGTGCTGCTGCACTATATTCGCGGCTGGGATTCGCGGTCCGCAAATGGCGTCGATCATCTTCTCGCCAATTCGAAGTTCATTGCGCGCCGGATCAGGAAGGCTTATCAGCGCGATGCGACCGTCATTTACCCGCCCGTTGATCTGAGCCACATGCCGATTCGCGAGGGCAAGGAGAACTTCTACGTCACGGCCTCGCGCATGGTGCCGTACAAGCGCATCGACCTGATCGTCAAGGCGTTCTCGCAAACGCCGGAGCGCAGGCTGGTCGTGATCGGCGATGGGCCGGATATGAAGAAGATCAAGGCTGTCGCGGGCGATAACGTCACGATCCTCGGCCATCAGCCGTTCGACGTGCTGGTCGATCATCTGCAGCGCGCGCGTGCCTTCGTGTTTGCGGCGGAAGAAGACTTCGGCATATCGGTCGTCGAAGCGCAGGCGTGCGGGACACCTGTCGTCGCGTTTGGGCGGGGTGGCGCGTTGGAGTCGGTGCTCGGCTTGCCGCGCGAGCGGCCTACGGGTGTGTTCTTCAAGGAGCAAACCGCGGAATCGTTGCTGGAAGCGGTGGACCGGTTCGAAAAATACTCCGGTCTGTTCGACGCGCGTCAGTGCCGCAAGAATGCGGAACGCTTTTCATCGGAGCGGTTCAAGACAGCATTGACGTCATTCATTGAAGACCGGCTGCCCGATAACCTCAACGATCCTTCGTTTCCGTACGCCGTCGAAGACGTAGAGCCATTGACGGACGAAGTGCGCGAGCGACATCTGCTCGTCTGAACGCGTGCACGGATGCTTATCCGTGTTCACGCACTCGCGCGCGTGAAAGCGCGCATACGACGGAAGGCGTATTTTCTCTAAGCGCCGCCGAGTTCTCCTTGATGAGATCCTGAAACGGCGCCGTATGCCCGTAGGTCAACGTCGACACGGCTAGCAGGCAAAGCGTCGACCCTACGGCATGAAACCGTCGAAATTCGACGTGAAGCGCCGTCCGCAGGAATGCCGCAGCGACGCCTGCTCCGACCACCCAACCCATGCAGACTTCGGCGATCGAGTGCGAATGTCCATGCACACGGGACGCCCCTGTCAGTGCGCCCAAAAGCAGGCCAGCAGCGACGCCTGCGATGATGCCCGGATAGGCAGGCAGCCGCCACCACCTCAATTGCAGCGCGAGCGCGACGGCCCACACAGCCGTCGATAGCATCGTATGGCCACTGATGACGCGAAAGTGCGCCAAGGGCAGTGCAACGCCCCATGTGTAGTACAGGATCTTGCTCGCGCCGACCAGCAGCATGCCGCAGCTCAGCGCGAGCGCCCAGCGCAACGCGAGCCTCACATCGCTCATTGCAATCCAGATTGCGCACACGATGGCCACGGGCAGCGTGACAGCGGCATCGCCGACGTTGGAAAGGACTGTCCACATATCGGGTTATTCGTTCTGTTTAGTCTGGTTCAAGCGTCCGGGACGCTGCGTCCGGTTGCAGTGGGATATGCTTGCCCGCGGTATCGATACGGGGGCCGTGCGTCAGGAACGCGGACCCGTGCGTATTCGGGATTCGTCACGCGCACGGAGCGCGAGGCGAGCAGCAGCGAAATCACGAGAGAAAGAATCAGAACGTTTGACGGCGAGACCAGCCGATGTTCCGTCGCGGCCATGACGAGGAGACATACGGACGAAATCTCGACGAAGCGGAATGCCGCGAAGTTCCTTCCGCCCTCGACCAGTGCGCTGCGCGCGGCGCCATCCTGGCTCCATTTGACGAGCTTCCAGTAAAAACCCAGCATCAGCGCGAGGCCTACCACGCCGGTTTCGGCAAGGAAGTTCAGATAGGAGTTGTGGGCGTGCGAATCACTGTGTTCGACGATGATGTCGGAAGGCACACCGAGTACGCCGAAATACGACACGACGTTGCGTATCTGGTCATCAAATGAGCCGAATCCCATGCCCACGATCGGGCTTTGGCGGAAATAGGCGAGTGCTCTTGGCCACAGCCATTCGTAGCGGATGTCCAGATTCGCGGTCTTGGCGTCCTGGTTCTGGATGCTGAAGGTGTAACCCATGTAGTCGACCGTGGAGCGCGTGTGATACATCGCCATCGCGAGGGACGCCACGACGAGGCATGAGATCAGCGTCGCGAGAATCACGCGTTTGCGTCCGAAGTACAGATACGGCAGCACCGCAAGGGCGCCTAACAGCGAGCCGCGGCTGTATGTCGAGAAGAGCATCAGTCCGTTTAGTGCGATCAGCGCGAGCATGATCCTGCTGCGCCGCTGGAGATAGCAGGCCACGCCGAGGCAGAACAGCATCGCGAGAAAGCCGCCCGCTGCATTGCGGGCAATGAAGAAGCTGCCGAAGCTGTCGTCGGGATGCTTGAAGATGCTGAGCAATCCGTTCTGTGCGAGATAAAGCGCGTACAGCGGAATATTGATGACAACCGCGAACACGAAGAAGGCGCGGAGCAGCTTGTTCATATCCCAGCGATGCGCATACAGGCAACCGGCAAAAATGGGCGCATAGGCAATGAAGAAATTGCCGTCGCGCCGATAGAATTCGAATTCGGTCAGCGAGTGAGCGTTGTAGAGCAATGTCGACACGAGCGCGAATAGCGTAAATGCCGTTAAGGGCGCAATAAAAGACGGGTAGCTTCTGCCGAAAAAGCGCCACGCGCAGAAGATGATCGGCAAAAATCCCACTGCGCTAAGCGGAACCAGATTGGTAACCGTCAGGAATAGCGCCAATACCGATATGTAAGCCATTTCGACTCTCGCGAAGAATAGAGTTGCACGTCCGCTGGTGGAAGTGGCGCATGTCAATGATGGATGCGTTGTGATCCGACATTGCGCGCGGCGAGCGATCGGGTACGCCGATCAATCGCCAGAATGGAATTGCGACTTGCTATTGATGTGTGGTGTTCCCGTATCCGGTGACCCATCGCGGCGTACGCCGTGTCAGACCGGATAGGAAGACGAATACCTTCTATGCACAACGTAACACGATTACCCCTGCATTTCCAAGCTCGAATCGCTTTTCACAAAAGACAGGACCGCCAGATATTAGCCATTATCCGCAAGGCTCGGCGTGACTGGCCATAACATCAACCGTTCGCGCCAGAGATGCTGTATCGCAGCGTAACGTGTCTATCATCCATCTCAGGTCGAGTTGAATACGATGACTGCGCGTCATTCTCTACGCGGTTGCCGTAACTTCGATCTGTTCTTCATCTTGCAAGATTGCCGCAGCACGACGCGAGATGGGCGACTCTCATACGGATCGCCTTCCATTCGCGGCCGGTGCGATCAGCGGTCATCACAATCCCGCGTCAACACCCGAAAGATTCGCGCGCAAGGTATGTAGATATCAATCCGGTGGTTGGGTCATATCGGCGTCGTCCAGACAGTCAAGGACGCTGAGGACCGGACTTCAATACCAGGGAGATTGAAGTGGATTCACGAATCATTCATATCGAACAACAGAACGCCGCCACTGCCGTTGCCGAAGTGGAAACGGGTTGTCGACGGCTCGTACAGGTCATTCTCGCAGGCGGATCGGGCACGCGGCTCTGGCCCGTATCGCGCGATCAATATCCGAAGCAGCTGATCGATGTGGTTGGCGATCAATCGCTGCTGCAGGCCACGATGAAGCGCATGGACGGCTTCGCGAAAACGTGGGACGTCGCATCCGAACCGGTAATTGTCTGCGGCGTCGAGCATTTCCATGCTACGTCCGGGCAGGCGCAAGAGTGTGGCGTGAAGCCGTGCGTCGTCGTCGAGCCGGCGCGGCGCGATACGGCGCCCGCGTTGACACTGGCCGCGCTGGCTGCCTGTGCCGATGGCGACGATCCCATTCTCGTCGCGATGCCCGCGGATCACGCCATCGCAGACGTGCCCGCATTGCATCGGGCCATCGAACTCGCCGCGCTCCACGCGCAGGCGGGTGAAATCGCTACGCTGGGGGTCCCGCCGATCAGCGCCGACACAGGCTTCGGCTATATCCGTCTTGGCGCGCAAATGCAGGATGGTGCGCATCTTATCGACCGCTTCGTCGAAAAGCCTGCGGCTGAGCTGGCCGCGCAATACGTCGCATCGGGCGGCTACTGGTGGAACAGTGGCATGTTCGTAGTGCGCGCTTCTGTATGGCTTGCTGCGTTGAAAGTATTCCAGCCGGACATGCATGCGGCGTGCACGCAGGCCTACGCGGACGCCAAGCGGGACGACCTTCATATCGCGCCGGGTGCCGAGGCATTCGAACGCTGTCCGTCCGATTCGATCGACTACGCCGTTATGGAGCAACTCGGTAAGCCGAATTCGCCCTTTACGGCAGTGGTGGTGCCGCTCGAAGCCGGCTGGTCCGATCTCGGTTCATGGGATGCCGTGTGGCAGGCAATGGACAAGGACGAGTTCGGCAATGTGGCGGACGGCCGTGTGTTGATGGAAGGCGCAACGACGACTTATGCGCGCTCGCAGGGTGGCAGGCTCGTCGCTTGCGTAGGTACGAGCGATCTCGTCGTCGTCGAAACGGACGATGCCGTGCTCGTCGCGGATCGCTCGCACGTGCAGGACATCAAGGGGCTCGTGTCACGTATCCGGCAGACGAAATCGCCGGAAGCCGACAACCATCGAAAAGTGCGGCGTCCGTGGGGCTTTTACGACTCCATCGATCACGGCGAGCGCTTTCAGGTCAAGCGCATCGTCGTGAGTCCCGGCGGCCGGCTCTCGTTGCAGATGCATCACCATCGCGCGGAGCACTGGATCGTCGTGTGCGGCACTGCGCTCGTGACGCGCGACGACGAACAGTTCCTGCTGACCGAGAACCAGTCGACCTATATTCCGATCGGCGTGCAGCACCGTCTCGAGAACCCCGGGCATGTGCCGCTGCAGATCATCGAGGTGCAATCCGGCGCGTATCTCGGCGAGGACGACATCGTACGGTTCGATGACAAATACGGCCGCTGTAATTGAGCGGTCGCCGTAGACATGTGACTGGTTAAAGGGGTGTGTGATGCGTGCATTGACAGGTCTGCTGGCGCGGCTATTCGACGTCGCGCTGATCGTGACGGGTGCGCTCGTGGCGTCGCAAATCCGCTTCGACGACGTTTCGCAGCGGGGTTTCTATCTCGCGTTCGTCGCGTTTGCCGCTGCGTTCTCGCTCGCCATATTCCCGGCCCTCGGCGTATATGAATCGTGGCGCGGGCGTTCGAAACGGGTATTGACGGGGCAAGTGGCATTAGGCTGGCTGATCGTGCAGGGATGCGCAATGGCCTTGATGTTCTCGCTGCATCGGATCGATATCGTGTCGCGCCTGTGGTTTGTTTACTGGACGGCGATTTCGGGCAGCGCGCTGATTGCGAGCCGTCTCATGCTGCATGGCGTAGTTGGACGCGCGCGCCATGCCGGACTGGATTTGCAGCCTGTTGCCATTGCTGCGTGTGGAGACCACTACAACGACATCATTCAAAAAATGGATGATGCACCCGCATCCGGTTTCCGGCCGTGGGCGATCTACAATCTGCGGCCGGATTCCGAACCGGCTCCGAGCGTGCCGACTTTCTCCGAGCACAAGGCGTTTGCCCGATACGTGCGCGAGCAGAACATCGGCGAAGTATGGCTAGCGTTGCCGTTGACGGAAGAGCGCACGATCCTGAAGCTCGTCGACGAGTTTCGCAATGATCTGATCAACATTCGTTTCATGCCGGATGTGCGCGCGCTTGCGCTATTCGAAGGAAGCGTGACGAGCGTACTGGATCAGCCGACGATCAATCTCGCCGCGTCGCCGCTGCCGCCGAACGCAATGGTCAAGAAAGATCTGTTCGACCGCCTTTTCGCGCTATGTGCGTTGCTCGCCATTTCGCCGATTCTTCTCGGGTGCGCGATTGCCGTGAAGTTGAGTTCGCGGGGGCCGGTGTTCTTCAGGCAGCGACGCAAGGGCGCGGATGGCCGCGTGTTCAGGATTTACAAGTTCCGCACCATGCGCCTGCATCAGCAAAAGGCGGGCGTGCTCGAGCAGGCCAAGCGCGATGATCCGCGTATCACGCGCGTCGGCGCCTTTCTGCGGCGGACGAGTCTGGACGAATTGCCGCAGTTCTTCAATGTACTGTGCGGCGATATGTCGGTGGTTGGGCCGCGTCCGCATGCGCTGGAGCATGACGATCAGTATCAGCACATCGTGTCGGGTTATATCCACCGCTACCGGATCAAGCCTGGCATTACGGGCTGGGCGCAGATCAACGGATTCCGGGGCGAAACCGATCGCATCGAAAAGATGGAAGGGCGTGTCGAACACGATCTGTACTATCTGCGCAACTGGTCGTTCGCTCTGGATCTGCGGATCATCCTCGCGACCATCTTCAAAGGCATTGCTCATCAGAACGCGTATTGAGCGCAGTTGCGTATTGCGCTTTTCGCGGTGGTGGAAGCCTCGTATTTTTCCCCCAATGCAAGCAGGAACGGCTCAACGCTTCGTTTGAGCAGGTGCACCATACATGACTCATGCAATTACGTTCAGGAAGTCTACGGTTCGCGCGCAACGCGCCCGGCCGCAAGACGATGATCGAACCTCGGTTCATCAGGAGCGCGTCTTGAGCGAGCAGCTTTGGTGCGTTCATATCGAAGGGCTGGACGACTTCGTCGCGGCCGTGTCGCGGGAAGCGGCCGAGCGGGAGGCAGCGGCGATCAACGCTTACCTCGACAGCGCGAAAGAGAACGGGCAGGCCGCGACGCGCCTCGTCCGCGCGTCGGCAACCGTGTGGCCATTTACGCCAGCGGGTCATGCGCGCTCGTTGGAAACCGACTGGCACGATCTGCAGCGCATGCCGCATCGTCAGACGCAAGTGCATCGACCTGAAGGGTCGTTGTCGGCGCTGTTGCGGCGACTCAGGGCGTTCTTCAGCGGCGCGCGGTAAGGCGGCCAGTACACGCGACGCTCGCTCGCCCAGTTACCCAGGCAATCACGAGATGCCGTGCAACGGCACGTTACTTACATTACATAGGTGGAGATAGACATGTCGTACGGCATCGTTTCACGGATCGTCGCGGTTGGCGCCATTCTGATGTTGGCGAGTTGCGGCGGAGGAGGCGGTGGACCGAGCACCTCGCCGGGCGCGCCAGCCGCGAATACGAGCCAGCCGACGCTGGCGAACGCGACCGCGATCGTCGACGGCAGCAAGGTCGGCGACGATTATTGGCCCGCAGGCCCGACGCAGACGGGCGGCACGGGTCAGCCTGTCAGCGGCCTGAATTGCGGCACACGTGGCAACGTCTACACCTACTCGCATCTGTCGATCTATCTGAACGGCAGGCCGCTGGCATTGCCCGCGAACATCGGCACGGTCGCGCCGACGATGGCCGCGCAAACGGGTTGCGCGTATCCGGTGCACACGGATGACGAAACGGGCAAGATCCGCATGGACGCGAGTTCGAACGCGTCGTACACGCTCGGCCAGTTCTTCGCGATCTGGGGCCAGCCGTTGACGACGACGAACGTCGCAGGGCTGACGTCGGCCCCAATCACCATCTACGTCAACAACGGCGGCCAGCTCAGCAAATATACGGGCGATCCCGCCAGTCTCGTGCTGCCTGCGCACGGCGAAGTGTCGATAGAAATCGGCTCGCCGGTCGGACAGATTCCCACGTTCAGCTGGACCGATCCGCCTTCTTTCGATCCGAACCAGACGGTGCTGGCATATGGCGGCACGGTCGGCACCGCGCACTGGCAGAACGGCAACACGTCGACGGGCGGCACGGGCGCCGATGTCGATGGACTCGTCTGCGCGTCGGGTATGGCCGAGACGTACCACGTGCACGCGCATCTGGCGATTGTCAGCGACGGTCAATGGCTGGCGTTGCCCGCGAACGTCGGTATTGTCTCGCAGTGCAACTACGAGATGCACACCCATGATTCGACGGGAATCATCCACATCGAAACGCCAAATATGAAGACCTTCACGCTCGGCCAGTTCTTCGATATCTGGGGGCAAACGTTATCGGGCACGAACGTCGCGGGCGTGACGGGCACGGTAGTCGCCTACATCAATGACAATGGCGACGTGCGGCGCTATGAAGGTGATTTGCGCAATATCGAGTTGATCTCGCACCGGGATATCACGCTGCAGATCGGCAAGCCGGTGAATACACTGGCGACGTACTCCTGGTACGAGCCGCAATAGAAGGTAGATTTCAGCAAGTGTCCGATATGGGCCGCGATATGCGTACGCATCGAGCGTCGTGTTTCGCGGCCCATTTTTGCTTCCATCCCGCCACGCGGCATCGGCGTGTCATTCAGTGCTTCGTTAAAGGCATCGTCTCGCCAGGACTGAATTCTGTTGGGCGTCGTCGCACATCAAGATAAACAACCGTTGGCGATAAGCCGACAACACGACGCGCTCCGAGTCGAATGGATTCGCTTTTCAATGCAGCAATTCTGTTTGTTTTCAACCACCTGACAGCAACTCGCGGCAAACGTAGCCCGGCTGGCACAACCCCTGCATTGGTAGCCGCGGGCACAACGACGGCCAGTCTGGCCAGGCCGCCACGGCGTCAACAGCATTGCTCAGTTTTCTGGAAAGTGTTGTTCGTTTGAGCCTCTTTGGCAGCGTGCCGCACGACGGCCCTGCACATCGTCCCATCAACTTTGAACACGACACGACGCAATGGACATCGTCCTTGCGCGTCGATCCGTTCATTGATTTAATTGGAGTCCTTATGAAATCGAAACTCATCGTTACTTTGCTCATCGCAAGCTCGGCGTCGCTGGCGGCATCCGCTTTCGCAAGCGGCTACGGTCCTGCGCCTTACTATAGCCCGGACGTCGGCGCGCCGGCTTCGCAGGCTGGCCAAAGCGCTCAGACACTGGCCGCAGAAGCCGCCAGGGGCAACATGGCGGACGAACAGCGCGCCGGCGTCGGCGGCGACGAATCGATGACCACGCAGTCGGGCCGCCGCGCGCCTGCCGATAGCCAAGGTCCGGTCTATCGCGGAAGCTGATCCGCAGATCGCGGAGCGCTGGCTCGCCGGCGCTTCGCTTCTCGCCGGGTTTGCGCGCCGAGGTCGAGCAATGCGGTCGAAAAGAAGCAGCCCATCACCGCAGACAGGATGATGAAAATCGATGCTGCGTCGACGAGCAGGCCGAAGTACTTGAACAGCAGCAGACAGCTCGCGAGCAACAGCAGGTTGAGCAGCAAGCCGAGGACCGCGGACGCCTTCGGTACGGCTCGCACGAATGCCGCAAGACGCGAATCGCTATGCGGCAGATACCAGATGATCAGAATCCCGAACGCGAGGACGAAGATCGTCTCGGCCCACTTGAGCCACACAGGGCGGCGCAGGAAGCGCCCGTCGAAAATCGTCTCGATGATCTGCGCCTGAATCTCGATGCCCGGCACCAGTTCGCCTAGCGCAGTCGTGCGCATGTCGGTGTTGCCCGTTCCCGTCAGCCCGACCAGCACCAGCTTGTTATGAAAGCGGCCGGGATCGACCTGGCCTTGCAGGACGTCGCGTGCGGAGACGTAACGTTGCTGTGTCGAGCGCATCGACGCGAAATGCAGCCAGATGTCGCCGTCGGGCTGCGTCGGCACCTCCACATCCGCGACGCCGACCGATTCCATGCCCGTGGTATTCGCATACACATCGACGGCCGCCGAGCCCGTGACGACGCGCAGTATCTCGATGGGCATGCACGGCACCAGTTTGTCGCCCAACCCAAGGATGAGGGGAATGCGCCGGACGGTGCCCTGTTCGAGCGCGACGTTCAGCATCGCCTGCCCGTGCGCCGCCGCCTGCAATTCCGGCAGGCTCGCGAGCACGTAGTTGTATCGCTTCACCCGGTTCAGCGGATCGACGCCATGCACGAGAATCGGCGCGCTGCGCAGGTCGGTGCTGGTGTCGAACGCGGCCTGATCGACGGCGGCGGCGCCGAGTATCGAAGGCGCCGCGCGCAGCGAGTTCGCCAGCGTGGTCTCGTGGCGGGGCAGCGCACGCAAGCCGGCCGCGAGCGCGGCGGCCGAGTCGGGCAAGTTGTCGGCCACCTTGTCGGGCGAGGTCTGATCGGCCTCGGGCATGTAGATGTCGAGGCCGATTGCCAGCGGCTTTTGCGCCGCGATCGCATCGACGAGATTGGCCAGCCGGTTGCGTGGCCACGGCCATTGACCGATAGCCGCGAGCGTCCTGTCGTCGATGGCGACGATGGTCACGGGCTGCGAGGCGGGAACGCGCGGGAAACGGCGCTGGTAGTGATCGAACAGCAGTTGCCGCGCCGTGCCGAACGTGTCGGGCACCATGTCGTCGAGCTTGTCGAGCAGCGCCGGTCGCGGAATGACGCCGGGCGATTCGCTGTACAGGTTGAGCAGACTCAGGCCGAGCAGCACCGCGAGCGCGACGGGGCGTCCTTGCCCCGCCCTCATCAGCTTCATGAAAAACGTCAGCCATGAGTAATCGCGAAAGCGTTTCATGTCGGCAGCGGCAGGTCAGTGCCCGGTACGGGCGCAGTGACGGATCACCCGGATCACTGAATTGTAATGACGACGCGCCGATTCATCTGGTTAGGGACGCCGTCCGCCGTGTGCACGACCGGCTCGCGCTTGCCGCGTCCCGCCGTTTCAATCTCCTTGGCCGGGATGCCCGCCTTGACGAGGAACTTCGCGACGGTCTGCGCGCGCTGCATCGACAGCTTGTCGTCGTATTCCTGCGAGCCCGCCAGATCCGTATGGCCCACGACGGTAAGGTGCGGCGCGGGCCAGCTCGCGAGTGTCGCTTTCAGTTGCTGGACAGTGGCATTGGACTGCGGCGCGAGTTCGGTGGCCGAGTCGAACAGGAAGTTGATCGTGAACGTCTTCGGACGTGGCGGTTGCGCGGCGAGCACCTCGCCATAGCGTGCTTCGACGTTGGCCGGGGTGGTCGCGGTCTGTTCGATCGCGCCGCCTTTTGCCACTTCAGCCGTCGCGTAAGGCTTGTCGATGACTTGCGTCTTGTTGCCGCTGTGCACGATGACGCTGCCGACCGTGCCGTCCGGATCGGGCAGCAAGGTGATCTTGTCGGGCGTCGAGCTGCATGCGGAGATGAACGCCAGCGTCGCGCAGGATACGCACCATTGGAGCCTTCGGCGCTGTACCGCGGCCTTCAACGCCCGTTCTCCCCGTCGCCCACCTCGATGATGAATTCGGTGCCGCGCACGCCGAGCGTCGTGGTTGGTGTGCTGAAACGCACGGCTTCGGGATGCGCCTTCGCCAGCTTGCCGTCGACGACCGCGAGCGATCCGCGCCGGATGGTCGCGTCGAGCGTGCCGTCGTGGGTGGTCGTGTCGAAGGCGAACTGGTTGAGCTCGAGCACCGAACTGGAGCCCTCGGAAAGCAGTGTATTGTCGCGCAGCGTGATACCGACGGAAGACGCGGGGCCCGTCACGATGCGGTCGCTTTTGAATACCTCGCTGCCGACGGCGGCGTCGACGCTTTGCGCGGTGCGCTCGATATGAACCGAGCCTTTGACGGTCTTGACGACGCCGATCGAATCCGCGCCGAACGTGTCGATCGCCGCGGCGCACCCGCAGGCGAAAACCATTGCGTAGTTGACGGCTTGCTTGTGCATGGGTGACGACCGTGATGGCGGTTGGGCGACGCGCCAAAGCGAAGGCCGCGCCTGGAGCATTCGGCGCGGTTCGTGGTGACCTCTGAAAGAATAGCGTGCCGCGCGACATCGTTCCGTGCGCTGCCGCGCATATCGCGCGATAAACAGGCGTATTTCTGGCAGAAAACTTGCAGAGTTTCGGGCGTTCTTCGACGCCCGACACTGCATGGGCGTCACGTCAACGCGCGAAGCGGATATCGAGCGAGCGCAAATACGTCTGCAAGCCCGCATCCTGCAACGGAATCACATACGCGAGTTCGTCCGATTCGTTGAAGTGCGCGTGCCAGTAGCCCGGCGGCGTGACGAAAGCCATGCCCGGCGTCCAGTCGACGCGTACGGGATCGACGATATTGCCTTGCGCATCCACTTCCGTGCCGACCAGCGTATAGACGCCCGGCTTGCAGTCGGGAATGAAGTCGAGTGCAATCGATTGATGCCGGTGCGGCTTCTGCATGCTGTTCGGCGTGACGACGCCGTACATCGCCCACATCGAATGCGTGACTGTGCGGGTCTGCGGGAACAGGCGGTTGCCGAGCAGCACGCTCACGCGATTGCGCTGTGCCGCGCCCGGCGCGCGCGCAACCTTTTCGAGTTCTTCTTTGGCGCGGGCAGCCGGATAGAGCGTCGGCTTGAAGCGCGCACGCGACACGTCGACACCGAGGTACGCGAGCAGGGGAGCGTCGTTGACGTAGTACAGACGCGCCGTCGAATCGGCGGTCAGCAGCGCCTGCGCGCCGCCCGGCAGCGAGAAGAAATCGCCTTGCGCGAAGCGGAATGCCGTGTCTTTCTGCGTGACGGAGCCGGAGCCATCCAGCACATAGAACACTTGTGACGTCGCCTTCGGATGGACCGTCAGCGATTCACCCGCGACGATGCGCAGGAAGTTCGCCATCAGGCCCGGGCCTGTCGCCGGGTAGTCGCATCCAAGCTCGGCGGACAGATCGAGCGGCACCATGCGCGTCGGTCCGCTGTCGTACAACGATGCGAAAAACGTGCGGTACGGCACGCGGGAAATCAGCTTCGCGCCGATGGGATTGGCGGACGAGGTGTATTCGAAATACTCGGCGTCGAGTGTCACGGCTTGATCGTCGAATTGCAGCGTCGACGGCGCGGTCTTATCCAACATGACTGAATTCCTGAGTGAGGGTGAGGCGCTTCTCGCGCGGGAAGCGTCGTCGCGGGCGGCTCGTCACCACTGAAGCCCGGCGCAACGGCGTTGACTCAACTATAGGAACGCGATTCGTGTGACAGAATCACGCTGGCCGGAAATCAGCTTTGCAGAAAGGGGATAACTTCGCGCAAAGCATTGCAATACACTGGGCGCGGCTTGTCATTCGGAACGCGGCATTCACATGGACTACTTCTCTGCCATACGTGCATTTCTGTTCGCCGCCGAATTGGGGAGCTTCAGCAAGGCCGCGAACCGCATCGACGTGAAGACGTCGACGGTATCGCGCTACGTCAGCGAACTCGAACGCGATCTCGGCATTGCGCTGTTCAACCGGTCGACGCGCGGTCTCGTGCTGACGGAAGGCGGGCGAGTGTTTCGCGAGCATGCCGTCGTCGTCATCAAGACGCTGGACGATGCGCGCGAAATCACCGCTTCGCTGAATACGTCGCCGCGCGGGCTGTTGCGCGTGACGATGCCGCGCTCATTTGGGCTGCGGCACGTGATCCGGCATCTGCCCGAATTCATGGACCGCTATCCGAAGATCGACGTCGATGCCGTGATGACGGACGACACCGTCAACGTGATCGACTCCGGCATCGATCTCGCGATCCGCATCGGCGTATTGCCCGATTCGGAACTGATGGCGCGCCAACTCGCGGTGCAGCGGCGCATCGTCTGCGCAAGCCCGGCTTATGTCGCGCAACACGGCACGCCCGCCACGCCCGACGATCTCACGGCGCATGCGGCATTGCGCTCGCCGCTAGCGGCCGACGACCGCTGGCTTTTCTTCAATCGTCAAGACGGCACGAAGCCCGTGGAAATAGCCGTGCAACTGCATGGCCGGCTGCGCGTCGACGATGTCGAGGCGTCGATCGCGCTGGCGTTCGCAGGGCGCGGCATCGCATTGCTGCCGACATGGGCGATCGGGGCCGCGCTGCGCGATGGCAAGCTCGTGCATCTGTTACCAGAATGGGACGCTCAGCCGACCCGCGCCGTGCCCGCGATATGGGCCGTGTATCCGCGCAAGAAAACCGTGTCGTCGAAGGTGCGGACCTTCATCGACTTTTACACGGCGGTTTTCAATCAGAAAGGGTATTGGGAGCGTTGAGTTCGGGGCAGCAGCGCTCACGCATCGGCGTGCGCCTGTTTCATTTCACGCAGGTTGGCCACGGATGAACTCAGCATCTGCGGAATCTCATCTCTCAGAAACTCGACGAAGGTCTTGATCTTCGCGTCGAGATAGCGACGCGACGTGTAAAGCGCATAAGCCGAGAGCGGCTGCAGGTGGTAGTCCGGCAGCACGCGCATGAGCGAGCCGTCGCGCAGCGCCGACACGGCGGTCGACATCGGCACTGCGCCGATACCGATGCCTTCTTTCAGCGCGACGGCCAGCCCGTCCGCCGAGTTGATGCGAAAGCCGCCGGCCCGCAGATGCACGGTCTCGATGCCGTCCGGTCCTTCCAGCAACCAGCGGTCGGTGGGATAGACGGGGGAGACGAACTGGAAGCAGGCGTGCTGCGCCAGTGCCTGCACGTCGCGCGGCGTGCCGTGCTCGCGCAGGTACACGGGCGCTGCGCATAGCACGCTATGCACCGTGCCGAGCCGCTGCGCGACGAGGCTCGAATCGGGCAATTCGTCGACGCTCAACTGGACGCTCACGTCATACCCCTCGTCGATGATGTCGGGCATATGCTGCGACAGCGTCAACTCGATGGAGACGGACGGATAGCGCTGCCGGTATCGAACGATGGCGGGCGTGACATAGGTTTGACCGAAGCTCGACGTGGCATGCACGCGCAGCTGGCCGGTGGGACGAACCTGAGCATCGGCGGCCTCGGCTTCGGCCTGATCGACGAACGCGAGGATCTGCTCGCAGCGCTGCAGGTAACGATGTCCCGCTTCCGTCAGCACGACCTTGCGGGTGCTGCGGTTCAACAGGCGCGTGCGCAGATAGGCTTCGAGCGAGGACACGGCGCGCGATACGGCGGGCACCGTGACGTTCATGCGCTGCGCAGCGCCCGTAAAACTGCCTTCCTCCGCTACGCGAGCGAAGATCCGCATGTTGGTGAGAGTATCCACTGGTCAAACGCTCCACAGTGCGCGTCGCGCACCTTCTTCAAGCTTGCGCACTTCAATCTGCAATCGATGTTGATGACGCTTTGCAGAATACGCGATCAGTCGATTTGCCGCTGGTAGAGCGCAAAGAGGCCGCCGCAAAGCGCGATGCCGATCAGGAAGTAAAAGCCGTCCAGTGAGCTTAGAAAACTCGCCTGTTGCGAGACGACGCGGCTGATTTCGACGAGTGCGAGGCCCTTCGCGTCGCCCGCTGTGTGCCCAAGACCTTCGAATGCCCGCGTCAGGCTGTCGAACGAGTTCTGGAACGCGGGATTGAACGGATTCGCAAACTCGGTCAGACGCGTTTCGTGCACGGCTTCACGATGCTGTTCGAGAATGATGATCGTCGCTGTCGAGAACGAGTAGGTCAGTTGCTTGACCATGTTCTTGAAGCGGTAGCCATGGTTGTACTCTTCGATCGAGAAGATGCGGAACGCGAGGTTCGCGACGGGCAATACGATGAACACGAGCAGCAGGCCGCGCAGAAGAAGCGGCGGCAACAGCCATGGCATGCTGACGTCGGGCGGCATGCTCGCCATCCAGCCGCCGATCAGCGCGGCCATCAGAAAGCCGGGGGCGATCAGCCAGCGCTTGTGCGTGATGAGGGGCGACACGCGGAAATAGACGAACGCGAAGGCCAGCGACCCGAACGAGGTGAGACCGACGAGCCGCCCCGCGTTCTCCACGGGATAGCGAAGGCCGCTTTCGAGAAAGCGCGACACCAGGTAGCTCATCGCATTGCTGATGTAATAGAACAGCACGTACAGCGCGATGCCCGTCTGGAAGGTTCTCTCGCGCAGCGCGTGCAGCCGCACGAGGGGAGCGGGGTGATGCCATTGATGCCACGCGAACCAGCCGAGCGACAGCAATCCCGCGACCGTCAGTCCAACCAGCATGGGCGAACTGAAGAACAGTTCGAACCGCACCTGTTGCATCGCGATCTGCAACGCGCCCTGCGCAAACGCAAAGACGATATACGGCCAGAAGTGCGCTTCGCTTCGCGCTTCGGGATGCAGCTTGCCCGCAGGCGGTACGACGAGCAGCACGAGGAGCGCAAGGCCGACGGCTACCAGCGTCGTGCAGGTGAAGAGCGCGCGCCAGTCGAACGAAGCGACCAGATAGCCGCCTGCGAGCGGTGCGAGCGCGCTCGCCAGCAGGATCATCGAAAGAAACGCGCGGACAGCTGAAGACCGCCGCTGCGGCGCGAAATTCGTCTGAATGAGAATCCGGCACGCGCTCATCATCGGGCCGATGAAATAGCCCTGCGCGCCGCGCGCGAAGGCCAGTTCGATCGACGACTCGCTCAGCGCCGCCGCCACCGAGGCCGCCGCGAACAACAGCAGGCATCCGCTGATATAGCGCCGATAGCCGACCCGCTCGACCCACCATTGCTGCTGAAGAATGGCGAGCACGGAAGCGACGGCGTACGCGCTCGACGACCACACGAGTTCGTCCGTCGAGGCATTGATGCCACCCGCGATATAGCTGGTGAAGAACGAGAAGATCGTGTTGTCGAAATACTCGAGGCCGGTGGCGAGCGCGATGGCCCACGGGAAGAGGTCCTCGCGAAACCGCCTGGCGACGAACGGCGTAGATGCGACCGACATGGCGGTTACGCGCGGGCGCGCGACATCGCCGCGGCGTGCGTAGGGAGCATGGCGCCGATCGTGACGGCGTTGGGAACTTCGATGGACATGCGGGAAATGCGGCTGACGTACGGTCGGGATGGGCCGCATTATACGTCAACGTGAACGTTCGCGTACAGGTTGACGCGCGCCACGGGCTTTCGTGGCGCGAGCGTTAGCTCATTGCATGGAGGGCGTGAGAGTCAGAAGGGGCGCTGCAGGTCAACCGCGCAGCACAGCTTCGCCGTGTTCGACATACGCGCGCAGCAGGTGATGCGCAATCGCGAACGGCTTCGGCGCCGACAGGTTATCGGCATGCGTGCCTGCCAGCATCGCGGCGACTTCGGTGCGCGTGAACCAGCGCGCGTCTTCGAGTTCGTTGGTGTCGATGACGATATCCGTCGTGCCGGCGCGCGCGAAGCAGCCGATCATCAGCGACGAGGGAAACGGCCAGGGCTGCGACGCGAAGTACACGACCTCCGCGCATGCCACGTGGGCTTCCTCATGGACTTCGCGGCGCACGGCATCTTCGACGGTTTCGCCCGGCTCGACGAAGCCCGCGAGCGCCGAGTACATGCCCGGCGCGAACTGGCGCTGGCGTCCGAGCAGACAGCGCTCGCCGTCGATCGTCAGCATGATGACGACGGGGTCGACGCGCGGGAAATGGCGCGTGCCGCACGCATCGCAGGTGCGTTGCCAGCCGGCCGCCGTCGCGCGGCTCGGTGCGCCGCAGTTCGCGCAGAAGCGATGACGGCGGTGCCAGTCGAACATCGATTTGGCCTGGCCCAGCACGCCGAGCATTTCCTGCGCGACGAGGCCTTGCATCGCGATCGAGCGCAGGTCGATGCGGTCGTGCAGTTTTTCTTTCGATTCGCCTTCGTCCTGCATGAGACCGGATGCGAAGCCGAGCGCGAAACGCCCGCTGCCGTCGCTGTCCTGACCGAGAAACACGCGTTGCAGCGGCTCGCCGAATGCAGCCGCCTCGCTCGCGGCGAACCATGCCTCGTGTGTGTTGCCGCGCTTGAGCAAGGGAACGTCGCCATCGAAGACCAGAAAGCGCGCGGCGGCATCGTCGTGCAGGCTGGCGATGAAGACGGCGTCTTCGCGCTGTTCGGAGCGGCGGTCGAGCAGGTTGAGATTGAAGCCGATGGAAGCGGAAGGGACGATCATTACGTTCGAATGTGGGCCGGGACGATCCGCAAGTATGGCACGGCGTCCTGCCCCGCGCAGACGGCTGGGCGTTCTTCCGGGACGGAAGGCCGTCTGCGCGCGACAGCGTCAGATCTGCTTCACGGCTGCGAGCGCATCGGCGAGTCCCGCGCCCGTCGCGCCGTCTTCGCCGACGCCTGCCGGCACGCCCGCGCCTTTCGGATCGCTCGCCGGGTTGGCATGGCCCTTCGTCACGTCGCGCGCAGTGCGGCGCAGGATCGCCTTGATGTCGCCCGGCGACAGGTGCGGGTCCGCCTGCAACAGTAGCGCGCACAGGCCGGCCAGTTGCGGCGCGGCCGCCGACGTGCCGCTGAACACGCCCCAGCCGTCGTTGGGCGTCGTGCCGTCGAAGGCGGCGTTCTCGCGGTCGATCTCGCAGCCGGGCGAGACGGGCAGCGAGATGTACGTCGCGTGCGGCAGCATGCCGACCAGCCCGCAGACGTCGGGCACGCTGCGGCCCGAGTAGATCAGGCTCGTGAACGCGCTCGCGTAGTCCGACGCGCGCATCGCGTTGTGCTGATCGACGAACACGCCGCCCGCCGAAATGATGTCGGGCATCTGGCCGGGGAACGAATAGTGGCCGTTGCCCGCCGAGAAGACGATCACGATGCCGCGCTTCACCGCGGCCTGAATTTCCGCCTCCAGCGCGACGAGCCCATTCGGCAGCGTCTTGAGCGGCGTGTCGCCGGGCCCGCGCAGGTCGTAGCCGAGGCTCACGGAGATCACCTGCGGGTCGTGCTTGAGCGCCTCTTGCAAGCCTTCGAGCACGGACGCGCCGCTGCTCGGATCGGCTTCGTTGTCGAGCTTTACGCCGATGAAGGTCGCGCCCGGCGCGATCGCGAAGATGTTGGCGGATTCGCCCGTGCCGTGGCCGTTGCCGTCGGTGCGGCGATCGGTGGCGCCCGGCGCGAGCACGATCGACGACGAATAACCGTGCGCCTTGAAATACGGATGCCCGTGAGCAAAGCCGCTGTCGATCATCGCGATGCGCACGCCTTTGCCCGTGATGCCCTGCTGATGCACGGGCGTCGCGTTGAGCTTGAGCGCGATATCGGCGGGTGCGGCGAGATGGAAGTAGGGCACGGCGGGCGGCGTCGCGGATGGCGCACCGGCCTCGCGCGGCTGCTTCGCGGCGGGACGCTTCTTCGCGGCCGACGTGGTCTTTTTTGCCTTCGTGCTCTTTGCCGCCTTCGTCGCTCTCGCCATGTAGATGTGCGGCCACTGGATATAGACGTCGTCGAGCAATGATTTGATCGCGGGGTCCGGGTCCCATGGCGCGTCGTCGGGCGGGTAGAGCACGGAACTGAATTGTGCCGCCGACGCGCACGGCGCCTTCATGCGTTTGAGGCGCGTCTGGAACACCGCTTCGAACTGCGCGCGCGTGCAGCGCATCGACGCCGACAGCGAGCCGCGTCCCGTCAGCGTAAAGCCGCGCCGCGCGAGTTCGGCGAGCGCGAGGTCGGCCTGCGCGGGATCGGGGATGAACGAGGAGACGGTTTCCGTCGACATGCGCGCGCCGAACCTCGTCGGCCCGAAGTCCTGGCCGGGCCGGTTGAACGTCACGGCAACGCGGAGTTCTTCGTGGGCGGCATCGCCGCGCGCGGGCCGTCCGGCCGCTTCTTTGGGATCGTAGGCCTTCATCGTTTCTTCTCCTGTGTCGACGGGTGCCGACGCATGGGTGCGTATGCGCGGACCTCCGTCACATGCAAGACGAATGCAGGTTAATCGAATGAAAGATGCTGCGGCGCTTCGCTGATCGACGAGACGTACGGTTGAAGACTGCTGGGCACGGCGAGGGTTCCGCTCGTGGCGGAAGAACAGGAAAAAAGCTGGCGGAATGCGTCATCCGGCATACGCGCGGACAGCGTGGCGTGGCCCTCGCCGCTGATCTGCATGCCGAGCTGCTCGGCGGCGAGTCGGGCCGATTCGCGTGCCGCGTCGGTGCGGCATGGGTCGTGCAGCAGAAGCTGCAGACGACGTACAGGGCAGGTTTCGTTCGTCATCGCCACCTCCGGATGGGTCGCAACAGAACGCGCCGTTGTGCCTCGAAGCAGGCTTTCGATGTTACGCCTGCTCGTGCAATTGCGCTGCTTTCGCCGTCTGCCGCGGATGCGCCTGCGATTGCGCGATGAAGCGGTCGATGGCCGAAGCCAGCGCATGCGGATACTGATACATCATCGCGTGACCCGCCGAGCGCACCACCAGCAACTGCGCGTCGGGCAGCGTGCGGGCCAGCGCTTCGGCGTTGTGCTTCGACAGGATGGTGTCGTCGTCGCCCGTGAGAATCAGCGTGTCGGTGTGCAGGGTGCGTAGCGCGCCGGCGGCGGCATCGTCCTGTTCCCACGCGCGCAGCAGCGCCGTCTGGCCCGCCGTCACGGTGGCGGAGATGGCCGGCGACGCGTAGCCGGCGGGCACGAACATGTTCTTGCGGAAGCACTCGCCCGCCACGTTCGCAGTCGACGCCGGAAACAGAACCTTCATTACGTCGTTGAATGTCGTGCCCGGTTTGCCGGACAGCGTGGCTTCGACGTCGGGCGCGACGGGCACGCCGAGGTCTCCAGGCGCGGGCGCGCTCATCAGCACGATGCGCTGCACGTTTGCGGGGTGGTCGATGGCGAGCTGCGTGGCGACTGCGCCGCCCATCGACCAGCCGAGCACCGTCACGTCCCGCAACTTCAATGTGTCGATCAGCGCGGAGAGATCGCTTGCCATGTCCTGCACGGTGAAGCTCGACGCCGTCGGCAGCGAGCGGCCCACACCGCGATTGTCGAAGACGATCACTTCATGATGTTTCGCGAGGTCCGCGAGAAACGCCGCGTCCCATTCGGAGAGCGTCGCGCGAAAGCCTGTCTGCAGGACGATGGGACTGCCGTGGCCGAAGCGGTAATACGCGATGTCGCCTTGCGGCGTGTGCGCGATCTGCTCGCGTGCCGACGGATCGTGGTCCGGCCGGTTCGCGACGACAGGGCAGAGGTTTTCGAGCGGATAGCTGACGGTCTTCGCATCGACGGGGCCCGCGACGATGCCCGCAAGCAACGCGGCGAGCGGGACGATGGCATGCAGACGGTTCATGACAATGCTCCTTGCGCGGCAAGCCGGTGGCGGCGCGCGGTCACACGTTGCGTTTCGTGTGGCTCACAGGAAGTGCGAGGTTTCCGCATGGCGAACTGCGACGGGGCGCCGGCTCGAAACACGCTCCGTTTGCAGCGTGAGCCAGTTGTCGATCTTTTCGGCGGCAATCGCGAGCAACACCGAAACGATCATGACGCTCGCGCCGAGTGCGCAGAAGACGAGGAAGGGCGGGTGAAAGTCCATGGTGGCTCCTGATTTGCCGTTGATGCTCGATGTCGTCGTTGCCAGCTCGACTGTGCGGTCCTGGCTGGCTGTGACGACATCATGCGTCACGCAAATGAGGAGAAAATTAGGCGCGGGCGGGCGTGGCCCTGGTGCCTACTGCGGCGCGTTTTCGCCCTTTCCAACACCTGCGCGCTCAAGCAGCCAATGCGTGAAAGCGGCCACCTTCTCGACGCGGAATTCGTTCTTCCGGTACGACAGAAAATGCGTGTCGCGCTCGAAGCGCACGAACGCGTCGCTGCGCACTTCGATGAGATCGCCGCGCACGATTTCGCGTTCGGCGAGCCGCACGCTTTCGAGCACCACGCCCATGCCGTCGGCTGCCGCCGAGATGCCGAGCGCCGCGCGATCGAACGACGGGCGGGGCGTGGTCGGCATGTCGAGCCCATTGGCTGCGAACCAGTCGGCCCACGTGACGCGGCTCAGTTGCGTATCGATCAGCGTGAGCTCGCTCATGCGCGTCGCGACGGACGCGGCGTCGCCCAGCAGCGCGGGCGAGCAGAGCGGCACGATCGCTTCGCGTCCCAGTGGCACCGTGTCGATGCCGGGACGATCGAGCGCGCTGCCGTACGAAATCTCGACGTCCACTTCCTGCACGCGCGTGAGGTCGAGCGGCTCGGCGCCCGTCGACAGACGGATGGTGATGTGCGGATACGCCTTGTTGAATTCGGGCAGCTTCGGGCCGAGCCATTTCACCGCGAAGCTCGGCGCGCAATGCACGGCGAGCACCTGTGCGTCGGGCGCGAGCATGACCTCGCTGCAGGCCGCCTCGACGACATCGAACACGCGGCTCAGGCTTTCGAGCAGACGCACGGCTTCGGGCGTGGGTTCGATACGCCGGTTGCGCCGCAGAAACAGCGGGCGCCCGAAATATTCTTCGAGTTCTTTCACCTGATGACTGATCGCCGACGGCGTCAGATGCAACTCCTGTGCGGCGAGCGCGAAGCTCTCCAGCCGGGCGGCGGCTTCGAAGGAGCGCAGCAGCACGAAATTCGGCATGCGCCTCATGTGTTTCCCGTTCAGGTGAATGTCATTCATGCTTTCATGAACAACCATCGTTTGTCAACGCGATCGGCGGGAACGACCATGTGCTTACCTAATGTCCACATGTTCAAAAGGAGCCGACATGTCCGAAGTGATGGAAGCCCCATCGAAAGCGATCGACCTCAAGGGCCGCGTCTCGATCTATCAGCCCGAGCAGGACGGCCTGATCTTTCCGCAACTGCCGACCTTCGAGAGCCACGCGCAGCACCGGCAGTATCTGAAGGAGCGCCTCGTCGCCGCCTGCCGCGCGTTTGCGCTGCAGGGCTTCGATTACGGCTTCGCGGGTCATCTGACGGTGCGTGATCCGGAGCATCCGGGCCTCTACTGGACGAACCCGATGGCCGTGCATTTCTCGCAGGTCAAGGTATCGAACCTGATCTGCGCGGACCACGAAGGCCATGTGGTCGAGGGCGACTATGCGATCAATCGCGCGGGCTTCGTGCTGCACGCGGCCGTTCACGAGATGCATCAGGACATCGTCGCGATGTGTCACGCGCATACCGTGTACGGCACCGCGTTCGCGTCGCTCGGCAAGAAGCTCGATCCCATCAGTCAGGATGCGGCTGCCTTCTTCGAAGACCACGTCGTGATCGGCGAGGAAGCGGGGCAGGTCGCCGTCGAAGTGAAGGCGGGCCACAAAGTTGCGCACGCCTTCAAGGGCGTGAAGGCGGCGATTCACCAGAACCACGGGCTGCTGACGGCGAGCCGGCACAGCATCGAATCGGCCGCGTTCTGGTTCATCGCGCTCGAACGCTGCTGCCAGCAGCAACTGATGATCGAGTCGACGGGCCTCAAGCCGCGCTTCGTGACGGAAGAACGCGCGCGCTATAGCCGCGAGCATGTCGGCAGCGAATACATCGGCTGGCTGCATTTTCAGACCATCTGGGATCAGCTCGTGAAGACGCAGCCCGACATGTTCGATTAAAGCCGGCTCATTGCAGTACGACGCGGCGGGCGACGTGCATTGTCCTCCCGCCGCAATCATCCAACGAGATCAATACACGACGGAGACATCCCCATGAGTTCGATCAGCCAGGACGTGTATCTGCAGCGTTCGGGAGCGGGCGTCTATGCGAAGGTCGCATGGCGCCTGATTCCATTCTTGTTCTTCTGCTATCTGTGCGCTTACCTCGATCGCATCAACGTCAGCTTTGCGAAGCTGCAGATGCTGCAGGATCTCGGGATGAGCGATGCCGTCTATGGGCTTGGCGCGGGGATTTTCTTCGTCGGCTATCTGATGTTCGAAGTGCCGAGCAATCTGATTCTGCTCAAGGTGGGAGCACGGCGGTGGATTGCGCGGATCATGGTGACGTGGGGCGTGATTTCGGCGGCGATGATGTTCGTGTCGACGCCGACGGAGTTCTACGTGGTGCGGTTTCTGTTGGGCGTTGCTGAGGCCGGGTTCTTTCCGGCGATTCTTTTGTATCTGACGTACTGGTTTCCTGCTGGACGGCGTAGCAAGGTGACGGCGCTTTTCATGACGGGGATTCCGATGTCGGGTGTGATCGGCGGTCCGTTGTCGGGCTGGATCATGCATTCGATGAGCGGCGCGCATGGCGTTGCCGGCTGGCAGTGGCTGTTTCTGCTGGAAGGTATTCCGACGGTGCTCGTCGGGATCGTTGCGTTCTTTTATCTCGACGACAAGGTGTCGGATGCACGGTGGCTGCGTGATGACGAGAAGGCGATGATCGAAGCCGATTTGCAGGCGGAGAGTGGGCACCACAAGCTGCATTCGCTGCGCGATGGGCTGGCGAGTCCGCGTGTGCTGTTGCTGTCGGCGATCTACTTTTTCTTCACGATGGGGTTGTATGGGGTGAGCTTCTGGCTTCCTTCGCTCGTCAAGGCTTCGGGGGTGTCGGGGACGTTGAATATCGGGCTGCTGTCGGCTGTGCCTTATGCGGCGGCGGCTGTCACGATGGTGCTCGTCGGGCGGAGTTCGGATCGATACGGCGAGCGGCGTTGGCATCTTGCGTTGCCTGGCGTGGTCGGCGCGATTGCGTTGTGTGCGAGTGTCGTCTATGCGCATCAGACGGTGCTGGCGATGATCGCGCTCACTGTTGGGACGATGGGTGTTATTACGACGATTTCGCAGTTTTGGACTGTGCCGCCGGCTGTTTTGCAAGGTACCGCTGCCGCTGGCGGGATTGCGCTTGCTAATTCGGTTGGGTCGATTTCGGGGGTTGTGAGTCCGTATGTGATCGGGTTTTTGCAGACTTCGACTGGGTCTACTGGGAGTGGGGTCGTTGGGATTGCTGTCAGTATGGTTCTTGGGAGTTTGTTGACGCTTACGCTGCGGCGGGCGCATGTGAATGTTTTTTCCAAGCGGGAATAGGGGGGGCGGGTTTTTTTGTCTGCGACGCTGGTTGGGGGTTTTGCTGGCGCTCGCGGGGTGAGTTTTTTGCGCGGCTGGTTTGGGGTTTTTGTGTTTTGCGCTGGCATCCGCGTGATGTTATTGGTTTGCAAGCGTTGCCCCTGTGCGGGGCGGCACCTACTTTTCTTTGCCGCCGCAAAGAAAAGTAGGCAAAAGAAAGCGGCTCACACCGCCAGTTCTAGTATTTGCCTGAGGGCCCCCAAAGGTTCTTACGCTTCACACGGCAACGCGCCAGTTCGCGTCCGTTGCCAACGTTCTCTCTGTACGCCTCACCCGCTTCGCGCGCCCGCTTTACCGCATGCCGCGCCAGACAGTCCACCGCCGCCCAGGTGGCAAACTGTGTGTCGGCCGTAGTGCCTTACACGCCTCACACCGGACCGATAGCGCACGCGTTCCACCCTGTAAGCGCGCCAGGCTATACGGCGCGACAACCTGCACACAGTTTGCCACCTGGGCGGCACATACCATTCGCTGCCGTCTGCCGTTGTATGGGTGCCTGAAGCGGGTGATGCGATTGTTCGAAGCGTTAGTAACGCGCGCGAATAAGGACGCTGCCGTGTGAAAGGTGGGGACGTTGGGGGCCCGTGGATAAGAACATGGGCTGGCGGTGTGAGCCGCTTTCTTTTGCCTACTTTTCTTTGCGGCGGCAAAGAAAAGTAGGTGCCGCCCCGCACAGGGGCAACGCTTGCGAACCAGAAGCAAAACGCGGATGCCAGCGCAAACTCAAAACCAGCCGCACCACGAAGTCACACCGCGAATGCGAGAAAAAACCTCAACGAGCGTCGCAGACAAAAAAACTAACCCGCCTTCAGCATCTCCCCAAGCCTGGCAACAAGATTCTGCCTCGCACTGCTAGTGTGAAACTCGGTAAGCTCAGCAGCCCGCGCGGCATCGCCCGCAGCAATTGCATCAGCGATGGCCTGATGCTCATCCCATATCGAATCCCGCAACCGCGAAGACTGCAAAACGGCGCCCATCACGCGGCGCAAATGCACCCAATGCAACTGCGCGCTCTCGACGATCAACGGATTCCCCGACGCCTCATAAATAGCCGAATGAAAAGCTATATCGGCATCGATCATCGCCTTCACGTCCTTGCCCTTCGATACCAGCCGCCCGCGCATGATCAACGCGCTATCGATCACCGCGCCGCGCTCAGCGGCAAGCTTCGCCGCCAGCGTATCCAGCGCGCCGCGCACCTGGTACAGATGACTCGTCCACTCGACATCGAGCGGCGCGACCAGCACGCCGCGCCCCGGCGCATCCTGCACCAGCCCGTCCTTCTTCAACAGACGCAGCGCCTGCAGCACAGGTGAACGCGACACCGCGAACTGCTCCGCAATCTCTTCCTGCGTCAGCCGCGTGCCCGGCGCGAGCGAGCCGTCGCTGATCGCATCAGCCAACACGCGGTACACCTCCTCGACATAGTCGGGACGGACCTGCAGCTTTTCGAATTTCAGTGTCATGTCAACCCTCTGTACTTTGGATACAGACTACATTGCGGTTACGTTCAGGTCAACCTTAGGTGTAAACCTTGATTGGCGGCGATTCTGCACATGCTTAATCTTTGTATACAGAGTTCGGTATCCGTATTCAGGCGGACGAAAGCAGTCAAAACCCACATTCAAAGGAGCGGTCATGACGATCAAGTCGGAGCAGATGGAGAAGGGCGGCAGCGCGGGCGGCACGGTGGTGAAAAAGCTGATTCCCTACGGCGGCTACTACACGAACAAGATCCCGACGCACGATGTCGAGTTGACCGAAACGGGTCCCGGCACGCCGACGGGCGAGTACATGCGCCGCTTCTGGCATCCCGTCTGCATGTCGATGGAACTCACCGACACGCCCCGCTTCCTGAAGATCCTCAACGAAGAACTCGTCGCGTTCCGTGACGGCAGCGGCCGCATTGGCCTGTTGCATGCGCATTGCGTCCATCGCGGCGCGTCGCTCGAATACGGCGCGATCCAGGAGCGCAGCATCCAGTGCTGCTATCACGGCATGGTGTTCGACGTCGACGGCACCTGTCTGCATGCGCCGTTTCCGAAGGGCGAAGAGGCGGAAGCCGAGAAGTACGCGTGCTCGATCCGGCAGGGCGCGTACAAGGCTGTCGAGCGCAACGGTCTCGTGTTTGCCTACATGGGGCCGCCCGACGAAGAGCCGCCGTTCCCCGAGTGGGAAGGCAACTTCACCGTGCTGCCAACGGACGAACTCGTCCCCTACAGCAACTTCCAGCACTGCAACTGGCTGCAGGTCCAGGACAACGCCGCCGACAACTACCACACGGCCGCGCTGCACGCGGGCAGGAACGTGGTAGGCGGCCACTACCAGGGCACGACGTTCGACGAAGTCGGCGCGGCGTCGATGGAAGTGCCGCCCGACATGCAGTTCATCCCCGTGCAGCAAGGCCGCAGTCTCGCTTGCGCAGGTGCGCGCCGCGCGGACAAGGATCATCTGTTCGTGCGCGTCCAGCATCAGGTGCTGCCGAATCTGAGCCTGCACGCGTACACGTCGGAAGACGGGCTCAACAAGAAGCTGTTCAGCCGCTTCCACATGATCCGCTGGACGGTGCCCGTCGACGACGCGAACAGCAAGATGATCGGCTGGCGCGTAATGGGGCCGGGCGTCGATACGCGCGGCGTCGGCGACAAGTCGATGGTCGGCTATGAAACGATCGACTTCCTCGAAGGCCAGGTGGCGATGCGCAGGCCCGAGCGCTTCGGCAAGTACAAGCTCGAAGACATGCCGCCCATTCCGCCGAACCATCGCGAGCGCGCGCACTACAAGGACGCGCAGTACGCACCGGGCGATTACGAAGCGATCATCAGCCAGCGCCCGATCGCCGTGCATTCGCTCGAACATCCGACCAAGTTCGACGCCGGCCTTTATCTGTTCCGCAAGATGCTGCGCGATGCCGTGCGCGGCACGAATCCCGCGGCGTCGCCGGCGGAGTTTGCGCAGTGGCTGCGCGATGTCGGTGCGACGCCGAACAGCTATTGCTCCGGCAACGTGTTCGAGATACCCGAGGCTGCGACCGTCGAAGAAGAAGTCGCGCAACGCCGCCGCATTTCGAAAGCGGTCGTCGCGATCCTCACGCAGAGCGATCACCTGAAGGGCGACGAGCGGGCCGCGTTCGTGCGCGCCAAGATGGACGAGCTGGAGCAGTCGACGCGCGAATAAGCGGGACGCGGCGCCACACAGTACTGATGTGGCGCCGCATCTGCGAACAACGCGCGCAGGCAAGTGGCAAGGAGACATCAATTGACAGCATTCAATCAGGCAGCGGCGACGCTGGAGTTGTTCGTGCGGCAAGTCCGCTACGAAGGCCGCAATATCCAGTCGTATGAACTGGTCGATCCCGACGGCGCGGCGTTGCCGCCGTTCACGGCGGGCGTCATCCGGCAGTATTCGCTGTGCAATTCACCCGCGGATCGGCATCGCTATGTGATCGCAGTGCTGCGCGATGAAAAAGGGCGCGGCGGATCGAAGGCCGTTCACGAGCAGTTGCAAGTGCAAGGCCGCGTGCGCGTCAGCGTGCCGCGCAACAACTTCGAACTCGCGCAAGGGGCGCGCAAGGTGATTCTGATCGCAGGCGGGATCGGCGTGACACCGCTCAAGTCGATGGCGCATCAGCTTGCGGAATTGGACGGCGTGGACTACGAGTTGCACTATTGCGCGCGCGATGTGCAATGCGCGGCGTTCACGGAAGAATTGCAGGCGCTCGTCGAACGAGACCGGCTGCATTTTCACTTCGATGGTGGCGATCCGGCGCGCGGCCTCGATATCGCGGCGCTCTTGCGCGACGAGGCGCAAGACGGCACGCATGTCTACTATTGCGGTCCCGCGGGCTTCATGCGCGCCTGTGCAGATGCGTGCGGGCACTGGCCGAAGGAGGCGGTGCACTGCGAGCATTTCAAGGCGCCGGAGCGCGCGAGCGCGCCCGCTGATCGAAAGCCGGGTGAGTTCACCGTCGAGATTGCGAGCACGGGGCAACGTCTGCCCGTTCCCATCGACAGGAGCATCGCCGATGTGCTCAAGGCGGCAGGGATTGGCGTGCAGACATCGTGTGAGGCCGGTTTGTGCGCGACCTGCAAGGTGCGTTATCTGAGCGGCGAGGTCGAGCATCAGGATTGCATCCTCGATGCCGCCGATCAGCAGAACTTCCTGACGCTCTGCGTTTCGCGCGCGAAAAGCGAACTGCTGGTGCTGGATCTTTAAACGCAAGCGAAAAAGCCCGCGCACGTTCACCGTGCGCGGGCTTCGCGTTATCGAAGGCGATCAGGCTTTCGACAACTCGCCATCCGTGAGACGCCAGAGGTCGCGTGGATTGTCGTGCTTCAATGCTTCAGGCAGCAGATCGTCTGGAAAGCCCTGATAGCACACCGGCCGCAAGAAGCGCTCGATCGACGTCATGCCGACGGAAGTGAAGCGGCTGTCGGACGTCGCGGGGAACGGGCCGCCGTGAATCGACGCATACGACACTTCCTGTGGATGCGCGAACGCATTGATGACGATGCGTCCCGTGCGTCGTTCGAGCACCGGCAGCAGGCGCGCGGCGAGCGCGTGATCGGCGGAATCGATCTGCATCGTCGCCGACAACTGGCCGCGGAACTGCCTGGCGATCGCGATCAATTGCTCGACATCTGCAACGCGCACGAGCAGCGCAGCCGGCCCGAACACTTCTTCCGACAGTGAAGCATCGGCAAGCAGGCGCGCGCCGTCGACTTCGAGCAGCACCGCCTGGCCGTCCCACGCGCTTTCCGCCTTGCCGCCTGCCGCGATATGTTCCGCGCCCGCGTGTTTGCGCTTCTCAAGGTTGTCGCCGTACGACTTCCAGATGCCGGGCGTGAGCATCGTGCGCGCGTGCATCGCTTCGACGCGGGCAATCAGCGCCTGCCGCAGTTCCGCGTAGCCGGGGCCGTCGATCGCGAGCAGGATCGCGGGCTTCAGGCACGCTTGCCCGACGTTGACCAGCATGCGTTCGCCGAAGCCATCGCCGACTGCAGCGCCGCGCGCAGCGAGCGCCGCCGGCAGCACGAAGGTCGGATTGACGCTCGTCATTTCCGTGAACACGGGAATCGGATCGGGACGCTGCTGCGCGCGCCGGAACAGCGCCATGCCGCCCGCTTCCGACCCCGTGAAGGTCACGCCCTTGATAAGCGGATGATCGACCAGCGCTTCACCGATTTCATTGCCGCCGCCGCGCAGCATCGAAAACACGCCTTCATGCAGGCCCGATTCCGCGACGGCCTGCTGGATCACCCGGCCCATGATTTCGGATGCGCCCGGATGCGCGTTGTGCGCCTTCACGATCACGGGACAACCGGCCGCCAGCGCCGACGCCGTATCGCCGCCCGCGACCGAATACGAAATCGGAAAGTTGCTTGCGCCGAAGATCGCGACGGGGCCGAGCGCGATCTTCTGCATCCGGTGATCCATGCGTGCGCGCGGTTGACGTTCGGGTTGAGCGGGATCGATCGTCGCCTGGCGAAAGCGCCCTTGACGCACCACGGTCGCGAACTGACGGAATTGCGTGGCCGCTTTCGCGGTTTCCGCTTCGAACTGCGCGGCAGGCAGGCCTGTTTCGAGCGACGTGCGCTGCGCGAGTTCAGGGGCGACGGCATCGAGTCCGTTGGCGATGCGTTCGAGAAACGCAGCGCGTTCTTCGAGCGACGTGTTGTTGAAGCTGTCGAATGCATCGTCGGCGAGTTGTGCCGCGAGATTCACTTCCGCGACGCCGCCGAACGCGAAATCCGGTTCGATCGCGGCATTCGTCGCGGGGTTCAACGCCTTCATGGTGCCGGCCGTCGCAGCAACCTCATGCGAGCCGATCAGCAGATTGCCAGTGAGTGTCATGCCTGTGCTCCTTTTGTTTCTTCCACTGCGGGCAGCGCGGCGATGAGTTCGGCCGTCGTCAGGATTTCATGCGCGAAGGTCGGACCGTTCAGTTCGTGCGCGGCGCGCATCATCGCTTCCGAGAAAGCAGCGGTGCCGTCTCGCACGAGCGTGACGTGATAACCCAGTTCCATCGCAAAGCGGCTGGTGGATTCGATGCATGTATTGGCGAGCAGGCCGACGGCGATCACATGTGTGATGCCTTGCTGCTTCAGCTGAAAGTCGAGATCGGTGTTGGCGAAGCCGCTTTGCGCCCAGTGCTCCTGCACGACGATGTCGCCTTCCTGAGGCACGAAGTCGGGATGCCATTCGCCGCCCCACGTTCCCTTTGCAAACGTCTGACGCTGCTGCACCAGACGCTGTGTCGGATTCGGATGGTCCCAGTTGTCGTAATCGCCCGGTTGCCAGCGGCGGTGCGGCACGTAGAACACCTGGATGCCGCCCTTGCGCGCAGCGGCGACCGTCGTGCGGAGGTTGTCGAGCAGGCGGACGTTGGTGGCGATTTCCTTGATCATCGGAAACAGCTTGCCGCCTTCCGACAGAAAGTCGTTGTAGGGATCGACCAGCAACAGGCCGGTGCGCTCCGCACGATAAACAGTATTGGGCATTTCAGTTCTCCATCGAAAAGGGTGTGTACGAATTTGCGTTCGCACCCGGCGCCGGCCGCCTTGATCGGACGATGCGTGACGTCTCGCACATCGCTAACGTGAACGCAGCATATAACTATGAAAATCATAGTGTCAAGTGCTGTTTGGGTTTGCAGGTCGTTTTGCGAAGGCTGCGGATCAGCCTTCAAGGTCCGGCAGGACCCGCGTAGACGGCGTGTGCGTATGCACGCCGATGTACGTTTGTGTTACTATGAAATTAAGAGTTTCGATGGGAGATGGATCGTGGCACGTGTCGTGGAGAAGGCCGGTACGGTGTGTCCGGTGTCGCGGTCGCTGGATGTCGTCGGCGACCGGTGGTCGATGCTCGTCCTGCGGGAGCTGTACATGGGCGCAGCGCGTTTCGAGGAGATACAGATCCAGACGGAAGCGACGCCGCAAATGCTGGCGACGCGTCTGAAATCGCTCGAGGCGGACGGCATGATCGAGCGTCAACCGTATAGCGAGAAGCCGCTGCGTTACGAATATCGTCTGACGGAGAAAGGGCGGGCGTTTTATCCCGTGATTCACGCGTTACGCGCGTGGGGGGAGACGTGGTGCAAGGAGAAGCACGAGGACATCGCGGTGCGCTTCGTGCATCGCAAGTGCGGCCACGATGTCGGGCTGGCGAACGTGTGTCCGCATTGTGGCGAACACGTGGAGCGAAAGGACCTGGAGTCGACCCTCAGCAGCCAGTTTGCCAACGAGCGCGCCGAGCGGCGCGCCGCGTTCAAGCGTAAATGAAAAGCGCGGCGTGAAGACGCCGCGCTTCGCGCATCACACGCACTCGGTCTGAACTTCGTTGGATGCCACGGGCGCGGCGACTTGCGTGGCGTTGTTGCGCGAACGGAAACTCGCCAGCGTGACGAGGCCGAGAATCGCGAGCACGCTGCCGAACCAGAAATCGACGGGAATGCCGGCGTGATCGACGATCGTGCCGCCCACGGATGAGCCCACGGCAATCGCCACCTGAATGATGCCGACGAACAGCGCCGAACCCGCTTCGGGCAAATCGGGCGACGCTTCCTGCATCCACACGCTCACGCACAGCGGAATCGCGCCGAACGCGACGCCCCACGCGAGCACGATGCCCGTCACGACGGGCGCCATATCGCTGAGCAGCGGCATGGTCAGCAACGCGAACATCAGCAGCAAGGTCACCGTGGCGAGCGAGCCCTTGAGCCTGCGGGCGACGAACGTCGATACCGCGAAGTTCGAAAAGAAACCGATGATGCCGAAGCCGAGCAGCACGGCGGTGATGGTCGACGTGCTGAAATGCGCGTTCTGCAGAAACGGCGCGATATACGTGTACGACGAGAAATGCGCGCCGAAAATCAGCGCGACCATCAACAGGCTCTTGCGCGGAAACGGACGGCGCACGAGCGTCACGAGATCGGCGAAACGCAGAGCCGCTGCGGACGGCAGCGAAGGCAGCAGCGCAATCTGCGAAATCAGCGCGACGCTCACGAGCACGGCCGTCGCGATGAACGACATGCGCCACGAAGCGAGACTCGCGATGAAGGTGCCGAGCGGAACCCCGATCACCGTCGCGCAGGTGACGCCGGCGAGAATCGTCGCGGTCGCGCGGGGCGCTTCGTGCGCTTTCACCAGACGCCCCGCCGCCGCGAGCGCGAGCGTCCAGAAGCCGCCGAGCGCGGCACCGAGCAGCGCGCGGCCCACGAGCATCATCGGGAAATTCGGTGCGAACGCCGACAGCAGGTTCGACGCGAGCAGCATCACCGTCAGCAGGATGAGAATCAGCCGGCGGTTCACGCGCCCCGCGGCGAGCATCAGACCCGGCGCGGAGATAGCAGCCATGATGCCGGGAATCGTCACCATCAGGCCGGCTGTGCCCGGCAAGACGTCGAAGGTCTGCGCGACTTGCGGCAGGAGACCCACGGGCAGAAATTCCGTCGTCACGAACGCGAATGCGCCGACTGTCACCGACGCTACCGCGAGCCATGCGCGCAACGGCGAAGACGTGCCGTCGGCGACGTCTGGCGTGTTGCTCGAAGCGTTGTTTTCGAAGTTCATGTCTTTATCGCTGATCGATGAATGGGTGCGTGGCGTGCGGCGTCGCACGCTGCACCATTGAGGTGAGTGGGCAACGACATGCGTCGCCGCCATTTGCGCGCCACCATATCACCGCTTCTGAAAACAGGCAGACGGATTGCACATCCCGCGTTGGGCGCGTGGTTTCAGGCGTTGACACGCCTTGTCCCGGTGCATGTGGAAGATTGTGCCGTCGAAGAGTTAGCGCAGGCTTAGCTGGCCACCGTCCACGCGCCGATAACAAAAACAGATTGAATCGCGCCAAATTGGCAATCGTGTCAGTCCCTTACGTTGGCTATCCTGAGCGTGCGACTGGTTGCTTGTTCTGCTAACGGCGCATCGCGCGAGCGCCGCATTCCGATGACAACAGGAGACAGAGATGCGTGTGATCTGCAACGCAGGATCGCTTGCGTGCGCCTTGCCGACAGGGGCGGGCGCAGGGCGTGTGACAGAACGTGTGCAACATGACTTCATGCGCCGCCTGCTGGCCGCGTTCACCTTGCTCGTCTCGCTGCTGGCGGCGTTGGCCTGGCCGTCCGGCGCGCATGCCGCAGCGGGCCTCGCCAATCTGCCCGCCGTGATACCCGCGATGAACTGCGCAGCCGTCGCGGGACTCGACCTGAGCGGCGTGACGGACGGCACGGTCACGATCACCTCGGCCGTCGTGCTGCCGGCGGGAACGGCTGTCGGGCAGCGTACGCTGCCCGCGCCCGTGTGCGACGTGAAGGGCACGATCGGACCGGGTGCGTCGTTATTCGAACTGCAACTGCCGACGCAGGGCTGGACCCAGCGCTATCTGCAAACGGGCTGCGGCGGCCTGTGCGGCAACCTGTCTGTCAACGCGCCGATGGCCTCGACCTGCGTGCCCGTCACCAACGGACAGATCGCGATGGCCGCCACCGACATGGGCCACGAAGGCGGCAACGACGGTTCATGGGCGCCCGACCCGAAGGCGAAGCTCGACTTCGCGTATCGCGCGGAGCACGCGACGGCGCAAGTGGCGAAGGCGATCATCAACAAGTTCTACGCGCGGCCCGCGAAGTACGCTTATTTCGATGGTTGCTCCGATGGCGGGCGCGAAGCGCTGATGGAAGCGCAGCGCTATCCCGACGATTTCGACGGTATTGCAGCAGGCGCGCCCGCCAACGACCTGATCGTGCAGAACACCTTCCATCACGGCTGGGCGGCCGCCGCGAACATCGATCCGAAGACGGGCAAATACATCCTGCTCGCGGACAAGTTGCCGCTCGTCCATGCCGCTGTATTGAAGGCGTGCGACGGCATCGACGGTGTGACGGATGGCGTGGTCGACCGTCCGCAGGCGTGTCGTTTCGATCCCGCGCCGCTGGTGTGCGCGAAAGGGCAGGCGGCGTCGACGTGTCTGTCCGAGGCCGAAGCGACCGTGGTGCGCAAGATTCATGACGGCGCAACCGACGCCAGCGGCGCGCGTCTGGAGCCGTTCGTCTCGCGCGAATGGGGTTCGGAGTTGAACTGGAGTCTGTTCGTGCCGACGACAGATGCCGGGCCGAGCGGCAGCATCAACTTCGTGATGCCGTTCCTGCGCTATCTCGACTACTTCAATGGATCGAATGCGTCGGCGGCGTTCGGCGACCTGAAATTCACGATCGATGCGTTCCTGAAGACCGTGCCGACCTCGAAGTATCTCGCGGCGACCGACCCTGACCTGCATCCGTTCGAACGTCGCGGCGGCAAGCTGATGTTGTGGCATGGCCTCGAAGATCAGCACATCTCGCCGCGCTCGACCATCGAGTACTACACCGCGATGAAGAGCGTGATGGGCAGCGAGCGTGTCGACACCTTCGCGAAGCTCTATCTGTTCCCTGGCGTCGCGCATTGCGGCGGCGGAGATGGCCCGAATACGTTCGATATCCTCACGCCGCTGATGTCATGGACGGAGACGGGCGCGAAGCCGGGCAAGATCGTCGCGTCGATCGTCGATTCGACGGGGCAAACCACACGCACGCGCCCGGTATTCCCGTATCCGGCCGTGGCGCGCTACACCGGCTCGGGCAGCACCGACGACGCGTCGAACTTCGTGTCGGCGGAAGGCGACACGCGCGTCGATCTGAACTGGATGGGAGAGTGGCTCTACTCGCCGGGTTATGAGGCGTGGTGCCAGGCGCAGGGCTCGCAGCTGAACTGCACGGGCGGCAACAACTGGAGCAGCTATCGGAAGACGTCCCACGGGTTCTAGGCGATGATCGCGCGCCGTCTTTTCATGACGGGCGGCGCGCGCTCAATGCGCCCTCAGGTGGTCGCAACGAGAAACGCTTCACCCGTCGACGGCCTGAGTCCATCGGACCGGCCAGCGAAGTAGCGCTCGATCAGATCGGCCGTCGACACATGTTTGACGCCCTTGAAACCCGCTTCACGCGCGAGCGTGAGCATTTCGACCGGTTTGAAGAAACTGACGAACGGCGTGCCCGCTGCCCGCGCGCGCTCGTAGACGAACTCATGCTGCGCGCGCTCGGCGGGATCGATCAGATCGAGCGGCAGCAGGAAGGTCATCGCCAGCGTCGAGCCCGGCGCGAGTTTCGCGATCTGACGCAGCGTCGCCAGATTCGCCTCGCGCGTCAGGTACATCGAGACACCCGTCGATGCGATCACGGCGGGCGCACTCGCATCGAAACCTGCGTCCGCGATCTGTTCCCACCACGACTGACCCGCCTCGAAGTCGACGGGGACGAGCCGCAGCCAGTCGGGAATGCCGTAATCCAGTTCGAGCAGGCGCTCACGTTTCCATGACACAGCGCCCGGCCGATCGACTTCGAAGACTCGCAGCCGCGACGCGATGCGCGGCTTGCGCTGCGCAAACGTATCGAGACCCGCCCCGAGAATGACGTACTGACCGACGCCACGATCCGCCTGCTCCGCAACCAGGTCTTCGATAAAACGCGCGCGGCCCACGATCGACGCGCGATAGCCGCGCGTTCCCTGCGCGTCCATGTCGGGACGTTCACGCCAGCTTTTGTCGGGCGCCGCGAGCCGCAGGCCGACTTCGTCGTCGAGCACATGCGGCGGCGCATCGACCTGAACGTGCATCGCGCGCCACAGCGCGACGCGCACGGCAGTGGTGTCCGCCGCGACAGTTTGTTTTTCTTCCATGATGCCTCCCTCGGAAATCGAACGCCGACGGCCAGAATCTAAACCGTTAGCGCAGACGCCTGTCAACTTTTGCGCGGTGCGACGGGATGCTTATCGCATACACCGCAACGCGATGCCATGGACGAATCGTAAGCACTCCCGGCGTTTTGCACGCAGGCACTGTGTCGTTGCAAGCGGGATGCCAGGCCCGTACAGACGCGGGCAGGGCGCGGCGCTATACTGTGGACCCATTTACACACCATAAGTCGCCAGCGTGGCGATGCGTCGAGACGCGCGACGGCATCCACCCTGCGGCAACGGCATAAGAAATTGGCAGATCACGATCTGAAGCGGCTGAAAATCGACCGGCCAGCCGTCGCCACGGGCGGCCGCCGGCGCAACTGGATCGGCTACGGGGTCGTCGCGCTGATCCTCGTCGTCGCGCTCGTCGTCGGCCTCAGGCTGGCGAGTCCACAGACCGTCGAGACCACGACCGTGGTGTCGGCTTATCCCTCGCAAACCTATACGCTGCTCAATGCAACGGGCTATGTCGTGCCGCAGCGCAAGGCAGCGGTGTCTTCGAAGGCGCAGGGGCGCCTCGAATGGCTCGGCGTGCTGGAAGGCACGCGCGTGAAAAAAGACGAGATCATCGCGCGGATCGAGAGTCACGACGTCGAGGCGTCGCTTGCGCAGGCGAAGGCGCAGATCAAGGTTGCGCAGGCGAACCTCGCGCTACAGCAGGCCGAACTGAAGAACGCCGAGGTCAACTTGCGGCGCTCGAAAATCCTGGCGCCGAACGGCGCGATCTCCGCCACCCAGTACGACGCCGATGTCGCGCGTTACGACAAGGCGGTGGCGTCGATCGACAATAGCCGCGCCGCCATCGTGGCCGCACAGGCGAATGCGCAGGCCGCGCAGGTCGCCGTCGATCAGACCGTGATCCGCTCGCCGTTCGACGGCGTGGTAATCGAAAAGCACGCGAACGTCGGCGACAACATCACGCCGTTTTCGCAGGCATCGGACAGCAAGGGCGCTGTCGTCACCATCGCCGACATGGACACGCTCGAAGTCGAAGCCGACGTCGCCGAATCGAACATCGGCAAGATCGCTGTGAACGCGCCTTGCGAGATCCAGCTCGACGCGTTGCCGGACATGCGCCTGGCGGGCAGCGTGTCGCGCATCGTGCCGACCGTCGACCGTTCGAAAGCGACGGTGCTCGTCAAGGTGCGCTTCGTCGATCGCGATGCGCGCGTGCTGCCCGACATGAGCGCGAAAATCGCGTTTCTGTCGAAGCCGGTGCCACCCGACGACCGCAAGCCGGTAGTCGCGGTGCAGCCGGCTGCTATCGTCGAGCGCGATGGCCGCAAGGTGGCGTTCGTCGTCAAGGACGACAGCGTGCACGAAGTGCCCGTCACCACGGGCGCGACGCTCGGCGAACTGGTCGAAGTCAGCGGCGTGCGCCCCGGCGACGTGCTGGTGCGCGCGCCGAACGAGCACATCAAGGACGGCGCCAAAGTCACCGTGGCGAAGAAACAGTGAGCGAGCCGATCAACGCGGCGCAGCCGCTCGTCGACATCCGGCATCTCGTCAAATCGTACCGGCGCGGCGTGCAGACCGTGCCCGTGTTGTCCGACATCACGCTGGCGATCGGCGAAGGCGACTTCATCGCGCTGATGGGGCCATCGGGCTCGGGCAAGAGCACGCTGCTCAATCTGATTGCGGGCATCGACCGGCCGGACGGCGGTGAACTGCGCGTCGGCGGACTGGACATCACGCGGCTCAACGAATCGGCGCTCGCGCAATGGCGCGCGGCGCATGTCGGCTTCATCTTCCAGTTCTATAACCTGATGCCCGTGCTGACGGCGTTCGAGAACATCGAGCTGCCGCTGATGCTCACGCGCCTGACGCGCAAGGAGCGGCGCGAGCGCGTCGCGCTCGTGCTCGACATGGTGAATCTGGGCAATCGCGCGCATCATTACCCATCGGAGCTGTCGGGCGGGCAACAGCAGCGCGTCGCGATTGCGCGCGCATTGATCACGGACCCGACGCTGATCGTCGCCGACGAACCGACGGGCGACCTGGACCGCACCTCCGCCGAGGAAGTGCTCGCCATGTTGCAGCGCCTGAACCGCGAATTGGGCAAGACGATCATCATGGTCACGCACGACGCGCACGCGGCGGGCGCGGCACGTGCGCTCGTGCATCTGGAGAAGGGAGAGCTGATCGATGGCACGGCTCGTTGAGACGCGCGAACCCGCTCGCGCAAGCAAGGCGCCATGTACCTGCTGAAGCTGATCACGCGTAACGCGCTGCGGCACAAGCTGCGCACGACGCTGACCGTGCTCGGCCTGATGATCGCCGTGCTCGCGTTCGGGCTGCTGCATACCGTGATCGACGCGTGGTATGCGGGCGCGGCGGCGGCCTCGAATGCGCGGCTCGTGACGCGCAACTCGATCTCGCTCGCGTTCCCGCTGCCGCTCAGCTACGAGAACCGCATTCGCGGCGTCGACGGCGTGACACTGGTTGCGCGCTCGAACTGGTTCGGTGGCGTGTACCGCGACCCGAAAAACTTCTTCGCGCAGTTCGCCGTATCGGACAACTATCTCGACCTGTACCCTGAGTTCATTCTGCCCGCGCAGCAGCGTTCCGATTACGAGCGCGACCGCAAGGGCTGCCTGATCGGCCGGCAGCTTGCGACTGCATACGGATTCAAGGTGGGCGACGTGATCCCCATCAAGGGGACGATCTATCCGGGCACGTGGGAATTCGTCGTGCGCGGCATTCTGGATGGCCGCGACGAATCGACGATCACACGCCAGATGATCTTTCACTGGGACTATCTGAACGAATCCGTGCGCAAGATGCCGGGGCGGCGCGCGGATCAGGTCGGCGTGTACGTGGTCGGCATCGACAATCCTGACGATGCCGCCGCGATTTCCCGCAACGTCGACAACGTGTTCAAGAACTCGCTCGCCGAAACGTTGACGGAGACGGAGCAGGCGTTTCAACTCGGTTTCGTCGCGATGTCGAATCAGATCATCGCGGCGATTCGCCTCGTGTCGTACGTCGTGATCGTCATCATCATGGCCGTGATGGCGAACGCAATGGCGATGAGCGCGCGCGAGCGCACCACCGAATACGCGACCCTCAAGGCGCTCGGCTTCGGGCCGGGCTTTCTCGCGCTGCTGATGTTCGGCGAGTCGCTGACCATCTGCACGGTCGGCGCGGGCCTCGGCATGCTCGCGACGCCGCCCGCTGCGAGCTTCTTCAAGCAGGCGACGGGCGGCGTGTTCCCGGTGTTCACCGTGTCGCGCGAAACGATGCTGCAGCAGGCCGCGTGCGCGCTCGTCGTCGGGCTGGCTGCGGCGATCATTCCCGCGATTCAGGCGGCGCGCGTGCGGATCGTCGAAGGCCTGCGGGCGATCGGCTGAGTTCAACGCAACGCAAGGACATAGGCAAGCACAACGTGGCCATTCCGCTTTCGTACATCGCCCGCAACCTGTGGACGCGCCGTCTGACCACGGCGCTGACGGCGGGCGGCCTCGCGCTGGTGGTGTTCGTGTTCGCGACGGTGCTGATGCTGGATGCGGGGCTCAAAAAGACGCTGGTATCGACGGGCGAAGCGGACAACGTCGTCGTGATCCGCAAGGGCGCGGAGACGGAAGTGCAGAGTGCGATCGACCGCGGCCAGGCCAACGTGATCGAAATGCATCCCGCCGTGGCGATGGGCGGTGATGGCAAGCGGATGGCGTCGAAGGAATCCGTCGTGCTGATCTCGCTGCTGAAGCTCGGCACGGGCAAGCCGTCGAACGTGGTGATACGCGGCGTGTCGCCAGCGGGCATGAGCTTGCGGCCGCAAGTGAAGCTCGCGTCGGGGCGCATGTTCGCGCCGGGATCGTCGGAGATCATCGTGGGCAGCAGTATTGCGAAGGGCTTCAGCGGCACGCAACTGGGCGAGCATCTGCGTTTCGCGCAGCGCGACTGGACCGTGGTCGGCACTTTCGATGCGGGCGGCAGCGGCTTCGATTCGGAAATCTGGGGCGACGTCGATCAGTTGATGCAGTCGTTCCGGCGCACCAGTTATTCGTCGATGGTGGTGCGGCTCGCGGCGTCCGATCAGTTCGAGCGCTTCAGGGCCGACATCGACGTCGACCCGCGCCTCGCGGAGGAAGCGAAGCGCGAGCAGACGTTCTATAGCGACCAGTCGAAGGCGCTGTCGACCTTTCTCAACATCCTGGGCTTCACCCTGTCGACGATCTTTTCGATTGCCGCGATGATCGGCGCGATGATCACGATGTACGCGTCCGTCGCCAATCGCGTCGCCGAAATCGGCACGCTGCGCGCGCTAGGCTTCCAGCGCGCGAACGTGCTGGCTGCGTTTCTGATCGAGGCGGTGTTGCTGGGGCTGGTGGGCGGATTGGCGGGTCTGGGGTGTGCGGCCTTCATGCAGTTCGCGTCGTTTTCGACGACGAACTTCCAGACCTTTGCGGACTTGTCGTTCCGGTTCATCCTGACGCCCGCGATTGTCGGGAAGACGCTGGTGTTTTCGATGACGATGGGGCTCGTCGGCGGGTTTTTGCCCGCGATGCGGGCGGCGCGTATGAATATCGTCGATGCATTGCGTGCGCGGTGAGGTTTGCTGCGTGCCGCCGACGGGCTTCGTCTTATTTCGGTTTGTGCGCTTGTTGCTCGATCTCGGCGCGCAGGCGGTCTTCCTGTTCGCGCAGTTCGGGGGTGAATTCGCCGCCGAAATCTTCGGCTGAGAAGATCTGACGAATTTCGATTTCCGAATCGCCTTCCATCGGGTTGGGGCAGCGCCGGACCCATTCGACGGCTTCTTCCATCGATTTCACCTGCCAGAGCCAGAAGCCGGCGATCAGTTCTTTTGTTTCTGCAAATGGGCCGTCGATGACGGTTCGGTTTGCGCCTGAGAAGCGCACTCGCTTGCCGCGGGAGCTGGGGTGCAGGCCTTCGCCTGCCTGCATGATGCCGGCCTTTACGAGTTCTTCGTTGTATTGGCCCATTGCTGTGAGTAGTTCGGTGGTGGGCATTTTGCCCGCTTCTGAGTCGGTCGTTGCTTTGACGATTACCATGACGCGCATGATTTTTCTCCTTTCAGGATTGTCGAAACCGCGATAGGGCGGTTTTCATTTTGACGACGGGTGAGGGTGGGGGGAATCGACATAATGGTTTGGGTTTTTTGGTTTTTTTGATGTCTGCGACGCTGGGTGGGGCTTTTGGGTTTTTCGTGCTGTCATGCGTCGCCGTTTGGTGTTTTGGCTTTTGCGCTGGCATCCGCGATATGACTTACCACTGCACGCGTCGCCCCTGTGCGGGGCGGCACCTACTTTTCTTTGCCGCCGCAAAGAAAGGTAGGCAAAAGAAAGCGGCTTACACCGCCAGTTCTAGTATTTGCCTGAGGGCCCCCAAAGGGTCTTACACTTCACACGGCAACCACGTGACCCACGCTCGTTGCCAGCGCTCTTGCAGTGCGCCTCACCCACTTCACGCTCCCGCGTTACCGCATGCCGCGCCAGACAGTCCACCGCCGCCAGGTGGCAAACTGTGTGTAGGCCCTTGGTGCTTCACACGCCTCACTCCAGACCGATAGCGCACGCGTCCCACCCTGTAAGAGCCCCAGGCTATACGCCGCGACAACCTGCACACAGTTTGCCGCCTGGGCGGCACATACCATTCGCTGCCGCATGCCCGAGTACGGGTGTTTGAAGCGGGTGAGGCGTTCATTCGAAGCGTTGGCAATGGGCACCAACGAGGGCACTGCCGAGTGAAGTGTGGGGACGTTGGGGGCCCGTGGATAAGCACACGGGCTGGCGGTGTGAGCCGCTTTCTTTTGCCTACTTTTCTTTGCGGCGGCAAAGAAAAGTAGGTGCCGCCCCGCACAGGGGCGACGCGTGAAGCACGCTAACAAACCGCGGATGCCAGCGAAAGCACAAAAACACCAAACCGGCCGGGCCAAGAACTCACCCCGCGAGCGCCAGCAAAAAACCCGACCAGCGTCGCAGACAAAAAAACCTACCTCTTCCGTTTGCCCGCGGCATCCCGGCGCTGCAAATCCGCCGCCTCCCTGATCATATCGATCAACGCCCGCAACCCTGCGGGCACATGCCGCCTCCCAGGATAATAAAGACACAACCCATCCAGCGGCGGCGTCCAATCCTCGAGCACACGAACCAGCGTCCCTGCCTGGAGATCCGCAGCCACCGTCCACTCGGACAAGTAAGTCAGCCCAACCCCGGCCCGCGCAGCGCTCAACATCAACCCGGATTCATCGAGAGTCAGCGCACCCTTGCCATCGACCCGCACCGTCTCCCCATGCCGCTCGAACTCCCACTGATAGATCGCCCCACTCGGCATACGAGTCCGGATGCATCGATGCTGCTCAAGCTCGTCAGGCGTCCGCGGCGGCCGATGCCGCGCAAAATACGCCGGGCTGCCGACCACAGCAAACCGCTGCTTATCCCCGAACGGCACAGCAATCATGTCCTGCGGCACCGTCTCCGCAAGCCGAATCCCCGCATCGAACCCTTCCACCACGATATCGATCAGCCGCCCCTCCGTCACGATATCGAGCTTCATCTCCGGATAGCGCGCGAGGAACGCAATGAAAACAGGCATCGCCTGATGCGCCGCGCCCACGGCAGTGTTGATCCGCAACGTCCCGCCCGGCGTGTCGCGAAAGCTGCCCGCCTGCTCCAGCGCGACGCGAATGGACGATAGCGCAGGCGCCACGCTGTCGACGAACTGCGCGCCCGCTTCCGATAACGACACACTGCGCGTCGTGCGATTGAAAAGCCGCACGCCGATCCGCGCTTCGAGCGCCGCCACGGAATGGCTCAGCGCCGAGGTCGAAACGCCCATTTCGTTGGCGGCAGCGCGGAAGCTCCGGTGACGCGCCACAGCCAGCACGGCTTCGAGTTCGCTCAGGCCGGTGGTTTTCATTATCCTGTTTTACTCAATAGGTCATGTCTGATTGTACGACTAGTCGCGTCAATCAGGCGCCGCTATCTTTATGGCACTGAAGGCAAGTCACGGGATACGCAGATGCACACAATCGACACGATCTATATCGACGGCGCGTTCGTCACGCCGCACGGCGACGAGTGGTTCGAGCTTTTCAACCCTGCGACCGAGCGCGTGATCGGCCGCGTGCGTCTCGCCGACGCCAAGGATGCGCGCGATGCCATCGCGGCGGCAAAGCGCGCGTTTCCGGCGTTCTCGCGCACCAGCAAAAGGGCACGCATCGACATGCTCAAGCGCATGCACGCCGCCGTCGTCGCGAACGAGGACGAGCTTTACGAGGCGATCGTCGAGGAATACGGCGCGCCCGTGTCGCGCGGCCGCTGGATGGCGCAGCATGCGAGCAACGTGCTGATCGAAGCGGCGAAGGTGCTGGAGCAGTACGAATTCACGCGTCAAGCAGGGACGGCGCAAGTGGTGATGCAGCCGCTCGGCGTCGCGGGTCTGATCACGCCGTGGAACAGCAACGCGGGCTTCATCTGCGGCAAGCTCGCGGCTGCGCTGGCGGCGGGCTGCACGACCGTCATCAAGCCGAGCGAAATGAGCGCGCTGCAGACGCGGATCGTCACGCAGGCACTGCACGAAGCGGACTTGCCGCCGGGTGTGTTCAATATCGTGACGGGGCGCGGCGATTCCGTCGGCGCGCAGATCAGCTCGCATCCCGATGTCGCGAAGATTTCGTTCACGGGATCGACGGCGGTCGGCAAGACGATTCTGCGTACGGGCGCCGATACGTTGAAACGCGTGACGCTGGAACTGGGCGGCAAGTCGCCCACCATCGTGCTCGACGACGCGGACTTCGACCAGGTCGTGCCGCTCGCGATCAATGCGGGCTTCATGAACAGCGGTCAGGCGTGCATCGCGGGTACGCGCATTCTGGTGCCGCGCCAGCGCCTCGCGGAGTTCGAGGCGCGTGTGCGCGACGAAGTGGCGCTGGCGCAATCGGGCGATCCACGCGATCCGCGCACGACCATCGGCCCGATGGTCAGCCAGAAGCAATGGGAGCGCGTGCAGCGCTATATCGGCATCGGTATCGACGAGGGCGCGCGGCTGATCGCGGGCGGCGAAGGGCGTCCCGATGGTCTCGATGCCGGCTGGTTCGTGCGGCCGACCGTCTTCAGCGACGTGACCAACGACATGACGATCGCGCGCGAGGAAATCTTCGGACCGGTGCTGTCGATCATCGCGTACGGCGACACCGAAGAAGCGATCAAGATTGCCAACGATACGAACTACGGCTTGCAGGCATACGTGTTTGGGCAGGACAAGGCGCGCGCGCACCAGGTGGCGTCGCGTATCGAGGCGGGACGTGTGCTCGTCAACACGCTGGCGCATGAACCCGCTGCGCCGTTCGGCGGATTCAAGCAGTCGGGTATTGGACGCGAGTACGGCACATACGGTCTCGAAGCGTTTCTCGAACCGAAGGCGATGCTCGGCGTGCTGTGAGCGTGTCGTGACGCATCGAGCGTGGCGGTGAAGGACAGGGTGTCTTTCACCGCCTTTCTTTTGCTGGCTCGTGTTAGCGAAGGACGATAACCATCCGACGAGCCCGGACGGAGCCCGCCGCCCGTTGGCACGCGCGATCGACCCAGCACGCATGTGATACGTGAAAGCCTGCGTAAGCGAGCCCTTTATAGCGAGCCTCCCATCGCGTGGGACGCGTTGTTATCGTTTCGGCATCTTCATTACTGCAACGGCAGCCGCCGTTCTGCCGATCGCCATGATCTCGCTGAAACGCATCTCTCTTTTCGCCGCGCTGGTCGCGCTGACGTCCGCCGCTCATGCGCAAGTACCGCCTTCGTCCGATTTTCCGCCGCCGCACGATGGCCCTGCACATGACGCTCCGCCGCCGCATGGTCCTGGCTTCGCGGCCGTCAACGATCTCGAGCATCTGCAGCGTCTCTACGACATGAGCGGACGCGATGCCGAGATGAACGCGGTCTATCACGACGTGCTGTCGAAGACGCACGATCCGGCGCTGCGTCATTACGTGTACGTCGCGCTGGCGCGTAACCAGTTGAAGCCCGCCAACGTCGATCAGGCGATCGACACGATTCGCAAGAGTCTCGACGAAGATATCGACACACTCGACAAGCAAGCCGCGCAGCGACCGAAGCGCTGAAGCCTGTCCTAGCTCGCTGCGCGCGTCATGCGAGCAGCGAGATCAATCCTCCGATGGTCAACCCCGCCGCGAGCCACTTGCCCGCGGTGTAGAAGCTGTTGCGCTCGTCCTGCGGCTGGTCCGGCCGCTCCAGTCCCAATGCGCCATAGGCGAATGCCTTCACCGGCGAGACGCTGGTCCGGCTCGCATCTGCGCTGCCCGTCGCTTCATCGGTGGCAGTGGGATCGTCGATGCCGCCGTCGATAACGATGGAGTCCGGCGTGTCGGTGTCCGAATCCGTGCCTGCGTCAGTGGATGCCGTCGCCATCCGTGCGTTCGCCTGATCCGTAGTCTGCGCACGCGAGGCCGCCGCCGCGCCTTCGGGCGAAATGCTGACCGTGACGCCCGGCTGCGCGGGTTTCGTCGCGCCGTCCTGCTTGCCTTCGTTTTGCACGGCGCCGATCGCGTCGTTGGCCGTGGACGGCGCGGTTTGCGCCGATGCTTCGCCGGACACGGAAGTGCGTTGTGTCGACGGCGTCGTCGCCGTCCCATATCCGACACTGCTTACCATTGCACGCCTCCTTCAGTCGCGAATTCCAGTTGCACAGATGGCGCTAACGTCCAGTTGTGCGCGCAACTTGAGGCCTGGTAAGGCCCGGTAAGCAAACCGGGCGCGCGTGTCATGCGGCGATATACACCCACGCATCGATGCCGGACTTCAACGTGACGAGCACGCGCTTGTAGTCCGCCACTTCGTACTCGTCGGCGGCGAGCAGCTCTTGCTGGGTGATATCGAAGACCGTGCCCGTCACTTCGTCGGCGGGATTGGCGCTCGGGCGCACCACGGGATGATGGGTCTTGCCGCTGATCTCCACGACCTTCGGATCGCCGATGGCCAGCAACGTCTGCGCATAACCGGGCAGTGCGTCGGGGCGTCCGGCGAGTTCACGCCCGAAGCTGGAAATCTGCACGTTGCGATCCTGCAGCGTGCCGTACGAGAAGAGATAGACGATAGCGGGCGTGTTCAAGTGGCGCTCCTCGATTCGGTTCGAAAAGGGAAAGTCTACCGTCGCGGCTCGACATGCGCCTGCAACCGTCGCAGCGACCCTTCGGAGCGCTCCTGCAATAAAAAAGCCCGAACGTTTTGGCGTTCGAGCTTTTTGGTTTTGGCACTTCGCTTCTCTGCTATTACTGCTTGCGACGAATTTCTTATTGCGACGCGCTGCCGTCGGCGGAAGGCGCGGCAATCATTGCGACGCCGCAGAACCAGCCATCGGATGCAGGTTCACGCGCTTGCCATTGCGTGTGTTTGCCGAGCACGTTATCGCATTGCACGGGCGGCACGAGGTCTTGCGTGGTGGCCGTGCATTGCTGGACGTCGCGGCTGAATGCCTGCGAATCAAATGCTTTCGGCTTGTTCGCGGGCTTGCTCACGGCCGCCAGATCCGTATCGACGGGGCGTGGCGCGCGCGGTTCGTCCGGCGACGGCTGGTGCAACTGATCGCGAATCTCTTCGATACGCGTCGAGTACCAATCGGTCAGACACGCCACGTCCCTGCAGTTCTCTTCGCGCCATGCCCATTTGCTGTCGCTCTCTTTTCGGTACGCGCGACGGTCGGCGGCTTGTCGCTGCGCGAGCTTGAACAGCTTGCCGAGTTCGTCGTCCGCTCGGGACAGACCATCGTCGTGGCAGATCAGTGTCTCCGCCGGCGAATGCGCCTTCGCGCAATTGAAGCTGGCGGCATGGGCACTCGTCATCGCGAGCAGGCCGAGTGCGGCTACGGTGTATCGGTTGAGCTTCATCGGAATACGGATGGCTAGTGACACACGACAACGCATGTGACGGCGCTGATGCCCGCCGCCGCGCCGACCAGGCCGCCGAGCATGAAGGTCTGAAGCGACGTCGCGCATCCTTGCAGACACAGGATGGTCGCTAGCAGGATGGAAGCAGTGGTAAAGCGCATTGGCCCCTCGATGCAGATAGTCTCGATCTGCAAGGATAGGTGCCGCGTGCGCGCGCATTCAGGCGAGCAACGGCCCATAAAGCCGATTGCTTACGAGAAGTTGCGCGTGCGTCAGGATGTGGAAGACATGGCGCGCTGAGCGGTCGCGGCGCGTGCACAAACGTTCAAGACTGCGTGCCGCCGTGCGCGATACGCTGGATTGCGTACGGTAGATCCGGGTATCCAGTGCGAGGGTGACATGACGACTTCCACCACTTCAACCAGACCACAGGTGCTTCCTCAGATTCGCGAAGCTGTGTATCCAGGCGACACCGCGCCGCTCGTCGAGATCGTTCGTGAATACGTGAGATGGCTCGATATGGATCTGTCGTATCGCGGCTTCGAAGAAGAAATGCAATCGTTCGAGCAAACGTACACGTTGCCTTCGGGCCTGTTCCTGGTCGCGGAAACCCCGGCGGAGATGGCGGGCTGCGTAGGGCTGCTGCGTCATTCGAATGAAGTCGCCGAAGTGAAGCGGCTTTACGTGCGGTCCGCGTACCGTGGGCTTGCGCTAGGCGAGAAGCTCATGCACGCGTTGATCGACAGGGCGAGGTCGCTGGGCTACGCAAAGCTCGTGTTAGATTCCGTACCTCAAACGGCTTTCGCGCAACGACTCTATGAGCGTTTGGGTTTTACCGAAACGTCTCCGTACTATGCGAATCCCGTTCCCGGTACGCGCTTTCTCGAACTCGTGCTCTGAAGTGCGAGAGGCCGCGTGCCACGAATGTTCATCACGCATGCTTGCAAGGAGCCTATGTCGTCGGCCAACTCACTGCTTCTTTATGTGGACGCGCAATTCGCGAGTCCGTATGCGATGTCCGTTTTCGTCGCGCTTCACGAAAAGCATTTGACATTCGACATGCGGACCGTCGATCTGGGCCGTCATGCGAACCACGAACCGGACTACGCCGCGACTTCCGTGACGCAGCGCGTGCCGACGCTGGTTCATGACGGGTTTGCACTGTCGGAGTCGTCGGCGCTCACCGAGTACATCGACGATACTTTCGAAGGCACGCCGCTTTATCCAAAGGATCGGAAACTGCGCGCGCGGGCGCGCCAGATTCAGGCATGGCTGCGCAGCGACCTGATGCCGATTCGCAGCGAGCGCCCAACAGAAGTCGTGTTCTACGGCGCGCAAGGCGAGGTGCTCTCCGCCGTCGCGCGCAAGGCCGCCGACAAACTTTTCTCGGCGTGCGATGCATGGCTCGCGCGAGGCGCACAGCAACTGTTCGATGATTGGTGCATTGCCGATGTCGACCTCGCGTTGATGCTCAACCGCCTCGTGCTGAACGGCGACGACGTGCCGGCACATCTCGCCGATTACGCGCGGCATCAGTGGCAAAGGCCGTCTGTGCAACGCTGGGTCCAGTTGCAGCGGCCGCCGCTTTAACGCGCACGGTGCCATTTATTTCCCATATAAAGGGAATAGACGGTTGCGTCCGCAACATAAATTGCACCGAATGCAAGCTGCCCGCAGCGGAAACGTCAAATGTTTAACAAAGCGGGGGCAGAAGGATTGACTGCCTGTCTGTGGGAATTGATGTGAAGTATTAATCTCAGGGGTTTGCTGCCGTTATACATCGGCAGAGTGACCGAAACTGGCCTGAGTGAATAATGCTTTTCTCCCCGACGGAACACACGTCCGACGCCGGATTTCGAAGCCGGTTTCACCGACGTTCGCTGGAACATCAGCGCCCCCTTTCGACCGTGACGATGGCGTTTACCGTCGTCGCGTTTATCGCCTTCGCTTGCGCGCGCAGCCTCGACGCGGGACCGGCCGTGCCGCTCGTGTGGCGGCTCGCGTGCGCGATCGTGCTCGCGCTGCTGGTCGTCGCGATTCCGCGCACGAAAAGCACCTGGGTATTCGGCGGCATCGGCGTCGCGTATACGCTCGTCCTGCTGGCGGGGCTCGCGTTGAATGTGGTCGGGCTCGCGGAGCCGCTGTTATGGGCGCTGCCGGCGATCGTGGTGGTCTCCGTCTGCGCCGCGCCGCTGTGGCTCACGCCCGCGCATTTCTGGATCGGCACCGCGCTGTTCTATGCGGCGGGGACGCCGCTGCTGCTGAGCCTGCCGGATCCGCACGGCGACGTCAGCGTCGTGTGCTGGATGTGGATCCTGATCGCGGTGCCGACCTCGGCGGTATTTCACTTCGGCTTTTACTGGTTCCGGCGCAATCACTTCCTGCTCGAAGACCGGCTCGCGCGCCTCGCCGCCACCGATCCGCTCACAGGCCTGCAAAACCGCCGCGCGTTTCTGGAGCAGGCGGCGCTGCGTCTGTCGAAGCTGGATAGCGGCGCGAAAGTCAGCGCGATCTTTCTCGACATCGACTACTTCAAGTCGCTCAACGACCAGTTCGGCCACGCGGTCGGCGATCAGGCGCTGTCGGACGTGGCGCGCGTGCTGAAGGAGTTGACGGCAGCAGCCGATATCGTGAGCCGTATCGGCGGCGAAGAGTTCGCGCTGCTTCACGACGCCGCGTTGCGTCCCGCCGCGCAACTGGCCGAAACGTTGCGCGCGGCGATCGGGCGCATCGCGCGCCCCGATGGCCAGTTGAGCGCGAGCTTCGGCGTCGCCGAATACCGGCCGGGCGAAAGCGTGATGGCGCTGCTCGACCGCGCCGACGAGGCGTTGCTGCGCGCGAAGTATTCAGGGCGCAACCGCGTGTGCGCGGAACGCGCGACCCTCGTCGACCCGGTGCGTCTCACATGGTCACACGTCCGCGAGGACGGCGGCGCGGCGTCGCAGCCGATCCGCCAGCAATGGGACGACTTCTGGCTGACCTCGCATTTTCAGCCGCTCTATAGCCTCTCGCATCAGAAGCAGGTCGGCTTCGAGGCACTGTTGCGCGGCGAGCGCGAGGACGGTGCACAGGTGCCGCCCGTCGAGCTGTTTTCTCCCAAGCCATTCACCGATCAGGGCGAGCTGGACCGCACCAGCCACGCGCTGCATCTGAGCAATGCGCGCCGCCTGATACCCGACGACGCGTGGGTCTTCCTGAACATCCTGCCCGCGACCTTCGTTGCCGACGGCTATCCCGACCAGCTTGCAGAGATTGCGCAGTCAGCGGGCATTCCGCCCGAGCGCGTGGTGCTCGAACTGCTGGAGTCGCACGGCGGCAGTGTGGACGACATGTCGCGCGCGGCAGGCCAGTATCGCGATCACGGCTTCCTGATCGCCGTCGACGATTTCGGCGCAGGCCATTCGAACCTCGACCGGCTGCTGCGCATCCGGCCCGATCTCGTGAAGCTCGACGGCGAACTGATCCGCGCGAAGAGCCCCGGCGCGGATCAGCCGATCTTGCCGAAGCTCGTGTCGCTGCTGCATCAGGCGGGCATGCTCGTGGTCGTCGAAGGCGTGGAGACCACGGAACAACTGATTCTCGCCGTCGAATCGAATGTCGATTTCGCGCAGGGTTATCTGCTCGGCCGTCCGGCGCCGTCCGTCACGCCGCCCGATGCCGTGCACCGGCGCATCGATCACGCGTTCGACGTGATCGCCGAAGGGCGCGCGCATCAGCATGCGTTGTTCGAATCGGAAGTGCGGCCATACCGGCAGGCGCTCGACGCGGGCGTCGATGCGTGGCTCAAGGGCGTGCCGCTCAACGACGCGTTCTACGATCTCGCGCAAATGGAGCTGTGCATCAGCTGTTTCGTACTCGACGACACGGGCCGGCAGGTCGGGCATGAAGTGCCGGGCAGGGCGTCGGTCATCGACGGAGGGTCGCTGCATCCCGTCGCGAATCCGCGCGATGCGCGCTGGGACCACCGGCCGTACTTCCGCAATGCCGTGCTGCGGCCGGGCGTGCCCATCACGAGCAGCCCGTATCTGTCGCTGGCGAGCGGCAGGCCGTGCATCGCGGTGACGGTCGCGTTGCAGTCGGCTACGGGACGCTGCGTGGTCGGCGCGGAGCTGGACTGGTCGCTGCAGCGTCTGCCGTGGCCGACAGCCGAGCATTGGTGATGTGGTGCTTAGCGGAAGGCCGGTTCGCTGCTCGACGAATGCAGTTGCGCGAGCAGCGCGCAAGCCTGGTCGTGGAGATCGGCGGCTGTGGGACGAAGCGCGAAACGCGTCGATTCGGGCAGCCGCGCAAAATGCTTGCCTGTGCTGCGCGCGTACGCGGGGTCGTAATGCAGATCGATCAACTGCTCGAATAGCTCGACACGGCGGTCTTCGTCGATCATGGTGTGCCATTCGCCGATTCGCGTGCGTCCATGCAATTCGACGAGCCGCGCGAGTTGCGACTTGAAGAGGGCGGGGTCGTCGAACAGGTGCGCATAGTCCTGCAGCAGCAGGCGGATGCGCTCGTCGCGCTCCGTCACCACCGCGACGCACGAGCCGTGACGGATCTGATCCGTCAACGAAGCGGGCAATGCGATGGACCCGATACGGCGGCTTTCCGCTTCGACGAACACGGGCTGGTTCGGATCGAATCTGCGCAAGGTGCCGACCAGCGCGGTATCGAACGCTTTCTGCGAAGGCTGCGGCTCGTTGGGCAGCATGCCGAGAATCGAGCCGCGATGCGCGGCCAGCGCTTCGAGGTCGAGGGTCTGCGCATCAGCCCCCGCGAGCGCGTTCAGCAAGCGCGTCTTGCCACTGCCTGTGTGACCCGCAAGCACGATGTAGCGGAATTGCCGCGGCAGCGTGTCGAGCAGCGCGACCACGTCGCGGCGGTAGGTCTTGTAGCCGCCGTCGAGTTGCCGCGCGCGCCAGCCAATCAGATTGAACCACGTCGCCATCGACGCGGAACGCTTGCCGCCACGCCAGCAATAGATCAGTGGACGCCAGTTGCGCGGGCGGTCTGCGAAGGTCGTCTCCAGATGCGCGGCGATGTTGCGCGACACCATTGCGGCGCCTTGCCGCGTTGCCTCGAACGGCGACACCTGCGCGTACATCGTGCCGATGATCACGCGCTCTTCGTTGGACAGCACGGGCGCGTTGATGGCGCCGGGAATGTGGTCTTCGGCGAATTCGAGTGGTGTGCGGACGTCGACGATTTCATCGAAATCCGCGATTTGATCGAGCGGGACGAGAAGCGATTTCAAGGGTTGAAGCCAAAGGTCGCCGCGGCGCGACGTATCGGTGAATTATCGCATGCCGGGCTGATTTGCCTGTTCGCGCCAGCACGTGGCGCCTCGCGTGCAAATACCTCACGTTATGATGTAAAGTAACGGAAAGCGATGTAAGCTGATGGTGTGGAGGCGCAACATGTCGATTTCGTCGGTATTGCACTGGTGTTTCGGACCCCAGCGGCATCATATGGGACTCGACCACGGCAACGGTGAATCGGGAGACGGCAAGCGCCGTCCGGCGCAGCGGCAGGACGAACGTCAGGTGCTGCTCGACGAACTGCGTCGGCAGGCGTATCTGCACGATCTGTTGCGGCTCACGTGCGCGGATGTGATGCGCAAGCCGCCCGTCACGGTGCCGGTCAGTGAAAGCATCGGCGGCGCGCTGGCAACGCTGGACGCGCACCATATCAAGCTGCTGCCCGTGGTCGATGGCGAAGGGCGCCTCAACGGCGTCGTCACGCACGTCGATCTGCAGCCGCTGGACGAAGTGCTGCCTTTTCTGAAGCTTGCTTCCGACACCGTCGCGCCCGAATCCGAAAGGCGCGAATGGCCCGTCACGTCAGTGATGTCGAACCACGCCCAGTCCGTCGACGCGACGGCGCCTCTCACTGAAGTCATCCCGCTCTTCACGACGAACGGCCATCATCATCTGCCTGTAACGGATGAGGACGGGCGCGTTGTCGGCATGCTGACTCAGGCCGATATCATCAAGATCATGTACGGACGTCCAGGCGGTGCGTAAGCGCGCCGTGTAAAAGCGTTACGCGCTCAGCTGGCGCAGCGGTTCGCCGCGCGCGGCCACTTCCACGATCGCCTCGCCGATCGCCCCACCAATCAGGATCACGGCCGGGCTCGCAATCTGTTGCGCCGCTGCCTGCGCCGCGATCTCGCCGAGCGGCGCGCAGACCCGCCTTTCTCGCGATGTGCCGGCCCACTGCACGACGGCTGCGGGCGTGTCGGGCGCGAGCGTCTCGCCCAATGCTTCACTGATGCTGTCGATACGGCTCGCGCCCATGTAGATCGCGAGCGTCATGCCCGTTGCCGCGAGCGCCGCCCAGTCGGGCTCGGTGCCGTCGCGCAGATGCGCCGTCACGAAGATCACGCCCTGGCAATGATCGCGATGCGTGAGCGACACGCCAAGCGCAGCCGCTGCCGCGAAGCCCGACGAAATCCCATTGACGATCTCGACGTCGATCCCTGCGTGCCGCAGATCCGCGATCTCTTCGCCGGCGCGGCCGAACAGCAGCGCGTCGCCGCCCTTGATGCGCACGACGTGCTTGCCTTGCAGCGCGTAGCGGCGCATCAGGCGCTGGATGAACGCCTGCGGGGTGGACTTGCAGCCGCCGCGCTTGCCGACCTTGATGACGCGGGCATGCGGCGCTTTCAGCATCGTGATCTCTCCGTTCACGAGGTCGTCGATCAGCAATACGTCGGCGGCTGCGATCGCCTTGGCTGCCCTGAAGGTCAGTAGATCGAGGTCGCCGGGTCCTGCGCTGACGAGTGTGACTTTGCCCGTGTTCATTCTGTTCTCCATCGCGTGATCGTCGATCTGTGGCCGCCAATGCAAAACGGCGTCCCGTCCGTGCATGCACGAAGGGGACGCCGCTGTCCTGACTGATCTTGCCTGTTTTCCATAGCGGGCGCGCGATGCTGCGTGCCCACACTCGATTCGTTGCCGGCGCCTTTGCCGGCGAAAGCGTTATCGCAAGAACAGGGCCAATGCGTTCGATGTTCGCGTGTTGCGCGTGGCCGAGGCGCGGCTGGCTTCGTTGAGCGCATTCATATGCGGGAAACCATGTCGTACGTGCCGGGACGTCATTCCGATGTTCGCCGCACTCGCGCAGTGCTGCGACGCACCACGAACGTGCCTGAAAGCATCATGATGATTCGCGCGGCGTGAGCCGCTGGAAGCAGGCCACGCTGCAAACGCCCGTGCCGCGCGGATTCGGGCGGTTACCGCACACATGGCATAGCGCTTGCATCATCGAACCTCCGCGGCATCAACGACGAGCCGCGCTTTAGCAGGTTTATGCAGCATCGAATTGGACAACGGCGTCCCCTCGGTCTGGTCTCGCACCGGGCTGTCGGGGCGCCGTTTGCGTTTTACTGACGACGGACGTCGCACGAAAAGCATCTGGGGACGACATGAAGCAGCGCATCTCGACGTTGATCGATTTCTTTGTGAGGGACAAGGTGTCGCCGGAAGGGCACCTGAACGAAAGCGAAGACCGCTTGCGACCGGGCGCGTCCATTCGTCCCGAACGGCTCAGGGAGCGGCGTGCGCCGCGCGCGCGGATGCGCCGCTGCGATGCACGCCGCTGGGTCGCGACGGCAGATTGCAGCGAGCCGGCCGTGTCGGCGCTGAAGATTGCATGATTGTTTGCTACTGTTGACGGGTTCGCGCGTCGCGTTGCGTGCCCGCCCGTAAGCCAGCAAAGAGGATCGTCATCATGTCGTCACTGGAATGTGTGCTGCCCGCCGCCGCCGCGCTCGGCGAATGTCCGCGCTGGGACGAGCGCCGCGCGAAGCTGTGGTGGGTCGATATCAACGCGCCCGCGCTGAACTGCTTCGATCCGAAGACAGGCGAGAACACAGCGATTCCGATGCCCGAGAACATTGGCTGCTTCTCGTTGACCGAAGACGATGGTTTCATCGCCGGCATGCGCACGGGGATCTTCCTGCTCGATGCGAAAGGACAGGTCGTGCGCAAGCTGTGCGCGAACGCCGAGAACCCCGCGACGAGCCGCTTCAACGACGGCCGTTGCGACGCGCGCGGGCGCTTCTGGCTCGGCACGCTCGACGAGCCCAAGGCCGGCGATGCGGCCGCGCTGTATCGCTACGCGAACGGCGCGCTGACGAAGATCGACGCGGGCCTGCTGACATCGAATGGCATGGCGTTCAGCCCCGATTACCGCTGGTGCTATCACTCGGATACGCCACGCTTCACGATCTACCGTCATCCGTACGACATCGACAGCGGCGAGGTCGGGCCGCGCGAAGACTGGGTGAAGTTCGAGCCGACACCGACGGACCGCGGACGTCCCGATGGCGCGTCCGTGGATAGCGAAGGCTACTACTGGTCGGCGTTGTATGAGGGCGGGCGCGTCGTGCGCATTTCGCCCGAAGGCAAGGTCGTCGAAGAACATGCGTTGCCCGCGCGCTGCCCGACGATGTGCGCGCTGGGCGGAGACGATCTGCGCACGCTTTTCGTGACGACAGCGCGTGGGGGCCGTCCCGCGGAAGAGATCGAAAGGTTTCCGCAATCGGGCGGCGTGTTCGCGATGCGCGTATCGGTGCCGGGCCTGATTGAAAAGCGCAGTGCGCTACGCGTGACGCAGTAAGCGCGGCGTCGCATCCGTCGTGGATGGGTGGGGCGCGTGGCGCAGCCGTTATCATATGCGCCTGTCCACGAATGCGACCGAACCCATCAGCATGTCGAGCACTCCACGCATCACCAGGCGCGTCTCCGCAACACCCAATACGCTCGCCGGACCGCCGCGCATGTCCGATGTCGCGGCGCTGGCGGGCGTATCGAAGATGACCGTGTCGCGCGTGCTGGCTGGCCGCGGCGTCGCGCCCGCGACACGCGAGCGCGTGCAGCTCGCGATCGACGAACTCGGCTACGTTGCGGACGCTGCGGCGGGCGCGCTGTCGTCCGGGCGCTCGGCGTTCGCCGCGGTGCTCGTGCCGTCGCTCGCCAGCTCCAACTTCTCCGACACCGTGCGCGGTCTCACGGCCGCGCTCGAACCGCACGGCCTGCAATTGCTGATCGGCGACACCGACTACGACCTCGAACGCGAAGAGCGGCTCGTGCGGTCGATGCTGCGTCATCAGCCGCGCTGCATCGCGCTGACGGGCGCACAGCACACGCCCGCGACGCGCGAGCTGCTGGTGCGCTCGGGCGTGCCCGTCGTCGAGATGTGGGATTTGCCCGCGACGCCGATCGACGCGGCCGTGGGTTTCTCCAACGCAAAAGCGGCGCGCGAGATGGTGCGCTATCTGGCCGGGCGCGGCTATCGGCGCATCGGCTTTCTGGGCGGCGCGAGCGAACTCGACCGGCGCGGCATGGAGCGCCTGAAGGGCTATCTGCAGGAAGTGAAGGCGCAGGGCATGGGCGAGCCGCGCGTCGTGCGGCTGGGCGATTCGCCCATTACGATGAGCCACGGCGCGCCCGCGCTCGAAGCGCTGTTGCAGCAATGGCCCGACACGGATGCCGTGATGTGCGTGAGCGACATGTCCGCGTTCGGCGCGATCATGCAGTGCCATCGGCGCGGCCTGTCTGTGCCTGGCGATATCGCGATTGCGGGCTTCGGCAACTTCGAAATGGCCGCGTGCTGCACACCGTCCATCACGACCGTTTCCGTCGACGCCTACGGCATCGGCGCGCGCACGGGGGAAACGCTGCTGGCCGCGCTCGCCGAAAACGACGGTGCGGCGCGTCATGCATCGGCACGCGCCTCGACGCGCAAGAGCGTAAAAATCGACTACACGGTGATCGCGCGCGAAAGCGCCTGACGCTTGCATCGCGGGCTTTCGTGCCGCGCGAGTGCCGTGCTAACATGCTCCGATGTTACCGATAACGTGCCGTACGCAATGCGCCTTCGAAGCGACGCGAACGAAGCAACGACGGCACAAGCAAACATGGAGACACACGATGACGGAGAACACGCAAGCACGTCGTCTGCGCAGCCAGGAGTGGTTCGACGATCCTTCGCACGCGGACATGACCGCGCTCTATGTGGAGCGCTTCATGAACTATGGCCTCACGCGCGAAGAGTTGCAGTCGGGCCGGCCGATCATCGGCATCGCGCAGACGGGCAGCGATCTCGCGCCCTGCAATCGCCACCACATCGAACTGGCCGCGCGCACGAAGGCCGGCATCCGCGACGCGGGCGGCATCCCGATGGAATTTCCCGTGCATCCGCTAGCGGAGCAGAGCCGCCGTCCGACGGCCGCGCTCGACCGCAATCTCGCGTATCTCGGCCTCGTTGAAATCCTGCATGGCTTTCCGCTCGACGGCGTGGTGCTCACCACGGGCTGCGACAAGACCACGCCCGCCTGTCTGATGGCGGCCGCGACGGTCGACATGCCTGCCATCGTGCTGTCCGGTGGCCCGATGCTCGACGGCTGGCATCAGGGCAAACGCGTCGGTTCGGGCACGGTGATCTGGCATGCGCGCAATCTGCTGGCAGCGGGCGAGATCGACTATGAAGGCTTCATGGAACTGACGACGGCCTCGTCGCCTTCCATTGGACACTGCAACACGATGGGCACGGCGCTGTCGATGAACAGTCTCGCGGAAGCGCTCGGCATGTCGCTGCCGGGTTGCGCGAGCATTCCCGCTGCGTACCGCGAGCGCGGGCAGATGGCGTACGTGACGGGCAAGCGTATCGTCGAGATGGTCCGCGAAGATCTGAAGCCTTCGCACATCATGACGAAAGAGGCGTTCGAGAATGCGATCGTCGTGGCGTCCGCGCTGGGCGCGTCGAGCAATTGCCCGCCGCATCTGATCGCGATCGCGCGGCACATGGGCATCGAATTGAGTCTCGCGGACTGGCAGCGTGTCGGCGAACAGGTACCGTTGCTCGTCAATTGCATGCCGGCGGGCGAATATCTCGGCGAGAGCTTTCATCGCGCGGGCGGCGTGCCTGCCGTGATGCACGAACTCGGCGAAGCGGGCCTCATACACGAAGCGTGCATGACGGTATCCGGCCGCACGATTGGCGATATCGCCGCGCGTTCGGTGACGGGCGATCGCGACGTGATTCGCACGACCGCCGATCCGCTCAAGCATGGCGCAGGCTTTATCGTGCTGTCGGGCAACTTCTTCGATAGCGCGATCATGAAGATGTCGGTGGTCGGTGAGGCGTTCCAGAAAACTTATCTGAGCGAGCCGGGCAAGGAAAACACATTCGAAACGCGTGCGATCGTGTTCGACGGTCCCGAGGACTATCACGCGCGCATCAATGACCCATCGCTCGAAATCGACGAGCATTGCATGCTCGTCATTCGCGGCGCGGGCACGGTCGGTTATCCGGGTAGCGCGGAAGTGGTGAACATGGCGCCACCTGCGGAACTGGTGCGCAAAGGCATCACGTCCTTGCCTTGCATGGGCGACGGACGGCAGAGCGGCACCTCGGCGAGCCCGTCCATTCTCAACATGTCGCCGGAAGCGGCAGTCGGCGGCGGCCTTGCGCTGTTGCGCACGAACGACCGCATTCGCGTCGATCTCAACGCGCGCAGCGTGCAATTGCTCGTCGATGAAGAAGAGCTGGCGCGTCGCCGCACGAGCATGACCTTCGACATTCCGCCTGCGCAAACGCCGTGGCAGGAGTTGTATCGTCAGACGGTGGGGCAGCTTTCGACGGGCGGCTGTCTCGAGCCCGCGACGCTCTATCTGAAAGTGATCGCCGAGCGCGGCAATCCGCGGCATTCGCATTGACTCGCATCGATCCGCATTGACCAGACAATCATTGGAGACTCGCTTCATGACTGCATCGAACCAAACGAACTATCTTCCCGACGACCTCGATCGCGCGCTGCTGGTTGGCCGCGTGTGGCGCAAGACGGACGGTCATGAAGGGCCGAGCGTCGTGGCCGTGCGCAATGGTGAAGTGTTCGACATCACATCGAGCGCGCCGACCACGGCCGATCTGTTCGAACGCGACGATGCCGTCGAGATTGCACGCAATGCGCCGGGCGAACGGCTCGGCAGTGCAGCCGAACTGATCGCCGCGAGCCTCGCGAACGACGCGTCGGCGAACCTGCAACTGCTCGCGCCCTGCGACGTGCAGCCGATCAAGGCGTGCGGCGTCACGTTCGCCGTAAGCCTGATCGAACGCGTGATCGAAGAGCAGGCGGGCGGCGATCCCGCGAAGGCCGAAGAAGTGCGGCAGACGATTGCAACAGTGATCGGCACCGACCTGTCGAAGATCAAGCCGGGCTCGGAAGCGGCGGCGCGTCTGAAGGCGGAACTCGAGCGGCGCGGCGCGTGGTCGCAATACATGGAAGTCGGTATCGGCCCCGACGCGGAAGTGTTTTCGAAGTCGCAGCCGATGTCGTCCGTGGGCTTCGGCGCGGATGTCGGCCTGCTCGCGGCATCGACATGGAACAACCCGGAGCCGGAGATCGTGCTGGCCGTCAATAGCAAGGCCGTGATCGTGGGCGCAACGCTCGGCAACGATGTGAACCTGCGTGATATCGAAGGGCGTTCGGCGTTGCTGCTCGGCAAGTGCAAGGACAACAACGGTTCGTGTTCGATCGGACCATTCGTGCGGCTCTTCGACGGCGACTTCACGCTGGATACCGTACGGCGCACGAGCGTGTCGCTGCGCGTCGAAGGCGTCGACGATGGTTTTCTGCTCGAAGGCGTGAGTCACATGTCGGAGATCAGCCGCGATCCCGCCGACCTCGTCGCGCAGACGTGCGGCAAGCATCATCAGTATCCGGATGGTTTCATGCTGTTTCTCGGCACGATGTTTTCGCCGATCAAGGACCGCGACGCGAAAGGCGGCGGCTTCACACACCACCTCGGCGATATCGTGACGATCTCGACGCCGCAACTCGGCGCATTGCGTAACACGGTGCAGTTGTGCACGGAGATCACGCCGTGGACCTTCGGCGTGCGCGCGCTCTACGCGAACCTCGCGGCGCGCGGGCTGCTTGGTGCGCGCGTGCATTGATTTTTTTCGCGGCCCTATTGGCTCTATTGCCGCGAATATAAAGAAAGGAAACGTTTGCGAATGGCGTTATCGTTATTCGCAAACGTTCAAATAATCAGGATCACCAAATCATCGAATAGTCAGGGCATTCTTTCCCCATTTAAAAATCCGCATTCAAGCCTAAAGACGGGCAACTGGGCGTCGATATACACGGAAGGGCAAAACCGGAGCGATCCGGCGACGCAAAGCTATAGGGACTCCATTCAGGAGTTAGCCAGTTGCCCGTTGCATCCGCGGCGGGCCAATCGATGGACGGTGACAAACCGTCGTCAGGAGGCATCGAGATGTCCAACGCTCGCACACCCGTTTCGGGATTTCGCGCTATTCAGTGGTTGCGTCGTGTGGCGTTGCTTGCAGTGGCACCGTTGGCCATTGCCGTTCATGCCAATGCCTATGCGACAACTGTGTTGCCGCTTACCGTTCCCGCGTATTTCGATTCCGTCGGCAAGGGCGCCGGCTACTGGAACGATCTCGCCGCGACGGCGGCCAAAGTGCCGACTACGGTCATTCTGAATCCCAACAGCGGTCCCGGCACGAACGCGGACGCAACCTATATCGCGGCAATCGCGAAAGTGCATGCCGCAGGTGGTCGCGTGATCGGCTATGTGTCGACGTCGTATGCGAAGCGTTCGTTGTCGGCCGTCGTGACGGACATCAATCGCTATATCGCGCTCTATAAGATCGACGGTTTCTTCATCGATGAGATGACGTCGGATAGCGTGACGTCGCATATCCAGTTCTATCAGTCGGTCCATAACTACATCAAAGGGCTTTCGCCCGCGTACTCGGTGATGGGCAATCCGGGCACCAACATTCCCGAGCTTTACGCAAGCCTGCCCACCGCCGATCAGTTCGTCGTCTTCGAAGATTCGGCGAAGCGCTACGCAAGCTATGCACCGGCGAAGTGGCAAGCCGCCTATCCAACGCAACGTTTCGTGCACATGGTGTACGGCGCGACGGAAGCGCAGATGCCGGGCATCGTGTCGTACGCGGCTAAGCATGGCGCGGGCAGCGTGTTCGTCACATCGACGGGCTTGCCAAATCCGTACAAGAATCTGCCTGCCTGGTGGAGCCAACTGGTGAGCACCGTGCTGGCCATCAAATAACCAAGAAGAACAAAGGCGCTTCGCGCGCCTGTGCAGTTCGATGTCGATATACGCCAGGTGCTTGCGCACCTGGCTTTTTTTTTTCGACGCATTCGAGCGAATGTGTGCATGCCATATCCCGTTGATCGAATACGCTTAGAATGCGTGCTGAAATGGATTGCGTTCAACGCAGCGAGGCGCACCAATAGCGCCGTTTTCAACGGAGAGGATGTTGTGCATTTACTGAATCGCACGGTTGCTTCGGCCAATCGAAGGCTGCCGATGCTGTGTATTGCGCTGGCACTATGCGCCGGCGCGGCGAACGCAACGGCGGCCGCGCCCAAGGGCAACGCGGCGCAAGAGGCAAGCGCAACGGCAACGCCCGACCGCTTTACCCCGGACGACCCCGTCAAGGTGCGCGACATGCTCGCGAGCCAGATGCCCGCGGCTCCGACGGATTCGCTAACCACTCGCATTCGCAAGTTCGCGCGCGAGCCGTACGACCGCATCGTGCGCGGCCACGCCGCAGCGGCCGAAAACGGGCAACGCACTTTCCTGTTCATGATTCCGGCACCGCACGGCATTCTGTATCGGTCGAGTAAGCATGTGCTGAGCGTGAACGTACCGCTTGCGAGCGACGAGAATCCCGACGCGATCCAGCTCTACCAGCGCATCGTCGGCCCGAGCGGGCGCGGCCTCGTGATCGCGCCCGACGCGAAGGCACAGGGCTTTATCCAGAAGATCGATTCGATCGAACTGGCGGGGGAGGGCAAGGCGAAGACGACAGCGCGCGGGCGTCTGACCGTCCCGCAAGCAGCGTTCGAACAGGCCGACAACAACTTCGCGATCGTGCTGGTCTGCACGCTCGAACCGCCGTACCTGACGGAGACGCGAGAGCACAGCGACCCCACCGACGAAGAACCCACCGACATCACGCGCCGCACCTCGACGCTGCACGCGAACGTTCAGGCCGTCTGGCTGGTGAACCAGAAAGACGGCACCGTGATCGGCAAAGGACTGCGGCTCGCGAAGTAGTGGCGCCTATCCAGGCGATGCGTGTCGCCGTGCAGATCGGAAATGGCGTACACATGTTCGGAAAAATGCTACGTACCCTTCTGCGACTTTTTCTTTCTGATGCGGTAAGGTATTACGCTTCCTTTTACAGCAGCGGCAGTCCCTCGCAACATCAACATCGGAGAATAAAGCTATGAAGGCAAAGTGGGCAGCGGTTCTGATCGCGGCATCGACGTTCGGCGTGATGGCAGGCCAGGCAAGCGCGCAGGTGGCAGGTTCGCAGACCATTGGCGTGAGCGTCGAGCAGGAATCGATCATCGTCAACGGCTGGAGCGCGAAGAAGAGCCTGCTCGGCAAGCCGATCTACAACGAGCAGGGCCAGAAGGTCGGCGTGCTGCACGACATCATCATTGCGCCGGACAACGCTGCTTCGTTCGCGATCGTCGCTGCGCATCAGTTCCTCGGCGTGTCGCAACATGACGTCGCCGTGCCGTTCTCGCAGATCGACTTTACGGGCGGCAAGCTGGTGTGGGCAGGCGCGACCAAGGACGCTGTGAAGGCCATTCCGGCGTTCCAGTACGCGAAGGTTCGCGCAACGCCGATCGCTCGCAAGGAATACAGCGAGCATCACTAAGCGGGTCATGCGGTTCGCTTCGAGTTCGAGCGAATCGCAAGCATAAAAAAACGCGGCAGCCTTTGGGCTGCCGCGTTTCGTTTGAGGCTCTGCCGCGCCCGTATCAGGCGGCGGCTTCAGGCATCAGCTGCGTTCGAGGAACGGGCGCAGCTTGTCTGCACGGCTCGGGTGATTGAGCTTGCGGATCGCCTTGCCTTCGATCTGGCGGATACGCTCGCGCGTCACGTCGAACTGGCGGCCCACTTCTTCGAGCGTCAGTTCCGACGCCGTGTCGATGCCGTAGCGCATGCGCAGCACCTTCGCTTCACGCGGCGTGAGGGCGTCGAGCGCTTCGTCGATCGCGCGGCGCATGTTCGCGTGCACGGCGGCGTCGGCGGGCGACGTCGCGGACGTGTCTTCGATCATGTCGCCGAGCGTCGTGTCGGCATCTTCGCCCACCGGTGAATCCAGCGAGGCCGGATTCTTCGCGATCTTCAGGATGCTGCGGATCTTCGCCTCGGGCATGTCCATGCGCTCGGCCAGCACGGACGGATGCGGCTCCTGACCCGTCTGCTGGACGATCTCGCGCTGGATGCGGTTCAGCTTGTTGATCGATTCGATCATGTGAACCGGCACACGAATGGTGCGCGCCTGGTCGGCGATCGCGCGCGTGATGGCCTGACGGACCCACCACGTTGCGTACGTCGAGAACTTCCAGCCGCGACGGTATTCGAACTTGTCCACCGCCTTCATCAGGCCGATGTTGCCTTCCTGGATCAGGTCGAGGAAGTGCATGCCGCGATTCACGTACTTCTTCGCGATCGAAATGACCAGACGCAGGTTCGCTTCGATCATCTCCCGCTTGGCCTGGCGCATCTTGCCTTCTGCCGAGCCGAGCTGCTTGTTGATCTGCTTGAGCTGCTGCAGCGGCAGCGCGATCGACGCTTCGATGTCGACCAGCTTCTGCTGTTCCGACTGGATGGCGGGCAGGTGACGCTCGAGCGCCGGACCGTACGACTTCGACTTCGCGGCGATCCGCATGGTCCAGTCGAGATCGGTCTCGTTGCCCGGGAACGACTCGACGAACGCTTCGCGCGGCATGTCGCAGCGATCCACGGCGATCTGCAGGATGTTGCGTTCGATCGCGCGAACCTGCGCGACCTGCGCCTGCACTTCCGCGCACAGGCGGTCGATGGTCTTGGCCGTGAAGCGGATCGGCGTCAGTTCCTGCTGGATCGACTCGCGCAGGTTCGCGATAGCCGTTGCGCGGCGCTTGTCCGTGACGGGCATGTCGGGCACGCTGGCGAAGAGGTCGCGCACGCGCTGGAAGATCGCGAGGCTGTCGGCCGTCAGTTGCTCGAGGCGCGCGGCGTTGGCTTTTTCGCCGCCGTCGTCCGACAGGTCGCCGTCTTCGTCGTCCGAATCTTCGTCCGACGCGCTCGCTTCCAGCTCTTCTTCGGCAGCGGCTTCGGCTGCTTCCTCGTCGAGTTCGGCGGCTTCGCTCGTGTCGCTGATGCCGTCGACCAGTTCGTCGATGCGGATTTCACCCGCGACGACGCGGTCCACGTCGGCGAGGATCGTCGAGATGATGGACGGGCACATCGCGATGGCTTGCACCATGTCCTGCAGGCCGCCTTCGATGCGCTTGGCGATTTCGATTTCGCCGGCGCGCGTGAGCAGCTCGCTCGCGCCCATTTCGCGCATATACATGCGGACCGGGTCGGTCGTGCGGCCGAACTCGGAGTCGACCGTGGACAGCGCGACTTCCGCTTCCTCATCGGCCTGATCGTCCGATGCGGCAGCCGACGGGCCGTCGTTCAGCAGCAGCGTTTCCGCGTCGGGCGCCGTTTCGTACACGGACACGCCCATTTCGCCGAACGTGCTGACGATGGTTTCCATCGCGGCCGTTTCGGTGAAATTGTCGGGCAAGTGGTCGTTGATGTCGGCGTGCGTCAAATAGCCGCGCTCGCGGCCGAGCGCGATCAACGCGCGCATCTGACGTTGACGCTCTTCAGCGAGCGATTCCAGCAAGGCCGCATCTTGCGGCGCGGCGGCGGGTTGCGCCTTCGCTTTTGCTGCGCGCTTAGGCGCTTTCGATGCGGTGGTGGTTTCGAACTGGGAGTTGTCCCGGTCAAGCTTTGCCAATACGTTCTCCTCGGCAGGCTGTTTCGCATCCCCGCGCGAACACGCGCGGCAGGCGGGCTGACCTGTCGGATCGTGAGGTGTGGGCGGGGTGTTGCACGAATCGATTGACGCGGAACGGTGTGCTCGAAGTCACTGGCGAAGCACTGGCATGCCAGTGCGTCCACCCGACTTCCGCGCAGTGCCTTCCAGTAAGGACGCAATTCGACGCGTGCGGAAAAGTGAATCTGCGAGTATAGCAGAAAAGGTGGTGCAGTGCACCAGTTTTATGCAACTGCTGATGCCCCGTGCTGGTGCATGCCCGTTAGCGCCGATCGCGCGACAAATCGGCCGCAACGACGCCCGCGAGCGCCGCGACCAGCAGGCAGCCGACCGTCAGCAGCGTCTTGGCGACGGCCACGGACACATGTTCGGGCCCGATCACCGCGAACGCGCCGACCAGCAGCCCGACGGCCGACAGCGCGAACATCGTCCACGGCGTGCCGCCGTGCTTCGCGGCATCCTTCGCGACGCAGGACGTGTCCTGCGCACGTTCCGGCTCGGGAACGGTAGACGGTGTGGTCACGGCGGAAGCTTTAGACGGCGGAGAGATAGAACCTATCTTATGCGACGCATCGTTCATTTCGACAACGTGTTTCTTTCGAACCGATAACTGGAGAGGAGGGACGGACGCAGGCCGTGGCCGGCAGCCGCGCTGCGAGATCCATCATGCTATGACATAACGGCGGCGGCGTCAGCGCGCGAAGCGTGCGACGTGCAGAAGTACAACGCCTCGTAGCGGTAAACGGTTTACAGGCGCTGGATTAAACGCGCGCCGGCAACGCTGTCTTTGACTGGCGGCGTGCCTCGGCCGCTTCGCTGACGTCCCAGAACGACAGCACCTGCACCGACAGCCGGCAGCGATGCCAGTACATGCCATGCAGGCGGCGCCGGATAGTGTTGAGCGTCGTCCAGTTGGCGCCCTTGATGGCGATGAGCGCGGCGGGGTGCTCGTCGGCTTCGCCGATCAGTTCGACATCGCGGCAGTCGGCGTGCGAATAGCGGAACACGAGCGCTTTCACTTCGTCGAGCGTGGCTTTTTGCGGCAGGCCGCTGATCAGGAGTTTCATGCGGTTGTACCGTTCATCCGATGATGCTCACGCCGCCGTCGACGAACACCGTGTTGCCCGTCATGCGGCGCGCGTAGGGCGTCGCCAGGAACGCGCAGGTGTAGCCGACGTCCATGATGTCGACCAGTTCGCCGATGGGGGCGCGCTCGGCGGCTTCGTTGAGCAGCAGATCGAAGTCCTTCAGTCCCGACGCGGCGCGCGTCTTCAACGGTCCTGGCGAAATGGGATGCACGCGAATGCGCTTCGGACCGAGCTCATGCGCCAGGTAGCGGCACGACGCTTCGAGCGCGGCCTTCACGGGCCCCATCAGATCGTAGTTCGGCACCACGCGCGTCGCACCCAGATAACTCATGGCGAACAGCGAGCCGCCGTCGTCCATCAGCGGCGCGGCGAGGCGCGCCATGCGGATGAACGAGTGGCACGAAATGTCCATCGCCACCGAAAAGCCTTCCGCCGAGCTGTTCAGCAGGCCGCCTTGCAGATCGGCCTTCGGCGCGAACGCGATCGAATGTACGGCGACATCGAGCCGTCCCCACGTCGCGCGGATTTCATCGAACACGGCTTCGAGTTCGCCCGGCTTCGATACGTCGAGCGGCAGCAGCAGCGATGCGCCGAGTTCCTGCGCGAGCGGCTCGACGTATGACTTCGCCTTGTCGTTCAGATAGGTGATCGCGAGTTCGGCGCCAAGCTCGCGGAACGCGCGGGCGCAGCCGTACGCGATCGAATGCTCGTTCGCGATGCCGACGACCAGCACCTTGTGTCCCGCCATCACCTGACTCGTTGGCGTGTTCATGCTTATCCCTCCAGCCGGCCGAGCGCGTGCCGGGCGATCATCAGTTCTTCGTTGGTCGGAATCACCCATACGTCGACGGTGCTGGTCGGACTGCTGATGCGCGGACCATGACGCTGGTTCGCCGCTTCATCGAGCGAGACGCCGAGCCACGCCGCCAGCTCGCCCACGCGCTTGCGCACCGGGTCCGCGCGTTCGCCGATGCCTGCCGTGAACACGATCGCGTCGAGCCCGCCGAGCGCAGCCGCAAGCGAGCCGAGTTCGCGCGAAATGCGATAGCAGAACAGCTCGACGGCTTCAGCGGCCTTCGGATCGTCGCTCGCGAGCAGCGTGCGCATGTCGCTGGAAATGCCGGACACGCCGAGCAGGCCGGAGCGCTTGTAGAGCAGCGATTCGATCGCGCGCGCATCCATGTTCGCTTCTTCGAGCATCCACAACACGACACCGGGATCGAGGCTGCCCGAGCGCGTGCCCATCACGAGTCCTTCGACGGCCGTGAAGCCCATCGTGCTCGCGATGCTTTTGCACTGGTCGAAGGCCGTCATGCTCGCGCCGTTGCCCAGATGCAGCACGACGGTTTTGCCTTTCGCGGCGCGCTCGTCGATTTGCGGCAGCACGCTTGCGATGTATTCGTACGACAGCCCGTGAAAACCATAGCGCCGCACGCCGCGCTCCGTGATGTCGGGCGGCAACGCGAAGCGCGTCGCGACGGCAGGCTGCGTGTGGTGAAACGCCGTATCGAAGCACGCGATCTGCGGCACCTGCGCATTGCGCGCCATGATCGAACGGATGACGGCGAGATTGTGCGGCTGATGCAGCGGCGCAAGCGGCACGAGCGCTTCGAGATCCTGCATCACCTGCGCATCGACGCGCACGGGCTTCGAATACTTGTCGCCGCCATGCACGACGCGATGGCCGACCGCGAGGAGTGTTGCGCGCCCCTCGCCATGGCTGCGCAGCCAGTCGAGCAGAAATGCCGTCGCGTCGTCGTGCCCGAGGCGCTCGCCTTCGGGCCAGCGTTTGTCTTCGATGACTTCGCCGTTTTGCCGCTTCGCGGTGAAGCGCGGGTTCGTGTAGATCTCTTCGATCTTGCCGCCCGCAATGGGTTCGAGCTGTGCGCCTTTCGCTTCGAACGCATGAAACTTGATGCTCGACGAACCCGCGTTGATGACGAGGATGACGTCCATGCCACTCCCTCAAAGACGTGTCAAACGATGGCGGAAGAGGGTTGCTCGCGCCGCGCGAGCGCGACCATCGACGCAACGGCGCACGAAGCGAGCCGCGTGATGACGGAATCCGCGCGGCTCGTGAGAATGATGGGCACCTTCGCGCCGAGCACGATGCCGGCGGCGTCTGCGCCCGCGAGGAACGTGAGGCTTTTAGCGAGCATGTTGCCCGCTTCGAGATCGGGCACGACGAGCACGTTCGCATGGCCCGCGACGGGCGACTCGATGCCCTTGATCTTCGCGGCTTCTTCGTTGATCGCGTTGTCGAGCGCAAGCGGGCCGTCGAGTATGCCGCCCTTGATCTGGCCGCGATCGGCCATCTTGCACAGCGCGGCGGCTTCGAGTGTCGACGGCACCTTGGAGTTGACGGTTTCCATTGCCGACAGGATCGCGACGCGCGCAACGGGAAAACGCAGTGCATGCGCGAGGTCGATGGCGTTCTGCACGATGTCGCGCTTCTCGTCGAGCGTGGGCGTGATGTTGACGGCGGCGTCGGTGATGATGAGAGCCTCATCGCGTCCCGGCACGTCCATGATGAAGCAATGGCTCACGCGCCGCTCGGTGCGCAGGCCGGTGGCGCGCGCGACGACTTCGCCCATCAGCTCGTCCGTGTGCAGCGAGCCTTTCATCAGCGCCTGCGCTTTCCCCTCGTGCACGAGTTGCACCGCGCGCGCGGCGGCCGCGTGACTATGTTCCGCGTCGACGATGGGCAGATCCCCCAGATCGAGGTTGCCTTCCTTTGCGGCGGCTTCGATTTTCGCGCGCGGGCCGACGAGTATCGGCGCGATCAGTTTCAGGCGCGCGGCTTCGACGACAGCCGACAGCGAATCGTGATCGCATGGATGCGCAACGGCCGTAGGCGTCGGCGGAAGCGTGGCGGCAAAGGCGACCAGACGCTCGTATTTCTCGCGCTTGTGTTCCATCTTCAATGCCCTCGTAGATGATGCGAACAGAGTGCCTGTCGCGCGCGGCGGACTGTCACCGTCCGCACGCGCACGCGGATGCCATCTGTCATTCGACCTGCTGCCGCGCGGGCTCCGCGCGTCGCGAGGCTTTTTTCTTCGATGCCGATTCGAAGATGGTCAGAATGCGTGCAAGATCGGCGCGCTCGTGCTCGTCGAGCGGCAGCATCGTGCTGAGCTTGTCGATGTCGCGCGCGGCGTTGCGGATGTTGTCGGTCGGCGCGCTGGCGAGCAGGCCAGGCAATGCGTCGATTGCCGCTTCACTGTCGAGGCGCAGCAGCGCGGCCTGTTCGCGCACGACATGCTTGAACGACAGAATGCCGTGATCCGACAGCCTGCTCAGCATTTCGCGCGCGAGGTTGAAGCGCCGCTCGTCCGCTTCGCCATGCGTGCGCCGCACGTACAGCAGTGCGCGCACGCTCGCTTCGACGAGTCCGCCTTCCGTCATGTCGTGGCGCAGACGTTCGTGCTCCGCGACGATCGACGCTTCGCGTTCCTCGGTGTCGCCGGGTTCCGTCAACGCAGCGTCCGTTTCGCTGTCGCTGCGCGGCGGAAGGCCCGCGAAGGCTTGCAGCCACGGCGCGCCATAGACGGTTTCGAAAAGCTGCTCGACGGCGGCGTCGCGCATGTCGCGATAGAAATCGAACGACGCGATGACGGCATCCGAGATGGCCGTCTGCATCTGCAGGAACGGATTGTCGGCCGCGACGGGCGCGCGCGCTTCCTTCACGCTTTCGGCCGCCTGCGCAACGGACGACGCAAACGGATTGCGATCGGACCAGAGTTCGTACGTGACGCGCAGCGGATGCAGCTTGCTCGAAAGATCCGCTGTCCACGGCGTCGTGCATGCGCGCACCCACGGCTGCATGAAGCTGCGATACAGCCCGAGATTGACGCGCGACAGATACGCGGCCGTGGCGAAGCGCCGGTTGCTTTCGGGGTCGGGCTGCACGATCGCCCGCACGTCGGCGATGGTGCGCGAAGAAATGGACAGCACGAACTGGCCTTGCACGAGGTCCGCGTGCGGCGTCGCATCCGTCTTCGCGCCCATGTGCGCTTCGTAGATGCCCGACGGCAGCAGGTCGATCAGATCGATATTGCTGACGAACTCACGGTGCTCCTTCTTCCCCGTGCTGCTCGACACGAAGATGCCGAGATGGCCGATGCTGTCGTGCGTCGCGTAGACGATGGTCTGGTCGTGGCCGAGCAGATCGGCGTCGTCGCGATAGAGATCGGTGATCCAGCCGAGCGCTTGCGGCGGCGGCGTGATGTTGTCGCCATACGAGCAGAACACGACGATAGGCGAACGGATATTGCGCAGATCGAGCCGCACGCCTTCCGACGTCACGATCTCGCCGCTGACGAAGCGGTTGCCGACAAACAGGTTGTCGACGATGTACTGCATTTCGCCTGCATTCAGGAACACGTGGCCGCCCCAATACTTCTCGAAGCCGAGGTAGCGCGGACCTTCCGTGTCGATGTTCGCGTACAGGTTGTACTGCTTGGTCCACAGCGTGTTCGCCGGGTTCAGGTTCTCGAAGTTCTGCACGAGCCATGCGCCGTCGAAGCGGCCATCGCCGAGATCGCCCGTGAGCGCCGTCAGCCACGAGCCGCCGAGCATGCCGCCCGAATAGCGCATCGGGTTCTTGCCGCGCCAGCCGGCCCAGTACGACACGGGTGCGCCCGCGACGACGATCGGCCCGAACAGCTCGGGACGCATCGAGGCTGTCATCAGCACTTGCCAGCCTGCCTGGCAGTTGCCGATCACGGCGGGTTTGCCGGGGCTGTGAGGGTGTAGTTCGATGACTTTTTCGAGGAACGCGGCTTCCGCGTGCATCACGTCTTCGACCGTTTGTCCCGGCACGGGGTCGGGCAGGAAGCCGATGAAGTAGCAGGGATGGCCCGCGCGCAATGCCGAGCCGATTTCGCTGTCGCGCTTGAAGCCGCCGATGCCCGGCCCGTGTCCCGCGCGCGGATCGACGACCACGAACGGACGCAGCCGGCCGGGATCGTGTCCTTCCACAAAGTCGCGGTCGGGCTTCAGATCATCCGGCGCGACGATGCGCACGAGACCGTAGTTGACGGGACGCGGCAGCGTGCGGCCATCGATGATGAGCTCGGTGTCGAAGTCGAGCACGTTGGGCACGCGCTCCTGCATGTGCGACTGATACTGATTGCCGCGTTCGCGCATCACGTCGGCGAACAGCACGCTGCGCTGCCATGCGTCGACGGCGTAGGCGTAGCCTTGCGCGAACAGATTGCCGGGCATCGATGCGAAGGGCATCGAAGGCGCGAATGTGTCAGGTGCAGCGAAGTTCGGTTGAGACTGATTCATGGTCGCATCTGCTCCCTCAAAGGGTCGGCGCCACGGTCTCATGCGAGGCTCACATGCAAACGCGATGCGTGCATGAAGCGCTTACCCGACGCGCGAGCATCGTCGCAATGAGTCGCGCGGCCTGAAACCAGGGCGAGACTTCAACGCGCCTCGACGAGGCGCGGCTTCGATCAAGATCAGCGAAAAAAATGGCAGAAGCATGACGCATTGATGAATGCCAACATCGGACACGCAGGCTGCGCGACCCGGTGCTTGTTGCATTGCGTCAACAACCCAGTGTAGGTCGGGATGATTTTTCTGGCAATCTGAAATATGCCGGAGTGGGTGGGTGGAACAAAAGCAATGACATCGATCAAGGCGACTGCATTATTCGCCTCGATCGATGTTCTTGAATCACTAGCGGCTGGCGTCGCGGATCATGTTGCGCGCGATCACCAGTTGCTGGATCTGCGTTGTGCCTTCGTAGATGCGGAACAGGCGCACGTCGCGATAAAAGCGTTCGACGGCATACTCGGACACATACCCCGCGCCGCCGTGAATCTGCACCGCGCGATCCGCGACGCGTCCGCACATCTCCGACGCGAACAGCTTGCAGCACGACGCTTCCGTCGATACGTCCTGTTTGTCGTCGCGGCGGCGCGCGGCATCGAGCACCATCGAGCGCGCGGCGTAGATTTCCGCGCGGCTGTCGGCGAGCATGGCTTGCACGAGCTGGAACTCGGCGATCGGCTGGCCGAACTGCTTGCGCTCCATCGCATAACGCAGCGCATCGTCGAGCATGCGTTCGGCTGCGCCGACGCAGATCGCCGAGATATGCAGGCGGCCTTTGTCGAGCACCTTCATCGCCGTCTTGAAGCCGACGCCTTCCTTGCCGCCGATGATGTTCGCCGCGGGCACGCGGCAGTTCTCGAAGATGACGTCGCAGGTATGCGCGCCTTTCTGGCCCATCTTCTTGTCGATCTTGCCGAGCGACAGTCCGGGCGTGCCTTTCTCGACGATGAACGCCGAGATGCCGCCCGCGCCCTTGATCTCGGGGTTGGTGCGCGCCATCACCGTGTAGATGCCCGCTTCGGGCGCATTGGTAATGAAGCGCTTGGTACCGTTGATCACGTAATGATCGCCGTCGCGCACGGCCGTCGTGCGCAGCGACGCGGCATCCGAACCCGAGCCTGGCTCCGTCAACGCGAACGATGCGATCAGTTCGCCCGATGCGAGCTTCGGCAGATAGTAGTGCTTCTGCTCGTCGGTGCCGTCGATGATGAGCCCTTGCGAGCCGATGCCGTTGTTCGTGCCGATCAGCGAACGGAACGCAGGCGAGGTTCTCGCGATCTCGAATGCGGCGAGCACTTCTTCTTCCATCGTCAGTCCGAGGCCGCCGTATTCCTCGGGAATCGACAGCCCGAAGAGACCCAGTTCGCGCATCTCGCCGACGATGCCGGCGGGGATTTCATCCGTTTCGGCGACTTCGTTTTCGGCGGGCACGAGACGCTCGCGCACGAAGCGCGACAGCGAATCGAGAAGAATGGACAGTGTTTCCTGATCGCGGATCATCGTTTTACCTGTGTGCTATGACGCGGTTCGCCTGTCGCGTTCGCATGAACGCGCGATGCGGGCCGCGCCGGTTCTTCTTCATCGCCGCCCGATGGCGGCCTCCACTCGTTTGACAAGACCCGCGAGGCGCGGCCCGATGTCGTTCTCCAGCTTGTCGCGGCTCAGCACGAAGGCAGGCCCGCCGCAATTGAAGGCCATCTGCGTGCCGTCGGGCGCCGTGAACGGCACGCCGACGCTCGCGATGTCCGCATCCCAGTCGCCATACGACAGGCAGAAGCCGCGCGTGGCGTAATCCTTTATTGCTTCGTCGATGCCGCTTTCGATGCGCGTCCAGGCGGTTTCGTCCTGCGCGCGCACCTGTTCGAGCACCGCGTTGCGTTCGGCATCGGTGGCGGCGGCGAGATACGCGCGGCCCATCGATGTCGTCGCAATCGGCAGGCGCGTGCCGATGCTGCGCATCACCGTGATCGGCGCGCTGCTGCGCACCCATTCGACGTACATCATCGACAGCCGGTCGCGCACGCCGATTGCGACCGAGCATCCCGCATATTCGGCGAGTTCCTGCATCAGCGGGCGCGCGAGGTCGCGAATGTCGAGGTTCGACAACATCGCGTAGCCGAGCGACAGCACACCCGTGCCCAGGCTGTACTTGCCGAGCGCTTCCTCGTAGCGCAAATAGCCGAGCTTCGCGAGCGTGCCGGCGAGCCGCGCGACGGTGCCCTTGGGCAAGCCGGTTCGACGCGCCAGTTCGGTCAGGCCGAGATGCCGTTCCTTCAGGTCGAAACAGCGCAGCAACTCCAGTCCGCGCGCCAGTGCGGTAACGAACTCGCGATCCGTTTCATACGGCTCGTTGTCGAAACGCGCGATATCGCGGTGCTCTTGCGGCTGCTTCGGACGCATGTCGCGCTTGTCTCCTGCCTTGGTGCTTCGGGCGAATGCTGTCATGTCGCTCAACTCCGTGTCAATCGCCTGTGCCGATAGGGTTCGCATAGCGGACCATTGTAGAGCGAGGTCGATGGATCCGCTAGTTGGCCGTGCGGAGCGATCTGGCGTGGGGTTCGTGGCTATTGTGAGATAGCTGATGATGCGGAATCGGCGGGGTTAACCACTAAAGATTCCGCGACGCGCAGATGGGCGATGGCGCGTACGCGAGCGAATCGATTCATGTTGATGGTTCGCAATGCGGACCGGGTTGTGAAGACTACCAGGTCCGGATCGCAGGCTGCGTGTTGTCCCTCGGCGAACCGCCCGGGCCATAGGGATCGGGGTTGCCGAAGCGCGACATCGTTCCATTCGTCCGTGCGCGACTGAGTTCGTCACGCACCTGGGCGCGTGTCTTCGGGCCGTCGCTGGGTGCGGCGGCGGGCGGCGGAGCAGCGGGCTCATGGATTTGCGCCGTCGATGGCGAGGCGGCGGGTGCCGGGGGCTGCTCGACGGGTTCGGCGGCCGCCGCCGCAGTGTGCACCGTCGAGGCGATGACCGTTTCAGGCTGTGCATGAGTTTGAAGCGAAGTCGTGTCGGCTGCGCGATCGCTGGCCGTTGCATTGTCCGTCGCGCTGCCGGAACGGAGATCGACGCGCGGCGTTGCATCGATTGCGGGTTGGTCGCGGGCCGAAGTGTCAGTCACATGACGCGACGTTGCCGGCCGCGCACGCGTCGTCTTCACGGAAGTATGGGTACGTGCGGGCGGCTGCGCGGCGCTTGGCTCATCCCGTGTGGCCGCCCGTAATTCGCGCGCCTGCGCTTCGCGTGCATCCAGTTCCTTTTTCAGCAGCAGCGCTTGCGGCTCGTCACTGCGCATCGTCAGCACCGCGTCGAGCAGCACGTGCGCGGACGCGAGGTCGCCGCGTTGCAGGCTGTCGTGCACCGCCTGCAGCACGCGTGCGATGCCCGCGTTGCGCGGGTCCTCGATAGGCGCGTCGGGCGTCACGGGACGCGCGGCGGACGACAGGGCGCTATCGACCCGTCCGTCCGCATCCTTCGCTGCCGATTCGCGATTGCCGAACCGAAGCCCGAGCGTCGCAAGGGCCAGCGCGCCGATCAGCAGGCCGCCCGCAACGAACATTCTGTTGGACTCACTCAACATCGCGCTTCCCTTCAGGTCTATCCCGCACACGTCGACACACGCGCCGCTACACGCACGCGTATTCCGCAGACAAAAAAAGCGCGAGCTGCGCTCGTATGCATTACGAGTTGTAGCAGCAATTGGATGCAGCAACGCGGGCAAAAAAAATCTGGCGCGCGGGATTCGTCACAGGTTTGACTGATGTGCCGCCATTTTCCAGTAGCATGGCGCCAACGCGTTTTTCGGGGATGCGCATGGGTTATCTGTTGGTTCTCGCCGTCGGCCTCGCGGCGGGCACGCTGAGCGGCGTGATCGGCACGGGCTCGTCGATGATGCTGATGCCCGTGCTCGTGATGCTGTACGGTCCGCAGCAGGCGGTGCCCGTCATGGCGATCGCGGCCATCATGGGCAATTTCGGCAAGGTCCTCGCGTGGTGGCGGGAGATCGACTGGCGCGCCTGCGGCGCGTACTGTTCGACCGCCGTGCCGGCCGCGGCGCTCGGCGTGCGCACGCTGCTCGCGCTGCCGCCGCATGCCGTCGAGATCGCGCTCGGCCTCTTCTTCGTCGCGATGGTGCCGGTACGGCGCTGGCTTGCGCGTCGCTCGGTGCGCTTTTCGCCATGGCACCTGGCGGCGATCGGCGCGCCCGTCGGCTTTCTGACGGGCATCGTCGTGTCGACGGGGCCGATCACGGTGCCCGTGTTCATGGGGTATGGCCTCGTGAAAGGCGCGTTTCTCGCGACGGAAGCGGCCGGCTCGCTCGCCGTCTATGCCGCCAAGGTCGCGACGTTCAACCACTTCGGCGCGCTGCCGCTGCACGTCGTGCTGGATGGCCTGATCACAGGCTCGGCGCTGATGGTGGGCGCGTTCTGCGCGCGACGCATCGTCGTGCGCATGAGTCCCGGCACATTCAGGCTCGTCGTGGACGGGCTGATGCTGTCGTCCGGCCTGTCGCTGCTATGGGCGGCGGGACGCTGATCGAACAAGCTGCAACAGGGAAGGGAACGACATGATCGAACGAAACATGGTCTCCACGGCCTTCGATTTGCCAGGCTACACCGTCGATGCGTCGCTTGGCATCGCGCGGGGCATCATCGTGCGTTCGCGCTCGGTGGTGGGCTCGATCGGTGCGGGGCTGCAGACTATCTTTGGCGGCAATATCTCGCTGTACACGTCGCTGTGCGAGCGCGCCCGGCAGGATGCCTACGAGCGCATGCTGGCGGAAGCGGCGACGCTCGGCGCGAATGCCGTGATCGGCATGCGTTACGATGCGACGGAGATCGGCGCGGGCGTGACGGAAGTGCTGTGCTATGGAACCGCCGTCCACGTGCGCCGCAACGTGTAACCGAAGTTTTTCAACCAGAAGGAAATGCCAATGCGTCTGTTGCTTGCCCTGCTTTTGCCATGGTTCCAGTTCTTCACGATTGGCCGGCCGTTCGCCGGGATCATTTGTCTGGTGTTGCAACTCACGATCATCGGCTGGCTGCCTGCCGCGATCTGGTCCGTGTATGCGCTCAGCCAGTACAACACCGACCGCAAGATCGACGAAGCGCTCGGCCGGCGCTCTTAAGCGGATTCGTTGCGAACACATCTGAACCGGTCTGGTTGCACGCACGGCCTCAAGCAAACGCGCTTCGAGGCCGATAACCAGACGTTGGGCCTCTGTCGCGGGCCCCAATGCAACGGTCCAGATGAGCACAACACATACGCCCCAGTCCGTCCGCCTTCGCGCACTCGTCGATACGGTGCAGCGCAACGAACGCACGTTGCGCCGCTTCCAGGATGTCGAGCTTCAATTGATCCGCGCGCAGGATTTCCCGTCGCTTTGTCGTGTGCTGCTCGACTATCTGCCGCGAGAGTTCGGACTGGAGCGCGTGACGCTGTGGCTCAACGACACGCTGCCGCTGCTGCACGAACTGGCGTTGCGTCACGCGAGTAGCGGGACGAAACGTGCCGACGGGAACAACGGCAAGGCCGCATCGTCGCTGAAAACTTCACGCGAGATGGGCGATGCCGCCGCGCGGCTGTGTTCTCAGGGCCGTCCGTGGCTCGGCACGCCGGCGGCGATGGACGACGCGGCGCGCAATGCGTGCTTCGGCAGCGAGCCGCGGCCTGCCAGCCTCGCGCTGCTGCCGCTCGCGACGAACGGGCAGCCGAGCGGCTATCTGTGCCTCGCGAGCGACAACGAAAGCCGCTTTGCGCCCGGCATGGCGACCGACATGCTGGAGCGTTTCACCGTGATCGTCGCGGCGAGCCTCGACAACGTCGCGCATCGCGAGCAGCTTGAACGGCTTGGCGCAACGGACGCGCTCACGGGCCTCCCCAACCGCCGCTATTTCGACGAACGCCTGCGCGAAGAGACGACGCGCGCGTCGCGCTACCGGCTGCCGCTTGGCTGCCTGTTCATCGATATCGACGGTTTCAAGCCGATCAACGATGCGTACGGTCACGCTGTCGGCGACCGCGCGCTGGCCATGGTCGGCGCCTGTCTGCGCAAGCAGACGCGCCTCGGCGACACGATTGCGCGCTACGGCGGCGAAGAATTTGCCGTGCTGCTGCAAGGCGACCTGAAGGACTCGCTCGTCGTGGCCGAGCGCATGCGCGCGGCCGTCGCGCAACTCGACCTGCGGGATAACGAAAGCACGAACGAAAGCCCGAGCGACAGCCCGAACGACAGCGCGGAGAATGGGAAGCGCATTCCCTTGACGGTGTCGATCGGCGTATCCGCGCATGGGATGCATCAAGGCGCCGATCTCGACAGCCTCGGGCGCACGCTCGTCGACGAAGCGGACCGCGCGATGTACAAGGCAAAGAGCGGCGGACGCAATCGCGTGGCGACGCTCGTCGGGTAAGCGCGTCTGCGCTAGTCGTCGACGAACAGCATCGACACGTAGAGGACCGTCGACACGATGATGATGCCGACGCCGACGAATACCTTGGTGCGGTTGAATTCGAGTCCGCCGTTGATCGCGACGGCAATGCCTGCCACGGCCGACAAGGTGCCGATCGCGGCCAGCACGACGTGCGCCTTGCTCCAGATCATTTTGCGGCGCGCGCGGCGCTTCGGGGAATTCCAGGGTTCGATAGGCATCGGTCGACCATGCGGGACTGCGAGACGATCTGCTGCGGCCCGTCTCGCCGGCAAGGCGAGACGGAGTCATGCAAACGGGCGGTTATTTGATTGGCGCGCCGTTGCGCATGATCTGCACGGCCGTCGCGGACACGTAGGTCGCGCGAATGCTGTCACCCACCTTGATCTTGGTGAGCGGCACGTCCTCCGAAACTTGCAGGACCACGGTACGTTGAGGGCCGCGCAGCGTCACCAGACGCTTCTTGCGGTCGATTTTCTGCACGGTCGCGACCACCTCGACGTGGCGCGTCTGCGTCGACGCGCCGCCTTGCGCGGGTGTGGTCGTTTGCGATTCGACGCGCGAACGCACGCCTTTCGTGTCGACCTTGTCCGCCGTCAGCAACAGCGCGCCCTTGTACGAGATGTGCACCTCGTCGCCGACTTTCAGCTTCTTCACGTCGCCGACATCGGGATCGACATCGACGATCGTCGTTTCGCCGCGCGGCCCGCGGATCGTCACTTCGTTGTTGTCGGCGTCGATCTTGACGATATGCGCCGTTACTTCGGCGACGGCGGCCGTACCGACGGCGTTCGGGGTGGGTGAGGATGCCGGATTGTCCTGCGCGTGAGCGTCGATGGCGGGGGCGGCGAGCGCAGCACATGCGGCTGCGATGGCCAGGAGGCGAACCGGACGGCGAGCTGCAAGTTGCATGTGAGACTCCTCGTTTGAATGGGCCTGCGGTCCGTGGGCCGGAGGGTCGCGACTAGCGGGGCGCGATACCGGCGATCGGGTTCAGGCGGGTTCGGCGGCGTGGTTCGCCGCTTTTCTTCTTGCATCTTCATAGACGCGGCGTCGTTCCGCCTCGACCAGCAGGCGCTTGCGCTTGACCGACTGGCGATGAATGGGCGGTCCCATGACCGCGACGTAGTCGGCATAGCGATGCTTCTGGTAGCGGCGGAAAAAGTCGGGGCCGGGCAAGCCGTTGCTCAGCGCAAGCAGCACGCCGTAATCGATGTCCGACACTTCGCCGAGCGACGCGATGGCGCGCTCGAGTGCGTCGTAGCGGGCGGTGAGCGGATCGCCCGCGCCGAACATGGCGTGAAATCGCTGATAACTGAGGAGACGCTCATGTTCCGCGGCGCGTCGCAGTGCCAACACGATACGCTCGACCCGTTCGGCTTCCATCCTGACCTCCGCGCGTGATGCGCCGTCGCGCGAGCATGAGCATGCTGCGCCACAGGCTATTCCGATTATCCGGTTATGCCGTTTTTAGATGACTTTGTATTGCTACGATGGAATATTGATTTAACTCAATTATGCAAAAGCATTTTCTTTGAGCATGCCCATACACGCCGCTTTTTAGAGCCGCGAACCAGGCGTGAATAATGATCATTGACGATGCAATCGAGCGGTTCGATTTTGAAGCGAGGTCTTGCCATACAACGTTCCCTTGAAAACGTAGCAGGCGCACGGACCAAAGTGCGGATTGTCAGACTGGGCTTGTACTCGGTGCGAGCAGCTGTTACAGCATGCTAGCAAACGATTTCGGTAAGTTCAAGGCGAGCAATGTAATGCTGTTGAAAAATTTCGAGGACTGTTATTGTTGATCGAAATGGTTTGACTGTTTATTGACGTTAATGGCAACGCAATAAAATCCGCAAATGGTTTTTTCATATTCATGAAATTTTACGGGCAGCCGACACAACGGGGCCCGGAACATATATTGGTTTTTTGTCTTGTGTCATGTCATGCGTCACGCGGGTCCTTCGTGCGGCACCTCGGGCTTGCGTCTTCCGACCGTCAGCGAGACCGCTCATGCCTTCACGAAACGAAGCATTGCCGACTGTCATGCGCAGGCTCGCGGCGGGCAAGATGCTGATGGAGGGCGCGTCCGTCAGCGACGTCGCCGCGCAACTGCATATCTCCGAGAACACCGTGCGCAAGTATCGCGCGCTGGTGAACGAGGGCGGACTGGAGTCGTTGCGGCAGATGAGTGTGGGCGGCCGTTCGTCGGTACTCGACGAAGCCGCGATGCAGTGGATCGCGGCCGCGCTGAGCGGGCCCGCGGGCATTCACGGCTTTCCGTCCGATGCATGGACCAGCAACCGTCTGCGCGAGCTGATACGCGCCCGGTTCGGTGTCAGCTACTCGCGTGTCTATACATGGCAGATCGCGACCAATCTCGGCCTCGGACACCGGCTCACCAAATCCCGCAAGTAAGCGCGCGTCGTTGGCTTCAGCGCGCTGCAGGCAGCAGTTCGCCCCATGCGACAAGAATCTTCTGGATGCTGCGCGCGTAAGCGTCGCGCTCTTTCGGCGACTCGGAGTGATATGCGCCGATCGCGCGCCACGTGTTGCCGTACTTCACCATCTTCTGCTTCATGAGCCACGCGGCGACATAGATGTTCACGCAAGCATCGGTGAGCGCGCGATGCGGGATGCCCAGGCGCTTCAGATCGCTGAAGTGCACGGAGTTGATCTGCAACTGGCCGACGTCGATCGAACCGTTCGCGTTGCGGTTGACGGCCGCGGGATCGCCTTTCGATTCATGCCAAGCGACGGCGCGCAGGATCAGCGGATTGACGCCCTGATAGACGGCAGCCTGCTCGAAGCAGTCGTCGGCGCGGGCCGTGCCGCACGTCAACGAGGCAAGCGAAAGCGCGAGCGCGCCTAGCGCGCATCTGAGCGGGCGCAGCGAGCGGGGCGCGGCGCGGAGTCGATGGTTGAACACGTGTGACGCTCCGTTGAGTTCGCGGATCAGCGGTTACTTCGCCAGTGCGAGGTCGAGCTGCTTGTCGACCGAACGCAGATAGGTGCGCGAAGCGTCCGACACGACGAGGCGCGCGGCGGGCGCGGTGGGCCGCACGTCGACGGCGGCGCGCACCTTGCGTTTTTTTGCGGCGGGCTTCGGGGCGAGCGGCTCGTCGTCGTCGGTCGTGGGCGGCAGCATCGCGAGGGTCGGCAGCGGCGGATAGACCTTGTCGGCGGCGGCTGTCGCGGCTGCGCTAGTGGCGTTATTCGTGCTGTTGGCGCCGTTCGCCGACAGCGCGCCGGCGACGGCCGGCTGGCCCGCGTGCGCGGCTTCGCTCATGCACATGGCGAGCGCGAGGCTCGCTGAGAAGATGACAGTGCGGAACATGACGTGGGTTCCCCTCATGGCGTCGCGGCCGTCGGCCGGACCGACACGCTATACGGCTGGTTCGCGCCCGCCGTCAGGTTCTCGAGGCTGAGCTTCGCGGGATGCTGCGACGGCACGCCACGCCAGATCGCCTGGTTCAGGTACGGCAGATCCTGGCCGAGTGCGGTGACGAGAATCGTGGTCGGCTGCTTCTGCGCGGCGGCCAGCGCGCCCGCCTTGGCGAGCACGGCCGACAGTTGCGGATCGCGGGCGCCGAGCGCGTCGGGCGGAATCGTAAAACTGATGACATCGTTCGAAACGGGCGGCTTCTCCGCCTGAGGCGCCGTATTGGCGGGCAATTGCGCGCAACCGGCCAGTGCCGCGATCACCATACAAAACGCAAGCTGCTTCACGAGCTGCTCCCAGAAGTCGTTGACGCTATTTCGGATTTGTCGGCAGGATTGCGTCGAACTTGATATGCAAACCGCAAACGTTTGCCAAATCGGGAAACTTGACTCAAGAACAGCGGTCGTTCGGAAACTCTGACCGTGGAGGATTGGGAAAGCGGAGAGGTTGCCTCAGGGGTTGACGGCGCAACGAGGCATGATCGAGCGCCCAACCGGTTTTATGCGGATGGCATTTTCACGTGTCGATCGCCTGGCACGTCGCGGCAAACGCACTCATTCAGCGACCAACATGATCGCGTAACACAGACCTGATACACAGCCCCCTCGGGATATCGTCCCCATGCCCCCGGCTCGAGCAACCGGGCTTCATTCCACGTCGGTCCTGCGTCAGCTAGTCAAACGAAATGTCAGCGGATTTCATCTGGAGGCTGCTCGCCGCGTTTGCGTGCGGCGTGGCAATTGGTCTCGAACGTCAGATGCGGCAGCGCACCGCGGGGCTGCGCACGATCACGCTCGTCGCGAGCGGCGCTTGCCTGTTCGTCACGCTCGGCATGCTGACGGGCAATGGTGTCGCGGGCGTCACACAGATCGCCGCGTATGTGGTGTCGGGCGTGGGCTTTCTGGGCGGCGGCGTGATCATGCGCGACAAGGGCTCGATCCAGGGCATCAATACGGCGGCGACGCTCTGGTGCTCGGCGGCCGTCGGCGTGCTGTGCGGCGCGGGGCATTACGGACCGGCGCTTGCGGGCACGGTGGTCGTGCTTGCGACCAACACGGTGTTGCGCGAAGTGAGCCGCGCGATCAATGCGACGCCGGTGTCGAGCGCGGACCTCGTGCGCGAATATGTGCTGACCGTCGTGTGCCGCGAGCACGACGAAATCCACATCCGCACAGTGCTGTCGAACTCGATGTATTCGCAACCGTTGTCGTTTCAGAGTCTGACGAGCGAGGATGTCGAAGACGATCCGTCGCGTATCCAGGTGACGGCGACGTTGCGGATGCACCCGAAGGATCAGGCCAAGCTCGAATTGATGGCGAGCCGGATCAGCATGGAGAAGAGCGTGTCGAGCGTCAGCTGGTCCGCGAAGGAAGTCGAGCCGACGCCTGAATGAAACAGGCGCATCGCGCGGCGATGCCGCGATGCGCCTGTTCGAACTTCGGCTTCTATCGAAACCGTGTGCTTACTGCGTCGCGAGATGCTTGCGCTTCGCCAGTTCCTGTGCGGCCGCGTATTGCGCCTGGATGATGGGCAGCGCCTTCTGCGCGGCTTCCTTCAACTGCGCGTCGCGTCCCGATGCGATCTCCGCCTGAAATGCCGACAGCGTCTTCTGCTCGCCGCTCAAGGCGATCTGCTCGATATACGTCTTGTCGAATTCCGCGCCGCGCAGATTCTTGATGCTGTCGAGCGTCGCCGTATCCGGGTTGTTGTGCGGCACGTCGACGCCGCGCGGGCTCGCTGCGCGCAGCGCATTGGCGATCGTGAGGTTGTCGGCGGCGGCCTTTTCGGCAAATGCCTTCACGTCGCGGTCCGTCGAACGCGACGTCGCGATACGCGCGGCATCGCGCTGCGTGGCCACGGCTTGCGTGCCGTCGTTGACGAAGGTCTGGTCGGCTGCATGCAGCCGCACGGAATCCGCGGACGCGGCTTGTGCCGGTTGCGTGGTTTGCGCGTTCACCGCCGATGCGAACAGCAACAGACTGGTCGTGGATGCACAGACGATGGAAGCGATGGGCAAACGGATCATGTGTTCTCCTTCAGTGAACTGTATAAGAGCTATGAATCAGCCGAAGGCATTCTAGGGGCCGCTCCCGCGTGCAGGTGAAACGACGATGTCGCTTGTGTAACGGGGCGTAAAGCTTGTGGCGCGCCGCGCGCGTCGATGCAATGCGTTCGCGCGGTGCGTGCTCTTGCGAAGACATGTGCAGCGCGACGGGAGTATCGTTAGCGGCGCGGCAATCGATGCCGCCTTCTCTCAAACGCGAAGCATGCACGCTTCGCACACTCGTCAGGAGATCGCAATGGCCAAGGTTCTCGTTCTCTATTACTCGTCGTATGGGCACATCGAAAAAATGGCGGAGGCCATCGCGGAAGGCGCGCGTGGCGCGGGCGCGCAGGTCGATATCAAGCGCGTGCCGGAGACCGTGCCCGAAGAGATCGCGAAGAAGTCGAACTTCAAGCTCGATCAGCAGGCGCCCGTTGCGACGGTCGCCGATCTCGAGCAATACGATGCGATCGTGGTCGGCACGGGCACACGTTATGGGCGTATGTCGTCGCAGATGGCCGCGTTTCTCGATCAGACGGGCGGACTATGGATGCGCGGCGCGCTGAACGGCAAGGTCGGCGCGGCGTTCGCATCGACGGGGACGCAGCATGGCGGCCAGGAGACCACGTTGTTCTCGATCATCACGAACCTGATGCACCTCGGCATGATCATCGTGGGCTTGCCGTATAGCCATCAGGGGATGATGAACATGACGGAGATCGTCGGCGGTGCACCTTATGGCGCCACGACGATCGCAGCAGCCGACGGTTCGCGTCAACCGAGCGCAATCGATCTCGAGGGCGCGCGGCATCAGGGCGAACTGGTCGCGAAGACGGCGGCCAAGCTGTTTGGCTGAGCGGCTTCTGGTGTTGAGGTCGGCGGCGGGACGCACTGAATGCGCGAGACTTCTTCGCGCTTTCAATGCGCCGTTGTTCAAGATGCTGCGGGGGCGTCCGGCGGCAGCGTCAGTTGCGCGACTTCGACGTTGTCGAGTTGCTCGAGCACCGACGGTGCGAGCAACAGCTTCGCCTTGCGAATGCCCGCGCCCATCACCACCTGGCGGCGTTCCATGACGCCGGCATCGACGAGAACACGCCAGCTTGCGGGCAGGCCGAACACCGTGATGCCGCCGAACTCCATCGCGCTCTGTTCCGTTGCGACTTCGCGTTGCGCGAATGAAATACGCTTTGCGCCGAGGACAGCTTTCACTGCGCCGTTGACGTCGAGGCGCAGCGAGCCGAGCGTCACGATCGCGGCCAGATGCTCGCCGCCGTCCTTCTTGTACTTGACGACGATCGTGTTCGCGCAGTCTTCCATCGGAAAGCCGTAGCGCGCGCTGAAGTCGGCTGTGTCGGATGCGTCGTCGGTGACGGAGAACACGACGATGTCGCGGCCTTCGATGGACGCGGCGACGTGCGCGGGGAGATGGGCGCCGATCTGATCGGGCGCGATGATGTCGAGCTTCTGAAGCGGTTCGTGCGAAAGCATGGTGACCTGTGAGCAGTGAGCGGACGAAAACAACGCGCACACATTGTACGATTTGCAGCCCGTTGACAGCATTGTGCGCATCGGCTCAGTCGCTGCGCGAGTGTGTCTTCACAGTGGTTTCCGCGGGAAAAAGATGCACGCTCATGAAGTCGACGAAGGCCCGCATTTTCGGCGTCAGTTGCCCGCCTGAAGGCCACAGCGCGCGAAACACGCTGAGCGCGCCGGAGTATTCGCGCAGAACCGGGACGAGCGTGCCGCTCTCCACCTGCGCGCGCACCGTGAAATCGGGCACACAGGCAAGGCCGAGATCCTGCTCGGCCATCGCGATCAGCGGCTCGACGGCGGTGGCGACGGCGGTCGTGGGCAAGTCGATATCGATCGATTCGCCATCGCGTTCGAGCGGCCAGCGGCGCAGCTTGCCCGTAGTTGGAAAGCGATGCTGAAGACACGCATGATGAACGAGCGCCTCAGGTGTCGTGAGCGGCGGATGCTTCGCGAGGTAGGCGGGCGAAGCGACGATCAGATGCACATACGTGCCCATCGTTCGCGTGATCAGTTGCGAGTCGTTGACGTCACCCGTGCGCATCACGACGTCGAAGCCTTCTTCGATGATATCGACCATGCGATCGCTGAAGTCGATGTCCAGCACGATCTCGGGATACGCCTTCATGAACTCGCCGATCACGGGCATCAGCAGCTTCGTGACCATCGGCATGCTCACGCGCAGCTTGCCGCGCGGCGCGGCATGCGCGAGCGCGAGTTCGCTCTCCGCAGCCTCGATCTCCTCGAAGATGCGCTGGCAGCGCGTGAGAAACTGCGCGCCTTCGGGCGTCAGCGTGATGCTGCGCGTGCTGCGATGAAAGAGCCGCGCGCCGAGCCGGGTTTCCAGCCGTGAAATGGCCTTGCCGACTGCGGAAGCCGAGATGCCGATCTGGCGGCCCGCTTCGGTGAAACTGCGGGTCTCGGCGGCGCGCACGAAGATGTTGAGCGAGCCGAAGCGATCCATTGCACTCGTGTTAGTCGTGCCGTCGATCGTCGCCGACGACGCGGAGTGCAGCTTGACGGGCGCCGTGCGCGCCACATCGGCTTGTGTAGCCATGGCAGGTCTCCGGAACTGAAAGCGCCGCCCGGCGTGTCAGCGCGGGCGGCGCGTCGCACGCTCGCCGTGCGCGTCCGAAGTGTAGCGCGTGCGCGCCGTGTCGATCATTCGAGGTCGTCGAGCTGTTCCGCGAGGATCATCTGCGACATGTTGCGCGGCCGGCTCGACGGACGGCTGAACGGTCCGTAGACGGCATCGCCGCGTACGATGCTGGCGCCCGTCAGCGCGCACACGCCGCGCGAGCGCGCAATGCGGCGCACCCACAGCTGCTCGGTATAGCGGCCGGCCGTCGAATCGCGCCACGTGATCGAAATTGATTTGGCGCCGAAGCGTTCGACGAACGTGATCACCGCGTCGCTATGCTGGCTCGCAGCCGTTTGCGCGCGTTCGGCGGTGGCGCTGCGGCGCGCGGGACGCGCGGCGCATGCGCCCTTGTCGCATTTGTCCGACGATGCGAGCTTGCTGTCCTGCGTGGGCGACTTGCCGAGCCGCGAGATCGTCGCGGTCCATGGGTCGTGCAGCGCGGGCGCGGCAGGCGCCATGCCGCCGCCTGCGGGCTCGGACCGAAGGTCGGCGTACAGCGTTTCCTTGCGACGCAGTTCCGGCTCACCGTTCGCGCGCCGGTTTGCGTGGGCGCGAGGCCTGGGTTCAGGCATCGTGCCTGTTGCAGTTCCAATCCTGCTCACGTCGACTCCTCGTTAAAGCGTTGCCCATCGAGGCGACTCTTCGATCAGGCAGAACCTTACGTTCTGCTTGTCATGGCCACCCGGCAGCCACCATTGCGGCCACTTGCGCGCGGGCGAAAACGCATGCGCCGCGCGTCGCTGCGCCCTGACGGCGAACGATGGGAGCGGCCTCACGCTGCATCACAGCGTTGCAATCAGCTTTCGCGGCCGGCACGGATGACCGGTCACATGGCGTGCATCCTAACGGCTTGCCATTGGCAGATAAATGCCAGCTAAATGAACACTCAATTTATCTAACTCAAACAATGGGACGGCACGGCAGCGGCAATCGACGCCAATCGCTTGCTGGATCAGGCTGTCCGGCGATGCATATGCACACCGGTCGCGCGCGGAAACGCCCGATAGCCGCCACGCGGCGCAAGGTCTTGTCTTGACATCGCAAGGCGGGCGGCCATACTCGGACGGTACTTCGCCGCCCGGCCACAACCTGTTTCCATCGCAAGGACACGCCGTCATGCACAAGACAGTGAAGATTCCCGGACCCGATCATCCCATCACGATTGCAAAAAGCGCATCGCGCGTGGTCGTGTCCGTGGCGGGACACAAGATCGCCGACAGCACGGACGCTCTGTCTTTCCACGAAGCCGCGTACCCGGAAGTGCTCTACATTCCGCGCAAGGACGTCGACATGTCGCTGCTCGAGCGCACCGATCATTCGACGTATTGCCCGTACAAGGGCGAGTGCAGCTACTACAGCATTCCCGCCGGCGGCGAGCGGTCCATCAATGCGGTGTGGAGTTACGAAAGCCCGTACGAAGCCGTCGAGTCGATCCGGGAACATGTGGCGTTCTATCGCGACCGTGTGGACGCCATCGAGGTCAGTGCGCAATGAGCACGCGAACGGGCCGCTAGTTTCCGGCCTGTTGCAGTGACATCGAAGCCCTCGTTCGAGGGCTTCAACGTTTTCATTTCTTCTATCGGATCGCGACGCGTCGTCGCCGGTTCATCGTCGTTGACGTCGCTGTCAAGGTTGATCAAACCTGACACGCTTGACAAAAATCAATGACAAAAAATTCCCGCTTCCGGAAAGTGCCGCTTCATAGCGGTGCAACCCATCACGCAAACGACATAAAAGTCCCGAAAGCCGCATGTATGCACGCTTTCCGGGCATCCGATGCAGCCGGCATCAAATGATTTTTGTTGATTTTTTTTCGGAACCTTCTTGCCGTAAGCTTTTCGTAAACACCATCGCGTTGGTCCGCGATGGACTGACTCCGTTCAATTCCGAACCCGGCAGGAGCACGATCGATGAATCATCCAAAACGCTTATTGCTTTCCAATCTGGCATGGTCGCAAGAGGTCTCGACGCGCGAGCCCGAGTTCTTCTCGGAACTCGCGCGTGGTCAGCAGCCGCGCTTCCTGTGGATCGGCTGCTCCGATAGCCGCGTGCCCGCCGAGCGCATCACCAATGCGCAGCCCGGCGAGCTGTTCGTTCATCGCAACATCGCGAACCTCTACACCTCCGACGACGGCAACACATCAAGCGTGATCGAATACGCGGTGCATGCGCTAAAGGTGGAGCACGTGATCATCTGCGGGCATCACCATTGCGGCGGCGTGCGCGCCGCGCTGTCGCCGCCCTCGGATGCGCTGCCCATCGTGAACCGCCGTATCGCCGGTTTGCGCGAGCTGGCCGGACGTCATCGCGATGAACTGCATGCGATTGCGGACTTCGACGAACGTGTCGACCGCTTCGCGGAGTTGAACGTGATCGAGCAGGTGCGCCTGTTGCGCGAGTCGCCCATCGTGCGCCGCGCGCCGCGTCCGCCGCAGGTGCACGGCTGGATTTTCGGGCTGCGCGCAGGGCTCATCACGCAACTCACCGATATGGACGAAGCCCGCGACATCGCCGGAATGCACGCCGAAGCGCATCAATCCGTCGCCGCGTAGCGAGCTTCGGGCCACGCCCCTTTTCGAACCGACTCACGCCTTTTCACGCTTACGACCAATGAGCCGCCTGCGCACGTCGCCGGCGGCGTGGCTCAACTCGACCTTGCGGATACCATGCACACTCCACCTGTTTCCCGTCTGTCGAACCTGCGCAGCGATGTCTTCGCGGGTATCGTCGTGTTTCTCGTCGCGTTGCCGCTGTGTCTCGGCATCGCCACTGCGTCCGGCGTCGATCCGTTTGCCGGGCTGGTGTCCGGCATCGTCGGCGGACTGGTCGTCGCGCTGCTCAGCGGCTCGCATCTGAGCGTGAGCGGGCCCGCGGCCGGCCTCGTCGTGATCGTCGTATCGGCGATCGCGTCGCTCGGCAGTTTCTCCGCGTTTCTCGCCGCCGTGCTGATCGCGGGCGCGTTGCAGATCGGCTTTGGCCTGCTGCGCGCGGGACAGCTTGCCAGCTTCGTGCCCGTCGCCGTCATCAAGGGCATGCTGGCTTCGATCGGCATCATCCTGATCGTCAAGCAGATTCCGCTCGGCGTCGGGCTCGTAAGCGGTGCGGATGCCAACGTCGCGCACGCGGCCATGCTCGCGACGCCGTTCGGCGACCTGTCGATGGTGACGACGGCGCTCGCGCTCGTCTCGCTGGCGATGCTGTTCGCATGGGAGACGCCGCGCGCGAAGCGCTACGCCATCGTGCGGATGCTGCCGGGGCCGCTCGCGGTCGTCGCGCTCGGGATCGGCGTGACGCTCGCGCTCGATGTGCTCGCGCCCGCGCTTGCGGTGCCGGCTGAGCACCGGGTGTCGCTGGTGTCGCTGGATTCGTTCGCCGCGCTGACAGGCGCGATTTCGATGCCCGACTTCACGCAGCTCGTCGAGGCCGACGTCTGGCGCGTCGGCTTGACGCTCGCGGTGGTCGCGAGTCTGGAAACGCTGCTGAGCCTCGAAGCCGTCGAACAGATCGATCCGAAGCGCCGCCGCGCGTCGCCGGACCGCGAGCTGAAGGCACAGGGCGTGGGCAATATGGTGGCGGCCGTGCTTGGCGGCTTGCCGCTGACGGCCGTGATCGTGCGCAGTTCGGCGAATGTGAACGCGGGCGCGCAGACGCGCATGTCGGCCGTGATTCACGGCGTGCTGCTGCTGGCGAGCGTGTTCGCGCTGACGGCCGTGCTGAACCTGATTCCGCTCGCGTGTCTCGCGGCGATCCTGATTCATACGGGCTACAAGCTCGCGAAGCCGGCGCTGTTCGCGGCGATGGCGCGCGAAGGCGTCGACCGGTTCGTGCCGTTTGCGGCAACGATCGCGGGCGTGCTGGCAACGGACCTGCTGATCGGGATTGGCATCGGCATCGCGACGAGCGCGGTGCTCGCGCTGCGCGCGAACCTGTCGCGCACCTTCACGCTGACGTGTCACGACGATCACTATCTGCTGGTGCTGCGCAAGGACGCGACCTTCCTGTCGAAGCCGATGCTCACGCGCTGTCTCGCGCAGATTCCGGATCGCGCGACGGTGCTGATCGACGCGGAGCGTGCCGATTTCATCGACCGGGATATTCGTGACACGCTCGATGCGTTCGTGGAGGAGGCGGCGCGGCGGCAGATCACCGTCGAGCGTATGCGCTGGCCGGAGCCGGCGGCTCAGGAAGGGCAGGTGGCGCTGCCGTCGCTAGGCGCGACGACGGGCTGACCTGTAAAAAAGGGCACGATAGCGCGCGGCGGCGCGTTATCGGACTGTCGGGACAGCAACTTCGGAAAGTGCCGGTCGGCCGGCGAGGGCGCTGACGGTCTGCGCAGCCTCGCCACATCGGCGGAAGATTTACTCGGCGATGGAAAAGCGCGAGGTCCGCGTCTGCTTCGCCTTGCTGGGACGCTCGACACGCGGGCTTGCGCCGCGGATGAACAGCACTGCGCACAACGCCACCATGGCCCAGATGCAGAGAATTACAGTCAAAACGTTCATTTCCAGTTCCAGTCTCAGTCGGTCGGCGCTGCGGTTGGTGCGGTTGCTGCCGTTATGTTCAGTTCGCCCGGTCGCGCGGGCGGCCGGTCAGTGCGTCGTGTGCTGCGTCTCGCCGTCGAACAGAAGCTCGTCGATCAGCCGCGTGGTCAGTGCAAGCTGCTTCTCCAGCGACACACGCGCCAGTTCCGCGCTGACCGCGTCGCCACGCGCGACGGCGGAGTGCGTCTGGGTCGCGAGGCGCAGCACCGTGTCGGACGCGAGCTGCAAGCCGCGCATCAGCTCCGCTTGCGGATAGTCCTGCGGGTTGTGCCATTCCGGCGTGTCGAGCGCGTCGGGTTCGAACGGGTTGCTTCGGTCATGACGGGAAGACATTTCAGGCTCCTCAGTGCACTGGCATGACTGCAGTGTGCGCTGCGGGGCTCGCGTTCAATTGGTCGAACAGAGGCCGATTCCGGATTCATACCGCCGTCATCGAAATGTGCCTGTGAGCGAGCCGGCTGCTTCCTCCACGTCCCGGCGAATGGTAAGCAACTGTTAGTGCGCGGTCTGCACGTAAAGGCCCTGGGTTGCGCGGGCTCCTTTCTTGCGCGGGTCGGGTGGGAGGCGCGGTGGCTGCCCGTTCGTATCGAGCCGTAATGCGCCGTCACAAGTGGTCACGCACGTCTTCTGTAGCGTCTGCTCAAATGACAGAAGAGAAGGGAGAACGACCATGAAAAAGCTTCTGACGCTGGCAGCCGTCGCCTTGGCGACGATCGGTTTGGGAGGCTGCGTCGTCGCGCCGCCGTATGGTTATGGTTACGCGCCGGCCTATGGCTACGCACCGGGGTATTACGCGGGGCCGTCGGTGAACGTCGGCATCGGCTATAGCTGCTGCTGGGGCCATGGCGGATGGCACCGGTAAGCGCGGCCGCACGGCAGCGGCAGGGCCGTTGAAGGCCGTATGACCGCGATTTTATCCAGAAAGATTACGCGATCGAGACCTGAAGCAGCCGGACGTGGGCGCGTGAGCGTCCCGTCCGGCTTTTTTACGCGGCGCGGCACGTGGCCCGAGGATGGCAGGCGTTCGGCGGCGCACATTGATGGCGCACGCTGTGCCGCGCGCGCTGCGGGTCTGCGGTACGATCTCGGAAAGAATGCGCCCGCGCGATAGCGCCGCGCCTTCCGACGCCACGACTTCGCAACATCATCTACGTTTTCGCACACCCAGCATGGACTACCGCGTTACCTACGAGCACAGCCTCGCCACCGCCCCCGACGACTTCATCGTGAATGTGCCGTCGCAACTGGTGTCGGATGTGCCGTCGAACATTCCCAAGGCGCTCCTGGCGGAAGCAATCGAGAAGCTGATACTCGAACGTTCGCCGCGCATCGGCCGCATCCGCAACCTCAGGCTCATCTGACGCCTCTCCTCCGGCGGCTGGCCTCGCTGTTTTTCCTTCGCCGGCTGCCGCGCTTGAAAACGGCTTGCCTGCCCTGCATGTGCGGCTCTCGTTTATACGGAGCCTTGTCATGGGAAGCCGTCCCCGTTTTGTCGACGATCTGTCGGGTGCGCTGCCGAGCGCCGCTGCCGCCGGATCGTCCGAAGACGACGCACTCCTCGACGCCTATTCGCGCACCGTCATCGATGCGCTCGAACGGGTGCGGGCGGCCGTCGTTTTCATCACCGTCGAGCGCCGCGTGCCGGGCGCGCCGGAGCGCCACGCGCGCGCGGGCACCGGCTCGGGTTTCATTTTCACGCCCGACGGATATCTTTTAACCAACAGCCACGTGGTGCACGGCGCGACGCATATCCGGGTGCAGCTCGCCGACGGCACGAAGTTCGACGCCGATCTGGTCGGCGACGATCCGCACAGCGACCTTGCCGTGTTGCGGATTGGCTCGCCGGAGCCGCTGCCGCATGTCGCGCTTGGCGAATCGGGCAAGCTGCGTGTCGGGCAGATCGCTGTCGCCGTCGGCAATCCGCTCGGACTCGAGCAGACGGTGACGGCGGGCGTCGTTTCCGCGCTCGGCCGCTCGCTGCGATCGAACTCGGGCCGCATGATCTACGACGTGATCCAGACGGATGCCGCGCTCAATCCCGGTAATTCGGGCGGGCCGCTGATCAACTCGGCGGGGCAGGTGATCGGCGTGAACACGGCGATCATTCCGGGCGCGCAGTCGATCAGTTTCGCGACGGCGATCGATACCGCGAAGTGGGTCATCATGCAGATTTTTGCGCACGGGCGCGTGCGGCGCGCTTATATCGGCGTGGCGGGGACGACTTTCGCGTTGCCGCGGCGTGTGCAGCGGTATTTTGCGCTGGAGTCGGAAAGCGGCGTGCGGGTGATGGAGATCGTAAAGGGGAGTCCGGCTGCGCTCGGCGGGCTGCGGACGGATGACACGATCATTGCGGTGGATGGGGAGGTTGTTGAAGGGGTTGATGCGCTGCAGCGCGTGCTGGATGGGTCGAGGATCGGCCGCTCTGTGAGTGTGAGTGTTTTGCGCGGGGCGCAGCGGGTTGAGGTGGTGGTTGTGCCTGTTGAGCAGAGTGTGTAGTGGGTTGGTTTTTTGTCTGCGACGCTGGGGCGGTGTTTTTGTTTTTTCGCTGGCATCCGGGTTTTGCCTTCATCCTTTTGGCGTTGCCGTTCGGTGTTCTGGGCTTAGCGCTGGCATTCGCGTTTTGTTATGGGTTCGCAAGCGTTGCCCCTGTGCGGGGCGGCACCTACTTTTCTTTGCCGCCGCAAAGAAAAGTAGGCAAAAGAAAGCGGCTCACACCGCCAGCCCGTGTTCCTATCCACGGGCCCCCAACGTCCCCACACGTCACACGGTAACCCGTTGTTCGTTGCCCGTTGCCAGCGCTTCGAATGAACGCCTCACCCGCTTCGAATACCCGTACCTGGGCCAGCGGCAGCGAATGGTATATGCCGCCCAGGTGGCAAACTGTGTGTAGGTTGTCGCGTCGTATAAGTTCGCGCTCTTACGGGGTGGGACGCGTGCGCAGGCGGTCCGGAGTGAGGCGTATGAGGTACTACGGCCGACACACAGTTTGCCACCTGGGCGGCGGTGGACGGTCTGGCTCGGCGTGCTGTAGTGCGGGAGCGTGAAGCGGGTGAGGCGCACTGCAAGCGCGCTGGCAACGGACGTCGGTCACGTGGTTGCCGTGTGAAGCGTAAGACCCTTTGGGGGCCCTCAGGCAAATACGAGAACTGGCGGTGTGAGCCGCTTTCTTTTGCCTACTTTTCTTTGCGGCGGCAAAGAAAAGTAGGTGCCGCCCCGCACAGGGGCAACGCTAGCGAACCAATAACATCACGCGGATGCCAGCAAAAAAAACAAAAACACCACCCCAGCGTCGCAAGACAAAAAAAACCGCTCAGAACAATACCCTCTGCCCCGAAGCCAACGTAGCAAAATCATCCTTCAACAAAGGCAAAATCGCATCCGCAACAGGCTGAAGCTGCCGCGTCAGATAGTGCTCATAGTCGATTTCCGAACGCAGCGTCTCAAGCGGCTCAGGCCCGCTACCCGTCATGACATAACTGATCCATCCACCATTCTGATATTGAAGCGGCCGACCGCGCTGCCGGTTGAACTCATCGGCGGTTCGCGCAGCACGCACATGCGGCGGTACATTGCGCTCGTAGTCGGAGAGCGGCCGACGCAGCCGCTTCCGATACACGAGCAGATCATCAAACTCCCCCGCCAGCGTGCGCCGCACATAATCGCGCACATAGTCCCGATACGGCTGCTGCTTGAAAATGCGCAGATACAGTTCCTGCTGAAAACGCTGCGCAAGCGGTGTCCAATCCGTGCGCACGGTTTCAAGACCTTTGTAGACCACCTCCTCACTGCCGTCAGGCATAACAGTCAACCCCGCGTAGCGCTTCTTGCTGCCTTCCTCCGCGCCGCGCACGGTCGGCATGAAAAAGCGCTTGTAGTGCCGCTCGAATTGCAGTTCCAGCGCGCTCTCCAGTCCGAAGCGCTCGCGCAAATGCTCGCGCCACCACGCATTGATTCCGCTAACCAGTTCGCGTCCGATGCGCGCCGCGTCTTCCTCGTCATGCGCGTGGCGCAGCCATACAAAAGTGGAGTCCGTGTCGCCGTAAATCACCGCGTAGCCGCGCGCTTCAATCAGCTCCCGCGTGCGGTGCATGATCTCGTGGCCGCGCATCGTGATCGACGACGCAAGGCGCGGATCGAAGAACCGGCAGCCCGTCGAGCCGAGCACGCCATAGAACGCGTTCATGATGATCTTCAGCGCCTGCGATAACGGCTTGTTCTGCTCGCGCTTCGCCGCTTCCCGTCCTTCCCACACCTGCGCGACGATCGACGGCAGGCAGTGATGCGCGCGCGAAAAACGCGCGCCGAGGAAGCCGGGCACGGAATGCTCGTCGTCGGGATGACGTACGCCGTCGACCAGTCCCACGGGATCGATCAGAAACGTGCGAATGATCGACGGATACAGGCTCTTGTAGTCGAGCACGAGCACGGAATCGTAGAGGCCGGGCTTCGAGTCCATCACGAAGCCGCCGGGGCTGGCCGCGCCCGCCACGTCGCCGAGATTCGGCGCGACGTAGCCGAGCCGGTGCATGCGCGGCATATACAGATGCGTGAACGCCGCCACCGATCCGCCGCTGCGGTCGGCGGGCAGCCCCGTGACCGTCGCGCGTTCGAGCAGGAAGCGCAGCAGTTCCGTCTTGTCGAAAATGCGCGTGACGAGTTCGCAGTCTTTCAGGTTGTAGCGGGCGAGCGCGGGCTTGTCCTCGTCGAAGCGGCGCTGGATTTCGTCCATCCGCTGATAGGGGTTGTCGATCGACTTGCCTTCGCCCAGCACCGACTGCGCGACGTATTCGAGGCTGAACGACGGAAAGCTCCACGTGGCCGAACGCAGCGCCTCGATGCCGTCGATGATCAGCCGCCCCGCCGCGCCCGCAAAGAAATGGTTCTGCGTCAGGCCATGCTCGCGCCATTCCATCACCGCGCCGCCGCGCCCGATGCGCAGTGGCACGCCACACTTTTGCGCGGTTTCGTGCAGCACTTTCAGGTCGAACTGCACGACATTCCAGCCGATGATCGCATCGGGATCGTGCGTCTCCAGCCACCCGATCAGCCGCTCGATCAGTTGCGCCCGCGTATCGCAATATTCGAGCGCGAAGTCGATGTCCGCCGCGTCGCCGTTCGGCGGTCCGAGCATGTACACCTGGCGCTGCCCGCAGCCTTCCAGCGCGATCGAATACAGCTCGGCGTGCGCGCTGGTTTCGATATCCAGCGACACCAGCTTGAGCTTGGGGCGATAGCCGCTCGCAGGCTTCATGTCGGCGTTCAGCAGGGGGCCATGACCGGCAGGATTCGCGTCGCCGCCGAACTGCACGGGCGCGGTGATGAAGCGCTCCATCATGTAGCGCTCGGGCGGGAACACGTCGGCTTCGTAGACGTCGACGCCGCCTTGCTTCAGACGCTTGTCGAGCCCGGTCAGTTGCCGGTACTGCGGGCAGTACAGCCCCAGCACCGGCCGATGCTGGAAGTCGCACAAATCGAGCGGGCGCAGTTCGACGCCGCGCGACGAGGCGTTCTTCTCCCGATGCAGCAGGTCTTCCGCGCGCTCGCGGTGCGCGGCGGGCAGGAACGCGACGTTCGGCTGCGGGCGCAGGCGGATGTGGCGCGGGCCGTCGTCGGTCGCGAGCCAGAACTCGACCTCCGTGCCGGCCGCCGTATCGCGCCAGTGACGGGTGAGAAGAAAACCCAGTTGAAGCTCACTCAAACGAAAAACCTCTGCTGAAAACGCTTCGCCGGATACTTTTTTCTGCAATTCTACCCGTGCCCGAAACCGCGTGCCCGGGGCGCTTTCCCTTGTGGGGCAAGGGTTTTGGCTTGCCGATAGAAAATCTAAATGGTGTGCATCGCAACAATCAAATTTATCAAATTCTGCGACTTCTTCATAATCCAATCCATCGCAGCACCCAAACCCACTCAACCGAAGAGGACGCATCAGATGCCGATCATCAACAGCCAGGTCAAACCGTTCAAGGCCACCGCATACCACAATGGCGATTTCGTGACCGTCACCGACGAAAGCTTCAAGGGCAAATGGTCCGTCGTCGTGTTCTATCCGGCCGACTTCACGTTCGTGTGCCCGACCGAATTGGGCGATCTGGCCGACCGTTACGAAGAATTCAAGAAACTCGGCGTCGAAATCTACAGCGTGTCGACGGATACGCACTTCACGCACAAGGCATGGCACGACACGTCGGACACGATCGAAAAGATCAAGTACCCGATGATCGCTGACCCGACGCTGGCAATCTCGCGCAACTTCGACGTTCTGATCGAAGAAGAAGGTCTGGCGCTGCGCGGCACGTTCGTGATCAACCCGGAAGGCGAGATCAAGCTGTGCGAAATCCACGACAACGGCATCGGCCGTGACGCCGGCGAACTGCTGCGCAAGGTGCAGGCTGCGCAATACATCGCGGCGCATCCGGGTGAGGTCTGCCCCGCCAAGTGGACGCCGGGCGCTGAAACGCTGACGCCGTCGCTGGACCTGATCGGCAAGATCTAAGTTGCCGGCTCGCTAGAAGCCACACGCTACCCGCTGCAAATCCTGCCTTGAGCGGCGCCGCCTCGCGCGGTGCCGTTGTGAGGCAGTCCGCAAGGTCACAAGCCTTGCGAACTGCCTTACGCGCCGCGTTCGTCGTAACGCATCGGCGCGAATCGAACCTCTCATTCCCATCTCGCCACGGACTCGAAAAACCATGCTCGACGCGAATCTGAAGACCCAACTCAAAGCCTACCTCGAGAAAGTCAGCCGTCCCATCGAGATCGTCGCTTCCGTCGACGACAGCGCGAAGTCGCAGGAAATGCTCGCGCTGCTGAACGACATCGCCACGCTGTCGGAGCGCGTCAGCTTGATCGAACGCCGCGGCGACGACGAGCGCAAGCCGTCGTTTTCGATCGGCGAACCGGGCAAGGCGGCAGGCATCCGCTTCGCCGGCATTCCGATGGGTCATGAATTCACGTCGCTGGTGCTGGCGCTGCTGCAAACGGGCGGCCACCCGATCAAACTCGACGACGCCGTGATCCAGCAGATCCGCGAACTCGACGGCGACTACGCGTTCGAGACGTACTTCTCGCTGTCGTGCCAGAACTGCCCGGAAGTCGTGCAGGCGCTCAACATCATGGCGCTGATCAACCCGCGTATCCAGCACGTTGCAATCGACGGCGCGCTGTTCCAGAACGAAGTCGAGTCGCGCCAGATCATGGCCGTGCCGACGATGTTCCTGAACGGCGAAGTGTTCGGCCAGGGCCGCAGCGGCGTGAAGGAAATCCTCGCGAAGCTCGACACCAATGCCGGCGCGCGCGCCGCGAAGGAACTGGAGAAGAAGCCGGTGTTCGACGTGCTGATCGTCGGCGGCGGTCCTGCTGGCGCGGCGGCTGCGATCTACTCGGCGCGCAAGGGCATTGCGACGGGCGTCGTCGCGGAACGCTTCGGCGGCCAGGTGCTCGACACGCTTGCAATCGAAAACTTCGTGTCGGTGCAGGAAACGGAAGGGCCGAAGTTCGCCACGGCGCTCGAGCAGCACGTGAAGAGCTATGAAGTCGACGTGATGGACGTGCAGCGCGCCGAAGCGCTGATCCCCGGCAAGATCAACGAAGTGCGCCTCGCGAGCGGCGCGGTGCTGAAGGCGAAGACGATCGTGCTGGCAACGGGCGCGCGCTGGCGCGAGATCAACGTGCCGGGCGAGCGCGAATACCGCAATCATGGTGTCGCGTACTGCCCGCACTGCGATGGTCCGCTGTTCAAGGGGAAGCGCGTCGCGGTGGTCGGCGGCGGTAACTCGGGCGTCGAAGCGGCGATCGATCTGGCGGGTGTCGTGAGCCACGTGACGCTGATCGAATTCGGCGCACAACTGCGCGCCGACGAAGTGCTGCAACGCAAGCTGCGCAGCCTCGCGAACGTGGTGGTCATCACTCAGGCACAGACGACGGAAATCACGGGCGACGGCAAGAAGGTCAACGGTCTGACCTACACGGACCGTGCGTCGGGCGAGTCGAAGCATGTCGAGCTGGAAGGCGTGTTCGTGCAGATCGGTCTGGTGCCGAACACCGAATGGCTGAAGGGCACGGTCGAACTGTCGAAGCACGGCGAGATCGTCGTCGATGCGAAGGGCGCGACCTCGGTGCCGGGCGTGTTCGCCGCCGGCGACGTGACGACGGTGCCGTTCAAGCAGATCGTGATCGCTGTGGGCGAAGGCGCGAAGGCATCGCTTGCCGCGTTCGATCATCTGATCCGCACGAGTGTCGAAGATCTGGAAGACGCGCAGGCTGCGGAACTGGCTGAGGCCTGATCGACGAGTGTTTTGTTCGCTGTAAAAGCAAACGGGCTAGCTTCGGCTAGCCCGTTTGTCGTTGGTGAGCTCAATGCGCTTCGCGCTTGACTAATCTTTACAGTGTCGGCTTTTCCCCTGTGCTACCGTTTTTGAGTATTCATTCGGAATGCGAATCGAACGACGGTAGGTTGAAGTTAAAACAATCATGGAGGAGAAAGCCGTGAACAATCTGGCAAGACTGACCGTGGTCGGCGTGTCGCTGACCAGTCTGACGCTGATGGGTTGCGACAAGAAAGATCCACCATCGCACGAGGCCGCGCAAGGCAAGGGCGCCGTCGCCGGGCAGGTGGTGACGATCGGCCACGCGGGGCCGCTCACGGGCGGCGGCAGCCATCTTGGCAAGGACAACGAGAACGGCGCACGGCTCGCTGTCGAGGAAATCAACAAGTCGGGGCTCGTGATCGGCGGGCAGAAGGTGCGCCTCGAACTCGACGGCGAGGACGACGCGGCGGATCCGAAGACAGGCACGCAGATCGCACAGAAGTTCGTCGACGAGCATGTCGTCGCGGTGATCGGCCACCTGAACTCGGGTGTGTCGATTCCCGCGTCGCGCATCTATAACGACGCGAAGATCGTGGAGATTTCGCCGTCGTCGACCAATCCCGAGTATACAAAACAGGGCTACAAGAGCGCGTATCGCGTGGTCGCGACGGATGCGCAGCAAGGGCCCGCGCTCGGCGACTATGCGCTGAAGTCGTTGAACGCGAAGACCATTGCCGTCGTCGACGATGCAACGGCCTACGGCAAAGGCCTCGCCGACGAGTTCGCGAAGGCGGCCCAGGCGGGCGGCGGGCGCGTCGTCGCGCGCGAGGCCACGACCGACAAGTCCACCGACTTCCGCGCCATTCTCACCACCATCAAGAGCGCGCATCCGGATGTCATCATGTTCGGCGGGATGGATTCGACGGTCGGTCCGTTCATTCGTCAGGCGGCGGCGCTTGGTTTGAATGCGAAAGTGCTGAGCGGCGACGGCGCGTGCACGGAAAAAGTGGCCGAGCTTGCGGGCGACGCTGTGAACAATCTCGTCTGTTCCGAAGCGCGTCTTGCGGTGTCGCGCATGCCGCAGGGTGCCGAGTTTGAAAAGCGTTTCGAGGCGCGTTTCAACGGCCCGATTCTCTTCAATGCGCCGTTCGCCTACGACGCCGTGTACGTGGTCGTCGATGCAATGAAGCGCGCCAACACCACAGACGCCGCGAAGGTGCTCGCCGAGATGCCCATGTCCGATTACAACGGTGTGATCGGGCACATCGCCTTCGACGCGCACGGCGACATGAAGGAAGGCGCGATCACGCTGTATCACTATCAGGACAGGAAGAAGGCGCTGCTCGATGTCGTGAGATACAGCGGCGGGTCGATTTAAGACTGGGTGACGGGCGCGGCGTCTATTTTGCGGAGGCCGCGCCTTCGCTTGTCTGCTTACCGTTTGCGTCATCGCCGTGCTTGCCGATTCGCGATGGACTGATGCCGCCCAACATCAGCTGTTCGTCGGACCAGCGGTAAAACACTTCCGACCGACGAGCCGCTTTGGTTTTCCGATGGGTTTTGCGCGAGGGTTTTGATGCCTTCGCGTTGGCTTTGGCTTTGGGCTTGTCGAGGCTCTGCGACGCCGCGCTACCTGAAATGGGCGCCTCGGGCTGACGGCGTGCAGCGGATGCGTCAGACGCACACCATGCGACGAACCACGCGGCAAGTGCGACATGCCGGGCTACGGCGCTGAGTGTCGTCCGTCTCGCCGCGTGTGAATGCGATGCCGCCAGCTTTCGGATCAAGATTCCGATCCACCAGATGCCGTTCGAGTGTCTGCTTGCTCTTCGACGCGCTCAATCTGCACGCCCATCGAAGGCGCTCGCGTCAGGCCGAGTGCGCTTGCCGCCGCATAAGACAAATCGATGATGCGTCCCTTGACGAACGGACCGCGATCGTTGATGCGAACCACGATCGACTTCGCAGTGGACAGCGACGTCACGCGCACGTAAGTGCCGAACGGCAGCGTGCGATGCGCAGCCGTCAACGCGTGACCGTCGTAGCGTTCTCCATTGGCGGTGCGGCGTCCCTCGAACTTGCGCGCATACCATGAGGCGTGGCCCGTTTGCGGCGCGGCACCCGCTGGCCGAAGTGCGACGGCTTCGGATTGACCCTTCGCGTTATCCGACGCGCTGTCAGAGTTGGCGGGTTGGATTGGCGTCGACACGATTCCAGTCGTGCTCGATGCCTGATGCCCGGACGGAAGCTGCGCGCATCCGGCAAATAGTCCAAAAATTCCTAGTAATCCAAAAAGACGAACGGTTGACACGACAGGCCACGAATCAGCAAGAGAAGCGGGTATAACGGTCTCAAAATCTTCACGTTGACCGTAGGCGACAGGCTCGACGATCTTTTGACAAACCTTCACGCACTCGCGAAAAGACACGACAACAAGGCGCCGCCGGACGGCGCCTGTGTGAGCGAGTTGGCCGTTATTTGCCCATCACCGCTTCGAGCGATTCGCCCTTCACGACGATCTCGGTACGACGGTTTCGCGCGCGGCCATCGGGTGTGTCGTTGCTCGCCACGGGGCGATCGAATGCATAGCCCACCAGCGTGATGCGCGACGCGCTGATGCCGCGGCGCTCGAGTTCATCCGCGACCGACTTCGCGCGCGCTTCGGACAGTTGCTGGTTATATTCACGCGTGCCGACGTTATCCGTATGGCCTTCGACGATCATCGGCTTCTGCGTGCGGCTCAGCACGACCACCACGCGGGCAATGGCAGGGCCCGCGTCAGGGCGCAAGCTCGATTCGTTGAAGTTGAACAGGACCTTCTCCGGCAGACGGACCTGCACGCCTTCCCTGGTCTGCGTGACTTCGATCCCGGCTTGCTGGTTCAGCGCTTCCTCTTTGCTGCGATCGAGGCCGCTGCACGCGGCGAGCATCGACAGGGAAAGGGCGCAGGCTGCGACGGTCAACAGTTTTTTCATGATTGTGGTGGCGTTGTTGGAGAGATGAAGTGGAGAGTCAGGACAGGATTTTTCATCAAATGAATAGAAATTTTGCTAAGGCATGCAAAGTTTTTCAAAATTTGACATGAGGGTGTCGCGTGGATGCGCCGAAGTGCGAACAAACGTGAAACTTGGTATCGACCTCGCGCAAAGGTCAACGCTTGAGATCAAATGGCGTTAGAACATCTGGCTGCACAAGCAGCTGATGACGGCGCTCGCCGCGAATGGCGGCAAGCTGCCCGCCGATCTGGCGAACTAAAGCGCCGAGCGACAGCGAACCACCGCGGCAAGCGTAATTCAGATGGCCGTCCGCATCCATTCGATGATCGGGCGGCTTCCCGACGGACTCGCCTGGCAGCGTCCATGCAGCAAAGGCGAGCGGGCCGACACAAGAAAAATCAAAGACACCCGCCCATCTCCGACCGTGCGACATCCCGTCGCACATCTATCACTGTCCTTCGTGCGGCGTCCTTGACGCGGATCAGGACTTCGAACGCAGCGCGTCCATAGAATCGCGGGGCACATGGGACCTTGTGCGCTTTGCCTTGCAAACCCCACACGTGTTCAGCGTGGTTCAACGATTATTGGGCAAACATGTTAGCCAGAAAAACCTTAAGAGCTTGCCTCTTACCGGTCAGCATCGGTCTGACCGCGTTTCTCACGGGATGTCAACTTGAAGTGCTCGACCCGAAGGGCAGCGTCGGCGTCGCCGAGAAGTCGCTGATCGCGACGGCGACGTGGACGATGCTGATCGTCGTCGTGCCCGTCATTCTGTTGACGTTGTTCTTTGCATGGCGCTACCGCGCGTCGAACAAAAGCGCGGTCTACGCGCCGAAGTGGGCGCACTCCACCGCGATCGAAGTGGTCGTGTGGACGATACCCGCGCTGATCATCCTGTTCCTCGGCATCCTGACGTGGCGAACCACGCACGAGCTCGATCCGTATAAGCCGCTCGAATCGAACGTGAAGCCGATCGACGTCGAAGTTGTCGCGCTCGACTGGAAGTGGCTGTTCATTTATCCCGATCTCGGCATTGCGTCGGTGAACCAGCTGGCGATGCCCGTCGGTACGCCCGTCAATTTCCACATCACGTCGGATTCGGTGATGAACTCGTTCTTCATCCCGCAACTGGGCACACAGGTTTACGCGATGGCGGGCATGCAGACGCGCGTGCATCTGATCGCGGATGAACCGGGCGACTACGCGGGTGTGTCGGCGAATTTCAGCGGCAAGGGCTTCTCGGACATGAAGTTCCGCACGCTCGCCGTGAGTGCCGCCGACTTCAATGCCTGGGTGCAAAAGGTGAAGGCGTCGCCGGAACGGCTCGATATGGACGGGTACTACGCAGTCGCGAAACCGAGCGAGAAAGACCCGGTGCGCTATTTCTCCGCGGTCGACCCGAAGCTGTTCCGCAACGTGATCGCGAAATACAACAGCGGGCATGTCGTCGATTTCCGTGACGCCAACTGCAGCACGAACGCTTCGAAGGAGTAACCCATGTTCGGCAATCTGACTTTAGAGGCGATTCCGTTCGATCAGCCGATCATCATGGGCGCGGCCGCGCTGATGGGCCTGATCGTTCTGGCCGTCGTCGTGCTCGTTACGCGCCTGAAAAAATGGCGTTGGCTATGGACGGAATGGCTCACGTCCGTCGATCACAAGCGCATCGGCGTGATGTATATCGTCGTCGCCGTGCTGATGCTGCTGCGCGGTTTCGCCGACGCCGTGATGATGCGCCTGCAACTCGCGCTCGCGACCGGCGGCGCGGCGGGCTATCTGCCGCCGCATCACTATGACCAGATCTTCACCGCACACGGCGTCATCATGATCTTCTTCATGGCGATGGCGCTGATGGTGGGGCTGTTCAACATCGTCGTGCCGTTGCAGATCGGCGCGCGCGATGTCGCGTTTCCGTTCCTGAACTCGCTGTCTTTCTGGATGACGGCGATCAGCGCGATCCTGATGAACATTTCGCTGGTGATCGGCGAGTTCGCGCAGGTCGGCTGGCTCGCGTATCCGCCGCTGTCGGAGTTGCAGTTCAGTCCGGGCGTCGGTGTCGATTACTACATCTGGGCGCTGGAACTCTCGGGCGTCGGCACGCTGATCACGGCGATCAACTTCTTCGTGACGATCATCAAGATGCGCGCGCCCGGCATGACGCTGATGAAGATGCCCGTGTTCACGTGGACGGCGCTGTGCTCGAACGTGCTGATCATGGCGACATTCCCGATCCTGACGGTCGCGCTGGCGCTGCTCGGCCTCGACCGCTACGCAGACATGCACTTCTTCACGAACGAAGCAGGCGGCAACGCCATGCTGTACCTGAACCTGATCTGGGCCTGGGGACACCCGGAGGTCTACATCCTGGTTCTGCCCGCGTTCGGCATCTACTCGGAAGTGATCTCGACGTTCGCGAAGAAGCCGCTGTTCGGCTACAAGACGATGGTCTACGCGTCGTGCGCGATCATGGTGCTGGCGTTCCTCGTGTGGGCGCACCACTTCTTCACGATGGGCTCGGGCGCCGACGTCAACGCGTTCTTCGGCATCGCAACGATGATCATCGCCATCCCTACAGGCGTGAAAATCTTCAACTGGCTGTTCACGATCTATCGCGGCCGCCTCGAATTCACGGCGCCCGTGCTATGGACGATCGGCTTCATGGTTACGTTCACGATCGGCGGCATGACGGGCGTGATGCTCGCGATCCCGGGCGCGGACTTCGTGCTGCATAACTCGCTGTTCCTGGTCGCGCACTTCCACAACACGATTATCGGCGGCGTGGTGTTCGGCTATCTGGCCGGGTTCAGCTACTGGTTCCCGAAGGTGTTCGGCTTCAAGCTCAACGACAAGCTCGGCAAGAGCGCGTTCTGGTGCTGGTTCGTCGGTTTCTTTGTGGCGTTCACCCCGCTCTACGTGCTCGGCTTCATGGGCGCGACGCGTCGTCTGAACCACTACGACAATCCCGCATGGCAGCCGTACATGATCGTCGCGGCATGCGGTGTCGCGCTGATCGCGGTCGGCGTCGTGTTCCAGGTCGCGCAGGTGGTGGTCAGCATCATCAACCGCAACAAGCCGGCGTATCGCGACGTCACGGGCGATCCGTGGGGCGGCCGCACGCTCGAATGGTCGATCTCGTCGCCCCCGCCCGTCTATAACTTCGCGACGATTCCCGTCGTCGAGGAACTCGATGCGTTCGCGCATATGAAAGAAACGGGCAGGGGCCTCGGCATTCAGGCGGCGTATCAGGACATCCACATGCCTTCGAATACGAGTGCGGGCTTCTTCATCGGCGTATTCAGCCTCGCGTTTGGTTTCGCAGCCGTGTGGCACATCTGGTGGCTCGCGATCGTCTCGCTGCTCGCCATTGCCGTGACCGTGATCGGCCGCAGCTTCGGTCGCGACGACGGCTACTACATCCCGTCCGACGTGGTGCGGGGAATCGAAAACAAAGGCCGCACGCCGCTTCCGAAGCATGTGGAAGTGTCGCCGGCGTTCGCGGAGGTCGAGTGATGCTGCAAAAAGTCCATGCCGCAACCCTGAACGAGGTCGATGGCCATGGCCATCATGGCGAATCGCATTCGGTGTTCGGCTTCTGGCTGTACCTGATGACCGACTGCGTGCTGTTCGCGTCGCTGTTCGCGGTGTTCGCCGTGATGGCGCATCAGTTCAACGCCGGGCCAACCGGCAAGGATCTGTTCGACCTTCCGGGCGTCGCCGTCGAAACGGCTGCGCTGCTATTGAGCAGCATCACGTACGGCTTCGCGATGGTCGCCGCGCGCCGGCAGAATACGCGTGCCGTGCTCGGCTGGCTGGCCGTCACGTTCGTGCTCGGCGCCGTGTTTCTGAAGCTCGAACTGAGCGAGTTCTCACATCTGCTCGCGGAAGGCGCGGGGCCGTCGCGCAGCGCGTTCCTGTCGTCGTTCTTCGTGCTGGTCGGCACGCACGGCCTGCACGTCGCGACGGGGCTGGTCTGGATGGCCGTGCTCGCCGTTCAGGTGGCGCGCGCGCCGCAACTGACGCAGCGCGAAATCACGCGGCTGACCTGCCTGAGTCTTTTCTGGCACTTCCTCGATGTCGTGTGGATTTGCGTGTTCACTTTTGTCTATCTCGGGAGCGCGATCTAAATGGCTCACTCGAATTCCCCTGCGCTTCATGACGAAGCGGGGCACGGCGGTATCGGCGGATATGTGGTCGGGTTCGTGCTGGCTGTGGCCTTGACGGCTGCCGCGTTCGGCGTCGTGATGCAAGGCTGGCTCCCCGCCACATCGGCGCCGTTCGTGCTGGCGGCGCTCGCCGTCGTGCAGATCGTCGTACACCTGGTGTTCTTCCTGCACATGAGCGTGTCGACGTCCGGGCAGCGCTGGAACGCCCTTGCGCTCGCCTATACGGTGCTGGCCGCGATGTTCCTGGTGTTCGGGACGGTGTGGGTGATGCACAACGTCAGCATGAACATGATGTCGCGTTGAATCCGTTGCACGGGCATCCGGCCATTGCGCGTCAGTGGGATGGCCGGTGAACGAAAGCCGAAGGACAGCTTTGTCCTTCGGCTTTTTCGTTTAAGCGGAGCGCAAAAAAAAGCGGCAAGCATGGAATGCTTGCCGCTTTCGTGTACTGCCTGTTCGTTGGTAGGCTCGATTGGACTCGAACCAACGACCCCCACCATGTCAAGGTGGTGCTCTAACCAGCTGAGCTACGAGCCTAGCGAAGAGCGCGAATTATAGAGACACACATTCGATCGCGCAAGTGCCTGGGGCAATTTTGTTGTCGATGACAAAATCGCCCGGTAAGCGGGGCGAAGCAGCGGCTTCGGAAGGGACCGCGCAGGTGCTCCACAGAGCGGCGCGAGACAGCTACGATGGCGATGATGCTTCTCGGAGGCGAGCCGGGCCATGAAGAAAAATGTTCGTCAGCATTCTCCGCGAGTCGTTCGCGATCACACGCATGCCATGTGGCGCGACCTGGCCGTGTCGTTCCTGCCGTTCGTGGTGCTGTTCGCCGTGCTCGCCTGGCTCGTGATATGGCTGGTCGATCCCGCGCCGCCGCGCTCGATCACGATCAGCGCCGGGCCGCACGACAGCTCGTTCATGCAGTACGCGCAGGAATATCGAAAGATACTCGGTCGCAATGGGGTGACGCTCAACGTGCTGGAGTCCGATGGCTCCGTGCAGAATCTCGACCGGCTGCTCGACCCGAAACAGAAGATCGATGTCGCGCTCGTGCAGGGCGGCGTCTCGGCTGGCCGGGATACGACGTCGCTGATGTCGCTCGGCACGGTGTCGTACGTGCCACTGATCGTCGTGTATCGCGGCAAGGGGCTGTCGCAATTGTCGGATCTGGAGGGCAAGCGGGTCGCGATTGGCCGCGAAGGCAGCGGCACGCGGATGTTGTCGCTCGAACTGCTCGGGGCGAACGGCATCCTGCCGGGCGGCGAGACGACGCTCTTGTCGCTCGACGGGCTCGACGCCGCCAAAGCGCTCGTCACCGGCGAGATCGACGCGGCGCTCTTGAGCGGCGACTCGACCGCGCGGGCGATGATCCTGCGTCTGCTGACCATTCCGGGCGTGTCGGTGATGAATTTCAACGAAGCGGATGCCTACACGCGGATCTTTCCGTATCTGGACAACCTCGATCTGCCCGTTGGCCTGCTCGATCTGAGGCGCCGCATTCCGCCCGAGCCGCTTCATCTGATCAGCCCCACCGTCGAGATGGTGGCGCGCTCGAACCTGCATCCGGCGATATCCGATCTGTTGATCGAAGCTTCGCAGGAAGTGAATGGCCCGGCAGGACTGTTGCAGAAGGCGGGTCAGTTTCCCAATTCCGTCGCACGGGAATTCCGCATCAGCGAGGATGCGACGCGCTACTACAAATCCGGCAAGAGCTTTCTGTACCGGACGCTGCCGTTCTGGCTCGCGACGGTGGTCGACCGGTTGCTGGTGTTGCTGCTGCCGATCGCCGTGCTGCTGATTCCGGCGTTGCGGCTCATTCCTGCGCTGTTCAGCTGGCGCGTGCGCTCGCGGATTTACCGGTACTACGGCGCGCTGATCGCAATCGAGCGCGACGCGATGCGCAGTTCATCGGACGAAGAACGCGCGAAGCTGCTTGCGGAACTGGATGGGATCGAGTCGTCGCTGAATACGCTGCGGATGCCGCTCGCCTATGCCGATGGGTTTTATGTGCTGCGCGAGCATGTGCGGTTCGTGCGGGAGCGGCTGGAGGGTGTCCGGGAGCGCGTGCATGCGCGGCAGTAGCGGAGTGTGCTGCACGAGAGCGTCGGGATGAAAAGTCGTGATGCGTCAGTGGGATAAGGCGCGAGTCCGGGTGTTGTCCACAGGGTTGTGCACGAAAACTGTGGATAACATCGGGGCAGCATTTCGAGCGATAGTGGATGCATCACCTGCAATCTGAATCGCATCAATGACTTGCGCGAGTCTTGCGCAGGATACTCACAGGCTTACCCACGAAAGCTGTGGATAAATCTGCCCCGCGCCGGATCAAGGTCTACACACATTCATTCTGTTTAAATTCAACAACTTGGTCGTTGGCGTATGGCCCTGCGGTTGTCCGTAAGACGGAACACCGCAGGGTGCAGAAGGAGATCTTGCATCCATGCGACAAGGACGTCTGTCTCGTGCGTCGTGACCGGGACATCGAGATCGATGCCAGACGCCCCGATCAACGCAGCGTGGCTCGGAGCGAGGATGCTGTGACGTAAATACCTGGTCCCCGTTAGAGGAACGCTAATTAATCAGCCGTAAGGACTTTGCCAGTAGCACTGATCGGGAATCCCGTCACCGTCCCAGTCGTAACAGACGTCCCAGCCACCGCCCCCTTCTCCTGCACGAGCGGGCTGCGTCGTGAATAACAGTGTAGAGATTGCAAATAAAACGAAGGCAGCGAGTTTCACTTTCATTTAAGTTTCTCCTGGCTTTACTCGTTTGAAATGGCCGCTATTGCGACCACTGTGCTGCAAGGTTGAGAAAACAACCAGGCAGCGATTTCATCGTATCGATTAGACGCATATGAAGATGTAGGGCGAAAAGAAAGATTGCTCGTAGTGATCTATTTCGGCGTAGGGAAAAACCGAAACATCGGACCCCTCAGGTCAGTGCAACGGGGTATGTCAGTTCGATGTGAAGTTGTTCGACGGCACCCCAGCAGAGGGTGCAGCACAGATAGCTGATGCCGGGTGACGGTCACCACAGCTATTGGAAACCGGGGCATGTGCACGATCAGGGTATGTGATGACGGCCCAGTGGGCCTCTAACGACAGGGCCACACGTGACCTCACTCTCCCAAAGTAGGTGAGTGCGCGCCGCTATACGATTGACTGACCGAGTCTCGCCCGTCTCGACTCCAGGTAGCGGAACTGGCACCGGCCCGTCATCTCCATCGCAAGGCTTCGCATTGATGCTTTGCCACAAGCAGGCTCCTTTTTATCTTTCGTCAACCGTTTTGCACAATCTTTGCCTGGTCGGATGATTTTCGAATATATCTGATACCAATTCTTGTTGTGATCAGGTTAAGTATCAGATTGGCCTTGCGCAGGATCTGGTGCATGCAGAATACATGGCATGACTAATTAACACGGGGTGGTAATGAGAGACATAAAGGGCCGAGAAGTGGCGCGTCTCGGTGACACTACCGATCACGGCGGCACCATCATCGAGGGCGCTTCCGACTTTACGCAGATGGGCATTCCCGTTGCGCTGGACGGTCATCTGACCGGGTGTCCGAAGTGCGGCGGCCCGTTCCCTATCGTCGCGACAGGGGAAATGACCCACAAGGGCAGGCGTGTCGCGTACATCGGCGATCAGACGGTGTGCGGCGCAACCCTTGTGCGGGTCTGACATGGGCACATCAATGTTCAAGCCTCTGCAGACACGTACGCTGTCTGTTCGCTGCGATGCTTTCCCCACCTGGGGCAATGATGAAGTGCTCGCCCCGGTGCGTCTCAGGGGCACGGAGGCGCTTGGCAAGCTCTTCCGCTACGAGCTGGACCTGATGACCATCGACTCGCCGACGCTCCGTGTCTACGAGGCGCGCAAGATGATCCGGCCAGACGAGCTCGCGGGCGCGGTCATCGACATGATCATCGAGTTCGAGGGCAAAGGCACGTTCATACCAGGCATGCCAGGTCACTCAGGCGCGGGCAACATCGGCGCGGGAACCCGCACGATCAGCGGCCTGATTACCAGCGTCCAGATCACCGGCAGCGACGACCGGCATATGTACTACCGGTTCATCGTGCGACCCAGTCTGTGGCTGACAAAGAAAGCCGTTGAAAACCGCATTTTCCAGAACAGGAACGTCGTCGAAATCACCGAAGACGTGCTGGCGGACTACAACATCGTGGTCGAGCAGCGGCTCGCTGCGCCGGGCTTCCGCGGTGGCTATTCGGTGCGCGACTATGTGCGGCAGTTCTGGTGTTCGGATTTTGAGTTCCTCACCATGCTATGGCGCGAGTGGGGGATCTATTACTTTTACGACGGAAGCAAGCTCGTCCTGTGCGATTCGCCCGGCTCGCACAGGACGCACGACGACATGTATGACGAGGTGCGCTATCACGCACCGGACGGCGCACGCATTGATGAGGAACACATTCACCGGCTGGAAGTGTCGCGCAGGATCACGACCGGCCAGGTCGATCTTGTGGATTATGACTACACGCAGTCACGGGCGATCTTCACGGGCGAGAGCTATAACAACAGTGGCCCCTCCGAGCAGGCCAGGCATTACCAGTGGGGCGACTACTCGCAGCCCCTCGCGGGTGCGCAGGGGCTGTCATCCGAATTGAGCGACTACGAGACCGAGGCCAACAATCTGGCGAATGTGCGGCTGGACGCAATGCGTTGCCGCCGCCAGCGGCTGAAAGGCACCGGCAACCTGCGCGGACTCTCGACGGGCAAGACCTTCTGGCTGATCGACCATCCCGAGCAGTCCGTCAATGCAGATTACCTCGTGGTATCCACGACAATCGATATCCGCAATAGCGGGCTGGAAGCGCAACGCACAGGCGGCGAGAGTGCTTATCAGTGCGTGACGGATTTCGTGCTGCAACCGGCCAATACGTTCTTCAGGAACAGACTGAAAAAGAAGCCCCGTGCGCATGCGGAAACTGCTGTCGTGACCAGCCACGATGACCGGGCTGTATGGCCCGATGCTTACGCGCGTGTTAAGGCTCATTTTGTCTGGGACCGGCGCAATGAGGCAGACCTGAATTCAAGCTGCTGGCTACGCGTGGCGTCGCCGTGGCAGGGCAACGGCTATGGCTTTATCGCGATTCCGCGCATTGGTGATGAAGTGACGGTCAGCTATCACGAAGGCGATCCCGACAAGCCTTTCGTGTGCGCGAGCAAGGTCAACCAGTTCAACCAGCCGCCGTGGAAACTACCCGACAATCTCGCGTTGACCGGATTGCGCAGCCGTGACCTGGAGGGAGGGAATGCCAACCATGTGCTCACCGACGACACGCCCGGCAAGCTGCAGGTGCAGATTGCAAGCGATCATGCGCAGTCGCGGCTTGTGCTGGGGTACAACACGCGCATCGACGGGCGTAAAGGACGTAGCGACCCGCGTGGCGAAGGTTTTGAACTGGCGACCGAGAAGGTTGGTGTCGTGCGGGCTAACACAGGCATGCTGATGACCACTGAAGCACGTAGCGGGGCGGGTGCGCCAGCGAAAGACATGGGGGAAACGGTCGCGCGGCTGACGAACGCGCAGACTCTGCACGACGATCTTGCAACAGTCGCGCAACAGAATGAAGCGCAGCAACCGGGCAGTGAACAGAGCGATGTGACCCGGGCAATTGGCACGCAGAACAACGCGATTTCAGGCGATACCGCCAGTGGTGAAGAATTTCCGGAGTTCACGCGGCCTGACATGGTTTTGTCAAGCGCTGCGGGTGTCGCGGTAACTGCACGTTGCGGGGTTCACGTTGCGGCGAATGACGACGTTGCTGTTACCGCAGGACGTAACGTCGCTCTGGCCGCTGCCAGGTCACTGTACGCAAGCGTACGCGATACCGTGTCAATGTGTGTGATGCGTGGCCCGATGAAGCTTGTATCGGCGATGGATCGCATTTCGATTGTTGCGCGTAACAGCCTGATTGAACTGCGGGCGAGAGAGAAGGTGTCGATTGGCTCTCTCGATACGGTTGAAGTGCTCGCGTCAAATAAGCTGGTATGGAACGCGGGCGGGACGCAGGTGGTAATTGACAGTAGTGGTTTTACCGTCTACACGGGTGGAAAGGTGATGTTTCACTCCGCCGACGTGAAGCAGGAGAATCCGCTGTCGGTGCCCGCAGGACTTGCGCCCTTGGCCCCGCATCCTATCGAGCTTAGTTGTTCTGCACTACAGGCCAATGAATTCAACGGGGCGACGACGGATTCATCCTCCCGTCCGGTGGCACAACAGGGTGAAGCTGGGGCGCATCTGTCAATGCAGCCCTTGGCTTCGGGACAGTCTGGTGCGTTAAGTCAGGCGAACAATGGGCAGAGTGGCTCAATGTTCGAGCCGGAACATTCGTGTACCTGGAAGCTACGTGATATTCAGCAGAAGAACTTCTACAGGGCGATGGAAACGGTTGACTACAGGGGCGTTTTCCAGGATGGCACACCCTACAACGGAGGTGCAATAGTTAGAGGGGGCGGAGGAGGTACGTTCGACATGTATTTCGAGGCCAGCACCCACACCATAACTGCGACCGTCCGAATACTTGTTCATGCAAAGGTTGTTCAGGTCGTCAATGCGCAGACGGGCGAGCCTGAAAAGAATGCTGACGGTTCGATCAAGACGGTTCCTTATCACACAAGCAAAGACCAGCCGCCGGGCACACCGGGGCGAAGAATCGTAGATCGTCCTTTTTCTGAAGTCGGCAGCTTCAACAGCATGAAGGGTGATATCGAAGCTGTTCTGAATCAGGACGGGTATAAGCTCGCTGTCTCGAACTGCCCCAGGCGTGATCAATGCTCTTGTAAGTTTCCAGTTTTTTTCAGGGTCGAGTTTGTTTCGCCGGATAGCAGGGACGCACATCATGCTGAGATCAATTTGTATCCGACTGCGGAGCGGGCCGATTCAGCAAACTGGGGGGAGAAGGGGGTTAGCGTACGGAGTGGTGTGGTGACTAATCTGCCAGTAGACCATGTGAAGGCTCATGAGGTGGGCCATCTGCTCAGCTTTCCGGATGAATACTACGACCAGGGGGCAGTGTCCACAAGGACTATGTAAAGCCGGATCAGACAATTAACTTGTCATTAGCACAGAACAACCCCAACAAGGACACTTGGCAGGGAACAACAAGAGACAACCTGATGGGGAGGGGGATGTTTAACCAGACCTCGGTTACACCACCGCATTACATATACCGGATTCGCGACTGGTTTCAGCAGAAGGTTGGTCGGCAGTGGAGTGTCACGAAATGAATTCGATTGTACGCACGGTTCTTACGCAAGGTATTGGTCTCGCAATGACGATGAGTGTCGCTATGGCAAACGATCTTAAGCAACCTGCCAATGAAATATCAACTGTCAGCTTCAACGGGCTTAGTCTGGCGCCCTCAACCTTCACAATTGGAGCCGGGTGGTTCACTCTTGCAATGAGAGGTCAGACAGGAGCCGGTGCGATGACCGGGATTGGTGTGTTCGAAGGTACGCTTTCCGAACGCGACGAAGCAAGCTTTCGCGAACTCAGGACTGCTGTTTGTTCGATTGATCCTGGTACGCTGAGGGCGCCGAGAAATGACCTCTACCTTGCCGCGATACTTTCCTGCCCAGATGGGAGTAAATTCGATTCAGCTTTCAACCTTATCGGCTTGGGTGAGCCTGGAGAAAAGATAAACCGCTTCGTAGGTGATTTGCTGTCGTCGTTTTCCAGGCATGGGGAGCCGGTAGCCAAACTGGACGTGTCTGCAACTGTAGAGACCCGTGGCAGCAAGCTGCTAGTTACTCTCATGTTTTCCAACAGTGGGCGGGAGGACGTGACGTTCGCAAGTCCTTCGACGTGGGAAGGCATACCTAATCCGATCGCAGGAAAGTCGTACACAGAAGTTGTCGGAGCGAAAGGAACAAAAACCGACGAGCAGTTTTTCATGCAATTCGGCGGCGGTGCATTAGTCGACAAGTCGAACTTCACCGACGCGGTTATGCGGGTGCCCGCGGGGCAGACGCGTATGGTCAGGTTTCTTACCTATCCTGATCGGCGCTTCGTGAAAGGCCGATACGCAATTAACGGAGGCTTGTTTATTGGGAAGGTGTTGCAGCCAGAAAAGCTGGCGGGCAGAGCGGATTTCACCTTCAAGCAGACAGACGTGATTTTTGCTGAGGATTTCCCTGCAACAACACGTGATCTGAACAACTTCGAAGATCATCGCCGTCAGCAGTTGTTCAATCAAATCCACCTCATTGGTGATGTTGTTGAAGAGAGCGGTTATTACCGTGCGTATGACAAGAGCAACGTACGCGATGATTTTCCGCAGATTCTCCGTAGAGGTGACAGGTTTCCCGACCGTACGATGGAGCACCAGCAGGGCGGCTCCCGCAAAAGCGTTGGCCCGGCCACAATGTGGCGCTGGGACGCTTACCCAGACTCGAAGATGACGGCCCTGACGGGCGAATGCTGCCCGCGTAGCGGTTATTGGATTCCTGACATGCCGGGCGGCCTCACCACAACTGCTTTTCATACCTTCAAGGGGGCAGGTGACAAGCGCCGGATAATGGAGGGTGATGTGATGCCGCGCCTGGGCCTCGGAGATGACAGCGGCATATGCTGGACGTGGCTTGGCGATATCGGTTAGGAAAAAATGCCGTACCTTCAGGCGCAGCGAATCAGGACACTCTAGCAATTGTCTGATACGCCGGCTGTGTCTGAGATGTCAGCCTGTGAACGCCGGTCGCAGCAGGTCGAGGACCTGATGACATCCGTTGGCGCCGACGCAGTTCTCCGCCTGCTGCATCATCCGCTCGTCCAATTCCTTCTAAACGTTAAATCGCAGCGTTACGCGTTCGAAGTCGAACGTCGCTTCCGTACCGCAGCGCATCGAAAAACGTCCAGGAATGGATGTCTGAGGACGCAAAGGGGACGCAATATTCACCACACGCCCTCCGCAATCCATATGCACGGCCGCTGATTATCACAGGATGTAATTCACACGCCGCCATGGATAGCCACCATCAGGCAAGACATTTGCTGAGCAGTGACCAATCGCGCCGCTCCCGGTTGCGCTGAAGCTGGAGGTCCCATGCGCGTACGTCCCTTTCTGATTGCGATTGTCGTCGTTCCGCTTGCCGCCTGCGCGGCGCCATCTACGGCGCCGGAAGAAGCGAGCTTCGGCCCTTCGCCGACATTACCCGCGCCCGCCAAATCGCTCGTGCCGACGGTCCACGTCGCGCCTGTCGAAGCGCGTGCAGCCGGCACGCATCCGGGCGCGCCGCCTGGATTCGCGGTCACGCCGTTCGCCACGAATCTCCAGCATCCGCGCTGGCTCTACACGCTGCCGAATGGCGATGTGCTGGTCGCCGAAACCAACACGCCGCAGCCGCATGACAAAGGCCGTGGCGTGGTCGGGTGGATCACGAAGCAGTTTCAGAAGCGCGCAGGCGCCGGTGTGCCGAGCCCTGACCGCATCGTGCTGCTGCGCGACGCAGACGGCGACGGCACCGCCGAAACGCAAAGCGTATTCATCGACAAACTGCATTCGCCGTTCGGCATGGCGCTGATCGGCAATCAACTCTATGTCGCCGATACCGACGCGCTGCTGCGCTTCGATTACGTCACGGGCGAAACACAGATCGCATCGCAGGGCGTGAAGGTGGCCGATTTGCCTGCCGGCCCGATCAACCATCACTGGACCAAGAATATTCTTGCGAGCCGCGACGGCAAGCGGCTCTACATCACGGTCGGTTCGAACAGCAACGCCGCGGAGAACGGCGTCGAAGCAGAGTCGGACCGCGCCCGCATTGTCGAATTCGATATCGCGAGCGGCACGATGCGGCCATATGCAACCGGCCTGCGCAATCCGAACGGGATGGCGTGGCAACCTCAGACGGGCATGCTGTGGACGACCGTGAACGAACGCGACGAACTGGGCAACAACCTCGTGCCCGACTACATGACTTCGGTGAAGGACGGCGCGTTCTATGGCTTTCCGTTCAGCTACTACGGCCAGCATGTCGATTCGCGCGTCAAGCCGCAGAACCCGGAGATGGTCGGGCGAGCCATCGCGCCGGATTATGCGCTCGGCAATCACACGGCATCGCTTGGGTTGGCGTTCTATGACGGCAAGCTGTTCCCGGACCGTTACCGCGGCGGTGCGTTCGTCGGTCAGCACGGCTCGTGGAACAGGAAGCCGTTCGCGGGCTACAAGGTAATCTTCGTGCCGTTCGAGAATGGCAAGCCGTCGGGAGGACCGGAAGATTTTCTGACGGGATTTCTGACGCCGGATGGGCACGCGGTTGGGCGGCCCGTCGGTGTCACGCTGGATGCGCGCGGCGCGCTGCTGGTTGCCGACGATGTCGGCAACGCGGTGTGGCGAATCGCGCCCGCGACGGGAACGGCGGGCACGAAATAAACGCTATGACAGACGTCAGAGAGAAGCGAGCATCAAAGCGAGTTACGGACGGTTGTACATCGCATTCCAGTCCGCCGCCGACACGCCCGGGCGGCCCGACTGCGATGCGTTAGCGACACCGCCGTAACCGCTGGCTGCGCCGTTTTGAGCATCGACGCGTGCTTGCGCAGCCTGGATCTCATCGGGGTAGTGCGCTTCCGTGCCTGCGCCCGGGCGATAGCCGGCCTTTTCCAGCTGAACCAGTTCCGCGCGGACCTGAGCGCGAGTCACGGGCTGGTTCGACTGAGCGAACGACACAGCAGGGATAGCGAGAACGGCAGCGACGGCAACAGCCTTGATCAGCGACTTCATGATGAACCTCCAACTTTGCTTTCGACTTTGCGAACAGCCCTGTTCGCAATCAGTTGAAGCTAGTGTAGGTATGTAGGCGCTTAAGATTAAGACCATCCCGTGGAAGTGACTTTTCCAGATTTAAGGGTTTACCCCTAAGTGCCCGCCGGGTGGGCGTCAGCGCCGTTCCAGCTTCAGCTTTTTTCCATAGCCGGTCAGTTCGAGGTAGCCGTGGCCTGCGGGTTGCCCGTCGCGGCGGATGGCGACAGCGCCTTCCCAGTAGAGGGCTCCCGTCGATTCGCTCGAATCGAGTTCCTGGTCGTCGAGCAATGGCGTCAGTTGCCAGCGGGTGTCGCCCGTGCGGACGACGGTCGCCACCGGGTATTGCGTGCTGGTGCGCGGCGAGCGCCACTGGCGGGTCGGCGAGAACTCGACGTCGCCGGGGCCGTATTGCGTGACGCGGCCATCGGCCGTGCGCAGCGCAGCGTGCGCCCAGACTGCGCGGCCATCGGCGGCGCGCACCTTGAACGCCATCAGCGCGGCGCCGTCTGCCAGGTTCGCGCCGAGCCAGTCCCAGCCGACGGCATCGGATGCGAGCAGCGTGCTCGACCATTCGTGATCGAGCCACGCGCTACCCGTGACGGGCGTCGGCGTCGCGGCGCGGCTCGCGCCATCGGCGGAGGGACGCACGACGCTGCCCGTCACGCGCAGTTGCGGCTCGCTGTAGTAGTAGCTCGCCTGTTCCGGCAGCCGTCCTTTGCGCGAGTAGCCGTTGTCACCTTGAAGCAGCGGCGCCTGCGTCGGCGTGAACGTCAGATGCAGCGCGAAGCCGGCCGCCTCGGCGCTCACGTCGTAGTGGCCGTCGGGCGCGCGGACCATACGCCACGTATCGAGCCGCACATCGGTGTTGTCGGGCTTTGCGTAGGCGAGGCCGAAGCCTTGTCGCGCGATCTTCTGGTCGTGCACGAGCCGCCCCAGCTTCGGATCGCTGAGCGCGGCGTGCGCGATGATCAGTTGCGTCGGCGCGAACGCGCTGGGATCGCTCGCCGGATGGCCCGTAGCCGAGCGGAAAAACGTGATCTGGAAACCGAGCGGCTGATGATCGGGCGTCTCCAGCCAGCCCGTCGCGTACCACCATTCGGTGCGAAACGCGGGATGCGCGCCCGTGTCGCGCGGCATTTCGATCGACTTGCCCGGCGAGACGACCGCGAACTGTGGTTCGGCCGCGAACACAAACGATGCGCTAACCAGGCACGTACACGCGAGCAACAGAATACGGGCGGCACGCATCACCAGTCCTCCCTGACCGCGCGCACGGCATCGACGGAAACAGCACGGCGGCCCGCCGCAACGGCCGTCGTGCAGGACGATGCGAGCATCACGAGCGCCAGTATGGATAGCAGCGTCCACGGCACATGTAGCGACATGCTCCAGTGAAACGACTGCGGATTGACGACGAACACGAGGATCAGGCTGATCGCGAAGCCGAGCACGCAGCCCATCGCGATGCCGAGCGCGGTGAGCAGTCCGCCTTCCGTCGCGAGCAGCGCGAGTATCTGTCCGCGCGTCACGCCCACATGTCGCAGCATGCCGAACTCGCGCGAGCGCGACAGCGTCTGCGCCGAAAACGTCGCCGCGACGCCGAACAATCCGATCACGATCGCGACGGCTTCCAGCAGATACGTGACGGCGAAGCTGCGGTCGAAGATCGTCAGCGTGCGCGCGCGGATCTCGCCGGGTTGCGCGAAGTCAAGCGCGCTCGCGAACGGCAACGCGCCCAACGCGGCGATGGCCTGCGCCGCGCTCACGCCGTGCTCCAGGGTAAGGGCGGCGTCGGTCGCGCCGGTGTCGCCCGTGAGGCGCCGGTAGTCGGCCAGACGGATCTGCAGCGCGCCCGTCTGCCGCACGTAATCGCGCCATATGCCCGCGACGACGAACACGGCACTGTGCTCGCCGATCGGCAGCATCAGCCGTTGACCGACGTGATAGCCATACAGATCGACCATCGCTTCCGATGCCCACACGGGCGTCTCGCTGGCGTGCAATGCGGACGGCGGCAGGATCGCGCCGGTGATCTGCAGGTTCGCGCCGGGATCGGCGGCATCGATTTCGCGGGCGAGCAAGGCGACGGACGGCCGCGACGCGTCGAGCGTCAGTTGCGAGGTGCGCGCGAACGCGGCGTGCCGGATGCCGCGCGTGGCGGCGAGCATCGCCTGCTGTTGCGGGTTCAGGCCGCCCGTGTCGCCGTTCGGCGCGACGCGCACATAGACGTCGGCGGACAGCAGGTGCGCGAGCCAGTCTTCGACCGACACGCGGAAGCTCGACACCATGATCGCCATCGCGACGATCAGCGTGAAGCTCGACAGCACGCCGCCCATCGCAATCGATGCCTGACCCGGCGCGTTCGCAAGGCGCGCGAGCGCCAGCGCGATCACGGGCGCGGCGGGCCGCCGTGGGCTGGCATCGAGCGTACGGCTCAGCGCGCGAAACAGCAGCGACGTGACGCGCGGCATCAGCGCGATGCCGCCGATCAGCAGCAGCGCGACGGCGAGATAGCCCGCAATCGGCACGTCGAAGACGGGCGGCGTCTGCGTCAGCGCCACGCCGAGCGCAATGCAGGCGAGCGCGGGCCATGGCGTCGACAGCTTGCCGAGCGCGCTTTCCTCGCCGCCTGCTTTCAGCGCAGGCGCGGGATGCGCGCGCGCCGCTTCGAGCGCGGGCACGAGACTGCCGAGCAGCGACACGCCGATGCCGAGCGCGACGAAGATCGCGCTGGCGATGGGCTCGAAGCCGACTGTCGGTTGAACGCCGGGGAAATAGCCGCCGCCCAGATCGCTGCCGAAAAAGCGCAGCACGACGGAGGCGAGCACAAAGCCGAGCGCGATGCCGGCGATCGAGCCGAGTGTGCCGAGCAAGGCGCCTTCGAGCAGAATCTGCCGCAACAGCTGCGCCCGCGTGAGGCCGAGCACGCGCAGCATCGCGAACTGCGCGCGCCGGCGCACCACGCCGAGCGCTTGCGTCGAGAACACGAGAAACGCGCCCGTGAAGAGCGCGACGAGCGCGAGCACGTTCATGTTGATCCGGTAAGCGCGCGACAGCCGGTCGGTACGGCTTTCGACATCGCGCGTTTCGCCCACGGCGAAGCGGCTGCCGAGCTGGTCCTGCAACGCGTGCCGGAAGCGTTCGCGATCGACGCCGCGCTCGAGTTGCAGATCGACGCGCGACAACTTGCCGATGCGCCCGAAGCGCCATTGCGCAGCCGCGATGTCCATCACCGCGATGCGTTGTCCGGGCCGCGCCCGCACGATGTCGCCCGCCACGCGCAGACGCACGTCGGACGTGCCGCTGCGCAACGTCACCGTCTCGCCGACGCGCACGCCGAGCCATTGCTGCGCGGCGGGCGAGAGGAAGATGGCGTCGCTCGCGAGCGCGTCGAGCGGGCTGTCGCTGTCTGCTACGCCTGTCAGATCGGGCGCGATGCGGCTTGCGCGGAACATGTCGATGCCGAGCACTTTCAGCGGCGCGGTGCGGTCCGGCACGGTCACGTCGAGTTCGAGCACGGGGCTGGCGAGCGCGACGCCAGGTTGTGTCGCGAGTCGGGGATAGGCGCTTTCGTCGAACGTGGGCTGCGCGCCGCGCACCTGCAGGTCCGCCTGGCCCGACAGGCTGCGTGTCGCCGCCGAGAATTCGTTGAACGCAGCGCTGTTGATCAGTTGCACGGCATAGCCGAGTGCGACACCGAGCGCGATGGTCGCAATCGCGATTAGCGCGCGACCTTTGTGGCTGTGCCATTCGGCGGCGAGCAGCCAGCGGGTGAGGGTACGCAGGCCGTGGCGCGTGGTGTGCGCGCGGTGGGCGGTTGCGTTCAGCGCTGTGTCATTCATGGTTTTGGCGCGACGCGTGGGGCGAGGTTGCTTGCATCGCGTGCAGCTTGCCTTCGCTCAGGATGAGCACGCGATCGGCGACGGCTGCTGCTGCTTGCGAATGCGTGACCATCATCGTCGCTGCGCCGTTGGCTTTGGTTTCTTCGCGCAGCAGCATGAGCACTTCATGCGCGGTGTCGGGGTCGAGATTGCCCGTGGGCTCATCGGCGAGGAGCAGCGTGGGGCGATGCACCAGGGCGCGCGCGATGGCGACACGTTGCAGTTCGCCGCCCGATAGCTGGCGGGGCATGTCGTTGCCGCGTCCCTCGAGGCCGACGGCGGCGAGCATGTCGCGTGCGCGTTGGGGGGCGATGCCGTTCAGCAATAGCGGTAGCGCGACGTTTTGCGCGAGCGTCAGATGTGGCAGCACGTGGAACGCCTGGAAGACGAAACCGAGTTTCTCGCGGCGCAGACGGGTGGCGGCGTCGTCGTTCAGCGTGGAGACGGGCGTGCCGTCGATGAGCACCTCACCGGAGTCGGCGTGGTCCAAGCCCGCTATCAGGTTCAATAGCGTTGATTTGCCGACACCCGAGTCGCCCATTATTGCTATGAATTCGCCTGCGGCGAGCTTGAAGTCCAGGTCTGCGAGTACCACGCGGTTTGTAGCGTAGGCTTTGCTCAATGAGCGGCATTCCAGGGCAGAGCGGAGGTCCGGGCGGTGTAGTTCGGTCATTGAGGTGGGTTTCGGTTTTTTGTCTGCGACGCTGGGTGGTTTGGTGGCTGCGGTAGCGGTTTGGTTTGCTTGTGTTTGCGCTGGCATCCGCGTGATGTCATTGGTTCGCACGCGTTGCCCCTGTGCGGGGCGGCACCTACTTTTCTTTGCCGCCGCAAAGAAAAGTAGGCAAAAGAAAGCGGCTCACACCGCCAATCCTTGTTCCCGCCTGAGGGCCCCCACAGGGTCTTACACTTCACACGGCAACCACGTGACCCACGCTCGTTGCCAGCGCTCTTGCAGTGCGCCTCACCCGCTTCGCGCACCCGAGTTACGTCACACCCCACCGGACATTCCGCTGCCGCCCAGGTGGCAAACTGTGTGTAGGCCGTAGTACCGCACCCGCCTCACTTCGGCCCCGACGCGATGTGCCACCATGTAGGAGCGTTGCCCTATACGACGGCACGACCTACACACAGTTTGCCGCAATGCGGCCGAACGTGTTCGACAACACCGACTCATAGTGAGGCTATCTGAAGTAGGGGATGCGTTCATTCAAAGCGTTGGCAACGCACGCAAACAGATACGCTGCCGTATGGAGGATGGGGACGTTGGGGGCCCGTGGAAAAGAACAAGGGCTGGCGGTGTGAGCCGCTTTCTTTTGCCTACTTTTCTTTGCGGCGGCAAAGAAAAGTAGGTGCCGCCCCGCACTGGGGCGACGCTTGAACGGGTAAGTCATAACGCGGAGGCCAGCGCAAACACAAGCAAACCAAACCAAACCGCAAGCGCAGCCACCAAACACAAGCAAACCACCCCGCGTCGCAGACAAAAAAACCTCAAAACGTCAGATCATGCAACTTCTTCATCCCATCCAGCAGCCATTGAAAAATCGACTGCTCCGACTGAGCAACAGGCGTCGGCGTCCCGAGCTTACCTAACGTATCCTGCCTCCTCGACAGCATCTCACACATCTGTCTGGCGACATCCGGCTTATCCTTGAGCAGCGGCGTCAAGTCCTCCTTCTTCAACTGATAAACAGTCGCCGACGTAAGCGCCGAAATGGTCACGCGCGCAGGCATGCCGGCCAGTAAGCCCGATTCCCCCAACGCATCACCCGGCCCAAGCCGCGTCACCTCGACAGGCCCAGACGCATCGTCAGCCACGACAGAAAGCACACCCGAATCGACAATGGTCAAATGGTCGAGCACGTTATCCGGCGTGACCACCGTGTCACCACGCTCATACGAGCGACGCGAAAGCAAAGGCGCGAGACGCTGCAACTCTTCGGCCGTCAACGCGGCGAAAATGTCGACGCGCCGCAGCAGCGCGATACGCGGATCGGCTTGCGCAGCCAGCGAAGCAGACGACGCCACATAACCCGCGCCAAGCGGCCTCAATTCGACACCCGCTGCCTGCAGCTGCCGGTAACACAGGTCATACAGCTCATTCGTCACGGCGAGCTTCTTGCTCATGTCATCGACATATGCGGTCGCCTCGTAGGTGACGGACATCGCGCTGCTACGCTTCACGATCGCATACGGCGCCGGGTCGGCAATCACCGCGCGCACACCCGCCAGCGCCCGTTCGAGTGCGGCCACCACCACGCTCGGGCGCGCTTCGGGCGTGATTTCCAGCATCAAGGTGACGCCGTGCAGCGACGGCGGCCGGCTGTTGTTCGTGATCTTCGCCTTCGCCGCAACGGCGTTGGGCACGATCACGATGTTGCCTTGCGAGGTCAGCAGATGCGTCGCGCGCCAGTTCATCTCCAGCACCTTGCCCTCGACGCCGTCGATGATCACCCAGTTGCCGATGTGATACGGCTCGGTCGTGTTGATCACGATGCCGGCAAACACGTCGCTGAGCGTGCTCTGGATCGCAAGACCCAGCACGATCGCGAGCGCGCCCGATGTCGCGACCAGCCCGCGCACCGGCAGTTCGAGCACGAAGCCGAGCGCCGCGACGGCAGCCGCGAGAAACACCACCGCGCCGAACACGTCCGAGAAGAGCCGTTGACGGCGCCAGGTCTGCGGCAACAGCAGCGTGTCGAGCAAAAGGCTCAGCAGGCGCGCGCCCATCAGCCACCAGATGATTTCGAGCACCTGGCCCAGCACGTGCAACGGCGTCGAATCCGCATAGGGCGCCTGCGAGAACGGGCTCAGGCCCGAGCCGAATAGCAGCGCGCTGAACGCGGCGTAAATGCACAGGCGCACCAGCAGCCGCGCCACTTCGTTTTTGGGTGTGGTGCAACGCCAGATCACGACATCGACTGCGACGAGCGCAAAGCCAAAAATCAGCGGATTGTTCACGCACACTCCATAGCGGGGTTGAACGGTCAAAGAGACGTGCAGGGCAGCAGGTTCAAATCGTCGTTGGCAGCCGCTGATTGCAACGGCTGTTTGCGACAGTAGCACGGCCTCGTGCAACGCGGCGTCATGCCCAGTTCCATGACGCCGCGCGCCGCGCATTCAAGCCATTTTCTACGACATTTTTAATCGCGATGCAGCAGAGCGTACGTCGACTCCGGAACGCATCGTCACTTCACGTTGAACGAGTAGTCGCCGTGCGTGCGATGTCCGTCCGACGCCACCGCGACCCAGTGCACCGTGTATTTGCCCGCGGCCAGCGCAGGCGGCAGCGCGACGGACGCGACGCTCGGCTGCTGCGTATCGACCGTCGATTTCGCGGTGTTCACCGGCTTGCCCGCCGCATCCGTGACGGTCAACGAACTGAAGGCGGGTTCGAGCGGGCCATCGAACGTGATGGTCACCCTGGCGGGTGCTTCGACGGTCGTGCCCGCGCCGGGCTCCTGCTTTTGCGGAAACACATGAGCGAGCGCCGCGAGCGGCGTCAGCATGAGTGACAGCGCGAGGGCCGCCACGAGTCGTGTCGTGTTCATGGTGGTGTCCTCGTCAGGGGAAAAGCGGTTTGCCGATCGTCGTGGGCGCGATGTCGTCGAAGAACAGATGCGCCTGCACCAGCACGCCGACATGCGAGCCGCTCGCGTGATTCACGGGAATCTGCGCTTCGATGCCGAACTGCCCATAACGGTTGATCCAGATGACGCCGGGATTGATCGTGCCCGTGGTTTGCCCCTGGCTGCGCGACAGCGGAATCTCGACGATGGGGATCAGGTTCGCAAGCGGCTGCGGCAAACCGACGTCGCGCACGTGCTGCTGCAGATAAGGCAGGCTGTACTGCACGGTCACGCCGTAGTTGAACGCGTTCGGCTGGCCCGCGCCCGTCGTGAACGCGGGGCCCGCTTCGCCCGTGATCGCGATGGGACGCAGATACGCGAGCGAATCGGGCAGGTCGCCGAAGCCCTTGCCGGCAAAGATCGTCGGCGAGATGGTCGAGAAGCTTTCGCCGATCGCGTGGCTGCCCGTGCCGCCCAGGTCCGCGTCGACGCCGACCGACGTCATGAACTCATGCGCTTCGTTGACGTACAGCAGGTACTTGAGGCCGACGCTGAAGTTGTCGAAGCCGTGCGCGGTCGGATTGTTCTGCCCGACGTACGCGCCGCCGATCGATACCGCGAGGCGCGGCGTAATCAGCTTGTCGTACTCGAAGCTGAAGCTGTTGACGCTCTGGTCGCCATCGTCGCCGCGCACCCGCTGGTGGCCGTATTCCAGGTTGAGTTCGTCGCTGACGCCCGGATCGTCGACGGCCATCGTGGCGGGGAAAACGCGGTCGCCTGCAATGGAGTGCGCGTGAGACATGGACGGAACGAGCAGGGCGGCGAGGATGCAGCCGGCGAGCGGCAGTGTGCCGCGCGCGAAGTGTCGGGTATTCATAGGTGTGATCCTGAGTGAGAGCGCGCGCCGGCCGCGTACGCGCCCGAAGGCGGTAACGCGGCGTGCGCGAAAACGGCAACGCCGTGACGGCGTTGCGGGTACGCGGGTTCGACTCAGAGATGCACAGGGGGCGCGCGCGGCTGCGCGCTTTCGAACGGTGTGACGAGCGCGACGCTTTCGAAGCGAACCGCCACACGCTGCGTAATCGCGGCGACCGTCAGCGCAAACGTCGACGGCGAGGCGGGCAGCACGGGAATATGCGCGAGCAGGCTGCAATAGCCACACGCATGCCAGTGCGAGGCGAGCGTGTGCGTATTGCCGGCGTCGTCTTCCTGGGTTTCGGCGGGACTGGCCGTTTGGGCGGAACAGAGCGCGGCGGCGGGATCGTATGCGCCACGGCTCGCCGCAATGGCCTGCGAGACGGTAGGTGCGAGCGCCGCCATCAGGATAGCGAGCAATCCGAGAATGCAGCCAATCTTCCGATGGAACCGGCTCGCCATGTTGATTGAAAACGTGTGTGGGATCCTGCGCGGATTATGACATTGGCGCGGCATACGGTGCGGGCCCCGCCGCACATTCGCACATGAAAATCTTCGCGAAGCTGTCGATTTGCTGTCGCGCCGTTCGTCGTCTCTGTAGAACCGGGCAACCGCGCTTTTTATGCCCGGCATCTGACGACTTTGCACAGGAGAGCGGCAATGAACTACGTGGATGGATTCGTGGTGGCAGTGAAGGCGGAGAATCGCGAGGTTTACCGCAAGCACGCCGAGACGGCAGCGGGCGTGTTCAAGGAGTACGGCGCGCTGAACGTCGTCGAATGCTGGGGCGACGACGTGCCCGAAGGCAAGCTCACGTCGTTCCCGCTGGCCGTCAAGCGTGAGCCGGACGAAGTGGTCGTGTTTTCGTGGGTCGTCTGGCCTTCGCGCGCGAAGCGCGACGAAGGCATGGGCAAGGTGATGGCCGATCCGCGTTTGCAACCCGATGTGATGACGATGCCGTTCGACGGCAAGCGGCTGATTTACGGCGGCTTCGAAGTGATCGTCGACATGTGATGGGGTTCATCGAGCGCTAAAGCGTTTCCGTGAACATGGGCGTCGTGCCGTCGCTGCTTTCATAGTACTCGGCGGACGCCTGCCCGCTCTGCGCGCCTTGCCCGAGCCGGATGATCGTGAAGCCGTGCATGTAGATCTTGTCCGCCTCTTTCAGCAGCACGTTTTGCAGCGCGGGCGGATTGACGATGCGTGGGTCCGGCGCGTTCTCCCGTCCGTCGACGATCACGGGCACCGCGCCATGGCCGATGCAGCGTCCGCGGTTCAATCCGAGGTACGGCTGATAGATGCTCAGGTTGTGCTCGTGGCCCCAGAACCATGCGCTGACGGGCTGCTTCGCGGCCTGCGCGAAACGCTGGAAGCTCGCGAGCAGCTTCGGGTTGTGCGCGACGAGCTTGCCGCCCGTCTGCAGCGGTCCAATCTGCGACAGCGCGGAAAACAGCTGGTGATGTGAGAGCAGGATCGTCTTGCCGCTGAATTCGGCGATGCGCTCGACAATCCAGTCCTCTTCGTCCTGCTCGAGAAACGTGAGGACTTCCGTTCCGTGGAACGGGTCGTAGTCGTGCAGCCCCGTGTCCATCGCGATGAACTGCCAGTCGTCGTTGCGCAGGCAGAAGAAGCTGGCGGGCTGAAGGCGAGCGTGATCGTTGAGCGTGTCGATCAGCCCGTAATAGCCGGCGCCGCCGGAGTACATGTCGTGGTTGCCCGAAAGCGTGTAGACGGGTACGTCCTTCGTGTTGCGCGTGAGCACGCTGTCGACGATGTTCCTGAAGTTCGCATCGCATTCCTGCGGCGTGCCCGAATAGTAGATGTCGCCGAGATGAATCACGACGTCGGGGTTTTGCAGCGCGGCCTGCTTCAGCAAGTCCACTGCGACGTCCGTTCCCGTGCCCCAGTCGGCGATCAGCGCGACCGTCGCGCCCGCTTTCAGCGGAACCGTGACGGGGCCGATCGCGGCCGCGCGCCGGTAGGGAATCGACGCGCGCTTGCCGTCCGGGCCGAAGAACTGCATGTAGCTCTCGATGACCTTGATCCACGCCGGATCGCAGACGTTGTAGCGCAGGTCGTTCTCGATGCTGTCCGCGCCTGCCGCGTCGCCGCGGGCGCGCGCTTCCATCAGCGCGAAGCCCATCTTCGCGCAGGTCCAGGCGTCCTGCGCGACTTCGCCCGGCGCGACGTCGGGCAACGTCGATTGACCTTGCGACTTCAGCGACGCAATCGTCGCTGCCGCATTGACGAGCGCGTTGTCCGTTCCCGGCCGCGAGGCGAGCGTCGCGGAAGGCGTCGTGCTGCGCACGACCTGATCGACGGCTGACTGGAACAGCGAGACGAATTGATCGCGGAAGCTGTCGGGTTCGGCGGCCATGGCGGTCTCCATTGATCGGATTGGCACAATCCGGTTTGCATATTGCGGCTTGTCGAATCGAATGCGAAAGCCGGGAGTAATGTTCGCGGTATTGAAGCTTAAAGCTTGAAACGGTCGGCACGCTAAAGGATCATTTCAGCTAACACCAAGACGATTGGCTCAACACAATTTGCATGAAAGGCAATGCGTGATCCGATATAGCCGGGCATTTTTCGAATTGCAATGGCGTTTTGCGGAGCGTGTCGCCGCTGTGTCGGGCATGCCGCTCGAGCAGGCGCTGCTGGATTACACCAATTTCTATATCCGCTTTGGACTCGGCCGCGAATTCGATCCTAAGGACGCTGTGTGGCAAATGTATATCGACGGTTTGAGAAATGCGCTTGAGCCGGCGGAGTGGACATGGCGTTTCTATCTCACCTGCGAGCCTGTGCCGCCGCCTTCGTTACTTGCTACTTTTGGCTGCTTTTCTTTCTCGGATGCGGGCGATGATTCCATTCGCCTGCATTTCGCCAATGCCGAATCGATTGACTGCTCGCCATTGAGCCATGAACGCGTCGGTGCGAGACGCGCCGAATTGCGCGCGCTATTCGATCATGTGCGCCAGACGCGTCCCGCTATGCAACGCGTATTGGGTACTTCGTGGCTTTACAATTTGCCCGCTTATCGCAGGCTATTTCCAGCCGCTTATGTGGAAACGGCGCGCGAATTGGCTTCGCGATTTCAGAACATGCCGCTATGGGGGCAATTCCTCGACCGGCACGGCAACGTGCGGGCAGACATGCAGACGTGGTTTCTCGAACGCATCGCGCGGCAAGCCGGCATGGCCGATCTCGAGCAATGTTTCCCGTTCCGGGCGCTCGCCGTCGATGCCCCCATGGCGGTGTTCGACGGCTTCTATCACGCGCGCTGATTCCCACGCGCCACGCAAACCACGCAACGCATTCAAGCTTTTCGCGCCGCTGCCGATAACGTGTGTGGCCGTCCCTCCTGCAAAGCCCTATCAAAGATGCGTGTGTCCAAGACCGAGTCCGTACTGCTCTCCGTTGCCGTGTTCGCTGTCGTCAGTTTCAGCGGCTGGCTCCAGAGCGAAATGAAGCACGCCGCGCGTGAGCGCAACCGGCACGACATCGGCACGATCGTCGATGCGGCCTGCGCGAGCCTGAACGCCGCCGAGCTCGAATCCAGCGACAACGGCCAGCTGCAATGCGGCACGATCGCGCATGAAGCGCCGCGCCAGGCGTCCGAGGCGCCCGAGGCGTTGACGGCAGCCGCGACGGGTGCCGCATCGACGGTTCCCAATCCTTAAGCGCTTTTGCGGGGCGCGCTACGCTGCGCGACGTGCGCGACGTGCGCGACGAAGCTGCGCAGCCAGCACTGATGCGGCTTTCATCGACAATACCTCACACGCTGATATACTAAATACGTTCACAGTCCGCGTGACGATGAAGGCAGTAGACGGCGCGGATACGGGAGCGGCGCGGTTGCGCCGTTCGAGCCAACTACGGTGCTCACTCGCACCGACCGGATCAGAGGCGATGCATGTCGTCAGAACTTGACAGTCAGCCAGCGGCCACGCCGTTCACCCTGTCACTGCAACCCATCGGGACGAGCGCCAGTCTGCGCGATCGCGCGTACGCGATGCTGCGCGCGGCAATCGCCGATGCCGATATCTATGCGTCGCGCGACGAAATACGCCTCGACGACCGCGCGCTGAGCGAATCGCTGGGCGTGAGTCGCACGCCTGTGCGCGAGGCGATGACGCTGCTCGAACAGGAAGGCTTCGTGCGCACGATCCCGCGCCGGGGCATTTACATCGTGCGCAAGAGCAAGCGTGAGATCGTCGAGATGGTGCAGATGTGGGCCGCGCTGGAAAGCATGGCGGCGCGGCTCGCCACGCTGCACGCAACCGACGAAGAGATCGCGCGGCTGCGTCACATGTTCGACCAGTTCCGCGATTCGACGCCAGCCGAACATATCGCCGAGTACTCGGATGCGAACATTGCGTTCCATCAGGCAATCGTCGAACTGTCGAAGTCGCAGATCATTCTCGACACGATCAAGAACATCTTCATTCACGTGCGCGCAATCCGTCGCATGACGATTTCGCAGAGCGACCGCGCGTCGCGTTCGATCGTCGATCACCTGCGCATCATCGAAGCACTGGAAAAACGCGACACCGAACTCGCCGAGCGTCTGGTGCGTCAGCACTCGCTCGACCTCGCCGCCTTCATCGAAGCAAATTGCGATTTTCTCGATTGAGAGCAGTCGCTTCTCCCTGATCTACCGCGGACATCCGTTCCCGGATGTCCGCATCTTCCCTCATTGCCAACCGGCGCGCTTCCCTGCGCGCCCCGCGTCATCGCATCCATAAACGATCGCGAATACATTCGATAAGTTTCTTTAATTATTCCCAATCCGGTGCGTGCTCTTACGATGGGTTAGCCCGGATGCGTCCTGGATTTAAGGGTTAACACGTGCAATGAGCGTTTTTAAGCGCACTGCATTCGGGAAAATCCGCAGGCAGCTGGAATAAAAATGTAAAGACTGAAACCTGTTTGAATGGTTAACTACACAGGTCTGTCGAAAGTCCCCAGCGCCGGGTAGAAGAAAACAGCAAGGCGGATGCGGGCAGCGTGATGACCGATTGCGCCGCCAGCATCGAAAACACTAGAAATGCGGAGACGATGCTCATGAATGGAAACACCCGACAGGCGACGGGAAGCGGTCTATTTTCGAACCGTTGGTGTCAATTGGTGATCGGCATGTTGTGCATGGCCCTGGTCGCCAATCTTCAATATGCATGGACGCTCTTTGTCGCGCCGATGAATGCGCGGCACCACTGGGGCGAAGCATCGATCCAGCTTGCATTCTCGATCTTCATCGTCACGGAGACGTGGCTCGTACCTATCGAAGGATGGCTCGTCGACCGTTTCGGTCCACGTCCCGTCGTCGCGGGCGGCGCGATTTGCGCGGGCCTCGCGTGGATGCTGTTCGCGCATGCGACGACGCTGCCTGAGCTGTATATCGGGTCCGTCGTGGCCGGCATCGGCGCGGGCGGTGTGTACGGCACCTGCGTCGGCAATGCGTTGAAGTGGTTCCCGGACAAGCGCGGTCTCGCCGCGGGCCTGACGGCTGCGGGTTTCGGCGCAGGCGCGGCCGTCACGGTGATTCCGATTGCCAACATGATCACGCGCTCGGGTTACGAGCATACGTTCCTGTTCTTCGGCATCCTGCAAGGCGTGGCGATTTTCGTGCTGGCGCTACTGCTGCACAAGCCGACGACGCGCGCCGCTTCGAACATCAAGCGCAAGTTCGCGGTCAGCAAGATCGACTACACGCCGGGGCAGATGATCAAGACGCCCGTGTTCTGGGTGATCTATGCAGCGTTCGTCGCGGTCGCCGCGGGCGGCCTGATGGCAACGGCACAGATTGGTCCGATCGCGAAGGACTGGGGCCTCGCGAAGCTGCCGATGACGATGTTCGGCATGACGCTTCCGCTGCTGACGATGACGCTGTCCATCGACAACATCTGCAACGGCTTTACGCGTCCGTTGTGCGGTTTCATCTCCGACAAGATCGGCCGCGAGAACACGATGTTCGCGATCTTCATCGGCGAAGGTCTCGCGCTGCTCGGCATGATGCAGTACGGCCAGAACCCGTATGCGTTCATGACGTTCGCGGCACTGATCTTCCTGTTCTGGGGCGAGATCTTCTCGATCTTCCCGGCCATTTGCGCGGATACGTTCGGCAGCAAGTTTGCGGCGTCTAACGCGGGCACGTTGTATACGGCGAAGGGCACGGCGGCGCTGCTGGTGCCGCTTGCGTCGGTGTTGTCGTCCACGGGCGGCTGGAGTCTGGTGTTCATCGTCTCGGCCGTCATCACGATTGCGGCGGGCGTGTCGGCGAAGTTCGTGCTCGCACCGATGCGTGCACGGTTGATCGAGTCGGGGACGTCCGCGTCCTCTTCGTCGGCCAACGCTTCGCGATTAAGCGCAAGCTCGGGCGAGTGAGGCAGGGCGCCATTCTGGCGCGCTGCAGAGGATCATCATTGAAGTGTTGAAGCGGTGCGCGGCCTCAAGGGGCGGCGCGCCGCTTTGTTTTTTTCCCGCTTGAATCCCACGCGTTTGTTTGCGCCGACCGCGCTGCGTCGACAATCGACGAGCCAATAAAAAATCTCCCGCGCTTCATCAGCGCGGGAGATTGCTTGCGTCCTGCTGCGTGCGTCTTGCCGTTCTTCAGGCACCCGCAAGAGCGGGCACACCGTCATCGGCAAAGTACTGCGAAAACGAAAAGCCCGAACGATTCGAACGATGCGCATCGCTCGACGCCTCGATGCGCGTCGGCAGTACCTCAGGCGTATGCGCGCTCTTCTTCGCGAGAATCGCCGCGCTCAGGAACTCGGCGCTGTACGCATTGAGCAGATGCGCCTGATGCGCCTCCAGATAGGCGACGACGCGAGCATGTTCGCCGTCGATCGTCGCAAGCGACGTCAGCGTCTGCGCGTCCCAGCGGAAGCGCAAACCGAGGTCGGCGAATGCGCTGTTGAAGGCGCACAGCTGCGCCTCAATTGCGCGCTCGTAGTGAGTCCGGTGTTGATCGTGTGCGTTGCGCATCATGCTCTCCAGTTCATCGATTGCGTGAAGACAGCTTAGGCGCGCCGATAGATTCACGATAGTTAAAGTTTTCTTTGAAAACTATTCACTAACGTTTATGGATAACCTGCTGCAGACCTAGGGTGCAGGAGAATTGGTGACGACAAGATATGTGATATACAGTATTGCACATATACAAAGCGGTATTAGCAGACATGCAGAAAGGCCGAACGACCGCGCCTTGACCGGCGCATCCGTCGAGCGGGCCATCACCGTTTTCGACAATGAGGAGACACGTCGACCATGTCCACCGACACGCAAGAAAATGTCCGCACGATCCCGTTGAGTCTGAATCTCACGCCGATCAGCGCGACAGCTTCGCTGCGGGATCAGGCGTACGCGCGACTCAAGCACGCGATCGCGAACACCGACATCTATCACTCGCGCACCGAAGTGCGGCTGGATGAAAAGGAACTGACCGAGGCGCTCGGCGTGAGCCGCACGCCAGTACGCGAGGCGATGACGCTGCTCGAACAGGAAGGCTTTCTGCGCACGGTGCCGCGCCGCGGCGTGTACATCCTGCGCAAGACCAAGAAAGAGATCGTCGAGATGATCTGTATGTGGGCCGCGCTCGAAAGCGTGGCGGCGCGTCTCGCGACACAGCGCGCGTCGAACGAGGACATTGCCAGGCTACGCGGGATGTTCGACGACTTCCATTCGGCGACGCCGACCGATCACATCGAGGAGTACTCCGAGGTGAACATCGCGTTTCACCAGGCGCTCGTCGAGCTATCCGGTTCGCAGATCATCCTCGACACGATCAAGAACATCTTCATGCACGTGCGCGCGATACGCCGCATGACGATCGCGCAGAGCGACCGTGCGTCGCGTTCGATCGAAGACCACATGCGCATCATCGAAGCGCTGGAAGCGCGCGACACCGAGCGCGTCGAGACGCTGGTCCGCCAGCACTCGCTCGACCTCGCGTTGTATGTCGAAGCGCATTGCGATTTTCTGGACTGAGGGCCGTCACCACCGACACATAGCGACCCCAGGACTATCCCGAACGGGCACTTGATGCGATGCACGATTCAGGCGCCCAGACCCTTCAGACACAAAGCCCTAGCCAACTTTTGCAATGCAGCAACACCAGACGGAACCCGAAGCACCTGCAAAAATCCGTTGACTAATATTGTGTTTGGAATATTGTATATCACGAGACGCCACACAACACCCGGCCAAGGAGGAGACGTCATGGCAGATGTACTTGAGATCAGACCGCAAGAATCCGCTGAAGAGAACGCACAACAAACGACGGACGGTTTCCACCTCGTCATCGATGCACTCAAAGCAAACGATATCGACACGATTTTTGGTCTGGTCGGCATTCCTATCACCGACCTCGCGCGCCTCGCGCAAGCCGAAGGAATGCGCTTTATCGGATTTCGTCACGAGCAGCACGCAGGTCATGCAGCCGCTATCGCGGGCTACATGACGCAAAAGCCCGGCATCTGTCTCACGGTGTCCGCACCGGGCTTCCTGAACGGCCTCACGGCCCTCGCCAACGCAACGACGAACTGCTTCCCGATGATCCTGATCAGCGGATCGAGCGAGCGTGAAATCGTCGACTTGCAGCAAGGCGACTACGAAGAGATGGATCAGCTCAACGCAGCGAAGCCGTACGCGAAGGCTGCGTATCGCGTGCTGCACGCGGAAGACATCGGCATCGGCCTCGCACGTGCGATTCGCGCTGCCGTGTCGGGCCGTCCGGGCGGCGTGTATCTGGATCTGCCGGCGAAGCTGTTGTCGCAGACCATCGACGCCGTGAAGGCCAAGCAGTCGCTGGTACGCGTGATCGACGCCGCGCCGCGCCAGCTGCCCGCGCCTGATTCCGTCAAGCGCGCGATCGATCTGCTGAAAGGCGCGAAGCGTCCGCTGGTGCTGCTCGGCAAGGGCGCAGCGTACTCGCAGGCCGACAAGGAAATCCGCGCCTTCATCGAGAAGACGGGCATTCCGTATCTGCCGATGTCGATGGCCAAGGGCCTGCTGCCCGATACGCACGAGCAATCGGCTTCGGCTGCGCGTTCGTTCGTGCTGGCCGAGTCGGATGTCGTCGTGCTGGTCGGCGCGCGTCTGAACTGGCTGCTGTCACACGGCAAGGGCAAGACCTGGGGCAAGCCGAAGCAGTTCGTGCAGATCGATATCTCGGCGCAGGAAATGGATAGCAACGTCGCGATCGCGGCGCCTATCGTCGGCGATATCGGTTCGTGCGTTGCTTCGCTGCTCGACCAGGTTGGCGACGACTTCCCGCAGCCGCCGAAGGAATGGCTCGACGCCGTCAGCGAGAAGAAGAACACGAACCTGCAGAAGATGGCCGCGACGCTCGCGAAGAATCCGTCGCCGATGAACTTCCACAGCGCGCTGCGCGTGCTGCGCGACATCGTCAAGGCGAATCCGGATATCAACGTCGTCAACGAAGGCGCGAACACGCTCGACTATGCGCGCGCCATCATCGACATGTATCAGCCGCGCAAGCGTTTCGATTCGGGTACGTGGGGTGTGATGGGCATTGGCATGGGCTTCGCGATCGGTGCAGCCGTGACGAGCGGCAAGCCGGTGCTGGCGATCGAAGGCGACAGCGCGTTCGGCTTCAGCGGCATGGAACTCGAAACGATCTGCCGTTACGACCTGCCCGTGTGCACGATCATCTTCAACAACAACGGCGTGTATCGCGGCACCGACGTGAATCCGACGGGCGGCAAGGACGTCGCGCCGACGGTGTTCGTGAAGGACGCGCGCTACGACAAGATGATCGAGGCATTCGGCGGCATCGGCTACAACGTGACGACGCCAGAAGAACTGGAGAAAGCGGTGAAGGAAGCGATCGCATCCGGCAAGCCGACGCTCATCAACGCAGTGATCGACGAAGCGGCGGGCACCGAAAGCGGACGCCTGACCAATCTGAACCCGCAAAGCGCGGCAATGAAAAAGTGACATCAGCCAACCACGGAGATACAAAAGTGAGCAAACCACTCGAAGGCGTCAAGATCATCGACTTCACGCACGTCCAGGCAGGTCCTGCGTGCACCCAGTTGCTTGCCTGGTTCGGCGCGGATGTGATCAAGGTCGAGCGTCCCGGCTCGGGCGACGTGACGCGTAACCAGCTGCGCGACATTCCGGAAGCCGACGCGCTGTACTTCACGATGCTCAACAGCAACAAGCGTTCGCTGACGCTCGACACGAAGACGCAGGACGGCAAGGAAGTGCTCGAAAAGCTGATTCAGGAATCGGACGTGCTGGTCGAGAACTTTGCACCGGGCGCACTGGACCGCATGGGCTTCACGTGGGAGCGCATCAACGAACTGAACCCGAAGATGATCGTGGCATCGGTCAAGGGCTTCAGCGACGGCCACCACTACGACGACCTGAAGGTCTATGAAAACGTCGCGCAGTGCGCAGGCGGCGCGGCATCGACGACGGGCTTCTGGGACGGCCCGCCGACGGTCAGCGCAGCGGCGCTCGGCGACAGCAACACGGGTATGCACCTGGCCATCGGCATTCTCACGGCGCTGATCGGCCGCGACAAGACGGGCAAGGGGCAGAAGGTGGCCGTGTCGATGCAGGACAGCGTGATCAACCTGTGCCGCGTGAAACTGCGCGACCAGCAGCGTCTGGACCGCGTCGGCTACCTCGAAGAGTATCCGCAGTATCCGCACGGCGAATTCACCGATGTCGTGCCGCGCGGCGGCAATGCGGGCGGCGGCGGTCAGCCGGGCTGGGTGCTCAAGTGCAAGGGCTGGGAAACGGACCCGAACGCGTACATCTACTTCACGGTTCAAGGGCACGCGTGGGAGCCGATTTGCCGTGCGATCGGCAAGCCGGAATGGATCGACGATCCGGCCTACATGACGGCGCAAGCACGTCAGCCGCACATCTTCGATATTTTCAACACGATCGAAGCGTGGCTCGCCGACAAGACGAAGTTCGAAGCCGTCGACATCCTGCGCAAGTTCGACATTCCGTGCGCACCGGTTCTGTCGATGAAGGAAATCGCCAACGACGAGTCGCTGCGTGCGAGCGGCACGATCGTCGAAGTGGACCACAAGGCGCGCGGCAAGTACCTGACGGTTGGCAGCCCGATCAAGTTCTCGGACATGAAGCCGGAGATCACGGGTTCGCCGCTGCTCGGCGAGCACACGGAAGAAGTGCTCAAGGACCTGGGCTACAGCTTCGATCAGATCGCGAACCTGCGGGAAGCGAAAGTGGTGTAATCGTCATCGGCGTAACAATGGGCTCCGGCACAGGAGAGACGGAGCCCACACGAACAGCGCCCGCGTGGCGCTGTTTTTACTGAGCGGCAGCGAGCCCATAACACACGAGCCCTATATGCAAGCAGCCATCGATTTTGAACAGCTGGTCAACGCGATCGGCGATGCCGTCGTGATTTCGGACGCGCAAGGCGCGATTACGCTGTGGAATCCCGCAGCGGAGCGCATTTTTGGTTTTACGCAGGAAGACGCGCTGGGTCAGTCGCTCGATCTGATCATTCCCGAGCGTTTGCGCGGGCGTCACTGGGAAGGCTATGAGAAGACCATGGCGACGGGACAGACACGCTATGGCAACGATCTTCTACGCGTGCCTGCTGTGCATAAAGACGGGCGGGCGTTGTCGATCGCTTTTACGGTTGCACTGTTGTATTCACCCGAGCGTGAACTCACGGGCATTGTCGCGGTGATCCGCGATGAAACCGCGCGCTTCCAGGAAGACCGCAATCTGCGCAAGCGCATCGCGGAGCTTGAGGCGCGCGTCGGCGCCTGAGGTGTTCTCGAAGGCGGTGTGTGCCGCCTTGCACTCGCGCAGTCAATATCAACGTCTATCGCCGTTGCGGCGATTCAGTACGGAGAGCATCGATGCGTGTGGAAATTTTTGGACCTTATCAGGTCGAGCTGTCGGCTATGCAGTTCATTCATAACGGTGGGTGGGCGGCGTTTGCCGCCGTTCGCAAACTGGATGATGGGGCTGAGGCGCCCGTGCATGTTCTGCCTTATCAACAGGTTGTTGATCACACTGTGTTTGCTACTGAGGCGGCTGCTATTGCCGCTGCTCGCGGGGTTGCTTTTGCGGTGATTGGGCCGCAGGCCGTATAGGTTTTTTGCCGTGCGGCGCTGGGGTGGTTTGCTTGTGTTTGCGCTGGCATCCGCGTTATGACTTACCCCTTCACGCGTTGCCCCTGTGCGGGGCGGCACCTACTTTTCTTTGCCGCCGCAAAGAAAAGTAGGCAAAAGAAAGCGGCTCACACCGCCAGCACGTGTGCCTATCCACGGGCCCCCAACGTCCCCAGACTTCACACCGCAGCAATCCTGTTCACGTGCGTTGCCAACGCTCTCTCTTTGCGCCTCACCCGCTTCACGCTCCCGCGTTGTCGCGCGCGTGACCAGATTTCCCACGTTCTGTAGCGGCAAACTGTGTGTTGGCCATCGCGCCGCATATGCGTTACTTCGGACCGTAATTGCACGCGTACCTCCATGTAGGAGCGCTGCCTTTTACGACGGCACGACCTACACACAGTTTGCCGCTATGGGGTCGTCGATATTCCATATCGTGGGTCACGGCGTCGGTGCGTGAAACGGGGGAGGCACTTGATAAGCGCGTGGGCAACTTGCGTCGGCTATTTCGTCGACGTTCGAAGCGTGGGGACGTTGGGGGCCCGTGGGTAATCACAAGGATTGGCGGTGTGAGCCGCTTTCTTTTGCCTACTTTTCTTTGCGGCGGCAAAGAAAAGTAGGTGCCGCCCCGCACAGGGGCAACGCCCGCGCCGCGTAGGCGCCACGCGGATGCCAGCGAAAAAAGCCCGCGCCGCAGACGCAAAAAAACCACGGCCAAGAACAAAAAACCACAAAAACCGCCCAGCGCCAGCGCCCAACAAGACCTTGGGGTTTATCCCCACTAAAAACCTGGCAAAAAAGCTTGCTCAAATACCAGGCTGTAAATACGATATATCACATATCAGGCGTGTTCAAAGCGCGGGCAAAAACCGCCCGGCATGCGCAAGCAACACATTCAACAATGATGGGAGACGTAGCATGGGCAAGGCACTCGACGGTGTGCGCATTCTCGATTTCACCCACGTGCAATCAGGCCCGACCTGCACGCAGTTGCTCGCATGGTTCGGCGCAGACGTCATCAAGGTAGAGCGCGCAGGCGCAGGCGACATCACGCGCGAACAGCTGCGCGACATCCCCGATGCCGACAGCCTGTACTTCACGATGCTCAACCACAACAAGCGCTCGGTCACCATCGACACGAAGAATCCCGAAGGCAAGCTGGTGCTCGAGGCGCTGATCCAAAAGTGCGACGTGCTGGTGGAGAACTTCGCGCCGGGCGCGCTGGACCGCATGGGCTTCACGTGGGAGCGCATCCAGGAGCTGAACCCGAAGATGATCGTCGCGTCGGTCAAGGGCTTCGGTCCCGGGCCGTACGAGGACTGCAAGGTCTACGAGAACGTCGCGCAGTGCGTGGGCGGCGCGGCCTCGACGACGGGTTTCGATGACGGCCCGCCCGTCGTGACGGGCGCGCAGATCGGCGACAGCGGCACGGGCCTGCATCTGGCGCTGGGCATCGTCACGGCGCTCTACCAGCGCACGATGACGGGCCGCGGCCAGAAGGTGCTCGCGGCGATGCAGGACGGCGTGCTGAACCTGTGCCGCGTGAAGCTGCGCGACCAGCAGCGGCTGGAGCGCACGGGCGTGATGAAGGAGTACCCGCAGTATCCGAACGGCACGTTCGGCGAGGCGGTGCCGCGCGCGGGCAATGCGTCGGGCGGCGGTCAGCCGGGCTGGATTCTCAAGTGCAAGGGCTGGGAGCACGACCCGAACGCCTACATCTACTTCATCACGCAGGCACCCGTGTGGGTGAAGATCTGCAACGTGATCGGCAAGGAAGAGTGGGCCACCGATCCGGAATACGCGACGCCGTCCGCACGCCTGCCGCGCCTGAAGGAAATCTTCGCGGAGATCGAACGCTGGACGATGACGAAGACCAAGTTCGAGGCGATGGAAATCCTCAACAAATACGACATTCCGTGCGGGCCGATCCTGTCGATGAAGGAGATCGCGGAAGACGACTCGCTGCGTAAAACAGGCACGATCGTCGAGGTCGATCACCCGGTGCGCGGCAAGTATCTGACAGTGGGCAACCCGATCAAGCTGTCGGACAGTCCGACGGACGTGACGCGTTCGCCGCTGCTCGGCGAGCACACGGATGAAGTGATGGCCGAACTCGGCTATTCGCGTGAACAGATCGAAGCGCTGAGGACGGTCGGCGCAATCTGAAGATTCAACTTCGTGACGCGGGCGTATTCACCGTGTCGGTCGACAAAAAATTTGTGGAGACAGTTTCGATGACATCGTGGATACGCTTTCGGCAGCCGCAAGGTCATATCGGTTTCGGCGTGCTCGATAACGGCAGCATCGCCGAATTCGAAGGCGACATGTTCGGCGAGGCAACGGCGACGGGCAAGCAGTTGCAACAGGACGACGTCGAGTTGTTGAGCCCCTGCGTGCCGAGCAAGGTCGTCGCGCTCTGGAACAACTTTCATGCGCTGTCGCAGAAGCTCGGCAAGGCCGCGCCCTCGCATCCGCTCTTTCTGATCAAGCCGCCGATGTCCGTGATCGGTCCCGGCGCGCCCATTCGCCGCCCCAAAGGCTATAGCGGCAAGATCGCCTACGAAGGCGAACTCGGCATCGTGATCGGCAAGCGCTGCACGAATGTCTCGCCCGAAGAAGCCGACAGCTACATCTTCGGATACACCTGCATCAACGACGTCACGGCCGTCGACCTGCTGAACGAAGACCCGAATTTCGCGCAATGGTGCCGCTCGAAAGGCTTCGATACGTTCAGCTGCATCGGGCCCGCGATCGAAACGCAGTTCGACTGGCGCAACGCGAATGTGGTCACGCGCCTCGACGATGTCGAGCGGCAGAACTATCCGATCTCCGACATGATCTTCACGCCTGCCGAACAGGTCAGCATGATCTCGCACGACATGACGCTGATGCCCGGCGACGTGATCGCCTGCGGAACGTCGGTCGGCGTCGGCTCGATCAAGGACGGCGCGACGGTCGTCGTGTCGATCGACGGGATCGGCGCGCTGCCGAACCAGCTCGCCGTCGCAAGGCAGCTCGAAACGGCAGCCTGAAAAGAACACGCACTGAGCATGCAAATGAGAGCCGGACGCGTCATCGCCAATGAGTCGACCATGAATCGACAATGACGATCGCGCGCTGCGTCGCGAGACGCCCGGCTCGATCTCACTGATCACTTCTTGGAATGGGAGCAGATAGATGAAGATCTGTGTTTATGGAGCCGGCGCGATTGGCGCCTATGTCGGCGCGGAACTGGCGCTTGCGGGCGCCGATGTCAGTTTCGTCGCACGCGGCCCGCATCTTGCCGCGATGCAACGCAACGGCGTGCGTTTGCTGATCGACGATACCGAGCGTCTCGTCAATGTGCGGTGTTCGTCGGACCCGCGCGAGCTGGGGCCGCAGGACTACGTGATCATCGCGCTGAAGGCGCATTCGGTGCCGGGTGTCGTCGATGCCATGCAGCCGCTGCTCGGGCCTGAAACGGCCATCGTGACGGCCGTCAACGGCATTCCGTACTGGTACTTCTACAAGCATGGCGGCGAGTTCGCGAACACGACGCTCGAAAGCATCGACCCGGGCGGCACGCAATGGAAGAAGCTCGGGCCTGAACGCGCAATCGGCTGTGTCGTCTATCCCGCCGCGGAGATCGTCGAGCCGGGCGTGATCAAGCATGTGTACGGCAAGAAGTTTCCGATCGGCGAACCCGACGGCACGCGTTCTGCGCGCGTCGAAGCGCTGTCGCAGGTCATGGTTGCAGCGGGACTCGATGCGCCCATTCGCGACAACATCCGCGACGAAATCTGGCTGAAACTGTGGGGCAATCTGTGCTTCAACCCGATCAGCGCGTTGACGCACGCGACGCTCGATGTCATCACCAGTCACGTCGGCACGCGCGCCGTCGCGAAGACGATGATGCTCGAAGCGAAGTCCGTGGCGGACCGCTTCGGCGTGCATTTCCGGGTGGATGTCGAGCGGCGTATCGATGGCGCGGGCGCAGTGGGTGCGCACAAGACCTCGATGCTGCAGGATCTCGAAGCGGGACGCCCGATGGAAATCGATCCGCTGCTGACCGTCGTGCAGGAAATGGGGCGGCTGGTCGGGCATGAAACGCCGACTATCGATACCGTTCTCGCGTTGATCAAGCTGCGCGAGCAGATCGCGCAGCGCAAGGACGACGCGCCTGCGGCGAAGCCGGAGCACGCTGCGCCTAGCGCGAAGGCCGCCTAAGTCGCGGTGTCGTATCGCAGAGTCAAACGCGCGGGCCGTCACACAGCCCGCGCGCCGCTTTCACGTCAGCCGACGCAGGCTTCCTCGCGCCGGCCCACACTATGTCCGACCCACAGCCCCGCGTCGTACGCCGCTTCCAGCGCGGCGAGCACGTCCGGATGCTCGTTCAGTTCCTCGATGCCGAGCGCCTCGCGCGCGATCAAGCCAAGCAGTTCGAGACGCTCTTCATAAATGGGGCTTTTCATGGCACCTCCTTCAAGGTTGAAATCGCTGCGGCAGCATTCGCTGGCGGGTCGCGCTTCACGACGTTGATGTCATGCGCGACACGGTCTTTCTCATTGCCGTTGTCGAAACTGAACATGGGCCGGAAGCAAGCCCGTCAGCGGCAGGAGCGCGATTGCTGCGATCGAAGTCGACCTGGAGAGATGCGGTGAGCGCGAACGCGCGTATTGATCTCTGGCTTCCGTCTCAGGTTGAATCACTGTGCGATTCAATAGTAGGCAAATGCGGGCTGCCTTGCGCGTGGTCAAGCGCCGCATATCGAAGTACTACTCGAATCGGGTGACAGCGGGGCGTATTCCGGCAGTGGCATGAGGTCCATGCCAAAGTGGAATGCGCCTGTCATTGTTCGTACGAATACGGTTTTGGTCAGAAGACGTGCATCACGCCAACATAGGCGCCCGTTTGCGATTCGCCGGGCAACGGGTTCGTGTTCGCGCTGCCCGTTGCATCGCGCGAGGTCGCGAGCAAAGAGAAGTTCGCATGGCTGCTGTTGCGCATGTAGGCGACCGTGCCGTAAAGGAAGGTGCGCTGGCTCAGGTTGTAGGTGGAGCCGAGCACGAACATCGTCGCGTGTCCGGCGGGATCGTGCGTCGCGTCGCCGGAGCCGTCGCTCAGATGGACGTAGAAGGCGGCCGCCGTCACGGCGAACTGATGCGTGGCCTCCCACGTCGCGCCGAGCCAGTAGTAGTCGGCGCTGTCGGCGAGGCCTGCCGGCGTATCGGGTGCGGCGAGGTGCGTATAGGCGCCCTGAATCTTCACCTTCGATACACGCACGTTCGCGCCGACGAAGTACTCGCGCGAACTCGTGAAGACATTGGTCATGCGTCCATTCACGTCGCGCAGTTCGTCGTAGATGCCGCGCACGTCGAACAGTTGCGAGTGATACGTGAGCATGATGCCGTCCGAGCGGCCAAACTCGCCGGGCGCGCCGCGGTTGAATCCGTCCGCCTGATTACCTAACGCGTATTGCCCCTGCACATCGAAGCCATGAAAGACGGGGCTGTGATACTCGATGTTATTGCTCGTCTGTTGCCAGTTGCGCCCGCGCACGAGCGATGCCGACGAAAAAGCCTGCTGCACGAACGGATCGAATTCCCAGACGCCGTCGCTGTCGATGAACAGGTTGCGGCCTGCCTGAATCTGGCCGTAGCGTTTGTCGGCGAGTCCGACATACGCGCGGCGCGAGAACAGCCGGCCGCCGCTCGTCGTGCCGTTCATCACCTGCAGTCCCGTTTCCAGATCGAACACCGACGACATGCCGCCGCCAAGATCCTCCGATCCCTTGAAGCCCAGCATGCTGGTGCCCCAGTCGCCGCCTTCGGCTGTCCAGCTGGAGGTGCTGCCGCCTGAGGGCGTTGCGATGTGATTCAGATACTGGATGCCGCCATCGATGCGGCCATAGAGCGTCACGCTGTTCTGCGCGAATGCGACGGGAGAGGCGAGTGCGAGCAGCGCCGCGAGCCGTGTGCGTAATTTCATGAGCGTCTCTTCGTATCCTCAATGCGTGGATAACTCGTTATCTGGACATTGCACCGGTTGGCTACGCGTTATGCATGGATGTGTTGTCGCGCGCCCGGCGAATGTCAGTCGGATGCTAGTACCGTTTGAAGAATCCTGCTCGCAATCGCGCAAGCCGCTGACTTCACAGTGATTGCCCGCGCCGCGCGTGGCACCCGTCCCGCCGGCTGCAATATTTTTTCCCCGGTCCTACACTCGCGATTGCAACTTCGCGATGCAGGACGATAGCGCGTTGCGCGCGTCTTGTCTGCGTTCCGTTTATCGACCGATTGAAAGGAAACCAGATGGATCTCAAGATCAGCAACAAGCTTGCGCTCGTGACGGGCTCGACCAAAGGCATCGGCCACGCGATCGCCGTCGGGCTCGCGCGCGAAGGCGTGAACGTGATCGTCAACGGCCGCTCGCAGCAATCGGTCGATCACGCCATCGAGACGCTGCGCGCGCAAGTGCCCAACGCCACCGCGCAAGGATTCGCCGGCGACGTGTCGGACGCGGCACAAGTCGCGCGGCTCGTCGAGCGCTTTCCGCAGGTCGACATTCTCGTCAACAACATGGGCATCTTCGATCCGAAGCCGTTCGAAGAAATTTCCAATGAAGAGTGGCTGCGCTTCTTCAACGTGAACGTGATGTCCGGCGTGCAGCTGTCGCGCGCGTATCTGCCCGGTATGAAGCAGAAGAACTGGGGGCGCGTGGTGTTCATCAGCAGCGAAAGCGGCATCCAGATTCCAACCGAGATGATTCACTACGGCTTGACCAAGACCGCGCAGCTCGCGCTCGCACGCGGTCTCGCCGAAACCTGCACGGGCACGGCCGTGACGGTCAACTCGGTGTTGCCGGGACCGACCAGCTCGGACGGCGTCGAGGAATTCATCGACAAGCTCTCGGGCGGACAGACCTTCGAGGCCTTCGAGAAACAGTTCTTCGAACAGGCCCGGCCCAGTTCGATCCTCAAGCGCTTCACGACGCCCGAAGAAATCGCGAACATGGTCGTGTACGTGTGCTCGGAACTGTCGTCGGCGACCAATGGCGCGGCGTTGCGCGCGGATGGCGGCGTGGTGCGTGCGGTGTTCTGATCGTCTGTTCTTCTACGCGTCGCGGCGAACGGGCGAGCGCTCCGTTTGCCGCGACACGGCCAGCCCCGCCTTGCCTTCTCCGCCTTCGTTTGGCGTGATGCGCCGATGCGCCGTTCGGAAATGCCGGCTTGCATCGTCTATTCTGTGCATCATTGCTCTCGCGCGGCCTGCGCCAAGGCGTGAACCATGACGACTCGAAAAAAGACGGCGAACGCAACGCGGATCCGTGTCGGCATCGGCGGCTGGACGTTCGAGCCGTGGCGCGGCGTGTTCTATCCGAAAGGGCTCGCGCAGAAGCGCGAGCTGGAATACGCGAGCCGCCAGCTGACGGCGATCGAGATCAACGGCACCTTCTACGGCTCGCAAAAGCCTGCGACGTTCGCGAAGTGGCACGACGAAACGCCCGACGACTTCATGTTCGCGCTGAAGGCGCCGCGCTTTGCGACGCATCGGCGCGTGCTGGCGGAAGCACGCGATTCCGTCGAGCGCTTTGTTGCGAGCGGCGTGCTCGAACTCAAGAACAAGCTCGGCCCGATCAACTGGCAATTCCCGCCCACCAAACAGTTCGATGCCGATGACTTCGGCAGCTTCCTCGAATTGTTGCCCGCGAAGGTCGATGGACAGACCTTGCGCCATGCCGTCGAAGTGCGTCACGAGAGTTTCTGCGACGAGGCGTTCGTCGCGCTGGCGCGCAAGCACGGTGTCGCGATCGTCGTAGCGGGCGATTCGAAGTATCCGCAGATCGCCGATCCGACGGCGTCGTTCGTCTACGCGCGCATCATGGGCACGGAAGAGGCGAATCCGAGCGGCTATGCAAAGAAGGCGCTCGACAAGTGGACCGAGCGCGCGCAGACCTGGGCCGCAGGCGGCGCGCCCGACGATCTCGACACCTATGCCCGCGCCGCGCCGAAGAAGGCGCGCGATGTCTATCTGTTCGTGATCAGCGGGCACAAGGCGCACAATCCCGCTGCCGCGATGGCGCTGATCGAGCGGATCAAGGCGGCGCAGTAACGGCGCGTAGGCAATGACTCAGCGTTCGGGCGCTTCGAGCGTGCAGGATTCGTCGGGAAACGGTGTGGCGGCCACGGTCGCCACGGGGCGCAGCGGCGGCTCGAACGCGGCCCACTGCGTCCAGTCGGATGTCGCACCGGGCGCTTTCAGGCGAAGCGCCCGCGAGCCGTCGACGAAGACGAGCGATTCGAGATCGAAGAGACTCTCTGAAGCGACGCCGCCCGGTGTCGCGCGGCCCATCTGATGGGTGAAGTTGAGATTGCCCTCGCGAAGCAGATCCAGATAGCTGTCGCAATGCGAGGCGGGCGGCCTGACCGTCCACCGGTTCAGCAGTTTTGCGGCGATTTCGGCATCGAACATCGTGATTTCTCCTCGCCTGAGCGACCGCGTGCCCGATGGGCCGCGGCGGGCTGGTGTCCGCTTCGGGGCGGACTATCCGTCAATAATCAGCGCTTTCGCGGATGCGAAAGACATGTCCACCCACCACTATAGACAAAAATATGGTGCGATGCACAAAGCCAGATTGAGATTGCGGTCTAATCGTTGTTTTTGGACTCAATCCGCGTGCGGTGGCGTGGCTAACTGCTAGACGGAAGCGAGAAGAAGCGCGCAATTGCGCGATAAATGATGTAACTTGATTGAATTTGTGAGCGGTGATCGCGTGGCACAGGCCGTCGTACATTTGTTCGTACGATAAGGGCGGCGAGCCTCGCACATCAGGCAATGCCCCGCGAGGCGCACACAGCGTGAAAGTGCCGCGCAATCGCGCGGCACTGCGCCAGTCGAAACATCACTGCGCGACAGGACGCCCCGCGCCCGTCTGCGACGAACCCGAGATGCCCGCGCCATACGCCGATTCGGCGGCACGTTTGGCAGCGAGCCGCTGCATCGCATCCTGCACCTTCGACGGATAAGTCGGGTCTTCACCGCCTCCCGCCTGATAGCCGACGGAGGCGAGATCGGCGAGTTCCTGGCGGACCTGCGCGCGCGTGAGACGAGTGCTGGATTCCTGCGCCTGCGAGAGGGTGGGTGCGGCGGCGAGCAAGGCCGCTGTCAACATGGCGGCAGCGGCGGCAACTGTGGACTTCAAGACGTTCTCCAATAGCGATCCGGGATGCCGGCGGTGTTGCATGAGCCGGCAAAACAAGTCTACGGATCGCACCCGCGGAGAAAAACGGCCCGATCTGGAAGGCAGCCTTCCGTCTCGCAGAAAGATGCGGCGCAATGGACACGTAAAAAAAGCCCGCCGCGCAGAACGCGGCGGGCTTCAACACGCAAATCCCGGATGGTTCGTTAAAGCAGTGACGCTTTAGAAGCGGTGACGCATGCCGATCGTCGCGACAACCTGGTTGGCCGTCGACGATGCGCCGCCCGACGTGTTGATGAACGCGACATAGTGCTGTCCGATGGCGTGCTGATACATCGCTTCGGCGTACACGTCCGTGCGCTTCGAGAATGCGTAGATGGCCTGCGCGTTGACCTGGTTGAACTTCGGATCGGAACCGAAGGTCGGCGAGCCGCTGATGTGGCCGTCCGTATAGGTATCGGTGATACCGAACGTGATGGCGGGCGTGAACTGATACTTGGCGTTCAGTTCGTAGTTGTCGAAATGCATCGAGCCGTTCGTCATCGCGAAGGCGTTCGTTTGCTGATAGTGGCTGTTCGTGTAGACGAAGCCGACCGTCGCGGGACCGAACGCGTAGTTGATGCCCGCGCCGAACACGCGCTCGACGCCCGCGCCAACCTGGAATCCGCCCACGCCGTTCGCCGCCGATTCCGCCGTATCGACTGCGCCGCCCGTGTTCGTCGTGCTGTTCGAGCCGTTGATCTGCAGGTAACCGGCTGCGACGTTCAACGGACCCCACTGGTAGCTCGCGCCCGCGCTGTATGCGCGGTTGATCGCGAAGTCGGTGCTGTTCGAGAACGCGTACAACGCGCCGAACTTGAAGCCCGCGTAGTTGCTGCTCGTGTACTTGACGGCATTGCTCATCCGTACCGAGTGGTTCAGGTTGTCATTGTCGAACGGGTGAGCGAAGCCCGTGTCGCCGAACGTGCCTGCCGTGCCCGACAGCGGCGCGACGAAGTCGACCAGCGAGTCGTACTGGCGGCCCAGCGTGAGCTGGCCGTAGTTGGCGCTGCTGATGCCCACGTAAGCCTGGCGGCCGAACAGACGGCTGTGCTGGCCGAGCGTGCCGTTCTGCACGTTGAAGCCGTTTTCGAGCACGAAGATCGCCTTGTAGCCGCCGCCCAGATCTTCAGCGCCGCGCAAGCCGAAGCGGCTGCCGTTGATGGTGCCGCTCGTCGCCTGAAACAGCGCGCCGCTCGTGCCGCTCTTTTGCACGTTGTTGGTGTACATCAGGCCCGCGTCGATGATGCCGTACAGCGTGACCGAGCTTTGCGCGTGCGCGCCCGTTGCAGCCAATGCACCGAGCACCGCGACTGCGGCGGGAATTCTTTTCATGGTTGAGCTCCAGCTATTCCAGACAATGAGTGAAAAACAGCCTGGCGAGTATAGGAAAACGCGGGGCTCGATTTAACGCCGTGTTGCTGCAGCAGACTCTTGCGTCACACGGTGTAAATGATTCATCAAATCGAAATAATCGCTGGAAAAGTTCGCCGTGAAGCGGCGCGCGATCAACCCGCTACGCATGAATTGCGCGGATGAGATTAGCTGGGAGGGGATTTCTGTTTGATGGCAGCGTGCACCGTTTGGGCGAATTACAACACTCTCAGCCGGCGCTGCACACGATCGCAGTCAGAATGAAAGGCAACACCTGTTTGACGGTCGCTTCGCTGCCCGACTGCTGCACACGCACGCGCACCGACTCCGAAGGACCGGACACGACCACGCCATAGATCGAATCGGCTTCTACCTTGCCGGAGCCCTGCCGGAAGATCGCGTCGTCGCGCTGGTAGCCGAGCACGGCATAGACGTGAAAGCCGAACGCCGTGAGATCGCGGCCGCGCTTCGGGCGAAACGCATTCACCGAATTGGATTCGACCCGCATCGGATTCGGGTCGATGTATTGATCGTCGAGCAGCGGCTGAATGAAGGTATGCGCGTCGGTCTTGCAGACGAGCTGGTCGTCGAGGTCCAGCGCACGCGCGGGCGTGCAGCAGAGTCCCGCACCCAGGGCGGCCAGCACGGCAATCGAGTGGATGTAATCCTTTGTCATGTTTGGCGCGAGACCCTGAGCCGGAGATGGCCGGTCCCTGATGGTAGCCCGAAGTTGTCACGCACGTCAGCGAACGTCTGTGCGCTAACGAGCGATGCCACCATGCGGCCGCACAGTGCGACGGATTCTCAAAGTGGCGCGCGCGCCGCGAAGCGGCCTCGCACAATGGCGCGAAACCATCAAGTGCGGTGCTCCAGGCTAGCCAGCCGTTTATCGCTAAAGCAGATATGAGTATGGGATTTGCTTCGTTGACGCACCCGGACGCTGGCCGTAGATTGACTTCATCGTTGCAACCCTACAAAGAACATTCAGCGTGACAACCACTGTTTCGTCCTCTCAACACGCCGCTCCGCGCGTGCAAACGGCCGGCGTGCGCCAGCCGCTCGAAATCGTTCCGTTCGATGCGCCCGTCGGCGCCGAAGTGCTCGGCCTCGATCTGAACGAGCCGCTTTCCGCCGAAGATTTCGCGCGCATTCACCGCGCCCATCTCGACTATCACGTGCTGGTGTTTCGCGACCAGCGCATCACGCCCGCGCAGCACATCGATTTCAGCCGCCGCTTCGGGCCGTTGCAGATTCACGTGCTGCATCAGTTTCAGTTGCCCGGTCATCCTGAAGTGCTGATCGTGTCGAACATTCGCGAGAACGGTCAGCCGATCGGACTCGGCGACGCCGGCCACTTCTGGCATTCGGACCTGTCGTACAAGGAAAAGCCGAGCCTCGGCTCGCTGCTGCACGCGCAGGAACTGCCTTCGGAAGGCGGCGACACGCTGTTCGCGAACATGCATCTGGCGTGGGACACATTGCCTGAGCATTTGCGCAAGGCCGTCGAAGGACGCACGGCCGAGCACACGTATCTCGCCAAATACGCGGAACTGCAAAAGCGCAACCCGTGGCGGCCGAATCTGTCGGCCGAGCAGATCGCGGAAGTGAAGCCCGTGGTGCATCCCATCGTGCGCACGCATCCGGAGACGGGCCGTAAGGCGCTGTTCGTCAGCGAGCATTTCACGACGCATATCGTCGGCCTGCCCGAAGACGAGAGCCGCGAGTTGCTCGAAGCTCTGTTTGCGCACAGCGTGCGTGACGAACATATCTATCGTCACCAGTGGTCGGAGCACGATCTCGTGTTCTGGGACAACCGCTCGCTGATGCATCTCGCTGCAGGCACGCCCGATCATCTGCGTCGCAAGCTGTATCGCACGACGATCGAAGGCAACGCGCCGTTCTGATCCGCGCGCAGTCTTCATTTCCGTTTCCGACACCCGGAGTTTCGATGCCGTTTTCATTTCGACCGGCCGCGGCGCGGCCGTCTTTCGCGCGCCGTTTTGTTTCGACGATGCTTGCATTGTCGCTAGGCGCAACCAGCCTCGGCATGTCGCTCGATGCGCACGCTGAAGGTCATATCCGTGTTGCCGAACAGTTCGGCATCGTCTATTTGCTGCTGAACGTCGCACGCGATCAACAGTTCATCGAGAAAGAAGGGCGCAAGGAAGGGCTCGATATCAAGGTCGACTGGGTGAAGCTGTCGGGCGGTTCGGCCGTGAATGACGCGCTGCTGTCCGGCTCGGTCGACGTTGCGGGCGCAGGCGTGGGCCCCTTGCTCACGATCTGGGACCGCACGCATGGCAAGCAGAACGTGAAGGGCGTCGCGTCGCTCGGCAATCTGCCGTATTACCTCGTGTCGAACAACCCGAACGTGAAGACGATTGCCGACTTCACCGACAAGGACCGCATCGCGCTGCCGGCTGTTACGGTGTCGGTGCAGTCGCGCGTGTTGCAGTTCGCGGCGGCGAAGCGTTGGGGCGACAAGGAGTACAACCGTCTCGACAAGCTCACGCAGGCCGTGCCGCATCCCGATGCAGCGGCGGCGATCATTGCGGGCGGCACGGAAATCACGGGACACTTCGGCAACCCGCCGTTTCAGGAACAGGAGCTGGCTGCGAACCCGAAAGCGCATATCGTGCTGAATTCATACGATGTGCTGGGCGGACCGAGTTCGGCAACCGTGCTGTACGCAACGGAGAAATTCCGTAACGAGAACCCGAAGACGTATCGCGCGTTCGTCAACGGACTGGCCGATGCAGCGCAATTCATCACGGCGAATCCGGAAGCCGCCGCGGATATCTACATTCGCGTGAATCAGGCGAAGACGGATCGCAATCTGCTGCTCTCGGTGATCCGCAATCCGCAGGTGCAGTTCAAGGTCGCGCCGCAAAACACGTTTGCGCTTGCGCAGTTCATGTATCGCGTCGGCGCGATTCGCAACGAACCGAAGTCGTGGAAAGACTACTTCTTCGATGATCCGGCGACTGCAGCCGGAAGCTGACCGCTGCCACGTTCGACACACGAAAAACCCGCTATTTCAGCGGGTTTTTCCGTTTCTGGTGTGAGTGAAATCGCGCTGTTGGACAAGACGCGACGGCGGTCATAGCGCGGTTTACGGCGCTTATGCATCACAGCGCATTGAATATCTACATTCATTGGTTGGTCTTTGCGGAGGCTCACCGTATGTTGTCGTTTTGCCTATGCGGTGTCGTCATCGTGAAAGTCATTTCGCACGCAGTTCAACTCAAAGGAGCGCGTTGATGGTCGCGAATCCTTCCGTGCTTTTCCCTGAACAAGCCGCGACGCAGGCAAGCGAGCCGGTGCATTCGAGCCGCCTGCTTGCCGTCGATCGCGTGAGCCTCGAGTACCGCACGCGCGAGCGCGTGGTGCGCGCCACGCACGACGTCAGCTTCGACGTGTATGGCGGCGATCGCTTCGTGCTGCTCGGGCCATCGGGCTGCGGCAAGTCGACGTTGCTGAAAGCCGTCGGCGGATTCATCAAGCCTGCCTCGGGCACGATCACGCTCGATGGCGAAACGGTGCGCGAGCCAGGCGCGGATCGCATCGTCGTGTTCCAGGAGTTCGATCAGTTGCCGCCGTGGAAGACAGTGCTGGAGAACATTGCATTCCCTTTGCGCGCGGCAAAGAAATTGAGCCGTGCCGAAGCGAAAGAGCGCGCACAGCACTATCTCGACAAGGTCGGCCTCGCAGCGTTCGCCGATGCGTATCCGCACACGTTGTCGGGCGGCATGAAACAACGCGTCGCGATTGCGCGCGCGCTCGCGATGCAGCCGCGCGTGCTGCTGATGGACGAGCCGTTCGCTGCGCTCGACGCGCTCACGCGTCGCAAGATGCAGGAAGAGTTGCTGCGCCTGTGGGAAGAGGTGCGCTTCACGCTGCTGTTCGTCACGCATTCGATCGAGGAAGCGCTGGTCGTGGGCAGCCGCATTCTGCTGCTGTCGCCGCATCCGGGACGCGTGCGCGCGGAACTCAATAGCCACCAGTACACACACGACAGCTTTGGCCGCAGCGACTTCCAGCATCGCGTCGCGCAGATTCATCGCCTGCTGTTCGAAGAGACGGAGTCCGCCCGATGAGCACACCATCCACCCTGTTGCCGCCCGTGCGCGCGGAATACGAGCGGCCGCTCGAACCCGTCGGCGATCTCGCCGTCGAAGCGCCGTTGCCGCTCGCGCGGCGTCTTGCGAACCAGACATGGCTGAGCAAGACGATCATCGCGATCGTGCTGATCGCCGTGTGGGAAATCGCGGCGCGCGCAATCAACAACGACCTGTTGCTGCCGACCTTCGGCGCGACGTTCGTGGCATTCGTGCAAGGCATCGCCTCGGGCGAACTGCTGCAGAAGACGGCGGTGTCGATGTCGGTGCTGTTGCGCGGCTACCTGCTCGGCGTCGCGCTCGCGTTCGTACTGACTTCGCTCGCGGTGTCGACGCGCATCGGCCGCGATCTGCTGTCGATGCTCACCGCGATGTTCAATCCGTTGCCGTCGATCGCCTTGTTGCCGCTCGCGCTGCTGTGGTTCGGCCTCGGCACGGGCAGCCTGCTGTTCGTGCTCGTGCATGCCGTGTTGTGGCCGCTTGCGCTCAACACGTATTCGGGTTTTCGCGCCGTGCCCGCGACCTTGCGGATGGCGGGTCGCAATTATGGCCTGACGGGCCTGCGCCATGTCGTGCTGATACTCGTGCCCGCTGCGCTGCCGTCCATCCTCGCGGGACTGCGTGTCGGCTGGGCTTTCGCGTGGCGCACGCTGATTGCCGCCGAACTCGTGTTCGGCGCGAGCAGCGGCAACGGCGGACTGGGTTGGTACATTTTCCAGAACCGCAACGAGCTGTATACCGACCGCGTGTTCGCGGGACTCGCCGCTGTCATCGCGATCGGTCTGCTCGTCGAGCATCTGGTGTTCGATACGCTGGAGCGCGTTACCGTGCGCCGCTGGGGCGTACAGCACTGACGCCGCACCATCACGGGGCAACGCTCGCGCTGCGAACGCTTACGCTTCGTTCAGCCAGTGCCCGATCAACGGCCCCTGCGCGCCGCCCACCGGGTCGCTGCGCGGAAACGGCAGGGCTTCCATCGCGGCGCGTTCCTTGTCGGTCAACGCGTCGCGCCGGATGTCCCATTGCTGGCCCGGCGGATACGCGCCGATCACATTGAGCGGCCCGCTCGACGATTCGAGGCAATGCCCGGTGCCCGCCGGCAGCAGGATCACGTCGCCCGCTTCCAGATGCACGACACGGCCGCCCGGGCCGCCCACGATCACATCCGCCGTGCCCCCGGCGATCCCCAGCACTTCATGCGCCGACGAATGAAAATGGTGATAGTCGAAGACGCCGTTACGCCACTTCGGCGGCCAGCCGTTGCGCTGGAACATCGCTTCGAACGCGTCGGCTAGCCGGTCGCCCGAAGCGTCGCCGTCCAGCACGTCCCGATACAGGATGACGGGGAGATGCGCGTTGTTCGGCATCCAGTCGCGCGGGCCGAGCCGGAATACGTCCGCGTGCACCGCGCCCCTCGTATGTGCTTGCATGTCTGCTCCTCGAACTGATGCTGATGCGCTGATGCGCCGTGCATGCGAATTGAAAGACTGCTTCGCATGAGCGGCGCGGACGTCAGCTAAACAGCAAATCGCATTCCGCAGCAATCAGGGCAAAACCGCATTCGAAAAATCTTCAAGCAAACGTTTTCGTGTGCTTGAGGCATTTTTTTTGCGGGCCAGATACATTAAGTTTGCTGTTGCTTACGTCGATATAACGGTTCGAGGCGGAAAACAATCACGGGACGGCACGAGGGCTGATTTATGTGGAATGCCGATCTGTCGGCAGGCGGGACGGGCTCGCAATCGATCGACGACGCAGCGCGTGCGGTGGAGGCGCGCGGCGTGCCCTGGGCATGGTATCGCGCGGGCCAGCATCTCGAACTGGTGCGCGAAGGTGCGACGCGGTTCGATTGGCCGCGCTCGATCGTGCCCGCGATGCTGCACGACGCCTGCGTCGAGCGCGGCTGGTTCGCGTGGCCGACGGGCCGCAGCGATCTTGCGCTCGGCTGGCTGCTCGCGCCCGCGTCGTTCGCGTCGGACCCCGCCTTTGCGGCGCTCGCGCGCGCGATCGGCGAACAGATGCAGGCCGACGCGCTGGTGCGCGCACAAAACGTGCAGCGCGTGCTGTACGACATCGCGTATCTGGCCAGTTCGATCAGCGAGCGCGGCGAATTCCTGCAGGCCATTCACGAGCGTCTTGGCACGCTGATCGACGCGGAGAACTTCTATCTCGCGCTCTACGACGGCGAAACGGGCGCCGTCACGTATCCGTATTACATCGACCTGATCGACACGGAAGCCGTCGATACGAATCACATGGACATGGTCGACCCCGAGCGACTGTCGCTCACGGGTTACGTGCTGACCACGGGCCAGCCGCTGCTGATCGACGAGAAGGGCATCATCGACGCGGCCGCGACGGGGCGCTTCTACTGCGTCGGGCACCGGCCGAAGTTCTGGATGGGCGCGCCGCTGAAGAACGCGTCGGACGAAGTGTTCGGCATGGTGACGATGCAGGTCTACGACGCGTCGCGCATCTATAGCGCCGAAGACCGCGCGCTGTTTCTGGTCGTCGCGCGGCACGTGGCGATGGCGCTCGACCGTATTCTGCACCGCGTCGGCCTCGAAGCCGAAGTGGCGCGCCGCACGGCCGAGCTGTCGCGGCTGAACGACACGCTGCGCGCGGAAATCGCCGAGCGCGAGCGCGCGCAGCATCTGCAGGCAGCGCTGTTCGAGATCGCCGAGCTGTCGAGTCAATCGGTCGATATCGGCAAGTTCTTTCGCAGTCTGCATGCGATCGTGGGCGGGCTGCTGTATGCGAAGAACTTCTATATCGCGCTGTTCGAACCCGCGACGGCGGAAGTGTCGTTTCCGTATTACATCGACGAAACGCAGCACGACATACCTGCGCCGCGCCGCGGCGAGCGGGGGCTGACCGAGTATGTGATCCGCCAGCGCGTGCCTTGCCTGCTCGATACCAGCGACGCCGTGCGTCTCGTCGAGGCGGGCGAGATCAAGCTGGACAGCGAGAACATCCGCTTGCGTTCGTGGCTTGGCGTGCCGCTGTTCGATGGCAGCGTGGTGCGCGGCGTGCTCGTCGTGCAGAGCTATTCGTCGAGCGTGCGTTACGACAGGCGCGATCAGGAACTGCTGACCTTCGTGTCGCGCCACATCGATACGGCGCTGTCGCGGCGGCGGGTCGCGGAAGCGCAGCATGCGGCGAATCTCGAACTCGAAGCGCGCGTGCTGGTGCGCACGCAGGAACTCGACGCGGCCAACGCACGGCTGTTGCACGAGAACTATCACGACGCGCTGACGGGCCTGCCGAACCGCTCGCATCTGTACGAGCGGCTCGAAGCGGCGTGGCTTGGCTACAGCAAGCGCGGCGAGCCGTTGTCCGTGCTGTTCATCGACCTCGACCGCTTCAAGGTCGTCAACGACAGTCTCGGTCATCTGTTCGGCGATGCATTGCTCGTCGACGTGGCGGGTCGGTTGCGCGAATGCTTGCGGCGCGACGATCTGCTCGCGCGTCTGGGCGGCGACGAGTTCGCCGTCGTCGTGCCGGGCGCGAACCTGCAAACGGTGCTGTCGCTCGCGGAGCGCATCCTGGCGGCTTTCGATACGCCGTTCAACATCGGCGAGCAGACCGTGTTCACGTCGTGCAGCGTCGGCGTGGTGAGCGCGGACAGCGCGCATCACCGCGAACCCGCCGATCTGCTGCGCGACGCCGATGCCGCGATGTACCGCGTGAAGAATCGCGGCCGCGACAGCTTCGCGGTGTTCAACCACCAGATGCGCCGTGAGCTGTCGGATCAGATCGAAACGGAGGGCGCGCTGCGCAATGCGCTCAAGCGCGACGACGAGCTGGTGCCGTATTTCCAGCCGATCGTCGATATCGGCAGCGGCCAGCTCGTTGCGCTAGAAGCGTTGATCCGCTGGCGGCAGCCGAACGGCGAGGTCTGGGCGCCGGGGCGATTCTTGCCCGCGGTGGAAGGGCTGAAGCTGATCGGGCGACTGGACATGTACATGCTGACGCGTGTGGCGGAGATTCTCGCGCAGCCGGAGCATATCGACTGGCCGCCCGTGCAGGTGAATCTGTCCAGCTACAGCATCACGCGCCCCGAGTTCGCGGACGAACTGCTCGAACTGTTGAAACGTTATGGCGTGCATCCTTCGCGCATTTCACTCGAGCTGACGGAAGGCGCGCTCGTTGCCGAGCCGGACCTTGCGCGCACGACGATGCAAAGCCTCGCGGATAACGGCATGTGCGTCGTGCTCGACGATTTCGGCACGGGCTTCTCTTCATTGAGCTATGTGCACCAGTACCGATTCAGCGGATTGAAGATCGACAAGTCGTTCGTGCTCGAGTTGACACAAAGCGCGCGCAGCCGCGCGATTGTGCGCGCGATCGTGCGGATGGCGGAGTCGCTCGAACTGACGGTGGTTGCGGAGGGCATCGAGGACCAGTCGACGCTGGAACTGTTGCGCACGATCGGCGCGGCGCACGGGCAGGGGTATCACCTGGCGCGGCCGATGTCGCTGGACGCGCTGATGTCGTCGCCGCTGGCGCCGCGGTCGCGGGCAATGGAGCAGTAGTGCTCCTGGCTGACTTCTATTCGCGTGGGATGCGGCCCATCAGGTAGAACTCGTCGTTGGGGCGCATCGAGATGACGTTGGCCATGCGGTTCGACAGGCCGAAGAACGCGGTGATGGCGGTGATGTCCCAGATGTCGGCGTCGTCGAAGCCGTGGTCGCGTAGTGTTTTGAAGTCTTCGTCGTGGATGGAGGCTGAATCGCTGCACACTTTTATGGCGAAATCCAGCATTGCTTTCTGGCGTGGGGTGATGTCGGCCTTTCGATGATTCACTGCTAGTTGATCCGCTAGCAACGGTTGCTTTTCGTAGATGCGCAGGATGGCGCCGTGCGCGACTACGCAGTAGAGGCAATTGTTCACCGCGCTCGTTGCGACGACGATCATTTCGCGCTCGCCTTTTGTGAGGCCGCCTTCTTTCAGCATCAAGGCATCGTGGTAGGCGAAGAAGGCGCGGAATTCGTCCGGGCGATGAGCCAGTGTCAGGAAGACGTTCGGGACGAAGCCCGCTTTGGCCTGGACTTCCAGTATCCGCGCGCGGATGTCGTCGGGCCATTCGCCCGGGGTCGGGACGGGGTAGCGGCTGATCGGTGTTTCTGGCATGGCAGTGGCTCCTTTTTTCTCTGTCTGCGACGCTGGGTGGTTTGCTTGTGTTTGCGCTGGCATCCGCGTGATGTTATTGGTTCGCGAGCGTTGCCCCTGTGCGGGGCGGCACCTACTTTTCTTTGCCGCCGCAAAGAAAAGTAGGCAAAAGAAAGCGGCTAACACCGCCAGATCTAGTATTTGCCTGAGGGCCCCCGTAGGGTCTTACGCTTCAAGCGGCAACGCCCTGCTTCGCGCTCGTTGCCAACGTCCTCTCTGTACGCCTCACCCGCTCCACGCACCCGCATTACCGCATGACGTGCCAGATGCTCCGCGGCCGCCCAGGTGGCAAACTGTGTGTAGGCCGTAGTACCTCACACGCCTCGCTCCGACCGCCGCGCATGCGTTCCACCCTGTAAGAGCGCGATCCTATACGACGCGACAACCTACACACAGTTTGCCACCTATGGGGTCGAAATTGTTCGACACTAATGACCCTTACCACGGGTGCTCGAAGCGGGTGAGGCGTTGATTCAAAGCGTTGGCAACGCAGGGGAACAGATACGCTGCCGTATGAAGCGCGGGACCGGTTGGGGGCCCTCAGGCAGGAACAAGGATTGGCGGTGTGAGCCGCTTTCTTTTGCCTACTTTTCTTTGCGGCGGCAAAGAAAAGTAGGTGCCGCCCCGCACAGGGGCAACGCGTGAAGCTAGATAACAAATCGCGGATGCCAGCGAAAAGACCCGCATACCTAACCCTCCCGCGCCGAGAAAACGCAACCGCGGATGCCAGCGCAAACACAAGCAAAGCACCCAGCGTCGCAGACACCAAAAAAAACCTACTTCGTGGTGACCTCCCGCTTCCCCCTCACGATCTCATCCCCAGCATTAGCCGACAACTTCCTGGTAACAAGAATCGAAGCAAACGAACAGAACCCAACCACAACAAACGCTGGCCAGAAATCCGACCACTGCAGCGCAGCATGCCCATGCACAGCGCGAGTAATCGACAAAACAATACCCGCGACGGTAACCCCAAGCCCGAGAGAAATCTGCTGCACAACACTGCCGAGACTAGTCGCCCGACCCACATCACGACTTTCGATCTCCGCATAAGTCATCGAGTTCAAACTCGTAAACTGCAAAGCAGGAAAGAACCCACCAAGCAGCACAATGAGCCAGATCAACCACGTCGGCGTCCCGGGAAAAAACGTTCCACACGCGGCAATCGCGATACCCGAATACGCCGCGTTGTACATCAACACAGTGCGAAAGCCCCAGCGTCGCAAGACAGTGGCAGCCAGCGTCCGCATGAACATGCCGCCAAACGCCGACGCACACGTAATCAACCCCGATTCGAACGCGCTCATCCCAAGCCCTTCCTGCAGCACGAGCGGCAGCAAAAACGGCACGGCACCCAGCCCGATACGAAACAACGAACCACCCAGCACGCTCGCCTGAAACGTCGGCACGCGAAAAAACCGCAAATCGAGCAACGGTCGCTCGACACGTCGCGCATAGAGCACATAAATCCCGAGCATCACCGCGCCGATCACCGTCATCACGGTCGCCGTCGTGCCCGTCACCAGTTCGCCGTCGGTGAGCGAAAGCCCGAGCAGAAACAGCGACGCCCCGCCTGCCGACAGAACGAAACCGACCCAGTCGAGCGGACCCGGATGCGGCTCACGCGTGTTCTTGATGTACTTGTTGGTGAGCCAGATGCCCAGAATGCCGACGGGAATGTTGATGAAGAAAATCAGCCGCCAATGCAGATAAGTCGTGATGAAGCCGCCGAGCAGCGGCCCGGCCGCGGGTCCGAGCATCGCGGGCACGCTCAGGTAGTTCATCGCGCGGATGTACTCGGAACGCTCCACCACGCGAAAGATGATGATCCGCCCGACGGGCACCATCATCGCGCCGCCCACGCCCTGTATGAACCGCGCGACCGTAAACGTCGCAAGCGATGTCGACGCCGCGCACGCCAGCGAGCCGACCACGAAGATGCCGATTGCCGTGCGGAACACCGAGCGCGCGCCGAAACGGTCGGCCAGCCATCCGCAAACGGGAATGAACACGCCGAGCCCCAGCACGTAGCTGGTGACGGCGATTTTCAGCGTGACGGGGTCCCGGCCGAAGGCGCGCGCCATTTCAGGCAGCGCAGTGACGATGACATTCGCATCGACGCTCTCCATGAACATCGCGCAGGCGACGATGACGGGAGCGATAAAAGCCTTGATGGCAAGCAGCACGGGCGGCGAGCGATGTAAGTGAACGTTGATTATTGCATAGACGGTCTGTCGAGTGCCATGACGTTGTGGTTACAACTGGATTTGCTGTGCGGCAAGCCGGCCGCTAGCGGCATTAACGATTTGCCCTTCGCGGGGGCGGGGCGGGGTTCGTTTGTGATTTATCTGCGATGGCTGGTTGGATGTTTTTTTTCGCTGGCATCCGCGTGATGTTATTGGTTTGCAAGCGTTGCCCCTGTGCGGGGCGGCACCTACTTTTCTTTGCCGCCGCAAAGAAAAGTAGGCAAAAGAAAGCGGCTAACACCGCCAGCCCGTGTGTTTGCCTGAGGGCCCTCAACCGGTCTTACGCTTCACACGGCAACGCCCCGATTCGCGTTCGTTGCCAACGTTCTCCCTCTACGCCTCACCCACTTCACGTGTCCGCGTCGCGGCACGCCGCGCCAGATAGTCCACGGCCGCCCAGGTGGCAAACTGTGTGTCGGCGTTCGCGCCATACGCGCTTCACTCCGGACTCGGTAGCAAGGTTGGTGTTTCTAATAAGAGCACTAACCTGTGCGGTGCGACAATCTACACACAGTTTGCCACCTGGGCGGCACGCGCCATTCGCTGCCGCCGGCCCTTGGACGGGTATCTGAGGCGGGTGAGGCTTCTGTTCAGAGCGTTAGCAACGCACGCAAACAGAAATGCTGCCGTTTGAAGTGTGGGACCGGTTGGGGGCCCTCAGGCAAACACAAGAACTGGCGGTGTTAGCCGCTTTCTTTTGCCTACTTTTCTTTGCGGCGGCAAAGAAAAGTAGGTGCCGCCCCGCACAGGGGCAACGCTTGCAAACCAATCACATCACGCGGATGCCAGCGAAAAAACCAAAACACCGCCCGGCAACGCCCGCGCCGCGAATGCATAACGCGGATGCCAGCGAAAATGCAAACCACCCCTAGCGTCGCAGACAAACCCAAAAAACCCTTACCCACGCCCGGCCGAGCCATCACCTCCAATCCATCCAAACTCCACCGGCGTACGCGTAAAAAACACATGAACATCCGCCGCGCGCACGATATCCAGCAGGCGGTCCGCCTCGGCATCCGTAGTGGCGAGAATAAGCTGCTGCGGCTGATCACCGAGCGAAAGTGCATGCGCAGCATGAAGAGCCCCCGCGTGCCCAACGCCCTGCGCGCAACTGACCACCGTCGCGCCACGGATACCAAGCGCCCGCGCCTCATGCAGCAGCCATTCACAAACGGTCTGATGACCGTGTCGCCGGTTGCGCTCGGTGAAGAAAGTCAATTGACAGCCGTTCATCACGACGCCCGAATCTGGAGGCCAACCCCGGGCCAACCCCGCTACGCCCGCGACGCCGATGCCGACGGCGCCTTGGTGCCCGCATGGCTCACGTGATGCCGCGCATAGTCGACCGCTTCGATCAGCACCGAGGCGATTTCGCCGACGCGCTCGCGCGGTATCCGTATCTCGACCCATTCGCGCATCGCCGAGCGGCCATACGGCTGGAAGGCGAACGCACGGCCCGTGTCCACCAGCATCGCCGCGCGTTCGGCGGGCAACTTGATGCCGATGCCGCTGCCGTACACGCAAAACGCGAGATTCGAGCCGACGAACGCAGCCGGACAGCCGAACATCGCGCCTGCGTGCACCGTCGGGTCCTTGTCCTGAACGTAAGCGAACACCGCATCGAACAGTCCGACATCATGCAAGAGTCTTGGCTCTGTTTTCATCGCGTTTCTCCTGTCGCCCGGATTCGCGTTGCACCGCTAGTGCGTGGGTCGAAAGCATCCAGGTCAAGCGTGTGCGTCAGACCTGAAACAGATTACGCGTTTTCACGGCACACCGCTGCCGAGCACCTCGTATTCGGCTGCACAGCGCGTATAAAAGAGCGGCACGTTGCCTTGCCGCAAGCGGTCGAGCAACGCATCGACGCGCGCGCTTTCTCCCGCGAGCGTGATGGCGACGGGCTGATCGGCGAGTTCGACAAAGCGTGCCGCGTGGTACTTGCCGTGCACGTCCACGCATTCGCTGACCTCGACAACCGTCGCGCCCTGGATGCCCGCTTGCCGCGCTTCGTCGAGTATCCAGCCGACGGTCGTCTGATGATGCTTGCGTGGGCCGGTGGTGGCCGCGAAAACGGTGAGCTGGCTGCCTTGCATGCCGACCTCCATGCGCTGTGCGCTGGCGTGAAAACCATTATCGCGCTGTGAACGCGCGCACAACAGTCTTGCAAGAGCGATGCCCGTTTGCCTTGCGAATTGTCATGCACGCGTTACGTTGCGACCTCTGATCCATGCGGCAGCGCGTCATGGGAGCGAGCATTTGCTCGCGCGTAAATGGATCGTTCACAATGAAGCGCTTCGATACCGAGATCACCGATATGACCGATCCCACGCCACATGTTCATCACGCCGCATCGGAAGGCTATACGAAGGGCGTGAATACCTATGTCAAAGGCCGTCCCGACTATCCGCCGGAACTGGCAGGCTGGCTGAAAGGCGAGCTGGCGCTCGGGCCGGGCAAGATCGCTGTCGATCTCGGCGCGGGCACCGGCAAGTTCACGCCGCGTCTCGTCGAAACGGGCGCGAGCGTGATCGCCATCGAACCCGTCGCGCAGATGCGCGAAAAAATCGCCGCTGCGCTGCCGCAAGTCGATGTCCGCGAGGGCACCGCACAGCGCTTGCCGCTCGACGACGCGTCCGTCGATGCCGTGCTGTGCGCGCAGTCGTTCCACTGGTTCGCGACACCGGAAGCGCTCGTCGAAATTCGCCGCGTGCTGAAACCGGGCGGCCATCTCGGGCTCGTGTGGAATGTGCGCGATGCGCGCGTGCCGTGGGTCGAGCGGCTCGATGCGATCGTCAATGCGCGCGAAGGCGATGCGCCGCGCTATCACACGGGCGAATGGCGCAACGTGTTTCCGGCAGAAGGGTTCGGTGATCTGGAAGAGCGGCACATGCCGCACGGGCACACGGGATCGGTCGAAGGTGTGATCGTCACGCGCGTGCACTCGACCAGCTTCATTCTCGCGTTGCCGCCCGAAGAGTGGGCGCAAGTGGAACGCGAGGTGCGCGCGCTGATCGCGTCGGAACCGGCGCTGGCCGCGCACGATACCGTGACGGTGCCGTACGTGACGTACGCGTATCGCCTGAAGCGAATGGCTTAGTGTTTGCGCACCAGCACATCGACGAGTGCGAACGCCGTCTGCCTGAGTTTCTTCGGGTCGCCATAGACGCGTTCCATCACCGCGATGCCGCGCGTCGTCGTCACGATCAGGTTCGCTGCCTGCTGCGGTGGCAGCGTCAGTTGCGCGCGTCCTTCCTTGGTGTCGAGCACGTTCAGCAGGGCTGCTTCGAGCGCGTCGAGCATGGCCTGCAACGCTGCGCGCGGACGCGGCGAGTCGGGGTCGATCTCGACGGCCGTTTTCGTCGACAGGCAGCCGCGCGTGGGCGTGCCCTGCGAGATCGAGCGGATCGCGAACGTGAAGAACGACGTCAAAGCGTCGTGCAGATCGGGCTTGTCGAGTGCCTTGCGCGCATCCGCGACGAAACGCTGCGCATAGCGCTCGAACACGCGGATGAAGATCTCTTCCTTGTCGCCGTATGCGTTGTACAGCGAGCCGCGCTGCACGCCCGTCGCTTCCGCGAGGTCCAGCATCGACGTGGCGCGAAAGCCCTTGCGCCAGAAGACGTCCAGTGCGTGCGCGAAAGCGTCGTCTTCATTGAACTGACGAACTCCTGCCATGGTTTGCCTCGGTCCTGGAAATGCCCAAAAACCGTATTTTGACACCATTGGCTAGAATGCACAAAAACGCGGACATCAACGCGCACGTTCGCGTTCGTCGATGAAGCCTTTCAGCGTCGCGAGCGTATCGGCGTCGTCGATGTGCTTGTCGGTGCGCCAGCGCAGCATGCGAGGAAATCGCACGGCCACGCCCGACTTGTGGCGCGGACTCGCCTGAATGCCTTCGAAGCCGAGTTCGAACACGAGCGTCGGCGTGACGCTGCGCACCGGGCCGAACTTTTCGACGGTGGTCTTGCGCACGACGGCATCGACTTCGCGCATCTCCTCGTCGGTGAGGCCCGAATACGCTTTCGCGAACGGCACGAGCGTGCGCACGCCGTCCGCCTCGTCCCAGACGGCGAACGTGAAATCCGTATAGAGGCTCGCGCGCCGGCCGTGGCCGCGTTGCGCGTAGATCAGGACGGCATCGACGGCATAGGGGTCGATCTTCCACTTCCACCAGGTGCCCGACGCCTTGGTTCGTCCCACGCCATACATCGACGCGCGGTCCTTCAGCATCAGACCTTCGACGCCGCGCGCGCGGCTCTCGTCACGCATCGCGGCAAGCGTGTTCCAGTCGCGTGCGTCGACGAGCGGCGACACGCGCAGCAGGTCTTTCGCGAGCGTGCCTGCGAGCGTCGCGCCCAGCGCATCGAGTCGCGCACGACGTTCCTGCAGCGGCTGCATGCGCAGATCGCCGCCGTCCGCTTCGAGCAGGTCGTAGGCGAGAAACGTCGCCGGCGATTCGGCGAGCACGCGTTTGGTCAGCGACTTGCGCGTGATGCGCGGCTGCAACCGGGCGAACGGCAGCGGCGCGAGCGCGCCGGGTTCCCAAGCGAGTATTTCGCCGTCGAGCACTGTGCCGTCGGGCAGCGCCTCGCCTAGCGCGACGACTTCCGGAAAGCGGTCCGTGATCAGGTCTTCGCCGCGCGACCATACCCACACGCGGCCATCGCGTTTCACCACCTGCGCGCGGATGCCGTCCCACTTCCATTCGGCGAACCACGACGACGGCTCGCCGAGCGACGCGGGATCGGCCTGCAACGGATGCGCAAGAAAGAACGGATAGGGCAGGCCGAGTTCGCTTTCGTGGCGGCTGTGCGCGGCTTGTGCATCGTCGCTTGCGTCGCCGGAAGGCGCGGGCGCGATCAGGCGCAGATAGCGCGCGGCGTCGGGCGGCTGGCTCGAATCGGTCCAGCCGACCATGCGCTGCGCGATCAGCTTGTGATCGACGCCGGCGACATCGGCGAGCGCGCGCACCACGAGTTGCCGCGCCACACCGACACGAAAGCCGCCGCCGATCAGCTTCGTGAACAGAAAGCGGCCGCTCCAGTCGAGTTCGTCCCAGTACGCGACGAGCCGCTCGCGCAACGCTTCCGGCGACGCGCCGCGCAGCGTCAGGATGCGCTCCTCGATCCATTGCGTGAGGCCAAGCTCCGAAGTGCGCCCGGCGGGCGGCAAGACATGCGCGATGGTCTCCGCGAGATCGCCGACAGCCTGATACGACTCTTCGAACAGCCACTCGGGCAGGCCGGCGCGGGTGCGCGCGATGTCGGTGAGCAGGCGCGTTGGCACTGCCTGGCGCGGCTTGCCGCCCGCGAGGAAATACGACGCCCACGCGGCATCTTCGGGCGGCGCGGCGTGGAAATAGGTGATCAGCGCATCGAGCTTGTCGCGTGTCGACGTCGTGGCGTCGAGCGCGGTATAGAGTGTGGCGAAGCGCTTCATGATGCGTCGGGCGTCGATACGTCGGCGCTCATTGCAGGCTCGGTTTCGCTGGCGGCAGCCGCTGCATCGGCTTCGATTGCATCGTCGCCGTACTCGGTCGCGAACGCACCCGCTTCGAGACCTTGCTCGCGCAGCCAGCGCACCATTGGCTCGACCTGGCCATGCGTGACGATCACGCGCTGCGCGCCCGTCGCGGCGATGGCCGTTTGCAGGCCGGGCCAGTCGGCATGATCGGACAGCACGAAGCCGCGATCGACGCCGCGCCGCCGGCGCGTGCCGCGCAGACGCATCCAGCCCGACGCGAACGCGTCGCTGTATTCGCCGAAGCGTCGCAGCCACGCGCTGCCTTGCGCGGACGGCGGCGCGATCACCAGTGCCTGGCGGAAGGCCTCTTTGTTCGTCGCGGGAATCTCGCTGACGAGGCGCACGGGCGGCAGCGCGACGCCCGCTGCGCGATACGCGCGATTCAACGGCTCGACCGCGCCGTGACAGAAGATCGGGCCGATCCCCGCATCGATGCCCGCGAGAATATGCTGCGCCTTGCCGAACGAATAGCAGAACAGCACGGAAGCGCGACCCGTCGACGCGTTGTGGCGCCACCAGCTGTCGATGCCGTCGAATACCGTTTGCGGCGCGTCCCAGCGATAGATGGGCAGGCCGAAGGTGGACTCGGTGATGAAGGTATGACAGCGCACGGGCTCGAACGGCGCGCAAGTCGGATCCGGGTCGAGCTTGTAGTCGCCGGATGCGACCCACACTTCGCCGCGATATTCGACGCGCACCTGCGCCGAGCCCAGCACATGTCCCGCCGGATGCAGCGACACGTCGACGCCGTTGATCGCGATACGCTCGCCATACGCGAGCGTCTGCAACTCGATGCCCGGCAGCCGCGATTGCAGCACGAGCGCGCCGGGTTCAGCAGCGAGATAGCGGCGATGCCCGAAGCGCGCGTGGTCGGCATGCGCATGCGTGATGATCGCGCGCTCGACGGGCCGCCATGGATCGATATGGAAGTCGCCTGGCGGGCAGTACAGGCCTTCGGGACGCGCGACGATCAGGTCTGTCCGTTCACTCAAGGTTTGTCTCCGCGAAGAGCGAGGCGGCGTCTGCAGGCATGCGCCTGTGCATCAATGGACTCGCTGGACGCAGCGTAAGTTCATCGCGCGTCGATCGAGGTGCGTCGTAGCAAGAGCAACACAAGCGAAAGCGCCCCGGCGTCGATATGACGCCGGGGCGCGTCTAACCCCGCCCATTTCTACGATCCGAAGGACGGGCAGGACATCACTGGCCGCCCTGATTCGTGCCATTCGTACCCGGCTGTTTCATACCGTTCTGCTGCATCGTGCCGTTGTTCGAACGGTTCATACCGGCGCTGTTGGGCGTCGAGCCCGTGCCTGTGCCCGCGCCGCCGCCCGTGGCTGTCGTGCCCGGCGTGCCGTAGCCGCTGTCGTTCGTGCTGCCGCGCTGCATGCGGTTCACGCCTGCACCCGGCGTTGCCACGCCGCCTGCGCCACCCGTATTGCCGCCGCCCGCGCCTACGCCGTTGCCGGACGAGCCGCCGCCCGCGCCATTACCACCGCCAGCCGCGCCTCCACCCGCTCCAGCGCCGCCACCCGCCCCAGCGCCACCGCCTGCGCCTTGCGCATAGACACCACCGGACAAAGCCATCACCAGGGCAGTAGCAAGTACCTTCTTCATCGTGCGATTCATGGTCGAACCTCCCAAAATGGTTTGATCTTCACGAGTCGGTGCTGTTGACCCGCCCGTGCTTTCAATAGCGCAAACCCCATGCCGCACGAGCAGCACGACTGACTCGCGGTGAATCACTTTCTCTGGAACGCCACTTGCGGAGACTTGAAGGATGCAGGCGCAGACGCCTCGTGCGTCGCGCGGCTCTTCAAGCAAAGGAGACTCACTGATGGCAAGCAAGCAGCGTAACCAGCAGCCTTCCGCCCCTGCGGAAGATCTCAAGTCGAAGGATCTCGAACGCTCTCGCGCGCGGCCGCAAAACGAAGCGCTGCGCACCAACCAGGGCGTGAAAATCGCGGATAACCAGAACACGTTGCGCGCGGGTCCGCGCGGCCCGTCGTTGCTGGAAGACTTCATCATGCGTGAAAAGATCACGCACTTCGACCATGAGCGCATTCCCGAGCGCATCGTGCATGCGCGCGGCTCGGCGGCACATGGCGTGTTTCAGGTCTACGAATCGATGGCCGAATACACGAAGGCAGCCTTTTTACAGGACCCGTCGGTGCAAACGCCCGTCTATGTGCGCTTCTCGACCGTGCAGGGTCCGCGCGGTTCCGCCGATACTGTGCGCGACGTGCGCGGCTTCGCGACGAAGTTCTACACGTCGGAAGGCAACTACGACCTGGTCGGCAACAACATGCCTGTGTTCTTCATTCAGGACGCGATCAAGTTTCCGGACTTCGTGCATGCCGTGAAGCCCGAAGCGCCGAACGAAATGCCGACGGGCGGATCGGCGCACGACACGTTCTGGGACTTCGTGTCGCTGGTGCCCGAGGCCACGCACATGGTGTTGTGGACGATGTCGGACCGCGCCATCCCGCGCAGCCTGCGCACGATGGAAGGCTTCGGCGTGCACACGTTCCGCTTCGTCAACGCGAAGGGCGTGTCGCGTCTCGTCAAGCTGCACTGGCGGCCCGTGCTCGGCTCGTATTCGCTGCTGTGGGACGAAGCGCAAAAGCTCGCGGGCAAGGACCCGGATTTCCATCGGCGTGATCTGTGGGAAGCCATCGAGCGCGGCGACTATCCCGAGTTCGAACTGGGCGTGCAGATCATCGAAGAGAAGGATCAGGATTCGTTCGGTTTCGATCTGCTCGATCCCACCAAGCTCGTGCCCGAAGAAATCGTGCCCGTGAAGATCATCGGCAAGATGACGCTGAATCGCAATCCGGACAACTTCTTCGCGGAAACCGAGCAGGTCGCTTTCCACCCGGGCCACGTCGTGCCGGGCATCGATTTCAGCAACGACCCGCTGCTGCAAGGGCGTCTGTTCTCCTACACGGATACGCAGATCAGCCGGCTTGGCGGCCCGAACTTCCACGAGATTCCGATCAACCGTCCCGTCAGTCCGAACATCAACAACCAGCGCGACGGCATGCACCGGCAGACGATCAATGTTGGCCAGGCTTCGTATGAGCCGAATTCAGTGAGCGACGCGTGGCCCAAGGAAACCGATCCCGCTGCAAAGGATGGCGGCTTCGAGAGCTACCCCGAGCCGATGGAAGGCACGAAGATCCGCGTGCGCAGCGAATCGTTCGCCGATCATTTCTCGCAGGCAGCGCTGTTCTATCAGAGCATGAGCGATGTCGAGAAAGAGCACATCGCGCTCGCGTATCAGTTCGAACTCGGCAAGGTGACGAAGCCGGAAATTCGCGCGCGCGTGGTCAACGAGATTCTCGCTAACTTCGACGCGGGTCTCGCCGCCACGGTGGCCGAAGGTCTCGGCTTGCCGAAGCCGGCCAAGGGCGCGCGGGCAGCGGGCAAGCAACAGCCTTCGCCGGCGTTGAGCCTGCTGAACCGTGGCGTGCCCGGCATCAAGACACGCAAGATCGCGGTGCTCGCCGCGCCGGGCAGCGATGGCGCAGCCATCAAGAGCGTGCAGGCGGCGCTGAAGTCGCAGGGCGCCACGCCGTTGCTGGTGTCGCCGACGCTCGCGGCCATCGACGGCATGAACCCCGATGCGACGATCTCCGGCATGCCGTCGATCATGTTCGACGGCGTGGTGGTCGTGGGCGGCGCGCAGGGCGCAAAGGCGCTCGCGCAATCGGGCGACGCGCGCCACTTCGTGCTCGAAGCGTTCCGGCATCTGAAGGCGATCGCGGCAACCGGCGCGGGCAAGGACGTGCTGAGCGCGGCGCATCTGCCCGAGAAAGGCGATGGCGTGTTCATCGGTGACGACGGCAAGGTCGAGGCGGTGTTGAAGCCGTTCATCGAAGCGATGGGCCAGCATCGCGTGTGGGCGCGTCGGGAGATGGCCGAGACCGTGCCTGCGTGACGTAAAACATCCAACCGCTCAGGCGTAGAAACGCCGTTGCTGCCACCGCGCAGCAACGGCGTTTTTTCGAGCGAGGGGAAAGCGGCTAACGGCGCATCGAAGGCGAGCCGTCGCGCTCGACGGCCTGCAAGCGCCAGAAGCCCGCGACGGCGTCGGGCCGCGAGTGCGATATCCACGTCGCCTGGCCTTGCGCCGACGTCACATTGCCGTGCCGGTCCACGCGCACGCCATACAGCGTGACGAGCGGCGCTTCGCTGCCGCGCGCGCACAGCGACATGACGTGCCCGTCCTCGCGCACCTCGCCCGACGACGGCAACTCGACACCGCGACGATCCTGCGACGTCCACGCGTGGTTGATCGTGTCGAGCCACAACACGGCGTAGTCGTGATTGACGGTCGGGTCGGAAGTATTGATCAGAATCGACAGACGCATGAACCCTCCATGTCCGATTGATTGCAGCCGCGCGGACTTCGCGGCAGGGCAATAGCTTTCGCCGGATCAAGCAACGGCCGTTCCAGGTTTTGGGATTTGCCTGCATCCGCGGTGCAGCAAGGCCGTTCACCGATAGGCGGATTGTTGCGCCGCACATTGTTCTGTACAAACTGCACGACGGCATTGCCGTTTTTACGCGGCATCCTGATTCGGCGCGCATCGCGATGTGCCGCGCGAAAAAACGTACACTCACCCTATTAGTGGAAACGGCCTTCCTCATGCCATGCGGCAGGGAACGGTCCGTCATCTGGCAGGCGTTGCACAGGAGACAGCATGGATCTGTTCATGTCGATGGAAGCGTTCGTGCGGGCTGCCGAGGCCCAGAGCTTCGCGAGCGCGGCGCGCCAGCTGGGCGTGGCGAAATCCGTCGTCACGTCGCGCGTGAAGCAGCTCGAAGAGCACTTCGGCGTGCCGCTCTTTCATCGTTCGACGCGCGCAGTGCGTCTGTCGGAACTCGGCGAGACGTATTACCGGGAATGCGCCGAACTGGTCAACAAGGTCCACGATCTGTCGGGCCGCTCGGCCGCGCAACACGAGTCGCTGTCGGGCACGCTCAACGTGCATGTGTTGCCGGGATTCGCGCTCGGTCATTTCTCGCGCGCGCTGATCGAATTTCGCGAGGCGCATCCGCGCATCGAGTTCGTCGTGACGGTCAATGATCGCGTGATCGACCCCGTGCAGGAAGGCTTCGATCTCGCGTTGCAGATCTATCCACCCGCGTCGAATCTGCTCGTCGAGCGACGGCTCTTTCCCGTGCGCGGCGTGCTGTGCGCCGCGCCCGGCTATCTGAAGGAAGAGCCCGTGATCGAGACGCCGCTCGATCTGCTGCGGCATGATTTCGCGCGTTACTCGTACTACCCGTGGGGCGACAAGTGGCCGCTGATGAAGGGCAACGAGTGCTTCGAAATCGCGCTGAATCCGGTGCTGAAGACCAATAGCGTGCACCTGTTGCTCGAATTCGCGCGGGCGGGCGCAGGCGTCGTCTATCTGCCGACCATGGTCGCTGCCGCCGATCTGCTCGAACGCCGGCTGGAGCGCGTGTTGCCCGACTACGCGGCGCCGCCGCTGTGGCTGTCGGCCGTGTACCCCGCGTCGCATCGCTCGACGGCGAAGGTGAAGGCGTTCGTCGACTTCCTGCGCGGGCGCTATCTGCGCGAGCCGCAATGGGACAAGGCGCTCGGCATCGCGCCCGACGACGAAGACACGAAGAGCGTCGGCGAAGAACTCGCCGACCAGTGAGCGCCCGCGACCCGCGCGGCGGGCGTCGAACGACGCCGCCAGGTAATTTCCCTGGGGTCTTCTGCCCGCACCCAGCGTTCTGATTTGCCGAACCTCGGATCATTGCTGTTGCGCCGCCCGGCACTTACTCTTGCGTCCATGGAATCACGCAAGACCACGCAAGACGTGGCCGACAGGATCAACGAAGATTCAAGGAGGCAGACATGCAGCAGACCTGGTTGGGGAGTCTCGACAGCTACCGTAAAGGCTCCATCGAAATCATCAAGGGCAAGCCCGAGCACTACGCAATGTCGAACGTGTTCGAAGTCGCGAGCCATGCCGCGCCGTACGAGAAGATCGTGGTCGGCAAGAACCTCAAGTACGTAATCGAAACGCTGCGCGCAGAAGGCACGTCACCGTGGTTCACGGCGTCGCACGACGAGTTCTGCGTCGTGATGGACGGCGAGATCGACGTGCACTTCATCAAGCCTTCGGACGGCCCGCTCGTCGATGCGCAAACGGAGGGCAGCGTGCGGCTCGACGGCACACCTTCGGGCAAGAGCATGGGCTTCGTGCGGCTGCGCCGCGGCCATCAGGCGCTGTTGCCTGCGGGCGCCGCGTATCGCTTCGAGACGGCAGGACAAGGCGTGCTGCTCGTGCAGACCATTCTGGGCCGCTATTCGGTCGAGAAGTGGAAAGACATCTGCATTCAGTAACGCACCACCTTTTTCTGGAGTCGGTCATGAGCACAGTCAATACGTTGCAAAACGTCTGCGCGGGCGAGCCGGATGCCGCCACGGGTTATCGCACGTTCCGCCTCGGCGATTTCGAGTTTTCACGCGACGCCTACTTCGTCACCGTCAAGTGGCCCGCGAAAGGCGAGCAGCGCTCGCATCAGATGCACGCCGACGACTTCCTGCGCGCAATGATGCGCGACGTCGCGTGGGGCTTCTTCTACGGCTGGGTCAATTTCGACGAAGTGATCGGCACGCGCAATCACTACGGCAAGGTCGACATGTATGCGGGCGCGTATAACGCGAGCTTCCGCGACGCCGGCGTCGACCATACGCAGCAGTTCGACACGCCCGTCATCATGGCGACCTTCAAGGCGATTCTGCGGGACTGGGTCAACGAGGGCTTCGACCCGTTCGCCGCGCCTGAAGAGACGGGTTCCGCGTTCGGCGCAAAACATGGCGACAACATCGCGGCGATCGAACGCACGCGCATTGCGACGAAGCGCATGCCGGGACTCGAAGGCGATTCGCCGCTGCGCGACGATTTCCCGATCAACCGCCAGTTTGCCGATGTCGCGCAGGACGAGCCCGAGATTCACGCCGCGCCAGGCTTCGAAAACGAACTGCATGCGTTCAGTCTGTTCAAGTATCTGTCGCGTTCTGACGTGACGTGGAATCCGTCCGTGACGTCGGTGTGCAAGCAGAGCCTGTTTTGCCCGACCACGGAAGAATTCGTGCTGCCCGTGTTTCACGGCAACGATCGCGTCGAGTGGTTCCTGCAACTGTCGGATCAGATCATCTGGGATGTCGCCGACAAGGATACGGGCGAGCCGCGTGCACGCATCACGATGAACGCGGGCGACATTGCCGCGATGCCCGCCGATATCCGCCACAAGGGCTATTCGCAGAAGCGTTCGATGCTGCTGGTGTGGGAGAACGCGACGCCCGATTTACCGAAGCGCTACGAGAGCGGTGAACTGCCGCCGTATCCGATTCAGCTTTAAGCACTTCCTTTCGTGTTCCCTGTGGACGGCGCCAGACAGGTGGCGCCGCGGGGACGCTCACGCCCAAACGCCTCATCGAGCAGGACTGACATGCAAACGCAACTCTTCATCGACGGCCGCTTCGTGCCATCGCTCTCGGGCGAAACACTCGCCACGCTCAACCCTCACGACAACTCGGTGATCGCTGACGTTGCGATGGCGAATCACGCCGACGTCGATCGCGCCGTGGCCGCAGCGAAAGCGGCGTTCCCGAAATGGAGCAACATGGCGGGCGCGGATCGTGGGCGTCTGCTGCTGAAGCTTGCCGATGCGATCGAAGCGAACGCGGACCGGCTCGCGCGCCTCGAATCGATGGACACGGGTCATCCGATCCGCGACACGCGCAATCTCGATGTGCCGCGCACGGCGGCGACGTTCCGCTATTTCGGCGGCATGGCCGACAAGTTCGAAGGCTCGGTGATTCCCGTCGAGCAGGGCTTTCTGAATTACCTGACGCGCGAGCCGGTGGGCATCGTCGGGCAGGTGGTGCCGTGGAATTTTCCGCTGATGTTCACCAGCTGGAAGATGGCGCCGGCGCTCGCAGCGGGCAACTGCGTGATCATGAAGCCCGCCGAACTCACGCCGTTGTCCAGTCTCGCGATTGCCGAGCTGATGGCCGAAGTCGGCTTTCCGGCGGGCGTCGTCAATATTCTGCCGGGCCTTGGGCATGTGGCGGGTCAGTACATCGCTGAACATCCGGAGATCGGCAAGGTCGCATTCACGGGCTCGACGGCCGTGGGACGCAAGATCGTGCAGGCGTCGAGCGGCAATTTGAAGAAGGTGCAACTCGAACTGGGTGGCAAGGGCGCGAACATCGTGTTCGGCGACGCGAATATCGATGCCGTCGTGCAAGGCTCCGCGTTCGGCATCTTTCATAACCAGGGGCAGGCGTGCATCGCCGCGTCGCGGATGATCGTGCATGAGTCCGTTGCGGACGAAGTGCTCGAGAAGTTCGTAGCGCTCGCGCGCTCGATCCGCATCGGCGATCCGCTCGATCCATCGACGGAAATGGGCCCACTCACATCGCGCCAGCATCGCGACCGCGTGCTGTCGTATGTCGATATCGCGCGCGAGCAGGGCGGGCGCGTGCTGTCGGGCGGCAAGTCGCCGGACCATGCGGCGCTCGCGAACGGCTGCTATGTCGAGCCGACTATCGTCGAAGCGAAGCCGACCGATCGCGTATCGCAGGAAGAAGTGTTCGGCCCGTTCATGAGCGTGACGACGTTCCGCACCGACGAGGAAGCGCTCGCGATTGCGAACGGCACCGAGTACGGCCTCGGCGCGGGGCTGTGGACGCGCGACCTGCAACGCGCACATCTGATTGCGCGTGAGATTCACAGCGGCATGGTGTGGGTCAACTGCTACAAGCGCGTGAGTCCGGGTTCGCCGTTCGGTGGCGTCGGCGCGAGCGGCTATGGACGTGAGATGGGGTTCGAAGCGATGCGCGAGTACACTCAGGCCAAGTCGGTGTGGATCAATGTCGATGCGCAGATCCCGCCTTACTATCCGCGCTGAAACCGGGTTGGAAGATTAACGTCATGGAATCGTTCGTCTATCAGGGCTTGCCTTCGCGCGTCGTATTTGGCGTCGGCAGTCTGGATCAATTGGGCCGTGAGATCGAATTGCTCGGCGCGCAACGCGCCATCGTGCTGTCGACGCCGCAGCAGCGCGCACAGGCCGAGCAACTCGCGGAACGCATCGGGCCGCGTGCGGCGGGCGTATATGCTGAAGCGGTGATGCACGTGCCCGTCGAAACGGCGCGTGCCGCGCGCGAATACGCAGCGCGGGTCGGTGCCGATTGCGCGATTGCCATTGGCGGCGGTTCGACGACGGGCCTCGGTAAGGCAATTGCGCTCGAAACGTCGCTGCCCATCATCGCGATTCCGACCACGTACGCCGGTTCCGAAATGACGCCGATCTACGGCCTCACGGAAAGCGGCGTGAAGAAGACGGGCCGTGACTTGCGCGTGTTGCCGAAGACGGTCATCTACGATCCGTCTTTGACTGTTTCGCTGCCGCGGGCGCTTTCGCTGACGAGCGGCATCAACGCGATGGCGCACGCCGCCGAAGGTCTCTATGCGCAGGACGCGAATCCCATCATGAGCCTGATGGCGGAAGAGGGCATACGCGCGTTGGGCGAAGGCTTGCCGCGCGTGATGAAGACGCCCGACGATCTCGATGCGCGCGCTGCGTGTCTGTATGGCGCGTGGCTGTGCGGCTCGGTGCTGGGCAGTGTCGGCATGTCGCTGCATCACAAGCTGTGTCATACGCTTGGCGGCACGTTCAATCTGCCGCATGCCGGGACGCACACGATCGTGTTGCCGCATGCGCTCGCCTACAACCGCGCGGCGGCGCCGCAAGCGATGCAGCGTATCGCGCGTGCCCTGCATGCGGACGATGCCGCGCAAGCCGTGTACGATCTCGCCCGCGACAACGGCGCGCCGATCGCGCTGAGGGACATCGGCATGAAGGAGAGCGAGATTGATGTTGCGCTCAGTCTCGCGTTGAAGAGCCCTTACTGGAATCCGCGCGCGGTGGAGCGCGAGCCGCTTCGCGCGTTGCTGGAAGATGCTTACGAAGGACGCAGGCCTGCATAGCGCAAGCGGTATGGACGTGAAGCAATGAACAACGCAACCAGCGCCCACAGAGCGTGAGGACAACATCATGAGCGAGACAAACGGCAATTCCGCAGTTCACCCCACTACCGACATCGTGCTCGCCACGCTTTCGGGCTGCGCCGACGCGCGCCTGAAGGAGATCATGACGGCGCTCATCAAACACGTGCACGCGTTTGCCGAAGAAGTGCAACTGACGGGCGACGAATGGCGGCGTGGTATCGAGTTCCTCACGCAGACGGGCAAGAAGTGCGACGGCATTCGGCAAGAATTCATTCTGCTGTCGGACACGCTCGGCCTGTCGATCATGCTCGACGCGATTCATCGCCAGCACGACGTGACGGAATCGGATGCCACGGAGCACAGCCTGCTCGGGCCGTTCTATCGCGAAGGCGCGTACGACGAAGCGTTCGGCGCAAACATCGCCCGCACGGAAGGCGAGCCGGCGCTGTTTCGCGGGCGGCTGATCGACGAAGCGGGTAAGCCTGTCCCAGATGCGCTGATCGAAGTGTGGGAAACGGCCAATAACGGCATGTACGAAGGACAGGACCCGGACCAGCCGGAGAGCAATTTGCGTGGCCGCTTCCGTTCGGGACCGAATGGCGAATACGCATTCCGTTCGATCAAGCCGACACCCTATCCGATTCCGACGGACGGCCCCGTCGGCCAGATGCTGCTCGCGCTCGGCCGTCATCCGATGCGGCCCGCGCATGTGCATTTCCTGATTCAGGCGCCAGGCTACGACACGCTCACCACAGCGCTGTTCAGTTCCGACGACCCGTATGTCGATTCGGATGCGGTGTTCGGCGTGAAGCCTTCGCTCGTGGTCGAGTATGTGACGAACGAGAGCCGCGCCGACGCGAAGGAGTGGGACTTGCCGAGCCCATTCTTCGACGTGCAGCGCGACTTCGTTCTGACGCGCTCAGACGGAGCGGCATGATGATGACGGCAACGGCACTATGTCCGCTCGATGACATTCCCGATGGCGGCGGCCGGCAGGTCTCGCGTGACGAGGCGGGCGAGGTGGCGATCGTCGTGCTGCGCCGCGGCGATCGCGCGTGGGCCTACCGCAACGTGTGCCCGCACTTCTCGATCCCGCTCAACTACGAGCCGGACACTTTCTGGACCTATGACGGCGAGCACCTGATGTGTGCGCATCACAGCGCGATGTTCCGCTTCGAAGACGGCGTGTGCGTCGACGGTCCTTGCCTTGGCGCGGCGTTGACGCGCGTGCCCGTGCGCGTCGAAGCACGAATGGTGATCGAAAGTCAGGAAGACGACGGTCTTTGACGGATTCGCCCGCACGGGCGGCGCTGGAACGTCAAATCGGGCAGAGTAACGGCGTGGCGGGGCGGTATCTGCTATCGTTCGCGTCTATGCTACCCATCATCTCGGTCTCGAATCTGTCGAAGACATACGCATCGGGTTTTCAGGCCCTCAAGCGTATCGACCTCTCCATTCGCCAAGGCGAAATCTTTGCATTGCTCGGGCCGAACGGCGCGGGTAAGACCACACTCATCAGCATCATCTGCGGCATCGTCAATGCGAGCGAAGGCACCGTGACCGTCGACGGCCGCGATATCCGCAACGACTATCGCGCCGCGCGCTCGCTGATCGGGCTGGTGCCGCAGGAATTGACCACGGATGCGTTCGAAACGGTCTGGGCGACGGTCTCGTTCAGCCGCGGCCTGTTCGGCAAGCCGAAGAATCCGGCGCATATCGAGAAGGTGCTGCGCGATCTCTCGCTGTGGGAGAAGCGCAATAGCCGCATCATCCAGCTGTCGGGCGGCATGAAGCGGCGCGTGCTGATCGCCAAGGCGTTGTCACACGAGCCGCGCATCCTGTTTCTCGACGAGCCGACGGCGGGCGTCGACGTCGAACTGCGCCGCGACATGTGGAAGCTGGTGCGCTCGCTGAGCGCGAACGGCGTGACGATCATCCTCACCACGCATTACATCGACGAAGCCGAAGAGATGGCCGACCGCATCGGTGTGATCAACGGCGGCCAGATCATGCTCGTCGAAGACAAAGTGGAGTTGATGCGCAAACTCGGCAAGAAGCAGCTGGCGCTGCAGCTCGAATCGCCGCTCGCGAGCATTCCGGCGTCGCTGGCGGATTATGGGCTGGAGCTTGCGAACGACAACGGCGAACTGATCTACACGTACGACGCCGAACGCGAGAAGAGCAGCAGCATCGTTGCGCTGCTCAACGATCTCAGCGAAGCGGGCATCCGCTTCAAGGACCTGCACACCACACAAAGCTCGCTCGAAGACATCTTCGTGAGTCTCGTGCACAAGCAACAACAAGAGGAGAGCGTGCGATGAACATCCATGCCATCCGCGCCATCTACCGCTTCGAAATGGCGCGCACCGGTCGGACGCTGATGCAGAGCGTGATAGCGCCCGTCATTTCGACGTCGCTGTATTTCATCGTGTTCGGCTCGGCGATCGGCTCGCGTATCCGCGAAGTGGAAGGCATCAGCTACGGCTCGTTCATCGTGCCGGGGCTCATCATGCTGTCGCTGTTGTCGCAGAGTATTTCGAATGCGTCGTTCGGTATCTATTTTCCGCGCTTCACCGGCACGATTTACGAGTTGCTGTCCGCGCCCGTGTCATATGTGGAGATCGTGGTCAGCTACGTCGGCGCGGCGGCGACCAAGTCGATCATTCTTGGTCTGATCATTCTGGCGACAGCCGGCCTGTTCGTGCCGTTGCAGGTGCAGCATCCTGTCTGGATGATCGCGTTTCTCGTGCTGACGGCCGTTACCTTCAGTTTGCTCGGCTTCATCATCGGCATTTGGGCCGACAACTTCGAGAAGCTGCAACTCGTGCCGCTGCTCATCATCACGCCGCTGACGTTTCTCGGCGGTAGTTTCTACTCGGTCGCGATGCTGCCGCCTGCGTGGAAAATCGTTACGCTGTTCAACCCGATCGTCTATCTGGTCAGCGGCTTTCGCTGGAGCTTCTTCGGGCTTGCGGATGTCGGCGTCGGCATCAGTCTGGGCATGACCGCGCTGTTTCTTTGCATCTTCCTTGCGGTGATCGCATGGATATTCAAAACGGGCTATCGCCTGAAGTCGTAGTACGATGAACGTCGTTGGCGCGAAGCCGACATGGGAGAGGGCTGCGGTATGCGGGTAGTGCGCCGGTAATGCCGCATCGCAGCCGTTCGATATCGCAGCACGACGCTTTGGGCGACACGCGAACGACAACCATGGCCACGACGCAATCACGACCGCTCGGCGCATTCGCCGCGCACATCCGCAGTAAAGAGGTCGAACTGACCGAACGCTGGCTGAAGGCCGTGTTCAGCGATGTCGAACTGACGGAACATGATCGTCTGACGAACGAGCAACTGGCGGATCACGTCCCCGATATTCTCGATTCGATGTGCAGCGCGCTCGAGCAGCAGGACCTCGAAGAGGTCGAGCCCGAAATCGAGCGCAAGGCGAAGCTGCACGGCAAGATGCGCTGGAAACAGGGTTACCGCATCGACGAACTCGTGCGCGAGCTCGATCTGTTCCGCCAGGTGCTGATGGGCGCCGTCGTCCAGTACGCGGAGGCGCATCCCGCTTTTACGCGGCGCCACGAAGAACGTGCGCGCTATTTCATCGACGAAGCCGTCAGCTTCGTCACGCTGACGTCGATACGTGAAGTCGTCACCGAACGCGATCGCAAGATCGACGAATATACAGGGCGGCTCGAACGCGCCAACCACGAACTGCTGCTCAAGCAAAAGCTGGTCGGCGAACTGTACGAGTCGCGCATGCAGATCACGCGTAGCGTCGTGCACGATCTGCGAAACTTTCTCAATGTGTTTTCGATGGCGTTGCAGCTCGTCGCGCGCGCGCCGGCAAAGACCGAGGCCGCGCTGGCGCTCGCGAACCGGCAGGCCGCCGACATGAAGGTGCTGGTCGATGAACTGGTCGAATATTCGGTGGTGCTCGGCGACACGAATCAGGCCGCTGTCGAAACCGTCGATCTTCACGCGCTGTTCGACGAACTGGTCGCGTCATGCGGCCCGGCAATTCGCGAGAAGGGGCTCAAGCTGAATGCGTCGTTCGACGGGCAACTGGCGTCCGTGCAGTCGAACCGCCTCAAGCTCAAGCAGATCGCGATCAATCTGCTGACGAATGCATCGAAATACACGAAGGCGGGCGAGGTCACGCTGGAAATAAGGGCGCGCGGCAACGACGCATGGTGTCTGCGCGTGTCGGATACGGGCGTGGGCATCGGCGCATCGGATCGTGACCGTGTGTTCAAGGAGTTCGAGCGCGCCAACGACGACGATGTGCCCGGCGCGGGGCTCGGCCTCGCTATCGTCAAGGAATTGTCCCGGATGCTGGACGGCGAACTGCGCTTCGATTCGCAGCGCGGCGTCGGCACGACGTTCGAAATCACCTTTCCGCTGCAGCTTCCGCCCACCGGAACCGCGGACGCGCCGAAGTTCTAGCGCAATAAAAAAGGCCGGGCAGCGATGCCCGGCCTTTTTCAAACTGCGGTGCTGAAATCGGCTCAGCCGAACAGCTTCATCGCCTGCAGCAGCGTGTTCACCACGCCCCACGTCAGCGGAATCAGCACATATACCCAGAACACGGCGAGCAGGCCTTTGTTCGTCGGATGAGCGGTTTGCGTCGACATTGTGGTTCTCCTTTGTCAGACCTTATTTGGCGGACGCGAGTTGCGCGTCCGTCATGTGATGCTTGTCGTCCACACGCTTGACGAGCAGGTTGCAGATGAAGCCGATCACGAGCAGCACGGTCATGATGTGCACGGTCATCGTGTACGCGTCCGCTTTCGCAACGCCATGCGCAACCTGATAGGCACGGATGTAGTTGACGAGCACGGGGCCCGCGACGCCCGCTGCCGCCCACGCCGTCAACAGACGCCCGTGAATGCCGCCGACGAATGCCGTGCCGAACATGTCCGCCAGATAGGCGGGCACAGTCGAGAAGCCGCCGCCGTACATCGACAGAATCACGCAGTAGCACAGCACGAACAGCGCAATGTTGCCCGCCGACGCGAAGCTCGGCACGAGCCAGTACAGCACGGCGCCCAGCGCGAAGAAGATGAAGTACGTGTTCTTGCGGCCCACGTAGTCCGACGCCGACGCCCACACGAAGCGGCCGCCCATGTTGAACAGCGACAACAGGCCGACGAAGCCCGCGGCTGCCGCGGCGCTTACCGTGTCCTTGAAGCTTTCCTGGATCATCACGGAAGCCTGGCCGAGAATGCCGATGCCCGCCGTCACGTTCAGGAACAGCACCAGCCAGATCAGATAGAACTGGGGCGTCTTCAGCGCCTGGTCGATGTGCACGTGGTTGCGCGTGATCATCTTCTGCGTCGTGGTCGCGGGCGGCGTCCAGCCGGCCGGCTTCCAGTCGGCGGGCGGCACGCGGATCGCGAGTGCGCCGATCGACATCGAAATGAAGTACGCGATGCCGAGCACGATGAACGTTTCAGCCACGCCGATGCTCGTCGCGCTCTTGAAGTGGTTCATCAGCGCGACGGAGAGCGGGGCGGCGATCATCGCGCCGCCGCCGAAGCCCATGATCGCCATGCCCGTCGCCATGCCGCGGCGGTCCGGGAACCAGCGGATCAGCGTCGATACAGGCGACACGTAACCGAGCCCGAGCCCGATTCCGCCGATCACGCCATAGCCTAGATACAGCAGCGCGATCTGGTGCGTCCACACGCCGATCGCCGAGACGATGAAGCCGCCGCCGAAGCAGCATGCGGCCGTGAACATCGTGCGGCGCGGACCGACTTTTTCGAGCCACTTGCCGGCAAACGCCGCCGACAAGCCGAGGCAGACGATCGCGAGCGAGAAGATCCAGCCGAGCGTGGTCAGCGACCAGTCGTCCGGCGTGGACTGCGTGATGCCGATGACTTTGGTGAGCGGGCCGTTGAAGACGGAGAACGCGTAGGCCTGGCCAATGCACAGGTGCACGGCGAGGGCGGCAGGCGGCACCATCCAGCGGGAAAAGCCAGGTTGGGCGATCGTTGCCTGTTTTGAAAAGAAGGATGGCGAGCTGGCGTTACCGCCGGGCTCAGTGATGCTGCTCATGGTCGGTCTCCGATCGGGCTAAACGTCTGGTTATCGGTTTCAATTGCCAAAACTTGAGGTAGCGCAAGTTTCGATAGATATGTTGGGCTGCAACATATTCAAAAACGTGCTACCTGGAGGCCAAATTCGGCAATGGCGAGACGATAGGTGCACACGATCCGCTTGGCAATATGAGAATTAAATGCATATGGAAACCGCCAGGACCGTTGTGCGCAGCGGGATACAGCGATTTCAAGCGACATGCTGCCGCAGGTGACCGCTTGACGCGCCATGCGCCCGTATTCATTTCGGGGCGGAATCGATTTGGGCCCGTCGGTTGCTGCGTATGCACATGGAAAGGCTGCTTTGTGGTTTTTTGGAACAGCGTTCGACGCTGTTTCGGTACTGACAAACGCTTCTAGAAGTACAGTTCGCAGCGGATAAAAAAAGCACAGTATCGGCTGGGACGGCCAGCCATCGCGGTTCCGCGTGCGGCGTGCTACGTTGAGACTGTTGCAATTGCTGAACAACTGTATCTGATATACCACATACAAGATACTTGATTTTTTCCGCGACGCAGCATATGATTGAGTCATCCAATCACTCAATGACCGGAGCATCAAATGGATTTCGTGTCGCTTGCAATGTTCGCCGTCGCTGTCGTGGGCCTGGGTTCGGCCGCAACCGTGCTGCTGACCAAGTGGATTCCGCAGCATGTCGCCGAGCTGGCATCGAAGCACGGCCGTTATGCCGGTCTCGAAGCCGCCGTCGTGCGTGAAGCTACGCCGTACCGCGCGCGTGTCGAAGCCGCGATGAACGCGGTCGGCTCGTCGAACTAAGCAGTGTCCACACCTGCACTGAGCTTGCCTCTGGCGCTGCAGCCAATCGGCAACAGCGTCAGCCTCCGCGATCAGGCCTACGCGTTACTGCGTCAGGCCATCGCGGACGCCGACATTTACGCATCGAGCGAAGAAATCCGTCTTGACGAGCGCGCGCTGAGCGAATCGCTGGGCGTGAGCCGCACGCCCGTGCGCGAGGCGATGACGTTGCTGGAGCAGGAAGGTTTTCTGCGCATGGTGCCGAGGCGCGGCATCTATATTGTGCGCAAGAGCAAGCGTGAGATCGTCGAGATGATCCAGATGTGGGCCGCGCTGGAAAGCATGGCCGCGCGTCTCGCCACGCTGCACGCATCGGACGAAGAGATCGCGCGGCTGCGTCACATGTTCGACCAGTTCCGCGATTCGACGCCGGCCGAGCATATTGCCGAGTATTCGGATGCGAACATTGCGTTCCATCAGTCCATCGTCGAACTGTCGAAGTCGCAGATCATTCTCGACACGATCAAGAACATCTTTATCCACGTGCGCGCGATCCGTCGCATGACGATTTCGCAGAGCGACCGCGCGTCGCGCTCGATCGTCGATCACCTGCGCATCATCGAGGCACTGGAAAAACGCGATACCGAACTCGCCGAGCGTCTCGTGCGAGATCACTCGCTCGGTCTCGCTGCTTTCGTCGAAGCGAATTGCGATTTTCTGGATTGAGCGTTGCTGTTTGATGCATGCAAATGCCAGCGGACCTGACAGTCCGCTGGCATTTTTCACATCATGACTGCATGGCTTTGAGCATCGTCTCGCCGAGCGCCGCCGGCGACTGCGCGACATGGATGCCCGCCGAGCGCATCGCGTCGATCTTCGCGCCCGCCGTGCCCTTGCCGCCCGAGATGATCGCGCCCGCGTGCCCCATGCGCCGTCCCGGCGGCGCACTCGTTCCTGCAATGAATCCCACCACCGGCTTCTTCGAGCCTGAATCCTTCAGGAACTGCGCCGCGTCCTCTTCAGCCGAGCCGCCGATTTCGCCGATCATGATGATGCCTTCGGTCTCGTCGTCGGCGAGGAACATCTCCAGGCAATCGATGAAGTTCGTGCCGTTGACGGGATCGCCGCCAATGCCGATGCAGGTCGTCTGCCCGAGGCCCGCCGCCGTGGTTTGCGCGACGGCTTCGTAGGTCAGCGTGCCCGAGCGCGACACCACGCCGATTTTGCCCGGACGATGGATGTGCCCCGGCATGATGCCGATCTTGCACTGGCCCGGCGTGATGACGCCCGGGCAGTTCGGCCCGATCAGGCGCGTCGCCGAGCCGGCGAGCGCGCGCTTCACGCGCACCATGTCGATGACGGGAATACCCTCGGTGATGCAGACAACGAGGGGAAGCTCGGCCTCGACGGCTTCGAGAATCGCATCGGCGGCCATCGGCGGCGGCACGTAGATCACGGACGCGTTCGCGCCCGTCGCATCGACGGCATCGGCGACGGTGTCGAACACGGGCAGCCCGAGATGCGTCGTGCCGCCCTTGCCGGGAGTGACGCCGCCGACCATCAGCGTGCCGTAAGCGAGCGCCTGCTCGGAGTGAAACGTGCCTTGCGACCCGGTGAAGCCCTGGCAAATCACTTTCGTGTTGCGATCGATCAGTACGGCCATGTCAGTTTGCCTCCGTCGCGTTGCGTTCTTTGACTGCGGCGACGACTTTGCTTGCCGCGTCGGCGAGATGATCGGCCGAGAGAATCGGCAGGCCCGAGTCGCGCAGAATCTGCTTGCCGAGTTCGACGTTCGTGCCTTCCAGTCGCACGACGAGCGGCACGCGTAAATCCACCTCGCGCGCGGCGCTCACGACGCCTTCGGCAATCACGTCGCAGCGCATGATGCCGCCGAAGATATTGACCAGGATCCCTTCCACTTTGGGATCGCGCAGAATCAGCCGGAACGCGGTTGCGACGCGCTCCTTGGTGGCGCCGCCGCCCACATCGAGAAAGTTCGCCGGTTCGCCGCCATAGAGCTTGATGATGTCCATCGTTGCCATCGCGAGGCCCGCGCCGTTCACCATGCAGCCGATATTGCCGTCGAGCGTCACGTAGTTCAGGCCATGCTTCGCGGCTTCGAGTTCGGCGGCGTCTTCTTCGGCTTCGTCGCGCAGCGCTTCAATGGACGGATGTCGGAACAGGGCGTTGTCGTCGAAATTGATCTTTGCGTCGAGCGCGATCACGTCGCCTTGCTGCGTGACGACGAGCGGATTGATCTCGACGATCGACGCATCCAGTTCGACGAACGCGCGATACGCGTTGGCGATGAACTGCGTCGCCGACTTGATCTGCTTGCCTGTCAGTCCGAGGCCGAACGCGAGCTGGCGCGCGTGGAACGGTTGCAGCCCTGTCGCGGGATCGATTGCGACTTTGAGGATTTTTTCGGGCGTGCGCGCGGCCACTTCCTCGATCTCCATGCCGCCTTCCGTCGACGCCATTACCGTGATGCGCGACGTGCTGCGGTCGATCAGCATGCCGAGATACAGCTCGCGTTCGATCGCGCAGCCTTCCTCGATATAGATACGCTTCACTTCGCGTCCCGCCGGCCCCGTCTGCTTCGTGACGAGCACGTGCGACAGCATCTGCGTCGCATTCAGACCGACATCGCTGACCGACTTGACGACGCGCACGCCGCCTTTGCCGTTCGGATCGTCGGCGAAACGGCCCGCGCCGCGCCCGCCCGCATGAATCTGCGACTTCACGACCCACACCGAGCCGCCTAGCGCGAGCGCCGCGTCTTCCGCCTCCTGCGGCGTGAACGCGACGCGCCCATTCGGCACGGCGACGCCATAGCCCTTCAGCAGTTCCTTCGCCTGATATTCGTGAATATTCACCTGTCTCCTCGCTGGATGGATTCGACGCTTGGTGGCGTCAATTGATAGGGCGGTCGGCTCAGGGTGGAAATATGGTATGTGATATATCAGAGATGCTCAAGCAGATAAATGGATCGGGGTTTTCCCTCTGTGAAGCAGATTCTTAATGCGTGATTTGGCGTCTGTGCCTTGTCTCGTAAGGCTTTTGGCGATTCTCGCGCGTTCTTCTTACGAAGGTGAAAGCGCTTGCAGCGATTAGATATATCACATACCGTATAGAACACGGACGATCGAAAACAGAGCGTCAAGTGCTCGGAGGGGACAAACATGGGCAAGGCACTCGACGGTGTGCGCATTCTCGATTTCACCCACGTGCAATCAGGCCCGACCTGCACGCAGTTGCTCGCATGGTTCGGCGCAGACGTCATCAAGGTAGAGCGCGCAGGCGCAGGCGACATCACGCGCGAACAGCTGCGCGACATCCCCGATGCCGACAGCCTGTACTTCACGATGCTCAACCACAACAAGCGCTCGGTCACCATCGACACGAAGAATCCCGAAGGCAAGCTGGTGCTCGAGGCGCTGATCCAAAAGTGCGACGTGCTGGTGGAGAACTTCGCGCCGGGCGCGCTGGACCGCATGGGCTTCACGTGGGAGCGCATCCAGGAGCTGAACCCGAAGATGATCGTCGCGTCGGTCAAGGGCTTCGGTCCCGGGCCGTACGAGGACTGCAAGGTCTACGAGAACGTCGCGCAGTGCGTGGGCGGCGCGGCCTCGACGACGGGTTTCGATGACGGCCCGCCCGTCGTGACGGGCGCGCAGATCGGCGACAGCGGCACGGGCCTGCATCTGGCGCTGGGCATCGTCACGGCGCTCTACCAGCGCACGATGACGGGCCGCGGCCAGAAGGTGCTCGCGGCGATGCAGGACGGCGTGCTGAACCTGTGCCGCGTGAAGCTGCGCGACCAGCAGCGGCTGGAGCGCACGGGCGTGATGAAGGAGTACCCGCAGTATCCGAACGGCACGTTCGGCGAGGCGGTGCCGCGCGCGGGCAATGCATCGGGCGGCGGTCAGCCGGGCTGGATTCTCAAGTGCAAGGGCTGGGAGCACGACCCGAACGCGTACATCTACTTCATCACGCAGGCGCCCGTGTGGGTGAAGATCTGCAACGTGATCGGCAAGGAAGAGTGGGCCACCGATCCGGAATACGCGACGCCGTCCGCGCGCCTGCCGCGCCTGAAGGAAATCTTCGCGGAGATCGAACGCTGGACGATGACGAAGACCAAGTTCGAGGCGATGGAAATCCTGAACAAATACGACATTCCGTGCGGGCCGATCCTGTCGATGAAGGAGATCGCGGAAGACGACTCGCTGCGTAAAACAGGCACGATCGTCGAGGTCGATCACCCGGTGCGCGGCAAGTATCTGACGGTGGGCAACCCGATCAAGCTGTCGGACAGTCCGACGGACGTGACGCGTTCGCCGCTGCTCGGCGAGCACACGGATGAAGTGATGGCCGAACTCGGCTATTCGCGTGAACAGATCGAAGCGCTCAGAACCGTTGGTGCGATCTGAGCGAAGCACAGAACGAACAAGCGGAACAAGCGCAGACGCGCGACGCAAGGAGATGACATGCCGGATGCTGCGAGCTTCATCGCATGGTCGGGACTCGAACGGCTGGAGCTATATGTGTTCGTGTTTTCGGGCGCATTGGCGCTGGCGATTGCGTCGACTGCGCTCATCAACCGGCTCACGCATCGCGGGCGGAACATGCGGCAAGTCGCGGCAGGCGACAAGCTCGTCGATCTGCTGGCGATGGGATTGTGTATCTGGCTTGGCTACGCTTTTGTCAACGAGCCTGCGCAGTTGCCGGGAATCGCGGCGCTGTTCGCGGTGAGCCTGCTGGCGGCCGCGCTGGGCGCGCATGTGATGTTGACGACGCACGAGCACGATGTGCGCGCGCCGGCGCATTGCGGCATGTTGGCGCGGCGTGGGGCGTCGCTGCGGGTCGCGTGGGACGGCGATCCTGCGCGCATGCAAGTCGCCGACGATTTCACGCAGCGCTGGACATGGACGAGCAATCCGCGCCGCACGCAGGCGCGCTGCCTGTCAGCAGCAAGAAGCCTGCATATGACGCACGCAGCGATGCGCGTGCGCAGCCGCCAGCGTTATCAGGTCAAGCGTCACTGAAGTTACTGAATCAACACGGGACGGCCGCGCTTCGCGAATCCCTCGATTCACGAAGCACGGCCGTCGGAGAGAGTCATCGATGAACTGCAACCCTGCGTCATTGAGCGACGGATTCGCGATAGAACTGGCTCTTCCGGTCGAAGATCAGTTGCGCGAGAAAGTCGGCGTCATAGGCGTTGAGCAGATGCGATTGAAAGCGCTCGATATAGGCGGTGATGCGCGCCATTTCATTGCTGACATCGTCGAAGAAATCGAGCGTGGCCTGGCTCCAGCGAAACCGCAGGCCCAGATCGCTGAACGCGGCGTTGTAGGCGCTCAGCAGCGCTTCGTTGTGCAGATCGGCAGACTGATTCATTGCAAGACTCCCATGTCGAGTGACGAGGCTCGTCAGAAGCATAGGAGCCGCAATGAATCTGCAATAGTTAAAGTTTTATTGGCTATCCATAGCGTGTCACTTATGGACGGCCAGTTGATTCACGCGCGTAATCTGCTCGATCAGTGCCGCGCCTTCTTCCATCAGAAAGCGCTTGAACGCAACGGCAACGGGCGGAAGCCGCTTGTTCTTGCGATGCACGACGTACCAGTTGAGCATCACCGGAAAGCCTTCGACATCCAGCACGACGAGATGCCCGACCTGCAATTCGAGGCTGATCGTATGCGCCGACAGGAACGCGATGCCCATGCCGGCGATCACGGCCTGCTTGATCGTCTCGGTGCTCTTGATTTCCATGGCGATCTTCAGGTTCGCGAGACGCCCCGCAAAGCCTTCTTCCATCGAGTTCCACGTGTCGGAGCCGCGTTCGCGCACCACGAACGCCTCGCTCGCAAGCTGGCTGATCTTGATGTTGCGCTTGTTCGCAAGAGGATGCGTGGGCGCGGCGACGATCACGTACGGGTGCGGCGCGAACGCTTCGTTGATCGCGTCCATTTCCTGCGGCGGACGCACCATCACCGCGAGATCGGTCTGGTTCGTCGACAGTTGATGCAGAAGTTCTTCGCGGTTGTGCACGGCAAGATTCAGTTCGACGCCCGCATAGCGGCGCGTGAATTCGGCCAGCAGGCGAGGAAAGAAGTAGTCGCCCGCGCTGATCACCGCGACGTTCAGCTTGCCGCCCGATATGCCTTTGAGCTGGCCCATCGCTTCGTCGACTTCATGAAATTGCTGAATGATCGCGCGGCTGTAGTGAAGCATTTCAGTGCCCGCCGGCGTCAGGTAGATCTTCTTGCCGAGCTGCTCGAAAAGCGGCAAACCGGCGTGCTCTTCGAGCTGCCGGACCTGGGTGGAAACGGCGGGCTGCGTGAGATGCAGTTCTTCCGCCGCGCGCGAGAAGCTCAGATGCCGCGCAACGGTTTCGAAGACTTTCAGCTGGCGCAGGGTCGCGTTACGCATTGTCATGGCAGATGTATAAGCGAAGATGAATCCTCATGGTAACAAACTTTAATTATCACTAATTCAGCATTGACCCTAGCATGGATTCTGTAATGGACGATTCGCAGCAGAAACATCGGGTTAACGCTTAAAAACAAGGCTCCGATGCGACAGGAACAAGAGCCGGTCACAAGTACTTTTAACAGGCGAATAAAAGCAGACGGTAAATCGGCTTAAAGGTTTTTATAAAAGAAGTAGTGGAATTGGCATTGCGCAATACCCCGAAGCAGCCCGTTTGGGGACACAACTATAAGGTGGCATGCATACAGACCGGCGTTTTGGCCGGCTGCCCTAAATAGATAGCGGAGACAGGCACATGAACAGCATTTCTCAGCAAGCTCCCGTTGCGTTCTGGCGCAACCGGTGGTGGCAACTAGCATTTGGCATCCTGTGTATGGCGCTCGTCGCCAACCTTCAGTACGCGTGGACGCTGTTCGTCACACCGATGAGCACAAAGCATCATTGGGGGCAGGCCGAAGTTCAGCTCGCGTTCTCGATTTTCATTCTGACCGAGACCTGGCTGGTGCCGGTGGAAGGGTGGCTCGTCGACCGTTTCGGTCCGCGTCCCGTCGTCGCGGGTGGCGCGATCTGCGCGGGCCTTGCGTGGGTGATGAATTCCTATGCGACGACGCTGCCTGAGCTGTACGCCGCGTCCGTGATCGCCGGTATCGGCGCGGGCGGCGTGTACGGCACGTGCGTCGGCAATGCATTGAAGTGGTTCCCGGACAAGCGCGGTCTCGCCGCGGGTCTGACGGCAGCGGGCTTCGGCGCAGGCGCGGCCGTCACGGTGATTCCGATTGCGAACATGATCACGCGCACGGGTTACGAGCACACGTTCCTGTTCTTCGGCATCCTGCAGGGCGTATGCATTTTCGTGCTCGCGCTGCTGCTGAGAAAACCCGACGGCGCAAAGGCACCGCCCGCCAAGCGCAAGTTCGCTGTCACGAAGCAGGATTACACGCCAGGCCAGATGATCAAGTCGCCGGTATTCTGGGTGATCTATGCATCGTTCGTGGCAGTGGCCGCAGGTGGCCTGATGGCGACGGCGCAGCTCGGTCCGATCGCGAAAGACTGGGGCCTCGCAAAACTGCCGATGACGCTGTTCGGCGCGACGCTCCCGCTGCTGACGATGACGCTCTCCATCGACAACGTCTGCAACGGCTTCACGCGTCCGCTGTGCGGCTTCATCTCCGACAAGTTCGGCCGCGAGAACACGATGTTCGCGATCTTCATCGGCGAAGGTCTCGCGCTGCTCGGGCTGATGGAGTATGGCCAGAACCCGTATGCGTTCATGACCTTCGCGGCGCTGATCTTCCTGTTCTGGGGCGAAATCTTCTCGATCTTCCCGGCCATCTGCGCGGATACGTTCGGCAGCAAGTACGCAGCGGCGAATGCGGGCACGCTGTACACGGCGAAGGGCACGGCATCGCTGATCGTGCCGATCGCGTCCGTGCTCGCGGCGACGGGCGGCTGGAACCTGGTGTTCATCGTATCGGCTGTCATCACGATTGCGGCGGGCGTGTCGGCGAAGTTCGTGCTGGCACCGATGCGCGCACGCTGGATTGCCACGTCGAACGAAGCATCGCACGAACTCGAGCCGGAACTGGCGGCAAGCGGACCGGGCCTGCGTCACTGGCCGGAACAGACGGGCGAATAAACCCGTTTCACTTCAACATGGCGACCTGAACACATGAACGTATCGTTGCAGCAATTGAAGGTGTTCGTCGCCGTCGCGCGTCAGCGGAGCTTCACCCGTGCGGCGCGCGAGTTCGATCTGACGCAGTCGGCCGTGAGCCGGTGCGTGCGCGAACTCGAAGAGGCGATTGCGTTGCGTCTCTTCGACCGCACGACGCGTCAGGTCGAACTGACGACAGCGGGCTCGCGGCTCGAACGGCGCATCGGGCGCCTGATCGAAGAAATCGAGCTGACCCTGCGCGAAGAGCGCGCCGCGCACGAAGAGCACACCGGCCTCGTAGTGGTGGCGTGCGATCCCGTGACCTCGTCGGGCTGGTTGCCCGAGCGGCTCGCGCGCAGCGCCGCGACGTTCCCCGACCTGATCGTCACCGCGAAAGAACAGCCTCAACATGCCGTGCTCGCCGCCATCGAGCAGGGCGAAGTCGACTTCGGCGTACTGTGCGACGCGCATGTCGCGGGCGCCGATGCCTTTCACACGCAACCGCTCGTCTCGACGCCGCTGTGCGCGGTGCTGCCGCAGGCGCATCCGCTCGCCTCGGGAGCCGCGCTGCACTGGGAAGCGCTGCGCAATACCCGGACCGTCACGCAACTCGTCACGCTGAATGCGGAAGCGGGCACGCGCAATGTGACCGAGCGGGCATTGAACATGCATCGTATCGACGCGGCACGCGCCAACGAATGCGGGCATCTCGCCGCGGCGTTGCGCATGATCGAACTCGGTCTCGGCATTGGCGTGCTGCCGGTCGACACGCATTCCGCCGCGCTGCCGGCTTCGCTCGTCGCGGTTCCGCTCGTGCCTGAAGTGTCCGTGACGACGATGCTGGTGCGCCGCCGCAACCGCTCGTTGCGACCGAATGCCGAAGCCGTCTGGGCGCTGTTTGCCGGCAAGGAATTGCCCGACCGTGCTGGCGCATCCGCGACGCCTGGCACGGCATCTGCCAATCCAACCATAAAAGGAGCCACACTCGAACCGATGCCGTGCGTACCCGATGAAGAGGCGTTAATGCGAGCCTCATAAGCGCGAGGGTGCGGGCGGTTCAGCCAACGGTTCGCGAAGCAGGGATATCGCAATCGCAAGGAGTACGAGATGGACACTGAAACCGACCTCAGACGCTACGATCTTCTCATCGACGGAAAGCGGCTGCCGCCCGGCACCGGCGAATACACCGTCAACATCAACCCCGCGACGGAAGAGCCGATAGCGCTCGTCGCGCAAGGCAGCGCGCAGGATGTCGATACGGCCGTCAAGGCCGCGCGCGCCGCGCTCAAAGTGTGGAATGGCATGCGCGCCGCCGAGCGCGGCCGCATCCTGATGCGCTTTTCCGAACTGCTGCGTGAACGCCAGGACGAAATCGTCGCGCTGGAAAGCCTCGACGCGGGCAAGCCGCTAGCCGCCGTCAAGCGCCAGGACGTGCCCGCCGCCATCGATACGCTCGCTTACTACGCCGGCTGGTGCGACAAGATCAACGGCCAGGTCGTGCCGGTGCGCCCGGATGCGCTGACCTACACGGTGCGCGAGCCCGTCGGCGTGGTCGGCGCGATCGTGCCGTGGAATTTCCCGCTGATGATCGGCATGTGGAAGATCGCGCCCGCGCTCGCATGCGGCTGCACGCTGGTCGTGAAGCCCGCGGAGATCACGCCGATGTCCGCGCTACGCATCGGCGAACTCGCGCTGGAGGCGGGCGTGCCGCCTGGCGTGCTGAATATCGTGACGGGTAAGGGGCGCGTGGTAGGCGATGCGATCGTTGCGCATCCGGGTATCGACAAGGTGACGTTTACCGGGTCGCCGTCGGTCGGGCGCGGCATTCTGCAGGGCGCGGCGAGTAACTTCAAGCGCGTGACGCTGGAACTCGGCGGCAAATCGGCGAACGTGATTTTCGCCGATGCGAATATCGACAACGCGGTCCGCGCGGCTGCGTCGGGCATTTTCTTCAATACGGGCCAGGTGTGTTCGGCGGGCTCGCGCATTCTCGCGCATCGCGATGTCTACGACGAAGTGGTGGAACGGCTCGCGGCGCGCGCGAAAGCGCTCAAGGTCGGCGACCCATCGGAGCGCGAGACGACCATGGGCCCGCTCGTGTCGGCCGCGCAGATGAAGACCGTGCTCGATTACGTGGACATCGGCAGGAGCGAGGGCGCGTCGCTCGTGACGGGCGGCGCGCGCATCGGGCAGAAGGGCTTCTTCGTCGAGCCGACGGTGTTCGCGAATGTCGAGCATGAAATGCGGATATCGCAGGAGGAAATCTTCGGGCCGGTGGCGAGCGTCGTGCGCTTCAACGACGAAGAGGACGCTGTGCGGATCGCGAACGGCACCGCGTACAGCCTCGCGGCGGGCGTGTGGAGCGCGGATATCGGCCGCGTGCATCGCGTCGCGCATGCGCTGAGGGCGGGCACGGTGTGGATCAACACCTACGGCTATACCGACGTGCGCCTGCCGTGGGGCGGCTCGGGCGATTCGGGCTTCGGCCGTGAACACGGCGATGTCGCAATCGAAAACTTCACGGAGCCGAAGTCGATCTGGCTCGCGCTCGAACACTGATCGCGACGCTGCAATGAAAAACGGATCGGACGTTGTGCGTCCGATCCGTTTTTTTCACGCGCCGCAGCGAAGGTTCAGCTCGAGCGCCGCACCAGCAGAAAGCTCACGCCGATCGCGCCTAGAAACGCGCCGCAGCAGCGGTTGAACCAGCGGCGCACGGTGGCGCGCGTCAGCCATTTGCCGAGATGCATGCCCGCCCACGAGTACAGCGCGATCGCGAACCATTCGAGCACCAGAAAGCTCGCGCCGAGGACGGCGAACTGCGGCAGCATCGGCTTAGAAATTTCGACGAATTGCGGCAGGAACGCGGTGAACACCAGAATCGCCTTCGGGTTGCCCGCCGCGACAAAGCATTCCTGACGCGCGATGCGCCACAGCGATGCGTCGTCCTGCTTCAGCGCGTCCATCGGCCCGGCGTCGCTGCGCCACAACTGGATGGCGAGCCAGATCAGATAGGCGGCGCCCACCAGCTTGATCGCGAGAAAGAACAATTCGGATGCGTGCAGCACGACGGCAAGGCCCGTCGCAGCGAGCACCAGCATCGCAGCAAAGGCGACCAGCCGTCCGCTTCCGGCGACGAACGCCGTCATGAAGCCGTGCCGCGCGGCGACGTTGATCGACAGCAGATTGTTGGGCCCGGGCGCCATGTTGATCGCGAAGCACGCGGGAAGGAAAAACAGCCAGGCGGTGAGAGACATGACAGCTCGCTCGGACGGAGCCGCCGCGCGGCGGTGTGTTCACATGGCGCGCGCGGCGGAGAATTCAGATGGGGAATATGTGATTGTAGCGAAATGCCGGCTGCGGTTACTCCGCAGCGGAAGAGAATGTGCGCCGCAACCCGCCGGCGCCAGCGCGGAGGAGACGCGCGTGCTACTGGACAGGCTGCAGCGCCTGATGGAACGACGGATCTCTGACGATCGTGTCGACGCTGAGTTTGACCACGTCATCGAGTGCGAATGCGGGATTCGTGAACTTCTGCCGGAACAGATGGACCGTATTGCTCTTCACGTAGACCGTCTGGTTCGTCGACGCATTGGTGACGAAGTAGCAGATCGTCATCGTCCAAGTAGCTCGCTGCCGTGCATCGTCCACCGACAACACCTCGATGCGGCCGCTCAGCGTCAGCTTGTCGTGCGTCGTGACTGCGATGCCCGACTTGCGCCATGCGGACACGACGGCGTCGCGCACCGCGGACTCGACACCTTTCTTCAACAGAATCGACGTCGTCGCCGTGTTGGCGATGCGATCGAAGCTAACGTGGCCATCGCGCGCGGGCATGTACGCGAAGTCGCGAGCGGGGGCGATGACGAGCGCATTGTCCGCGGGCGTCGAGGCCGATGCGGCTGAGCGGGGCACGAAGAAGGAGCACGCGGAGCTGAGGAGCGCGAAGCAGGCGATGCTGGATCGTTTGAGCAGAAGGGGGTTCACGGCAATGGCGCAGCAGGCGTGACGCTGCGGGATGAAAGTCGAAAGGCGAAAGTGTGTCGCGCGGACCTGCGCGCGAATATGAGACGCGTCCTAAAAATGCGACGGCTGCGTGGGATCGGAATCCAGGCGGAAGGCTGTTTCAGGCGATGCGACGGCATTCGCGGCGAGACCGTTGATCGGCGTCAATGTGCCAGTTCCGTATCTCAATACAGTGAGCGCCTTATCGCATTAGGAGTCTTCTTACAGTTATTTTTCGGATAGTCCGCGATACTCATCGACCCCCATTTTCATCCCAACAAAGAGGCCTCGATGCTCGACCCGTCCGCGCTCCAATCGATGAAGCCGGTTTTCATGACGCCATGCTATGGCGGCAACGTCATGGCGAACTTTGCAAATAGCCTGCTCGCGCTCAACAACGCCATGTGGCAGACGGGCATGCGCGGCTCGGTGCGAATCCGGTCAGGCGAGAGCCTGATTACCCGCGCGCGCAATGAGGCCGTCGCGGAATTTCTGCTCGATCCGGGCTATACACATCTGTTCTGGATCGACGCGGACATCGGTTTTTCCGTCGATCAGGCGTTCCGTCTGCTGCTTGCAGATCGCGATGTCGTCGCGGGCGTCTATCCGCTCAAGCGCTTCGACTGGCCCGGCGTGCTGCCGGGCGGACTCACGCAGGAAACCTTTGCTGCACGCTACCTGCGCTATCCCGTGAATGCGCACGACGGTGTGTCTCCGGCGATCGACGGCGACGGCTTTCTCGAAGTCAGCGAAGCGCCGACGGGCTTCATGTGCATCAGGCGCAGCGCGATCGAAACGATGGTCGCCCGGCTGCCCGAATTGAAGTACGTGCCCGACGGTCCGCAGGATTCGCCGCTCTACGATCTCTGCTACCGCTTCTTCGACGTGATGGTCGAGCCTTCCACGGGCCGTTATCTGTCGGAGGACTATGCGTTCTGCCGTCGCTGGCGCGATATCGGTGGGCAGGTATTCGTCGATACGCAATCGAAGCTATCGCATCAGGGCCTCTACACGTGGCACGGCGATTTCGGCGCATCGCTTGCGGCCAGTCCGCTGACGGCGATCGGCGGCGAGTGCTGACGCGCAACGGGTTCGACGCATGAAAATGGAAACCAACGAACTGAGCGTGCGCGCACGGGGCGGCACGGAATTGATGCTACAAGCGCTTCACGCGCGACTCGATCCGGAACTGACGCGACAGTTTCAGATCATTCCTTCCCGCGTGCGCGGACTCGACCCGGACCGTAAGCGCATTCTCTGGCTGCACGACAAACCAAGCCGCGAAGAATCCAGCTTCCTGGAGCAGCCTGAAAATCGTGCGGCGTTTGCGGGCATCGTGTGCGTGTCGCACTATCAAGCGGCGCTGTATCAGATGATTCCTGGCGTGCCCTACGCCGAGATGACCGTGTTGCAAAACGCGATTGAGCCATTCGGCGCATATCTTCCGCGACGCAGCGAGCGCATCCGCCTGATCTATCACACGACGCCGGATCGCGGCCTCGAAATTCTCGTGCCCGTCTTCGAATATCTCGCTGCGCGCCATCCCGACATCGAGCTGGATGTCTTTTCGAGCTTCAGCATCTACGACTGGACGGAGCGCGATGTGCCGTTTCAACCGCTATTCGAGCGATGCCGCGCGCATCCGCGTATCCGTTATCACGGCGCGCAGCTCAATGCCGTCGTGCGCCAGACGCTGAGTGAATGCGACATCTTCGCGTATCCGAACATCGAGCCGGAGACGAGCTGCATCGCCGCCATCGAGGCGATGTCGGCGGGCTGCCTCACCGTCTGCGCGGCGTACGGCGGCTTGCCGGAAACCTGTGCGAATTTCGCGAGGCTCTATCCGTTCACTGAAAACCGGCAGGTTCACGCGCAGCGCTTCGCCGCCGTGCTCGACGATGCAATCGAAACGGTCCGGTTGCGCAAGGCGGAAGACGAATCCTTGCGCACGCAACAGGTCGAATATTTCACGCGCTTCTATGCGTGGGACAGGCGCATCGGCGAATGGGACGCCTATCTGCGCGGTTTGCTTTAACGAGCGGTCGTAGCCCGAAGCCGTCGTCCTTAACGGACGACGGCTTATTTTTTCTCAGTTTCTTCAACGAAAACACGTCAACTTCGAGACTGTTTTAAGAAAATTAAGAATAAGGCGATTCAGCCTGCGTCCTGCGCTCCCTACACTTGAAAGTTCACTTGTCGGGCTGCGCGGCGCGATGGAGCGACCAACGGGTCGCGGGATCGATCGATCCGTCTTCGCCTCGCCACGCGCCGTAGCCGTGCCTTCCCGGTACAGCCGCTCATGCCCGCCGCCCTTTGATTCCAACGCGAGAACCTGACGTGAAGCACCTGCGATCATTCCTCGCGCGCAGGCAGGGCATCTCTACGGCAGCGCTCAGTCCGCTGTCCGTCAAACGCAAGACGCTTTCGGGCGTGGCCGCTTTTTCGGCATTGTGGATCGGCGCTTCCGTCGTGCCTGGCACGTCAACCGCCGTGGCCGCGCCGAAGGCCCACAAGCATGGTTCCTCGCACAAGCAGCGGCGCCATCACGCACTTGCACATGAGATGACATTGCCGGGCGCGCAACCCGCTACTTCGTTCAACGCGATACGGCCGCCATTGCGCGACGCCGATCGCGCGCTGGCCGAATCCATTGCCTATTCCGCCGACGATGTATCGTCGGCGCCTGCCGTCGCCCGCGCCTACTCGACGGCTTCGATCAACGTGCGCATGCCGTCGAACGAACTCGTGTCCGGCACCGTCTGCGCCACCACGCCGACGATGTGCGTACCCGTTGCGCATGATCGTTCCGGCGATGGCCACGAATGGTCGGGCCGCGTGACGCCCGAAGGTGCCTCGGGCGACCCCGCCCCGGTGACGCCATTCGGCGACGTCAGCGGCTTCCATCTGGCTTCCGATGTGCTTCGCTCGAGTTCCGGCCCGATCGACACGACGCTGCGCGAGTCGCTCGCCCAAGCGGGCTTTCCGGCGACACTCGTCGCGCAGATCGGCCGGATCTTTGCGGGCCGCGTGGATGTCGACGCGCCTGCGCTGGCGGGCGACGAGTACCGGATCGTGCTGGACGCAACGGGCGAATCGGGCGCATCGCACATTGCTTCGCTGGAAGTCCGTTTGAATGGCCGGGCGTACGATGCGCTCTGGTTCACCGCACCCGGCGCGTCGCAAGGCGCGTACTACACGCTCGACGGCGACCTGATCGCGAGCGAGCCGTTCGCGATGCCGCTGGACTACCGGCGCGTGAGTTCGCCGTTCGGCATGCGTATCCATCCCGTGTTTGGCGAGCCGCGCTTTCACACGGGCGTCGATCTGACCGCGCCCGCTGGCACGCCGATCTACGCGGCAGCCGCGGGCACCGTCGAGATGGCGGTGAGCGGCCGAGGCTACGGCAAGCACATCGTGCTGCGTCACGACAATGGCTACTCGACCCACTACGCGCATCTGTCGCTGTTCGCTGGCGCGCTGAAGGTCGGCCAGCGTATCGAGCAGGGGCAGGTGATCGGCTATGTCGGCCGCACGGGCACGGCGACCGGGCCGCATCTGCACTTCGAAGTGCGCAGGGACGACCATCCCGTCGATCCGATGACGCTGACTGCGCATCAGTTCGTCGCGCCGCTGTCGGGCGCCGCGCGCGTCGCGTTCAACGAGCGCGCCGAGGCCGCCCGCACGAGCCTGGCTGCGCTGCCGTCGCCGGCTGTGCGCATTGCCTTGACTCTCCAGCCGCCGCGCTTCTTCTGACGCGGCCATGCGATGGCGCGGCCTGCGCCATCGCTTCTTCCTTTCTCGTCTGGTCCGGTGCCGCTGCGCTTTCGCGGTGCACGGACTTGCGCGCCCGTTCGCCGCAGGATTTAATACAGTCCATCCGATGGACGTTTGCGGTCCGGCACCATTTGCGCAAATCGGCGACACGTGCCTCTCTCGAACGATCCCGCGCGCGCCAGCCCGAAGCGGTCAATGTCACGATGCGCCCTGGCGGCATGCGGTTGCAGTGCGCCCCGATGCAAGCTGATTCACAAGAACGGAGAACAGCATGAAGGCCAGCACCATCGCGGAACGGGAAGCCAGCGGGCGCGCGGCCCGCGAACACGCAAAACGCTCCAGTCACCGCGCGCTCGGCCATATGCATCGCAATCCCGTCGACCTGCTGCGGCAAAGCAGCGAAGGGCGGGTCGAGCGTCTCGTGCCGCTGCGCTACGGACGCATGGCGGTGTCGCCGTTCACCTTCTATCGCGGCAGTGCGATCCTGCAGGCGCACGATCTCAGCATGACGCCGCACACGCCGCTGACGCTGCCCATCTGCGGCGATGCGCATCTGCTGAATTTCGGCGGCTTCGCGACACCCGAACGCCAGTTGATCTTCGACCTGAACGATTTCGACGAAGTGTCCACCGCGCCGTTCGAATGGGATCTGAAGCGGCTGGTCGCGAGCTTCGTGGTCGCCGCCCGGCACATGCGCTTCAGCAGCGGTGCCGCCTACGATCTCGTGATGACGGCCGCCAACCAGTATCGCGACCGCATGGCGCAGTACGCCGAATGCGGCGCGCTGGAGCTGTGGTATGAACGGATCACGTTCGATCGCATGGTCGACATGGCGGTGAACGCCGAGAATCGCCGGCTGATCCGTCGCGCGATGGAAAAGGCGGCCACCCGCACGCACGAAAGCATGCTCGACAAGCTGTGCGAACGCGAGGGCGACCGCTACGTGATGCGCGACATGCCGCCCAGCCTGTTCCACGTGCATGGCTCGGGCACGCTGTTCGATGCCGAAGACGACTGGTTCCGGATCGGCGACTGGCGCAAGCTGATGCACGAGACGTACGAGGGCTATCTCAAGACGCTCAACGAAGACCGCCGCGAACTGCTGGAGCAGTTCGTGCCACACGATCTCGCGTTCAAGGTGGTCGGCGTCGGCAGTGTCGGCACGCGCTGTCTCGTGCTGCTGACCGTCGATCCGCACGGCAAGCCGCTCTTTCTGCAGATCAAGGAGGCCCGGCGCTCGGTGATCGCGCAGCATTTCAAGGCGGGGCCGCGCAAGTTCGAGCCGAAGCACGAGGGCGAGCGCGTCGTGCTGGGCCAGCGCATGCTGCAGGCGGCTAGCGATCTCTTTCTCGGCTGGTCGACGGGTCCGGCGGGCCGGCACTTCTATTTCCGGCAATTGCGCGACATGAAGCTGACGCCCAGCGTCGACCTGTTCGACGTCGATCAGCTGAACGGCTATGCGCGGCTATGCGGCTGGGCGCTGGCCCGCGCGCACGCGAAGGCGGGCGGCAAGGCGGTCGAGATCAGCGCGTATATTGGACGCAGCGACCAGTTCGCGGAAGCCTTGGCCGGGTATGCGGCGGCGTATGCGGACCAGGTCGAGCGCGATTATGACGTGTTCATGAAGGCGTGCCGAAGCGGCGAACTGGAGGCACGCACCGACGAGGACATGTCCGCCGATTTCCGTATCTGACGGGCATCGGGCATCGGGCATCGGGCATCGGGCGTCCGGCATTGGCGCCCGAATCCCGACGACGATGGCGCGCGTTCGCCGGGCTGTGTCCGATGGCGCGCGTCCCGAAACGGTACAGTCGCGGCATGCGGCGGAAATCGGGCAGGGCCGCATGCCGTCGTCTGTAGCGAGCAGTAGCAGCGCACCGTAGTGCTAACTCTGATCGGAGGTTTGCATGCTTTCCCTCATTGGCACGATAGTCGTCGGGTTGATCGTCGGTCTGATTGCGCGCGCGCTCAAGCCGGGCGACGACAGCATGGGTTTGATCATGACGATCATTCTCGGTATTGCCGGCTCGCTGATCGCGGGCTACGTCGGGCGCGCACTAGGCTGGTATCAACCGGGGCAGGCGGCGGGCTGGATCGCGTCGATCATCGGCGCAATCATCCTGCTGGTCATTTACCACCTGGTTCGGCGGCGCGCCTAGGCGCAGGCGGTTCGCCCGCCTCGCGCGGCGCTGTCCGTCAGGCGTCGCGCGCCTCGCGCAGCGTCACGAAGCGCAGTCCGCGCGCACGCACGGTCTCGATCAGGCACGGCAGCACGTCGAGCACGACGGGCTTGCCTGAGGCGCCCATTGCTGCGCTCGCGTCGTGCAAAAGCAGGATGTCGCGCGCCGCGAGCCCGTCGACGAGCCGTTCCAGCACGCGCTGCGGATCGCGCTCGCGGGTGTCGAAGCCACGCCGCGTCCAGGCGGCGAGCCGCAAGTCGAGCTTTTGCAGCACCGGCTCGAGAAACACGTTGCGCAGACCGGCGGGCGCGCGGAAGAACAGCGGGCGCTCGCCCGTCAGCGCTTCGAGCGTATGCTGCGCGGCGTCGATCTCCCGCGTCAGCCCGCGCGGCAGCGTCACCGAGAACGTGTGAACGTGAACCTGCGAGTGGTTCTCGACCGCATGCCCGCGCGCGACGATCTCGCGCATCAGCGCCGGATGACGTTGCGCGTGCGCGCCGATGCAGAAGAACGTCGCGCGCACGCCGTGCGCGTCGAGCAGATCGAGCACTTGCGGCGTGACGACCGGGTCGGGGCCGTCGTCGATCGTCAGCGCGACGGCGTCGGCGTTGCGCCGCGTGTCGGGCAGGCGCGTCCAGTTCGGGCCGAGCAGCGACGAGCGCGGCCACAAGCCGATCGTCACGACGACCACATGGCTCACGAAGATGCCGGCGAGCCACCACGGCCAGGCGATGGGCGTGAGCGCCCAGCCCGCGAGCATCGCGGCATGCCACGCGATGGTGGCGTTGAACATCGGCGGATTGCCTGTGCGGGGCCAGCGGCGCCCGGGCGCAGTATTCGCGGCGGCGCGCGGCAGCGGCGGATTCGGTTGATTCATGATGCGTTTCGTCTGCCGGATTCCGTTTCGTCATACCAGCAGGACTTTCGTGATGCACGTCAAACGCGAACGATACCATTGGCGCGCGTCCCGTCCCGGATTTGGCAGGGTTGGAAAGAGATCGCGGACGGACCGCCGGGTTCGGAAAATTGACGGAACGCGGAGCGGCGGAACAGAAGCCGGGACAGGTGCCGTAACAGAGCCGAAGCCAGTATGCTTGACCCCTTTCCACCGACCGGCCGACCCGAACCCGCGCCATGCGTCTGCGCCACATCGAAGTTTTCCACGCCATCATGCGCACCGGCTCGCTCTCGAAAGCAGCCGAACTGCTGTGCGTGTCGCAGCCGGCCGTCAGCAAGGTGCTCGCGCACGCGGAGCGCAGTGCGGGGCTGACGCTCTTCAACCGCGTGCACGGCCGCCTTCAGCCGACGCGCGAAGCCGAGCTGCTGTTCTCCGAAACGCAGAAGCTGCAGGCCAACCTCGACAGCATCCGCGATCTCGCGCGCAATCTTGCGCTGCAACCCGAAGGGCATTTGCGCATCGGCTGTCTGCCGAGCCTTGGCCTGAGCCTGATCCCGCCCGCCGTCGAGGCGTTTCGCGCGGCGTATCCGCGGGTGTCGCTGCGAATCCAGACGCGCCACACGGAGGAACTGCTGAATGCGCTGCTCACGCGCGATCTCGATCTGGCTGTCGCGCTGAATCCGCCAGCCCGGCCGGGCATCGCGTCCGCCGAACTGGGGCGCACGCCCGTCGTGTGCGTCGGCCCTCGCGATGAAGCCGCAGGCGACGCGCCGATGACTTTGCAAGCCTTCGTCGAAGGTGACTGGATCGGTATCGGCAATGCCGATCCGCTTGGCGAGATGATCGGCAACGCGCTGGAAGCCTTGGGCCTCGACGGCCACGCGCCCGCTGTCGAGGCGCACACGTGGCACGTCGCCCGCGCGCTCGCGGCGCGCGGCATCGGCCATGCGCTGCTCGACGAGCTGACCGCGAAGAGCGGCGCGGAAGCCGTGACCGTGCGGCCCGTCACGCCGCCGCTGTCGGTCGGCGTGTTCGCGCTGTGGCGCGACGGCGGCCTGACTTCGCAGGCGGGCAACGCGTTCGTCGACATGTTGCGCGCGCATTTCGCGTAGATCGGGCGCGGGGACGCGCACACCCTTAACCTGAGGTTATGCAGCCTCGCATCTGGTCATTTGATCCGTCGTTTTCGGCGCGCGACACTCGCCTGCAATGTAATCGCAAGGTAGTGAAACTTCATGCATGTCTGTGTTCTCGGAGCGGGCGTCGTCGGACTGACGACGGCCTGGAGCCTGGCCCGCGACGGCCACGACGTCACGATCGTCGAGGCGCGCGGCGGCGCGGCGCTCGAAGCGAGCTTCGCGAACGGCGGCCAGTTGAGCTACAGCTACGTCGCGCCGCTCGCCGATCCCGCCGTCCTGCCCAAGCTGCCCGCGTGGCTGTTGCAACGCGATTCCGCCCTGCGTTTCGTTCCGCGTTTCGATGTGCAGCAGTGGCGCTGGTGTGCCGCGTTCCTGCTCGCGTGCCGCAGCCGTCGCGCGCGGCAGACGGCGCTGGAGATGCTGAGCCTCGGCGCGCTCAGCAAGGCGGCGCTGCATGAAATCGTCGAGCACGAGTCGATTGCGTTCGACTACGTGCGCAACGGCAAGCTTGTCGTCTATCGCGATCCGCACGAGTTCGAGCACGCGCGCCGCAAGATGGAACTGCTCGTCGCGGCGGGCTCGAACCAGCGTGCGCTCGACGGCAGCGCGTGCGTCGCGCTCGAACCCGCGCTTGCGCACGCGTTGCCGCTGATCGCGGGCGGCATCCATACGCCGTCGGAAGAAGCAGGCGATTGCCATCGCTTCGGCGTTGCGCTCGCGGATGCGCTGCAGCGCCGGCATCGCGTGACGATCCGCTACGAGACGCCCGTGCGCGAACTGGTTAGCGAGGGCGGGCGGATCGTCGCGGCGCGCACGGCGGCAGGCGATATCGAAGCCGATGCGTTCGTCGTCGCGCTCGGTCTTGGGAGCGTGCCCTTGCTCGATGCACTCGGCGTGCGTCTGCCCGTTTATCCGTTGACGGGCTACAGCCTGACGATTCACGACGCCGATCCGCTGCACACGCCGCGCGTCAGCGTGACGGACCTGCATCGAAAGATCGTCTATGCGCCGCTTGGCGGGCGCTTGCGGATTGCGGGCATGGTGGAGATCGCGGGGCTGAGCGATGCGCAGCGGGCTGGGCGCGTCGAACTGCTCAAGCGCCAGGCGCAGGAAATCTTCCCCGCCGCCGGCGACTACGCGAGCGCGCAGACCTGGTGCGGCCATCGTCCCGCGACGCCCGATTCCAAGCCGCTGATCGGCAGCACGCCGTACGGCAATCTCTGGCTCAACACCGGACACGGCGCGCTGGGCTTCACGCTCGCGTGCGGCAGCGCGCGTGTGATCGCGGACAGGATCGCGGGCCGCGCGCCGTCCGTCGATGTCAACGCCTACGCCTACGACCGCTGATTTCGTTGCACACACATCCATAACAGGAGAGACCATGAAAACAACGATGACGAAGCACGCAACGCTCGCGGCACTGATCGCAGTCACCGTCGCCGGCGGCAGCGCATACGCGCAGGAATCGAGCGCGACCTTGAAGAAGATCCGCGAAACAGGCGCGATTTCGCTCGGCGTGCGCGAGTCGTCGGTGCCGTTCTCGTACTACGACGAACAGCAGCACGTGATCGGCTATTCGCAGGCGATCGCGCTGAAGATCGTCGACGAGGTGAAGAAAGAGCTGAAGCTGTCGGACCTGAAGGTGCGCGAGATTCCCATCACGTCTCAGAACCGCATCCCACTCGTGCAGAACGGCACGATCGATATCGAATGCGGGTCGACCACGCACACCAAAGAGCGCGACAACCAGGTCGCCTTCTCGAACAGCTTCTTCCAGTACGGCGTGCGCATGATCGTGAAGAAGGACTCGGGCGTGAAAGACTTCGGCGATCTCGCCAGCAAGACGGTCGTGACGACGGCGGGCACATCGGAAGAGCGTCTGCTGCGGCAGATGAACGCCGAGAAGTCAATGAACATGCGCCTCATCAGCGCGAAGGATCACGCCGAGTCGTTCCTCAACGTGAAGACGGGGCGCGCCGTCGCGTTCGTGATGGACGATCCGCTGCTGTATGGCGCGAAAGCAAAAGAGCAGAACGCCGACGACTACGTGATCACGGGCACCTCGCCGATGTCGGAGGTGTATGGCTGCATGTTCCGCAAGGACGATCCGGACTTCAAGAAACTGGTCGACGGCGTGATCGCGCGCTTGCAAACTTCAGGCGAAGCGGCGAACCTTTATCAGAAGTGGTTCACGCAACCCATTCCGCCGAAGGGCATCAACCTGAACTACCCGTTGTCGGCGGAGATGAAACAGCTGTTCGCGAAGCCGAACGACCGCGCGCTCGATTGACGGGCCTGCGTCGCGCCGCGTCGCGGGCAGCACGACCTGGAGAGACGGTGTGACGCAGACAGCAGAGACAAAGCAAGCAGACAAAGTGGCGCTCGTGACAGGCGCGGGCAGCGGCATCGGCAAGGCAACGGCGCTCAAGCTGCTTGCCAACGGCTATAGCGTCGTGCTCACGGGGCGCAGGCAAGCCCCACTCGATGCGCTCGCAACAGATGCGCAAGCAAACGGCCAGGACGCACTCGCCGTCGCCTGTGACGTGACGGATGCCGCGAGCGTGGCCGCGCTGTTCGACGCGATCCGGTTGCGCTACGGGCGGCTCGATGTGCTCTTCAACAACGCGGGCCGCAATGCGCCGCCCGTCGAAATCGACCAGATCGAACTGGACGACTGGCGTTCCGTCGTCGATACGAACCTCACGGGCGTGTTCCTGTGCACGCGCGCGGCATTCGCGATGATGAAGGCGCAAACGCCGCGCGGCGGCCGCATCATCAACAACGGCTCGATCTCGGCACATGCGCCGCGGCCGTTCAGCATTGCGTACACGGCGACCAAGCACGCAATCACGGGTCTCACCAAATCGGTCTCGCTCGATGGCCGGCCTTACGACATCGTGTGCGGCCAGATCGACATCGGCAACGCCGCGACGGAAATGGCCGAGCGGATGGCGCGCGGTGTGCCGCAGGCCAACGGCACGATCGCCGTGGAGCCGCTGATGAACGTCGAACATGTCGCCGATGCCGTGCTGCACATGGCGAACTTGCCGCTGTCGGCGAACGTGCAATTCATGACGATCATGGCGAGCAAGATGCCGTTCGTCGGCCGCGGATGACGCACATGTGACACCACGCGGCGCGGGCAGCCGACGTATACTTGACGCTTCCCGAACCACTGGACGTCAATGTGACTGCTGACGAGGCCACGCACCCGGGGGCGCCGGCCACCGACGATCCGCGCCCCACACCGCCCACGCGGCCCGACCCCAGCGAGTGCTGCGATAGCGGCTGCGATCCGTGCGTGTTCGATCTGTACGCGGAAGAACTCACGCGGTATCGCGCGGCGCTGGCTGCGTGGGAAGCGCGGCACGCGCAGCCGGTTGAGCACGAAGACGACCCGGGCAAGAAGCGCTGAGCGTTTGCCTCTTGCTCCGTTGTCACCACTCTCTGCAACCACTCACTCGCGCCGCTTCATCGACTCTATGTCCACGCTGATCGAACCTCACGCGCTTGCCGCTTTACATGACTTCGTCGAACGCCATCCGCGGCTTTTCGTGTTGACGGGCGCGGGCATCAGCACCGATTCCGGCATCCCCGGCTATCGCGACGAAAACGGCGAATGGAAGCGCTCGCCGCCCATCACGTTGCAGGAGTTTCTTGGCTCCGTTGCGTCGCGTCAGCGTTACTGGGCGCGCAGCACGGTCGGCTGGCCCGTGGTCGCGAAGGCCGCGCCGAACGCCGCGCATCACGCGCTCGCGCGGCTCGAAGCGGCCGGGCACGTCGGCGCGCTCGTCACGCAGAATGTCGATGGCCTGCATCAGCGCGCAGGCAGCAGTGACGTGATCGAACTGCACGGCAGCATCGGCGAAGTGACGTGTCTCGATTGCAACTCGCATCACACGCGCGCGTCGATCCAGCAAACGCTGATCAACACGAACCCTGCGCTGCTCGATGTGATCGCCGAACCGGCCGCCGACGGCGACGCGCATCTCGAATGGCACGACCTCGGCTCGTTCCGCGTGCCACCTTGCCCGAACTGCGGCGGGCTGCTGAAGCCCGCGGTCGTGTTCTTCGGCGAAAACGTGCCGAAGGCGCGCGTCGAGGCGGCTACCCACGCGCTCGATGCCGCCGACGCGATGCTGGTGGTCGGCTCGTCGTTGATGGTGTATTCGGGCTACCGTTTCTGCGTGTGGGCGCAGAAGATGGGCAAGCCGGTGGCCGCGATCAATCTCGGACGCACGCGTGCCGACCCGCTGTTGTCGCTGAAAGTGGAAGCGCCATGCGGCGATGCGCTCGCCGCGCTCGCGGCGCGTCTCGCGGTCAGCTAAGGCACGCAGGTGTCCACCAGTTTCATCTCCATTTACGAGGAACGCCGATGCTCACGTCGATAGAAGAACTCGAAGCGTTGTACGGAGAGCCGCATGAGCGCTCGATACGCAAGGAGATTCCCTACGTCAACGACTGCTATCGCGCGTTCATCGAGCAATCGCCGTTCATCGTGCTGGCGACGGCCGGGCCGGAAGGGCTCGACTGCTCGCCGCGCGGCGATGCGCCCGGCTTCGTGCGGCTGATCGATGCGCGCACGCTGGCAATTCCCGACCGCGTCGGCAACAACCGCATCGACAGTCTGCGCAATGTGATCGTCAACCCGCATGTCGGGCTGCTGTTCGTCGTGCCGGGTGTCGGCGAGACGCTGCGCGTAAATGGACGCGGACGCATTTCGGCAGAATCGGCGCTGCTCGACAGCTTCGCAGTGGATGGCAAGAAGCCGCGCACCGTGCTGATCGTCGATATCGACGCGGTGTACTTTCATTGCTCGAAAGCGCTGGCGCGCTCGAAACTGTGGGACCCTTCGCGCTACGTGGAGCGCTCGCGGCTGCCGAGCGCGGGCGATATGCACAAGCGCATTTTCGGTGAGACTTTCGACGCGCTCGCGTATGATCGCGACCTCGTTGAACGGATGCGAACCGGTCTGTACTAAATGAACCGCCATGACTACGCCTGATCTCAACCTGCGCCAGCACGCGCCTTCCGCCGAACGCAACCGCGAGCCGATCCTCGCCGTGCTCGAACGCGTGCTGCCCGCGTCGGGCACCGTGCTCGAGATCGCGAGCGGCACGGGCCAGCACGCGATCCACTTCGCCGCGGCGCTGCCGCACCTCGTCTGGCAGCCGAGCGACGTCGACGACGAGGCGCGCGCGTCGATTGCTGCCTGGACGGCACACAGCGGCTTGCCCAACGTGCGGCCGCCGCTCGCGCTCGACGTGCGCGACGCGTCGTGGGGCATCGAAGCCGCTGCGGCGATCGTCTGCATCAACATGATCCATATCTCGCCGTGGGAGTCCGCGCAGGCGCTGATCGGCGGCGCCGGCCGGCTGCTGGGAGCGGGCGGCGTGCTCTTTCTGTACGGACCGTACCGGCGCGGCGGCGCGCATACGGCGCCGACCAACGCCGCGTTCGACGAGCAGTTGCAACGCCGCAATCCCACATGGGGCGTGCGCAACATGGAAGACGTGGTGGCGCTGGCTGACGCAGCGGGCTTCGATGCCGACGAGCCGGTCGAGATGCCCGCCAACAACTTCAGCCTCGTGTTCAGGAAACGTTAGCGCACGCGCCGGGTCTGACGCCTTGCTCTGCGACAGCACGACGAACCTTCGCGGCGCGTTTCGCGGACTAAGCTTTAGAGAGCCGGCAGCGAGTCGTGCAAACTGCTCGGCGCGAAAGCACGGCGAAAGCCCGTATGCATCGAGCGTGCCGGACACGGCGGTCGGGGAGTACGCGAGCGTCATCCCGTCATTTCTTTTATTCTTTCATCCTCGACGCGCCCTGATGGTGGGCGCGGCTTCACGACTCACCGCCGCGTAGCGGTGGAATCAGGAGAATTCACATGGGCAAACAGGCAATCGGCGTAGTGGGGCTGGCGGTGATGGGCCGGAATCTGGCGCTGAACATCGAAAGCCGCGGTCACGCGGTGTCCGTGTTCAACCGCACCCGCGAGAAAACCGACGAACTGATCGCGGAGTTTCCCGACCGTAAGCTGGTTCCGACCTACACACTGGAAGAATTTGTCGCGTCGCTCGAAAAGCCGCGCCGCATCCTGATGATGGTGAAAGCGGGCGCAGGCACCGATGCGACGATCGCATCGCTGCAGCCGCTGCTGGAGAAGGGCGACATTCTGATCGACGGCGGCAACACGCATTTCACCGACACCATCCGCCGCAATCAGGAACTGGCGAAGTCGGGCCTGCACTTCATCGGCACGGGCGTATCGGGCGGCGAAGAGGGCGCACTCAAGGGCCCGTCGATCATGCCGGGCGGCCAGCGCGAAGCGTATGACCTCGTCGCCCCGATCCTCACCGAGATCGCGGCGAAGGCGCCGGACGGCGAGCCGTGCGTCGCGTACATGGGTCCGGACGGCGCGGGCCATTTCGTGAAGATGGTGCACAACGGCATCGAATACGGCGACATGCAGCTGATCGCCGAAAGCTATGCGGTGCTCAAGCAGGTGCTCGGGCTGTCGAACCAGGAACTGGGTGCCGTCTACACCGAGTGGAACAAGGGCGAGCTGGACAGCTACCTGATCGAGATCACATCGAAGATCTTCGACAAGAAGGACGAGGAAACGGGCAAGGATCTCGTCGACATCATCATGGACCGCGCCGCGCAGAAGGGCACGGGCAAGTGGACGAGCCAGAACGCGCTCGATCTCGGCGCGCCGCTGCCGCTGATTACGGAAGCCGTGTTCGCGCGCGTGCTGTCGTCGCTGAAGGATCAGCGCGTGGCAGCCAGCAAGGTGCTCGAAGGGCCGGCCGCCAAGCCGTTCTCGGGCGACCGCGCCGCGTTCATCGAGGCCGTGCGCCGCGCGTTGTACTTCAGCAAGGTGATTTCGTACGCCCAGGGCTTCGCACAACTGCGCGCGGCGTCGGACGAATACAAGTGGGATCTCGACTACGGCACGATCGCGAAGATTTTCCGCGCCGGCTGCATCATCCGCGCCCGCTTCCTGCAGAAGATCACGGACGCCTATTCGAAGGACAAGCAGATCGCCAACCTGCTGCTCGACCCGTATTTCCGCGACATCGCGGCGAACTACCAGGGGGCGCTGCGCGACGTCGTGATTGCCGCGACCACGGCGGGCGTGCCCGTCCCGGCGTTCTCGTCGGCCATCGCGTACTTCGACGGCTACCGCTCGGCGCGTCTGCCCGCCAACCTCGTGCAGGCGCAACGCGATTTCTTCGGCGCGCACACGTTCGAGCGTCTCGACAAGCCGGGTAGCTACCACGCGAACTGGTCCTGAACGGACGAACGGGCGAAGTTTCAGCCCGTCACGCGAAGATCGGTCTGATTGCAAACGCCCCGGCGCCTCACGGCGCCGGGGCGTTTGCCTGTGTGCGGCTCATTGTTTCGCCCGATGCACATTTTTTGGAACACAGTGTTGCAATTATTTGATCTCATAAATCGAATCGAACACCCGACTGCGTGGATTATTTCAATTTGCGCAACATAGTTTAGCTAGATTAGGGATTTCCCTAGGACGTTCCCTTCCATAAACTTGCATCAACGCTGACGGACACGATGTTCGCAGCGAATCGAAAAACAAGTTCTCGGAGGTTGTCCATGAAAGCCCTGATTTCCGCAGTCGTTCTCGCTGCCGCTGTTGCCGCTCCCGTCGCATCGTTTGCCCAATCGAGCCAGCAGCCGCTGACGCGCGCCGAAGTTCGCGCCGATCTCGCCCGTCTGGAGAAGGCCGGCTACGATCCGCTGTCGGATCGCCAGAACTACCCGAACAACATCCAGGCCGCGGAAGCACGCGTCCACGCAGAAGACGCCAACGCAAGCGGCTATGGCGTGCAGACGAACGGCACGTCGCAAGCTGGCCGCTCGCTGGCTGACGAGAAGGGTCCGCGTTCGGTCTTCTTCGGCAACTGATTGCTGGCCAGGCTGACGCAGTAACCAGATCGAAAGCGCCGGCCAGGGTCCGCGGGCCCTGCTGAGACGCATAGGTAAAAAAGACGCCGCCCAAGGTAAAACCTGGACGGCGTTTTTGCGTCCGGGGCGACCGAAGTCGGGTCAGGCCGCGGTCACCCTAGCGCGGAATATGCGGAATCGCTTCGTTGTTCGCAACGTTCAGCTGATGCACCTGCCGATGCGTCTTGTTCAACTGCGCCTGCGCGGCCGTGCGTTGCGCTTCGAGTTGCGCGAGTTCCTTGCGCAACTGATGCTGCCGGCTCGTCACCGCCTGATCCTGCTCGGTCGTGCGCTGCAAACCTTGACGCAGCCGCTCCGCGTGCGCCTCGGATTCCGCGATCGCCCGCTTCAGCTGCTCGTTCTGCGCTTCGAGCTGCAGGCGGCGTGTCTCGCCGTCGGAAAGCCGTGTCGCCTGATCCTGCATATGGTGGAACAGCTGCTTCGCCGTATTGATGTCGCTCGTGCTCAGCACGCGCCATAGGCGATCTTCCTGAAACAGTGCGACGAAGTATTTCAATTCCTTTGGGTAAAACAGCAGACTGACCGAATAGTCAAAAGTGCGAAACGTATGGAATGTCTTGAGTTCCGCGTTGTCGCTCATGCGTTCTACATCAGCTGCGTCCGCCAGCTGCACGGCGCGTCCGTTCGGCGCCGAGGGCGTGACCTGCACCGCATGCAGCGGCGTGACGGGGCGCGGCGGCGAACTGGCCGGGCGCGCTTCGATGGTTGCGCCCGCATCGCTTTCGCTGGTGGGAAGGTCGTCGAGCGGGGCGGCTTGCGCGGGGTTGTGTGGCTGAAAATGAAGGTGAGCCGCGGCACCATTGCTGACGGTAGCGCGACGCATGTTCAGGAGATTTTTCACGATCGGTCCTCGGTAGGCGGCCGGGAAGCCGTACCTCGTCAGGGTTGCGGGCGCATCAATGCAATGTGCGTTGCCCACGCGCGATATCGTCGAATAGTGCACGGCTAGGTTCCAGCGCGAAGAGCCACGACTGGTCGTATTCGCTGAGCGCTTCGAGCGCCTGGCGTAACTGTTCGAGGGCGACCGCCGGAATCTCGACGCTCGCTTCCACGCCGCTCGACAGGCGGCTCACGCTCGCCAGTTGCACGAGGGCATCGGCGGCCTCGGCGACATCGACGGCGAAGACGAGATGCGCATTGAGCAGTTCGACCAGCGCAGGCGATGCGGTCATCTCATCGACATTCAGTTGTACGGCAAGAAACAACGCCTTGTTCATGGAACCTCCTCGTTAGATGGAAACGCTGAAGTGGAATGAACCGTCTTGCCGCGCATCGTCTTGCGGGTCTGCGCATAATTGTTGACCGCAGCAAGTTTCAGTATAGGCGAGCACTCCAGCTATGCAATGGCTCGCGAGCCGCATGTAATGGACTTCTCCGGCCATGTGAGCAAGACACGTGCATGCGCGCGAGCGCCACTATAATGACCAGTCCGACCACCGTCATTGCGCAAGACCGTCATGAAAATCGTCCGCAGCAGCACGTTCACGGCTGAGCGTCCATGGGGCGCGCTCGATATCGCCAACATGAACGGCATCACCACGCGTCTTCACTGGACCGACCAGCCATACAAATGGCACGTCAACGATGGCGAGGAAGTGTTCGCCGTGCTGGAGGGGCGCGTGGAGATGCGCTACCGCGAAGCGGGCATCGAGCATTCAACGGTACTCGAGACGGGCGACGTGTTTCATGCATCGGTCGGCACGGAACACGTTGCGCATCCCATCGGCGAAGCACGCATTCTGGTGATCGAGTCGGAAGGCAGCGTGTGACCTTTCGCTTTCGCCGATCAGGCGAAATTGATTGGGATTGCAGAAGGAATCAAGCGGCGTGTCGAAGCAGCAGTGCGAGAGAGTCGACCGTCGGCGACGGGCGTGTCGGGGCTGCGCCGCCCGCGCGTATCAATCCGTCATCGTTTCGGCGGACAGTCGAGGCATAATATTTGCACTGCATATCCCGCTACACGTTCAAACGACGCGCGGCCCCTATGAGAGCCGCCGTCCCATACCGCGTCGAGGGCCACAAAAATGACAGTAAAACGGCAATACGTCGTCACGCAGGCTTTGATCTCGCTCGCTGTCGCGAGCATGCTCGGCGCGTGTACCACGTACCCGTGGGATAACGCGCCGTCGCAGGCGCCCACCTACCGGACATCGGGCGGCGCGGCCGCCAGCGGCGTGCCTGCCGGGTTTTATCGCGTCAATCCGGGCGATACGCTGCAGAGCATCGCCGGCGCGTACGGTCAGCGCACGCAGGACATCGCGTCCTGGAATGGTCTGACGTTGTCGTCGCCCGTCGCGCCCGGCCAGTTGCTGCGGGTCGGGCCGCCCACTTATGCTCAGACCACGCCCGTGCCGACACCCGCACCCACCACGACGCCCGTCCAGCCGGCGCCCGTTGCGCCCGCGCAGGTGACGCTTGCGTGGCCGCTGCGCGGTCCGATCCTCAAGCCGTTCTTGCCGGGCAAGTCGAAAGGGATCGTGATCGGCGGGCGTCCTGGCGATCAGGTGCGCGCGGCCGCGACCGGGCGGGTCGTCTACGCGGGCACGCTCGAGGCCTACGGGCCGCTCGTCATCATCAAGCACGACGACACGCTGATCACGGCCTACGGCCAGAACAGCAGGTTGCTCGTGCAAGAGGGCGATGCCGTCACGCAAGGTCAGCCGATCGGCGAAGTCGGTGTCGACAGCAACGGCGTGCCGTCCATCCAGTTCGAAGTGCGCAAGGACGGCAAGCCCGTCGATCCGCTTACGTGGCTGCCACGCTGAATCGCAAAGCAAACCCGGCGACTGGCTGATAACCCTGTGAGTCCAACCGCATCCGGATAGCCAACACCTCGACGGCCGACAGTTGGCCCGGATCGTTCAGTTGGCTTCTCCCACATCGATGAAAGGCCCGCGACAGCGGGCTTTGTCGCATTTGGCATGGTGCGTGCAGCACGGTGATCGGGCACGACGTAGCGCGCGCTCGCCAACCTTTACCGTTGCTGGAGACACATCATGACGCACCTGCTTGTGAAAGACCTCTCGAGGGTCGACGAACTCGACCGTGAAATAGCCAAGGCCACGCGCGGCGGCATCCTCACCATCACCAAGCCGACGGAGCCGAGCCCGTGGCCTGGCTTCCCCGGCAAGCCGTCGATGCCCTGGCCGCCGATCGATCTACCTCTTCCGCCCGTGCATGCGGGCGGCGACGGTCCTGTCATCACGCCGTATCACGGCAACGTGCCGACGGACCCTCGTCTGGTTTGATCGGCGTGTGTTCGGAGTGGGAGGCGAGCCAGATCGCATGGCTCGCCTCGTCGTGTTTCTGGCGGGGGAGGCAAACGGAAGGGGCCGATCCACGTCCCATCAACCGCAACGCGACGCTCAGGGCATGCGCTGTCGCTTCGCATTGCGTCGGCAGCTACCTGCACCGTGGACCGGCCGCCGATACTCTGTCACAACCGCCCGAGGCAGACTATCGGGATTCTTCGAAAGTGACGTCAGCGTGCTCTGGCTCACGTCAAGGCGAGCTGCACCACCTTCACGATCACGAGCCCCACGGCCACCACCAGATAGCCGCGCAGTGCGCCCATCCAGATGCGGCGCGAGAGCGTCATCGCGGGCCTTGGCAGCGTGTCGAGCGGCGGCGTGCGCCACGTTGCCCGCTCGGCATGGCTGACCAACGGCGCGCTGTCCGCAATCTGCGCGCCCCGCAGCCGCCGCAGCGCCGTCGCCGCAACGAGTGCCACCACGGCGAGCAGCGTGCCGCCCGCGAGAATCTCGATGATCGCGTGTCCGCTGATGTCGGGATACACGACGGACGCCGTCAGCACGACCGACAGCAGCACCAGCGCCCACACGACACCGCCCGTGAACAGGTTCAACCCTTTCGAGTTGACCCACGGCCCGAGCACCGCGCGGTCGTTGCACAGCAGAAGGAGGAACACGGTTGCGCTCGGCAGCAGCACGCCTGCGAGCGTCTGCACGGCTTCCGTGAGGAGACCGAGCGGGCTGCCCGGAATCAGCACGAGCCCTGCAGCCGCCGCCACGATGCCGAAGTACACGAGATAGAAGCCCTTCGCATCGGCGACGCCGCGATGCAGTGAATGACGGATCTTGAACACGTCGCCGATTGCATAGGCCGTCGACAGCGACACGGCCGCCGCGCCGATGATGCACGCGTCGAGCAGCGCAATCGCAAACAGCACGGCGGGCGTGCGGCCCGCATACTGTTCGAGGCCGGCGATCACGCCGCCTGCATCGGTGAACTGACCGAACTCCGGCTTGCCGCCAAACAGCGCGGCGCTGAACGAGATCATCGCGATGGCGCCGATCAGCACGAACACGATGCCGATCCACAGATCTGCCTTTTCGTACTTCATGAAGCGCGGCGTGATGCGCTTGTCGATGACGTAGCTCTGCTGGAAGAACAACTGCCACGGCGCGACCGTCGTACCGACGATGCCGATCACGAGCAGCATCACGTCCGAGATCTTTGCATGCGCGGGCCATGCGGGTATGAACAGATGGTTCGCCATCTGCGAGACGGGCGGATGGATCGTCACGAGCACCGGCACGAGCAACAGGCTCAACAGACACAGCACGATCGCAAAGCGCTCGAAGCGTTTGAAGTCGCCGGTACTGACGGCCGCCATCGTCAATGCGGCCGCGATGCACACGCCCGCCACCTTCGATACGCCGAAGAAGTCGAGCACGAACGTGATGCCGATGAACTCGGTGACGATGGTCAACGCATTGAGGATGAACAGATCGACGACGCTGAACGCGCCCCAGAACTTGCCGAAACGTTCGAAGATCAGGCGCGCGTGACCGACGCCCGTCACGGCGCCCAGGCGCAGCACCATCTCCTGATTGACATACAGCACGGGCACGAGCAGCAGCAGCGTCCACAACAACGTGGTGCCGTAGTTCTGCCCGGCCTGCGTATAGGTGCCGAAGGCGCCCGCGTCGTTGTCGCCGACCATCACGATGAGGCCGGGTCCGACGATCGCGAGCAGTGTGCGCAAGCGTGCGCCCCAGCTGTTGCGAGGGGCCGTGTCGTGATGCGCGATCGTGCCGAGCGCGCCGCGGATATCGCCGACATGCGCGTCATCGAGAACGGCGGTACGCGTCGGCAGTGCTTGTGGTGGCGTTGCCATTGTTATTCTCCCTTGAACGGATATTGGTCGAATGATTTCCGTTTATGCGGCTTGCCGCTTCCTCAGGCGGGCGGCAATGCTGCCGAGCTTGCTGGCGAGCGTCGCGAATACATCGCGTCGCCCGTGATTCAGCGAAAGGAACGCGTCGTAGTGCGCGCGTGCTTCGCGGGTTTGCGGCAGGGTCGAAAGAAGCAGGAAGTACATGTCGGTTCTCCGGCACGAAGGCTCGTGCATGCGAGGCGGCAGGCGCGGGAGAATCGATGGAATCGAAAGCGGTCGGCTTGCCTGCCTCAGGTCGATAAAGGCATTGCTGGGCTCAAGGGATGACTGTCACTGTCGGGCATGGTGGCTCCCGGTTCATTGAAAAAACGCATCGCGATTCGCGAAACGCACGTCGGCGAGATGCGTGGCAATGGACAGGTCGAACTTTCGCGGCGTCGGCGCATCGCTGACGGGCACGCGCACGGACGCCGGCGTGCGATGCGTAGCCGCGCCTGTCACGAAGGCGGCTGCGGATCACGCGCGAACGCGCTGCGCCGGGTGCTGAGCCCAACGACGCTAAACAGGATGCACGAGGAATGAAACTGCGACGCGCACCGTCTGCCTGCTGGCAAGACGGCGGCTATAGATGAGGAAGCGCGGACGTCTGCCGATCAGGCGGCGAAACTGTTCGAAAACGTACTACTGCAACTGTCCAAGGCAACGCCCCTCAAATTTCAAGATAAGAGAATTCTATGCCCGCGCGCAAAGCCGAGTCAATGCACTTTCTTAAGCAGAACCGAAATATGCGGTGAAGCGCACATCGCATGTGGCACGATGTCCACGGCGTCGGCTGCGCTTTTCCCGAAGCGCTTTCTATACTGGGATCAGCCGCAAGCACAACGGACACGCGTACTCAAAGGTCCGACCATTCATCCGGCTTTCAGATCGCCCAATAGCAGCTAACGACGAGGCGATCACTGGAGGAGACATGAGCCTGTCAGCCACGCATCCCGGCGCGGGGGCCATTGGCGCGCCCGCGCCGCACAAGCCGGCGTTGCGTTCGCTCGCGCTTGCTGCATTGGGCGTCGTCTATGGCGATATCGGCACGAGTCCGCTGTACACGCTGCAGACCGTCTTCGCGTCGGCGGGCGGGCTGCCGCTCACGCCGCTGAATGTGATCGGCATCGTGTCGCTGATCTTCTGGTCGCTGACCATCGTCGTGTCGCTCAAGTATGTGACGCTGATCCTGCGCGCCAACAATCACGGCGAAGGCGGCATCATGGCGCTGCTCGCGCTGGCCGCTTCGTCGGTGTCGGACCGGCCGCGGTTGCGTCATATGCTGCTGATCGTCGGCGTGATGGGCGCAGCGCTCTTTTACGGCGACAGCATCATTACGCCCGCGATCTCCGTGCTGAGCGCGGTGGAAGGGCTGGAAGTCGCCGCGCCCTTTCTGAAGACCTGCGTGATACCCGTGACGCTCGTCGCGATCGTCACACTGTTCGTGATGCAGAAGCACGGCACGTCGGGTATCGGCGCGGTGTTCGGGCCGGTGATGGTGGTGTGGTTCGTGGTGCTGGCCGTGGTCGGCGTGACCAACGTGGTCGCCGCGCCCGCGATTCTCGCCGCGCTCGATCCGCTCGCCGGTCTCGCGTTCTGCCTGCGTCACGAGTGGCTCGCGTTCGTCGCGCTGGGTGCCGTCGTGTTGTCGCTGACGGGCGCCGAGGCGCTCTATGCCGACATGGGCCACTTCGGCGCGCGGCCGATTCGCATCACATGGTTCGGCCTCGTGTTTCCTGCTCTCGCGCTGAACTATCTGGGGCAGGGCGCGCTGCTGATCGCCGAACCTAGCGCGCTGCAAAATCCGTTCTACCGGCTCTTTCCGCAATGGGCGCTGTATCCGATGATCGTGCTCGCGACGATCGCCACTGTGATCGCGTCGCAAGCGGTGATCTCCGGCACCTACTCGATGACCAAGCAGGCGATGCAATTGGGCTTCCTGCCGCGCATGAACGTCGTCTACACGTCGGAGAAGGAGATCGGCCAGATCTACGTGCCGGGCATCAACTGGACGCTGCTCGCGGCCGTGGTGGCCGCCGTGCTCGGCTTCGGTTCTTCGACGGCGCTGGGTTCCGCATATGGCATCGCGGTGACGGGCACGATGCTGATCACGACGCTGCTGACCTTCTTCGTGGTGCGCTACGCATGGCATTACAACTGGATACTGTGCGTGTTCGCGACCGCGTTCTTCTTCGTGATCGACGCGACGTTCTTCTCGGCGAATCTGCTGAAGATCGTCGAAGGCGGCTGGTTCCCGCTGATGATCGGCTTCGTGATGTTCACGATCATGGCGACATGGGGGCGCGGCGGGGAAATCATGCGCGCGGAAGCGCGCGTGCACGCGGGCACGATGCCGCTCAAGGCGTATCTGGAAAAGCTGATCGCATGTCAGCCGGTGCGTGTTCCCGGCACGGCGATCTTTCTCACGCCCAATCCTGACAGCGTGCCGCATGCGCTCGTGAACAATCTGATGCACAACCACGTGCTGCACAACCACGTCGTGTTCCTGACCGTGAACAACGAGGAGATTCCGTGGGTCGCCGAACATGAGCGCGTTGCGCTGCGCACGGTGTGCGAAGGCTGTTATCAGATCACGATCCGCTACGGCTTCAAGGACGAAGTCGATCTGCCGAAAGCGCTCGCATCCGCGGGCGCGCTGGGTCTCGATTTCGATCCGTGCGAGGCATCGTATTTCCTGAGCCGCGCGACCGTCGTGCCGACACCGGGCGCGGGCATGGCGATGTGGCGCGAGCGCCTGTTCGCGGTGATGTTGCATAACGTCGGCAACGTGGCGGCGTATTTCAAGCTGCCTGCGAATCGCGTGATCGAGGTCGGCGCGCGGGTGGAGATATGAGGCGGCGAATGCGCTCGACACCCGCATGCGTTTGCATTCGCCAATTTGCCCGACCATACTGGGCGAGTGTCGCATTCTTCAGGCGGAACGTAGATGAGCCATGACGCTTCACATGAACATGACCACGACCACGATCACGCGCACGAAGGCAGCGCGCTGCCCGAGATGGATCTGCGCGTGCGCGCGCTGGAGTCGCTGCTGATCGAAAAGGGCTACGTCGATCCGAAAGCGCTCGACGTGCTGATCGAAACCTACGAGCACAAGGTCGGACCGCGCAACGGCGCGCGTGTCGTCGCGAAAGCATGGTCTGATCCCGGCTTTCGCCAATGGCTGCTCGACGATGCGACGGCCGCGATAGCATCGCTCGGTTTTACGGGGCGGCAGGGCGAGCACATGGTCGCGCTGGAGAACACGCCAGGCGTGCACAACATGGTCGTGTGCACGCTCTGTTCGTGCTACCCGTGGCCCGTGCTCGGCTTGCCGCCTGTCTGGTACAAGTCCGCGCCATACCGCTCGCGCGCGGTGATCGATCCACGTGGCGTGCTCGCGGAATTCGGCGTGGCGTTGCCCGACGACATCGACATCCGGGTGTGGGATTCGACGGCGGAGGTGCGCTATCTCGTGCTGCCGATGCGCCCGCCCAACACGGATACGCTGAATGAAGACGCACTCGCCGATCTCGTCACGCGCGACTCGATGATCGGCACAGGGCTTGCGCTCGCGCCGCACGACGCGAAGTCCGCAAGCGGAGGTCAGCCATGAACGGCGCACAGGATCTTGGCGGTATGCAGTCGTTTGGGCCCATCGCGCCCGAAACCGACGAGCCGTATTTCCACGCGGACTGGGAGCGTCGCGCGCTGGCGTTGACGATCGCGATGGGCTCGACGGGTAAATGGAACATCGACATGTCGCGCGCCGCGCGCGAGAGCCTGCCGCCCGCGCAATATCTGTCGAGCAGCTACTACGAGATCTGGTTCGCGGGCTTGCGCAAGCTGCTGATCGACACGGGACTCGCAACGCGCGAGGAGATCGACAGCGGTGTGTCGCAGCGCGCGGGTGCGCCCGTGCCGCGCGTGCTCGCCGCCGATCAGGTCAATCCCATGCTGTTCCGCGGCAGTCCCGCGTCGCGGCCCGAGCCGCAGCCCGCGCGCTTTGCCGTTGGCGACACGGTGCGCACGCTGATGCTCAACCCGCCGACGCACACGCGCCTGCCGCGCTATTGCCGGGGCAAGCGTGGCCGGATCGTCGCGGTGCGTGGCGCGCATGTGTTCCCCGATTCGAACGCGCTTGGACATGGCGAAGATCCGCAATGGCTGTACACGGTGCGCTTCGACGCCGTCGAACTGTGGGGCAAGGACACGACGGCGTCGTCGGTGTGCACCGATTGCTGGGAGCCGTATCTCGAAGCGGACGGGACGGCATGAACGCGCCCGCATGCAGTAAGCAGGAGGTTTCGCGCGAGTTGCTCGACGCGCTGCCCGACCTGCCGCGCGACGGCGCGGGCCCGGTTTTCGCCGCGCCGTGGCAGGCTGCGGCATTCGCGATGGCGCTCGCGCTTTACGAGCGTGGCGTGTTCACATGGCCCGAATGGGCCGCAACCCTCGCCGATGCGATCCGCGACGCGCAGGCGCAAGGCGACCCCGATCGCGGCGACACGTACTACGGGCACTGGCTGACGGCGCTCGAACGCATCGCGACGGCCAAAGGCTGCGTGACGCGCGAGGGACTGATCGAACGCAAGGATGCGTGGGACGCGGCGGCACGCCGTACGCCGCACGGCCAGCCGATCGAGCTGGACTGAGCGTCCCGGCGCGTCACCGCAGCGTCAGCGAAGCACGGGGTCCTTGTCGGGTGGGCCCTCGGGGCGTTGCGGCTCATCGTTGTGATGACCCGGCGACGGCGGCGTGAGCGGGTCCCCTTCGGGGTCGCGCGTCGGATCGGCGTTCGGATCGGGAATCGGGCTGGTGTGCATGGTGTGACCTCGTGGCGATGTGGTCGGCCGATGTGGACGATGCTGCAACCGGCGGTGAACGCATTCGCGCTGCTCTGGCGGCAAGGTACGAAGCGTCCTGCTTTCACTAGCGTAGGCGATGGCCGCGAAGACTGCTGGCGTGATCCCCTGACGCAACCTTCAATGCAGTTTGATACGGCTCAATGTCCCGCTTTGCGGGCGCGCTGCCGGTCGACGGTCAGCCGCCAGTAGCGCTCCGCGGCATACACGTCGTCGTAGCCATGCGGCCCGAACGCGACGAGCTGACTTTCGTACGCGGACACGGCTTCGCGCTTGAGCAGCGCCTGGCGCTCGCGGTCGAGCGTGTGATCCGCGGCCGGGCTGGCGGGCGTCGCGACGATGCCGCGCCCGGCGAGATCGACGAGGCGTTGCTGGACGAGCCCCGGCATCGGACGATAGATCGCTTCTTCGTACGCGAACCATTCCAGGTGCGACATGCGCGGCAGGATCTCGCAACAGGCTTCGAACACGCGGCCGTGATCGTCGTGGAAGAGGCCGAGCGGCATCAGCAGCGTGTTCGACGTCGAGCCATAGATCGCTTCTTCGAGCGCGGCGGCGAGCTTGCCGATCGACGGCGAATCGCCGTACTGAGCGTCGCGAAACGGCAGCCGCACAGGGATTGCGTCGAGCACGGCGAGTGCGTTGTTATCTTCGAGCGTGCGCGCGTGGATCGATTCGTAAGCGCTCGCGAAGCCTGCCTTCTCGTCCCATTCGGTATGCATGTCCTGCGCGGGTGGCGCGGCGAACACCGTGCAGACGGCGGCATCGGGATGCGCGGCGAGCAGTGCGCCGCAACCGAAGACGGCGTCGTCGAAGTGCGGTGACACGATGAACAGACGCGGACTGGTTTCGCTCATGAGATCCTGGGCTGGATACGGGACGGGCGCCGGGCGGCATGGTGCATGGATAGCGCGCACCATTTCGGCGCGGCATCGTGGACAGCTTAGACCAACGATGCGATGCGTGCTCGCCGGTTTTCGCGGTGCAGCAGTGCGCAAGCGTCGTGCCTGCCTGGGCGTGAATAGAACGGTGGTTCCTGTATCGGCTCACCTTGATCGACGTTGGGCTCCCGGATGTGCTCACCGTGCGCGGCGGTGCGTTTCCGATTCAAGCGCGCGGATATGTCAACGGTGTGAGCGCGAGGAAACTAGACGTTGCGCAGGTCTTCGGGCGTATCGATATCGTTGAGGACGCCCGGGTCGTCGACCTCGATGCGTTTGACGGGATGCGTTGCGAAGAGCGCGCGCGCGCCGGTGTCGCCGTCGAGTGCGAGCAGCGCGTCGCGATGCTCGATACCGAAGCCGACGGGATGGCCGCGCTGGCCTTGATAGTAGGGCGCGACGATCGACCCGTCGCCATCGACTGCGCGCGCGACGGCTTCGATGGTTGACGTGGCGATGCGGGGCATGTCGGCGAGCGCGACGATCCAGCCGTCGGCATCGTCGCTGGCTTCGATGCCGGCGGCGAGGCTTGCGCCCATGCCGCGCTCGGCGTCGGCGGAAAAGATGACATGACAGCCGGCATCATTGAGGACGCGGGCGAGCATTTCGGAGCCGGGGCGCACGATGGCGATCACATGCGGAACGACCAGCAGCAGACGATGCGCGGATTCGAAAGCGACGGGGGTGCCGTCGGGCAGGCGAGCGAGGAGTTTGTTGTGGATGCCTTCCGGGTCGAAGCGCGATCCGTAGCCGGCCGCGAGCAGCACGCCGGTAGCGAGGGAGGCGTATGCCATGGGTGGCACCAGAAGGTGGTCGGGGTTGAATGGGCATTGTGCGGTGCAACGGGGGAAGGGGGCAAGGGTTTTGTTTTTGGTTTTGGGGTGGTCGTTGGTTGCCTTCGTGGCGCGGGCGTTGCCGTTCGGTTTTTGCGGACCTTGCGCTGGCATCCGCGGTTTGCTCTTTCACTGGCATCCGCGTGATGTTATTGGTCTGCTAGCGTTGCCCCTGTGCGGGGCGGCACCTACTTTTCTTTGCCGCCGCAAAGAAAAGTAGGCAAAAGAAAGCGGCTCACACCGCCAGTTTCAGTGTTTGCCTGAGGGCCCCCAACCGGTCTTACGCTCCACACGGCAACGCGCCTGTTCACGTTCGTTGCCAACGTTCTCTCTGTACGCCTCACCCGCTTCATGTGCCCGCGTTACAGCACGCCGTACCAGATAGTCCGCCGCCGCCCAGGTGGCAAACTGTGTGTAGGCTTTCGCGCCATACGCGCATCACTCCGGACTGGGTAGCAAGATTGGTGTTTCTGGTAAGAGCACTAACCTATGCGGTGCGACAACCTGCACACAGTTTGCCACCTGGGCGGCATATACCATTCGCTGACGCTGGCCTGAGCACGGGTATTTGAAGTGGGTGAAGCGTTCATTCGACGCGTTGGCAACGAACACCAACCAGGGCACTGCCGTGTGAAGTGCGGGGACGTTGGGGGCCCGTGGATAGGAACACGTGCTGGCGGTGTGAGCCGCTTTCTTTTGCCTACTTTTCTTTGCGGCGGCAAAGAAAAGTAGGTGCCGCCCCGCACAGGGGCGACGCTTGAAGCACGAAGGCAAAACGCGGATGCCAGCGCAAACACAAGCAAGCCACACCGCATGCGCAGCAAAAAGCAAGAAACACCATCCGCGCCGCGCAGGCGCCAACCCCGAACGCCAGCGCGGACTACAAAAACACCAACAACAGAAGAACAGAAAGAACAGAAAAACGAAAAAACCAAAAATCAAACCATCACAACCTTATCAATCGTAATCGGCAAATCCCGAACCCTCACGCCGGTGGCGTGATAAACCGCATTCCCAATCGCCGCCACCACGCCAGTGATCCCAATCTCCCCAATCCCCCGAGACCCGAGCGAATTAATAAAAGGATCAGGCTCATCGAGCACAAGCACATCCAGTTCCCCAACATCGGCATTCACAGGCACGTGATACTCAGCGAGATTGGCGTTAATAAACCGCCCATACTGCGTATCAAGCGTGGTTGCCTCTTCGAGCGCAGCACCAATCCCCCACACAAGCCCACCCATCAACTGACTGCGCGCAGTCTTCACATTCAGCATCCGCCCAACGTTATAAACGCCCGTAATCTTCGCCACACGAATCGATCCAAGATCAGCATCGACATGTACTTCGGCGAACACGGCGCCCCACGAATGAAACGAATAGCGTTGCTTCTCGTCGCCGGGTTTGGTACTCGTGGTCGCCTCGATCGGTTGCCCGCCCGCGCGGGCAAGCACAGCCGCGATGGGATCGCGCTTCGACGAATCGGCGCGACTCATGACCCAACCGTTCTGCACGACGACATCATCCGGTGGAACGCCAAACACGGGCGAACCACGATCCGCAAGCGCCATCGCCACCAGCTTGCCGCGCGCCTGATCGCACGCATCGCGCACAGCCGGCGACACGCTCGCGACCGACTGCGAGCCGCCCGACACCGGCGCCTTCGGCAGCGACGAATCGCCGAGGCCAAAGCGGATATTCTCCGGCGCAATGCCGAGCGCATCCGATGCGACCTGCGTCATCACCGTGTACGTGCCCGTGCCGAGGTCCTGCGTGCCGGACACCACCATCGCGGTGCCGTCCGGCAGGATGCGCGCCAGCGCCGCCGCCTCGCTGCGATTGGCGGGGTACGTCGCCGTGCCCATCCCAAGGCCGATCAGCGTATTGCCGTCGCGCATCGAACGCGGCTGCGGCTTGCGACGCGACCACCCAAAGCGTTCCGCACCGACGCTATAGCACTGGCGCAAGGCCTTGCTCGACCACGGCTTGTTTTCCTGCGGATCATTCTCCGCGTAGTTCTTCAGGCGCAGCGCAATGGGGTCCATGCTCAACTGATACGACAGTTCGTCCATGGCCGTTTCGAGCGCCCATGAACCTGTCGTCTCGCCCGGTGCGCGCATGAAGGTCGGCGTGCCGACGTTCAGCTGTACCAGACGATGCGTCGTTACCTGGTTCGGCACCGCGTACATCATCCGCGTGACCATGCAGCAGGTCTCCGTCCAGTCTTCGATCATCGACGTGTTCGAAAAGCTGTCGTGCCGCATCGCGGTCAACGTGCCGTCGCGCTTCGCGGCGATCACGAGGCGCTGCTCGGTGTACGGCCGCCCGCCGACGGAGCCGAACATCTGCGGCCGCTCCAGCGCGAGACGCACGGGCCGCCCCGTCTGCTTCGCGGCCATCGCGCACAGCACCACGTGCGACCACGCCGAGCCCTTGCAGCCAAAGCCGCCGCCGACGAACGGCGAAATCACGCGCACGTCGTCGGGCGACATGCCAAGTGTCTTCGCGACGGACGTGCGCGTGCCCGTCACGCCTTGCGTCGAATCGTAGAGCGTCAGTTGCGGGCCGTCCCACACGGCCATCGTCGCGTGCGGCTCCATCGGGTTGTGATGCTCCATCGGCGTCGTGTAGACGGCGTCGACGCGTACCACGCCCGCAGCAAGACCCGCATCGTAGTCGCCTCGCGAGGTGTCGGTCTGGCGGCCTTGCGGCTTGTCGGGCGCATGCGCGCTGGACTTGGCTTTCGTGAAGTCGAGCGCCGCCGGTTGCGCCGCATACGTGATGCGCAACTGACGCGCGGCATCGGTTGCATGTTCGAGCGTATCTGCGACCACTACTGCGATCGGCTCGTTGCTGTAGTGGATCTGGTTGTCCTGCAGCAGCGACAGATGTCGTCCCGCCGGCGGCGCGAGCGCGGGCCGTCCGCCGTTCGGCAGGCGCGGCGCGTTCTGGTACGTCATCACGAGCAGCACGCCGGGCAATGCCTGCGCGCGGCTCGTGTCGATCGATGCAATCGCGCCTTTTGCCACCGTGCTCGTCACCAGCACGCCATGCGCGAGACGCGCTTCGGGAAACTCGGCTGCGTAGCGCGCTTCGCCCGTGACTTTCAGCAAGCCATCGGTGCGATCGAGCGGATGTCCGATTATCGTATTCATGCGACACCTCCCGCTGCCTCGTTCACCGCGCGCACGATCGCGTTCTGCGCAAGCCGCACCTTGAACGCGTTGTCGTGTAGCGGCTTCGCGTCATTCAGCGCCGCGGCGGCGGCGTTGTTCAATGTCGTGCTATCGAGCGGCTTGCCCGCGATCATCTGCTCGGCCACCGTCGCGCGCCATGGTTTGTGCGCAACGCCACCCAACGCGATACGCGCGCTGCGCACGTTGTTGCCGTCCATCTGCAGCGCGGCCGCGACGGATACCAGCGCGAACGCATAGCTCGCGCGGTCGCGCACCTTCAGGTAATACGCGTGCTCGCTGAAGACGGGCGGCGGCAGATCGACGGACGTAATCAGCTCGCCGGGACGTAGCGTCGTGTCGAGATCCGCGCGCTCGCCCGGCAGCCGATGAAACTCGCCGAACGCAATCACGCGTTCGCCTTGCGGACCGCTCACGCGCACGTTCGCATCGAGTGCGGCGAGCGCGACGCTCATATCGGAAGGATTGACGGCGATGCATTGCGTGCTCGCGCCGAGAATCGCATGCGTGCGGTTGTGGCCATTGATCGCGGCGCAGCCGCTGCCTGGATCGCGCTTGTTGCAGGCGGTGAACGCGGTGTCGTAGAAGTACGGGCAACGCGTGCGCTGCATCAGGTTGCCGCCGACTGTCGCCATATTGCGCAACTGCGCCGAAGCGCCCGCGAGCAGCGCCTGTGACAGCAGCGGATAACGCGCGCGCACGAGCGCATGATTTGCGGCGTCGCTGTTGCGCACCAGCGCGCCGATGCGCAGGCCGCCGTCGGGCAGCGTCGATACGATATCGAGCCCCTGTATGCGCGTGATGTCGACGAGCCTGACAGGTCGTGTCACGCCGCCTTTCATCAGATCGAGCAGGTTGGTGCCGCCGCCGATGAACATCGTGCCCGGCTGCTGCGCGGCGCGCACGGCACTGGTGATATCGGTGGCGCGTTCGTAGGAGATGGCATCCATGATGGTCTCCTCGTTACGCTACGTCGCTCGTCTTGATGACGAACGTCGAGTAGCTGTAGTCCGTGCCGGTGCCGACCGTGCCGCGATGCGCGGATTGCACGGCCGCGACGATATTCACGTACGCGCCGCAGCGGCAGATGTTGCCGCTCATGCGCTCGCGGATTTCTTCATCCGTCAGTTTCGGCGGACGGCGTCGCACGTCTGCCGTGACCGTGCTGGCCGTGCCGGCGTCGAACTCCGAGAGCAAAGCTGTCGCCGAACAGATTTGCCCCGGCGTACAGTATCCGCACTGGAACGCGTCCTGTTCGATGAACGCGCGTTGCACCGGGTTCAGCGTGCCGTTGCTCGCGAGTCCTTCCACTGTCGTGATCGCTTCGCCTTCATGCATCACGGCGAGCGTGAGGCACGCGTTGATGCGTCGTCCATTGGCGAGCACGGTGCACGCACCGCATTGCCCGCGATCGCAGCCTTTCTTCGTTCCAGTGAGACCGGCGTATTCGCGCAGCGCGTCGAGCAGCGTCACGCGCGGCTCGAGTTGCAGCGCGTAATCGCGGCCATTGATGTTGAGCTTCACGGCGCGCGGCGGTACCGTTGTGCGTGCAACGGGCTGTGCTGCGGGCGGCGTTTGTGTTTGCGCATGCGCGTGCGGTGCGGCGCCTACCGCCGCCGCCGCGGCAGCCGATTGCAGGAAGCGGCGGCGCGAATTGCTGGATGGCGAGACGTCATGCTCGTCCTGGCGGGACGTGGGCGCATCGTGTTGCGGGCACGAACCCTGACAGTCGATATCGTGGGACATGATGTTCTGCTTGCTCCATGGAAGTTCGATGCAGGCTTGCGTCACATCGAACCCGAAGCGGGCGCCCGTGCATGGCAAGCCTTGTCAATGAGCAATTTCGATGCCGCTGGTGCAGAACATCACAGGACGACCGCACACGCGGCGAACGGCTTTCTCAAGCGACTTCACACTGCGTTTGGCGCGGCGCAAGGTACAAGGTTGCGGCGTGTTCGCGCAGCGTTGAAAGCACGTGTTGATCGTGGCACATCCGCCGTGGCGCAGCGGTGACGGATAGATGGCGCCAAGATGGCGGGAGGATGGCGTGTACGCCATGCGTCGAACGACTTCAGGCGCGATGCAAAAACAAAAACGCGCGTCGAACCTCGACGCGCGTTTTACATGAACCAGCAACGCATCAGCGTACCCGCCGATCAATCGATGCCATGAAACACCGCATCGTCCGGACCGAGATAGGCGGGCGGACGCCACGCGGCATCGCGCATCGAATGTTGAACCAGTTTCTCGACGCCGAGCAGCACCGCGAAGATCGCCATCCGCACGGGAATGCCGTTGTCCGTCTGGCGGAAGATCGCGAGGCGCGAATCGTGGTTCAGGTCGGTGCTCAGATCGTTTGCGCCGGGGCGGCTGTCGCGCGGCAGCGGGTGCATGATCAGCGTGTCCTGGCCGCACACGGTATCGACGAGCGCCTGATTGATCTGGAAGTCGGGCGTGTAGCCTTCGAACGATTCATCGGCGAAGCGCTCCTTCTGGATGCGCGTCGCATAGACGACGTCCGCGCCGCGCAGGCCGTTGGTGAGATCGTGCGTCTGTTCGACGACGTGTCCGTTGCGCGAAATCTGATCGACGATATACGCGGGCATTTCCAGCGTGGGCGGCGAAATCAGCGTGAACTTGATGCCGCGATACAGCGCGAGCAGCTTGACGAGCGAATGCACGGTGCGCCCGTATTTCAGGTCTCCGACCAGCGCGATATGCGCGCCATCGACGATCTTGCCCAGACGCGAGAACTCGCGTTGGATCGTGTACAGGTCGAGCAGCGCCTGGCTCGGGTGCTCGCCGGGGCCGTCGCCGCCGTTGATGACAGGAATGTTGGTGGCGCGCGCGAACTCGGCCACGGAGCCCTGGTCCGGGTGGCGGATCACGAGGGCGTCGACGTAGCCGGACATCACGCGGCTCGTGTCATAGATCGATTCGCCCTTGGCCATCGACGAAAACGTGAAGCCCGTCGTGTCGCACACCGAGCCGCCCAAGCGGCAAAACGCCGCGCCGAAGCTCACGCGGGTACGCGTGCTGGCCTCGAAGAACAGGTTGCCGAGCACCGCGCCTTCGAGCACGCGCGAGATTTTCCGGCGCCGCGCGATGGGCTGCATGATGTCGGCGACGCGGAACAGCGCTTCGACGGCGTCGCGCGAGAACTGATCGACGGACAGCAGCTGCGGCTTGCCTTCGAATAGCATCTGGCTGGCCAGCGACTGCGAATCTACGCTTTGCGTATGTTTTTCGGCGGGCGCGCCGTTGACGACGATTTCCGACACGAAGCGCTCGACGATTTCCGGCATGGCGCGCGATTCCTGTGAATCGTCGGGCAGCAGCCATGTGTCGAGTGCGCGCTTCGACACGCCGATGCGCGTCGCGAAGCCGTCGCGGGTGAGATTCAGACGCCGCATCGCGTCACGGAGAAATGCTTGTTGCGGGACGCTCATGGGCTGCCTCTCTTTTCGTCAGGAGATCGGGTGGATGTACGCGGTGCGTATATTAATTCGCCGGGCGAGGAAGTCAAGGAATTTCGTGCATCAATCCGTCCGGGGCGGCTGTTTTCGCCTGCGCCGGCGAAAAGCTCGCGGCAGCAGGCGCGGATTTGCGGTTACACTGCCGGACATGGAAAACGGCTCATTGCTTCGTGATCGTGTGGAAACGGGTGCGCATCTGCGTGCCGCGCTCGCACGCGCCGCTTCCAAAGCCAAAAAACAGTTGCTCATCTGACCGGAGCCGCTGTTCCGTCAGATGCGCGACGGAACAGCCTCGATCAACGGTCCTCGACACTCCCGCTTCTGATCCTGCTGCCTCGCCGCTGAACGGTTCCCGTACGGTCGCGTTCGAGGAAAGTCATGTCCAATTTTTCCGGTATCTGGATTCCGCTTGTTACGCCGTTTTCCGCAAACGGCACGGTCGATCACGATGCGCTGCGCCGCCTGATCAAGCTCTACGCCGCCGCAGGCGTCGCGGGTGTCGTCGCGCTCGGCACGACGGGCGAGCCGTCGTCGCTCGACCCCGGCGAGCAGGATGCCGTGCTCGCGACCACGCTCGACGCGGCGGGCCGCGCGCTGCCGGTGATCGTCGGCGTATCGGGCAATAACGCGCACGGCATGCGCGAGCGCGTGTTGCGCCTGAACGCGTTGCCGCTCGCGGGCGTGCTGATTTCGGCGCCTTACTACGTGCGGCCGTCGCAGGCGGGCATCGCCGCGCACTTCACGATGCTTGCCGACACGAGCGAGCATCCCGTGGTGCTGTACGACATTCCCGCGCGAACCGGCGTGCGCATCGAACTCGACACGCTGCTTTCGCTTGCGGCTCATCCGCGCATTCAGGCAATCAAGGACTGCGCGGGCTCGCTCGACAAGACGCACGCGCTGATTCTCGACGGCCGGCTGCAAGTGCTCGCCGGCGACGACATCCGCATCTTCGACACGCTTTGCATGGGCGGCAGCGGCGCGATCGCGGCCTCGGCGCACGTGTGGCCGGAGCGTTTCGTCGCGCTCGATCGCGCGCTGAAGGCGGGGCGTCTGGATGAAGGGCGCGCGCTGTTCCATTCGCTCGTGCCGTTGATCGGTGCGCTGACGGCCGAGTCGAACCCCGCGCCTGTGAAGGCGGCGCTTGCCGTGCAAGGTCTGATGCAAGGCGATTTGCGCGCGCCGATGACGCAGGCGAGCGAAATATTGCGGGAGCGTTTGCAGCAACTGCTTGCCGTCTGAAGTCGCTCGACGGTTCGTGGACTCCGTCTGCGTCGACCGCACACGGAGTCACGCAATCACGCACGCGGACATGCGACGAATCCGATGTCGTCCAATTTGAGATGCGGGCCTCGCGGATGGCGTGATAATTCGCGCCACCGTTTTCCCATTCAACGAGATCGATTCGTCATCCTGCGTATGCTGGTTCACCGCAACACCGCGCCGTCTGTCGCGCGTATCACGACATTTGCGGCGTCTTCGTCGCTCGCATGCCTGTCGCCGCGCATCGTCATGATCGGGACGCAGGGCGGCTGCTGATGTCGCTGATCTGGGGAACCGGCAAGAGCCTGACGAACGGCTCGGTGCGCTTCGTCACACGGCACACCGCGCTGACCGTCGCCGCGCTCGTCGCATGCTGCAGTTCGGCGCTGGCGTTGACGGCGGGCATCGTGATCGGCCGCGATCATCCGAAGCGCAACGCGGCCTTGCAAGCTAGCGACAGCCGCGTCGCCCGCGACTACACGATCGCGGAACTCGGCAAGCTGAATGCAGCAATCGAGCAGATGCAGCCGCGTCTGACGCAGCTCGCCTCGCAGGTCGCGACGCTGCACGATTTCGAAACGCGTCTGAAGACGATCAAGTCCCTGCCGCGCCCCGTGTTCGCGCCGCCCGTGCTGTCGGCGAGCGACGTGCTCGGTGACGATGCAGGCGACGACGTGACTGACGTCGCGCGGCAGAAGACGGGGAAGTCCCGGCCGTCGGCGAAGGGCGGCGCAAGCGCCGCTCCGAAACACGATGCGGACGCCCCTGAAGGCCCGTCGACGGGGAGCCCCGCCGCACAGCCAATCGACAAGGCCAGCGAAGCCGCCGCAGAAAGCGGCGAAGGCGGGCCATCGCTGCCGCCGCGCCGTTGCGACGAACTGATCGGCCACCCGGCGCGCGACGCGCTGGCGATTCACGATCAGATCGCCTGCCTCGTCACGACGCTGTCGGCGCTCGAACAGGAAACGACGCCGCACGTCGCGAACTGGGAGTCGTTCCCGGGCCGCATGCCCGTCGATGGCGCGCGTTTCGGCTCGCCGTTCGGCAATCGCGTCGACCCGTTCACACATCACCTCAGCTTTCATCCGGGCGTGGATCTCGTCGCGCCGCCGGGCACGCCGATTCTCGCCGCAGCGGGCGGCCGCGTGGTTCACGCGGGCCCGCAAGGCGGCTATGGCAATGCCGTCGAGATCGATCACGGCAACGGTCTGATCACGCGCTACGGGCACGCGTCGAAGATCGTCGTGCAGGAGGGCGATCTCGTGCTGCCGCGCCAGCATATCGCCGACGTCGGCTCGACGGGCCGCTCGACGGGCCCGCATCTGCACTTCGAAGTGCTCGTCAATGGCGCGCCTGTCGATCCGACGGACTATCTCGCACTGTTCATGGGGCCGTCTCATGGCTGATTTGCTTCGCTCTGGCCGGCGGCGCGGGCACGTTCGCGGGCATGTCGTGGCGCAGCGCGCGTATGCGTTGCAGCCCGTGCGCTCGCGCGCGGTGCGCGTCGGCGTGTGGGTGCTCGTTTGCGTCGCGTGCATGGCGGCGGGCGCGGCGGCGATGCGTGGCCACGTGAGGGCCGATGTGTCAGCCGATCCGCCGTGCGTTGCGCCCGCAGCGCACGACGCGTTGCAAGACGCGCTGGCGCGCGCGCAACTGGCGTTGAAGCAGGAAGCGGCGTCGCGCGCCAGTGTGCAGAGATCGGCCGACGCGCTCACCGTCGAAGTGCGCCGGCTCCAGGCGCAAGTTCTGTTTCTGCAGGGTCAAAGCCGTTCGCACCGCTGAGGCGGGGCGCATGTTCAACTTCATCCCGGTATCGATTATGTTCAGCAAGAAGAAGTCACCCGGCGTCTCCCAGAACAAACTGGCGACCCTCATTGCACACGACGTACACATCACGGGCGACGTCGAGTTCAGCGACGGCCTGCGCATGGACGGCCACGTGAAAGGCAATGTATCGGGCAAAGCGGGATGCGAGACGCTGCTGGTGCTGAGCAATCGCGGCTCGATCACGGGCAACGTGTACGGTTACGACCTGATCGTCAACGGCCGGATCACGGGCGACGTGATCGCCGACCACTTCGTCGAGCTGCAGGAGAACGCGCACATCACGGGCAACATCTACTACCAGCAGTTGCGGATGGATGTGGGCGCATCGGTCGATGGCAAACTGACGCGTCGCGATACGACACCCGTGCCGGCGAGCCCGCATATCGAGCCCGCGACGTTCGCTTTACAACAGGCCGAGGCGTCGACCGCGGATCAGTGACGGGTCTGGACGGCCGCTCACGTCACGTCGTCGGCATGCGCTCCTGAAGCAGTTCGCTGAACGCCTCGGCCGTAAGCGGCTTGCCGAGCAGGAAGCCCTGCATTTCGTCGCATTGCAGGTCCTTGAGCTTGTCGAGTTGCGATGCCGTTTCGACGCCTTCCGCCACCACGTCCATTTCCAGCGAATGCGCGAGCGCGATGATCGCTTGCACGATCGCGCTGCCTTCATGGCCGTCGGCATCGAGGCCGCTCGTGAAGAAGCGGTCGATCTTCAACTGCTTCACGCGAAAACGCTGCAGATAGGCGAGGCTCGAATAGCCGGTGCCGAAGTCGTCGATTGAAATTTCGAAGCCGCTGTTCTGGAACTCGCGGATCATTTCGGTCGTCTTGGCCGCGTCCTGCATCGCGACTGTTTCCGTGATCTCGAACATGATCTGGCTGCATACGACGCCTTCTCCACGCACGATCTCCAGCATCTTCGTGACCAGGTCCGGCTGTGCCATCTGGCGCGGCGACAGGTTGATCGCGACTTTCATCGACGGCAGGCCGGCGTTTTCCCAGCGGCGAATCTGGCGGCAGGTCTCGCGCACGACCCAATAGCCGATCTCCACGATCTGCCCGGAACGCTCGGCGATCGGGATGAAGTCCATCGGCGCGAGCACGCCGAGTTCCGGGTGATTCAGGCGGATCAAGGCTTCCGCGCCTGCCACCTCGCCGCTGTCACCGCGGAATTTCGGCTGGAAGTGCAGCGAGAAATAACCCTTGCCGAGCGCCTCGTGCAGCGCCCGCTGGATCTTGAGCGTGCGCATCGCCGCTTCGTTCATGTGCGCTTCGAAGAACCGGTACGTGCTGCGCCCGCCGCGCTTCGCTTCGTACATCGCGGCGTCGGCGTGTTTCAGCAGCTCGTCGACGGAATGCCCGTCCTGCGGATACAGCGAAATTCCGATGCTCGGCATGATCTGCAGCATCTGGCTTTGCGTGCTGATGCCTGCGCGCATCCGTTCCAGCACGGCCTCGGCCATCCGTTCCGCGTCGCGAGGCGCGCCGAGGTTTTCGGCCAGCACGACGAACTCGTCGCCGCCGAGACGCGCGACAGTATCGACGTTGCGCACGCATTGCCGCAGATGCTGTGCGAACGATTTCAGCACTTCGTCGCCGAACGCGTGGCCGAGCGAATCGTTGATCGTCTTGAAGCCATCGAGGTCCATGAAGAGGATCGCGAAGCCGCGGTGGCTCAGCTTCGACGCGTGGATCGCGCGCTCGATGCGCTCGTTCAGCGTGCGGCGGTTCGGCAGATCGGTGAGCGTGTCGTAGGTGGCGAGCCGCACGATCTGGTTGTTCAGCGACGAAACCGAACCGGCCAGGAAGGTTGTGCGTGCATCGAAGCGCGACAGGATCAGCGTGACAATGAGAATTGCGAACGTGAACAGGATGATCGTCGTCGCGAGCCACTGCGCGTTGACGCCGCGCGCGGCGCCGCACACCGAGCCGGGCAGGAAGTCGGCGGCGGCCATGCCCGTGTAGTGCATGCCCGTGATCGCGACGCCCATTACGCAAGCTGCGCCGATGCGCTTGAGCAGCACGCGATGCTGGCGCGAATCGCGTAGCGTATGAGCGATCCACAGCGCGGCGATCGACGCCGCGATCGCAATCACGACGGACGCGGCGAACAGACCCGGACGATAGTGGATGCCCGGTTGCATCTGCATCGCGGCCATGCCGGTGTAGTGCATGCCGGCGATGCCGAAGCCCATCAGCAGGCCGCCCGTGACGAGGCGCTTGACGGAGAGCGTCGGGCGCGCCACCTGGATCAGCGCGAAGTACGACACGATCATCGCGATGACGAGCGAGTAGCTGGTGATCGCGAAGTCGTAGCCCAGCGGAATAGGCAGCGAGAAGGCCAGCATCCCGATGAAGTGCATCGACCAGATGCCCGTGCCCATTGCTGCCGCGCCGCCTGCCAGCCAAAGGTGGCGCAGGCGGGCGGATGCCATGGTCGAAATACGTCCGGCCAGGTCGAGCGCCGTGAATGAAGCCAGTGTTGCGACGGCGAGCGACACGACAACCAGACCCAGATGATAAGTGCTCTGCATGTCAGTTCCGTCGCAAGAGGAAGTTCCCTCGACTGGTTAACGGCAGCACTTCTAAAACATTGAGCACTTTTTTAAAAGTTTTATTCGAAGATTTAGCGAAAGAGTTTGAAAGCGCTTTAGCGGCTTTTGAAGTCTTTTAAAGGCATGAAATCGCCCGCGCAAAATAGCGGGCGAAATATTCCGTCGAAGCTCAGGGTTCCTGTCCCACTTCTGTAGAGGCGCATGCCGCCTGCGTTTCCAGCGCGAAGCCTTCGTCGAGCCAGCCGGTCACGCCACCGATCATGATTTTCACGGGCCGGCCGAGTTTCGCGAGCCGGATTGCGCCACGCGTCGCGCCATTGCAATGCGGGCCGGCGCAATAGGTCACGAATAGTGTATCGGCCGGATATTCGCTTAATTTAGACTCGATGATTTTTCTGTGCGGCAGATTGATCGCGCCCGGAATATGGCCGCGCGCGAAAAGCTCGGGGCTGCGCACGTCGAGCAGCACGAAGTCGGCGTGGCCCGATGCGAGGCTGTCGGAGACGTCCCAGCAGTCGGTCTCGAAGCGCAGCGACGACTCGAAATGCGCGAGCGCGCTTGCGCTGTCGGCGGCGGGCATGGCACTGACGGTGGACGGGATCATGTGTGTTCTCCTTGTCGATGGCGGGGATGATGTGTCGATTATGGGCAGCGGGCCGCATGTCCGTAAGTGGCGCAATCGTCAATCTCCGGTAAGATCACGCCATGCAAGATCATCTCGTCGCGGCGCTCGTCTACGACCGCCTGTGCACTTTCGAATTCGGCTGCGTGACTGAACTGTTCGCGCTCGAGCGTCCGGAACTCGGCGTGACGTGGTATCGCTTCGCCGTCTGCGCGGTCGAACCCGGGCCGATCCGTGCGGCGGGCGGGATCGGCATTGCCGCGCCGTATTCGCTCAAGATGCTCGATCGCGCGTCGACGATCGTCGTGCCCGGCTGGCGCGATCCGGACGAGCGTCCGCCCGAGCCTCTGCTGAAAAAGATCCGCGCGGCCGTCGAGCGTGGCGCGCGGGTCTGTTCGATCTGCTCGGGCGTGTTCGTGCTGGCCGCGGCGGGTGTGCTCGACGGCAAGACGGTCACGACCCACTGGCGATACGCGGAGAAACTGCAGCAGCGCTTTCCGCAACTGCGCGTGAAGCCCGATGCGCTCTACGTCGACGAAGGGCAGGTGATTACGTCGGCGGGTTCGGCGGCGGGGCTCGACATGCTGTTGCATCTGGTGCGGCGCGACTACGGCAGCGCGATTGCGAACCGGGTCGCGCAGCGGCTCGTCGTACCGCCGCATCGCGAGGGAGGCCAGGCGCAGTTCGTGCCGCGTCCGATGCCGCAGGACGACAGCGGCCGTCTCGCGCGTCTGATGGACTACGTGCGTGCCAACCCGGCGCTCGAGCATACGCTGGCGTCGCTCGCGGATCAGGCGGCGATGAGTCCGCGCACGTTGCAGCGGCAGTTCCGCGACGCGACGGGCATGGCGCCTTACGAATGGCTGATTCGCGAGCGCGTGGCGATTGCGCGCGAGTTGCTGGAATCGCCCGCCGATCTGCCGATGTCGCGCGTCGCGGAACTGGCCGGCTTCGGGTCCGAGGAGTCGCTGCGACGGCATTTCCGGCGCGTGGCGTTGACGAGCCCGGGCGCGTATCGCAAGAAGTTCGGCGCGTCGGCTGTGACGTGATGTTGCTGCGCTATGCTGGATGCCGGAACCGATGCGACAGGGGGCGATTGGCATGACAGCGGACTCGAATCACGCACGCGACGCGGAAGTCGCGCGGTTGCCCGATCATGCGCCGCAGCGCAACGCGGCCGATACGATCATGTTCGCGCGGCTGATCGGCGCGAAGCTCGCGAGCGGCGAACTGCTGCATCTCGGCTTGACGCGCGCTGCGCTCGACGGGTTGCGCGCCCGTCATTTCACCGAGGCAGCGCCGCTGCGTGCCGTGCCAGAGCACATTACCGCGAGCGAGCACCAGCCTTTCGTCGATACATTGCGTGCTTTCCTGCTGCATCACGAGTCCTCGCTCGCGGCGACGGATGCCGACGCGCAATGCCTCGCGACGATTATCGCCACGGCGTGCCTGCGTCCCGATCACTTGTGGCGCGATCTCGGACTCGATGGGCGCGACGACGTGACGGCGATCCTGACTCGCCACTATCCGCAACTCGTCGCGCGCAACACGGATAACACGCGCTGGAAGAAATTTCTCGCGCGCGAACTGGCGCTGTCCGAAGGCCGCGCGCCTGCGCCCGCGCCGGGCTGCCCCGGCTGCGAAGACTACGCCTTCTGCTACCCGTCGCGCTGAACCCGCCTGCACGCTGAGCGGGACGCTCCGCGCAAACCCGGCCGTAGAAACCCGAAGTTGAGCGGGACTCATACCCGGCATCAAAAAACATCGCTTCATCGTCGAAAAAAGCGGACCGCACAATCGCGATGCCATGTCACGCCCTTGCGTCGACGCGGCGGGTCGCGACATCCGCGCGGCCGATCACAACAAGATTCGAGACCTTCCCGGCAAATGCATTTGCATGGGACGGGAGTAAGCGCTCAAGCGCCAACTCCCATCGACAATGGAGACATTCGATGATGCGATCTTTCAAGCTGCTCGCCGCCGTTGCCGTTGCGGCAACCGCTCTCACGGCAGGCAGCGCGCACGCCGCCGACAGCAACGCCGCGAAATCCGGAAGCTGGTGCAGCGCGGGCAAGACCGTGCACTTTGCGGGCATCACGTGGGAAAGCGGCGCGTTCGCGACGGAGGTGCTGCGACAGATTCTGGAGAAAGGCTACGGCTGCAAGACGGACGTCGTGCCGGGCAGCACGGCCGCGACGGAAACCGCGCTCGCGCATAACGACGTGCAGATCTGGGCCGAGCAATGGACGGGCCGCAGCGAGATCACCGCGAAAGCCGTCGAGACGGGCAGCGTGAAGCTGGTCGGCGATACGCTGCCGGGCGGCACGAAGGAAGGCTGGTTCGTGCCCGACTACGTCGTGAAGGGCGATCCCGCGCGCGGCATCAAGGCATCGGCGCCGGGACTCGCATCGGTGGCGGATCTGCCGAAGTACAAGAACGTCTTCACCGACGATGAAGAACCGAACAAGGGCCGCTTTCTGAACTGCCCGAGCGGCTGGGATTGCGAGCGCGTCAACACGCGGCTCCTGAAGGTACTCAAGCTGGATGACGCCTACACGAACTTCCGTCCCGGCACGGGCGCGGCGCTCGATGCCGCGATCGCATCGGCCTACACGCGCGGCGCGCCGATCCTGTTCTACTACTGGGGCCCCGCCGCGCTGATGGCGAAGTACAAATTGACCGAGCTGAAAATGCCCGCGTTCAACGACGCGTGCTGGCAGACGCTGCGCAACGAGAGCAGCACGCAGCAATGCGCGTCGTCGTATATGGTGTCGCACGTGACGGTCGGCGCCTCGACGCCGTTCTACAACGCCGAGCCGCAACTGATGACGATGTTCACGAAGGTCAAGTTTCCGATGGACTTCCTGAACGCGACGATTCTCGACATGAGCGTCAAGAAACTCGACGCGCAGACCATGGCCGCGCAGTTCCTGCGCACGCATCCGGAAATGTGGAAGACGTGGGTGCCCGCCGATGTCGCAGCGAAGGTGCAGGCGGGTCTGGCGAGCTGATTTCGCACAGAAGGCGGCGTGGTGAAAACGAAAAGCGGAAGCAAAAATCCGCCGCGCCGCCATCGTCATATAGAATGACGCGCTTTGCCCGTTCTCGCCATGTGGTTCAAGAATCTACAGCTTCACCGTCTTCCCGCTCCGTGGAAAGTGAGCGTCGAGCAAATGGAAAAGTGGCTCGAGCCGCACGCGTTCCAGCCGGCCAACAGCGTCGAGACGACGCGCCAGGGCTGGGCGTCGCCGCGCAATGATGGCACGCTCGTCTACTCGTCCAACAAGCAGCTGCTGCTCACGTTCCGCGCGGAAAAGAAACTGCTGCCGGCGTCCGTCGTGACGCAGGTGACGAAGGCCCGCGCGCTGGAACTCGAAGAGCAGCAGGGCTTCAAGCCGGGCCGCAAGCAGATGCGCGACCTGAAAGAGCAGGTCACCGACGAACTGCTGCCGCGCGCATTCAGCATCCAGCGCGATACGCGCGTGTGGATCGACACCGTCAACGGCTGGCTCGCGATCGATTCCGCATCGCAGGCGCTGGGCGACGACGTGCTCGGGCTGCTGGTGAAATCAGTGGATCGTCTGCCGATCATGAGCGTGCGCGTCGCGCAGGCGCCCGTTTCCGCGATGACCAACTGGCTGCTCGCGGGCGAAGGCCCCGTCAATTTCACGCTGGACCAGGACACCGAATTGCGCTCGCCCGCAGAGGGCAACGCGACGGTGCGCTATGTCGGCCACGCGCTCGAAGCGGACGATATGCGCCGTCATATCGAAGCGGGCAAGCAGTGCATGCGCCTGGCGATGACGTGGAACGACCGCGTGTCGTTCGTGCTGACGCCGTCGCTGACCATCAAGCGCGTCACGCCGCTCGATGTCATCAAGGAAGCCGCCGACCCGACCGCGCAGAACGACGACGAACAGTTCGAGTCCGATTTCACGCTGATGACGGGCGAACTGGCGAAGATGCTGGACGGCATCGTCGATGCGCTCGGCGGCGAACTCGACGACGGCATTGCGCCGGCAAAGGCCGCGTAATGCACGTCAGCGCGCTGTAACGCCAGCCAGCCGACACAGAAAGGCCCGCGCGAAGCGGGCCTTTTCATTTGCGCTGGGCGCGCTGCGTGCGGCGCGGATCAGTCGAACATGTTCCTGAACGCAACGGCGACGATCACGGGCACGCACATTACGAGCGGGATCGCGAAGTAAGGCACTTCGAGATCGACGTACCAGCTATAGACGAGCCAGCCGATGCCCGCGCACAGCGTGCCGATGCCGATGAGCGCGGTCAGAATGTTCAGCGTCGTGGGCGACGGTTTCCAGCGCGTCTTTTGTTCTTTGGGCGAAGGCGAGTTCATTGCGGCTCCGGAGCGGATCGTCACGAGTTTCGATTCGTTCGATTTTACTCCGGCGGCATGCGCGCGGCTCAATAGCCGTCGCGCTGCCGCGCCGCCCTGAAAGCGCAGTGAAGGCTGACGCAAGCCTCGCCTGCAAGGTTTACTCGAATGCCTTGTCGTTCGGATTCTTGTAGAGCGCGCGCAGGTTGTCGCTCATCGGAAAGTCGAAGTTCATGTTTTTGGGCGGCACGGGCTTCATGAACCACCGGTCGTACATTGCGTCGATCTCGCCGCTCTTCATGACCTGCGCGAGCGTGTCGTCGACGATCTTGAGAAACGCCGGGTCGCCCTTGCGCAGCATGAAGCCATACGCTTCCGACGATTGCGGCGTGCCGACGATCACCCAGTCGGCGGGCTTCGCGGTCAAGGTGCGCGTGCCCGCGAGCAGCACGTCGTCCATCATGTACGCGACGGCGCGGCCCGTCTCCAGCGTCATGCGGCCTTCGCCGTAGTCCTTCGCGCTGATGATCTGCATGTTCATCTTCTTCTCTTCGTTCATCTTGCGCAGAATGCGTTCCGACGTCGTGCCCTGATTCGTCACGACCGTTTTGCCCGCCAGATCGGGAAAGTCCTTGACGCCCGAATCCTTGCGCGTGAGCAGGCGCGTGGTCGCGACAAAGAACGTATCGCCGAACGCGACCTGGTTCTGACGCGACGTGAGGTTCGTCGTCACGCCGCATTCGAGATCGACGGTGCCGTTCTGCACCAGCGAAATGCGGTTCTGCGACGTGACGGGAATGAAGCGCACCTGCAGATTGGGCTTGTGCGTTTTGGCCTTCACCGCATCGATGATCCGGTTGCACAGGTCCTGCGAAAAGCCGATCACCTGATTGCTCGCATCGACATATGAGAACGGCACTGACGTCTCGCGATGGCCGATCGCGATCAGATTGGCGGCCTCGACCTTGGCGAGCGTCGGCTGCGCGTCCTGCGCGGTGGCGTTCGTCATCGTCGTGAGGCAGGGCGCCGCGACGCACAGGGCAAGTGCGAGCGAAGTCAGTCGGTTCATTGCAGGTCCTCTGGTTGAATCGGTAGCGTGTTTACGAATGTTGCCATGAAAATAATTATTGCAACATATGTTTTACCCTTAAATGTGGTCGCAACGGCTGGCGCGCGGTCATGTGCGTGGCACGCGGCGGTGGCATGATGAATGCAGCGGTGCGTTCCTCTGTAGCCCTGTGTACTTGTCCATCAACAAAATCAAGGAGAAAGCCGATGCACGCCGTTCGCCAATGGATCGCCGGAATTGCCCTCGCCACGACGCTCGCCGCGCTGGCCCCGCTGCCTGCCGCTGCACAGACCAACCCCGAAACGATGCCGCCGCCAGCGCCCGCGGGGGACGGCACATTCCTGCTGACGATCTTCCTGAAGCACGACCAGTCGAAGCCGCTGCCGAAGATCAACCAGCAACTGGCCGATCAGGGCTTCTACAAGGCGTTTCCGCCGCCCGGCATCGAAGTGGTGTCGTGGTACGTGATGATGGGGATCGGCCAGGTCGTGACGCTGCGCGTGCCCGCTAACCGCCTGCGCGAGGTGAACCGCGCGATCGAGGAGACCGCGTGGGGCGGCTACAGCACCGATTTCTACCCGACCTACGATTACAAGGCGATCGCCGAGCAGGCGCGGGCGAAAAACGGCAAGTGAGCCGCCGCGTCAGTACCACGGCTTGTCGTTGAGCGGCGAGCCGGTGATCTTGACGATGAACTCGAGAAACGCGCGCACCTTCGCGGACGGATGACGCCGCGAAGGGTAGAGCGCGTAGAGCGGAAAGCGCTCGTCGGGCCAGTCGGGAAACAGATCGACGAGCCGGCCGCTGTCGAACAGCGGCTGCGTGCCGAGCGCCATGATCTGCGCGATCCCGTGGCCGGCGAGACATGCACCGTGCATCGTCGAGACGTCGTTGACGGTGAGGCGGCCGCGCGCGTCGATGATGACTTTTTTGCGCGGCCGGTGAAATTCCCACACGAACGGCCGTCCCGTTTCCGGATCGCGGTACTGGATGCAATTGTGCGGCTCGCGTTCGAGATCGGACGGCTTGAGTGGCCTGCCATGCTTCTTCAGATAACCAGGGGACGCGGCCGTCACGATGCGCGTGTCGAGCAGCCTGCGCGCGACGAGCGTCGACGGGCGCGGCTCGCCAAAGCGCACCGCGAGATCGAAGCCGTCGGCGACCATGTCGCCGAGCTGATCGCGCGTGATCAGGTCGAGATCGAGTTCCGGATAACGCGCGATGAATTCGCCGATGCGCGGGCTCAGCACGATCTTCGAGAAGAACGGATCGACGTTCACGCGCAGCCGTCCGCGCACGGCGGTCGCGCCGCCTGCCGCCGATGCGGCGGCTTCTTCGAGGCCGTCCATGAGCGGCACGATCTGCTCGTACAGGCGCAGGCCTTCGTCGGTGAGTTTGACGGTGCGCGTGGTGCGATCGAACAGGCGGATGCCGAGCCGCGCCTCGAGCCGTGCGACCGATCGGCTCACGCCGGATTGCGACATGTCGAGCCGTTCGCTTGCGCCCGCAAAGCTGCCGCTTTCGACGATCGCGGTCAGCACGCCCATGCCGTTGAGAATCCGTTCGTCGAAGGACATGGTGTGTTCCTCGTTTGGTGAGGATGACATTGTGTCATGAATCAAATGACACTGATGTCATGGTGTAAAGCACTGCGGAAGACCAGAATCAATCCCGACGCAAGCAATTTTTCATTGAACGGGAGTGTGGGATGTACGCAATTACGGGTATCACGGGTCAGGTGGGCGGTGTAATCGCGAGGACGCTGCTGGCGCAGGGCAAGAACGTGCGCGCGGTGGTGCGCAGCGAGGAAAAGGGCGCGCCGTGGGCCGCGCAAGGCTGCGACGTGGCGCTTGCCGAGATGCATGATCGGGATGCGCTGCGTCGTGCGTTCGAAGGGGCGGAAGGCGTGTTCGTGCTGCTGCCGCCCGTGTTCGATCCGTCGCCGGATTTTTCGGAGTCGCGGAGGAATATTGCCGCGCTGCGGGTTGCGCTGAGCGAGGCGAGGCCTACGCGGGTGGTCGTGCTGTCGACGATTGGCGCGCAAGCCGCGCAGCCTAATCTGCTGAATCAGCTTGGCATCATGGAGCAGGAGTTGGGCACTCTGCCGATGCCTGTTGTGTTCTTGCGTGCTGCGTGGTTCTTTGAGAACTTCGTATGGGACGTTGAGCCGGCTCGTGAGACGGGTGTGATTCCGAGCTTTCTTCAACCGCTCGATAAGCCGGTGCCGATGGTGGCGACGGATGATATTGGGCGCGTTGCCGCGGCATTGCTTCAGGATGCCTGGGAGGGGGCGCGGGTTGTCGAGCTTGAAGGTCCGCGACGCGTGACGCCTGATGAGATTGCGGCTGCGTTTGCCGATGCACTGGATCGGCCGGTGCGGATGCAGGTCGTTCCGCGCGACGAGTGGGAGTCGTTGTTTCGGGCGCAAGGGATGAAGAATCCGCTGCCGCGTATGCAGATGATCGATGGGTTTAATGAAGGGTGGATCGAGTTTGAAGCGCCTTCGGCGGTGGTTAAAGGGGATGTTGCGGTTGAAGTGGTGATTCGACGGTTAGTGAGGGGATAGTGGATTTTGTTCGCGCGGCGTGGGTGGTTTTGGTTTGCTGGTGTTGTGCGGTGGTATCCGCGTGATGTTATTGGTTCGCAAGCGTTGCCCCTGTGCGGGGCGGCACCTACTTTTCTTTGCCGCCGCAAAGAAAAGTAGGCAAAAGAAAGCGGCTCACACCGCCAGCACGTGTTGCTATCCACGGGCCCCCAACGTCCCCATACGTCACGCGGCAGCGCACGTGTTTGCATTCGTTGCCAACGCTTCGAATGAACGCCTCACCCACTTCAAATACCCGCACCAAGGCCAGCGGCAGCGAATGGTATGTGCCGCCCAGGTGGCAAACTGTGTGTAGGTTGTCGCGTCGTGTAGCCTGGCGCTCTTACAGGGTGGGGCGCGTGCGCTATCGGTCCGGAGTGAGGCGTGTGAGGTACTGCGGCCTACACACAGTTTGCCACCTGGGCGGCGGTGGACTGTCTGGCACAGTGCGCCGTGACGTGGGCGCCTGAAGCGGGTGAGGCGTAGAGAGAGAACGTTGGCAACGAACGCGAACCAAAGCGTTGCCGTGTGAAGCGTAAGAACCTTTTGGGGCCCTCAGGCAAGAACAAGGACTGGCGGTGTTAGCCGCTTTCTTTTGCCTACTTTTCTTTGCGGCGGCAAAGAAAAGTAGGTGCCGCCCCGCACAGGGGCAACGCTAGTGAACCAATAACATCACGCGGATGCCAGCAAAACCACAAGCAAACCACACCAGCGTCGCAGACACCAGAGCAAAAAAACCCTACATCAAGCAGCCCGCGCCGCAGGCGCATCAGACGCCCACAACAAAACCGGAATCGACTTCGAAGTCGGCGTATTACAAACATCAGCAACGCTATTCAACGGCACAAGCGGATTCGTCTCCGGATAATAAGCCCCGAGACACCCACGCGGAATGTCATACTCGACGAGCATAAACCGCTCAGCGCGCCGCTCGATGCCATCATCCCAGATGGTTTCCATATCGACCCAATCGCCAGCCTTGAACCCAAGCATCGCGATATCGGCAGCATTCGCAAACACCACGCGCCGCTGGTTATAAACCCCGCGATAGCGATCATCGAGCGCATAGATAGTCGTGTTGTACTGATCATGCGACCGCGTCGTCATCAAGGTCATCGCACGCTCGCCATGCAACTTGCGGGCACGCTGAATGGGCGTATCGCGCTGAATCTGATGCACGACGAAGTTCGCCTTCCCCGTGCCAGTCTTCCAGTCACGCTCGCGCGAAGCCACGCGTAAATGAAAACCGCCCGGCTGCTCGATCCGCTTGTTGTACTCGTAAAAACCGTCGACCGACCACTCGATCGCATCGCGAATCTTCGCGTAGTCATCCGCGTAACCGAGCCAGTCCGCTTTCGCGCTGCCAAGCGTCGCCTCGGCGATCTGCGCGACGATACGCGTCTCCGACACGAGATTGGCCGACGCAGGCGTATTCATCCCGTACGACACGTGCACCATGCTCATCGAGTCTTCGACGGTCACGCCTTGCGCCACGCCATTCTGCAAATCGATTTCAGTGCGACCGAGCGTCGGCAGAATCAACGCTTCGCGACCATGCACGAGATGGCTGCGATTCAGCTTGGTCGTGATGTGCACGGTCAGATCGCACGCACGCAGCGCGTCCCACGTACGCGGCGTGTCGGGCGTAGCAATCGAGAAGTTGCCGCCCAGGCCAATGAACACCTTCACGTGACCTTCTAGCATCGCTTCGATCGTTTCGACCACGTCGTAGCCATGCCCGCGCGGTGGCTCGAAATCGAACACCTTGCCGAGGCGGTCGAGAAACGCGTCGCTCGGCTTTTCCTCGATGCCGACCGTGCGGTTGCCCTGCACGTTCGAGTGGCCGCGCACCGGGCACAGGCCCGCGCCGAGACGGCCGATATTGCCGCGCATCATCATCAGGTTCGACAGCATGTGCACCGTCGGCACGGAATGCTTGTGCTGCGTAATACCCATGCCCCACGTCGAGATCACGCGCTTGCCGTTCGCGTAGATGCGCGCCAGGTTCTCGATGTCTTCGCGCGGCACGCCCGATTCTTCGACGAGCGCTTCCCAGTTCTGCTCGCGCAGATCGGCGGCGAATGCGTCGAAGTTCGCCGTGTGCTCTTCGATGAACGCCACATCGAGCACGCGCTCGGCGTTCTGTTCGACGGCGAGGTCGTCGAGTTCCAGCACGCGCTTGGCCACGCCCTTGATCAGCGCGAAGTCGCCGCCGATCTTCGGCTGGACGAACGTCGACGCGATCTGCACGCCCGACGTCAGCATGTCCGCCACGTGTTGCGGGCTCGCGAACCGTTCCAGGCCGCGCTCGCGCAACGGGTTGATCGACACGATCGTCGCGCCGCGCTTCGCCGCGTCACGCAGTTCGTTGAGCATGCGCGGATGGTTCGTCGCCGGGTTCTGGCCGAAGATCAGCAGCGTGTCGGCGTGCTCGAAGTCTTCGAGCAGCACCGTGCCCTTGCCGATGCCGACCGTCGTCGGCAGGCCGCGGCTCGTCGCCTCGTGGCACATGTTCGAGCAGTCGGGGAAGTTGTTCGTGCCGTACATGCGCACGAACAGCTGGTACAGGAACGCAGCTTCGTTGCTGGCGCGGCCCGACGTGTAGAACGCGGCCCGATGCGGGCTGTCCAGCCCTTTCAGGTGCTTCGCGATCAGTTGATACGCAGCGTCCCACGAAATGGGCTGGTACTTGTCCGTCAGCGGATCGAACACCATCGGGTCAGTGAGGCGGCCGTGCTGTTCGAGCGTGTAATCGTCCTGCTTCATCAACTCGTCGACGGTGTGCTCCGCGAAGAACGCGGGCGTCACGCGCTTGCTCGTCGCTTCCGCCGCAACGGCCTTCACGCCGTTCTCGCAGAATTCGAACGTCGACGCGTGCTGGCGGTCCGGCCATGCGCAGCCCGGGCAGTCGAAGCCGTCCGGCTGGTTCTGCCTGAAAAGCGTCTTGTACTTGCCCCCGGCGACCTTCTCCTTGACGAGATTGATCGCGACGTACTTCAATGCGCCCCATCCAGCGGCAGGCCCGGTGTACGGTTCGATGCGGCCCGGTTTGGTGCTGGTCTTGTCCATGTGTTCTTGTGTCCGGTGTGGCTTGATGTTGACGCTAGGGTAGTGGGGAATACGCGTACCCGGCGTGTACACAATGTGCGATAGAAAAAGAGTACAGTTGCGACTGTTATCGACTGAAAGGCTCAATTTCGGTGAACTGTGCTCAAAAATTGTGCGCGGCGCCCGTCCGCTGTGCCTGCGACAGAGGCATCTCTTGAAGCTTTACGAAGAACTGGCGAAGGAAATCGAAGGGCAGATCCGGCGCGGCGTGTTCCGTCCGGGCGAGCGCGTGCCGTCCGTGCGGCAGACCAGCCAGCACCGGCAGATCTCCATCACGACGGTGCTGCGCGCGTACCTGATGCTCGAGAGCAAGGGCGTGATCCAGAGCCGCCCGCAGTCGGGCTACTTCGTGCGGCTCGGCGCGAACGACGCGCCGCCGCCCGTGCAGGAACTCGACGTATCGAAGCCGATCGCCGTGTCGGCGCAGGTCGACGTGAGCCGGCTCGTGCTGTCCACGTTACGTTCCATCGGCAGCGACGAGGCCGTGCCGCTCGGCTCGCCATATCCCGATCCCAGTCTGTATCCGTTCCAGAAGATCAACCGCTACGCGCATGTGATCGGCCGGCGCAAGACGCAATGGGGCGTCACCGACGAGCTGCCGCCCGGCAATCCCGACCTGATCCGGCAGATTGCGCGGCGCTATCTGGAGAACGGCATCGCGATCGATCCGAACGAGATCGTCGTGACGGTCGGCGCAACGGAAGCGATCAATCTGTGCCTGCAGGCGGTCGCGAAACCGGGTGACACGGTCGCCGTCGAATCGCCCACCTTCTACGCGATGCTACACGCCATCGAGCGCATGGGCATGCGCGCAATCGAAGTGGCGACCCATCCGCGCGAAGGCATCGACCTCGGCGCACTCGCGCAGATACTCGACAAGCGCAAGATCGCCGCGTGCATGGTGATGCCGAACTTCCAGAATCCGCTCGGCTTCCAGATGCCCGACGACAAGAAGCGCGAACTCGTCAAGCTGCTGACGCGGCACGATGTGCCTGTCATCGAGAACGACGTCTATCACGAGCTGTACTTCGGCGACGTGCATCCCGGTGCGCTGAAAAACTACGACAGGAAAGGGCTGGTGCTGCATTGCGCGTCGTTTTCGAAGACGCTCACGTCCGCGTACAGGATCGGCTGGGCGATGCCGGGCCGCTACCGCGAGCAGGTCGAGAAGCTCAAGTTCCTCAACACGCTGACCACGCCGTCCATTCCGCAACTCGCGATTGCCGAGTATCTGAAGCAGGATGGCTACGAGCATCATCTGCGCAAGCTGCGCAAGGGCCTCGCGCAGCGCGCGAAACTGATGACGACGATGGTCACGCGCTTCTTTCCCGAAGGCACGCGCGTGTCGCATCCGATGGGCGGCTACGTGCTGTGGGTCGAGCTGCCGCGCAGCGTCGATTCAATGCAGCTTTACAAGCTCGCGCTGGAGCACGGCATCACGGTTGGCCCGGGCTATATGTTCTCGACCACGGACGGGTATAGCCATTGCATCCGCTTGAATTACAGTTACGCATGGTCGCCGGAAATCGAGAGCGCGCTGGTGACGGTCGGCAAGCTGGCGGCCGCGAGCATGCGCGAATGAACAGACGTTTTCGTCGAGAGGAGAACCGACGTGAATCCGAATGATGCGGCACACGACAAGCATTGCGAAGACGATGACGACGACAACGAGCTCGATCCTACTGTCGAGCAACTACTGATGCTGCTTTGGGAAGCGTCGCGTGAATCGCCCGACAAGCCATGGTCGCTCGCGAAGATCAGCAAGCGCGCCGATCTCCCGATGAGCACGCTGCGGCGCTATTTCACGCAGTTGCAGTCGGCTGGCGTGATCGCCGTGCAGATGGACGAGGAAGGGCGCGGCTCGGCGTCGCTGACGGGCGAAGGGCTGGAGCTGTGCGAGGCGTTGTTCGGCGAGCCTTGAGTAGCATCGAAGCCCGTGCGGCGCTTACGGCGTGGCTTCTTCCGAAACCGGCAGAAACGACAGGCGCGACGCGAGCAGCATCACGCACGTGAGAATCACAATGCCCGTCAGGATGCCCGCGAGCCGCAGCATGGCGGCGTGTGGATCGGCGGACCATGCATGGTCCTGCACGAAAACCATGATGAACGCGATCGTGAACTGCCGCCCGATATAGCTCGCGCCCTGCTTGCCCGTCTGTACGTGGCAGCCCGCCCAGATGCCTGCCGCCAGCGCGAGCAGGGAGAGCACGATCTGGCCTTGCATCAGCGGTAAAAGCGCGATCCCAACCGCGCCCGCGATCAGGCAGCCCACCATGCGTTGCACCATCTTGTCGGCGACGGGCTTTTGCGAGCGCACGACGACGGAAGTGGGCGGCAGGATCATCACTGCGATCGTCGTCACGAGTGCCTGCGCGAAGCCGGGCAGATCGAACGCGTAGGTGAGCACCGCGAGGATCGCAACTGCGATCCCCGCCTGCACGCCCAGCACCATGCGCGCATGGCGCAATGTTTCGAAGGTGGGCGGCGCGGCATTCGCGTTAGCGGCAGCCGCCGCGACGACTTTCGACGCAGGCCGTCGCCGCTCATACCAGCTGATGCCGACATGAAACAGCCCCGACACGAGGAGGCACGCAAACGTACCGACGCACACCTCGGCGACGCGCAGCATCGCAAACGACGCCGTCGGGCCGAACGCGATCAGCTTGTGCGCCTCGAACGTGACCAGCACCCACGTGATGCCGCCCAGCACCCACGCATACGACGCCGACGAGCCGTTGCCGCGATAGACGCAGAAGCCGCCGATCACGCCCAGCACGGGCACGAACAGCCACGGACGATCGCCGATGATGGGGCCCAGCAGCGTGCCGAGCAGGCCGCCGAGAATGGTGCCGAGCACGCGATGCAGCGCGCGTTGCGCGGAAGCCGAGAAGCGCGTCTGCATCACGGCGAAACCGCTGATAGCGGCCCACCAGGTGTACGGCAGATGCAGCAGATGCGCGAGCGCGACCGACAGCACGACCGAGATCACCGCTTCGACGCCGAACAGCGCGCGCTCGGGCGTCGGCTTCCAGGCGGCAAGCTCGCGGCCTAGCGCGGCCACGGCTTCACGGCCGATCTGCGTGAACATGCGGGCGCGCATGCGAACCTCGTCGAGAGGGAAGGGGTGAGTTCAGCGCGTGGCGATGGCGGCCGCAGCGCCCGCCATCATCGTCGCGCTGGTGCGGTTCGCGATCTTCACCGCGCGGCGGCTGGTCAACAGCGTGCGCGCCTTGACGGCGGCGAGCGCCCAGATGAAATCGACGGACATCAGTACCGCGAGCATCGTCAGCGTCAGTTCAAGCCAGGCGAGTGTGCCGACGCGCGACAGGTCGACGATGGTCGGCAGCAGCGCCAGATAGAAAACCATGATCTTGGGATTGCCAAGCGTGACCATCAGCCCCGCGACGAACATTCGCCACGGCGACTGGCCGCTCGGCAGCGTGCTTTCGTGGACGTCGGTGGGCGCGAACCACATTTTCCACGCGAGGAACAGCAGATACCCGACGCCCGCGAACTTCAGCGCGATGAATACGAGCGCGAACGTATGCGCGACGACTGCGAGGCCGGCGACCGCGCAGGTGAGCCACAGCGCTTCGCCGATCCACATCGCCGCGAGAAACGGCAGCACGTCCTTGAAGCCGTTGGTGAGCACGCGCGCGACGAGCGCCGCGATGCTCGGGCCAGGCGAGCCGGCGGCAACGATCAGCGCGAGCGCGAAGACGAGAAGACCGGAAAGTGCCATCGAACGACTCCTGTGCGAGAGGGTCTGTGGCTGGATTATATCGGCGTGGCGGGTTGAGTTGCGCGGGCAAGCAGTGTCAATATGTCCGCTGAGACTCTGCCAGCCAATCCGATGCAACTGCCTGTCGTTCATTACCGGCCTGCCGTGCCCGAAGATGTTCCGTCGATCCGCGTCGTTGAATACGAAGCGGCGCAGCGTTTCGTCAGCGTCGGGCTGACGGGCATTGCAGCCGCGCGCCCGATGGATGCGCCGTTCGTGCTGAAGAAGGTGGGGGCGGCGGAAGTGATCGTCGCGCAGTGCGACGGCGAATGTGTCGGTTTCGTGATGTTCGCGGTGCTGCGCGCGCGCATCTATGTCGAAGCGCTCGATGTCGTGCCCCAGCATGCGGGGCGGCGGATCGGCGCGGCCTTGCTCGATCAGGTCGACGCCAGGGCGCGCGAGACAGGCGCGACGCATGTCGAACTGTCGACGTTCCGGCATGTGCCGTGGAATGCGCCGTATTACCAGCGGCTCGGCTTCAGCGTGCTGGACGACGATGAACTCGATGCCGCGCTGCTGCGCATCCGGAATCTGCGGATCGCGCGTGGTGTCGATGAAACGAAGCGCGTGTTCATGCGGCGCGCGGTGAAGTCCGCTGGGCATGAATGAAAAAACGCGGCGGGAATGACTCCCCGCCGCGTTCGTTGCGCTACCGGCTGTCAGTTTCCAGCCCGGCGCGAGATCAGTTGACGGTTTCCAGCGCCGGATAGTCGGTGTAGCCGGCTTCGCCTTCCGCATAGAACGTTGCGGGAACCGGCTCGTTCAGCGGTGCATCCAGTTCGAAGCGACGCACGAGGTCCGGATTCGCGATATACAGCTTGCCCCATGCGACGGCGTCCGCTTCGCCAGCGTCCAGCACCTGTTGCGCGCTTTGCTTCGTGAACTTTTCGTTGGCGATGTACACGCCGCCGAATTCCTTCTTCAACAGCGGGCCGACGCGATCGTCGCCGATCGCTTCGCGTGCCGCGATGAACGCGATCTTGCGCTTGCCCAGTTCACGCGCGACATAGCCGAACGTCGCGGCGGGATCGGTATCGCCCATCGTGTGCGAATCGCCGCGCGGCGCGAGGTGCATGCCCACGCGATCCGCGCCCCACACGTCGATACACGCGTCCGTCACTTCGAGCAACAGGCGCGCACGGTTTTCGATCGAGCCGCCGTATGCGTCGGTGCGCTTGTTGGTGCTGTCCTGCAGGAACTGGTCGAGCAGATAGCCGTTCGCGCCGTGCACCTGAACACCGTCGAAGCCCGCCTTCTTCGCGTTTTCCGCGCCCTTGCGATACGCGGCGACGATGCCCGGAATCTCCGAGATGTCGAGTGCGCGCGGCGTCACGTACGGGCGCTGCGGACGCACGAGGCTCACGTGGCCTTCTGGCGCGAGCGCGCTCGGCGCGACGGGCAGTTCGCCGTTCAGGAACACAGGGTCCGACACACGGCCGACGTGCCACAGTTGCAGGAAGATCTTGCCGCCTTCCTTGTGGACGGCGTCCGTCACGAGCTTCCAGCCTTCTACCTGTTCATCCGACCAGATGCCCGGCGTGTCGGCATAGCCGAGGCCTTGCGGCGTCACGGACGTGGCTTCGGAAATGATCAGGCCGGCCGTTGCGCGTTCGGCGTAGTACTTCGCCATCAACGCGTTGGGCACGCGCACGTTGCCGGCGCGCTGACGCGTCAGCGGCGCCATCACGATACGGTTTTTCAGCGTGATATCGCCAATCTGGAGCGGGTCGAAAAGTGTCGGCATGTGTTCAATCCTTGCGGGCGCATGGCCCGATGTGTCAAGACTGCATTCAGGGAGAGCGAAGACGCTGGCGTGAATCAGAGATCCGCGTTCATGTGCGCGAGGAACGCCTCGATGACGGCCTCGTTGCGCTTGAAGAACACCCATTGACCGACACGTTTCGACGTGATCAGCCCCGCGCGCTGTAACGCGGCGAGGTGCGCGGACACCGTGGACTGCGACAGACCGCAGCAGTCGTCGAACTGTCCGGCGCAAACACCGTGTTCGTACGACAGCTCCTGCTCCGGGAAATACTTATCCGGCTCGCGCAGCTTCGCAAGAATCACGCGACGCGCCGGGTTGGCCAGCGCCTTGTGGATCGCGTCGATGTCGATATCAGTAGTCTTCGGGTTGGGCTTCGTGCTCATGAAACAGCGGACAGACTCTCTGGCCGGAACGTCGGCGTCTGAATCGCTATGGACCGAATCTTATATCGGAATTTAACGATATGCGTGGATGGCCTTACTGGCAATGGGGGTGATAGCCCCGGTCCCCACATTCAAAAAGTCTGCAGTTTTGCCGGAGATCGCCGACTATGATTAACGTGTCCGAGGCTGCAGCATCCGTTCCGCCGGTTGAGTTCGTTATCTGTCGCATGTCGAGATGGAGGGGGGCTCAACGGCCTCAAGGCAAATGACGCAGATCGTCAAAATCTTCCTGTCTTCTCCAGCCGATGTGCTCGCCGAACAGCAGGCGGTGCTTGCACTGGCCGAGGAAATCAACGACGTCATCGCTTTTCTGTCCCCGGATCTCGACGTGCGGCTGGAAGTGCTGCGATATCAGGACAACGTGTATCCCGATGCGGGGCGTCCGCAAGAAGTGGTCGACCGCCAGATGCCGAAGGACTTCGATATTTATCTCGGTATCATGTGGATGCGCTGCGGCACGCCCACCATGGACGATCCGAGCGGAACGATCCACGAATTCCGGCAGGCAATGAAGCGCCGGGAGGCGACGGGACGCCCGATCGTCATGTTCTATTTCTCGGATGAGGCGCCATCATCGTTGCCGCGCACGGCAGAGGCCATAAGCCAGCTTGCCGGAGTGATGAAATTCCGCGACGAGCTTGCGCAAATCGGATTGACGATGTCTTACCCGGATCGGGCGAGCTTCAGGGAGCGTGTGCGTGGCGGACTGCTGCGTGCCGTCGCCGATGTGCAGCATCGGCCATCGGCGGTGCGCGTCGAATCGACGGACCGCGAGGCGTCGACAGCGGAAGTGCCGGCAAGTATCGCAGAACTGGCGCGAAGTTATGACGACGTCCGCGACGCGATGCCCTCGGGTGCGGAGCGGACAACGAAAATGACGGCCATTTTTTCGAGCCTGATGTCGCAGGCACCCGTCGCGATCAAAGCCCTTGAAAAACTGAAGACAAGCAGGTCGGCAGGCGAGCGCCTCGCGGCTGTCGCGGTGCTCAGGGCCTTTCCGCGGGAAGAGGAGATCAACTGGTTGGCCGAGCGTCTGAACCCGGATGTCGAAACGCCATTCGTTGGCTATCAGGCGGCGACCGCGCTCGCCCAGGCCGTCCGCAGCCTGCCTGCCGAGGCCGACGCGAACCTCGAACTCGCCATCGACAAGGCCCTGGCTTTAGCAGGACGCAATCCCAACGACCCGGCACGCATTCACATGCTCGAACACGCTCGACAGGAATTGCTCGTCAAGGGACGAGCGTCGGAGGCGTGAACAGAGTGGCCGTCACATTGAAGCAAGGCAAGCTGGCGGCGCGGGCGAGCCGTTCGTCATCAGATGTGCACTCGACGCGGCGGCAGATTAGTCGCTATATGGAAACGTTTAGTCCGATGGCGTAACCTAAGTTGCAGGGATTCTGCGCCCTCGCGAACAGGATGCCCGGCGAATCGCCGACGGCTGCCACACGGCGCGTGAAACGAGGGGACACCGACAGGGATGACGGATGTGACCGACTTATTTTCGCCGAAGCGGGTCTTTCTGTTCAGCGGGCACATGATAGACCGGCCCGACCGCCCACAAGCGCGCTTCCCGCCGGAGCGTGAAGACGCCGTGACGAAGGACATCGCCGGCGTGCTCGACAGGCTGCAAGCTGGCGCCGCTGATCTTGCCGTCTGTAGCGGCGCATGCGGGGGCGATCTGATCTTCGCGGAACTCATGCTCGGGCGCGGTGCTCATGTCGATCTTCACCTTCCGTTCGAGCCCGCCGTGTTCGTGACGGATTCCGTCGACTTCGCGAACGCGAACTGGCGCGAACGCTTCGACGCAGTCCGGGCGGACCCGCGCGTGCGCACCATCGTGTTGCCCGAGGCCCGCACGGCAGACGAGCGGCAGCTATCGCCGTACGAGCGCACGAACCTCTGGATGCTCGAGCGCGCGTTCAGCCGTGGCGCGCAACAGGTCTACTTCATCTGCGTATGGGACGGTGCAGCGGGCGACGGGCCCGGCGGCACGGGCCATATGGTCGAGGCGGTCGAGGCGGCAGGCGGCGTCGCGGAGCCTCCCATTCATCCTCTCGGGTTCACACGGTGAGGCGAACATGCCACGACCTCTTTGCTTCGTCATCATGCCCTATGGCCGCAAGCCGACGCAGGCGGATGCCGCGCGCGGCCCCGGCGAGATCGATTTCAATGCGCTGTGGGATCGTGCGTACGTGCCCGTGATCGAGTCCCTGGGCTATGACGCCGTTCGCGCGGACCAGGACACGGGCTCGATGATCATTACGCAGATGCTCGAGCGCATCTATTACGCGGATCTCGTGCTCGCCGACATGACCATCCCCAACGGCAATGTCTACTACGAGGTCGGTATCCGCCATGCGGCGAAGCCCACCGGCTGCGTCCTGCTTGCGGCGGACTGGTCGCAGCCGCTCTTCGACGTCGCGCAATTGCGCACGGTGCGCTATCCCCTTGCAAACGGCGACATCGACGATGCGACCGCGCAGCGCATTCGTGACACGATCTCGCCTGGCATCGAGGCGCTCGCGGTCGGGCCGTCGCCGATGTTCGAAGCCATCAAGGGATATCCGTCGTCTCCGGAGCCGGCCCTCGCGTCTACGATGAAGCAACGCATGGCGGAACTCGCCGCCTTTCAGTCCGCTATTCGGGGCGTACGTTTGCTACCCAAGCCGCAGCGTATGGCGCGAGCACAGGAACTCGTCAAAAAGCACGGCGTGCCGCCTTTGATGGCGAGTGTCGTATTTGCGTTGCTGCTGCTTCTGCGCGATTCGATCGAGATGCCCGAGGACTGGAACAAGCTGCTCGCCTTCATCGACGCACTGCCGGACGACTTCCGTGAGCAGTCCGAGGTGCAGTCGCAGCGCGCATTCGCCGTGTCGCAGGCGGGCGATGTGCGCGACGCGATCGAGCAACTCGAGGTCGTGCTGGAGATGGCCGGTCCATCGGTCGAGCGTCTTGGGCTGCTGGGCGGCCGGTATAAGCGGCTCTACCGCGAAACAGTCGAGGCGTTCCAGAAGCAGCAATTTCTTGATCAGGCGATCGATTGCTACGAGCGTGGCATGGACCTCGATCTCAACGACTACTACTGCTCGTCCAATCTGCCGCGCCTGTATCGCGCGCGCAATGGCAAGGATGATCTGAAGCGCGCGCATGTAATATCGGCTGTCGTGAACGCCGCATGCGAGCGTGCACTGCGGCGTGGCGTGACGGACGAATGGCTGCGGCCCACCTGGCTGGCGGCCGCCTTTGACGACGGCGACGCGGATCTCGCGGAAGATCTCGCGGAAAAAGTCGCGGCCGAAGGCGTGACGCGCTGGAAAATCGAAAGCGTATTGGCCGATCTTCACGCGAGTGCGCAACTCGAGCCGGACGAAGCGCGGCGCGCACGGCTCGTCGGCGTGGCCGACAAGCTGGCGGAGCAATCGGGTAGCGAGGGTAAGGCGGGGTGAAAAGAGTGTGTGCTCAACCAGGGTTTCAGATGCATTGACGTCCTGCTGCCAAAGCACCCATCGGATTCGCGCCGTGCGTCTCGCGTCAGTCACGCTCGATCGCAATGGCTTGTCGTGCTCCGTGTTGCAGGAGCCTGACAGCGTCCACCAGTCCCCGTCGGAAAACCTCCCGGTTTGCCAGTTCGGGCGGGAACACTTCCTTGATCGCCAGCATCGTGTCGACGAGTTGCTGCGGATCGGCGGGGACATTCGCCGTCAGGCGTGCAGCCATCGGGTCGCTGATGTCATAACGCGTGCCGTCGTCCGCGTGGCCGCGCAGAAATACGAGCCATGCTGCGACGGCCAGCGTGAGCCGTTCGATCGATTGCCCCGCCTTCAGGCGCGCCTCGATCGTTGCGAGCAGCCGCGGCGGAATCTTCTGGCTGCCGTCCATCGCGATCTGCGCGGTGCGATGCTTGAGCGCGGCGTTCGCATAGCGTGCAAGCAACGCGTCGCGATAGGCGAGCACGTCGAATGAGGGCGGCACATCGAGCGTCGGCGCGATTTCGTGCGTCATCATTGCGTGGATCAGTGCTTTCAGCGGCGGATGAGCGATCGCTTCGTCGATCGTCGCAAAGCCCGCGAGCATCGACAGATACGCGAGCGTCGAATGCGTGCCGTTGAGCATGCGCAGCTTGGCGAGTTCGAACGGCATCACGTCGTCGACGAGTTGCGCGCCGGCTCGCTCCCACGCAGGGCGTCCCGCCGGAAAGCGGTCTTCGATCACCCATTGGCGGAACGGCTCGCACGGCACGGGCACGGCGTCGTGGGTATGCAAGACGCGCAGCGCCGCTTCGCGTTCGGCGTCGGTGGTGGAGGGGACGATGCGGTCCACCATCGTCGATGGAAACGCGACATGCGCGTCGATCCAGTCGGCGAGTTCAGGTTCAAGCATGCGGGCAAACGACACGACCGCCTGCTTCAAGGCCGCGCCGTTGTGCGAGAGGTTGTCGCACGACAGCACGGTGAAGGGCGGCGTTCCGGCATGGCGTCGCTGTCCGAGGGCGGCGGCGAGAATGCCAGGTACGGTGGACGGCTCCTCGGGATGCGCCAGATCATGCGCGATCCCTGCGTGATTCAGATCCACGTCGCCCGTTCGCGTATCGCGGCAATAACCTTTCTCGGTGACTGTCAGCGACACGATGCGCACGTTTCCATCGGCTAGCAATTCGAAAAGACGCGCACGGTCGAAAGGCATCGCGAGCACTTCCTTGAGCGCGCGAATCACCGTGACGCGCACGCCTTCAGGCCCGCGTTCGACCACGCTATACAGACCATCCTGCGCCATCAATGCGTCGCGCTTGGCCACGTCGCCCTGCAGCGTCACGCCGCAGATGCCCCAGTCTCCACCCGCCGCGAGCATCGCTTCTTCCGTATAAACGGCCTCGTGCGCGCGATGAAAATTACCGATCCCCAGATGAACGATGCCGATACGTGGATCGCGCCACCCCGGCCCCGATACGCGGTCGTTCAATGAGTCGAGTGCAGCGCGGCAAAGCGATGGCTTGGCGGTCATGTTCAGGTCCGAAGCGCGGGAAAACCCGTTGTTGACGATTGAATATACTTGTATGGTAGCATCAGTTCCATCGAATGCGACTCAAGGAAATCCCCATGAAAATCGTCCGCGCCGATGTGATCGTCACGTGTCCCGGCCGCAACTTCGTTACGCTCAAAGTGGTGACGGACGAGGGCGTTCACGGCATCGGCGATGCCACGTTGAACGGCCGCGAACTCGCCGTGGCGTCTTATCTGAAGGACCATGTGTGCCCGTTGCTGATCGGGCGCGATCCCGGGCGCATCGAGGATATCTGGCAATTTCTCTACAAAGGCGCGTACTGGCGCCGCGGCCCGGTAACGATGACCGCGATCGCCGCCGTCGACATGGCGCTGTGGGACATTCTCGGCAAGGTGGCGAACCTGCCGCTGTACCGCTTGCTGGGCGGCGCGTCGCGCGAAGGCGTGATGGTCTACGGCCACGCGACGGGCCGCGACATTCCCGAAGCGCTCGAACGTTACCAGGAGCACATCGAAGCCGGCTACAAGGCTATCCGCATCCAGTGCGGCGTGCCGAACATGCGTTCGGTCTATGGCGTGTCGAAGGGCGCCGGCATGTATGAGCCGGCGACCAAAGGCGCCGTCGAAGAGCAAAGCTGGTCGACGGAAAAGTATCTCGACTTCGTGCCGAAACTCTTCGAAGCCGTGCGCGACAAGTTCGGCTTCGATACGCATATGCTGCACGACGTGCATCACCGGCTCACGCCGATCGAAGCGGCGCGTCTGGGCAAATCGGTCGAACCGTATCGGCTGTTCTGGATGGAAGATCCGACGCCCGCCGAGAACCAGGCGGGCTTCCGTCTGATCCGTGAGCACACGGTCACGCCGATCGCCGTCGGTGAAGTGTTCAACAGCATCTGGGACTGCAAGCAACTGATCGAAGAGCAGTTGATCGACTACATTCGCGCGACCTTGACGCACGCGGGCGGCATTACGCACCTGAAGCGCATCGCCGATTTCGCTTCGCTCTATCAGGTGCGCACGGGCTGTCACGGACCATCGGATCTGTCGCCCGTCTGCATGGGCGCGGCGCTGCATTTCGACCTGTGGGTGCCGAACTTCGGCGTGCAGGAATACATGGGCTTCCCGAAGGAAGCACTCGACGTGTTCCCGCATGCATGGACTTTCGATCACGGCATGATGCATCCGGGCGAGGCGCCGGGGCATGGCGTCGATATCGATGAAGAAGCGGCCGCGCGCTATCCGTACGACCCGGCGTATCTGCCCGTTGCTCGGCTCGAAGACGGCACGTTGTGGAACTGGTAAGTTCCTTCAACGAATAGAACGACAGCCAGGAGACAGGCATGGCAGACAGGAAAACCAGTGCGATGCTGCGGCGCGTGGCCGCTGCATCGACGATCGGCACAGCCGCCGAATACTACGATTTCTTCGTGTACGGCACGGCGGCCGTGCTCGTGTTTGGCGCAAAGTTCTTCCCGTCGAGCGATCCGCTCATCGGCACGCTTGCGGCATTCGCGACCTACGCCGTGGGTTTCGTCGCACGGCCGCTCGGCGGCATCGTGTTCGGGCATTTCGGCGATCGCATCGGACGCAAGAAGGCGTTGATCGTCACGATCCTGATCGTCGGGCTGGGGACCTTCGCAATCGGACTGCTGCCTGACTATTCGCAGATCGGCGTCTGGGCGCCGGCCTCGCTGATTCTGATTCGCGTGCTGCAAGGCTTTGGCGTAGGCGGCGAGCAGGCGGGCGCGGTGTTGCTGACGGCGGAATACGCACCGCCTCGCGAGCGCGGTTTTTTTGCGAGTCTCGTGCAACTTGGCGCCCCCGCGGGCTTCCTGATTCCGTCGGGTCTCTTCGCGTTGCTGAGCGCCACACTCACGCATGAGCAACTGATGGACTGGGGCTGGCGTCTGCCGTTTCTGGGCAGCATCGTGCTGGTCGTGGTCGGCCTTTATATCCGGCTGCGTACGGAAGAGTCGCCGATTTTCGCCAGCATCCGCGAGACCAAGGCAGTCGAGTCTCGGCCGGTCGTCGAGGTCGTCAAACAGTTTGGGCCGACCATCGTGAAAGGCGTCGGCGCAAAGCTGATCGAGGCGTGCACGTTCGCGATGTACACGATGATCGTGCTCGCCTATGGACGTGCGCATGGCATCAGCGAAAGCCTGCTGCTGCAGACCATCATCGTTGCTGTCGTGCTGGAGCTTCTCGCGATTCCGCTGGCGGGCGCGCTGTCGGACCGGATTGGCCGGCGCACGACGTTCATCGCCGGCGCGGTGCTACAGGTGCTACTCGTCGTGCCGCTGTTCCATGCCGTCGATAGCGGCAACCGCCTCGCCATCCAGGCGGCGATGATTCTCGCGATCTCGATCGGACACAGCTTGTGTTATGCGCCTCAGGCGTCGCTTTTTCCCGAGCTGTTTCCGGCACGTGTTCGATGCAGCGGCATTGCGCTGATCTGGCAGATCGGATCGCTGATCGGCAGTGGCGTGCTCGGACTCGTCGCGGTCAAGCTGATTCAGGCGACACACGGAAACTCGGTCGGGCTCGTCATCTATGTGGCGCTGCTCGGGATCGTCTCGGCCATTTGCCTCTTCCTTCTGCCCGAAACCGCCCCCGCGCGACGCGGCGGAGATCTCCACGACTGGGGCGCGCCGCAACGCGAGCCAGCCTTGCACGAAGCATCCGCTCCGGCTGCTTTTGCTGCACGCCAATAAGCGCGCCAATAAGCACGCCGATAAGCGCGCCGATACGGCAGCACCTCGATACAGGACCACGACCATGTTTGCAGCCGTTCTCCACGAACCGAAGAAACTCCTCATCGACGAACTCGATGCCCCCCAACCGCAAGCGGGTCAAGTCCAGGTTCGCGTGCGCGCGGGCGGCATCTGCGGCTCCGATCTCTCGTATTACTTCAAGGGGAAGAGCGGCGACTTCGCAGTGCGCGAGCCGTTCGTGCTGGGTCATGAAGTGGCGGGCGAAGTCGCGGCGCTCGGCGAGGGCGTGAGTGGCCTGGCCGTCGGGCAGCGCGTGGCTGTGAATCCGGGGCTCAACTGCGGCATCTGCCGATACTGCGTCAAGGGCATGCCCAATCACTGCCTGAACATGCGCTTCATGGGCAGCGCGTCGACGTTTCCGCACATGCAGGGCATGTTCCGCCAGTTCATCGCGGTGAGCGCGCATCAGTGCGTGCCTGTGCCGGACGGACTCGACTTCGCGCAGGCGTCGATGGCCGAGCCGCTCGCGGTGGCGCTGCATGCGCTGCGCCTGGCCGGCTCGCTGGTTGGCGCGAAGGTGCTGCTGGTGGGTTGCGGGCCGATCGGTTGCATTCTGCTCGCGGTGGCGAAGCGCGCGGGCGCGCACCGCATCGTTGCGCTCGATCTCGCGGAGAAAGCGTTGCAGATGGCCGCAACACTCGGCGCCGATGAAACCGTGCTGGCCAATGACCAGGCGCGCATCGATCAGTGGGCGCAGCAGCGCGGCACCTTCGACGTCGTGCTGGAAGCGTCGGGCAGTACGGCTGGCCTCGACACCGCGCTGCGCGCCGCGCGCGCGGGCGGCACGGTCATCCAGGTCGGCAACCTGCCGGCGGGACAGTCGCCCGTGGCGGCGAACCTGGTGATGTCGAAGGAGCTTCGCTATCAGGGCTCGTTCCGCTTCACCGACGAATACGCCGTTGCCGCCGAAGAACTCGGCGCGCACAAGATCGATCTGCGTCCGCTGATGACGCATGCGTTCTCGCTCGAAGACGCAAACCATGCGTTCGAAGTCGCCCATGACCGCACGCAATCGATGAAGGTTCATCTGAAGTTCGACTAACTCATCCGCATGAACCGCCCGGGCAGACAAAGAGGCGGAGCACTGGAGACACATCATGATCAAGAGCCAGCGATGGTTCGTCGTCGGCCTGCTGTTTCTTGCGGGCGTCATCAATTACCTCGACCGCGCGGCGCTTTCGATTGCCGCGCCGCTGATCCAGAAGGACCTGAATTTCTCGCATGCGCAGATGGGCATCGTGTTCAGCAGCTTCTTCATCGGCTATGCGCTGTTCAACTTCATCGGCGGCGTGGCTTCCGATAAATTCGGCGCGAAGAAAGTGTTCGGCGGCGCAATGGGTATCTGGTCGATCTTCTGCGGCGCGACAGCGCTCGCAAGCGGACTCGTCTCGCTGATCGTGCTTCGCGTGCTGTTCGGCATGGGCGAGGGTCCGTTCAGTTCGTCGAACAGCAAGATGGTGAACAACTGGTTTCCGCGTCGCGAAGTGGCGAGCGCAATCGGCGTCATCAGTTCGGGTACGCCGCTTGGCGGCGCGCTCGCGGGGCCGGTCGTCGGCTACATGGCGATCCAGTTCGGCTGGCGCTGGGCGTTCGTCGCGATCATGGTGTTCGGCCTCGCGTGGCTCGTGTTCTGGTCGCTTGCCACGACCGAGCATCCGCGGCAGAACAGGCGCGTGAAACCGGCCGAACTCGATCTGATCGTCGCGGGGCAGCAGCAGGCTTCGTCGATGGAACACGCGCCGGCGGGCAAGAAGACGGGACTCGGGTTCTACCTGAAGCAGCCCATCATTCTGGCGACCGCGCTCGCGTTCTTCTCCTACAACTACGTGCTGTTCTTTTTCCTGTCGTGGTTCCCGACCTATCTGACGGAAGCGCATCACATGTCGCTGCACGACATGAGCATCGCCACGGTGATTCCGTGGGTGCTCGGCAGCATCGGGCTGGCGGCCGGCGGCTTCATCACCGACCTTATCCTGCGCCTGACGGGCAGGCCGTTGTTGTCGCGCCGGATCGTGCTTTCGGTGTGCCTCGGCGCGGCGGCCGTATGTGTCGGCTTCGCCGGACGCGTGCAGAGCATGCAGGGCGCCGTGGCGCTGATGTCGGTTTCGATTTTCTTCCTGTATGTCACGGGCTCCGTCTACTGGGCGGTGATCCAGGATACGGTGCGCCGCGAGAACGTGGGAGGCGTCGGCGGCTTCGTGCATCTGCTCGCCAATCTCGCGGGCGTGATCGGGCCGGCCGTGACGGGCTTCATCGTGCAGGCTACGCACGGCGCGTATGGCAGCGCGTTTGTGCTGGCTGGGGCGATCGCGGTGATCGGCGCGCTGTGTGCGCTCGTTTTCATCCGCGAGCCCAAGTCGCAAAAAGCACCGGCAGAGCGTAAACTAGTATGGTAGTTTCGCGATACTAGCCTTCGATTACCCGGTATGGACACGAAAATTGCAAGCCCGAAGTCCGCGTCACGGCGCGAAAAGAAAACTGCCACGCTGGCGGTCGCACCCGTCGCGAGCCAGGCACGCACGGTTTCCGACGGCGGACTGAAATCGCCGCTGCGCGGCGCGCTGACGGGTTTGTCCGTCGAATCGCACGAGCCGATCGGCAAGCAGATCTTCCGTTCGTTGCGCGAGGCGATCTTCACCGGCCTGCTCGCGCCGGGCACACCGCTTTCGGAGAAAGAGGTGTCGGACATGTTTCAGGTGTCCCGGCAGCCCGTGCGCGAAGCATTCATCAAACTCGTCGAGGCTGGCGTCCTGCAGGTGTTGCCGCAGCGCGGCACGTTCGTGAAGCGGATCTCGCCGCGAAAGGTGCGCGAGGGGCGCTTCATTCGCGAGGCGATCGAGGCTGCCGTGGTGCGCAAGGCGGCCGTCGCCATTACCGATGCGCAACTCGCGGACCTTGCAGCGAATCTGCGCGAGCAGAAGGCAGCGTCCAAACTCAACGACACGGCCGCGTTCCTCGCCTGCGACGAGCAGTTTCACTTCCTGATCGCTCAGTCCATCGATTGCGTAGCGGCGTGGGAGACGATCCAGGACATCAAGGCGCAGATGGATCGTGTGCGCTATCTGAGCCTGCATGAAGTGTCGCCGCTCGACCTGCTGATCAGACAGCATGCGCTGATCGTGAGCGGGCTGAAGGCACACGATCCCGACGCCGCGGAAAACGCGATGCGTGCGCATTTGCGCGAGATTCTGGTGTCGCTCGGGCCCGTGGCGCAGCTCAACCCCGACTGGTTCGAACCGGACGAGCCAGAGGCCGTGAGGTTGATGCTCTAAAGCGCTGGCGCGGACGCGCCGTTGTGCGCGAGGCTTAGTTCCTGAAGCTTGCTTCAAATCGCGCCCAATCATCTGAACGAACGGCGATGAATCGGACATTGCCTTGAAATGCGCGCGTAGTAACGTATGCTCCCTTCGTGTACGCCTGTCTCCTTGGGTAGCGCTGCGAATGTGAGATTGCCCTCGGGTTTGAAGCGGTCGCGCAAAAACAGGAGGGCAAGACCATGGCTGCCGACATGTCCGCCAGCGCCACCCGCTGTGGCGATTCCGCGCGTAGCGGGCTGGACCCCGACGCATTGCGGCGTGGCGTGCTCGACAATCTCATCTGCCTGCAGGCTCGGCCGCTCGCCATTGCTACGCCGCACGACTGGTACATGGCGCTTGCCTACAGCGTGCGCGACCGCATGCTGGCGCGCTGGGCCGCCACCATCCAGACCTATGCTGCTCAAGAACTGAGAGTGGCGTGTTACCTCTCTGCAGAGTTCCTGATCGGGCCGCAACTCGGCAACAATCTTGTGAATCTGGGCATCGACGCCCAAGCGCGTGCTGCCATGCAGTCACTCGGCCAGGATCTCGACGCGCTCATCGCGCTCGAGGAAGAGCCGGGACTCGGCAATGGCGGACTCGGAAGACTCGCTGCCTGCTATCTGGACTCGCTGGCCACGCTCCAGATCCCGTCGGTTGGATACGGCATCCGCTATGAGTTCGGTATCTTCGATCAGGTGATCCGCGACGGCTGGCAGGTGGAGGCCACCGACAAATGGCTGCAGAAGGGCAACCCATGGGAGATCGTGCGTCCCAACGTGAACTACTACGTGCGCTTCGGTGGACACACAGAGAGCGAGAGCGACGCGCAGGGCCGCTATTGCGTGCGCTGGATACCGGCGCACATGGTCAAGGGCGTGGCCTGCGATACACCGATGCTGGGATTCCGGGTCAACACCTGCAACACGCTGCGTCTATGGAAGAGCGAAGCCGTCGAGTCCTTCGATCTGGAGGACTTCAACGCCGGCGACTACTACCAGGCAGTGCAGGAAAAGGTGATATCCGAAACGCTGTCCAAGGTGCTCTATCCCAACGATGAGCCCGAAGCCGGCAAACGGCTGCGTCTCGCGCAACAGTACTTCTTCGTTTCCTGCTCGTTGCAGGACATGCTGCGCCTGCTCGATATCAAGGGCGAACCCATCGCGCGGTTCGCCGACATGTTCACGGTGCAACTGAACGATACGCATCCTTCGATCGCAGTCGCGGAACTGATGCGCCTGCTCGTGGACGAGCGGCGTGTTCCTTGGGACGAAGCCTGGGACCTTACCCGCCGTACGCTGGCCTATACCAACCATACCCTGCTGCCCGAAGCGCTCGAAACCTGGGGGCTGCCGCTTTTTCGCAGCCTGCTGCCGCGCCTGATCGAAATCATCTATGAGATCAACCGCCGTTTCCTCGACGAGGTCCGGCAACGCTATCCCGGCGACGATGCACGCGTCGCGCGCATGTCGATGATCGACGAGGCCGGCGAGAAGAAGGTGCGCATGGCGCATCTGGCGACGGTGGGCTGCCATGCCGTGAACGGTGTGGCGGAGCTTCATTCCGCGCTACTCAAGCAAACGGTGCTGCGCGATTTCGCACAACTGTGGCCCGAGCGCTTCAAAAACGTCACCAATGGCGTGACGCCGCGTCGCTTCATGCTGCTCAGCAATCCAGGACTTGCGCGATTGCTGGACAAGACGGTGGGCGAGGGATGGGCAACCGATCTCACACGGCTTCGCGCCCTCGAATCGCGTGCCGACGACCCGGACTTCCTCGACCAATGGCGCAACGTCAAGCATGCGAACAAGGCGCTTCTCGCGCAGCACATCCGAAGCACGACAGGCGTCGAAGTGGACCCTGCCGCGTTGTTCGACATCCAGGTCAAACGCATTCACGAGTACAAGCGCCAGCACCTGAACGCGCTGTATATCGTGACGCTGTATCAGCGCCTGCGCCGTGACCCGCAACTCGCTGTCGCGCCGCGCTGCTTCGTCTTCGGCGGAAAAGCGGCGCCGGGGTATGCGATGGCCAAGCTCATCATTCGCCTGATCAACGGCGTGGCCGAAGTCGTGAACAACGACCCGTCGATAAACGGACGGCTCAAAGTGGTGTTCTACCCGGACTTCAATGTGAAGAACGCGCAGTTCATCTACCCCGCAGCGGACCTGTCCGAGCAGATCTCGACGGCGGGCAAGGAGGCATCGGGTACGGGTAACATGAAATTCATGATGAACGGCGCACTGACCATCGGAACACTCGACGGCGCGAACATCGAAATCCGGCAGGAGGTCGGTGAGGAGAACTTTTTCCTGTTCGGCCTGAGCGACGCTCAAGTGGAGCAGCTCCGTCGCGATGGTTATCGTGCCGCAGACTTCGCGGCTGGCAATGGGGAATTGCGCGACGCACTGGATCTGATCGCCAGCGGGCATTTCTCGCGAGGCGATCGGGATATGTTCCGGCCGCTCGTCGACAATCTGCTGCACGCCGATCCATTTTTCGTGCTGGCGGACTACGCGGACTACGTGGCGTGTCAGGAGCGTGTGAACGATGCATGGCACGACGTGCGGCGCTGGACCCGAATGTCCATCCTCAACACCGCACGCTCGGGCAAGTTCTCCTCGGATCGCGCGATCGGTGAGTACTGCAACGAGATATGGAAGATCAGCCCAATGAGTGTCGCCCTTTAGCGACGCTGAGTCACTCGACGTGACTGTGCTTCGCGCACTTCAACCCGGTGAACCCATGGACGATTGCTGGTAGTTCTGGATTCCGACCTTATCGATCAAGCCGATCTGTATTTCGAGCCAGTCGATATGATCTTCAGTGTCATCGAGTATGTCGGAAAAGATCATTCGCGATACGTAGTCCTTGACCGATTCACAGTAAGCGATCGCCTCTTTGCAATGAGCCTGGGCGGACTGTTCGAGTTTGAGATCGCATTGAAGGACTTCGAGCGTATCTTCGCCGACGAGTAGCTTGGCCAGGTCCTGCAAATTCGGTAAGCCGTCCAGCATGAAGATGCGTTCTATCAGCTTGTCGGCATGCTTCATTTCCTCGATCGATTCGTCATATTCGTGCTTGCCGAGCGCTTCCAGGCCCCAGTGCTTGTAGAGGCGTGCATGCAGAAAGTACTGGTTGATGGCCGTCAATTCGTACTTCAGTTCGGCATTCAGATATTCAATGACTTTTGGATCGGCTTGCATGACTGCTCCCGGGATTCCTCAGAGTTCCATACAGGATAGACCGCTCGCGTGAGCAGGGCGGTAACGAGACAGGGAGCGCAAATAATTCTCTTTCTGCGGACCGTCCTTATCGTCTGCAGAAATCTCTATTCCCTCGCCACTTACAAGCGCAGTATCTTGCGCGGCAACGTCATCAAGAATGACGCATTTAACTCAACAAAAAACCTTGCATTCTTCGCTGGAAAAACTATTTTCAAATAACAAAACGATTCTTGGCTCGGCAACGGAGGAGACCCATGCCGGCTACCCGTATGATGATTGCGCGTCGCGCCGGCGTGAGCGTCGCCACGGTCGATCGTGTGCTGCGCGACGATCAGGGCGTGCGCCCGGAGACAGCCGAACGCGTTCATCTCGCGCTCGCGACATTGCGCGACGAGCGTGCAAGTCGTGGTCGTCCGGCAAAAGCCACGTCTTTTCGGGTTGCATTCGTTCTGCCGCAAATCAATTCCCGCTTTCTCGACCAGGCCGAGCGCGATATCGCGCTGTCAGCGAGCTTTTTCCGCGAGCATCGCATCGTCCCGTCGTTTTATCGGTGCGACCTGTCGAACCAGCGCGATGCGGCATCCTTTGCCCAGCAAATGACGGACTACGATGCGCTCGTGCTCGTGCCGCTCGATTACCCGTGGGTCGTTCGCCTGATCCAGGACATGACGGACGCCAACATGCCCGTCGTCACCGTCTTTTCCGATTTACCGTCGAGTGCGCGCGCGGCTTATGTCGGTGTCGATAACCGCATCGCGGGACGGACGGCCGGGCTGCTGATGGGTCGCTTCGTCGGATCTCGCATCGGTACCGTCGCGGTGCTGTCCGCGTCGTCACGGTTGCACGATCAACTGGAGCGCCGCACAGGTTTCTCGCAGGTTCTCGAAGAAGATTTTCGCAACCTGCGCTGGGTCACCGAACCCGATTTCGCCGAAGACGACGATAGCGCCGGACTCGCTGTTCAAGGCCTGATTGCAGGACACCCGGATCTGGTCGGCGTGTATGTGACAGGCGGCGGCATTTCCGGCATTGCGTCCGCATTGCAGGAATCGGGCGACAAGGCGCGCGTCATTCTGATCGGCCACGAATGTACGGCCGAGACGCGCGTGCAATTGTCCGAGCGCGCCATCGACGTGATCCTCGATCAGGATGTGCGCGGCATCGTCCATTGGGCGGGCCTCGCAGCCATCAATTTTCTGAACGATGTGCGGGGCGTGCTCAACATCCCGACGCCCGAAACCCGGATTTATCTTCGTGAGAATGCGCATGCCTGACGCTCGCGACACGCGGACCGCTTTCTGAATCCGCCAGAGCCCTTATACGGCGTCCGGCGCATGGACGCTGTCTGTCATCAGGTTGGAGACCCGAGAAAGACAAGGAGAAGACACATGTTACGTCTTACGTCAGCAAGGGTAGTCGCGGCGGTCCTCGCATCATTGGGACTTTGCCTGGGATCGGCGGCGCACGCCCAGGGCAAGCAATTGACATTGTGCTGGGCGGCATGGGACCCCGCCAATGCACTCGTCGAATTATCGAAGGACTTTACGGCCAAAACCGGCATTGCAATGAAATTCGAATTCGTGCCATGGACCAGCTACGCGGACCGCTTCCTCAATGAACTCAATTCACACGGCAAGCTGTGCGATCTGATCATCGGCGACAGCCAGTGGATTGGCGGAGCGGCCGTCAATGGTCACTACGTGAAGCTGAATGATTTCTTCGCGAAGAACAAGATTTCAATGGACGACTTCGTACCGGCAACCGTTGTCGGTTACGCGGAATGGCCGAAGAACACGCCGAACTACTGGGCGTTGCCTGCCATGGCGGACGCGGTGGGCTGGACCTATCGGAAGGACTGGTTTGCACGGCCCGAACTGCGCGCCGAGTTCAAGCAGAAATACAAACGCGAACTCGAACCGCCGACCACGATGGACGAACTCAAGCAAACAGCCGAGTTTTTCCAGGGGCGGAAGATCGATGGAAAGACCGTGTACGGCGTGTATATCTTCACGGAGCGCGGTTCGGAAGGCATCACGATGGGCGTGACGAACATGCTCTACAACTTCGGTTTCGAATACCAGGACCCGAAGAAGCCGTATCACCTCGAAGGCTTTGTGAACTCACCCGGTGCAATCAAGGGGCTGGAGTTCTATAAGGCGCTGTACAAATGCTGCACGGCACCGGGCATGACGAACGCGTACATGCAGGAAGGACTCGACGCGTTCAAGTCCGGTCAGGTCGCGATGCAGATGAACTGGTTCGCGTTCTTCCCGGGACTGTACAAGGACCCGAATGTCGGCGGCGACAAGATCGGCTTCTTCGTCAATCCGAAGGAAACCAAGCAGTTCACGCAACTCGGCGGGCAGGGCATCTCCGTCGTGTCGTACTCGGACCACAAAGCGGACGCGCTCGAATACATCAAATGGTTCGCGCAAGCTGATGTGCAGAAGAAATGGTGGCAACTCGGCGGCTATTCGGCGGCGAAGTCGGTCGTCGATGCACCGGACTTTCCGAAGAGCGCACCGTTCGCGCCGGCTTTCCTGAAGTCGATGTCGATCGTCAAGGACTTCTGGGCGGAACCCGCCTACGCCGAGTTGCTGCTCGACATGCAGAAACGCGTGCACGACTATGTGGTGGCCGATAAAGGCACCGCAAAAGAAGCACTCGATCTGCTGGTCAAAGACTGGAACAAGGTCTTCAAGGCGGAAGGGAAGTAGAGACGCGTTAGCAATCAGAGTATCTCGGCTCGCGGGTTAGCGGTAGGGCAACCTCGCTGATCCGCGAAAAGGAGTCGGCATGTTGGCAAACAAGCCTTTTGCTCCGGAAGGGTTACAGGCGAAACGGCCGCCGCGTGCGGCCGCGCGCCAGCGCGGGCTGTCCGACAGGACGATCGCGTGGCTGTTCATTCTTCCGACCATCGTATTGCTGCTCGCGATCAACATCTTTCCGTTGATCTGGGCATTGCGCCTGTCGTTCACGAACTTCAAGTCGAACATGCCCAGCGTGCCGGCGCGCAACGTCGGCATCGACAACTACACGGACATTCTGACCGACGAAGACATCTGGTACGCGATGCAGGTCACCGCGCGCTTCGTATTCTGGTCGGTCGGACTGGAAGTCCTGCTTGGGTTCGGGCTCGCGCTGCTGATCAACCGGCAGTTCAGAGGTCATAGTTTCTGGACCACGCTGATCCTGCTGCCGATGATGTTATCGCCCGCCGTGGTCGGCAACTTCTGGACCTTCCTGCTGCAGCCGCAAACCGGCCTTTTCAACGACATCGTCAGCTTCTTCACGGGCATTCCGCCCAGCTCGTTCCAGATGATCGGCGACGTGCCGCTCGCGCCATGGACCATCGTGATGGTCGATACATGGATGTGGACACCGTACGTGATGCTGATCTGCCTTGCCGGGCTGCGCTCGATTCCCGACTACATCTACGAAGCAGCAGAAGTTGACCGTGCTTCGCCATGGCGCCAGTTCTGGTCGATCACGCTGCCGATGACACTGCCGTTCCTGATGCTGGCGATCCTGTTTCGCGGCATCGAGAACTTCAAGATGTTCGACATGGTGAATCTGCTGACGTCGGGCGGTCCTGGCTCCGTGACGGAAACCGTGTCGATCACGCTCAAGCGCGCCGCGTTTGAGAAGTGGCAGACGGGCTATTCGTCGGCGCTGGCGATCATCCTGTTCGTCGTCGTGTTCGGCGCCGCCAATATCTATGTGAAGGCACTCAACAAGGTGAAACAGCGATGACAGACCTTGCCCTTCAACAATCGGTCGTAGCCGCCACGCCGCGTAGCAAGACGGTTGCCGCCGTCATTGTGATCGCATACGCGCTCATTGCGACCTTGCCGATCGTCTGGATCATTCTGACGAGCTTCAAGACGCAGGAAGATGCGATTGCCTATCCGCCCGTCGTGATGTTTCAACCGTCGATGGAAGGCTATGTGAATCTCTTCACGATCCGCTCGCGGCAGACGCCGGAGTTCATCGCGAGCCTGCCGCCCGCAACGGCCTGGTATGACCGCGACGTGCGCAAGCGCAACATGGTGATTGCGGGACCGTCGAAGGTCTTGCCGCGCTTCGTGAACTCGCTGGTAATCGGTTTCGGCTCGACGTTTCTCGCGGTGTTTCTCGGCACGCTCGCCGCCTATGCGTTCTCGCGCTTCAAAGTGCCGCTCGCCGACGACTTGCTGTTCTTCATTCTGTCGACGCGAATGATGCCGCCCATTGCCGTCGCGATTCCGATCTACCTGATGTACCGCGCGCTCGGTCTTGCGGACACGTATCTGGGAATGATCGTGCTCTATACAGCGGTCAACGTATCGCTGGCCGTGTGGCTGCTGAAGGGTTTCATCGACGAGATTCCGCGCGAATACGAAGAGGCCGCGCTCGTGGACGGCTACACCCGCATGCAGGCATTCATCAAGGTCGTGCTGCCGCAAGCAATCACGGGCATTGCCGCCACGGCGATCTTCTGCCTGATCTTCGCGTGGAACGAGTACGCATTCGCGCTATTGCTGACAAGCGGCGACGCGCAGACGATGCCGCCGTTCATTCCGTTCATCATCGGCGAGGGCGGTCAGGACTGGCCGGCCGTTGCGGCCGCCACCACCCTGTTCGTGCTGCCGATCCTGATCTTCACCGTCGTGCTGCGCAAGCATCTGTTGCGCGGCATCACTTTTGGAGCGGTGCGCAAATGAAAGCCCTACCTGCCACGCCGCGGCGGCGCTTGCTTCGCAGGCGCTACTGGGAAGGCGCATCGATGGCGCTCATCGGTCTGGGCATTGCGATGCTCGTTCAACCGTTCACCGTCGACCTCTATACGTGGTCGTTTCCCGTGATTCTGGTGGGCGCGCTGGCCTTTGTCGTGACGAGCCACTTCCCGGACTGAGCCATGTCGACGATCGTTCTCTCCAATCTCCACAAGCGTTTCGGCGAATTCACCGCCGTGCACGATACGAATCTCACGGTGGGCAATGGCCGTTTCGTGGTGCTGCTCGGACCGTCTGGATGCGGAAAGACCACCACGTTGCGGATGATCGCCGGGCTCGAACTGCCGACGTCGGGCCAGATCCTGATCGACGGCGAAGACGTGACGGCACTGCGAGCCCGTCAGCGCGACATTGCCTTCGTGTTCCAGATGTTCGCGCTCTATCCGCACATGACGGTGCGCAACAACATCGCGTTTCCGCTGAAGAACGAGGGTATCTCGCGACAAGAAATAGCGACGCGCGTCGATACGGCTGCGCGCATGCTGCGTATCGAACATCTGCTGGATCGGAAGACGGGCGGATTGTCGGGCGGCGACCGTCAGCGCGTCGCATTGGGCCGCGCCATCGTGCGTCATCCCAAGGCCTTTCTGATGGACGAACCGCTCGGCACGCTCGACGCGGACTTCCGCGAACTGATGTGCCTCGAGTTGCGCAAGTTGCATAACGCGCTCACGGCGACCACCGTTTATGTCACGCACGACCAGAGCGAAGCGATGGCGATGGCCGACGACATCGTCGTGATGAATCGCGGAGAAGTGCTGCAGTCTGCGTCGCCGCATGAGATCTATCACTTTCCCGCGACGGTGTTCGTCGGCAGCTTCATCGGCAGCCCGCCGATGAATTTTCTGGCGGTGGACGGCGGCGTTCCCGCGGGCGCGGAACAGGTCTCGCTGGGCGGCGCCGTCGTGGCCGTGCCGCGTACCGATGCGTCTGCTGCGAAGGCGCTGGTGGGCGTGCGGCCCGAGCACGTCGTGATCGACGAACGCGGTGCGTTGCGTGGGCGTGTGATCGCCGACGAGTATCTCGGCTCGCATCAGATTCTGGTCGTCGAGACCGCGCTCGGCATCGTGCGTGTGCGGGTCGGGAAGGACGAGGGGCGCGCGGCGGGCTCGCAGGTCGGGCTGTCGTTCCGCAAGGAACGCACGCTGCTGTACGACGCGGACAGCGGCAAGCTGCTGCCCGGCGCGGCGCGCCAGATGGCCTTTAACGGAAACGGAAACGGCAGCGGAGGCGCTTATGTCTGAGATTCGCCTGCACAACGTGACCAAGCGGTTCGGCGATATCGTCGCGGTGAACGACGTGTCGATCGACGTGAACGAGGGCGAGTTCGTCGTGCTGCTCGGGCCGAGCGGCGCAGGCAAGACGACGACATTGCGGCTCATTGCCGGGCTCGAACGGCCCGACGAAGGCGAGATCTTCATCGACGGCGAAGCGGCCACCGACATGCATCCCGCAGACCGCGACGTCGCCTTCATTTTCCAGCAGTATTCGCTCTATCCGCATCTGACGGTGTTCGGCAATCTGGCGTTTCCGTTGCGCTCGCCGCGGCGCCGCACGAGCGAGGCGGACGTCAGCGCGCGCGTGCGGTCGGTCGCGCAGATGCTGCACATCGAGTCGAAACTCGCCAACATGGCGACGCATCTGTCGGGTGGCGAGATGCAGCGGGTTGCGATTGGCCGTGCGCTGGTGCGCGAACCCAAAGTCTTTCTGATGGACGAGCCCCTGTCGTCGCTCGATGCAAAACTTCGCGAGGAACTGCGTATCGAGCTGAAGCGGCTGCATCGCTCCATTGGCGCCACGATCATCTACGTGACGCACGACCAGGTCGAGGCCACGACGCTCGCCGATCGCATCGGCATACTCGAACACGGCCGCATCGTGCAGATGGGCACGCCGCGCGAGGTCTATGGCAACCCCGCTTCGCTCAGCGCGGCGCAACGTCTCGGCTCGCCGCCCATCAACCTGCTGCCGCCCGCGCTGTTCGATCCGGCGGCGATGCCAGCGGGGACCTCGACGGTCGCGATCCGTCCGGAAGACATCGTGCTGCACGGCGCCGATGCCCGCGATGCGCTCAACCTTCGCGTGCTTGAATATTCGCCGCTGCGGCATCTGCTGATTCTCGATCGCGAAGGCACCGCGATCGTCGCGACCACGATGACAGAACGCAACTTCACGCCAGGGCAAACGGTCGGCGTGTCACTGCCGCCGCGCAGCCTTCTTTATTTTCGCTCCGACGGCAGGAGGATTCCGGCATGAACGGCAAAACGGTCATGGCGTGCATCGAGGCTGCGCATGCCACGCTAAAGGAACACACTGACGAGATCGCCGCGCTCGATCAGCAGATCGGCGACGGCGATCACATCTTCAACCTGTTGCGCGGCGCCGATGCGCTGCTCGGCATGCGCGCCGATATCGAAGCCGACGCATTCGCACCGGCGCTGGATCTCGCTGCGTCGAAATTGCTGTCGACGGTGGGCGGATCGTCGGGGCCGCTGTTCTATTCGCTGTTGCACGGCATGGCGAAGGCGTCGGCCGAAAGCGGGGACATGGCCAGCGTGCAGGAGGCGGCGCGCATCTTCGCCGCGGGTGTCGATGCCGTGGCGCAGCGCGGCAAGGCCGGTCTCGGCAGCAAGACGATGATGGACGTGCTGATTCCCGTGGCGTCGCGCCTGGGGGAGCTGGCTGACGACGATGCGCCGCCGGAAGTCGTGCTCGACACATTGCCGGAAGTCGCGGAGCAGAGCATGCTCGCCACGCGCGACATGCTCGCGACCAAAGGGCGCGCGTCGTTTCTCGGCGAGCGCTCGCGAGGTCACATCGATCCGGGCGCGCGGTCGAGCCAGTTGATGATCGACGCGGTATGTGCGCGGCTCGCGCAAGACAGAGCGTAGAAGGAGCGGAGACCATGAAGAAATTCATCAATCACGTCGACGACTTTCTGGTCGAGAGCCTGGCTGGATTCGGCGCCGCGCACAGCGATCTCGTCGTGCTCAATCAGGAACCGGTATTCGTGCGGCGCAAGACCCTGAAGCCGGGCAAAGTCGCGCTGATCTCGGGCGGCGGCTCGGGGCACGAGCCGCTGCACATCGGCTTCGTCGGTTACGGCATGCTGGACGCCGCGTGTCCCGGCCAGGTATTCACATCGCCCACCCCCGACCAGATGATGGCGGCCGCTAAGGCTGTCGATACGGGCGCGGGCACGTTGTTCATCGTCAAGAACTATTCGGGCGATCTGATGAACTTCGAAATGGCGTCGGAGATGTCGGAGTTGCCCAATGCGATGGTGCTGATCAACGACGACGTCGCCGTCGAAAATTCCAGCTACACGACGGGGCGGCGCGGCGTGGCGGGTGCCGTGATCGTCGAGAAGCTGGTGGGCAGTCTGGCCGAAAGCGGCGCCGACCTCGAACAATGCAAGGCGTTCGGCGACCGGATCAACAAGCATACGGCGTCGATGGGCGTGGCCTTTTCCAGCTGCACGGTGCCTGCAGCGGGCACGCTCACGTTCAAGATCGGCGACGACGAAATCGAAGTCGGCGTCGGGATCCATGGCGAGCCGGGGCGGCGGCGCGCGCGTTTCGCCGCGGCCGATGCGATTGCGGGCGAACTGCTGACGGCCATTGTCGCGGATCTCAAGCCGCCAGCCGGCGCGGAATTGCTGGTTCTGATCAACGGACTGGGCGGTACGCCGCTCGGCGAACTCTATCTATTGTTCAATTCCACGCGTTTGTGGCTGCAGCAGCGTGATCTGAAGATTGCACGCGTACAGGTCGATTCGCTGACGACTTCGCTCGAAATGGCGGGCGCGTCGATTACGTTGTGCGTGATGAACGACGAAATGCTACGACACTGGGATAGCGCAGTGCACACGCCGTCGTTGAGGTGGGGTATGTAGCGGACGTCGGATGCGGTTCTCCTGCCTGAAGGACACAATGGCCTGAACGCCTCGCTCGCCTGACTGCGCATGAGTTTTTGACATGGTGTGCATGCGCAGATTTCGCTTGTTGCGTGATATTGGCAAACCTACAGTCGGTTGTCGCGCAACGCCTTCGCACCGTGCCGCTGTGTCACGTGAGACAGGCAGTGGACATCGATTGTTCATCAGGAGACCGTCATGCAAGACATCAAACGGGGCAGAAGGCAGGCAATCAAGACGATCGGCGCGGCACTCGCGGCATCGACGTTGCCCATGCCTTTCATCAACGTGCGCGCCCAGCAGCAACAGAATTTCTCCGGAAAGACCCTGCGTCTCCTCACCTGGTCCGACGATACGGGCACCGCCGCGCTGCGCAACATCGCCGCGACCTTCACCGCGAAGACGGGGGCGAAAGTGATCGCCGACCGCGCTGACGGGACGTCCGGCATGGTCGCGAAGGTCAAGGCAGCAGGCGACCGTCCCACCTACGACGTGATCACGCTGGCAGGCGTCGGCGCGGCCGGGCTCGGCGATGCAGGCCTGCTCGTCAAGCCGGATCTGGACAAACTGCCGAACCTGAAAGACGTGTCGCCGCAATACCGCACGGGGGCGAACGGCTTCGGCGTCGGTTATCTGCTCTGGTCGGATGGGCTGATTTACAACACGTCGACGGTCAAGACGGCGCCCGACTCGTACGAAGCGCTGTGGGACCCGAAATACGCGGGACGCCTGTTCCTGCCGCCGCCCGAGTGGGCCGAGGCAGTCGATCTCGCGATCATCGCGGCGAAACTCGCGGGCGGTTCGCAGCAGAACATCGATCCGGGTTTCAAGAAGCTTGCGCTACTGAAAGATCATGTGATGACGCTCGGTGAAAACCCGAATCAGGTTGCCGATCTGTTTCGCACCGGCTCGCTCGATATTGGCGGCATTTATTCACCCGCATTTTTCCCCGCTCAGATCCGCAAGCCGGAGTACAAGATGGGCGTGACGTACGGGATGAAGGAAGGCTTCGCGACGCAACTCATGTTTACCGTCATTCCGAAGTCGCATCCGGGCGATGCCGATCTGATCCACGCGTTCATCAACCATTCGCTCGATGCAGGCGTGCAGGGCCGCATGGCCGCCGACGTCCTGAATGGCCCGGTCAATTCGAAGGCCATGATTCCCGCCGAGAGCAGCGCGTATGTGCCGAGCCCGAAGCAGATCGCCGAAAAAGCGGTGCTGCACGACGACAAGGCACTCGCGGCCGTGCAGCCCGCATGGATCAAGCGCTACACGGAGATCTTCTCGGCATGAACGGCATGCCCGCGCTCTTTTCACGGCGCGGGCGCGCTGACGTCGCGCCGGCTGGGTCGACGGGCGTGCCCGGCGGGCACGCCGCGAGCGGTGCCGATGCCGCGTCCGCGCGCGCGAGGCCGTGGCTGCTGCTTGCGCCGATTCTCGTGTTTCTCGCCGTGCTCGCCGCAGCCGCGCTGGTCGTGGTGCGAATGAGCTTCGGTGTCTCAGGGAACGAGTGGCGCGCGTACACGCTGCACAACTATGTCGAACTCGCCGACAGCTACTTCGTCAAGTCGCTGTGGCTGACGCTGCGGCTCGCTTTTCAAAGTATGGTGTGCGCGGTGCTGCTCGCCATGCCCGTTGCGCTTGCGATGGCGCGCACCGAGTCGCGCTTCGTGCGGCGCCTGCTGCTTGCGGGCGTGCTGCTGCCGCTGCTGGTCAATCTGCTGTTGCAGGGCTACGGGTGGCTCGTGATTCTCGGTCCCGCCGGGTTACTCAACCATGCGCTGCTCGGCAGCGGTCTCGTGTCGCGTCCCGTCATGTGGCTCTATCGCGAACATGGCGTATTGCTCGGTCTGATCCAGACCGCGTTTCCGCTGGCCGTGCTGCCGATGTCGAGCGCGATGCGTGCGATTTCCGTTTCGTATGAAGAGGCCGCGGCGACGCTCGGCGCGACGCGCTGGCAAACCATGCGCGACATCGTGCTGCCGCTCGCGATGCCCGGCATCGTTTCCGGCGCGCTGCTCGTGTTCGCCTATAACGCAAGCGCGTTCGCGGTGCCGCTGCTGCTCGGCGGGCGGCGCGTCCCGATGCTCGCGGTGCTGGTCCACGACCAGGTCTCACCGCTGCTGAACTGGCCTGCGGCGTCGGCATCGGGCGTCGTGCTGATGGTCGCCACGCTTTCGTTGATGGCGCTGTCGCAATGGCTGCTGCGCCGCATGCGGCGTCTGGAGGGTTCTGCCTGATGAGTACGCAAGGTGTGTTGCCGCGTCGGCCGTTGGGCGCGCTGAGACCATCGTCGACGATGCCGGGCCGGCTTGGCAAGATGGCGGCTCTGTCGGCTGGGATCGTGCTGTTTCTGGCGGCGCTCCCCATTCTGACGATGATCGCGATGTCGTTCAGCGCGGCCGATACGCTTGAATTTCCGCCGCAGGCGTACAGCTTGCGGTGGTACCGCGCGGCATGGCACACGTTCGTTTCGCCTGATGCCAGCGATGCGCTGTCGATGGGCGCGGCGCTCGGCACGAGCCTGCTCGTCGCCGTATCGACGATGATCATTGCGACGCTCGTATCCGTGCCCGCTGCGTACGCGTTGAGCCGCTACCGTTTTCGCGGCAAGCGGCTGGTCGAACAACTGGTCGCGCTGCCGCTCGTCTATCCGCTCGTCATGCTAGGACTGTCGTTACTGTTGGTGTTCAACGTCCTGCCTGTCGAACTCGGCGTGTTCCGGCTGATCATCGCTCACGTGATTCTCGCATTGCCGTTCACGGTGAAGAATTGCGCGGCTTCCGTGGCGTCGATCGGGCCGGAGTTCGAAGAGGCGGCGTACGTGATGGGCGCGAGCCCGCGACGCGCGCTCGTCGATGTCGTGTTGCCGCTGATGCGGCCGGGCATTCTCGCGGGCATGCTGTTCGCGTTCATCATCTCGTTCAACGAATTCACGGTGACGTTCTTTCTATATGGCATCGACACGATGACACTGCCTGTATGGCTGTATAGCCGCACGGTGTCTTCACTCGATCCGACCGTGTTTTCGTTCGCGGTGTTCGTCGTCGCAATCGACTTTGCGCTGATCTGGCTACTCGAAAAGCTGGTGGGCGACAAAGGGATCGCGCTGTGATCCCATTCATCGCGCCTTGCCGCGAAACGGACTGGAAACTGTCATGACTCATCTCACGCTGCAGGCCGTCACGAAACGCTTCGGTGCCGCGCAGGCGGTCGACAACGTCGACCTCGCCATTCCAGAAGGCAAGCTGGTGTGTTTTCTCGGACCGTCGGGCTGCGGCAAGACCACGCTGTTGCGGATGATCGCCGGGCTCGAACAGCCGACGTCGGGAGCGGTGATGTTCGCCGGTCGCGATATTACGCACCTGAGCGCAAACCGGCGTGATTTCGGCATGGTGTTTCAGTCGCTCGCACTGTTCCCGCATATGACCGTCGCGGAGAACATTGCGTATCCGCTCAAGTTGCGCAAGACGGGCAAGAGCGAGCAGGCGAAGCGGGTTGCCGAGCTGCTCGAACTGATCCAGTTGCCGCATATGGCCGGGCGGGCCGTCACCCAGCTTTCCGGTGGGCAGCGGCAGCGCGTGGCAATCGCCCGTGCGATTGCGACCTCGCCGAAGCTGCTGTTGCTCGACGAGCCGCTGTCGGCGCTCGATGCAAAGTTGCGTGAGGCGATGCAGATCGAAATTCGCCTGCTGCAGCAGCGGCTGGGCATCACGACGATCATGGTCACGCACGATCAGCGCGAAGCGATGACCATGGCCGACCTCATCGTCGTGATGGAGAAAGGCCGGATCGCGCAGGTCGGCAAGCCGCTCGATATCTACCGCGACCCGGTCAGCGAGTTCGTGGCCGACTTCATCGGCCTTGGCAACATCTTGCCCGTGACGAACGACGAGAGCGGTAAAGTGCGCCTGCCAGGCGGGCAGCAGATCGTCGTCGCCAATACGGCGCCGATGTCCGTCGCGTCCGGCGATATCCGTCTTCTGATCCGGCCGGAAGATGTGCATATTCAGTTGGGCGTCGACCAGGCCGTCCACGATACGAACAGCGTCCGGGGCACGGTACGGTTCATTCGCGATGTCGGCGCTTCGCTCGAAGCGACGATCGAATGCGCAGGCTTTACGCTGACTGCTGCGACCACACCGCGCGAAGTACCGGGACTTGCACCCGGCGTGCCGGTGCTTGCGGGGTTGCCGGCGCATGCGTGCAAGCTCATCTCCGCGCACGGAGTGCGAGCTTCGGCCTGATGCGGTTTCGCGTCAGGCTGGTTGCGGTAGACATGCTGCCTGCAACCGTTCTTCTGGTATCCCATTCTTAGCGGTTCCGCGCGTTGAAGCGTGGGGAACCGATTCAAATCCGCGACACGGCCCCAGCGGGGGCACGCTGTTTGCGCGCCTTCTTCGCGCGATGCATCCACGCGCTGTCATTGCACGTATAACCTGTCGATAACGCATTTGCTGATTTACGTTAGGAGCTTTTGATGTCTCCTGCTGCTGCAGCGTCGATCGCGTTCGTAGTACTCGTCGCGTTATTTGCTGCTTTCTGGGCGTGGCAACTGAAGAGCGCGAACGCGGGGATGATCGATCCGATATGGGCTTTCTCACTGGGTGCCATTGCAGTGTTCTACGGCATGGCGAGCCACGGCGATCCGCTTGTCCGTGCGCTCGTTGCGGCGGGAGGCGGTATCTGGGGCGTGCGCCTTGGCTGGCATTTGTGGCGGTGTAACGCGGGCAAAAGCGAGGACCCGCGTTATCACCGCTTCCGCAAGCAATGGGGCGCGGCCGCGGGACGAAAGATGTTCTGGTTCCTCGAGTTTCAGACGCTCATTTCGATGGTGCTGTCATTGGCGTTCGCAGTGCCCGCGTGGCGTGCAGAGCCGCCTTCCGCTGTATGGGTCGCGATTGCGGTGTCGATCTGGCTGGTGTCGGTAGGCGGCGAAGCCGTGGCGGACAGCCAGCTCCGGCGCTTCGTCGCCGATCCTGCGAATCGAGGCAAAGTGTGCCGTGTCGGCCTGTGGCGCTATTCGCGGCACCCGAATTATTTCTTCGAGTGTTTGCACTGGGTGGCGTATATCGCGCTGTCGATCGGTTCGCCCTGGGCGTGGTTGACGCTGCTCCCGCCCGTGCTGATGGCATGGCTGCTGATGAAGCTCTCCGGCGTGCCGATGATCGAAGCGCATCTGGTCCATTCGCGTCCGGGTTACGCCGAGTACATGCGCGAGACCAGCGCGTTGATACCGTGGCCGCCGCGACGCGGCTGACGTCTGCGACGCTTTCAATACACCCGAACGGTGACCGCCATGACATTTACGGCAACTCAGCCTTCGATGGGTAACCCGCTTCGTGCGAGAGAAGACTGGCTCATCCACGCATGCGAACGCGGATGGATACCGGATCGCGCGATCCGCTTTGGCATGCGCCGTCTGATGCGGCAACGTCTGATCGAAGAAGGCGCATCGGACGGCGAGCTGCGTTCGCAACGATTCAATTCGCTACGGGATGAGTTGCGCGCGAGTCCTATCGCGATCGAGACGGATGCCGCAAACACGCAACACTACGAATTGCCCCCATCGTTCTTCGAGGAGCATCTCGGGCCGCACCTGAAGTATTCGTGCTGCCTGTATCCACGCGGCGACGAGACGCTCGGGCAGGCGGAAGAAGCGATGCTCGCGCTCTGCGCGGAACGGGCACAAATCGAAGACGGGCAGACCATACTCGATCTCGGTTGCGGCTGGGGCGCGCTGGCGTTGTGGCTGGCCGTGCATTATCCGAATGCACGCATCGTCGCTTTGTCGAATTCGCGCAGCCAGCGCGAATTTATCGAGGCGCGTGCAGCGTCGGCGGGCATGACGAATCTGCGCGTCGTGACGGGTAACGTTGCCCAGTTCGATTTCGAAAGTGAATTATCCGCCGGCTATTTCGACCGCGTGCTGTCGGTCGAGATGTTCGAGCATATGAAGAACTACGGCCTGCTGCTGGAACGCGTTGCGAACTGGATGCGCCCCAATGGAAAACTCTTCGTCCATATTTTCGCGCATCGAACACTCGCTTATCACTTTCAGACCCGGGACTCGACGGACTGGATGTCGAAGTACTTTTTTACCGGCGGCACGATGCCTTCGGAAGCCTTGTTGCTGCACTTTCAGAACGACCTCCGGATCGACCGGCAGTGGTGGATAAGCGGCGCGCACTACGCGCGCACGGCGGAGCAATGGCTTGCGAATCTCGATACGGCACGCGAGCGCGTCATGCCAGAACTGATCCTGACATACGGAGAGCGTGACGCGCCGCTCTGGTTTCAGCGCTGGCGCATGTTCTACATGGCGGTGGCAGAACTCTTTGGTTATGCGCAGGGCAATGAATGGGGCATTGCGCACTATCTGTTCGACAAGCGGTGATGTGATGAAAGCGACACGCATTGCTCTGGCACTGGCCGCCGTCGCGGCGACGGCCATTCTGATATCGGCGTGCTCGCAGTCGCCGCCTAATCCCAATCCGCGCGCAGACGTGCCGCTCAAGCCCGCGAGCGTCGATCTGCCGCGCTATATGGGCCGCTGGTACGTGATCGCGATCATTCCGTATTTCCTTGAGAACAAGTACGTGGGCAGTTATGCGGAATGGTCGCTACGCGAAGATGGAAAGATCGATGACCGCTACACCGCGCACAAGAGAACATTCGACGCGTCGCCGTCGAAGTTTCATTTCGTCGACAGCGTCGTGCCGGGCAGCGGAAACGGCGAGTGGAAGGTACGGATATTCTGGCCGGTTCATGTGACGCAACTGACGCTCTATGTCGACGACGAATACCGCTACACGCTGCTCGGTGTCGGCGACAAGAGCCTCGGCTGGATTTTCTCCCGAGAGCCGGATATGAGCGACGATGTTTATCGTTCGTTGCTCGCGCGATTCGATGCGATGGGCTTCGACGCGTCGCGCTTTCGCCGCGTGCCGCAACATCCGCAGCAGATCGGCCAGCCAGGGTTTCTGTCGCAAGACGAATGACGGCGATTCGGGGCGCGTGTCCAACGATCACGCGCCCGTCACGGCATGGCAGTGAGGACGAATTGCCTGACGTCCGTGCGCCGTTCGGCGAAGCCCGCTTCGCAATACGCAAAGTAGAGCCGCCACGTGCGTATGAACAGATCGTCGAAACCGAGTGCCCGCACGGCGTCGAGATTCTCCTCGAAGCGTGCGTGCCAGCACTGCAATGTGCGCGCATAGTCGAGGCCGAACGATTGCGACTCGATGCATGCCATACCTGCGTGCCTTGCCGTAGCGCGAAAGCGTTCGGCGCCCGGCAGCATACCGCCCGGGAAAATGTACTCGCGGATGAAATCACTCGAGGCCCGGTACTCGGCAAAGCGCGAGTCGTCCATCGTGATCGACTGGACGAGCGCGCGTGCGCCGGGCTTCAGCATGCGCGCGAGGACAGCGAAAAACGTAGGCCAGTAGCGCTCTCCGACGGCTTCGAACATTTCGACCGACACCACCGCATCATAGATGCCCCGCAGATCGCGATAGTCGCGCAATTCGATCGTCACGAGATCGTTGAGCCCGGCTTGTGCCACGCGTTCGCGTGTCCATTCGTACTGCGCAGGCGAGATCGTCACGCCATGCACATGGATGCCCTGGCGCGCCGCGTGTAGCGCAAAGCCGCCCCAGCCGCAGCCGATCTCCAGCACGCGCATGCCGGCCCGCAACTGCAACACATCGACGATGCGCTGAAACTTGGCTGCCTGAGCGTCTTCGAGCGAACGGCTGGCATCGCCCTCGAACAATGCGCTCGAATAGGTCATCGTCGGGTCGAGCCAGAGTGCGTAAAACGGATTGCCCAGATCGTAGTGCGCGTGCACGTTGCGCTGGCTGCGCCGACGCGTGTTGGGACGCAGCCAGTGGCGCAATCCATAAAGCAGACGCGCAGGGGCGCTGCCCGATATGGTGCGCGGCAATGCGGATTCGTTGCGAATGGCGAGGCGCGCCAGCGCCACGATGTCAGGCGTATCGACCCACCGCGCGCGGTACGCTTCGGCAAATCCGATGTCGCCCGCCTGCAGGATCGCGCGGCACGCCCGCCAGTCGTGCACGATGAGTTGCGCGCCGGGATGGGCATGGGGATCGCCGTACACGCGTTGCTGGCCGCCGGGCGTCGTCAGGACGAGATGGCCGACGCGCAAACGGTCCAGCAGCGCGAGAAACAGGCGGGCGAACAGGGGCGCTCCGCCGGCGGCATAGAAGGCGCGTGAGAACGTCATGGTCACGATTCCTCGTTGATCGTTGTTGGATGTGTGTGAGTCGAGGGCGGCTGGCTGCCGTAGAACGGCACTTTCTTGAGCCACAGGCGCAGCGCCTGCCAGTGAATGCGTGCGATGACGCCGACCGTGAGCAGCGGTTGCCGCATGAGTGCGCGCAGCGCGTGCCCGCGAGTGAGCGGGCGCTTCGCGAGCGAGATGGCGGTGCGGATCAGGAGCCCTTGCGCGTCGTGATAGTCGATGAAAATCGAAGATCGGCGCTCGCTTTCGTGGATACGGAATGCGTAATGTCCTTCGACGCCGCAAAAAGGCGATACGTGTAGCTTCTTCGCGCAGTGGAGACGGGTGCGCGCGTCGATGGGGCGGTTGTCGCCTGCTTTGAGCAGGTAGGCGTGACGTTGCCCGAACGTATTGCGCACTTCAGCGAGCAACGCGCGCAGATTGCCGTCGCGGTCGCGACAGAGCCAGAAGCTGACGGGGTTGAACGCGTAGCCGAATACGCGCGGGCAGGTCTGCAGCCAGATGGCGCCGCCGTCGAGGTCGATGCCCGCGTCTGCGAGTTTGCCGCGTATCCACAGGAGCGGATCGGTGCCGTCGCATGCGCCGTAGTCGCGCATGCGCAGGCTCAACGGCCGCAGCCGGTCGATGCCTAGCCACCAGCTATCCAGCTCATGAAGCCTTGCCAGATCGCAACGGACGCAGAACACGGGATAGACGAAGCGATGATGCGCGGGGCGCAGCCGCTCGTGCATCACGCGCCCGGACAACAGCCATCCAGCGCTATCGGATGAATGGTCGCTCATCGTACGCACCACGACGGTTCGACGCCGAAGTCGCGGGCAATGCGCAGCGCCGATTTCAGCCCGTCTTCATGAAAGCCATACCCTGTCCACGCGCCCGCAAACCATGTGCGTCTCGTGCGCTGTATCGAAGGAAGGCGGCTTTGCGCTGCAACGGCTGCGCTGTCGAGCAGTGGATGAGCGTAGTCGAAGCGCTTCAATACCGATTCGGACGAGGGCGGCCGCGACGGATTGAGTGTCACGATCACCGGCCTATGGAAGGGCAAAGGTTGCAGGCGGTTGATCAGATAGCTCACGCAGACCGGATGCGTGCCGTCCACACCATGCGACGACACGTAGTTCCACGCGGACCATATCCGCTCGCGACGCGGAAGCAAGGCCAGATCGGTATGCAGCCACGCGATATTGGGTTGATAGCGGATCGCGCCGAGCACGTGGCGTTCGTCGGGCTCGGGGTCGGCGAGCATGCGCAGACTGTCGGGTGCGTGCGTGGCGAGAATCACCGCGTCGAAGCGCACGCATCCGGATACGCTCGTTACCTGAACGCCGCCTTGCTCGCGGCGTACTGCGAGGACACGCTCGTTCGTGCGCACGTCGTCGAGTGTGGCGATGATCCGGCGCACGTATTCGCGTGCGCCGCCCTCCACCGTTTTCCAGCGCGGGCGGCGATTCACCTGCAACAGCGCATGGTTGAGACAGAAGCGCAGAAAGGTCTCGGCAGGGAAGCGCAACACGTCAGAGGTTGCGCACGACCAGATGGCGGCGGCCATCGGCAACAGATAGTGTTGTCTGAACGGATCGCCGTAGCGGCCCGCCGTCAACAGGTCGCCAACGGAGTATCCGCGGGCCGATGCCGCCTCGAGATGCCTTTCAGCCGCGGAATTGAAGCGCGCGATATCGCGCAACATGCCGAGAAAGCTGGGCGAAAGCAGATTGTGCCGTTGGGCGAAGACGGTGTTCAGACTGGTGCCGGCCCATTCGAGTCGTCCGTGATCGAGCGAGACGGAAAATGTCATGTCGCTTTCGTGTGACGTGACACCTAGCTCGTTGAAGAGCGCGATCAGGTTGGGATAAGTGCGATCGTTGAAGACGACAAAGCCCGTATCGACGGGATGGGTGAGGCCGTCCAGTTCGACGTCGACCGTGTTGGTGTGGCCGCCGGCGTAAGCGGCGGCTTCGTAAAGCGTCACGCGATGGCGACGCGCCAGCAGATACGCACTCGCAAGTCCAGCGATGCCGGAGCCGATGACAGCAACACGGCTCCCCGGCGGAACGGGATGAGTTTCCGTCTGCACATCCATTGCGTGTTCTCCATCGGCGGCGCGTCATTCCTCTTTTACGCACGGCAACAGCAGACGGATGCAGCCATGCGGCGGGGTCCTCCCGGATCTGCCGGCGAAGCATCCGTTGCACGCGAATACCTGCACCGATGCGAACCGCGTCGGGAGCGTGACTTCGCGCGAACGTCCGGATTCCTTGACCCGTAAAAAATATAGCCGGATATGGTGGGCAGAAATGGAACAGGAATGGGACGCCGACAGAGAGTGTCGGGCTCAAGTGTCCGCGTGCGCCTAATAAAGTGGCATCGCAATCTTTTCGTAGATCGTGCGAAATAAGTGCTTGACAGCCCCCTGGGGGTTCCGCATAATTCGGCCTCTCCAAACGACGGAGACGCAAGAAAGCAGCAGAAAACAGCGGCTTTTTAGCGAATGTTCTTTAACAATCAACAGCCGATAAGTGTGGGTGCTCGATGGCGGCGCGCGGTGACTTTCGGGTCACTGAATAGCGAAAGTAATCGAGTCTCACACGGAAGTAATTGAGGAAGGTTTGAGTAATCAGATCTTTCGTCAGTGATTTTGAGTGAGCGACCGGTTCTTAACGGAACCGAAAAACAGTAACAGGTTTGAAC